>Ga0209173_100099_pt1 | contig 100564 bp, 103 predicted proteins | sample SynthPrep_16_END_FD_187206 | JGI IMG/M metagenome (GOLD analysis project Ga0209173, IMG submission 187206) | Synthetic microbial communities from Ohio, USA - SynthPrep_16_END_DS12_MetaG (SPAdes) (version 2) | ecosystem: Engineered > Bioreactor > Aerobic > Activated sludge | place: USA: Ohio...
CCGATATCAATGAGTTGCATGGTGCTATCTCCGCCTGCGGCCGGAAAGCATATCAGAGCTGTAGATTTATAAGAAAAACGAAGAACTACAACGAGTTATAGCTGTCTTTGAACGTCGCAAGTGACATTGTGGTCGGCCAGCCGCCTTTCACCCTGCCACCGTTGCGCGCCTTGCCAGCGCATAAAGCGCTCTGTTTCTGACTCCCACCGCCTCGTTTTTCGCGAGGGCGTTGGCCAGTATTCTTTTCCGGAGAGCGGATGATCCGACCCTCGGCGTTGCTTATGTTGTGCCTGACGTTGCTGCTGCCCATGGCGGCGGTCGCGCGTCTGGACGGGCCGCTGGAAGTCACCAAGCCCAGCAAGGTTCGCGACCTGGCGGAGATTCGCTCCAGCCGCACCCTGCGCGTATTGGTCAACCAGAGCCGTAACAGTTCCGGCGAGGTCCAGGGCCAGGCTATTGGTGTCGAATACCATCGCCTGCGCGCTTTCGAGCAATACCTCAATGGTCATGCCCGCGATGGCCAGGAAATCAACCTCAAGATCATTCCCAAGGCCAAGGACCAGTTGCTCGGCGCGCTGGCCCGTGGCGAAGGCGACCTAGTGGCGCCGGGTGAATTGCTCGATGTGAAGGCTGCGCACAAGATCAGCGCCAGCGACCCGATTGTCAGCGATGTACCGCTCTGGCTGGTGGGTGTGAAGGGCGAGCGGCGGTTTACCAAATTGGAACAACTGTCCGGTCGCACCCTGGCATTGACCACCGGCAGCGCGGCGGCGGACGCCATCAGCCAGGTCAACCAGAAACTGGCCCTGCACAAGCAACCGCCGGTGAAAGTGGAGTGGGTGGACCCGACACTGGCGGTGGAAGACGTACTGGAAATGGTCCAGGCCGGCATTTTTCACCTGACGATTGTTGAAAAACCGATTGCTGAACGCTGGTCGAAAATCCTGCCCAAGTTGCGCTTCGATAAGCAGGTGGCGATCAGCGAGCCGGGCGACGAGTACTGGTTCGTGCGCCAGGATGCCTCAATGCTGCGGGCCAGTATTGATCGATTCCTCAAGACCTACCGGACGCCTTCCGACCAGGATGTGGCTTTCCAACGTATCTACCGTCGCCTCTATCAAGTACGCAATCCACTGGCCCGCGTCGACCGTCAGCGCCTGGAAAAACTGCGCCCGGTGTTGCAAAAGCACGCCCGTGAGCAGGGCATGGATTGGCTGAACCTGGCGGCACTCGCTTTCAAAGAGTCGGCGCTTGATCCTGGCGCCCGCAACAGTGGCGGTCCCACCGGCCTGATGCAGATCACGCCCTCGGCAGCGCAGCGAGTGGGAGTCAACAATATCGAGAGCCTCGACAGTAACGTGCAGGCGGGCGCGCGCTACTTGGCGATGATCCGCCGCAAGTTCTTCGCCAGCCCCAAGCTCAACGAGCGCGAGCGCATGGCGTTTGTGCTGGCGGCCTACAACATGGGGCCGGAGCGGGTGCAGGGTATGCGCACCGAAGCCAAGCGCCGGGGGCTGAACCCCAATCAGTGGTTCTTCCAGGTTGAGCGTATTGCCATGGAGCAGGTAGGTATGGGCGGCGTCAGCTATGTTAATAGCGTCAACAAGTACTATTTGGCGTTCGATCGGGAGCGGGAGTCTCTGGAGCCGCCAACGCCGAAAATCGCCTCACGGAAGTAATCGATTTTATCGATGTTAATCAGGCATTTTTTCGGCTTTTATCATTGCCTAAACTGATTAATATAGCGGCCAACCAACCCCTACTTAGAAAAGGATTATCACGATGAGCCCACTGATCAAAAGCATCCTGTCCACCCGCGCCGGTTACGGCCTGACCATTCTACGCATCGTTGTCGGCATAATCTTTGCCGCCCACGGTTCGCAAAAACTCTTTGGCTGGTTTGGCGGCTACGGCCTGGCGGGTACTGCCCAGTGGATGGAAAGCATTGGCCTGGCGCCAGGTACCCTGATGGCATTGCTGTCGGGCGGCACCGAATTCTTTGCTGGTTTGGCTCTGATCATCGGCCTGCTGGCTCGGCCTGCGGCATTGGGCCTGACCATTCTGTCGCTGGTGGCGATCTTCTCGGTGCACATCCATAACGGCCTGTTCATGGCCAACAACGGTTATGAGTTCGCCCTGGCCTTGCTCGGTGGCTCGCTGGCGGTACTGCTGGAAGGTGCCGGCAAGCTGTCTGCGGATCGCGCCATCGCCAACTGATCCCCGTAGAACCTTCAAGAGGCCCGCCCTGTGCGGGCTTTTTGCTGATCGGGATTCTTGACACCGCCCCACCGGCTTCTCTAGGATGCCGCTCATGCGCCGATTTAAACAGCTAATTGCGGGGCGCCATGGGTGATCGTTATCGGTCCCGACAGAAGCATGTTCCATGCTTCGAAATTCCGCTAAAGCGCTGGTTCGGTGTTGCCTCTCACCTGCCCGCAGACTTTTGAGGCAGAGACACGACACAATGAATGCACTACGCCCCCTGATACGCCTGGCCCCGATCACCGCGGACCTCACTCAACGCAATCCTAAAATTCTCTTGGGCGGCAAACACCAGCCGACGCTGTTGCGCTACCTGGACGGCTGGCCGCGTCGTACGGGCCGACCATCCGCGTTCCTGATCCAGTTTGTCGAAGATGGCGATTCTCTTGCGCGGTTTGCCAGCAACAGTTTTGACCTTGCGGTTATCCAGGCGCCCAGTGCTGGCGACGCCGATGAGGTCATCCGTCAGTTGACTCGCATTGCCCGGCAAGGGCTGATCGCCCGTCGTTGAGCGTTCAGTGAATGAGGTTGCCGGCTTTCAGCCGGCGACGGCGTTGGCCCAGAAAGACCAGCCAGGCGATCAGGCATAAGGTCACGGGTATCGCAAAGGTCACCGTCAGTTTTATAACCCACTCCAATCGACGCACCTGGGCATAGGCTTCGTGCTCCAGGGTATGCAGTTCCATGGGCAAGCGCAGACGTTCCTTGTTGAGTGCCTGCAGCTGAGTGGTGGTGTCCACTGCCTGGGTGCCAAGGGCGGTTGTCCACGGACTAAGCCGCTGCCATTCCTGCTCAGTGCGTTGCAGGCGCCGCTCCAGCTCGCCGGCTTTCAGACGATAGGCCTGTTTCGCGACGTTGCGCATGCGCTCCAACCTGTTTGGCGACGTTTCCTGAGGCGCGCGCGGGCGAATGGCGGCGAGTGTGTCGGGGACGGACAGATTGTCGAGGGTATTCAAGACAAACAGCGCGTTGCCGTCGGGCGCCGAATCGTTGACCTTATCCATGAGCATGTCCGTATCGGCAACCACTACAGCATGAATCTGTGCCGCTTTCTGCAAACCGGGCGGCTGCCCCTTGATGCCATCGGGAAACACCGAATAGCTCGGCCCCTCGATACGCGCAGCAATCACATGCTGTCGTTCCTGCTTCGATGCCTCTTCAATCAATGCGTCGATCGCAGCCGCGCTTGTGAGGCCATTAACGTCCAACAGGACAGACTGTTCGGAACTGTGCAGGAGCGGGGTGAAGGTCGTGCGGCTCTTGCTCAAGGGGGAGAGGGCGCCACTGCTCGATACCGTCACCCTGCTGAGGTTCCATGTGCTGATGTCATGGGTGTTCATTGCCTGGCGAGGCAGGTTCAATCGGACCTGATTGGGCGCACCCTGTGTCTCCCTTGGCGTGTAGACGTCGTCCACCACCAGCTGGTCCGCCGGCATCTGGATACCCCAGGCGGCCAGTAACTCGCTCAGCCGAGTGTTGCCTGAAGGGAGGTTTGGGCGTTGTTCAGTCAAAGGGTCGATAAACATCATCAACCTGCCGCCCTTCAATACAAATTGTTCAATGGCATACACAGTTCGCTCAGGCAACACCTGAGGATGCACGACCATCAGTGTTTTGATCTGCTGGGGGACGGATGCGGCAGCCGGTTCCAGATTGACCAGGTCGAATTCCTGCTGCAGTTCCTGCAACAGCCGGCTTGCGGATTTGTCCATCGCTAATCCCGACAATAGCGCGATGACCGGGCGCTCGGGGTGCTGCAATTTATACAGCAGATGGCCGATTTCATACTCAAGCAAGGGCTCCTGGTCGAGGCTGAAGGAGCCAATACGTCGTACACCGTGACCAACACGGGTGCCGATAAGGCCGAGAAACCCAGCATTGTCGTCTAGCCCGGACAGTCGGGCCTTGTAGGCATCCTCCGAAAAAGGGGCCGGCTCAATAAGGTGCAGGTTAATCATGCCGTTGGCCGTTTTCTCGTACTCCTTGAGCAGGTCTTCAATACGCTTGCTGTAGCGTTGCACCGCGTAGCTTCTTTTCGGGTCGTTGCTGGAGTTGAAGTAATACAAGTCCACTGGGTCTTCCAGCGTAGTGAGCAGCTGTTTTACCGCAGGCGCGAAGGTATGAATTTTGTGTTCAGAAAGATCCCACCGTATATCAGGAAGTTTGCCTATCCAAACCAGGTTGAACGCCAGGAAAAGCAGGAAGGTGACGGCGAGTGTCATGCTGGTGCGCAGCGAGGACCGCATTGAGGATTTCCCTTCTCAGCTGTGTGTATAGTTGAGTTTGACTATCGTCGCGGTGAGAAAGGCGAGGATCATACTGATGAAGTAAAGCGTGCCACGAAGTGTGAGTTTCCCATCATCGATGCTGCTGAATCGCAAAGAAGGGCTGAGGGCGGCCAAGCTGTCGATCAATCCGATAGGCGCTTGATGTTCAAGTGAGTCCAAGATGGAAGAAAGACCACTGGCTGTCAGAAGCAGGCCCAGGGTCAGTACGAAGATAACTGTGCGCTGGCGTACAAGCGTACAGATAAAACAACCGACCGACAGATAACTGCCCGCCAGCAACCAACTTGCGAAAAATTGCGAAGCAATAACACTGTTATCGATCCTGCCCAAGTAATTGGCAATGATGACGAGAGGAAGCATCAGCAATAGGGCTGTGCCTACCACCAGCCAGGCAGCGAGGAATTTTCCAATCACCCATTCATAGGTAGTGATGGGCATGGTTTTCATCAGCCCGAGAAACCCTGCACTGCACTCATCCGCCCAGAGTCGCGTGGCCAAGGCGGGAATCAGCAATAAGTACAACCAGGGGTGAAATTGGAAGAATACCTGCAAGTCACTGCTGTTCTGTTCCGGCCACGGGCTCACGTATCTTGCCAATGTCACTGACAGGATGAGAAAGGCGGCGATGTGCAGGTAAGTACTGGGTGTGCAGGCATAGCTGGCGAGCTGGCGCTTTAAAATGATGGGCAGTAGTTTCAAAGGGGCGCCTCCTGGCTCAGGTGGTGGACCACATCATTCAGGCGACCTGGTTCCAGGCTCAATGAGTTGATTTTCCAGCGGCGACTGGCAATCAGCGTGTTGATATGGGGATAGATGGTGTGCCCCGGCATGGCGAGTACCGTCACTGTACCGGGTGCATGTCGATGCTCTTCGATGCCAGCCACGCCGGGCAGTACGGCCAAGGCCAGCAGATCCAGTGGAGTGTCCGCGGCCAGGGTCACTGCCTGGAAATGCCGTGAGTCGCGTTGTAGATCGGGCAGTGGGGTGTCGGCGACCAGGCGACCGCCCGCGATGACGAGTGCGCGTTTGCACAACTCGGACAGTTCATCGCAGTGACGAGAGGCGATGATCACTGTCATTTCTTGCGTCAATGACTGGATAAGTGCCCTGAAGGAATGCTTCTGTTCAGGTGCGAGCCCTTCGGTTGGCTCATCCAGCAGCAACAAGGCAGGGTTATGCAGGACGGCCTGGGCGATGGCGACTTTGCGTTTCCAGCCGATGGAGAGGGCATCGAGGGGGGCATCGAGCACCGGAAACAGATCCAGTCGCGCGACAGCCTGCTCCAGCCGCGCGCGTTTTTCGGCGCCGTGGAAGCCGCGAACGGCGGCGATGAATCCAAGGAACACTTTGACGGACATCGTGGGATGGCCAAGGTCCATGGACAGTTGATAGCCAACGAGTTGCTTTGCTTTAAGTGCACGGGTTTGGATATCCAAACCCTGGATGTTTATATAACCGCTGGACGGCTGCGTTGAACCTGCCATTAGGTCGAGCAGAGTTGTTTTGGCCCTATGATCCTTTCCGAACAATCCCAGGCATTCTTGTTGATTGGCGCTGAATGAAAGGTCGCTGAGTATAGTTGTGTTACCCGTGTGTTTTGTCAGATTGCTTATTTCGATCATTTTTTTACCGAAAAAGTTTGGCATGACGTAGGGGGCGTTAAAAAAGGGTACGGGTAATGGCCGTTTTTGGGAACGCCGATAACTCTTAATAAGAGAAGTCCTACGCGCCAGTTGGGCAGTCCGCTGAAACAATGTGATAGGTTGCGGAATGTCAAATTTTTGAATGTTTATCTGTTATTTAGATAAATTTCTGCCCTGCTCAGTGAGGTCTAATAGCATGATGCTGCTACGTACCCTTGTTCTTGAACGCGATGGCCAAGATGCTCCGGTTAACGGTGCATTGCTCTGTGGCTTTGCCATAGGTCAGACGGCCTCCAACTTTCTTGTCTATAGTCTGGATGAGGAAGTTGAACCGGAAAGTTCCAGGGTTTATATCGCCTCGTTACGTAAGAAAGTTGACCGATACTTCCTGGGTGGAGTTGAGTCAAGAGAAGATTTGCAGTTGGCATTGCATGTGTTTAAGCAAATCCTGACGTTGGCCGCTTCGGGGATGAAGGCGGGCGGAGTGACGGAAACCCAGGTGCTCTATCATTTTGTCGATTTGAAAGGCTGCAAGCTGCCGCCTGCCAGGCCCGAGGACCATCATTCGGTAATCATCAAGAAGGCGCTGGTGATGAAAGTGATCACCCTGGGCATGTCTGCGCCGACACAGCCGGCGATTGAAAACGCCTCAGTGATCGTGCCGTCCATTCGTTTCTCGTCGCAAATGACCTCTCCTCCTGCTAGACGGGGCAGCGCATCCGAGACTCCCCATATGCCTGTGGATGAACATCCCGTTGAGGAGATTCGACAGAGGCCTGTCGAAGCGCCCATCGTCAGGGCGCACGCCTCACCCGCTATCCAGCCTGAACTCGATGTACCTGCGCCACCGAAGCGCTCGCCAGCCGCGGACCACAGCACGTTGTTCGAAGTGGACAGCACGTTGACCAACCTTGCCCGTGTAGCCCAAGAGTTGACCCAGCAAAAACTCGCGGCAATCGAACGGGAGACGGCACTTGAGCAATGGCAGGCGCGATTGCAGCAGGAGCAAGGCCAGTTGGAAGAGAAGGTTCGAGCACTGGAGCAGCGCATCACTCAACTGCAAGAACAGTCGCTCGCGGTCAGCCAGAGAACAGAGTCTTTGAAGGTGATGACGTCGCACGTGTCGGGCTTGCGACAGAACCTGCGGGGCATGCTGCTTGAGCTGGACCAGGTGTTGGATAACTAGACTGGTCTGGCTACTTTCACGGGTTCATTTATCATCAACGCCAGCCAGCCGAAGGCCGGGTTTGAAATCCGGGCGTATCGGCACCTGTGGACACTGCCTGGGGATGTGAGCGTTTGAGTACCAAGCTGATTACCAAAGAAGGTCATGAAGCGCTGAAGAAGGAGCTGGATTACCTGTGGCGCGAAAAGCGCCCGGACACCACGCGCAAAGTGACCTGGGCGGCCTCGCTGGGAGACCGCAGCGAAAACGCCGATTACCAGTACAACAAGAAACTGTTGCGTGAGATCGACCGTCGCGTGCGTTACCTGCGCAAGCGCCTGGAAGACATGCGGGTGGTGGAGTACATGCCCGAGCAAGAGGGCAAGGTGTTCTTCGGCGCCTGGGTGGACATCGAGAACGAGCAAGGTGAGACCAAACGTTTTCGCATCGTCGGATATGACGAAATTTATGATCGCATGGACTACATCTCCATCGACTCACCCATGGCCCGCGCGTTGTTGCGCAAGGAAGTAGACGATGAGGCCATCGTGCAGACCCCGGGTGGAGAAGTGTGCTGGTGGATCACCGGCATCGAGTATGTGAAGTGAGCAAAATCGGTCCGCGTTCAGTGATGAACGCGGACCGACTGTTTCATCCTTCGCGTAGCACGGTCAGCGGGCTGGCGTTGAGTGCGCGGCGAGTGCCGAATACACCGGCACCGCCGATCAATACGGCACCGATTACCGGCAGCAACAACAGCCACGGATGAGGCTGCCAAGCCAGGTCAAACGCATAGCGATACAGTACAAAGGTCACCAGTTCGGTCCCCAGCGCTGCGAGCAGGCCGCTCACGGCACCCAGCAAACCGAACTCAATACGCCTGGCCTTGACCAGCAGCTTGCGTTCCGCGCCCAGTGCACGTAACAGCGCCCCTTGGCGGATACGCTCATCGAGGGTGGCTTGGAGGCCGGAGAACAGCACCGCCATCCCCGCCGCCAAGACAAACAGCAGTACGTATTCCACCGCCAGGGTCACTTGGGCGAGGATGCTGCGCAATTGTTCCAAGAGTGCTTCGACTTGCAGGATGGTCACCGCCGGGAAAGCACGGGACAGGTCGACGATCTGCTGGTCGTGCCCAGGCGCCAGGTAAAAGCTGGTCAGGTAGGTGGCGGGCAGGTCCTTCAAGGTGCCTGGTTGGAAAATCATGAAGAAGTTGGGCTGGAAGTTATCCCAGTTGATGGTCCGCAGGCTGGTCACCCGCGCTTCACGGTTTTCGCCGCCTACCGTGAACACCAGGTGATCATCGAGTTTGAGCTTGAGGCTTTGCGCCACCTTGGCCTCGACCGATACGCCGGGGATTTCATCGGTGGGTTGCTGTGACCACCACGAACCGGCGGTCAGGGCGTTGCCTGGTGGCAGGTCGGCAGCCCAGGTCAGGCTCAGGTCACGTTGTACCGCGCGATCGCCGCTGGAGTCCTTGCTGACGATTTCCTGCACGGGCTCGCCATTGATACTGATCAAGCGACCTGGCACCACCGGATACAACGGCGCGGACTGTGCCTGCAGTTCCAGCAGGCGGGCGCCGAACGCGTCCTTGTCGGCCGGCAGGATATTCAAGGCGAAATAGTTGGGAGCGTCCTTGGGCAGTTGGTTTTGCCAGGTGTCGAGCAGCTCGCCACGCAGCAGGGCGATCAAGCCCATGGAGAGCAGGATCAAACCGAATGCCAGGGATTGACCGGCTGCCGCCAGTGGATGACGCAACAGTTGGCCCAGGCCCAGTCGCCACGGCAACGAGGCGCGCGCCAGCAAGCGACGCAGGCTTTGCAACAGCAGCAGGAGCAGGCCGCCGAGTACCAGCGCAGCCACCACGCCGCCGCCGAGCAGGGCGAAGGTCAGCACCAGGTCGAGGCTCAGGCGCCACATGATCAGGCCCAGGGCAAACAGCGCCGCGCCATAGACCATCCAGGTACTGGAAGGGATCGGCAGCAGGTCGCGCCGCAAGACCCGCAGCGGTGGCACGCGACCCAGCGCAGCCAGGGGCGGTAGGGCGAAGCCGGCGAGGGCGACCAGCCCGGTGCCGATCCCGGCGATTGCCGGTAGCAGCCCGCCGGGAGGTACGTCTGCCGGCAGCAGGTCATGGAGGAAATAGAACAGGCCAAACTGCGCCAGCCAGCCGAGCAGGGCGCCGGTGAGGCTCGCCAGCAGTCCCAGTACGCTCAGTTGCAGGCTGAACAGCAACATGGCTTCACGTCGCGACAATCCCAGGCAACGCAGCAAGGCACTGGCGTCGAAGCGTCGGGTGGCGAAGCGATTGGCCGACAGCGCCACGGCCACACCGGCCAACAGCACTGCCACCAGGCTGGCCATGTTCAGGTAACGCTCGGCCTTGCCCAAGGCACCGCCGATCTGCTGGTTGCCGTCCCGCGAGTCCTGCAAGCGTTGGTTTGCGGCGAGCCCCGGCTTGACCAGGTCACGATAGGTTTGCAGCACGGTGCTGCCCTGTGGCCCGCGCCACAGTTCGCGATAACTCACGCGGCTGCCGGGCTGCACCACACCGGTGGCGTCCAAGTCTGCCAGATTGATCATCACCCTCGGTGTGAGGCTGTAGAAGTTGCCGGCACGGTCCGGCTCGTAGGTCAGCACGCGGGCCAGGCGCAGTGTCTTCATGCCCACATCGATGCTGTCGCCGACCTTGAGGTCCAGTGCCGTCAGCAGTCGCGCTTCCACCCAGGCTTCGCCGGGTTTCGGTCCGCCGCCTGGAGTTTCATCACCAAAGGGCGCAGCCGCGCTTTTCAGTTCGCCACGCAGCGGGTACTGCTCGTTGACCGCCTTGATGCTGGAGAGCTGGATGCCGTTATCGGTGGCAATGACGCTGGAAAATTCCACGACGCGGGCGTGATCCAGGCCCAGTTCAGTGCCTGAGCGGATTTGCTCTGGCCGTGCTGGCGAGCTGCCTTCAAGTACCAGGTCGGCGCCGAGGAACTCGGTGGCGCGCAACAGCATCGCACCATTGAGGCGCGCACCGAAATAGCCGATGGCGGTGCTGGCGGCCACGGCCACCAGCAAGGCGAAGAACAACACGCGCAATTCGCCGGCGCGGGCGTCGCGCAGCAGTTGGCGCATGGCAAGGCTGAACAGGCGCAATAGCGGCAAACGTGCCATCAAGGCTCCAGGGGCGCGACCATCAGGCCGGCTTCAAGGCGGATCAGGCGTCGGCAACGATGGGCCAGGCGCTCGTCGTGGGTGACCAGCACCAAGGTCGTGCCGCTCTCTTTGTTGAGTTCGAACAACAGGTCGCTGATGCGCTCGCCGGTGTGGCTGTCGAGGTTGCCGGTGGGTTCATCGGCAAACAGCACGTCCGGCTCCGCGGCAAAGGCGCGGGCAATGGCTACCCGTTGTTGCTCGCCACCGGAGAGTTGGCGTGGCGAGTGAGTCAGGCGTTGGCCCAGCCCGACACGCTCCAGCAGGTGCCGGGCGCGTTCGCGGGCATCTTTGCGGCCGTCCAGCTCCAGCGGCAGCATGACGTTTTCCAGGGCGTTGAGGCTGTCGAGCAGTTGGAAGGACTGGAACACGAACCCTACGTGCTCGGCACGGATGCGCGCGCGCTGGTCTTCGTCGAGGGTACTGAGCGCCTGTCCAGCCAGGGTGACTTCGCCGCTACTGGGCAGGTCGAGGCCGGCCAGCAGGCCGAGGAGGGTGGATTTGCCGGAGCCGGAGCTGCCGACGATAGCCAGGCTATCGCCCTTGTTCAGTTCCAGGCTCAGTTCGTGCAGGATAGTCAGTTCACCTTCCGCGCTGGGAACCACTTTGCTAAGGTTCCGCGCGGTGAGAATGCTTGCGCCCATGGAGAATCCGATGCGAATGTGGTTTTTGAGTGCTGGCCTGGCCTTGATGTGCATGGCCCAGAACGCAGCGGCGGGTACAGTCCTGATCGTTGGCGATAGTATCAGTGCCGGTTTCGGCCTGGATACCAGCAAAGGGTGGGTTGCCCTGTTGCAGCAACGGCTCAAGCAGGAAGGTTTCGACGATAAAGTGGTCAATGCTTCCATCAGTGGCGATACCAGTGCCGGAGGCCTGGCGCGGCTGCCGGCGGCGCTTGCAGAGCATAAACCGGACGTGGTGGTGATCGAGTTGGGCGGTAACGATGGCCTGCGCGGGCAGCCGCCTGCGCAATTGCAACAAAATCTTGCGTCGATGATTGACCAGTCCAAGGCCGGTGGGGCGAAGGTGTTGTTGTTGGGGATGCAGTTGCCACCCAATTATGGCCCGCGATACACCACTGCATTTGCCGAAGTCTATGGTGTGCTGGCCAAGGAAAAAAACGTTCCACTGGTGCCGTTTTTTCTGGATGGCGTGGGTGGCCACCCGGACCTGATGCAGGCCGATCAACTGCACCCGGCGGTCGGCGCTCAGGGCAAGTTGCTGGAAAATGTCTGGCCGACGCTAAAACCGCTGCTATGACGCTTTTCTACCGGCAGGCTTTCGGCTAAGGTGGCGCCCCCCCGATTTGGAGCCCCTGATGTCGCGTCCTGCCTGGTCCCTGTTTAACTACCAACTGATCGAGCCGGACGAGCAGCTGGATCTGTTCGCCTGCCAGGAAGTGCGGGTGCATCTGGTGGCGCGTCAACTGGAACTGGGCGGCTCCATTGATCGCACACTGTGCGGCACATTATTGCCTGCGCAACCGCGTTGGTCGCGGGTCGATCGTTCGATCTTCCAGGACCAGCGCCTGTGCCCTTTGTGCCGCGCCATCCTGGAGTCCCAGAAGCGGGGCACGCCGCCGATCTGGCCGGAGCTGCGTTTCGAGTTGTAGGGGGCAGCTAGAAGCGCGCTTCACGTATACAATCGATGTTTACCTACCCGTCGTTCTGCGAAGGATTTACCGGATGTTGTCGCGCCTTTCCGTCGTCACCTGCTGCCTGTCTCTCGCTGCACTCTGTGTGGCCGGTTCTGCGTCAGCCCTGCAGTTGCCCTTGCCACCACCAGGTGAAGACATCGTCGGCCAGGTCCAGGTGATCAAGGCCAAGTACGAAGACACCTTTGCCGACCTGGGCACCGCCTATGACCTGGGTTACTCGGAGATGGTCGCGGCCAACCCAGGCGTGGATGCCTGGTTGCCGGGAGCGGGCACCGAGATCGTATTGCCGACGCGCTTCATCCTGCCGCCGGGCCCGCGCGAAGGCATTGTGATCAACCTGGCGGAATATCGACTCTATTACTTCCCCAAGGGCCAGAACGTGGTCTACACGTTCCCGCTGGGGATCGGTCGTGAAGGCTGGGGTTCGCCCATCGCCCACACCAGCATCATTGCCAAGACCCCCAACCCGACCTGGACGCCGCCTGCGTCGATCAAGGCTGAGCACGCCGCCAACGGCGACCCGCTGCCCAACGTGGTGCCGGCCGGTCCGGACAACCCGCTGGGCCCGTTCAAGTTCACCCTGGGTACGCCGGGTTACCTGATCCACGGTTCCAACATGAAATTTGGTATCGGCACGCGTACAAGCCACGGCTGCTTCCGCATGTTCAACAACAACGTGCTGGAGATGGCGGGCATGGTGCCGGTGGGGACGTCGGTGCGCATCATCAACGACGCCTATAAGTTCGGTCGCAGTGGCGGCAAGGTCTACCTTGAAGCGCATACGCCGTTGAATGATGACGGGACGCCGTCGGTGGTCGACAAACACACCGCCGTCATCAACGCTTTGCTCAAGCGTGAAGACTTGGCCAACCAATTGCGCGTGAACTGGGACCAGGTGCGTGACGTGGTTGCGGCGGAAGACGGCTTGCCGACGGAAATCGGCGTGCCTGGCGCAGCCTCGGTGGCCGCCAGTGCGCCGATCGATCTGCAGCAGTAACGCTGTTTGATCAACAGCCCGCTACGGCGGGCTTTTTATTGCCCGCGATTCGGGCACAAACCCCAGGCAATAAAAAAGCCGACCCATAAATGGATCGGCTTGATAACAACCCCGAAGGATTATTACTTGCGGCTAGCTTTTTCAAGCATACGCAGAGCGCGCTCGTTAGCTTCGTCAGCAGTCTGTTGTGCTTTTTGAGCAGCAGCCAGAGCTTCATCAGCTTTACGGTAGGCTTCGTCTGCACGGGCCTGGGAGCGAGCTGCTGCGTCTTCAGTTGCAGTCAGACGAGCTTCGGTTTCTTTGGAGACGCTGCTGCAACCGGTAGCCAGAACTGCGGCCAGAGCCAGAGCAGAGAATTTCAGAACGTTGTTCATCGTGTTCCCCTTCAAGGACTTTCTATTAGATGGCTAGTTCGCCCAGAGTGAGCCAATAGCCGGCGTACATACTACCCATTACTTGTAGTAAGTAAACTGACGTAGCGCAAGAAGCAAAAAAAATTCTCGCGCCGAATCTATTTTGGCTAATCTTTTGGAGGTTTGTATAAAAACCGTCCAATTTTTTTCAAACAGGCAAGAATTGGATCCAGGCTGAAAGGGCCGGCCCGCATGTGTTAAGCCTTGTAAACAGATGAAAATTTATATATCCACGCTGACACTTTCGTTCAGCCTGGCTTTGCGTTGCCCAGCATCTTTTACGCATGTAGAGGTGACTTTAAGAGCGCCTGTTCGTCTTAAGGTTCAACTGCCGGCAATGTTCAGGCTTTCGATCCCAGGTTGATCGGAGCCCTTTCTATATCCACCAGCGGTAGGGGATGACGAGTGCGCCTTGAGCAATTGCAGGATTGGTGCCTACTATTCCCTACGTGCTGGTTGTAAGCGCTCAGGGTTTTCTCGTTGTCGAAACCGGCACGGGGTGGCGTAGATGTTCCTTCGCCGGAAAAACATCGGTAAGGTAGGGGTCAGAAACCAAGACCCGCGAGGAGTAGTGATGAGCGAGGCGTTGTCCATCCACCATGACCAGGCTGGTCATCAGTTCGAGACCAATGTGGACGGTCATCGTGCCTATCTGACCTATATGGACCTCGGCAAACAGACCCTGGATATCTATCGGACCTTCGTGCCTAACGCACTGCGGGGCCGGGGGATTGCGGCGGCACTGACCGAGGAAGCCTTGAAGTTCGCCGAAGAGGCTGGCTACACGGTGATCCCGTCCTGCTCCTATGTCGAACGCTACATGGAGCGCCATCAGCGCCATGCAGCGAAGCTGTAAACCGTAAACAACACCATGAAAAACGCCGGGCTTAGCCCGGCGTTTTTGTGTGCGCAGTTTAAAGTCAGGTGCGTTTGCGTTTAGGCAGAACGTCCTTGAGCTTGGCATGCATGCTGCGCAGCGTGTTTTCGGTGGCGGCCCAGTCGATGCAGGCATCGGTGATCGACACGCCATACTGCAAGTCGGCCAGGTCTTTAGGAATCGCCTGGCAGCCCCAGTTCAGATGGCTCTCGACCATCAGGCCGATGATCGACTGGTTGCCTTCCAGGATCTGGTTGGCGACGTTCTCCATCACCAGCGGCTGCAGGGCCGGGTCCTTGTTGGAGTTGGCGTGGCTGCAATCGACCATGATGTTCGGCTTGATCTTGGCCTTGTTCAGTGCCTGTTCGCACAGCGCAACGCTGACCGAGTCATAGTTGGGCTTGCCGTTGCCGCCGCGCAGCACCACGTGACCGTAGGCGTTGCCCTTGGTGGTGACGATGGACACGCCACCTTCCTGGTTGATACCCAGGAAACGGTGCGGGCTGGAGACCGATTGCAGCGCGTTGATCGCCACGGTGAGGCCACCGTCGGTGCCGTTCTTGAAGCCCACTGCCGAAGACAGGCCGGAAGCCATTTCACGGTGAGTCTGGGATTCAGTGGTGCGTGCGCCGATGGCCGACCAACTGATCAGGTCCTGCAGGTACTGCGGGGAGATCGGGTCCAGGGCTTCGGTGGCGGTGGGCAGGCCCATCTCGGCCAGGTCCAGCAGCAACTGACGACCGATGTGCAAGCCGTCCTGGATCTTGAACGAGTCGTCCAGGTACGGGTCGTTGATCAAGCCTTTCCAGCCGACGGTGGTGCGTGGTTTTTCAAAATAGACGCGCATCACCAGGTAGAGGGTGTCGGACACTTCCGCCGCCAGCACTTTGAGGCGCTCGGCGTACTCGTGGGCAGCCTTGAGGTCGTGGATCGAGCAAGGCCCGATGACGACAAACAGGCGGTGGTCGGTGCCGTCGAGAATGTCACGGATGACTTCGCGGCCCTTGGTGACGGTCTGCAGGGCAGCGTCGCTCAGAGGGATCTCGCGCTTGAGCTGATCGGGCGTGATCAGAGTCTCGTTGGATTCGACGTTTAGGTCATTGATCGGTAAATCAGCCATCGTGTTACTCGTCAGGGTCACGGGTGCCGGCCGCCAGCCATCCCCGTGCGGCGGAGCACAGCATGATTTGAATGCAGGGGGGAGGAACCTTAGCGCGTAACACGGGCCCGCGACAATGGGCAAAGCCCGCTTTAATCCAGCGCTGGCGCCACAAAGGCCTCATGGGAGAACTCGCTGGCATGGCGCGATACCCACTCGCGGGCCAAGGCTTCGAGTTGCTGGGGAGTGGGTTTGGCGTCTTCGTGCTGGCGGCAGTAGCGCTCTATCCGGCATGCTTGTTCACCCATGCGTGCACCAAACAGCGCATGTTCATCGGTAAACGAGACACCCACACGGTAGCCGTTCTCCACCTTGCGGCACCATGCCACGTAGCCCGGATAACGCGCGCTGGCGCCGAGGGAGGGAATATGCAGATCAACCGCCGTGCCTTCGCGCCAGGCACGTGGCCAATGGCAAGCGATGCCGCCCAAACCGGCCGTGTGCAGGCGTTGGCGGGGGATGGCAGGAGAGGGACGTTGGATTAACTCGACAGCGACATCATCAGGGTGAGGTAAAAAACGACCCATGTACACGGACTCCGAGCACCGTCCAATTGACGGCGGTGGCAGCAGTATAGTGAAGGAACTGGAATTGACCGACCTGGATATTGACCAGCAATTGCTGGGATTGCCAGGTATTTCGCTGGTTGTGTTTACAAGCCATGGGTGTTCCAGTTGCCGGTGGGCGCGCCAGCAGTTGCCGGGGTGGCCGTTGCCAGTGGACCGGGTGTGTTGGGTGGACGCCGGGCATAACGGTGGGGCGGTCGAACGCTACCAGATCTTTCATTTGCCGGCGCTGTTCGTGGTGTGCGAGGGTCAATTCCTTGGGCAATTACAGACGCGTCTTACACCTACCCATCTAAACGACTCCATCCATCAAGCGCTTACCCGCACTCCAGAGGATCTGCCATGACCGCACAAGCCCCCCGCATTGGCATCATCGGCACCGGCGCCATCGGTGGTTTTTATGGATTGATGCTGGCGCGTGCCGGTTTCGATGTGCACTTCCTGTTGCGCAGTGAATACGCGGCGGTCAGCGAGCACGGCCTGCAACTGAATAGCACGGTGCATGGCCCTTTGCACCTGCACCCGGTGCAGGCATATGCCCGCGCCGCCGATATGCCGTCGTGCGACTGGTTGCTGGTGGGCACCAAGTCCACCGGCAATGTCGACCTCGCCCCCACCATCGCCCAAGTGGCGGTGCCGGACGCCAAGGTGGTGCTGCTGCAAAACGGCCTCGATGTCGAAGACAGTCTGCGTGAACACCTGCCAGCGTCGCTGCACCTGCTTGGCGGCCTGTGCTACATCGGCGTGCACCGCTCTGACCCCGGCGTGATCGAGCACCAGGCGTTAGGCCGGGTCAACCTGGGTTATCACAGCGGCACGGCGGCCAATCATGAGGATGCGCAAAAGGCGATTGTCGAAGCCGGGGCAGCGCTGTTTCACGCGGCCGGCATCGAGTCCCAGGCCATGGCCAATGTGCATCAGGCCCGTTGGCACAAACTGGTGTGGAACGTGCCCTACAACGGCCTCTCCGTGTTGCTCGGGACAGGCACCACGGCGATGATGGCTGACGAATCCAGCCGCGAGCTGATCCAGGCGCTGATGGCTGAAGTGGTTCAGGGCGCTCACGCCTGCGGCCATGAAATCCCCAAGAGTTACGCCGAGCAGATGTTCACCATGACCGAAACCATGGACGACTACCTGCCGAGCATGTATCACGACCACGTGCACAAGCGCCCGCTTGAACTGGAGGCGATCTACGCAAGGCCACTCGCTGCCGCCAAGGCTGCAGGTTGCGAACTGCCGCGGATGCAGGCGCTGTACCAGGCCTTGAGTTTCATTGATCGGCATAACCGCTGAGTCGGGGGGGACACATTATGGCAAAGGGTTTGGGCGACAAACTGGTGCTGGCGATTTCATCGAGGGCACTTTTCGATTTGAGTGAAAGCCACAAGGTCTACCTGGCCGAAGGGGTCGAGACCTACCGCCAGTACCAGATCGAACACGAGGAGGAAATCCTCGAGCCCGGTGACGCCTTCCCGCTGGTCAAGAAGCTGCTCAGCCTCAATGCCAGCCTCGGCCGTGCCCGGGTCGAAGTAGTGCTGGTGTCGCGCAACAGCGCGGACACCGGCCTGCGCGTGTTCAATTCAATCCAGCATTACGACCTGGACATTTCCCGCGCCGCTTTCGTAGGCGGGCGTAGTCCTTATCCTTATCTGGCGGCGTTTGGCTGTCATCTGTTTCTCTCGACCCATGCTGAAGATGTGCGCAGTGCCCTCGATGCCGGGTTTGCGGCGGCGACGATTCTGTCCGGCGGCCCGAACCGCGCCTCCAGCGAAGAACTGCGCATTGCCTTCGACGGCGACGCGGTGTTGTTTTCCGATGAGTCCGAACGGGTCTATCAGGCTGGCGGACTGGAAGCATTCCAGGCCAATGAACGGGAGTCGGCGCGCCAGCCTTTGCATGGCGGCCCTTTCAAAGGTTTCCTGGCAGCGCTCAACCTGTTGCAGCGCGAGTTTGCGGACGAAGCCTGTCCGATCCGCACCGCGCTGGTCACGGCCCGTTCCGCGCCGTCCCATGAGCGGGTGATTCGCACCTTGCGCGAGTGGGATATCCGCCTGGACGAATCGTTGTTCCTCGGTGGCCTGGAAAAATCCGCATTTTTGGAAGCCTTCGCCGCCGATGTGTTTTTTGATGACCAGGCCGGGCATTGCGAGAAGGCCATGGAGTTCGTCGCCACCGGGCATGTTCCCCATGGCATCAGTAATGAGGTGAAGTGCTAAGTCAGTCGAAGTCAGCAAGGCACTGCTAAGCTGATTTCATCTCCGCCATCCTGGCAGTTCCAGGGGGTTCTATGATCCGTTCGATGCTGTACGCCACAGACCTCGGTCTGTACGCGCCTTATGTGATGCAACATGCGCTGGCGCTGGCCCGAACGTTCAAGGCGGACCTGTATGTGATCCATGTGGTCGAGCCCATTGGGCTGTTCGCCGAATCGGTGCTACAGAGCTACCTTGATGAGAAGGCCCTGAATGAGTGGCAGAGCCAGGGGCTGACCACGGTGATGGCGACGATCGAGCAACGGGTGCTGGACAGTTTTCGCGAGGAGTTGGGGGAAGGCGAGCAAGACCTGAAGTTGATTCGCTCGGTACGGGTGATCCAGGGGGATCCGTGCGAGGTGATTCTCGACCAACTGCGCAAACTTTCCGTGGACCTGTTGATCGTCGGCAGTCATAGCCATGCAACCGCAGCGGCTACCCCGTTGGGGCGCACCGCTGCACGGGTGCTGCAGCTGTCTACGGTGCCGGTTTACCTGGTGCCTTCATTGCAACGTCGCCGCAGTGATGACGTGTGATGGGTGAAAACGATAAAAAGTTCTAGATTTATCCATCGAACCTTTAATATAGTTATATACCGTCGCTGATACCCGTGGCGTCTATCTGCTTTGAGGGACACATATGAAGCTTCAACAACTGCGCTACATCTGGGAAGTGGCGCACCACGACCTCAACGTTTCCGCTACCGCTCAAAGCCTGTACACCTCGCAACCCGGTATCAGCAAGCAGATTCGCCTGCTCGAAGACGAGCTGGGCGTCGAAGTGTTCGCGCGCAGCGGCAAGCACCTGACCCGCGTCACCCCGGCCGGTGAGCGCATTATCACCACCGCTGGCGAGATCCTGCGCAAAGTCGAAAGCATCAAGCAGATCGCCCAGGAATTCTCCAACGAGAAGAAAGGCACCCTGTCCATCGCTACCACCCACACCCAGGCGCGTTATGCATTGCCGCCGGTGATCCGCGATTTCATCAAGCAGTACCCGGATGTGGCGCTGCACATGCACCAGGGCTCGCCGATGCAGATCGCCGAGATGGCCGCTGATGGCACTGTCGATTTCGCCATCGCCACCGAGGCCTTGGAGCTGTTCGGTGATCTGGTGATGATGCCGTGCTATCGCTGGAACCGTTGCGTGGTCGTGCCTCAAGGTCATCCGTTGGCCAAGCTGCCGAAGTTGACCCTGGAAGCCTTGGCTGAATACCCGATCGTGACTTATGTGTTCGGTTTCACTGGCCGCTCCAAGCTCGACGAAGCCTTCAGCCATCGCGGCCTTACGCCTAAAGTGGTGTTCACTGCGGCCGACGCCGACGTGATCAAGACTTACGTGCGCCTGGGTCTGGGCGTGGGTATCGTCGCCAAAATGGCGGTCGACACGGTGCTCGACAAAGATCTGGTGGTGCTGGATGCCAGCGAACTGTTCGAGTCCAGCGTGACCAAGATCGGTTTCCGTCGTGGCACCTTCCTGCGTGGATTCATGTGCGATTTCATCGAGAAATTTGCGCCGCACCTGACCCGTGAAGTCATGGCCAAGGCGATCCAGTGCCACAACAAGCAGGAACTGGAAGCGTTGTTTGATGGCGTTGAGCTGCCCGTTCATTAAGTGAATGAATGCGCTCCTACAGGTTATTTGGCGTCGGTAACCGTGAAGTGTTGCCGAGCGCCCGCCACCAGAATCTCCACCTCATCGCCTTCGAACTTGCCCAGCAGGCTTTTGCCCAGCGGCGAGCGCGGGGTGATGACGGTGACCGGTTGCCCGACCACATCCACTTTCAAACCTGCCGCATCTGGCGCCAAAAACAGCCATTGCTGGCGACCGTTCTCGTCTTCCAGCCCCAGTAGCGCGCCAATTTCTATACCGCGTTGATCATCAAAGGCCCGCAGCTGCATGCTCTGGCATAACGCCAACGCCTGCTTGATCTCCTCCACGCGTTTGGCTTGCCCCGCCGCCAGGTAGGAAGCCTCCAACCCCAGGGTGTCGTATTTGTTCTCCGCGATGTTTTCTTCGTGGGTCGCGGTTTCGTAAGCGGTCTGCGCTGCGCGTTGGGCAATATCGAGATCGAGGGCGAGCTTCTCTAATACAAGCTGGTGTACGGCATGTTTATTCATTGGTCATCAATCGCAGAATTGCAGGACATTGGCCCGGGTCTTTTCGTTGGGGGCGTTCTGGTCCTGTTGCAGCCAGAACTGGCATTTGGGGTTGGACAGGTTGCGCGCATTGTTGCGGGCCTGGTCCAGGGTTTGCTGCTGTTCCTGCTTCTGCAGGTTCTGCTGGTACTGCTCGAACATGCGGTTTGGCGGTTCAGGTGCCACCACCGCAGGCTTGCCCAATTGCTGCACGGCCTGGGCCACCGGCGCCAGGCTTTGCGGGAACAGGTAGCGCGAGGCCAGCCAAGCCGTCAGCGCGAGGGCGATAAACCCCAGCCACACGCCAAACGCGATAGCAGCGCTTAGCTTGAACAGCGATAACGGACGATCGGACATGATGGCCTCCTGGCGGGCATAAACGGCGTGGCGGCGATTGTCGCACAGCCACCGTGCAGAATAATCGCGATCAAGCCTTCTGCATCCGCGCATTTATGCGGACAATCGAGCCTTTGAGCATTGGAGCCCGGAATGAAAGCCCGCTGGGATATTTTTTGTAGCGTCGTCGACAACTACGGCGATATCGGCGTGACCTGGCGCCTGGCTCGGCAGTTGGTGGCGGAGCACGCCTGCGATGTGTGCTTGTGGGTCGATGACCTGCGGGCATTCGAGCGCATGTGCCCGCAAATCGATGTGCAGCAAGACCTGCAATGGCAGGAAGGCGTCGAAGTGCGCCACTGGCCCGCCAAGTGGGTGAAGGTGCCAGCAGCCGACGTAGTGATTGCCGCGTTCGCCTGTCAGTTGCCGCCCGACTATATGGAAGCCATGGCCGAGCGCGAACGTGTGCCGTTGTGGATGAACCTGGATTACCTGAGTGCCGAAGACTGGGTGGTGGGCTGTCATCGACTGCCGTCGGTGAAATTCAAGGGCGTGCAGAAGTACTTCTTCTTTCCTGGGTTCCGACCCGGCACCGGCGGCCTGTTGCGTGAGGCGGGATTGCTGGAGCGGCGTAGGGCGTTTCAGCAGGATGCCGGCGCGCAGCGAGACTTCCTGCAAGCCTTGGGCATAGTTCCCGCACTGGATGCGCGGCTGATCTCACTTTTCGCCTACGAAAACGCGGGGCTCGCCAGTTGGCTGGATGTGTTATCGACGGACGGGTGTGCCACTCATCTGTTGGTCCCCGAGGGACGTATCCTGGGCGACGTGCAGCGCTGGCTCGGTGTGGACCGGCTGGTCGCAGGGGATATCCAGCAACGCGGATCGCTGACGGTGCAGGTCATCGCTTTCGTGCGCCAGGAACAATACGACCGCTTGCTGTGGTGCTGCGACTTCAATGCCGTGCGCGGCGAAGACTCGTTCGTGCGTGCCCAATGGGCCGGGCGTCCGCTGCTCTGGCACATTTACCGACAGGACGAAGACATCCATCTCGACAAACTCGATGCCTTCCTGGAGCTGTACACCGCCGACTTGTCTCCAGCGGCAAGCGCTGCTTTGATCGGTCTCTGGCAGGCCTGGAACACGGAGGGCGACATGGCCCAACCGTGGAAAATGCTGCTGGAACACTGGCCGGAAGTGAATCTGCACGCCGAAGCATGGTGTCTGGAACAGGGTTTGCAGGCCGATCTTGCGACGGCGCTGGTGCAGTTTTATGAAAGTTGGATATGATACGCCACCTTGAATTTTGTAAATCCCATCCAAATTTCGGATATATGCAATGAAAACTGGTAAAGAACTGAAACCCGGTACAGTGATCCGTCTCGAAAACGACCCTTGGCTGGTTCAGAAAGCTGAGTTCACCAAGTCTGGTCGTAACAGCGCAATCATGAAGACCAAGCTGAAGAACCTGCTGACCGGTTACAAGACCGAGATCGTCTACAGCGCCGATGACAAACTGGACGACGTGATCCTCGACCGCAAAGAAGCGACCCTGTCCTTCATCAGCGGCGACACCTACACGTTCATGGACACCACCGACTACACCATGTACGAGCTGAACGCTGAAGACATCGAAGCCGTTCTGCCGTTCATCGAAGAAGGCATGGAAGACGTCTGCGAAGCTATTTTCTTCGAAGAGCGCCTGGTTTCCGTAGAGCTGCCGACCACCATCGTGCGTAAAGTGGCCTACACCGAAGGTTCCGCTCGCGGCGACACTTCGGGCAAAGTCATGAAGCCTGCCAAGCTGGCTAACGGCACCGAGCTGCAAGTCGCTGACTTCATCGAAATCGACGACCTGATCGAGATCGACACCCGCGAAGGCGGTTCGTACAAAGGTCGCGCCAAGAAGTAATTCTGGCCCTGCCGATACGAAAAAAAGCCCGACCTTGAGTCGGGCTTTTTCGTGGGCGTTACGTTTTACTTCAGGTGTTGCTTCAATTCATCCGAGGCCTGGAGCAGTGCCGAACGCACCGCTGGGACTTGGCTGACCACGTTGAGCAAACCGTAGTCGTGGATCATGCCGTTGTAGCGCACGGCGGTCACCGGCACACCGGCGGCGTCCAGCTTGCGGGCGTAGGCTTCGCCCTCATCACGCAGCACGTCGGCGCCGGCGGTCTGGATCAGGGCGGGCGGCAGGCCCTTCAACTGATCAATGCTGGCCCGCAGCGGCGAGGCGTAGATCTCGGCGCGTTGCTTGGCGTCGGTGGTGTAGTTGTCCCAGAACCACTTCATCATGTTGCGGGTGAGGAAGTGACCTTCGGCATATTGGTTGTAGGAACCGGTGTCGAAGTTGGCGTCGGTCACTGGCCATAACAGCACTTGGAACTTGATGGCCGGGGTGCCCTTGTCCTTGGCCATCAGGCTGACCACCGCTGCCATATTGCCGCCGACACTGTTGCCCGCGACCGCTAGGCGCTTGCCATCGACGTTAATCTCTTGGCCATGCTCGGCCACCCATTTTGTGGCGCCGTAGGCCTGGTTGATCGCCACCGGATAATGCGCTTCCGGCGAAGGCGTGTAATTGACGAACACCGCCACCGCCCCCGAACCCACGACCAGGTCCCGCACCAGGCGTTCATGCGTCGGGTAATCCCCCAGCACCCAGCCGCCGCCGTGGAAGAACATGAACACAGGTAAGGTGCCCTTGACCCCGGCCGGACGCACGATGGTCAGGTCCAGCGGCTTGCCATCGACCTGGATGGTCTTCTGGCTCACATCTGCGGCTGGCAAGGTCAGCTTCACACCCGCCTGGGCGCCGGTCAGAACAGCACGGGCGTCCTTGGGCGTCAGTTGTTCCATCGGTTTGCCGGTGCCGGCGTTCAACACATCCAGAAAGGCTTGGGTGTTGTGTTCAACTTCACCTGGCGCCGCAAAGGCGTGGGTGACGGACAGGGCGAGCAGGGTGCCGGTGAGTGCTTTACCAATTGTGTTCATTGCGTTCTCCAGGGGCGGCCGAGGTCATTTAGACAGTCACGTGCAGGCGTACATCGACGTTGCCACGGGTGGCGTTGGAGTACGGGCAGACTTGGTGAGCGGCGTCGACCAGGCTTTGCGCGTCGTCTTGAGCCAGGCCGGGCAGGCTGATGTGCAGGTCAATATCCAGGCCGAAACCACCGGGGATCTGGCCGATGCCGACGTGGGCAGTGATCGAGGCGTCATCCGGGATTTTGCGTTTGGTCTGGCTGGCGACGAATTTCAGAGCGCCGATGAAGCAAGCCGAGTAGCCGGCAGCGAACAGTTGTTCAGGGTTGGTGGCCTGGCCACCGGCACCGCCCAGTTCTTTGGGGGTGGAGAGCTTGACGTCGAGGATGTTGTCGCTGGAAACAGCACGACCATCACGGCCGCCGGTGGCGGTAGCTACTGCGGTATAGAGCGTTTGCATGGTGTTTTCCTTTTTGGTTATTAGCGCTAAATGTTTGCGCGCTAAGTAGTTGGTGAGGCGAATGTATAGCGCTAATGTTTTGCGCGCAAGATAAATTTATAGAAATATTCTGAGGCGGGGACGAACGGTCATTTTCTGCGGGCGCTGCGGACGCGACGCCCTTGATGGGAGAGGTTAAATGTTGCCTTGCAGGTTGGCGCGCAAGGCAATCAGGTCGCCCTGCAACTTGCGCAATTGCTCCAGCTCCAGGCCGCTGGCGCCGAGTATGCACTGGGGTATGCCCATGGCCTTGTCCTGCAGGGCGCGGCCGGCGTCGGTCAATTCCACGACCACCACGCGTTCATCTTCGCGGCTGCGGGTGCGACTGAGCAGGCCTTCAGCTTCCAGGCGCTTGAGTAGCGGCGTGAGCGAACCCGGATCGGTCAGCAGGCGACTGCTGATTTCGCCGACAGTCAAACCATCCTCTTCCCACAGCACCATCATGGCCAGGTACTGCGGGTAGGTCAGGCCGAGTGCTTGCAGCAGTGGCTTATAGACCTTGGTCATCAGCAGCGAGGTGGAGTGCAGGGCGAAGCACAGCTGGTTGTCCAGCATCAGGGATTCGCACGGGTCGGGATTTTTGCTCATGGCGGTGCCTCCGGAAAACGTATCTGTGCTGGAATCTAGCGGGCAAATCTTTAATGCGCCAGATAATTCTGTCCGAGCGGTCAGACCAAGCCACTTTGCAAGGCCAGGTCCCAGGGCGGCACGGGGCTGAAACGGGTTTTGAGGTATTCCAGCAACAAGCGGCTGCGTGCGTTGGGTTGCTGTTCCAGGCGCAGCGCATAGATCCCGGTGGTTTCCGGGCTAGGCAGGCCATTTTCGCAAAACAGTGGTAGCAATTCGCCGCGCACCAGGTATTCACTGGCCAGCCACGTGGGCAGGTGGGCAATGCCCAGTCCGGCCAGGGCGCCGGACAGCAAGGCTTCGGCGTTGTTGGCACTCATGCGGATGCGACGTGGACGATAGGTCGCGCGGCGCCCATCCAGCTCGAAGCGCCAGGCGAACGTGGGCGCCAGGCCATCCCAGTCCAGCCCGTCGTGCTCGCTCAGCTCCCGAGGGTGGTTTGGCGTGCCACGGCTTTTCAGGTAGGCCGGGCTGGCACAGGCGATACGCACGATGCTCGCCAGGGGCGTGGCGATCAGCCGCGTGTCGACGAGATGCCCGGCACGCAGCACCAGATCAACCTTGCCCAGGTGTGCGCCTTGCATGTCCACAAAGCTGTCGATCAGATGCAGGTGCACGTCCAGCCCGGGGTACACATTCAGGAAGTCGGCAATCACTGGCGCCAGGTGCCGTCGACCAAATGCTGCCGGCGCATCCACCCGAATCAGGCCCTCCGGGGCATGGCTCAAAGACACCGCCTCGGCTCGCGCCAACTGCAATTCGCTGACGATCCGCCGCGCCCGCTCGGCAAAGGCCAAACCCGCCGGGGTCGCCACCACCGCGTGGGTGCTGCGCTGGAACAAGCGGCTGCCCACCGAGCTTTCCAGGCTGTCGATACGCCGCGCCACGGCAGAGGGCGTCAACGGATGACGGCGTGCGGCAGCGGAAAAACTGCCGGTTTCCAGCACGTCGAGAAACAGGCTCAGTTGATCAGTCAGGGTATTCGGGTTCATCGAAAGATCGCTTATGCGAGATTGGCACAACCATTGTGCGTTGCTGTGCGTTTCCGTGCCAGCGTCGACTGCGTAGCATGCAATTCCTGGGATTGTGGAGTGACAAGCGGTGTTGGATTTAGCGATGTACCTGGTATTGGGCGCTGCCCTCGGCACGGTGGGCGGCCTGTTTGGCATTGGCGGCGGGCTGATCGCGATCCCGGTGCTGGGCGTGTTGTTCGGCCTGGATCAGCAGTTGGCCCAGGGCACGGCGCTGGTGATGGTGGTGCCTAACGTAATGCTGGCGCTGTGGCGCTACCACCAACGCAACCGTATCGAACTACGCCATGCGCTGCCGTTGGGCGTCATGGGATTTAGTTTCGCCTGGCTCGGGTCGATCTGGGCGGTAGGCCTGGACGCTGGCGCGATGCGCATTGGTTTTATTGTCTTCCTGATGACGCTTTCGGCCTACAACCTGGTGCGCATGTTCACCCGCAATGCGCCACCAACGGCGCAGATGCGTTACTCCTGGCCATGGCTCGGGGTGCTGGGGGCGGCGTCCGGCTCCATGGGCGGTCTGTTCGGTGTGGGCGGCGCAGTGGTTGCTACGCCCGTGCTGACCAGTGTGTTCGGTACTACTCAAGTGGTTGCCCAAGGCCTGTCCCTGGCCCTGGCGTTGCCGAGTACCGGCGTGACACTGGTGACCTACGCTTGGCACCAGGAAGTGGATTGGATGATCGGCGTGCCCTTGGCCGTCGGTGGTCTGCTCAGTATCAGTTGGGGCGTGAAAGTCGCCCATGCCCTGCCAGAGCGCGTACTGCGCGGCCTGTTCTGCGGCTTCTTGGTGGTGTGCGCGGTGATGCTGACCTTTAAAGTCTGAAACCTTCGATGATGTAGTCCGCCAGGCAATCGGTGATGGGCGAATTCATCCGCGTGTTACGCAGCAAATGCAGATTCATTGACGGCAATGGCGGGAAACCCTCGTCGCGGCCGAGTATGCGCAGGTCATCGGTCACCAGGCTCTCCATGCTGACCATCACCGCCAGGCCCGCATTGACCACGGCCTGGATCGCCGACACGTTGGAGCTGTGGTAGGCCAGGCGGTAATCGCGCCCGGCCGCGTCCAGTGCCGAGCGGGCCCACTGGGTGTACAGGCAGTCGGCGCCGGACATCGCCAGGGGCAGCGAGTCGTGCTCATCGCTGCAGAAGCACGGCGCTGCCGCCCACACCATGCGCTCGGTGCGCAACAGTTCACCCATCTCATTGCCAGGCTCGCGGCTGACAACGGTCAGTGCCAAATCCCGGCGCTGCATCAAAACCGTGGACGCCTCGCAGTGCATCTCGATCTGGATCAGCGGGTACGCCTTGGAAAACTGCTTGAGGATGCCCGGCAGGAACCGCATCACGTAGTCGTCTGGTGTACCGATGCGCACCAATCCCACCATGTGCGGCTCACGCAGGGTATTGAACACCTCGCTGTGCAGTTTCAAGATGCGCCGCGCATACCCCAACAACACCTGGCCTTCGGGTGTCAGCCGAACCTGCCGGCCATCGCGCTCGAACAGCTTGCGCTGCAATACGTCTTCCTCCAGGCGCTTCATCTGCATGCTCACCGCCGACTGGGTGCGGTTTACGAGTTCGCCAGCGCGGGTGAAACCGCCTTGGTCGGCGATGGCGACGAAGGTGCGCAGGACTTCAGTGTCGATGCTCGGGAAGCTGGACAATTGATCAATCTCTGAGATGTATTGCATAAGAAACATTCGTTGGATTGATCTTAAGCCCAGGCACACACTTGCGCCATCCCCACTGGAGGGCGAGAAGATGAAAGGTCAAAGAGGTTTTGTGTTGATGGCGAAACGTCCGTTTGCCGGGCTGGTTCACAAGATTGTCCGGTGGCAGGCGCTGCATGAGGAGCGCCAGATGCTGGCGACCTTGAGTGATGATGCGCTCAAGGATATCGGCCTCAGCCGCGGCGATGTCGAGCACGAGCGCCACCTGCATTTCTGGCAGGATCCGCTGCGAAAATGATCGCGGATGCAGTAGGGTAGTCGGCGAGCCCACACGGAGAGCCCCATGCCCGCCGATCTGTCTTTTTCACTCAAGCAAGCTCGACGCATGGCGCTGGCGGCCCAGGGATTTTCCGGGCGCCAGGCGCCGGCACTGATCAAGGCTGTGCACCTCAACCGCATGATCGAACGCCTAGGGGTGTTGCAGATCGATTCGGTCAATGCCGTGGTACGTTCCCATTACCTGCCGCTGTTTTCCCGCTTGGGCAACTACTCCCCGTCGATCCTTGAGCAGGCCGCCTGGAGCCAGGGTCGACGGCGTTCGCTGTTTGAGTATTGGGGGCATGAAGCCTCTTTGCTGCCGATGGCGTTGTACCCGTTGATGCGCTGGCGTATGCAGCGGGCGCAGCAGGGGCAGGGCATCTATTCGCAAATGGCGCGTTTTGGCCGTGAGCAGCAAGCCACCATTCAGCGGGTGTTGCAGACGGTCGAGCAGCAAGGCGCATTGGGGGCTGGCAGTTTGTCGACCCGTGAGGAGCGCGCCGGTCCGTGGTGGGATTGGAGCGATGAAAAACATGCACTGGAATGGCTGTTTGCCGCCGGCTTGGTGACGGTCGCCGGCCGACGCGGTTTTGAACGGCTCTACGACTTGCCGGAGCGGGTCATCCCCAGCGATATCCTTCAAACCGCTGTGACTGAAGCCCAAGCCCAGCGTGGTTTGTTGCTGCACAGCGCCACCGCGTTGGGCGTGGGGACTGAAAAAGACCTGCGCGACTACTTCCGCCTCGATCCGGCCGACAGCCGCATTCGTCTTGCCGAACTGGTGGAGGACGGTCAACTGCGGGTTTGCCAAGTGCAAGGCTGGAAACAGCTGGCTTACTGCCTGCCCGATCCGAAAGTGCCGCGCAAAGTGCCGGCCAGTGCGTTGCTGTCGCCGTTCGATTCGTTGGTCTGGGAGCGCAGCCGTACTGAGCGACTGTTCGATTTCCGCTACCGCCTCGAGATCTACACCCCACAAGACAAGCGGGTGTACGGCTACTACGTGCTGCCGTTTCTGCACAACGAGCGGATTGCTGCGCGTGTGGACCTGCGCGCCGAACGCGCCAATGGGCGCCTCGCGGTGCACGCCGTGCATGAGGAGGAACCGGGATTGGATGATGAGGGGATGGCGGCGCTGGCGTCGAACCTGTTGCAAATGGCCGACTGGCTTGGACTGGAACAGGTCCAGCTCAATTGCCAGCGGCCAAGTGCCGACCGGTTGCGGGTGGCAATGTTGTTGTGAGCGGGCTTTTTGTGGTGAGCGGGCTTGCCCCGCGCTGGGCTGCGAAGCAGCCCCAGTAAGACCACTAAATTTCTTCAGATAGAATCACAGTGACTGGTTTGGGGCCGCTGCGCAGCCCAGCGCGGGGCAAGCCCGCTCACCACAAGAGGCCCGTTCGCTCAAAGGTCAGCGCTTGACTTGCTTTAGTGTCTCGGCAATCAGAAACGCCAATTCCAGCGACTGATCGGCATTCATCCGAGGATCGCAGTGGGTGTGATACCGATCCGACAAGCCATCTTCGGTGATCGGTCGCGCGCCGCCGATGCATTCGGTGACGTTCTGCCCGGTCATCTCGATATGGATCCCGCCGGCATATGTGCCCTCGGCCTGATGCACCTGGAAGAAATCCTTCACTTCACCCAGGATCTGCGCAAAGTCGCGAGTCTTGTAGCCGCTGCTGGCCTTGATGGTGTTGCCGTGCATCGGGTCGGAACTCCATAGCACCTGCTTGCCTTCGCGCTGCACGGCACGGATCAAGCCTGGCAAATGATCACCGACCTTGCCCGCACCCATGCGCGCAATGAGGTTGAGGCGGCCAGGGTCGTTGTCCGGGTTGAGGATGTCGATCAGGCGGATCAGGTCATCCGGGTTCATGCTCGGGCCGACCTTGACCCCGATCGGGTTGTTTACTCCGCGCAGGAACTCGACGTGGGCACCGTCCAGTTGGCGGGTGCGGTCGCCGATCCAGAGCATGTGCGCCGAGCAATCGTAGTAATCGTTGGTCAGGCTGTCGCGGCGCACAAAGGCTTGCTCGTAGTTGAGCAGCAGCGCTTCGTGAGCGGTGAAGAAGCTGGTTTCGCGCAGTTGCGGCGAGCTGTCCATGCCGCAGGCGCGCATGAAGGCCAGGGTTTCGTCGATACGGTCGGCCAGTTGGCTGTACTTCTCGGCCAGCGCGGAGTTGGCGATGAAATCCAGGTTCCATTTGTGCACCTGGTGCAGGTCGGCAAAACCGCCTTGGGCAAAGGCGCGCAGCAGGTTGAGGGTGGCGGTGGACTGGTGGTAGGACTGCAACAGGCGGTCCGGGTCCGGCACACGGCTTTTTTCGTCGAAACCAATACCGTTGACGATGTCGCCACGGTAGGCGGGCAGGGTGATGCCGTCGATGGTTTCATCGTTGGCCGAGCGCGGCTTGGCGAACTGGCCCGCCATGCGCCCGACTTTCACCACCGGGCAGCCGGCGGCAAAGGTCATCACGATCGCCATCTGCAGCAGCACCTTGAAGGTGTCGCGGATCTTCGCCGCAGAGAACTCGGCAAAGCTCTCGGCGCAATCGCCGCCTTGCAGCAGGAACGCACGGCCCTGGGTCACTTCGGCAAACTGACGACGCAACTCGCGGGCTTCCCCGGCAAACACCAGTGGCGGATAGCTGGCCAGGTTCTGCTCCACTTGCAACAAGTGCGCAGCGTCCGGGTACTGGGGTTGTTGCTGGATCGGCAGGGCGCGCCAGCTGTCGGGGCTCCAGGGTTGGCTCATCATGAACTCGATTGGCTGATTGACGGTGGGGCGCCAATGTTATCAGCAATTAGTGCGTGACCTGTTGCCGCCGGTTGGCCGACAATCGCGCTTTTGCCGTGCGGTAAACCCTTTAGGAGTAGTGATGACCGAGGAGCGTGTCGAGCGCCTGCTGGCTGAAGTCCATGATGACTTCGGCATGATCCGTGTGCTCGAAGTGGCCGATTACCGTTTTCTCGAGTTCGGCGATGCCATCGAGCAAAGCTGTGTGTTCACTGCTGACCCGAGCTGGCTGGAGTACGACTACACCCGTGCCATGCTGATCGGCGCGTTGTGCCATGAACAGCCGGAAAGCGCGCTGTTCCTCGGCTTGGGGGCGGGCACGTTGACCCAGGCGTGCCTGAAGTTCCTGCCGTTGGAAGACGTGGAAGCCATCGAGTTGCGCCCCGACGTGCCGCGCCTGGCTATCGAGTACCTGGGGCTGGACGACGACCCGCGTTTGTACATCCGCATTGGCGATGCCCTGCAATTGCTCGACAGTGCCGAATCGGCCGACCTGATCTTCGTTGACCTCTACACCGACGTCGGTCCCGGCGTCGGGCACCTGGCCTGGACCTTCCTGGAAAGCTGCCAGAAAAAACTCAACCCCGGTGGCTGGCTGGTGATCAACCAGTGGGCCACCGATGATGGCAAGCCTTTGGGCGCCGCGTTGTTACGTGGCTTGTATCACCGGCATTACTGGGAACTGCCGGTGAAGGAGGGCAATGTGATTTTGCTGGTGCCGTCGGAGCTGGATCAGGCGCTGGACCTGGGGTCGCTGTCCGCTCGCGCTGAAGCCTTGGCACCGCGCCTTGGGTATTCGTTGCAACCGCTGATCAAGGCGATTCGGCCGGCGACTTAGTCGCCTGTCACGACGATGGCGTTGGTACTGCCAACTCAAATACCTTTGAATACGCCGGGCCGCTTCTCGATCATCGCCCGCACGCCTTCCTTGGCATCTTCGCTGTTGAGCAGTTTATCCACCATCGGCGGCAACGCCGCTGCCGCCACGGTTTCGCCTTCCATCCGCGCCAACCGCGCCGACATCAACGTGGCTTGAACGCCCAGCGGCGCCTGGCGGGCGATGCGGTTGGCCAGTTCGACGGCACGGGGCAGCAGGTCTTCGCTGGCCATTACTTCCTGCACCAGGCCCAGGCGCAGGGCGTCATGGGCGTCGAATTCATCGCCGGTCAGCAGCCAGCGCATCGCGTTGCCCCAGCCGGCAATCTGATGAAAGCGCAGCGTCGCGCCGCCAAACGGAAAGATCCCACGCTGTACTTCCATCTGCGCAAAACGCGTGTTGCTGGCGCAGAGGTTGATGTCCGCGGCCAGCATCAGCTCTATCCCGATGGTCAGGCAGTAACCCTGGGCCGCGACGATCACCGGTTTGCTCACGCGCGGGCCGGCAAATACGCCCCAGGGATCGCAACCTCCCAACGGCGGCTGCCAGCCACCGGCCATCACACCGCTGACATTGGCCAGGTCGAGCCCGGCGGTGAAGTGATCGCCATGGGCAAACACCACCGCGACCCGCGCGTCGGTATTTCGATCAAATTCGCCATACGCCAGGCTCAGCTCATTGAGCAGGTCCAGGTCGAACGCGTTGCGTTTGGCGACCCGGTCCAGACCCAAAAGCAAGACATGACCCTGGAGTTCACGGCTGACGCGGCTGCTACTGACTTGATTCATCGGGTGTGCCCTCGGGCGCGGGAAAAGGTTTCGGACCAAAGGTCTGAGATGTCAGGTGAACCGTTTAAGCGTTATGACCAGCAGGGCCGGGCCTTTGAAAAATAGACCTTGCCGGTGTTATCTGCAAAGACTGTGACACAGCGCGGTTTATCGGTTCTTTCCGATAAAAAAAGCTCCCTTTTTCAGCTATTTCCGGTATAGTGCGCGCCGGCCTTTAACCGGGCCGCGTTTAGGTAGCGCAATTCCCCGAAGTCAGCTTCGGCTGCACGTCCGCACAGCGGACTCTCCCTTGACGAATCTTTTTCATTCATTCGTTTTCGCAAATCCCCGCCGACAAAGCAGCCAGGGCGACTCTTGAGTCTCAACACGGCATGCGCAGCTTTGGAGCATGGGTCTTTGCGGATGCACTTAGAGGCAGACCCATGACCCAGGAAACCGGCGGCTTCGCCGCTTTTAATCTGAACCCGAATATTCTTGCAGCCGTCGCAGCGACTGGCTACGAAGAGCCTTCGGCGATTCAGCAGCAATCGATCCCGATCATCATGGCCGGTAAGGACATGATTGGCCAGGCGCAAACCGGTACCGGCAAAACTGCCGCGTTCGCTTTGCCAATCCTGCACTGCATCGATCCTGCCAAGCGCGAACCGCAAGCCCTGATCCTGGCGCCAACCCGTGAGTTGGCGCTGCAAGTAGCAACCGCTTTTGAAACCTACGCCAAGCAAATGCCAGGCGTAACCGTTGTGGCCGTTTACGGCGGCGCGCCTATGGGCCCACAACTCAAAGCAATCCGTAATGGCGCACAGATCGTTGTTGCCACCCCGGGCCGTCTGTGCGACCACCTGCGTCGTGACGAGAAAGTCCTGTCGACCGTGAACCACCTGGTTCTGGACGAAGCTGACGAAATGCTGAAGCTGGGCTTCATGGATGACCTGGAGGTCATCTTCAAGGCACTGCCACCAACCCGTCAAACCGTACTGTTCTCGGCTACCCTGCCACAGTCGATCCGTGCCATCGCCGAGCGTCACCTGCGCGATCCTGAGCACGTGAAGATCCAGACCAAGACTCAGACCGTTACCGCGATCGAACAGGCTCACCTGTTGGTTCACGCTGACCAGAAGACCTCGGCTGTATTGAGCCTGCTGGAAGTCGAAGACTTCGACGCCCTGATCATGTTCGTGCGCACCAAGCAAGCGACCCTGGACCTGGCCAGCGCCCTGGAAGCCAAAGGCTACAAAGCCGCTGCGCTGAACGGTGACATTGCCCAGAACCAACGTGAGCGCGTGATCGACTCCCTCAAGGATGGCCGTCTGGACATCGTTGTGGCGACCGACGTTGCTGCCCGTGGCCTTGACGTTCCACGTATCACCCACGTGTTCAACGTTGACATGCCTTACGATCCAGAGTCCTACGTTCACCGTATCGGCCGTACCGGCCGTGCGGGTCGCGAAGGTCGTGCACTGCTGCTGGTGACTCCACGTGAGCGCCGCATGCTGCAAGTGATCGAGCGTGTAACCGGTCAGAAAGTTGCCGAAGTCCGCCTGCCGGATGCCCAGGCCGTTCTCGATGCGCGCATCAAGAAACTGACCAACAGCCTGTCGCCGCTGGTGGCTGACGCTGAATCGACCCACGGCGACCTGCTGGACCGCCTGACCGCCGATATCGGTTGCACCCCGCGTGCCCTGGCTGCAGCCTTGCTGCGTAAAGCCACCAACGGTCAAGCATTGACGCTTGCAGCCATCGAGAAAGAACGTCCACTGGTTCCGAACAGCGCGCCACGCGGTGATCGTCCAGAGCGTACTGGCGACCGTCCAGACCGTGGTGATCGTGAGCGTCGCGCTCCGGTGCCATTGGCTGAAGGCCGTGCTCGTTGCCGTACCGCGCTGGGCGCGCGTGATGGTATCGCTGCCAAGAACCTGCTGGGCGCTATCCTCAATGAGGGTGGCCTGGCACGCGAGGCCATTGGTCGTATCCAAGTCCGTGACAGCTTCTCCCTGGTGGAGCTGCCAGAAGACGGTCTGGAAAAACTGCTGGCCAAGCTGAAAGACACTCGCGTTGCCGGTAAGCAGCTGAAGCTGCGTCGCTACCGCGAAGATTGATCTGCCCTTGGGCTGATTGATCGCAAGTAAAAAATCCCCGACTGGTTCGGGGATTTTTTTTGGCTGGCGTTCGGTAGGCGCGCAAGGGCTGCTCACGTGGTGGGGTAGCGCTTCATATGAGGCGTACTCTGGTGACGCAGTTCAGAAAGGTCGGTTTTCGTTGTCAGGTAATGATCAAATCAGGTTTAAGTAAATTCCGAGCGCATGAGTGACCTGTCTGACAGTCTGCTTGTAAGTGAGTCACTACTGTTGATTGATTATTGACTCACTGGAAAGAGGCTGCAGCTGTTATGCGCATTGATTACACACTCCGTCCCCCATCAAGAATGCCTGAGCCTGATATTCATCCTCCCGTGCAACCGTCCATTAATAGGAAGGACGAGCCACGTGTTGATCACTTCCAAGAAGATGAAAATAGTCTTCCGTCGTCAGGGAGGGCTAGCCTATTGAGTGATGCACTAGTGCGTCTGAAAAAAGAAACCAGCCCAGGCGCTGTACCATCATCGATCACGAGCCATAACTCAGCGCTTGATAAGGTGAGCGATCCAAAACTCGAAATCAAGAAAGAAGCCACAGCACCGAATGGGCTGTATGGTGTGAGTTACTCACTTCCCGCACCATCCCCTGGGTTAAACAACATTACGTTTCCAATGAGTATTGATGAAGGTCTTCAAAGAAAAACAGGCAAGGATGCGGGTATTTATTACGCGATGATGTTTGGACTCAATGACGACAGTGGTAAGCCTCTCGGCCGTGGCTATATAGGGCTGCAGCCACGTGGGGACGGCAAAGCGTTGGTGGTGTTTTCTGGACACGGTCCGCATTTCAAAGCGCCACAGGGTCGCGCTGAGTTTGATGGGGAAAAGGGTGCCAGCAATAGCACATTGGTCGATTTCAAGTTTGGGCATAAGTATAATCTGACGATAGTGCGAGACCTTGAAGATCCCCAGAAGTTGAGCGCTTATATCCAGGATGTCACGGATCCGAATAATCCGGGTCCCAAACAGCACGTCAAAGATCTTTATGTCGACAGAAAGGTTGCGCTGGCCGGTAGAGACACTGGGTTTGTCGAACACTATGGCGCAAAGATAAACAAAAGTTCACAGATTGCTCCAACGACCGGCAGTTTTTCAGCGCCCTTTACTACAGATGATAAGGGCGCTGTTAAAGTGGGCGAAATCAACAGTAGCGGTTTATACGGTAGGTATAAGAACTCGATAGTAGGTACCCAGCAGATTACCAAAGACTCGGGTGTAGGAAAGGAAATCCACTTCTCCTTAAAAGGAGTGGGTTATGAGAAGAAGGCCTAGGCCGCGGACTGGGTAGTTGCCGGGCTAGCGCATTAGTGCCTATCACCTGCGGACTGTCCCATTCCTGCGATGGGCGCTGTTAGCCGAAGCGGTAGATATCCATGCCTAGCGCGCCCAGGGTGAAACCTTGGTGCGCGATGCTGAAATCACCACCGGCGCCACGTGCAAAGTACAACGGCAACAGGTGCTCATCACTGGGATGGTTGCGCACGGCATTCGGCGCCTGGCGGCGGTAGTCGTGCAGCGCCTTTTCATCGTCGGCGGCCAGCTTATCGACCACCCAGTCCCGGAAGTCTCGCGCCCAAGGCTCGATGCTCTCGGGCCCCGCACGCCAGTCCAGCTCGCCCAGGTTGTGGGTGATGCTGCCTGAGCCGATCAGAAGCACGTCATGCTCGCGCAGGCTGGCAAGGGCGTGCCCGACGCGGGTCTGCAGGGCAGGGCCCATGCTACTGGGCAACGACACCTGCACCACCGGGATATTCGCCGCCGGGTACATCAGCGACAGCGGCACCCAGGTGCCATGGTCGAAGGGGCGACGGTCATCAGTGCGTGCATTCAAGCCGTCGGCCTTCAACAACTCGACAATTTCAGCGGCCAGTCGCGGGTCACCCGGTGCCGGGTACTGCACGGCAAACAACTCGCGGGGGAAGCCGCCGAAGTCGTGCCAGGTTTCGGGCGCGGCGCTGCCGCTGACCAGGAGTTCGTGACTTTCCCAGTGTGCCGACACCACCACGATTGCCTTCGGGCGTGGCATCTCGGCAGCGAGTCGCTGGAGGGCCGGGCCGCTGGCGCCGGGTTGCAGGGCAAGCATGGGCGAGCCGTGGGAGATAAACAGGCTGGGGAGCATAAGGGGGTCCTGAGCGTTAACATGGGCCCATCTTCAGTCAGATCATTGATCTAAATCTAATATAAGTTTTAGTACCATTTGATCGAATTTTATGGAGGATCTATGGAGCCTGAGTTTTGGCAGGAACGCTGGGCACGCAATCAGATCGGCTTTCATTTGTCCGAGTTCAACCCTTACCTGCAACGACATTGGCCGCAACTGGCGGTTGCTGAGGGCTCCAAGGTGCTGGTGCCCTTGTGTGGCAAGAGCCTGGACCTGGTGTGGCTGGCCAGTCATGGGCTGCGGGTTATGGGTGTGGAACTGTCAGAGCAGGCCGTCGAGGCGTTTTTCAGCGAGCAGAACCTCGTGCCACGTATCACTCGGCGAAGTGCCTTTACGGTGTATCAGGCTGATTTGATCGAAGTGTGGTGCGGCGACTTCTTCGCCCTGGATGCCGAAGCTTTGGTGGGTTGCGCCGCGTTGTATGACCGCGCCGCCCTGATCGCCTTGCCACCGCTGATGCGGGCGCAGTACGCCGAGCATTTGAGCCGCCTGCTGCCGTCGGGTTGCCAGGGGCTGCTGATCACCCTTGATTACGATCAGACGCAAAAGGCCGGGCCACCGTTTGCAGTGACTGATGATGAGGTGAAGGTGTTGTTCGGTTCGGACTGGACCTTGCGGGCGCTGCAAGAGCAAGACGTCTTGGAGGAGAGCTGGAAGTTTGTGCAGGAGGGTGTCACGCGGCTCGATGAGCGGGTTTATCGGCTGACCAAGGCCTAAATTGTGTCCACAAAAAAGGGGCGATCCAATCGCCCCTTTTTTTGCCTTGCGGGTTATCAGCCCATGCGACGCAGTGCGTCGATACGCTCTTCCAGCGGTGGGTGGCTCATGAACAGGCGAGCCATGCCCTGCTTGATGCCGCCGTTGATGCCGAAGGCGGTCAGGCTGTCCGGCATGTGCACCGGCAGGCCTTGCTCGGAGCGCAGGTGTTGCAGCGCCGCGATCATCGCCCCGGTACCGGCCAGGCGGGCACCGGCTTCATCTGCACGGAACTCTCTCTTGCGAGAGAACCACATAGTGATTGCACTGGCCAGGAAGCCCAGCACCAACTCGGCGAAGATGGTCGCCACGAAGTAGGCAATACCGCGTCCACCTTCGTTCTTGAAGATCACTTTATCGACAAAGTTGCCGATGATCCGCGCAAAGAACATCACGAAGGTGTTCACCACGCCTTGTACCAAGGCCAGGGTGACCATGTCACCGTTGGCCACGTGGCCGATCTCGTGGGCCAGCACGGCCTTCACTTCATCGTACGAGAAGCGTTCCAGCATGCCCTGGCTCACCGCAACGAGCGCGTCGTTCTTGTTCCAGCCGGTGGCAAAGGCGTTGGCTTCATAAGCCGGGAAGATCCCGACTTCAGGCATTTTAATGCCGGCTTGGCGGGATAGCTCCTCGACGGTCTGCAGCAACCATTGTTCATGCCGGGTACGGGGTTGGGTGATCACCTGGGTGCTGGTGCTCATCTTCGCCATCCACTTGGAGATGAACAGCGAGAACAGCGAGCCGGCAAAACCAAAGACCGCACAGAAAACCAGCAGCTGATTGAGGTTCAGGTCAACCCCGTTGGCCGCCATGAACCCATTGAAGCCGAAAAGGCTCAAGGTGATGCTGGCAATCAGCACGACCGCAAGGTTAGTGGCCAAGAACAGCAGGATGCGCATCATGGTTGTAGAATTCTCCTCATGCTTAATATGTCGCGTACTGCGGGGTATATAAGGTGCGGCATGGGGTGATTCAACCGAGCGACTATTTCAAACTGTGTCCTACAGCCTGAATGTAGAGCCTTGAAGGGCATTTCCGATAGGGAAAACAGGGCTGAATCGGTTCGCCGGTACCTCGCTGTCCCGTGAATACAGGGGGTCGCTGGCGTTTTCAGTCACGGCGAAGGGCCTGTACGGGGAAAAGCCAAAGAAGTGTTGCTAGATACTCGCTGTACGACCGATTGTCGGCCGTACAGCGTCGTTCGCGTTACTGGCGATAGGACTTGAGGAAGTTGCCGATGCGACCAATGGCCATGTCCAGGTCATCCACGCGTGGCAATGTCACTACACGGAAGTGATCTGGCCACGGCCAGTTGAACGCCGTGCCTTGCACCACCAGCAGCTTTTCCGACAGCAGCAGGTCGAGCACGAATTTCTCATCGTTGAGGATCGGACACACTTTTGGGTCGATCCGCGGAAAGGCATACAACGCACCCATGGGTTTCACGCAGCTCACGCCGGGAATGGCGTTGAGCAGTTCCCAGGTGCGATTGCGCTGTTCCAGCAAGCGGCCTTGAGGCAGGACCAGGTCATTGATGCTCTGGTAGCCGCCCAAGGCGGTCTGGATCGCGTGCTGGCTCGGCACGTTGGCACACAGGCGCATGTTGGCCAGCATGTCGATGCCTTCGATGTAGCTCTGGGCGTTGTGTTTGGGACCAGAGATTGCGATCCAGCCCGAACGGAAACCCGCCACGCGGTAGGACTTGGACAGGCCGTTGAAGGTCAGGCACAGCAGATCCGGCGCCAGGGAGGCGGTGCACACGTGCACGGCGTCGTCGTAAAGGATCTTGTCGTAGATCTCGTCGGAGAACACCACCAGGTTGTGCTGGCGCGCCAGTTCCAGCATGCCCAGCAGGACTTCCTTGGAATACACCGCGCCGGTCGGGTTGTTCGGGTTGATGATCACCAGGGCCTTGGTGTTCGGGGTGATCTTGGCCTTGATGTCGGCCAGGTCCGGGAACCAGTCCGCGCCTTCGTCACACAGGTAGTGCACCGGGTGGCCGCCGGCCAGGGTCACGGCGGCGGTCCATAACGGGTAATCCGGCGCCGGCACCAGCACTTCGTCGCCATTGTTGAGCAGGGCCTGCATGGACATCACGATCAGCTCGGACACGCCATTGCCCAGGTAGATGTCTTCGATGCCGACACCTTCGACCTGCTTTTGCTGGTAGTACTGCATCACCGCCTTGCGCGCGCTGAACAGGCCTTTGGAGTCGCTGTAGCCCTGGGCGGTGGGCAGGTTGCGGATCACGTCCTGGAGGATTTCGTCCGGCGCTTCGAAACCAAAGGGCGCCGGGTTGCCGATGTTCAGCTTGAGGATGCGATGGCCTTCCTCTTCCAGGCGTTTGGCGTGCTTGAGCACTGGGCCGCGAATGTCGTAGCAGACGTTGGCGAGCTTGTTCGATTTGCTGACCTGCATGGCGATGTGATCCTGAAAATGAACGATCCAGACGGTGGGGACACTACCGTACTGCGAATCCTGCGGGGCCCGCACCCATAAATACGTTTGAATGCCGGTAGCGCGGGTGCCAGACTGGCGTTTTGAAGAGGCGCAATCATACGTGCCGCCTGATCCATGGAAAAGACACAGATCAGGCTTTTTCAGTTGCCGAGGTGTACCGATGGAAAAGTTGCAGAAAACCGTTGATGAGTGGAAGGCGATGCTCGATCCAGAGCAGTACAACGTATGCCGTCTCAAGGGCACCGAGCGTCCTTTCAGCGGCAAGTACAATGCCACCAAGACCGACGGTGTGTATCACTGCATCTGCTGCAATGAGCCACTGTTCGATTCGGCTACCAAGTTTGACTCCGGCTGTGGCTGGCCGAGCTTCTACGCGCCGATCGCCGACAGCGCGATGATCGAGATCCGTGACGTCAGCCACGGCATGATCCGCACCGAAGTGACCTGCGCCAAATGCGATGCTCACTTGGGGCACGTGTTCCCGGATGGTCCGCCGCCGACCGGCCTGCGTTACTGCATCAACTCGGTGTGCCTGGACCTCGTTCCGCGATAAACATATCTTCTGTGGCGAGGGAGCAAGTTCCCTCGCCACAGAAGCGGTTATCGTTTGATATCGGGCTATCATTCTGGTCAATTAAATTGCACGCAATTGAATTGATCACTATGTTTATCCTTTCTTTCCGTTATCGAGACACTGCCATGAGCAACAACCTGCTGAGCATCCCTTGCACCACCATCAAAGGTGAGCAAAAGACCTTGGCCGATTTCGCCGGCAAGGCCATCCTGGTGGTCAACACCGCCAGCAAGTGCGGCTTCACCCCACAGTACAAGGGCCTGGAACAGCTCTGGCAGCAGTACAAGGATCAGGGATTGGTGGTGTTGGGCTTCCCCTGCAACCAGTTCGGCAAGCAGGAACCCGGTAACGAAGGCGCGATTTCCGAGTTTTGCGAGCTGAACTTCGGTGTCAGCTTCCCGCTGTTCAAGAAGATTGACGTGAATGGCAGCGATGCCCACCCGTTGTTTGTGCAACTGAAACAACAGGCGCCGGGTTTGCTCGGTTCCAAGGGTATCAAGTGGAACTTCACCAAGTTCCTCATCGGCCGCGACGGCCAGGTAGTCAAGCGCTTTGCGCCGACCACCAAGCCGCAGCACCTGACCCAAGAGATCGAAGCCCTGCTCAAATGACCGTCTCCCTGGCGCTCGATAATCAACTGTGTTTCAAGCTTTACGCCGCCTCCAGGGCGGTGACCCGCGCGTACAAGCCGATGCTCGATCAGTTGGGTCTGACCTACCCGCAATACCTAGTGATGCTGGTGTTGTGGGAGTGGCACGCCACAGCGCCGGCGCAGCCCACGGTCAAGGCGTTGGGGGAGCGCTTGATGCTGGATTCGGGCACGTTGACGCCGCTGCTCAAGCGCCTTGAGCAACTCAGTCTGGTCAAGCGTCAGCGCAGCGCCAAGGATGAGCGGGAGGTGCACCTGAGCTTGAGCGAAACCGGTGTGCGACTGCGTGACCGGACCCATGGCCTCAAGACCCGGCTGCTGTGCGACAGCGGCATCGACCTGAACCAGGCTGACGCCTTGCGCGCGGGCTTGGACCAGTTGCTTCGACAGATCAGAGAGTTGTCGTCTTCGGCACCCACAGCTCAAGCAGACCACTGAGTTCCTCACGACGGAACGGCTTGGCCAGGTAGTCATTCATGCCCGCGGCCCGGCAACGCTCGCGCTCTTCGGAGAGCGCGTTGGCGGTCAAGGCAACGATCGGCAGGTCCGGCCAGCGCCCGCTGCGACGGATCTGCCGACTGGCCTCGTAGCCGTCCATCACCGGCATATTGCAGTCCATCAACACCAGGTCGAAGCGTTGTTCCTCAAGGAATTTGAGCGCCTCGCCACCATGGGCTGCGACGATCACCTCACATCCCAGTTTGCTGAGCATGCCCTTGGCCACCAGTTGGTTGACCGGATTGTCCTCCACCAGCAGGATGCGCGCCCTGTGCGCCAGGGGCACGGTTTCCATCTGGATCGGGTCGAGGATCAGTTGCGTGTCGCTGCGCAGGTTACGGTGCAGGATCTGATACAGCGCATTGCGGCTCAGCGGTCGCGCCTGTTGTTGCAGCGGCGCGAGTGCGGCGACTTCCTCGCTGGGCATGAAGTTGCCATAGGCGGTCACCAGCAAGATTGGCGCGCTGAGGGTGGGGCGCAGGCGAAACAGGCATTCCGGGCAGTCGGTGATCAGCAGGTCCGGGGTTTGCCCGCTCACGTCATCGTCTTGCGAGTAGCAGCGGGGTGTCAGCCCCCAGTGAGGCAGCAGGGTGGTAAGCAGTTCGGTGAGGCCGCTGCCGGCATGGGTAATGGCGATGACCTCACCCTTGAGCGGCAGTGGCTGGACGGCGGGCAAATGGGTTGGCAGCGGCAGGTCGGCGCAGAACTGGCTACCGAAGCCCACTTCCGAGCTGATGCTCAGTCGGCCTTTCATGGCTTCACACAGGTTGTGCGTCAGCGCCAGGCCCAGGCCCGTGCCGCCGAACTGGCGAGTGATGCCGGCGCCGGCCTGGGTGAAGGGCTGGAAGATCTTTACCTGGGCTTCCTGCGCAATGCCGATGCCGGTATCGCAGACCTCGATGCGTACCTGGCCCTCCCGCGCGCTGAGGCGAACATCTACCCGTCCGAAGCGCGTGAATTTGAGGGCGTTGGACAGCAGGTTGCTGACGATCTGTCGCACACGGGTCGGGTCGCCCAGGACCTGGGCGGGAAACTGCGGGTCGATCAGGCACGTCAGTTCGACGCTCGGCGCGGCGTTCTGCGACAACAGGTTCGCGGTGTCTTCCACCAGAGAACCCAGGTCGAACGGGATGCGCTCCAACTCCAATTGGCCAGCGTCGAACTTGGACAGGTCGAGGATATCGTTGAGCAACTCCACCAGCACTTTGCCCGAGTCATGGGCAATGGACAGTTGCTGACGCTGCTCGGCGTTGAGTGGGCTGTCGAGTGACAGCGCGATCATCCCCAGCAGGCCGTTGAGCGGTGTGCGGATTTCGTGGCTCATGTTGGCCAGGAATGCCGCCCGTGCTTGGGCCATGCCAAGCGCGTGGATCTTCGCCGCTTCCAATTCATCGTTGGACTGGCTCAGCCGCTGGTTGCTGGCCTTGAGCTCCAGGGTGCGTGCGGACACGATGTCTTCCAGTTGCCCCAGGTATTCGGTCAGCCGATCTTCGGCGTGGCGGCGTTGCTGGATCTCCGTCTCCATGTTTTCAAACTGCTGGTTGGCAACGTTCACCAACACGCCGATTTCATCGTGCTCGTGGCCGGGCGGGCAGTCCAGGCGTGCCTGTCGGCGGTTGCTCAGCTCGCGGATGATGCGCACCAACGGCTGGGTCAGCATCACGTAGAACAAGCCCAACAGAATGCCGGTCAGCAACAGGCTGCGGACGAAGCCGTTTAGCAAGGTGATCTCGGCACGGCGCAGGAAGCGACTGCCAAAGGCATAGGTGTCCACGTCCAGGCGCAGCACACCGAGGGACTCGTTGGGCATGTGGCTGAGGAACAACCGGTCTTCAAACTGACGGTTGGCGCCGAACAGGAAATCGCTGACGGGGCGGTAAGTGCTTTCTTTACGCGGGCGGTCGACATCGGCCAGCACCACGCCGTTGTTGTCGATCAACTGGGCATGAATGATGGCGGGGGAGTGCAGCAGGCCCAAGGTCAGTTCCTGGGCCAGTTCGGCGTCGATGTTATAGGCGATGCGTGAGGCGGGGTTGTGGCTGATTTCGATCAGCGAGCGAATTTCACGGTTGATGGATGCGTCTTCGCTGGCATAATCAATGCCGATTTGGATCAGGCTGAGCAAGGTTCCCAAGACGAAACCGACCAGCACAGTCAATCTGGCTTGTTTATAAGACAAGCGGTGGGCGAACTTGATATCCATTGAGTGTCGAACCACTTCACGTTTCCCTTCGCCCGGCAAGCATAGCTGAACATCCACAGGCTCTGGCTTACCCGGCATGAATCGTTTTTTTACGCAGCCTCGTGCGGTCTGCCGCAGGGTTGCCAATACGCCATCTTTTGCAAGAACTTGCCAGAGGAATAATTGTGGATTCTCGATTGAGTGCTTTTCTTGAGCGAGCCGATGCAGTGCTCGCCCGCCTGGAACCCCTGTTGCCCGCGCCCCGCCAAACCATCGATTGGAACCAATGCCTGGCTGCCCGCTGGCAGCGTGAAGGGCGCAGTGGTTTCCTGCTGCCGCTGGATGTGAGCCTGGAGATGCGCCTGTCCGACCTGATCGGCGTGGACAAACAACGTGAAACACTGGCGCGCAACACCCAGCAATTCATCGACGGTCTGCCCGCCAACCATGCACTGCTGTGGGGGTCGCGGGGCACCGGTAAATCGTCCATGGTGCGCGCCTTGCTGGCCCAGCACGCCAAGGCCGGTTTGCGCCTGATCGAAATCGAGCGCGACCATTTGGCCGACCTGCCGCGTGTGGTCGAGCAACTGGTCAAGCTGCCGCAGCGGTTTATCCTGTTCTGCGACGACCTGTCGTTCGAGGCCGGCGAAGGTGATTACCGCGTGCTTAAAAGCGTGCTCGACGGCTCCCTGGAGCAAGCCCCGGAAAACGTGCTGTTGTATGCCACCTCCAACCGCCGCCACCTTGTGCCGGAAAACCAGAGTGACAACGATAACTGGAAGCGCGTGGATGGCGAGTTGCACCCAAGCGAAGCGGTGGAGGACAAGATTGCCCTATCCGACCGTTTTGGCTTGTGGCTGTCGTTCTACCCCTTCACACAAGAGCATTTCCTGGATGTGGTGGAGCACTGGATCGGCGAGCTGGCGAACAAGGCTGGTTTGCAGTGGCAGCGCGATGAAGCCCTCGACATCCTGGCCGTACGCTGGGCCACCGGTCGCGGCAACCGCAACGGCCGTTGTGCTTATCAGTTCGCTCGTTACTGGGTGGGCCTCAAATTGCTGGAGCGTCAATCATGATCGACCTACAAAGCGCCGGCACGGGCCTGGACGGCTATGCCATGCTCTGCGCGCAGTTGGAGTCGCTGCTCGCCGATGAACGGGACTTCATCGCCAATAGCGCGCAGTTCTCAGCGTTCCTGTTCAACCAGTTGGATGACTTGAATTGGGCCGGCTTCTATCTCAATCGCAATGAAGAACTGGTGCTCGGCCCGTTCCAGGGCCAGATCGCCTGTGTGCGCATTCCGTTTGGCCGTGGAGTGTGCGGTGCCGCGGCCGCCTCGCGGCAGACCCAGCGCGTGGAGGATGTGCATGAGTTCCCAGGGCATATCGCCTGTGACAGCGCGTCCAACAGCGAGCTGGTGGTGCCCCTGGTCAAGGACGGCAAACTGATTGGCGTCCTTGACCTCGACAGCCCGTCGCTGGCGCGTTTTACCCTCGAGGATCAGACCGGTATTGAACAACTGGCGACGATTTTCCTTCGCTCGACCGACTGCTGATCATGGGAGGGGCGGTTCCCGCCCCTCTACTGTCCCTTCAGACCGTGAAGTTGCATTTTCAGCAACCTCTCCAATTCCAGCATGAGCTTTTCCAGGGATTTCGCGCCGGCTTCGATCAACGCCCAGTCATCGCCGCGGGTACACGCCTGTTCAAGGGTTTCGCACTGCCTGGCAAGGGGACCTGCCTGGACAATGCGTGCAGCACCCTTGATTTTGTGAGCCTGTTCGGTGATCTCCTGAAGCGGGGCGTGAGCGCTGATCAGCGCCGTCATTTCCTGGCGATCGTCCTGACTGCTGCTCAACAGTTCTTGCAGTAAGCGCCAGCTCAACTGCGGGTCGCCGCCGGTCAGCGCCTCGAAGTTGCCAAGGTCCAGGTGCAGGTCAGTGGCTTGCGGGGCTATCTTCGCCAGTTGCCGTTCCAGTGCCGTGAGGCTGATCGGTTTGAACAGGCAGTCGTTCATGCCTGCTTCGGCGCAGCGTTGCTTCTCTTCAGGTTGGGCATTGGCGGTAAAACCCAGTACCACACAGGACGCCAGTTGCTCGCGTTGTTCGAACTCGCGGATCGTGCGACTCAGCTCGTAGCCATTCATGATGGGCATGTTGCAGTCGGCGATCACCAAATCGAAGTGTTCCTGGCGCCAGGCCTGGAACCCGGCGGCACCATTCTGGGCGGCGGTGAACTGATGTCCCAGGTAGCCTAGTTGCTGACACATCAGCAGTCGGTTTGCGGGGTGGTCGTCCACCACCAGCACGTTGAGTACGGGCGCCACTACGGGCGCCTCGGGTTTCTGCTCAGCCGCTGGCTGTTCCGGCTGCAGGCGGGTCATGTTGAGGCTGACATGCGCCTGGGTGCCCACCATGGGCACGCTGCTCAGGCTTAACTGCCCACCCATCATTGCGCAAAGACTGCGGCAGATCACTAGCCCCAGGCCTGCGCCACTCCTGGCCAGTTGTCCGGAGTTGTCGGCTTGGGCAAAGGGTTCGAACAGGCGCAACTGATCATCCCGGCTGATGCCTATCCCGGTATCCTCGACCACCAGTTTCATCTCGACCTGCTGCGCCAAATCGGTAGGCAATACCTGCACCTTGATTTTCACCTGGCCGCGCTCGGTGAACTTGATCGCGTTGCTGACCAGGTTCGACAGTACTTGCTTGAAGCGCAGCGGGTCGATCAGGACCTCGGTGTTATCCAGGTCAGGTAGGAACTCAAGGGACAGGCTGAGGGTTTTCTGACGTGCCAGGCCATCGAAAACACGCACCACCGACTCGATCACTTCTCGCAGATTGACACGCTCCGGCGCAAGGCTCAGGCGGCCTGACTCGATGCGTGCGATGTCGAGGATATCGCCGATCAGCTCTAGCAGGTCCTTGGCCGAGTTGTATGCCACCTCGATAGCGGGGCGATCAAGATGGCCCTGATCGGCTCGCTTGAGCGTCAGTTCGAGCATGCCGATCACTGCGTTCATCGGCGTGCGAATTTCATGACTCATGGTGGCGAGGAACGTGCTTTTGGCTCGATTGGCTTCATCGGCGCGTTCTTTGGCGGCGCGGATTTCATCGAACAGCTGGCGTCGTTCGCTGATGTCGATCCAGCCGCCAATGATGCCTTGCACTTCCCCGGTAGAGTCACGGTAGGGCAGGATCCAGTGGTAGATCGTCAGTTTCTTCCCCTGGATATGCAGGGTGCGGTCCAGGATCAGCGGGTTGCCCTCAGCCATCACCCGCTGGTAATCGGCATGGTACTGCGTCGCGTCGGTTTCAAGGGCCGTGCTCATCTGGAGGGCGTTTTTGCCGATCACGTCTTCGCGCTTGACGTTGAACACCTGCAAGTAGCTGTCGTTGCAGGTCTGCAACAGGCCTTTGCGGTCACGTACATAGATCGGGTGTGGGGTTTCATTGACCAGCGCACGCATGAACTCGAATTGGTCACTGAGGGCGCGCTCGGCCATCTTGCGGTGCTTGATCTGGCGGCGCATGTAGGCGTTCCAGCTCAGGGATATCAACAGTAAAAGCCCGGTGCCGATGATGATACGGGCGATCAATTGGTGATAGTTGCGCCAGTAGCTATCGGAGGCTGCCGTATAACCTCGCCAGCGACTGTTGATGATGCCCAATTCATCCGGAGCGATACTCAGCATGGCCTTGTCGAGAATTGAGCTGAGTTCGGTGGCGTTGCGCGAGGTAGCCAGTGAATAGGTAGCGGGCATCGTGCCGATACTGAAGCTGATCTGGACCTTATCCTGAAAAATGGAGGAAGAGAGGTAATAGTTGGCGATCACCAAGCTGTTTACCGCGCCGTCGACCTGCCCTTGCACCAACAACTCGGCGGCCTTGAAATTGTCGCCTGTTTCCACCAATTGAATCGTTGGTAAGTTCTCGCGCAGGAACCTTGCCATTGGGCTGCCTTGGGTGACGGCCACACGTCTGCCTTCCATTCCCTCCAGACTGGTTGGTGCCTGGTTTTCCTTGCGTGTCAACATCACGTAGGAGTTTTCCAGATAGGGGCGACTGAAGTTTAACTGGGCCTCCCGTTCGGCGGTGGGAATGATAGCGCCGATGATGTCTGCCTTGCCGGCGTCGACCTGTTCGATCATTGACTGAACGACGCGCTCACGCTGGATCTCGAAACGTAACCCTGTACGCAGGCGAACCAGTTCCAGCAAGTCAGCGGTGATGCCGCGAAAGTTGCCGTCGGCATCGAAGAACGTCAGTGGCGCGAAGGTTTCGTTCACGGTCACCTTGACCACCGGGTGGTCCTTCAGCCAGCGCTCCTCACGCGCGGTCAATTGCAGCTTCTGGTCAGTCAGCAGAATATCGCTGCCAGCGCTCCAACGTTTGGCGATCGCTTCCCGTTCGCTGGTGGGCACGGCCGTCAGCACGGCGTCGACAATACTCAACAGCGTCTGCTGGTGCTGGGGCATGGCAAAGCTGAATCCATAGGCCTCATGCTTGCCGAAATTGGCCATGCGGATGTTCTTCAGGTAGCCCTTGTTGATCATGTAATGGGTGGAAATGGTATCGCCCAGGAACACATCCGCCTGGTCGAATGCCACCGCATTCAAGGCATTTTGATAAGAAGGGTAGATGCGGATGATCGCCTCGGGGTACAGCTTTTCCACCTCGCTCAGCGGCAGGTAGTGGTAGACCAGCGCCAGGCGCATCCCGGCCAACCCATTGTTCAGGCTGCGGGTCTCACCTTCGCGGGTGACCAGGACCGGCTGGTCCACTGCGTAGGGCTCGGACAACGTGAGGTTCGGGTTTTCCGCCTCAAAACCGTTGGAAGATCCCAGCAAATCGATATCTCCCGCTTCAAGCGCGCGGATCGCGGCCTCTCGGGAGGGGTAGCGCAAGACTTTCACCGGCAAGGCCAGCGCCTTGGCCAGCAGGCCGGCGTAATCGGCGGTGATCCCCTCATAGTCGCGACCGCTGGAGGTGAGGTCGAAAGGGGGATAATCAGGCGCCGCAGTGCCCAGCACCAACGCGCGCTTGTTTTGCAACCATTGGCGTTGAGCCTTGTTCAGGTGGGTTTCCAGTTGAACCGAGCCTGCACGGCTCAACAAGGAGAAATGTTCCGAGCCCGTCGGCTGGTTCGCAAGTACGACGGCGCTGAAGCACAAGCCGGCACTTAATGTAATCAGATAGTCCTTTATACGCCTGGGCATCCGCTTTCTCACACTAGCGCGTTTCGTTTTGCCATCTCGATAAGTTCTACCAAGGATTTGGCTTGAAGTTTCTGCATCAGCCTTTTTTTATAAGTGCTTACTGTTTTGTTACTTAAAAACATGCCTTTGGCAATTTCCTTGTTGGTTCGCCCTTGTGCAAAAAGTTGCAAGACCATGAGTTCCCGGTCATTGACGGTTTTGAATAATTCAAGTTCTTGGGATTCCACGCCGTCTGCACCATTGGTATTCAGTGCCTGGCTGGGAAAATAGTTGTAGCCGGATAATACCGCGCGAATGGCGCTCAGCAATTCACTCAGGTCGCCTTCCTTGCACACGTACCCGTCCGCGCCGGAGCGCATGCAGCGTGTAGCGAACAGGGTCGGTGACTGGGCTGTCAGGATCAGGGTTTTCATCGGCGTGTTCATGGCATTGAAGCGGCAGAGCACCTCGAGCCCATCCAGCTTGGGAATGCTGATATCCAGAATAATCAGGTCAGGCAGGCATTCGCGGACCATTTGTATGGCGTCGCACCCGTTATCTGTTTCGCCCACTACTTTGTAGCCTTCGTGCTCCAATAACATTCGAATGGCGAGCCGTATAACCGGGTGGTCATCGATAATAAAAACTGAGTTCATGATCACATTCCGTACAAGTGCAAATAAAGCGGGCACATTAGCTCAGAAGAGGAGGGAGGAGCATGAGTCAAGGGCTGAGTAGATATAAAACAGGAAAAGTCCTACATCAAAAAAGGTAACGGCCTACTAGTTTGCGAGGCTTAGTGAAACGCTACCTCACGGCTTTGGACGTGAACAAGCTAGAGGCTGCCGTTGTGGATTTAACTGGCTCTTTGCAGTCATATTTCGTCTGCACATGATGTTTAATTCCTACATTCTTAATTTGAAGAGTGGACGGAGCAAGTGCGCAAACTCTTCCTTGTTCAGCGGTTTTGATAAATAACCGAGTAGAGGCAGGCCACGTTCCATGGCTTGGGTTATCAGGCCGGCAAGTTCTGTCACCGGTAAACCACTCAACAGGATGGCGGTCGTGGTAAGGCGTCGGCGACTGGCGATTTCAATCAGTTCGAGCCCCGGTAAGTCGGGTAGGCATTGGTCACACAAGATAATGTCGAAGGGCACTTCGGCCTGCGACATCAAGCAGATTGCCTGCTCGGCGCTTTCGGCCGGAGTCAGTAGTGCGAACCCGAAGCTTCTGAGCAGGCATTGGGTGGCGAGGAGTTGAAACGGATGATCCTCAACCAGCAGGATACGGAGCGGGTAACTGGGCATTGGGGCCACACGGTGAGTCAAGCGTCGAGGGAGGGCGTGTAGGAACAGTTGGCCCGGATCGCCCAGAGCGTGCGTGATTATTCATCGGGTGGTTGTGCGAATTCGATCAGGCTGCTCTGTTACCGTCGTAGGTCGATTCTCCATTAAGGGGCAGGCAGCTTGATCGTGTTCGTTATTGAGGACTGGAACGCCCGGTCATTTCCCGCGCCATTTCGGTTGCATAGCTGTCGGTCATGCCAGCGATGAAGTCGATCATGCGCAGGAACGAAGTGTGCAACGGCCATTCGGGGTTCGGCGCGTTGTTGCCCAGCAGATCGAGAATACGTCGGTTCTTGAACGACGGCGTGCGTCCGCCATGCTGCTCCAGTGCCGCACCGCAGAACGCATTCAAGAGAATTTCCAGGGTGGTGTAGGCGCCAATCTCATGCAAGGTCTTGCGCTTGTCCTGGAAGATCTTCTTGCGCGCCATGTCTTTGGCATCCAGCACACAGCGCTTGGCTGGGCCATGCATGTGTTCAACCAGGTCGCCGGGCAGTGTGCCGGCGAGCAAGGCGTCCTGTTGCTCGACGAAGGCGCTCGCTGCGGCGTTGGTCAAATGTTCGATGGCCTTGCCACGCAGGATCGCCAGCTTGCGGCGGCGCGAGTCCTGGGCGCCGAGTTGACGATAGGTCTGGGGTAGGTCATCGCCCACCAGGTTGAGCAGCAGCGACTCGACTTCGGCGTACTCCAGCAACTCCATTTCCAGGCCGTCTTCCAGGTCGATCAGGGCGTAGCAGATGTCATCTGCCGCCTCCATCAGATACACCAGCGGGTGCCGGGCCCAGCGTTGCTCTTCGAGTTGCGGCAGGCCGAGCTTGTGGGCGATCTGCTCGAGGATTGGCAGTTCGCTCTGGTAGCAGCCGAACTTGTGCTTCTTGTAACCCAGGGAGTCGGCGTGCCGGGCAGTCCAGGGGTATTTCAGGTAGGTGCCCAGGGTGGCGTAGGTCAGCCGGGTGCCGCCGTCGAACTGGTGGTACTCAAGCTGGGTCAGCACCCGAAAGCCCTGGGCGTTGCCTTCGAAGTTCAGGAAGTCATTGCGCTCGGCGCTGCTCATGTCATCCAGCCAGCCACGTCCTGCTGCTTGTTGGAACCAGTGGCGGATGGCGTCTTCGCCGGAGTGCCCGAATGGTGGGTTGCCGATGTCATGGGCCAGGCAGGCCGACTGCACTACCATGCCCAGGTCGCTCGGGTCGCACCAGTCGGGCAGGGCGCTGCGCAGGGTTTCGCCGACGCGCATACCGAGGGAGCGACCCACGCAGCTCACTTCCAGGGAATGGGTCAGACGCGTGTGAATATGGTCGTTGCTGGAGACCGGGTGCACTTGGGTCTTGCGGCCCAGGCGACGAAACGCGCCGGAGAAGATAATACGGTCATGGTCTTTGTGAAACGGGCTACGCCCCAGTTCTTCCGGGCTGTGCAGCGGTTTGCCAAGACGTTCGCGAGTCAACAGGGTGGGCCAATCCAAGGCGGGTACTCTCCGTGCGGTGAATGACCCTCCCAGCTTCCCGGTTCAGCGCGGCCTGGGCAAGCGAAAATCTACAGCCCGGCCGCATCGATATCGATTAACAGTAAGCGCTGACCGTTATCGAAGAATTGTCCGGCGGTGAGGCAATACTGGTTGGTGGTGGCGTCGCGGTAGGTCGAGGACAGGGTCAGGCGGCGCTCTTCCCAGCCCTCGGCCAGCAGATGATAGAAGTACGGGCGCCACGACCAGTTGTGACCCAGGTAGCGGCTGTCGGATTGCCACGCGTCCTGGCGCCACTCGAAGTTCGGTGTGAGTTGGGTGCCATGCCGGTCGCACTGATAGAAGCGCAGCAGCCAGGGAAACGCCGGCAGTTGCGGCAGTTGGTTCAGCGGCGATTGCCCCTGGGCCCAGGTTTGCAGGATCTTCATCAGTTCGGCCAATTGTTGGCGCAGTTGCATGACGCGCCCGCGTTCCGCCAGCTTCTGCTGGACGTAGGTTGTGCGCAACTGGGCGAAACGCGGCACGAAGGCCTCGGCGGCGAACCAGTCCAACTGCGCCTGGGCAAACAGATAGCCCTGCACATAGCGCGAGCCGCACTCCAGGGCGAAGCTCAACTGGGCCTCGGTTTCCACGCCTTCGGCAATGATCCAGCAGCCGGTCTTCTCGGCCATCTGCGCCAGGGCTCGCACCACTTCACTGCTCGGCCCACCACGCGCGGCGTCCTGGAACAGGCGCATGTCCAGCTTGAGGATATCCGGCTGCAACGCCAGCACCCGGTCGAGCTGGGAATAGCCGGCGCCAAAGTCGTCGATGGCGATGCGCGCACCGGCTTCGCGGTAGCGCGCCACCACGTCTGCCAGGCGCCGGATGTCGCCACCCAGTTCGGTGATCTCGAACACGATGCGCTGCGGGTCGACGCCATGGTGGTGGATCTGTTTCAGGCTTGGCAGGGCTTGACCTGGACGCAGCCGATTGATCCAACGCGGCGAGATGTTCAGGCTCAGGAACCAGTCTTCGGGCGCTTCGTGCAAGCGGCTCAGCGCATTGTCGCGAATCTGCCGGTCGAGCCGGCGCAAGGTTACGCCCGGCGTGCGCGGGTCAGCGAACAGCGGGCCCACGGATTGCAGGCGGCCGTCAGCCTGGCGCAGACGGCCCAGGGCCTCGACGCCGGCAATGCGGCCGGTGGCGGTGTCGATAAACGGCTGGAAGCAGGCGAGCGGTTGCCCGTCAATCACGGGGCCTCCTTAAGAACGGTGGCGAAAAAAGGCCCGGCCCTCGAAAACGAGGGCCGGGCCGATTCTGTTAGCAAGAATGCAGCCAGCCAGGCTCAACTTTTACGCGAAGAGCCCTGCATGGCCAGTTTGATCAGTGGGATCAAGCCGGCGCCGAGGCGCACCAGGCGCGTCAAGCTGCTGATGCCGCCGCCCTTGGCGCCTTTGCCGGTAAAGAAACCCATCAGCGTCACCGCGGCCACGCCCCACAGCGGCGCGTGCTTGATGCCCAGGCTGTCCTGCCAGTTGCTCCCTAGGTTGCGCACCTTGTTCAGGGGCAGCATCAGTTGCTGGGACTCGTGGCGGATCTCCTGACGGTGCATTTCCATGCGCAGGCGGATCAACGCCTTGCGCATTTCCCGGCGGGAAGTGGTTTGCGGGATTTCAGTGATGCTCATGGCAGCAGGCGCTCCCGGTCATTGGCCAGCTCTTCGAGGGTGGCGTGGAACGGCGTGGATTCATCGAACACCGCCGCCTTCAAGCGCACCCCGCAGAACGCGGCGGCCAAGCTGTAGAACACGCAGAGGCAGATGATCCCGGTCAGTCGGTAGCCGGTGTCCCACACCAGGATCATCACCAGGGTCGACAGCCCCACCAGCAACAACAGCGCAAACACTAGCGCCAGGCCGGCAAACAGCAACAGGCTGACGGTGCGGGCTTTCTGTTCCTGCAATTCAATGCCAAACAATTCGACGTGGCTATGCAGCAAGCCCAGCACGGCCGCGCCCAGACGTCTTGAGGTGGTGCCCGTGGACGAGCCCGTTTCGCCGATAGACATGATTAGCGCCTTGTGGCCAGCAGGCCGATCAGAAAGCCCACGCCGGCAGCAATGCCCACCGACTGCCAAGGGTTGGCCTGCACATAATCTTCGGTCGCAGTGACCGCCGCCTGACCGCGTTCGCGCAGGGAATCTTCGGTCAGTTGCAGGGTTTCGCGAGCCTTGAGCAGGCTTTCGTGGATCTTGCTGCGCAGCTCGTCAGCTTGGTCACCCGCCAGCACCTTGGTGTCATCCAGCAACTTTTCGGTGTCGCTGACCAGGGTTTGAAAATCCGCCATCAGTATTTCTTGAGCAGTCTTTGCAGTTCTTCTGGCCATGGTTATCTCCGTGATTGGCTGATCTGTAGGTTTCGAGTCACCGGCTTCGGTGAAGGTTCAGTGCAATTGTGTGGTACAGCTTTTGCTTTGCCTTGGTGCGCAGGCCCGAAGGCTTGCGCTGAATCTGGGCGGTCAGGCAGGAAGCCTTGAAAAACCTTACCCTAAATAACTGAAATTCGCGGAAAAACCCTATCGGCAACGGCCTGTTGTGTTGATCGCTGCGCTAAAGCGGTTCACGCCCTCTAAAGAGGGGTGGGACCGGCGGTGCCAATTTAGTGCGCGCAATTGAGGCTTGAACCGCTTTGGTGCTTTTTGCCTTTATCGCAGGCCTGCCAATCTCCATGGAAAATGTGCAAAGTGCAGTGGACACCCTCGTCCATAGTTCCAATACCCTGTTTATCCTGATCGGCGCGGTCATGGTCCTGGCCATGCACGCCGGCTTCGCCTTCCTCGAAGTCGGTACGGTGCGCCAGAAGAATCAGGTCAACGCCTTGTCGAAGATCCTCAGCGACTTCGCCATCTCCACTCTGGCCTATTTCTTTATAGGCTATTGGATCTCTTATGGCGTGAGCTTCATGCAACCGGCGGCGGTGATCAGCGCCGATCACGGCTATGGCCTGGTGAAGTTTTTCTTCCTGCTGACCTTTGCGGCGGCGATCCCGGCGATCATTTCCGGGGGCATTGCCGAGCGTGCAAGGTTTGCTCCACAGCTCTGCGCGACCGCGTTGATCGTGGCGTTTATCTATCCGTTTTTCGAAGGCATGGTGTGGAACGGCAATTTCGGTCTGCAGGCCTGGTTGCTCGCGACCTTTGGCGCCAGCTTCCATGACTTCGCGGGTTCCGTGGTGGTGCACGCCATGGGGGGATGGCTGGCGTTGGCGGCGGTGTTGCTGCTGGGCCCGCGCAACGGGCGTTATCGAGAAGGGCGCCTGGTGGCGTTTGCACCGTCGAGCATTCCATTCCTGGCGTTGGGGTCGTGGATCCTGATCGTCGGCTGGTTCGGCTTCAACGTGATGAGCGCGCAGACGTTGAACGGCGTCAGCGGCCTGGTCGCCGTCAACTCGCTGATGGCCATGGTCGGAGGTACGGTTGCGGCCCTGATCATCGGCCGCAACGACCCAGGCTTCCTGCACAACGGCCCGTTGGCCGGGTTGGTGGCGATTTGCGCCGGCTCCGACCTGATGCACCCGGTAGGCGCGCTGGTCACGGGTGCCATCGCTGGTGGCCTGTTTGTGTGGTTTTTTATTGCGGCCCAAGACCGCTGGAAGATCGACGATGTGCTGGGTGTGTGGCCCCTGCACGGTCTGTGCGGAGTGTGGGGCGGCATCGCCTGCGGCATATTTGGCCAGACCGCCCTGGGTGGCCTGGGCGGCGTGAGCCTGATCAGCCAGTTGATCGGCACCGCCCTCGGCGTGCTGGTGGCGCTGGCCGGCGGCCTGTTGGTGTATGGCGTGATCAAGCGCGTCACCGGGCTGCGCTTGAGCCAGGAGCAGGAGTATTACGGCGCGGATCTGTCGATCCACAAGATCGGCGCGGTCAGTCAGGATTGATCGGCTCGTCTACCTGCCGATAAAAACCGTGCAGCAGGCGATAGCGGTTCTGCCGCACTTCATCCACCCGCGCCTGCACCTGTTGGTCCGGCAGGCCCAGCAGGATCAGGGCGTGGGAGGCGAGCATCAGGCTCGACTCCAGCAACTCGGGCACTACTTCACTGGCGCCCGCGGCTTTCAGTTCAGCTAACTGGCTGTCATCGCGGGTGCGCACCAGGATCGGCACGTCGGCGTTGATCCGACGCGCTTCCTTCAACACCACCAGTGCGACATCGGTGTTGTCCACCGCAATTACCACCAGTCGCGCACGTTCCAGGCCTACTGCGCTGAGCAATGCGCCACGCCGACAATCGCCGTAATGCACGCTGCTGTCTTCGGTGGCGGCTTCCTGCACGCGTTCCGGGTCGTCGTCCAATGCAATGAACACCTGTTGCTCTTTGCGCAGAAAACGTCCGATGGATTGGCCGACGCGTCCATAGCCACAAATCACCGCGTGCCCGCGCAACTCAGCGTTGAGCGCGGTGATTTCTTCCAACTGCACCTGCTGGTTGGGCTTGCGATGCAGCCGCAGGGCGATGCCGGGTGCGGCGCGCAACAGCAGCGGTGTGAGCAACATCGAGCAAAAGGTGGCCGCGAGCAGCAAGCCGTTGAATTCGTCAGGTATCAACCGGCTCTGCTGCATCTGTGCCATCAACGCAAAGCAGAACTCGCCGCCCTGGGCCAGGGCCAGGCCGCTGCGCCAGGCGGTTTCACTGTCGCTGCCGCGCAACTTGACCAGCACGGCGACCACACAACCTTTGACCAGCATCAGCGTTAGCGTTAGCCCGAGGATCAGCAGGCTATGGCTGACAAACAATTGCAGGTCGATCAGCATGCCGATGCTGACAAAAAACAACCCCAGCAGGATGTCGCGAAATGGCCGGATATCCGCCTCGATCTGGTGGCGGTAGTGGCTTTCGCCCAGCAGCATGCCGGCCAGGAAGGCCCCCAGAGCCGGGGAGAGTCCTAGCAGGTGAGTGAGCCAGGCGGTCAACAACACAATCACCAGTGCCAGCAGCACGAACAGCTCCGCTGAATGGGAGGCGGCCACTTCATGAAACAGGCGCGGCAACAACCAGCGACTGGCCAATAGCAGGCCGACAAACAGCACCACGGTCTTGCCCAGTGTCAGGGGCAGCGCCCAATACCAGGCTTGCTCGCCAGTGCCAGCGAACACCGGCACCAGGGTCAGCAGCAATACTGCCACCACATCCTGGAACAGCAACACGCCAATCGCGTTCTGGCCATGGCTACTGAAGATTTCCCCGAGGCTGGTCAGCTCCTTGCTGACGATGGCTGTAGACGACAGTGCCAGTCCTGCACCCAGCAATAATGCGATCCCAGGCGCCACCCCCAGGACCATCAACAAAAGTCCCAGCAACACGCCGCAGCCCAGCACCTGCAAGCTGCCCAGGCCAAACACCACACGGCGCAAGGCAAGCATCTTGGTCAGGGAAAACTCCAGGCCCAGGGAAAACAGCAGGAACACCACGCCCAGTTCGGCCAGGTCGGGCAGTTCTTCGCTGTCATTCACCCAATCCAATGCAGTGGGCCCCACGGCCAGGCCGACGCACAGGTAGCCCAGCACGGGTGGCAATTGCAGGCGACGAAACAGCGCAATCACCACCAAGGATGAGGCCAGGATAATCAGCAGGTTGGCAAACACACGCATCTCCGTTGCAGGTGGGCAGGCAAAAAGCCGCGAGAATCGCTGAAACAGTTATAGGCCATGGTGACCTGGGTCAGGGTTTATAGAGTGGGCTTCGGCGGTCACCGGGCTTAGAATGTGTGCCTGTTTTCTGATCAGGTCCATTCGTCATGCTTCCTGAATGCCAGTTGTTCGGCACCCTGGGTTGCCACCTGTGTGAGATTGCCGAAGTCGAAATCATGCCGCTCGTCGAACACGGGTTGCTGGTGGAATTGGTGGACATCACCGATCCCGAGGACCTGACCGATGCCTACGGCCTGCGGATTCCGGTACTTCGCCGAATAGACACCGGGGCGGAACTGGATTGGCCATTCGACACACAACAGGTTGTTGCCTTCCTTCGTTAGGTTTATGCGATGGCAGGTTTCCAAATATTAAGTTACTGTATGTTTGTACAGCGATTGAATTGAGGGAACGCCCGTGGTGAATGTCGAACAACTGAAAAGCAGCGTCAATCGCATGTCCGCCAACGTCGTGCGCGACGCGGTGAACGAGCTGCGCCTCGATGGCTTGGTCACGGAAGGCAAGACGCCGTTTAACAAAGTGCATTTCAATACCTGCTTTGCCGAGATCGAGGCGCTGTTCCAGCGCGCCGGTTACCACAAGCAGTTGGATGTGGTGGGTTACCAGGGCTTGTTGTACGCGTTGTACGATCCGGGCCGCTGGGAAGCGGTTGACGTGTTGCGTTGGCTCAAGGAATTCACCGAGGCCGCCAGTGCCTCGAAGATTCTGCGGGCAGAGTTGGCCAAGGCCTGAGATCCGCCCTAGGCTCAATCCCGCGCAATGCGGGATAATGCCCGCCTGTTAGGTCACAGGCTTTGAGCATTTCATGTCCACCTCCGGTTTTTCCGCGTCCCAGCACCAAGCCAGCACCTTGTATCTGCCGCCCGGCCCTTGGGCGACAGTGCTGGATTGTCTGTGCGAGCACTTCCCGGCGATCAGCCGCGAACACTGGCTGGACCGCATCGCCCGGGGGCGGGTGCTGGATATCAACGGCAACCCGATCAGGCTGGACCTGGGCTACAAGGAAGGCCTGTGCATTTATTACTTCCGCGAAGTGCCGAATGAGAAAGTCATCCCGGTGCAGGAAACCATTCTGTATGCCGACGAGCATCTGCTGGTCGCCGATAAACCACACTTCCTGCCGGTGACTCCGGCAGGCGAGTACGTCGAGCAAACCCTGCTTCGCCGCCTGATTCGTCGGCTGGATAATCCCTCACTGGTGCCCTTGCACCGCATCGACCGGCACACGGCGGGGCTGGTACTGTTTTCGGTCAATCCGGCCAGTCGTTCCGCGTATCAGCAACTGTTTCCCACGCGCCAGATCGATAAATTCTACGAAGCCATCGCCCCAGCGTTGCCTGACCTGACCTTTCCCAGGGTGCATAAAAGCCGACTGGTCGATGGCGAGCCGTTCTTTCGCATGCAGGAAGGGCCTGGCACCGCCAACACCGAAACGGCGGTGGAGGTGCGCGAGAAAAACGGCGATCTGTGGCGCTACGGCCTGTTCCCGGTGACCGGCAAGAAGCACCAGTTGCGTGTGCACATGAGCGCCCTCGGCGCGAGTATTTGCAACGACCCGTTCTACCCCGACGTGATCAAGGACGCGGTAGACGACTACGCCAACCCCCTCAAACTGCTCGCCCAGGGGGTGCGGTTCATCGACCCGGTTACGGGTGAAGAACGCAGTTTCCGCAGCCAGATCACCCTCGACTGGTAACCGCCAGAAACGACAAGGCCCGCGCGAGGCGGGCCTTGTTGGCAAACGCTAAGATTTACAGGTCTTTAACGGTGCGAACCTGATCTTTGTTGATGCGGGTGCGCTTGCCGTCAAGTTGTTCGAATTCGTAGAAACCCGAATCTTCGTTGTATTTCGGGGTGTCGACGGCCTGGATTTCGCGACCGTCATTCAGGGTGATCACTGTTGGCGAAGCGCAACCGGCGAGGGTGGCGAGGCCCAGTGCAAGCATGAGAGCGGCGATGGTCCGTTGAGTCATGAGTTTGTCTCCGAGAGAATACTTTTTAATTGCTGACCTTGTGACGCGCGGGGCGCCGACAAAGTTCCTTGTGCGAGGTTCATTCTGACACGCCCGACGGCGTCTGTAACAGCGCTGGCGTATTAAGGTTGGCCAGGCGCGGGTCATCTGCCGGGCACTCCAAGCCTACGCCGCCCAGTTGCAGGAGGACCTTGCGCGGGCTGCGCTCGCCGGCGTGCCAGGCCCTGTCCACCGCATCGCGCAGGCCGGTGGGGACGATGCAGATCAACGGTTCCCAGTACGCACCATGGCGCACGATCACCGGCAGCAGCGGGTTGCGTTGCGCGGTCTCACGCAGCGCCTGGATCAGCCCAGCGTCGATAAGCGGCACATCGCACGGCAAAATCAGCAGGTGCGCATGGCGTGCGGCGGCGAGTCCCGCTCGGATGCCGGCGAGCGGGCCGGGAAAGTCCGGGCTGTCGTCATTCACCAACTGGTCGGCATAGACGGCATAGTGCTGCGGGTTGCGGTTGCACGAGATGATCAGGTCATCCGTGAGCGGCCGCACCAGGCCCTGTAAATGTGCAATCAACGGCTGGCCGCGCCATTCCAGCAGGCCTTTGTCCTGGCCGCCCATACGCTGGCCGCGCCCACCGGACAGCAGCAAAACCGAACAGGGCAGTGGGGACGAATCGATAGGCATGGCAGTTCCGCAGCGGCAGCAAAAGGGGGGGCTGTGATATAACATCGGGCTGTTCCTTCGACAACCGGACCGTGCCATGAAAGCCAAGGCAGATGCGCCCTTCGTACCCCTGAATATCGCGGTATTGACCGTCAGCGACACCCGCACCCTCGAAACCGATACCTCCGGCCAGGTCTTCGTTGACCGACTGACAGCCGCCGGCCATAACCTGGCCGAGCGCGTGCTGCTCAAGGATGACCTCTACAAAATTCGCGCCCAGGTCGCCCACTGGATCGCCGAAGATGTGGTGCAAGTCGTGCTGATCACCGGCGGCACCGGCTTCACCGGCCGTGACAGCACCCCCGAGGCGGTGAGCTGCCTGCTGGATAAGCAGGTCGACGGCTTTGGCGAACTGTTCCGCCAGATTTCCGTGGCCGACATCGGCACGTCCACTGTGCAGTCCCGCGCCCTGGCCGGTCTGGCCAATGGCACCCTGGTGTGCTGCCTGCCGGGCTCTACCAATGCGGTGCGTACCGGCTGGGATGGCATCCTCGCCGAGCAACTGGACAACCGTCACCGCCCATGCAACTTCGTCCCGCACCTGAAACAGGCCGAACCCTGTGAATCCCGTGGGTAAGCCCGGCAAGACCGGCGCGCTGCTGCCGGTAGAGGACGCTTTGGCCCAACTGCTGGCCATGGCCGACGCCGCGCCGATTCGTGAGCAGGACGCCCTGCTGCTGGCGGAGTGCGACGGCCGTGTACTGGCGCAAGACTTGATCTCAACCCTCGACCTGCCGCCGTGGCCAAACAGTGCCATGGACGGTTATGCCGTGCGCCTGGCGGATTGGACCGGCGAACCGCTGGTGGTCAGCCAACGCATTTTCGCAGGCCAGGCGCCACAACCCCTGGCCGCCGGCACCTGCGCCCGCATCTTCACCGGCGCCCCGGTACCGGAAGGGGCAGACTGCGTGGAAATGCAGGAGAACGCCGTGGTCCACGCCGATGAGCGCGTGAGCTTCACCGAGCCCCTGCACCTCGACCAGAACATCCGTCCCCAGGGCCAGGAAACTAGCGTAGGCGAGTTGGTATTGTCGGCCGGCACGCGTCTGGGCCCGATTGAGCTGGGACTGGCGGCGTCCCTCGGCCATGATCGCTTGGCGGTGATACGTCGCCCGCGCGTGGCGGTGTTGTCGACCGGCGATGAATTGATCGAACCCGGCTTACCGCTCGGGCCGGGGCAGATCTACAACAGTAACCGACGCGTGCTGTGCTCATGGCTTACGCGCATGGGGTGCGAAGTGATTGACGCTGGCATCCTGCCTGACGACCTGGAGCAAACCCGCGCGCGCCTGGGCGGTTTGGGCCGTGTCGACTTGATCCTGTCCACGGGCGGTGTGTCGGTGGGCGAAGCGGATTTCCTTGGGATCGCCCTGCGTGAAGAGGGTGAGCTGGCGTTGTGGAAACTCGCGATCAAACCCGGCAAGCCGCTGACCTTTGGCCACTTCCGTGGCGTGCCGGTGATCGGCCTGCCCGGCAACCCGGCGTCGACGCTGGTCACGTTCGCACTGCTGGCACGCCCTTATCTGCTGCGCCGCCAAGGGGTGCAAGACGTCGAGCCGCTGCGCTTTGAAGTGCCGGTAGGATTCGAGTGGCCCAAGCCAGGCAACCGCCGCGAATACCTGCGCGGTCGCGTCGAGCAAGGCAAAGCGATCATCTACCGCAACCAGAGCTCCGGTGTGCTGCGCAGTGCGGCGTGGGCGGAAGGGTTTGTGGAGGTGTTGGAAGGCACGACGCTGGCTATCGGCGATCGGGTCAACTTCATTCCGTTGAGTGAGGTATTTAGCTGACACACAATTCACCGGTGGCGGGGGCACAGTCAAGATAAGTCCTATGAGCCATCCAGAACGGGCAGGTTAATTTTCTGGGTCTTGGTTACTGGAGGCCTGACGATGACTATCCAACCTGCTACTTCCGTTCCTGGCGTGGCGGCACCCGCTCTCGCCGAACCCGGCTTGCCCACTGCAGCGTCGATCAACTCAAGCACTGCACGTGGGGTTTTGAATCAACTGATCGGCACGCCGCTTTCCGAGAATACTTATCGGGAGCGGCTTGCCTGCATGATCGCCGATCCGAGCATTACCTCCTGGCAGGCGCTGACGCGTGATCCTGGGCAGTTGCAACGATTGCAGGACAATGAGCGGCTGCGGTGGGCCGACCCGGCTGCGGCTGACGAAACCTTGCCGACACTTGCACAGGCTCTGGGCAAGAAAAATGTCTGGCTGCCCGAGGTGGATAACCTCAATGCCAACATACTGAAGCACCTGACCGCACAGGTGGCAGAAAAATACCTGACGCAATTCCAGTCCATTCTTCAAGACCCGGCACCTGCCTTGTTGCAGGATGTCTCGATAGTTCGGGGTGCGCCATCAGCGGGTAAAACCACCTTTCTCACCGGCCAGTTCGCGCTCAACACCGATGTTGTCAAGAACATGATCCAAAACCGTATGCCCGGCACGAGCATGTTGCAGGTGCACGACCAGGGCGCGGCGTTGGTTCAGCAGTTCATGAGCCCCATGGAAAAGCGCCTGGGGCAGCCACTGACGCGGGATGCGTTGTACCTGTGGCCAAACGATTTCAACCAGAAAATCGCCGATATCGCACGCTTGAGCCAGGAACCCAAGTTGCATTTCCACGATATCCAGGTGGACCTCGCGACTTTGTGCTGTCGGATTCTCAAGCGCGGCACCGATGAGGCGGTGATGGACTTCAATGTCCTGAGCCAGTTTTTCAGTGCCGGTCTGGAGCATCGTGGCCCGAGTATCGAGTCGGTCAAGAACAGTCAGGACAGGCTTAAGGAGTATTCACTGTCGGCCTGGAACGGTCAGCAGAATGTGCTCGTTGCTCAACGCGCACCCGGTGCCAAGGATTTTGTGATCAAGGATCAAGCCCTGTTCGATAAGGTCACTGCCCGGGATAGCCGTTCCGTACAGGCAGAGGTAGAGCGTGTTCGCAACACCGTGATTAACGCGCCGTTCATCGAGGCCTTCAGCGCTCCACTTACGCCTGCGCAGGCGAGTGCGTTTGGTGCGGCATTGCGGCGGTATGAGGGGCAGACGTTCGAGCAGGCGTTGAAACAGCACGCTCAGCGCAAGCCGGTTGCCACCTCGGTAGCGGCCCGCGTGTTGGCCAGTGTGGTGCCGGGCTGATTCAGTAGTCATCCCCGCGTTCGGTCACGTCGCGCTCTACCGGCGCGGCGTGCGGGTCATACCCTACCGGGAACTTGCCCTTCAGCGTCCAGGCAAACGCAATGATCTCGGCAATCGTGCGGTACAGCTCTTCCGGGATACTGTCGCCCAGCTCCATCCGCGCCAGCAGCTTCACCAGCTCGGCGTTTTCATAGATCGGCACTTCATTTTCCCGCGCCAGCTTCAGGATGGCTTCGGCCAGGGCATCGTCGCCCTTGGCGGTCAGGGTCGGCGCCTGCTGGCCGTCGTACTTGAGGGCAATCGCCTGGCGCGGTGGGTTGGCGTTTTTCATGCAGTTTCATCCACCCAGCGTTGCTCCAGTCCGGTCTTCGGCCCGCGCGGCGGCGTGCCGAGGTGGCAATCGAGGTCGCCGACATTGATGCCCGATGTCACCAGGCGCTCGCGCAAGCTGCCCAAGTGACTCTCGATCAAACTGGCGGTGAACGGCCGCGAGGCCCATAGCTGGCTGGACAGTTTGCCCTGGCTTAATTGCGCCTGCACCTGCAGCGGCCCCAGCGGCTCCATGTCGAAAGCCAGTTCGACGCGCCAGAGCATCTGCTTGGCGTCCTTTTTCTCTTTGCGCTCAGGCTGATCCTTGTCCGGCGCCGGCTCTTCGCGCTGGAACTTGACCTGCAACGGCACGATGTCTTGCAACGTGCGCATGGGGATCTCCAACTGCCAGGTGGTTTGCAGGCGGCCATCAGCGGTGGTGCCGGTCTGTTCCAGGCTCGACAGCTGATGGCTCTGCAACCGCGAGATGGCACCAGCGGCCAGGCGCAGCAGGTTTTCCAGGTCGCCTTCGCCTTCCAGTTTCGCCATCAGCCGCTCGGGCAGCGGGAAGCCTGCGGGTATCTGTCGGGCGCTGACCTGGCCGAGGGTGCTCAAAGGGCTGCGCACGAAGTTGGGCAGCACTTGGGCCAGGGTGTTGGCAGCGAGGATGGCATTGATGTTGGTGCTGGCGGGCAGGGCCGGCAGCAAGTCGGCGACCAGGCGCAGCAAGGCGCCTTTCATGTCCAGCGGTGGGATTTGCGGGTTTTGCCCGGCGAGTAGCTTGGCTTCCAGAAAGGCACCGCTGTTCTGGATGACTTGCGCCAATACCTTGGGATTGCTGACCTGCGCCAGGTCGGGCAGGGCAGCGAGTAAACGCTCGGCGGCGCCGCGCAGCTCGGCGGAAGTACTGTCGCCGCGTGGCAGGTTCTGCAGCGCAGTGAAGACGGCATCCAGCGAGCCCTGGCGACTTTGCTGGGTCGACAGTTGTTGGGTGACGGCCAACTGATCCTTGAGTCCGCTCAACGGCACAAAGCTTAAAGTCTGCGCGTTCTGTACCACGGCACTGAGCAGGCTGCCGACGCGCAACGGCTGCGGGCTCTCCACGGTCAGGGTCGCGCCGGTCAGTGCGCTGTTGAGCACGGTCACCAGCGAGCGATAGATCGCCGGTTGCGCCGTGCCCTGGGGCAACATCTGGGTGGTCAGCACCTTGGCCTGAAGCAGCGTGCCCACCGGCATCTCGTTCGTGTCGATGCGGGTGAGGGCGGCGACATTGGCGCTCAAGGCCTGTTGCAGGCTGAGGGTCAGGTTGCCGGTGGGCGTCTGGCTCACCGCCACATTGCTGCCCAACGGCAGCGGCTGTGGGCTGCTGGCCTGCACCAGCGTCTGACGGCCGCCTTCAAGGGTCAACTTGAGCAGCAACTGAAAGGCTTCACCGCCTTGTTTCAGGGCGATGACTTCGGCGTTCGCGGTTTTCCCAGGGTCGATCAGGCCGATCTGCGGCTCCAGCAGTTTCAGCAACTCGCCGGCCGCAGGCGCAGGGCCGGGCCCGGCTGCCGGGGCGGGTGGAAGCGTAGGAAGGTTGATCTCACCGGTCATCGCGCGCATGGTCTCTGGGGAAATTGCCCTCTTTAGAGTAGGGCATCACATGTATAATGCCGCCCGTCTGCAAAGAGAGCGGTAAAAACCTCACAACTATTTGATCCAGCTCTCTAAAATCGGTCGCCAAAGCCGTTATTGTGCATTTCTCTTTAACGGCCGCTGCACCGCCGACTTGAACCGTAAAGGCCCGCGATCTTTTGACCAGCCCTCTTCTTGAAGCCGTAGCGCTCTCCTGTGAACGCGACCTGCGCCTGCTGTTCGAGCACCTCGAACTGCGGCTGGCGGGCGGCGACATGGTGCAGGTCAGCGGCCCCAACGGCAGCGGCAAGACCAGTTTGCTGCGCCTGTTGGCCGGGCTGATGCAGCCGACGGCAGGCGAAGTTCGGCTCAATGGCAAGCCCCTCCACGAACAACATACCGAACTTGCGCGCAACTTGATCTGGATCGGCCACGCCGCCGGCATCAAGGACGTGCTCACCGCCGAAGAAAACCTCAGCTGGCTCAGCGCCCTGCATCATCGCGCGTCGCGCGACGCCATTTGGCAGGCTCTGTCCGCTGTCGGCCTCAAGGGTTTTGAAGACGTTCCCTGCCACACCTTGTCCGCCGGCCAGCAGCGCCGCGTGGCCCTGGCGCGTCTGTACCTGCCGGGCCCGCCGCTGTGGATTCTCGACGAACCGTTCACCGCTCTCGACAAACAAGGCGTGGCTCAGTTGGAAGAACACCTGGCCCGACATTGCGAGCGGGGCGGTCTGGTCGTTCTCACGACCCACCACACGTTGGCGCGTATGCCCGCCGGCTACCGTGATCTTGACCTGGGGCGGTGGTCGGCATGAGTGTATTCGCCCTGTTAGTCGCTCGTGAAGCGCGCCTGCTCTGCCGTCGCCCGGCTGAACTGGCCAACCCGCTGGTGTTCTTCGCGATTGTCATCGCGCTGTTCCCGTTGGCGGTCGGCCCCGAGACTAAACTGTTGCAAACCTTGTCCCCAGGACTGGTGTGGGTGGCTGCGCTTTTATCGGTCCTGCTCTCGCTGGACGGGCTGTTTCGCAGTGATTTTGAAGACGGTTCCCTGGAACAGTGGGTCCTTTCGTCGCACCCTCTGCCACTTCTGGTACTGGCCAAGGTACTGGCACACTGGGCTTTTTCCGGCTTGGCGCTAGTCTTGCTCTCGCCACTGCTGGCGATGATGCTGGGCTTGCCCGTCGAATGCCTGCCGGTGTTGCTCCTGTCCTTGTTGCTCGGTACGCCGGTGCTCAGCCTGTTGGGGGCGGTGGGCGCAGCGTTGACCGTGGGCTTGAAGCGGGGTGGCCTGTTACTGGCCCTGTTGATTCTGCCTCTGTATATCCCGGTGTTGATCCTGGGCAGCGGTGCTTTGCAGGCCGCGCTCATGGGCATGCCGGCGACCGGTTACCTCTTGTGGCTTGGTAGCCTGACCGCCCTGGCGGTAACCCTGACACCCTTTGCTATAGCGGCCGGCCTGAAGATCAGCGTCGGCGAATAATGAGGTCTGGTTAAGCGTTGTCTTAACCAGTAAAGACCCTAAGCTTTTCGCAACGACGAAAAGCTACCGTGATGGAAACAGCAATGAACTGGACCTGGTTTCACAAGCTCGGCTCGCCCAAATGGTTCTATGGCATCAGCGGCAAGCTGCTGCCGTGGTTGAGCGTCGCCGCCGTGTTGCTGATTGGCATCGGCCTGGTCTGGGGCCTGGCCTTCGCGCCGCCGGATTACCAGCAAGGCAACAGCTTTCGCATCATCTATATCCACGTTCCCGCCGCGATGCTGGCCCAGTCCTGCTACGTGATGCTGGCGGTGTGCGGCATCGTCGGCCTGGTGTGGAAGATGAAGCTCGCGGACGTGGCCCTGCAATGCGCCGCGCCCATCGGTGCGTGGATGACCGCCGTGGCGCTGGTCACCGGTGCGATCTGGGGCAAACCCACCTGGGGCTCGTGGTGGGTGTGGGATGCACGACTAACGTCCATGTTGATCCTGCTGTTCCTGTACTTCGGTCTGATTGCCCTGGGCAACGCGATCAGCAATCGTGACAGCGCGGCCAAGGCTTGCGCGGTGCTGGCGATTGTCGGCGTGATCAACATCCCGATCATCAAATACTCGGTGGAGTGGTGGAATACCCTGCACCAGGGCGCCACCTTCACCCTCACCGAAAAACCGGCGATGCCGGTAGAGATGTGGGCGCCGCTGCTATTGATGGTGCTGGGGTTCTACTGCTTCTTCGGCGCGGTGCTGCTGATGCGCATGCGCCTCGAAGTGCTCAAGCGTGAAGCCCGCGCCAGCTGGGTCAAGGCCGAAGTGCAAAACAGCCTGGGAGCGCGCGCATGAGTTTTGCTTCTTTCAGCGAGTTTCTCGCCATGGGCCATCACGGCCTCTATGTCTGGACGGCCTATGGCATCTGCCTGGCGGTGCTGGCCCTCAACGTCGCCGCGCCGATCCTGGCCCGCAAGCGTTACCTGCAACAAGAGGCGCGTCGTCTGCGCCGGGAGACCGATAAGTGAATCCGCTGCGTAGAAAGCGTCTGTTGATCATCCTTGCCATCCTGGCCGGCGTTGGCATTGCCGTGGCCCTGGCCTTGAGTGCTCTGCAGCAGAACATCAACCTGTTCTACACCCCGACCCAGATCGCCAATGGCGAAGCCCCTGTCGATACACGGATTCGCGCCGGCGGCATGGTGGAGCAAGGCTCGCTGAAGCGTTCCGGTGATTCCCTCGACGTGACCTTCGTTGTCACCGACTTCAACAAAGCCGTGACCATCACCTATCGCGGCATCCTCCCGGACTTGTTCCGCGAAGGCCAAGGTATCGTCGCCCTGGGCAAGCTCAACGCCGACGGCGTGGTGGTGGCCGATGAAGTGCTGGCCAAGCACGATGAGAAATACATGCCGCCGGAAGTCACCAAGGCCCTGAAAGACAGCGGCCAATCCGCGCCAACGCCTGCCAAGGAGGGCTAAGCCATGACGTCCGCACTGTTTATTCCGGAGCTGGGCCAGTTGGCGATGATCCTCGCCCTGTGCTTTGCCGTCGTCCAGGCCGTGGTGCCGCTGCTCGGCGCCTGGCGCGGCGACCGCCTGTGGATGAGCCTGGCGCAACCGGCGGCCTGGGGCCAATTTGCGTTCCTGTTGTTCGCCTTTGGCTGCCTGACCTACGCCTTCATGACTGACGATTTTTCCGTCGCCTACGTCGCCAATAACTCCAATACCGCTTTGCCCTGGTACTACAAATTCAGCGCCGTGTGGGGCGCCCACGAAGGTTCGCTGCTGCTGTGGGCGCTGATTCTCGGCGGCTGGACCTTTGCCGTGTCGGTGTTCTCGCGCCAACTGCCGCAAGTCATGCTGGCGCGGGTGCTGGCGGTGATGGGCATGATCAGCATCGGCTTCCTGCTGTTCCTGATCATGACGTCCAACCCGTTCAGCCGCATCCTGCCGCAGATTCCTACGGACGGGCATGACCTCAACCCGCTGCTGCAAGACATCGGCCTGATCGTGCACCCGCCGATGCTCTACATGGGTTACGTCGGTTTCTCGGTGGCCTTCGCCTTCGCCATCGCCGCCCTGCTCGGCGGGCGTCTCGATGCGGCCTGGGCGCGCTGGTCGCGACCGTGGACCATCGTCGCCTGGGCGTTCCTCGGGATTGGTATCACGCTTGGCTCCTGGTGGGCTTATTACGAACTCGGCTGGGGCGGCTGGTGGTTTTGGGACCCGGTGGAAAACGCCTCCTTTATGCCATGGCTGGTGGGCACGGCGCTGATTCACTCGCTGGCCGTCACCGAAAAACGTGGCGTGTTCAAAAGCTGGACCGTGTTGCTGGCCATCGCGGCATTTTCCCTCAGCCTGCTTGGCACTTTCCTAGTGCGTTCGGGCGTGCTGACCTCCGTGCATGCGTTCGCCTCCGACCCGGAACGTGGTGTGTTCATCCTGATCTTCCTGCTGTTTGTGGTCGGTGGCTCCCTGACGCTGTTTGCCCTGCGCGCGCCAGTGGTCAAGAGCCAGGTCGGTTTCAACCTGTGGTCGCGGGAAACCCTGTTGCTGGGCAATAACCTGGTGCTGGTAGTGGCCGCGTCGATGATCCTGCTCGGCACGCTGTACCCGTTGGTACTGGATGCCCTGAGCGGCGCCAAACTGTCCGTCGGCCCGCCGTACTTCAACGCGTTGTTCATTCCATTGATGGGCTTGTTGATGGTGGTGATGGCCGTCGGCGTGCTGGTGCGCTGGAAAGACACCCCGGTGAAATGGCTGGCGGGCATGCTGATGCCGGTGCTGCTGGGCAGCGTGGTTTTGGCGGTGTTCGCCGGGTTTGCCTACGGCGACTTCAACTGGGCCGTACTCGCCACCTTCCTGCTCGCCGCCTGGGTATTGCTGGCCGGCGTGCGCGACCTCTTCGACAAGACCCGCCACAAAGGCCTGATCAAAGGCCTGCCAACCCTGACCCGCAGCTACTGGGGCATGCAGATCGCCCATATCGGCATCGCCGTGTGTGCCCTAGGCGTGGTGCTCTCCAGCCAGAACAGCGCCGAGCGCGACCTGCGCCTGGCGCCGGGTGAGTCCATGGACCTGGCCGGTTACCACTTCATCTTCGAGGGTGCCAAGCACTTCGAAGGGCCGAATTTCACGTCGGACAAAGGCACGGTGCGCGTCGTCCGTAACGGTAAGGAAATCGCTGTGCTGCACCCGGAAAAACGCCTGTACACCGTGCAGAGTTCGATGATGACCGAAGCCGGCATCGACGCCGGTTTCACCCGCGACCTGTATGTGGCGTTGGGCGAACCCTTGGGCGACGGCGCCTGGGCCGTGCGCGTGCACGTCAAACCGTTCGTTCGTTGGATCTGGTTCGGCGGCCTGCTCACCGGTTTCGGTGGTTTGCTGGCCGCGCTGGACCGGCGTTATCGGGTCAAGGTCAAGAGCCGGGTGCGTGAAGCGCTGGGCCTGCAAGGAGCGGCGGTATGAAGCGTTGGTTGATGGTTGTGCCGCTGGCGATGTTTCTGCTGGTGGCCGTGTTCCTTTACCGCGGTCTGTACCTGGACCCGGCCGAGCTGCCTTCGGCGATGATCGGCAAACCGTTCCCAGCGTTTTCGTTGCCGACCGTGCAGGGCGATAAAACCCTTACCCAGGCCGACCTGCTGGGCAAACCGGCACTGGTCAACGTGTGGGGCACCTGGTGCATCTCCTGCCGCGTCGAACACCCGGTGCTGAATAAGCTCGCTGAGAAGGGCGTAGTGATCTACGGCATCAACTACAAGGACGACAATGCGGCGGCCTTGAAGTGGCTGGCCGAGTTCCACAACCCGTACCAGCTGGATATCCGTGATGAAGACGGCAACCTCGGCCTGAACCTCGGCGTCTATGGCGCCCCGGAAACCTTCTTCATCGATGCCAAAGGCGTGATCCGCGACAAGTACGTCGGCGTGATCGACGAGGTGGTGTGGCGCGAGCAACTGGCCGCCAAGTACCAGGCGCTGGTCGATGAGGCCAAGCCATGAAGCGTCTGTTAGCCGCTGCGGTGCTGGCGCTTGGACTGGTCGGCGTCGCCCACGCCGCCATCGACACCTACGAATTCGCCAAGGACGGTGACCGCGAGCGCTTTCGCGAATTGACCAAGGAACTGCGCTGCCCCAAGTGCCAGAACCAGGACATCGCCGACTCCAACGCACCCATCGCCGCCGACCTGCGCAAAGAGATTTTCCGCATGCTGGGGGAGGGCAAGGACAACCAGCAGATCATCGACTTCATGGTCGACCGCTACGGTGATTTCGTGCGCTACAAACCGGCCCTCACCGGCAAGACCGCGCTGCTGTGGTTCGGCCCTGCCGGACTGTTGTTGGCGGGCGTGGTGGTGATGGCGGTGATCGTGCGCCGCCGCCGCGCCGCGCCGACTGACGGTTCCGACGCGCTGTCCTTAGATGAGCGTAAACGCCTCGACCAATTGCTGGACACCAAGACTGATGATTGATTTCTGGCTCGCAGCCGGTTTGCTGCTTCTGATTGCCCTGAGTTTCCTGCTGATCCCTATACTGCGCGGCCGTCGTGCCCAGCGTGAAGAGGATCGCACCGCGCTGAACGTTGCGCTCTACCAAGAACGAGTGGCCGAGTTGCAAGTGCAGCAGGACGAAGGCGTGCTCAACGCCGCTCAACTCGACACGGGCCGAGCCGAAGCCGCCCGCGAATTGCTGGCCGACACCGAAGGCGTGGAAAAAACCCGCGAATCGCGCCTGGGCAAGCCATTGCCATTTTTGGCGGCGTTTTTGGTGCCTGTCCTGGGCGTTGCGCTGTACCTGCATTACGGCGCCAGCGACAAGGTTGAATTGACCCGCGAATTCTCCCAGCCGCCAGTGTCTATGGAAGACATGACCCAGCGCCTGGAGCGCGCCGCCGCCGCCCAGCCGGACTCGGCGGAAGGCCTGTACTTCCTCGGTCGCGCCTACATGGCCCAGGACCGTTCCGCCGATGCGGCCAAAGTCTTCGAACGCACCGTAGCGCTGGCCGGACGCCAGCCGGAACTGCTCGGCCAGTGGGCCCAGGCGCAATACTTTGCCGACAATAAACAGTGGTCGCCCAAGGTTCAGGCGCTGACCGATGAAGCGTTGAAGCTGGATCCGAAGGAAGTCACCAGCCTTGGTCTGCTCGGTATCGCGGCGTTTGAAGGCCAGCGTTATCAGGAAGCGATCGACTACTGGAACCGGCTGTTGGCGCAACTGCCACCGGAAGACAATTCCCGTGCAGCCCTGCAAGGTGGCATTGATCGTGCAGCTGAGAAGCTGAAAGAAAACGGCGGCACCGTCGCCCCTCAAAAAGCCGCGATGAAAGTTCGGGTGGATCTGAGCGCCGACGTGAAGGCCAAAGCCCTGCCCACTGACAGCGTATTCATCTTCGCCCGCGCGGTCTCCGGCCCACCGGCGCCATTGGCGGCCAAGCGCGTCACCGTCGCCGAGCTGCCGATCACCGTCGAACTCGGCGATGCCGACGCGATGATGCCGCAATTGAAACTGTCCAACTTCCCCGAAGTCCAACTGGTTGCGCGCATATCCCGGGCTGGTGTTCCGACCGCTGGCGAATGGATCGGCCGCAGCCAACCCTTGGCCAGCAGCACCACTGCCGTGCAGCAGCTGACCATCGACAGTCCGGACAAGTAATCGAGGAAACGCCTATGACCGCATTTGCACGCATCACCTTGCTCAGCCTGGTACTTGGCCTGAGCGCTTGTGCGGTCCACCGCCCACCTCCCGCGCCCACCGGCCCGACCATTCCTCCGTCAGGCCCGTCGACCCAGCCGAGCACCAAGCCCTCGGGCCCGGTGACTCCAGCGCCGAAACCCGTGCCGACCAAATCGCCGACCTTCGCCCCACCACCGGGCGCTGCCAGCCACTGGGACGGCAAGATGCAGGTGTATGTGCTGGAAGAACAGCCCGACACCTTTTACCGCCAGCGCACGTATTACCGCTGGAGCAACGGTTGGAGCCGCTCGATCAGCCCGAACGGGCCGTGGGAAGAGACCGACGTGCAAGGCGTGCCGCCGGGACTGAGCAAGCAATACGCACAATGACAAAAGGCGACCTTAGGGTCGCCTTTTTCATGCCTGTGAAACACGTTCTCCAATCCAATGAAGATCACCTGTGGGAGCCGGGCTTGCCCGCGATGGCGGCGTGTCAGGCACCGAATCTGCGCGACGGCAAGATCGTCGACCTCGCCGAAGGCCGTAGCCAGTTGCTCCAGGCCCAAGACCTGGGCGGCGATTTCCTCTTGCCGGGCCTGGTGGAGCTGCACACCGACAACCTGGAAAAACACATGACCCCGCGCCCCGGCGTGGACTGGCCGTCGACCTCGGCCGTGCTCAGCCACGATGCGCAGATCATCGCAGCGGGCATCACCACGGTGCTCGATGCCAACTCCCTGGCGTACAGCGACCGTTATCGCGCCGCCATCGTCGAGCATTGCCTGGCGCGCGGCCTGTCCGTCGCCAGCCACGACGATGCGACATTGGCCCATGTGCAAGAGTCGGCGCGCTACGGCATGACCATCGCCGAACTCCCCACTACCCTGGAAGCGGCGAAGGGCTGCCAGGCGCTGGACATGAAAGTGTTGATGGGCGCGCCGAACGTGGTGCGCGGCGGGTCGCACTCAGGTAATGTGGCCGCCGCCGGCCTGGCGGCCGAGGGATTGCTGGATATACTTTCCAGCGACTATTACCCGGCCAGCCTCTTGCAGGCAGCCTTCGTGCTGGCGGACCAGCAGGACGACGGCGACCTGTCGCGAGCGGTCAAGATGATCAGCCTGGCGCCAGCAAAAGCTGCCGGCCTGGGCGATCGCGGCGAAATCGCCATCGGCCTGCGTGCCGACCTGGTCCAGGCCCGCAGCCGCGAAGGGCTGCCTGTGGTGCAACAAGTATGGCGACAAGCGAAGAGGGTGTTTTGATGGCAGGCAGGTTGATCTATCTCATCGGGCCCTCCGGCTCGGGCAAGGACAGCCTGCTGGATGCTGCACGCCCACGCCTGGCCGAGCGCGGTTGCCGCGTCGTGCGCCGCGTTATCACCCGCTCGGCGGAAGCGGTGGGCGAGGCGGCGCAAGGGGTCAGCCCGGAGCAGTTCGCCGCGCTGCAGGCCGAGGGTGCATTTGCCCTCAGCTGGCAGGCGAATGGCTTGTCGTATGGCATTCCCAAGGAGATCGACGAGTGGCTGGCGGCGGGGGACGACGTGCTGGTCAACGGTTCGCGCGCGCACCTGGCACAGACGCGCGCGCGTTATCCGACGTCGCTGGTGTTGCTGTTGACGGTAGATCAGGCGGTGTTGCGCCAGCGTTTGATCGCACGCGGGCGTGAGGCCCTGGCGGATATCGAGGAGCGTCTGGCACGCAATACGCGGTTCACCGCTGAGTTGATCGCGGGGCATGGGGCGGGGTTGTTCATACTGGACAACTCCGGGCCGCTGGAACATACGGTCGAACGCCTGTTGTGCTGCCTCGACCACGGGCACTCGGCATGCGCCTGACGCTGCTCGGCACCGGTGACGCGCGGCAAGTCCCGGTGTACGGCTGCGAATGCCCCGCGTGCGGTCTGGCGCACAGCGACGAAAGCCTGCGCCGCCGCCCGTGCAGTGCACTGATCGAATGCGGCGACCAGCGCTGGCTGATCGACAGCGGTTTGCCCGACCTCACCGAACGCTTCCCGCCGCGCAGCTTCAACGGGATTTTCCAGACCCACTACCACGCCGATCATGCCCAGGGTTTGCTGCACCTGCGCTGGGGGCACGGGTGGGTGATTCCGGTGCACGGCCCAGCGGATCCGGAGGGGTTGTCGGACTTGTACAAGCATCCGGGCATCCTGGATTTCAGCCAGCCCTTTGCCGAGTTTGAAACACGCCAATTTGGCGAGTTGAGCGTCACAGCGTTGCCGTTGCAGCATTCCAAGCTAACCCTGGGCTACCTGCTGGAAGGCGAGGGGCGACGCATCGCCTACCTCACCGACACCGTCGGCCTGCCACCGAAGACCCTGGCCTGGTTGCAACGCGAACCGCTGGACGTGCTGGTGCTGGATTGCTCCATGCCGCCGCAGCCGCAAGCGCCGCGAAATCACAATGACCTGACGCTGGCGTTGCAGAGCATTGAGGAAACCGGTGCGCAATTGGGGGTCCTGACCCATGTGGGGCATACGTTGGATGCGTGGTTGCTGGAGCATCGCCACGCGTTGCCACGGCATGTCACGGTCGGCCGGGATGGCCGGATCATCTGAACACCCTCCAACCCCGCAGGAGCCGGCTTGCCGGCGCTACACCATTAAACCTTCAACGTATTCGATAAACGCCTTGGCACTCGGCATTCGACCCGTCGGTAATACCGCCCAGAGATCCTTCGGCGGGAGTTCCCAGTCGGTCAACACGGCCTTCACCTCACCCCTGGCCAATTCCGGGCCGAACATCCATTCGGACGTCATCGCCAGGCCGTGGTGGGCGAGCACGCCAGCGCGCAAGCCTTCGGAAGAAGTGACGCGCAAGCGCCCGCGAGCAGCTATGGCCTGCTCGTGAGGGCCTTGTTTGAAGGGCCAGAGCGGGCTCTCCCCGAGGCTGTAGATCACGGCCTGGTGGTTGAGGATATCCGCCGGGCTTTGTGGCTCGCCGAAACGTTCGAAGTAGGCTGGTGTGCCGAACACCCGGCTTGGGCTTTGGCCAAGCCGGCGAGCAGTGAGACCGGAATCACTCAAGTTGCCGATACGCAAGGCGACGTCGATGCCGTCTTCAACCAGGTTGAGGATGCGGTCGTCGAGCAACACGTCGATGTTCAGGCCAGGGTGCTGGTCAAGGAAGGGTCCCAGGTTGGGAATGATCCGCATACGGGAGAATGTCACGCCGGCGCTGACCCGCAGGTTGCCCGTTAATCCTGCGCCCGCTCCCCGGGCGGCCTCGTCAGCTTCGTCGGCTTCGAAAATCGCGCTCTTGGCTTTTTCGAAAAACGCCAGGCCTGCCTCGGTGGGCGTCAGACCCCTGGTCGAACGCAGCACCAACCGCACGGCCAGGCGTGCTTCCAATTGCGCGATGCTTTTGGACACGGCGGGTTGGCCGATGCCCAGGCGCTTGGCAGCGGCCGAGAAGGAGCCGGTCTCCACGACGTGAACGAAGGTTTCCATGGCAGTGAGACGGTCCATCGGGTGTTCCTGTTGGCTGGGCGGCGCTCAAGCCTAAGGCGATGGGCTGCCGGTGTCATGCGTTTCCCGTGTTGTACTTTCAATATTCAGTAAAACAGCCGTCAGTCAGGGGTGTGAATTTTGTGCTTGAGTAAAGATAACTCTAGGGTTACTTTTATTCAGGCCAAGCCAAGGAGGCTCGGGTGCAAAGCAGGTTATTGATCAAGGAACTGCAAGAGGCAGGTTGGGTGCTGGATCGGGTCACGGGAAGTCATCATATTTTTACTCATCGCTATAGCCCGTACACCCTTCCAGTGCCCCATCCAAAGAAAGACTTGCCGCTGGGCACCGTCAGAAGCATCAGGAAACGCGCCGGCTTGTTTCAGTTTTAAGGAGAACACTCATGCAATACCCAATCTGTATCGAATGGGGCGATGACTTCACCGCCACCGGTATCCAGATCCCCGATATCCCAGGCGCAGTCACCGCCGGGGACAGTTTTGAAGAGGCCTACAACGCCGCAGTCGAAGTCGCGCACATCATGCTTCAAGAGATTGCCGCAGAAGGCGGGACGATTCCGATGCCGACGTCGGTGGCCAACCATCACGCGCACGAGGACTACGCTGGCATGGGCTGGGGGATGTTGGAGCTGGACATCTCGCCCTACTTGGGCAAGACCGAGAAGGTCAATGTGACCTTGCCCGGTTACGTCATCCAGCGCATCGACCGGTATGTGCGTGAGCACAAGGTCAAGAGCCGCTCCTCCTTCCTGGCGGATGCCGCGCTGGAGAAGCTGGTGCGGTCCTGAGGGAGCGTTAAGGGATATGTCCTGACCGTTGGGAAAATCGCGTAGTTGAGCGAGAGGTGCTGTTTTAGATTTTGTTTTTCTCTCGTCAAAACAACGCGATGCCGCCCGGGCTTTGTGTTGTCAAGTGTTTCAATTACAAAGGAATTCCGGTCCCTCAAGCAGTGGCAACCGTGGCCTGACGTGAAGCACTCACGAACCGCAGCAGCGCGATCAAGGGGAACGCGCTGCCCACCAGCATCACGCCCAGCCAGCCGCCGTGTTCATACACGCTGCTGGCAATCGCGGAGCCGAAGGCGCCGCCAATGAAGATGCTGGTCATGTACAGCGCGTTCAGGCGGCTGCGGCTGTTGGCGTCGAGCGCGTAGATGGCGCGTTGGCCCAGCACCATATTCATCTGCACGCAGAAGTCCAGGACCACTCCGGTCACGGCCAGGCCAATCACGCTGTACAACGGGTGCACGAAGGCCGGCAGAAAACTCAGCGCCGCAAACAGCATGGCCAGCAACGACGCGCGGTGGGTATGGCCGGCATCGGCCAGGCGGCCGGCGATGGGCGCGGCAATGGCGCCCAGCGCGCCGACCAAAGCAAACAGCGCGATCTCGCTTTGGCTCAATCCGTGGTTGCGCGCCAGCTCCAGTGGGGCAGCGGTCCAGAACAGGCTGAAGGTGGCGAACATGCAACCCTGATAAAACGCCCGTTGGCGCAATACCGGTTGCTCACGCAACAAGGTGCCGAGGGAGCGCAGCAACTGGCCATAGGTGGCACTGTGGTCGGGTTGGCGCTTGGGGATGGTGATCAGCAACACCACACTGATAAACGCCATCAACGCCGCCGCCGCCATGAACATCGCGCGCCAGCCGAAGTGGTCCGCCACCACGCTGGACACCGGCCGAGCCAACAGGATGCCGAGCAACAGGCCACCCATAATGCTGCCGACCACGCGGCCACGGGATTCGGCGGGCGCCAGGTGCGCAGCCAGCGGGATCAGGATCTGCACCGACACCGAACTGAAGCCGATCAGCAGCGATACCAACAGGAACAGATTCGGCTGCTCGGTAAACGCCGCACCCAGCAGACTGGCGATGGCCAGTACGGTGGTGGCGATCATCAGCTTGCGGTTTTCCAACAGGTCACCCAGTGGCACCAGGAAAAACAGGCCCAGGGCGTAACCGATCTGCGTCAAGGAGACGATCAGGCTGGCCATCGCAGGCGTGAGGCCGATGTCCGGCGCGATCAGCTCGATGATCGGTTGGGCATAGTAGATATTGGCAACGATGGCGCCGCAGCAAAACGCAAACAGCATCACCATGCTCCGGGTCATGGTGGTTGTAGCGTGGGAGGTAGCGTTCATGGTGTTCTCATAAATGCGAAGGAAAGTGGGGCGAGCCTAAAGACAACACCGTAGCCCGGGTAGGCCGCTGGCAGTGATAACACTCATGCCCGGTAATGATGAGTGAATCGTTAACTTTCTGCGCGAAGGGTAATGATACATTCAGAAACAACTGCCGAAACAGGAAATCCCATGAAGATCACGTTGAACAAGATGCTCCTGGCTTCCACCCTGGCCGCTGCGATGGCCGTAGGCCTGGCCCAGGCTGCCGAGGCTCCCCGCGTGGGCGTACGCGGGGCCATTACCGCGATGGAAGGCGACGCGATGCACGTCAAGGTCAACAGCGGCGAAGACGTCATCGTGCACTTGACCCCAAGCACTCAAGTGCGCGCGGTTACCCTGGCCAAGATCGATGAGATCAAGCCGGGCAGCTATATTGGCTCCGCCGCCATGCCCAACGCCGATGGCACTCTGACCGCGCTGGAAGTGCACGTCTTCCCACCGGCCATGGCCGGCACGGGCGACGGGCATCGCGCGTTCGACCTCAAAGAAGGCAGCAGCATGACCAACGGCACCGTCGGCGACCTGGTTGTGAGCAACGGGCGCACCTTGACCGTGAAGTACAAAGGCGGCGAACAGAAGATCGTGGTGCCGGAGGATGTGCCGATCGTCAACCTGGAGCCGGGGGATCGCAGTTTGCTCAAGGCGGGGGTAAAGGTGGTGTTGTTTGCGGCGCAGGGGGCGGATGGGACCATTACCGCGCAGGCCATCTCAGCCGGTAAAGATGGTGTGACACCGCCAATGTAAAGTCTGGCGCAGAACCAAATGTGGGAGCGGGCTTGCTCGCGAATGCGGTGGATCAGCCAATGAATCTGTTGACTGACACACCGCATTCGCGACCAAGCCCGCTCCCACTGTTTTACCGCGTTTATTCAGTTATTGACCGGAGTAGATCTGGTCAAACACCCCACCATCATTGAAGTGGGTCTTCTGCACCGTGCGCCAGTCACCAAAGGTCTTCTCTACCGACAGGAAGTCGACTTTCGGGAAGCGGTCGGTGTACTTGGCCAGCACCTTGGGATCACGTGGACGCAGGTAGTTGTTGGCCGCAATTTCCTGGCCTTCCGCCGACCACAGGTACTTCAGGTAGTCTTCAGCCGCCACGCGGGTGCCTTTCTTCTCGACCACTTTGTCGACCACCGATACCGGTGGCTCGGCTTCGGCGGAGACGCTTGGGTAGATCACTTCGAACTGATCGCGGCCGAATTCACGGGCGATCATTTCCGCTTCGTTTTCAAAGGTCACCAGCACGTCGCCGATCTGGTTGGTCATGAAGGTCGTGGTAGCGGCACGGCCGCCGGTGTCCAGCACTGGTGCTTGTTTGAACAGCTTGCCGACAAAGGCCTTGGCCTTGTTTTCGTCGCCGCCGTTCTTCAGCACATAGCCCCAGGCCGACAGGTAGGTGTAGCGGCCATTACCCGAGGTTTTCGGGTTGGGCACGATCACCTGCACGCCGTCTTTCAACAGATCCGGCCAGTCTTTCAGAGCTTTCGGGTTGCCTTTGCGCACGATGAATACGGTGGCGGAGGTGAACGGTGCGCTGTTGTTCGGCAGGCGGGTGACCCAGTTGTCCGGCACCAGTTTGCCGTTGTCGACCAACGCGTTGATGTCGGTGGCCATGTTCATGGTGATCACGTCAGCCGGCAGACCGTCGATCACCGAGCGCGCTTGTTTGCTGGAGCCGCCGAAGGACATCTGCAGGGTCAGTTTGTCGTTCGGGTGCTCGGCTTCCCAGTGCTTCTGGAACGCAGCGTTGTAGTCCTTGTAGAAATCGCGCATCACGTCGTAGGAGACGTTGAGCAGTGTGACGGGGGCGGCCTGGACGGCGCCCGCCAGGGCAAGGCCGGCGGCCAGGAGGGAGGCGCTAACGAGTTTTTTCACTGCTCATTCCTTGTTGTTCGAGAAGGTGGTCGATTGAGTAGGGGCAATTTGCCAGCGACTATAGCGGGCGCCGCATAGACGTTTAAAGATTAAAACGTACTTTGCTTATTCCACTTTACGGAAAAGGTTACTCCCGCAGCGCGAGCAGAAGGCGGCATTCGGCTCATGGCTGTTCTTCTTGCACACTGGGCAGTCGGTTTGCAGCTGTTCGCCGCGCATGGCACTCGCCAGCTCAGCGGTGAAAATCCCGGTGGGCACGGCAATGATCGAATAACCGGTGATCATCACCAGCGACGAGATCACCTGGCCCAGCGGCGTCTTTGGCACGATGTCGCCAAAGCCCACGGTGGTCAGGGTCACGATGGCCCAGTAGATGCCCTTGGGAATGCTGGTAAAGCCATGCTCCGGGCCTTCGATCACGTACATCAAGGTGCCGAACACGGTCACCAGGGTGCACACGCTGACCAGGAACACCACGATCTTCTGCTTGCTGCCGCGCAGCGCCGCCATCAGGTAGTTGGCCTGCTTGAGGTACGGGCTGAGCTTGAGCACGCGGAAGATCCGCAACATCCGGATGATGCGGATGATCAGCAGGTACTGCGCGTCGCTGTAATACAGCGCGAGGATGCCGGGGACGATGGCAAGCAAATCCACCAGCCCATAAAAGCTGAAGGCATAGCGTAACGGCTTCGGCGAGCAATACAGGCGCAACCCGTATTCGATCAGGAAGATCAGCGTGAAGCCCCATTCGATATAGGCCAGCACATCGGCGTAGTTCTGGTGTATCTGGTCGATGCTGTCGAGCATCACGATCACCAGGCTGGCGAGGATGATCAGCAGTAAGATGCCGTCAAAGCGCCGCCCGGCGACCGTGTCACTTTGAAAAACCATGACGTAGAGCCGCTGGCGCCAGTCGTTGTTGCTGTCCATAAATCCCGCCTGAAACGAAGTTCGAGCAAGCCTAGGGGGATTCGAAGGGCCTGTCCATGCGGGGTTTCTGAAGCACGCGACCGCCTGCGCGCACCAGCCAGCAGGCGAGGATGAACGGTGCGGTCAATGCCGGCAGGTGCAGGGCGGCGAAGCCTGGGGTGAGAAGGATCGCCAGCAGGATGCCGAGCAGCGGCAACCAGGGGTGGCGACGCACCTGGCTCAGGGCCAGCGCCGCCAATGCCGGGTTGTAGCTGTGCAGGCCGAGCAGGGCGCTGGCGGGTTCTTGCAGCCACAGCGCTATCAGCACGCCGGCGGTGGAGCCGACCAAGGCCCATACGGCGGCGCGGCGGTTGGCCAGCCACAGGCCCAGTGCAATCAAGGCACCGGCCACTGGCTGGTTCAGCAGCATGATTTGCGCCAGCCCGGTGAAGGGCGCGGTGAGCGCGGCCAGGGTGTCGGGTTCGCTCAGGCTAAAGGTGCTGTCAGGCACTGTGCCTATCAGCAACCAGCCGAGCAGGACAAACGGCGCGGTATAGGCCGGCAAGTCATCCGGCTGGCTGGCGTGCTTCAACCATTGCCGCGTGAGGATCGCACTCAAGCCGCCGCCCGCCAGGATCAGCGGCGGCAGCAAGGCCGACCAGGCGAAGTGCTGGCTGATCAACAAGCCCAGCAGCACGCCGTTGTAGCTATACAACCCGGCCTGGCGCTCGGCCTTGGGATAGCCCCGGCGCTGGGCCGTGAGCAAGCCCGCGACGCCACCCAACAAGGCGCCGCCGAGCAAGGTCGGCGCGCCGATCAGGATCGCCAGCAGGCACAGCAGGCCGCACAGCGGCTGGCGTTGCAGGAAGATCTGGCTGAAGCCGTTGAGCAGCGCTTCGGCCCAGTCGGGGCAGGTGGGGTTGTGCATGGTGGTTAGTCAGTGAGACTGAGTTGCCCCCATCGCAGGCAAACCAGCTCCCACATTTGACTGTGTTCGCAGATCAAAATGTGGGAGCCGGGCTTGCCCGCGATGGGGCCCGAACAGGCGCTAGATCAATGTCTCTATACGCAAAGAGTTCGTCGACCCCGGCTGCCCAAACGGCACTCCGGCGGTAATCACCAACGTATCCCCACGCTCCGCCATCCCCTGTGCCTGGGCAATCTCCAGCGCGGTGGAACACACCTCATCCACCTGGCGCAGCCGATCATTGACCACCGAATGCACGCCCCAGGCCACGCTCAACCGCCGCGCAGTGGAGAGGTTGGGCGTGAGGTTGAGGATCGGCGCTACCGGCCGTTCCCGCGCCGCGCGCAGGCTGGAGCTGCCCGACTCGCTGTAGTTCACCAGCACCGCTACCGGCAGGATGCTGCTGATACGGCGGATCGCGCAGCTGATGGCGTCCGATACCGTGGCATCCGCCTTCGGTCGGCTGACATCCAGTTGCGCCTGGTAATCCGGGCCGTTTTCCACCTGGCGGATGATCTTGCTCATCATCTGCACGGCTTCCAGCGGGTATTCGCCGGAGGCGGTTTCCGCCGACAGCATCACCGCGTCCGCGCCTTCGGCCACGGCATTGGCGACATCGGTGACTTCGGCACGGGTTGGTGCAGGCGAGAAGCGCATCGACTCCAGCATCTGCGTCGCCACCACCACCGGTTTACCCAGTTGGCGGCAGGTGCTGATGATGTCCTTCTGGATCTGCGGCACGCTCTCGGCGGGCACTTCAACGCCCAGGTCGCCTCTTGCAACCATGATCGCGTCGCTCAGTTCGGCGATTTCCTGCAGGCGCTGCACGGCCGAGGGTTTCTCGATCTTGGCCATGAGGAACGCCTTGTCGCCGATCAGCTCGCGGGCTTCGCGAATGTCTTCCGGGCGCTGCACGAACGACAGCGCCACCCAGTCCACACCCAGTTCCAGGCCGAAGCTCAGGTCGCGCCGATCCTTGGCGGTCAGTGGGCTCAGTTCCAGCAGTGCTTGTGGGACGTTCACGCCTTTGCGGTCCGACAATTCGCCGCCATTCAGCACGGTGGTGTCGATGGCGTCGGCATGTTTGGTGATCACCCGCAGGCGCAATTTGCCGTCGTCCAGCAGCAGGTCCATGCCGGGCTCCAGCGCCGCGATGATTTCCGGGTGAGGCAGGTTGACCCGCCGCTGGTCGCCCGGTGTTTCGTCCAGGTCCAGGCGCAACGCCTGGCCGCGCACCAGTTGCACCTTGCCCTCGGCAAAGCGTCCGACGCGCAGTTTCGGCCCTTGCAGGTCCATGAGGATGCCCAGCGGATAATTCAGCTGGCGCTCGACCTGGCGAATCCATTGGTAGCGCTGGGCATGGTCGGCGTGGTCGCCGTGGCTGAAATTGAGCCGGAAGATGTTCACCCCGGCTTCCACCAGCTCGCGGATGTCGTCGATACCGTCGGTGGCGGGCCCCAGGGTGGCGAGGATTTTGACCTTCTTGTCAGGCGTCATGTTTGGCAGTCTCAAGGATCAGGATGGCGCGGAAGTCGTTGACGTTGGTGCGCGTGGGCTCGGTGATGATCAAACCGTCGAGGGCGGCGAAATAGCCGTAGCCGTTGTTGTTATCCAACTCATCGCTGGCCGACAGTCCGAGGGCTTCGGCGCGCGAATAGCTGCACGGCGTCATGATCGCGCCGGCGTTGTCTTCCGAGCCGTCGATACCGTCGGTGTCACCGGCCAGGGCGTACACGCCGGGCAGGCCCTTGAGGCTGTCGGTGAGGCTCAACAGGAATTCCGCATTGCGCCCGCCACGGCCATTGCCGCGCACGGTCACGGTGGTTTCGCCGCCGGAGAGGATCACGCACGGCGCCGCCAGCGGCTGGCCGTGCTGCACGATCTGCCGGGCGATGCCGGCGTGTACCTTGGCCACGTCCCGCGCTTCGCCTTCGAGGTCGCCGAGGATCAACGGGCTGAACCCGGCCTGGCGGACTTTTACCGCCACCGCTTCGAGGGATTGCTGGGGGCGGGCGATCAATTGGAAGTGGCTGCGGGCGAGCACCGGGTCGCCGGGCTTGACGGTTTCCGAGGCCGGGTTCTGCAACCAGCTGCGCACCGAGGCGGGGGCGTCGATGTGGTAGCGCTTGAGAATCGCCAGGGCTTGTTGCGAGGTGCTCGGGTCGCCGACCGTGGGGCCGGACGCGATCACCGTGGCTTGGTCGCCGGGCACATCGGAAATCGCGTAGGTATAGACCGTCGCGGGCCATGCCGCTTTCGCCAATCGGCCTCCCTTGATGGCCGAGAGGTGCTTGCGCACGCAATTCATCTCGCCGATGGTCGCGCCGGATTTGAGCAGGGCTTTGTTGATGGCCTGTTTGTCGGCCAGGGTGATGCCTTCGGCGGGCAGCGCCAGCAGCGCAGAGCCACCGCCGGACAACAGGAAGATTACGCGGTCGTCTTCCGTCAGGTTGCTGATCAGTGCCAGCACGCGCTGGGCCACGGCCAGGCCGGCAGCATCGGGCACTGGGTGAGCGGCTTCGACCACTTCGATTGTCTTGCACGGCGCGCCGTGGCCGTAGCGGGTGACGACCAGGCCGGTGACTTCGCCCTGCCAGCAGTTCTCCACGACCAGCGCCATGGCGGCGGCGGCTTTGCCGGCACCGATCACGATCACACGGCCGCTGCGGTCGGCGGGCAGGTAGGGTTCAAGGACTTGCCGGGGGTGGGCGGCGTCGATGGCTGTGGCAAACAGCTCGCGAAGCAGATGTTGCGGATCGACCGACATAAGCGGGCTCCCGGGGATTCTTGTTATTAGGGGTGAGACTTGGAATAGGGATTAAAGGTGGGAGCTGGCTTGCCTGCGATAGCAGTGTGTCAGGCAGCAAATCTCTAGCTGGAAGACCGCTATCGCAGGCAAGCCAGCTCCCACACTGGATTGCATTTCAAGTGAACACTTACTTATCGCGAATCGAGAAATTCGCCATATGCTCCAGGCCCTTGATCAGCGCCGAGTGGTCCCAATTGCCGCCGCCAATCGCCGTGCAGGTGCTGAACACCTGCTGCGTACCGGCGGTATTCGGCAGGTTGATCCCCAGTTCCTTGGCACCGGCCAACGCCAGGTTGAGGTCCTTCTGGTGCAGGTTGATGCGGAAGCCCGGGTCAAAAGTGCCCTTGATCATGCGCTCGCCATGCACTTCGAGGATTTTCGACGAAGCAAACCCACCCATCAGCGCTTCACGCACCTTGGCCGGGTCGGCGCCGTTCTTGGCGGCGAACAGCAACGCTTCGGCCACCGCCTGGATGTTCAGCGCGACGATGATCTGGTTGGCGACCTTGGCGGTCTGGCCATCACCATTGCCGCCCACCAGGGTGATGTTCTTGCCCATGGCCTGGAACAGCGGCAAGGCGCGTTCAAAGGTCTGCGGCTCGCCGCCGATCATGATGCTCAGGGTGCCGGCCTTGGCGCCGACTTCACCACCGGACACCGGTGCATCCAGGTACTGCGCGCCGGTCTCGTTGATCTTGGCGGCGAACGCCTTGGTGGCGGTGGGGGAGATCGAACTCATGTCGATCACCACCTTGTTCGGCGACAGGCCGGCGGCGACGCCGTCTTTGCGGAACAGTACGTCGTCGACCTGCGGGGTGTCCGGGACCATCACAATGATGAACTCGGCTTCCTGCGCCACTTGCTGCGGGTTGGCCAGGGCCACGGCGCCTGCGTCGATCAGCGCTTGCGGCGCCTTGCCATGGTGCTCGGAAAGGAACAGTTGGTGACCTGCTTTCTGCAGGTTCGCGGCCATGGGTTGGCCCATGATGCCAGTGCCGATGAATCCGATTTTAGCCATGAAAGAATCCTCTTTTATTAGATGGCGTTGTGGGTCTTCAACCAACCCAAACCCGCTTCGGTGGTGGTCAACGGCTTGTATTCACAGCCGACCCAACCCGTGTAGCCGATGCGGTCCAAATGTTCGAACAGGAAGCGGTAGTTGATCTCACCGGTACCCGGCTCGTTGCGCCCTGGGTTGTCCGCCAGTTGGATGTGGTTGATCTCACCCAGGTGCGCGGCCATGGTGCGGGCCAGGTCGCCTTCCATGATTTGCATGTGATAGATGTCGTACTGCAGAAACAGGTTGGCGCTGCCCACCTGTTCGCGAATCGACAGGGCTTGCGCCGTGTTGTTCAGGTAGAAGCCCGGGATGTCGCGGGTGTTGATCGCTTCCATCACCAGCTTGATGCCCACCGCTTGCAGTTTTTCAGCGGCGTACTTGAGGTTGGCGACGAAGGTTTTTTCCAGGGTTTCGTCGTCAACGCCTTGTGGCCGGATGCCCGCCAGGCAGTTGATCTGGGTATTGCCCAGCACCTGGGCGTAGGCGATGGCCAGCTTGACCCCGGCACGGAATTCTTCGACCCGGTCCGGGTGGCAGGCCAGGCCGCGTTCGCCCTTGGCCCAGTCACCGGCCGGCAGGTTGAACAGCACCTGGGTCAGGCCGTGGGCGTCGAGTTGCGCCTTGATTTCGGCAGAGCTGAATTCATAGGGGAACAGGTACTCGACACCTTCGAAGCCCGCATCGGCGGCCGCTTTGAAACGGGCAAGAAAGTCCTGTTCGGTAAACAGCATGGACAGGTTGGCGGCGAAACGCGGCATAAGGTTCTCCTTAATCGAGCAGGGAAATGGCAGTCGGCGCATCGTTGCCGACCAAGGCCAGATCTTCGAATTCGTTGACGGCGTTGATCTCGGTGCCCATGGAAATATTGGTCACGCGCTCCAGAATAATCTCAACGATTACCGGAACCTTGAATTCTTCGATCATTTCCTCGGCGCGGCGCAGGGCCGGCGCGATCTGGCTCGGCTCGAACACACGCAAGGCCTTGCAACCCAGGCCTTCGGCAACGGCCACGTGGTCCACGCCATAGCCATTGAGTTCCGGGGCGTTGAGGTTGTCGAAGGACAGTTGCACGCAGTAGTCCATTTCAAACCCGCGCTGAGCCTGGCGGATCAGGCCGAGGTAGGAGTTGTTCACCACCACGTGGATGTACGGCAGCTTGAACTGTGCGCCCACGGCCAGTTCTTCGATCATGAACTGGAAGTCGTAGTCGCCGGACAGCGCCACCACTTTGCGGCTCGGGTCAGCCTTGACCACGCCGAGGGCGGCGGGGATGGTCCAACCCAACGGGCCGGCCTGCCCGCAATTGATCCAGTGGCGTGGCTTATACACGTGCAGGAACTGCGCGCCAGCAATCTGCGACAGGCCGATGGTGCTGACGTAGCAGGTGTCTTTGCCGAACACCTGGTTCATTTCTTCATACACGCGCTGTGGCTTGACCGGCACGTTGTCGAAATGGGTCTTGCGGTGCAGGGTGGCTTTGCGTTGCTGGCAGTCATTGAGCCAGGCGCTGCGGTCCTTGAGCTTGCCGGCGGCTTTCCACTCGCGGGCCACTTCAATGAACATCGTCAGCGCGGAACCGGCGTCGGACACGATACCCAGGTCCGGGGTGAAGACGCGGCCAATCTGGGTCGGCTCGATGTCGACGTGAATGAACTTGCGGCCCTCGGTGTACACCTCGACCGAACCGGTGTGGCGGTTGGCCCAACGGTTACCGATGCCCAGCACCACGTCCGACTTGAGCATCGTCGCGTTGCCATAACGGTGGGACGTCTGCAGACCGACCATGCCGACCATCTGTGGGTGATCGTCCGCAATGGTGCCCCAGCCCATCAGGGTCGGGATCACCGGGATGCCGGTCAGTTCAGCGAATTCAACCAGCAGCTCGCTGGCGTCGGCATTGATTACGCCACCACCGCTGACCAGCAGTGGGCGCTCGGCCTGGTCCAGCAGCGCCAGGGCTTTTTCCACCTGCACGCGGGTTGCCAGCGGCTTGGCGAGGGGCAGGGGTTGGTAGGCGTCGATGTCGAATTCGATCTCGGCCATCTGCACGTCGAACGGCAGGTCGATCAACACCGGGCCTGGGCGGCCGGAGCGCATTTCATAGAAGGCTTTCTGGAAGGCGTACGGCACTTGGCCAGGTTCCAGGACGGTGGTTGCCCACTTGGTCACCGGCTTGACGATGCTGGTGATGTCCACGGCCTGGAAGTCTTCCTTGTGCATCCGGGCGCGGGGCGCTTGACCGGTGATGCACAGGATCGGGATCGAGTCGGCCGACGCGCTGTACAGGCCGGTGACCATGTCAGTGCCTGCCGGGCCCGAGGTACCGATGCACACGCCGATATTGCCGGCCTTGGTGCGGGTGTAACCCTCGGCCATGTGGGAGGCGCCTTCAACGTGGCGAGCAAGGACGTGATCGATGCCACCCACTTTCTGCAAGGCCGAATACAGCGGGTTGATCGCGGCGCCTGGGATACCGAAGGCGGTGTCCACACCTTCGCGACGCATCACCAGGACGGCGGCTTCGATTGCTCTCATTTTGCTCATGATATTGGTGCCTCTTGCGTTTTGTAATTGTATACAAGTGGTGTCTGGACAAAGTGTATTCACGGCGAGCGGCGTAGGTCAATGCATTTTATAAACTGGCCTATGCGTTCGTCGGAACGGCTTTTTTCGACGCATGGAGCCTTTGTGCGAAAATATTGTATACAAAATTAAAGGTCATTGTGTTCTATTTGTTTGATCGAGCATCTGATCATTCAGACCTCCATCGCTTTCCCAATAACAAAAGAAGGACGGCACCATGAGCGCTTTAACCTTGAAAGTCGCCACCCAACTGGCCAGCCAGGCCCTCAGTGCAGGGCGCACCATCTGCGCTGCGCCGCTGACCATCGCCGTGCTCGACAGCGGCGGCCATTTGATCACCCTGCAACGCGAAGACGGCGCCAGCCTGCTGCGCCCGCAAATCGCCATCGGCAAGGCCTGGGGCGCAATTGCCCTTGGCAAGGGCTCGCGCCTGCTGGCACTGGACGCGCAGCAGCGACCGGCGTTTATCGCGGCGTTGAACAGTTTGGGGCAGGGCAGCGTGGTGCCTGCGCCGGGTGGGGTATTGATTCGAAATCAGGAAGGCGCGGTGCTGGGGGCGATCGGGATCAGCGGGGATACGTCGGACATTGATGAGCAGTGTGCGATCACGGCGATCGAGGAGATCGGGCTGTTGGCAGACGCCGGCGTATCAGCCTGACACCACCCTTTGTAGGAGCCGGCTTGCCGGCGATGGCGCTCGAAAGAGCGCCGCAGAATATGAAAGTCTCATCGCCGGCAAGCCGGCTCCTACCAAGGTCAGTCCGGCTCGCAGCCTTTGAGCACCAGCCGGATGATCGTCTGCGCCGCCGCCTCGTAATCCGCCTCATCCAGCTTGGCCTTCCCGGTCACCGCCGAGATCTGCCAGTCAAAATCCGCATAGGTCTGCGTCGCCGCCCAGATGGTGAACATCAAGTGATTGGGTTCAATCGGCGCAATCAGGCCGCGATCTACCCAGTCCTGGATGCAGGCGATGTTGTGCTTGGCCTGGGCGTTGAGCTGTTCGACCTGGTCGGCGCTGAGGTGCGGGGCGCCGTGCATGATTTCGCTGGCAAAGACCTTGGAGGCAAATGGCAGGTCGCGGGAGATACGGATTTTCGAGCGGATGTAGTTGCTCAGTACTTCCTTGGGCGCGCCGTCCGGGTTGAACGGCGTGGAAGCGGCCAGGATCGGCTCGATAATGCTCTCGAGCACCTCGCGGTAGAGGTTGTCCTTGGACTTGAAGTAGTAATAGACGTTGGGCTTGGGCAGCCCAGCCTTGGCGGCGATGTCGCTGGTTTTGGTCGCGGCGAAGCCCTTGTCGGCAAACTCCTCGCTGGCCGCCCGCAGGATCTTTTCTTTGTTGCGCTCGCGAATGGTGCTCATAAACCTGGAGTTTCCTTGCCAAGACTGGCGGTTGCGCATGGTAGCACCGGCCATCTGCGAGCCTCAACAATCTGCCCGCCGGGCCTTGCGCCGCGCTATGCTCGCGTCATCCCACTCTTACGGAAGCGCGATTCATGGCAGGAAGCAGCTTGTTGGTGTTGATCGACGATATCGCCGCAGTACTCGATGACGTTGCCCTGATGACAAAAATGGCGGCAAAGAAGACCGCTGGCGTCCTGGGTGATGACCTCGCCCTCAATGCCCAACAGGTCTCCGGCGTGCGTGCCGAGCGGGAAATTCCCGTGGTGTGGGCGGTGGCCAAGGGGTCCTTCGTCAACAAGTTGATCCTGGTGCCAGCGGCTTTATTGATCAGCGCGTTTGCACCGTGGGCGGTGACGCCGTTGTTGATGCTCGGCGGTGCCTACCTGTGTTTCGAAGGGTTCGAGAAGCTGGCGCATAAATTCCTGCACAGCAAAGATGAAGACCATGCGCAACATGTGCAGTTGGTCGAGGCCGTCTCGGACCCGGCAACCGACTTGGTAGCCTTCGAAAAGGATAAGATCAAAGGCGCCATCCGTACCGACTTCATCCTCTCCGCCGAAATCATCGCCATCACCCTCGGCACCGTGGCCGATGCGCCCTTGATGCAGCAGGTGATCGTGCTGTCCGGCATTGCCATCGTCATGACCGTGGGTGTCTACGGGCTGGTGGCCGGCATCGTCAAGCTGGATGACCTGGGCCTGTGGCTCACCCAGAAACCTGGCCAGGCGGCGCGCAGCATCGGTGGTGCCATCCTGCGTGCGGCGCCGTACATGATGAAGAGCCTGTCGGTAATCGGTACGGCGGCGATGTTCCTGGTGGGCGGCGGGATTCTCACCCACGGCGTGCCGGTGGTGCATCACTGGATCGAGACGGTCAGCCAGGGCGCAGGCGGGGTGGCGTGGTTGGTGCCGACGCTGCTGAATGGCGTGGCGGGGATCATTGCCGGGGCGGTGGTGTTGGTCGTCGTGCAAGTAGTTGGCAGGGTATGGCGAGCCGTTAAGCGCTGATTAGTTCGCAGCGAATACAGACTGAAAAGTTGTTTAAGCTTAATCCTACAGTTCGGTTTTCAAGGCATTTATAGGATGCGTCGCGTGCCTTCCCGTGAAGTCACGCACTAAGAAAACGGATCGAGTAGGGAGTTAAGGATGAACTGGTGTTTTCAGGCGATAAAAAACTATGCCAACTTCAGCGGGCGCGCTTGTAGAAGGGAGTATTGGGCGTTTGCAGTTTTAGACTACCTGCTGATGTACGGCTCAATTGTAGTAGCAGGCTGGGCCGGGGTTGCCTACAGCAAGTGGTTTTATATCCCGCTAGGCGTTTACGTTGTACTTACGATCATCCCCCGGCTATCTGTAACATTTAGGCGGCTTCACGATGTGAACACGACTGGCGCTTATATCCTGTGGTATGCGCTACCGTTCGTGGGTTTATTAGTTGTGACCATCCGACTGCTTAGAAAAGGCGACAAGGGGGAGAATAACTACGGATTGCCTTGCCGTGATGTCGAACATTCTTAACAGACCGGGCTTACCGTAACCGCAATAAAAAAGGCCATTCAATCGAATGGCCTTTTTTGTGGGCGTTTACTCGGCAATCTGCAGCTTTCGCGATTCCGTATAGATGTAGCGCACCTTCTCGTACTCGAACGGCGAGTTCATCTGGCCATACCGGAAGCTGGTCTGATAACGCTTGTCCACTGCGCGCAATGCCCAGATTTCCGGGTGGTTGGAGCTGACTTCGGACACATTGAGGAAGTTGATCTGGGTTTCGGCACCGTAGTCGACGATCAGGCCGGTGGTGTCGCGCAGGTTCGATGGGCCGAAGATCGGCAGCACCACATACGCGCCGCCGGGTACGCCGTAGAAGCCCAGGGTCTGGCCAAAGTCTTCGCTCTGGCGCGGCAGGCCCATGGCGGTCGCCGGGTCCCACAGGCCGGCGATGCCGATAGTGGTGTTGACCAACAGGCGGCCGGTGGTTTCCAGGGAGCGATGCCCCTTGAGTTGCAGCAGGCTGTTCAACAGGTTGGGCACGTCGCCCAGGTTGTTGAAGAAGTTGCTCACGCCGGTGCGCAGGAAACTCGGGGTGACGTAGCGGTAGCCGTCGACCACCGGCAGGAACACCCATTGGTCGAAGCGGTAGTTGAAGTGGTACACGCGACGGTTCCACGATTCCAGCGGGTCATACACGTTGAGTGCGGTGAGCGATGAGCGCTCGAACTCACGCTGGTCCAGCCCTGGGTTGAACTTGAGCTTGGTCAGCGGCTCCTTGAAACCGTCGGCGCCGACATTGACCGGCTCGTGGGCCTTGCTGTTGTCGGCATTGGCCACGCCTGCGCACATCAGGGCGGCAAGCAGCAGAAGATATTTAGCCACGGAAGAACTCCAGCATAGCGTCGGCGTTGACGCGGTAATTGAGGTTGCCGCAATGGCCGCCCAGCGGGTAGACGGTCAAGCGATCGCCGAAGGTTTTACGCAGGAAGCCGAGGTCGCCAGGGCCGAGGATCACGTCGTCGGCGTTGTGCATGACGGCGATCTTCGGGTTGGTGTGCAGGTAGTCCTTGAGGGCATACAGGCTGACCTGGTCGATCAGTTGCAGCAGGCTGCCGCCGTCGGAACGGGCGCGCCACATTGGGATCACTTGTTCGGTGAGGTAGCAGTCGAAGTCGCACTGCAGTGCACGCTTGAGGAATGGCGTGAGGCTGGTGCCTTCGGTGATCGGGTACTTCGGCGGGATGATCAGTCCGCGGCGGTTGATCAGGTCCGAGGTAAAGGCGATGTCGGCTGCCGAGAAGCGGAACGAGGTGCCGATCAGCATGGCCATCTGTTCGTTGGTCAGGTGCTGCTTGGATTGCTGGAAGTCGTAGAGCAGGGCGTCGTTCAGGTCGATGTAGCCCTTTTGCTGGAAGTAGCGGGTCAGCTTGTTCAGCACCAGCTCATAGAAGGTGGTGGTGTTGTTGATGCCTTTCACCTCGGTCTGCACCAGCTTGTCGAGGTTGGTGATCGAGGTGTAGAGGTTGACCGGCGGGTTCAGCAACAAGACTTTCTTGAAGTTGAAACTGCGGCGCGTCTCGTCGAGCTTGCTGACGAACGCTGCATCCAGGGCACCGAGGCTGTAGCCGGTGAGGTAGAAGTCAGTCACTGGCAACGAAGCGTTCTGCGCGCGCACGGCTTGCATCACGCGGTACATGTCTTCGGCGTCTTCCTGGGTGATGCCCGGCGTGGCGAAGCGCGAGGCGGCACTGATGAAGTCGAAGCTGGTGGGCGACGACAGTTGCACCACGTGGTAGCCGGCCTGGTAATACAGCTTTTTCAGGTATTCGTTGATGCTGCTGTCGAAGCGCGCACCGGTGCCCGCGATCAGGAAGATCAGCGGCGCGGCGCGGTCCTGCTTGGCGATGCGGTAGGTGAGTTTCTTCACCGCCCAAAAGTTGTCCGGCAGGCTGAATTCGCGCTCGGGGCGCATGTTCAGGGTGTAGTCGGACTGATTGATCTCGTCATCGCTCGGCAATTTCGGCCGAAGGTCAGGCGGCGTGGTGGCGATGGTGGCTTCAAACGGGTTGGTCAAAGGGTAGCCATAGCTGGCTTGGTCAATGTCGACGGCCAGTGCTGACGCACTCAGAAAAAGGCTGCCCAGCAAGGCAGCACAGCGCAAGGAACGGAGCATGACTTAATCCCTAGGAGGAAACGTACTTAATGAAGTTCGCAGGCTATGACCGCCGTCCAGTCGCCGAAGTGCCATCACGCGGCACGAAATGTCGGAAAAAAAACGTCGGAATCGGGGTAATAGTAGCCAGACGATACACTTTGCCACGCTTTGGTGAACACTAATTGTGTGTATGCGCCTTGCTAACGGCTGCCGGGGCATTAAGCTGAGCGCCGTTTTTGCCTATCGGAGTACCCCATGTCCCGTCGTTTGCCGCTGATTTTGCTGCTTATTGCACTGCCGCTGTGGCTGGCCGCCAGTTACGGTGCGCGCTATGGCTTTATGGAAGATGGCCAGTGGGTGGGCCTCTGCGCGGACGAGGCGAGCCGCTGGGAATGCCAGCTGCGTTCGAACCTAGGGTTGATGATCCACTTCAAGGTGCTGGGCTGGACGGCGTTGATCACGTCGGTGCTGGCGTTTTTCGTGCCGGGTCGGGCGGGGTGGGGGTTGGCGGTGCTGGGGATGGTGTTCGGGTTGCCGGCACTGGCGTTGTACAACACCACGTTTGCGGTGTTTGCCGTGGTGATTGCGGGGTTGCGGTTGGTCAGGAAGCCCCGCGGCGCCTGATAGGGCCTCTTCGCGAGCAAGCCCGCTCCCACATTTGACCGAGTACATCCTTGGAATGCGGTCGAATGTGGGAGCGGGCTTGCTCGCGAAAGCGGTCTTAAGTCTTGCGTGCCCGCAAGCAGCGCCACAAGGCTGCCGTCATGAGCAGGCTCACTACCGCCCAGCCCCAAGCCTGCTGGTTCAATAACCCCTCACGGTACAACTGCGGCGCAATGCCCGCACCGATGATAAAGGCCAGCAACGCAATCTCCCGACGCGGTCCCGTCACCGGACGTATCACGTACACCAGGGCCGGCAACACCAGCGCCGCGCTCGGAAAGCTGCGGTAGCGCGGGTCGAAGACCAATGCCAGCATCATTACCGCTCCGGCAAACCCGGCAATCGCCACCAGCCAGCCTGCGCGTTGCTCCAGCCAGTTGAACGCCCGCTCACGCCAACCTTCCTGTGCACTCAAGGCCAAGGCCGCATGGGCCAGCACCAGCAGGTTCAACACCAGCAGCAACCCAGCCCACATCCATTCATCATTGAAGCGCGCCGTCACGCGGGTCAGCTCGGCCCAGGTGCCAATGGAGCAGGCCGCAACGGCGCCCAACAACGGCAGGGCAAGCGCGGCACGCGCGCTGCGTACTCGACCACCCAATGCGAGGGTGCCCAGCAGGATAATCCCGCCGACGCCCAACCACAGCGGCCAGTACGGCACATTGGTCACCGGCCCGGCGAGGATGCCCTTGTCCTGGCGATCGGCATCAAACAGGCCCCAGTAACCACCCACGGCGCCTTCACTGGCACGCTTCCACGGCTGGTCAAAGGCTTCGATCAGGTTGTAACGCCAGCCATTGGCCTCGGCCATGGCCACGAAGCCGCGCATGAACTTGGCTTCATTAACCCGGCTCGGCACGGCCGTTTCGCGCTGGCGGCCTTCGCTTGGCCAGCCGGTTTCACCGATGAGTATGTCCTTGGGCGCAAACTTGTTGCCGAAGGTCTGGCGCACATCGCCCACGTGCTTGAGGGCCTGGTCGATGCCCGACGGGTCATCTTCCCAGTAAGGCAACAGGTGGATGGTCAGGAAATCCACCGCCGGGGCGATTTCCGGGTGCTGCAGCCAGAACTCCCACACATCCGCGTAGGTCACAGGCTGCTTGATCTGGCTCTTGACCGTCTGGATCAGCGCCACCAGCTGCTTGGCGGTCACTTCCTTGCGTAGCAATGCTTCGTTGCCGACGATCACCGAGGTTACGACATCCGGGTGGGCGTTGGCCGATGCGATCAATTCGTTGATTTCTTTTGCGGTCGCCACCGGGTCACTGCTGACCCAGGCCCCGGCCATTACCTTCAGCCCGTGCTTGCGCGCCATGTCCGGCAAGGCTTCCAGGCCGGTCATAGAGTAAGTGCGAATGCACTCGAAGCGAGTGGCCAGCAGGGCGAGATCAGCGTCCATGCGCTCCGGACGCAGCGTGAATGGCTGGTCGAACGGCGATTGGTCTTTATCGAACGGTGTATAGGACGCGCAATGCATCTTGTGCGTGGCGCTGGCGACGTCGGGCAGCACCACGGGCCGGCCGAGGCCATACCAGTAAGCGAACAGGGCCAGCAGGCCGAGGATCAAGGCGAAGCAATAGGGCAGGGCAGGGAAGCGGGCAGTCGCGGGCATGGTCGGCTTATCTGGAAGAGCAAAGGCGCGCATCTTACCCGGATTTGGCCCGACTCAGTGGGGCTGCATAATTTTGACATGCAAAGTTCGGGCGGGATTTTGGCGTCAAGTCCTACAAAACATCCTACTGGCGATGTGATGTCGTTCCTTGCTTGTAGGATGTCGCTGACAGAGCAGGTCCAACACCCGAGCAGGTTGATGATCGAAGTGTCAGTACTCCGCTGACGGCGCACTACCGTGATCGATGCGCGTGAAGGGGGCGCGGTGCACCACATAACAACAGGTTGACGTCGCTCGGCATCCGCCGGGCGCAGCACTTTCGGGGAAGTACTATGAAGATGCGACGACTCTTGGGCGCAGCTGCCACTCTGGTAGTTGCGATGAGCTCCACACTGGCCAGCGCCGACAGCAAGACCCTGAGCATCGGCTATGTGGACGGCTGGTCCGACAGCGTGGCTACCACCCACGTGGCGGCAGAAGTGATCAAGGCCAAGCTCGGTTATGACGTGAAACTGCAAGCCGTCGCCACCGGGATCATGTGGCAGGGCGTTGCCACCGGCAAGCTCGACGCCATGCTCTCCGCCTGGCTGCCGGTCACCCACGGTGAGTACTGGGCCAAGAACAAGGACAAGGTGGTCGACTACGGCCCCAACTTCAAGGACGCGAAGATCGGCCTGATCGTACCGGAGTACGTCAAGGCCAAGTCCATCGAAGACCTCAAGACCGACACCACCTTCAAGAACAAGATCGTCGGCATCGACGCAGGTTCTGGCGTGATGCTCAAGACCGATGAAGCGATCAAGCAATACGGCCTCGATTACAAGCTGCAAGCCAGCTCGGGCGCGGCGATGATCGCCGAGCTGACCCGTGCCGAAGACAAACAGGAATCCATTGCGGTCACCGGTTGGGTGCCACACTGGATGTTCGCCAAGTGGAAACTGCGTTTCCTGGACGATCCAAAAGGGATTTATGGTGCTGCTGAAACCGTCAACAGCATCGGCAGCAAGGGCCTGGAGAAGAAAGCGCCGGAAGTCGCGGCCTTCTTGAAGAAATTCCAATGGGCCTCCAAGGATGAAATCGGCGAAGTCATGCTGGCGATTCAAGAAGGCGCCAAGCCTGATGCCGCCGCCAAGGATTGGGTCGCCAAGCACCCTGAGCGTGTCGCCGAGTGGACCGGTAAATAACACCCGAAGCGTCTAGACAGCACCTTGCAAGCCCGCCTGGCGTTTTCGTCAGGCGGGCTTTGTCGTTTTTGTGCCAAAGGCTGTCAATTCGATCAGTTCAAAACTGGCGACAACGCCTATGTCGTTCTAATACTAAGGTCGTCTGGAACCCTTTGTGCAGCCGCATACAGTGGATACGTTCCAATAATAAAAAAGCTGTGCTGCGAGGATAAAAACAATGAACGACAGCATTTACCTCTCGATTCAAAACAGCCCGCGTTTCAAGGAGCTGGTGAGAAAAAGGGAAAGGTTCGCCTGGATTCTCTCGGCGATCATGCTAGGGCTTTACTCCGCTTTCATCCTGTTGATCGCCTACGGGCCACAAGTACTGGGGGCCAAGATCAGCCCCGGCTCGTCGATTACCTGGGGCATTCCCCTGGGCGTCGGGCTGATTGTGTCCGCCTTCATCCTGACCGGCATCTACGTGCGCCGGGCCAATGGCGAGTTTGACGACCTGAACAATGCGATTCTCAAGGAGGCTGCGCAATGATCCGGCGTCTACTGGCAATATTCGGCGCTTCGCTCTTTGCCCCGGCCGTTTGGGCGGCGGATGCATTGACCGGTGAAGTGCACAAGCAACCCCTGAACGTTTCGGCCATCGTGATGTTCGTCGCGTTTGTCGGCGCCACCCTGTGCATCACCTACTGGGCCTCCAAGCGCAACAAATCGGCGGCCGACTACTATGCGGCCGGCGGCAAGATCACCGGTTTCCAGAACGGCCTGGCGATTGCCGGTGACTACATGTCGGCGGCGTCCTTCCTGGGGATTTCCGCGCTGGTCTACACCTCTGGTTATGACGGCCTGATCTACTCGATCGGCTTCCTGGTGGGCTGGCCGATCATTCTGTTCCTGATCGCCGAGCGCCTGCGTAACCTGGGCAAGTACACCTTTGCCGACGTGGCGTCCTATCGCTTGGGCCAGACCCAGATTCGCAGCCTCTCGGCCTGTGGCTCGCTGGTGGTGGTGGCGTTCTACCTGATCGCGCAGATGGTCGGTGCGGGCAAGCTGATTCAGCTGCTGTTCGGCCTGGACTACCATGTTGCGGTGATCCTGGTCGGTATCTTGATGGTGATGTATGTACTGTTCGGCGGCATGCTGGCGACCACCTGGGTACAGATCATCAAGGCTGTATTGCTGCTGTCCGGTGCATCGTTCATGGCACTGATGGTGATGAAGCACGTCAACTTCGACTTCAATGCCCTGTTCTCCGAGGCGATCAAGGTTCACCCTAAAGGTGAGGCGATCATGAGCCCCGGCGGCTTGGTGAAAGACCCGATTTCCGCGTTCTCCCTCGGGCTTGCGCTGATGTTCGGTACGGCTGGCCTGCCACACATCCTGATGCGCTTCTTTACCGTCAGCGACGCTAAAGAAGCGCGTAAGAGCGTGTTCTACGCCACCGGTTTCATCGGTTACTTCTACATCCTGACCTTCATCATCGGCTTTGGCGCGATCCTGCTGGTCAGCACCAACCCGGCGTTCAAGGATGCGGCAGGCGCCTTGCTGGGCGGCAACAACATGGCGGCGGTGCACCTGGCCAACGCGGTGGGTGGCAGTATCTTCCTGGGCTTCATCTCGGCCGTGGCCTTCGCCACCATCCTCGCGGTGGTTGCCGGCTTGACCCTGGCCGGTGCGTCGGCGGTGTCCCATGACCTGTACGCCAGCGTGATCAAGAAAGGCAAGGCCAACGACAAGGATGAGATTCGCGTTTCGAAAATCACCACCGTTGCCTTGGGCGTCCTGGCGATTGGCCTGGGTATCCTGTTCGAAAGCCAGAACATCGCGTTCATGGTTGGCCTGGCGTTCTCCATTGCCGCCAGCTGTAACTTCCCGGTGCTGCTGCTTTCCATGTACTGGAAAAACCTCACCACTCGTGGCGCAATGATTGGCGGCTGGCTGGGCTTGATCAGTGCCGTTGGCCTGATGGTGCTGGGCCCGACCATCTGGGTCTCGATCCTGCACCATGAAAAAGCCATCTTCCCTTATGAGTACCCGGCGCTGTTCTCGATGATCATTGCGTTCGTCGGCATCTGGTTCTTCTCCATTACCGACAAGTCGGCGGCGGCAGAGAAAGAGCGTGCGCTGTACTTCCCGCAGTTTGTGCGTTCGCAAACTGGCCTGGGGTCGAGTGGGGCGGTTTCTCACTAAGGTTGTAGCTGGATAGGAAAATACCCCGGTCGAAAGGCCGGGGTATTTTTTTGTCTATAAATTAGGGATTGATCTGACAAAACTGTTTCTCAAATCCTGCACAAATAAAAACGGCCTCCACTAAGGGAGGCCGTTTTCAGTGCAACTAAGCGATGCTTACTTGCGATCTTCCAGCTGGGTGATGTCACGCGACTCGTAGCCGGTGTACAGCTGGCGCGGGCGGCCAATCTTGTACGGGCTGGAGAGCATTTCTTTCCAGTGGGAGATCCAGCCCACGGTCCGCGCCAGGGCGAAGATCACGGTGAACATGCTGGTTGGAATGCCGATTGCCTTGAGGATGATCCCCGAGTAGAAGTCGACGTTCGGGTACAGCGAGCGTTCGATGAAGTACGGGTCGGTCAAGGCGATCTCTTCCAGGCGCATGGCCAGTTCGAGTTGCGGATCGTTCTTGATGCCCAGTTCCTTCAACACTTCGTCGCAGGTCTGCTTCATCACGGTGGCGCGTGGGTCGCGGTTCTTGTAGACGCGGTGACCGAAGCCCATCAACTTGAACGGATCGTTCTTGTCTTTGGCCTTGGCGATGAACTTGTCGATGTTCGAGACATCGCCGATTTCATCGAGCATGGTCAATACGGCTTCGTTCGCACCGCCGTGGGCAGGGCCCCAGAGTGCGGCGATACCGGCGGCGATACAGGCGAACGGGTTGGCACCCGAAGAACCTGCCAGGCGGACGGTGGAGGTGGAGGCGTTCTGCTCGTGGTCGGCGTGGAGGATGAAGATCCGGTCCATGGCCTTGGCAAGCGTCGGGCTGATCGGTTTGATCTCGCACGGCGTGTTGAACATCATGTGCAGGAAGTTTTCCGCGTACGTCAGGTCGTTGCGCGGGTACATCATGGGTTGACCCATGGAGTACTTGTAAACCATTGCGGCCAGGGTCGGCATCTTGGCAACCAGGCGGATCGCGGAGATTTCGCGATGCTGCGGGTTATTGATGTCGAGGGAGTCGTGATAGAAGGCCGACAGGGCGCCGACCACGCCGCACATAACGGCCATCGGGTGGGCGTCGCGACGGAAGCCGTTGAAGAAGGTCTTCAACTGCTCGTGAACCATGGTGTGGTTCTTCACGGTGCTGACGAACTGGGCTTTTTGCTCGGCTGTTGGCAGCTCGCCATTTAGCAGCAGGTAGCAGGTTTCCAGGTAGTCCGATTTCTCAGCCAGTTGCTCGATCGGGTAGCCGCGATGAAGCAGAATGCCATTATCACCGTCGATATAGGTGATCTTCGACTCGCAAGAGGCGGTCGACATGAAGCCTGGGTCGAATGTGAAACGGCCCGTGGCCGTCAGGCCCCGTACGTCGATAACATCGGGACCAACGGTGCCGGTTAAAATGGGCAGCTCGACGGGGGCTGCGCCCTCGATGATCAACTGCGCTTTTTTGTCAGCCATGTGG
>Ga0209173_100102_pt1 | contig 100164 bp, 104 predicted proteins | sample SynthPrep_16_END_FD_187206 | JGI IMG/M metagenome (GOLD analysis project Ga0209173, IMG submission 187206) | Synthetic microbial communities from Ohio, USA - SynthPrep_16_END_DS12_MetaG (SPAdes) (version 2) | ecosystem: Engineered > Bioreactor > Aerobic > Activated sludge | place: USA: Ohio...
GCAGAAATCCCGAGTGCTCAAGGCCCTGCAAGCCAACGGCCACACCGTCGGCTTCCTCGGCGACGGCATCAACGATGCACCGGCATTGCGGGATGCCGACGTGGGTATCTCGGTGGACAGCGGCACGGACATCGCCAAGGAATCGGCCGACATCATCCTGCTCGAAAAGAGCCTGATGGTGCTGGAAGAAGGCGTGCTCAAAGGCCGCGAAACCTTCGGCAATATCATGAAGTACCTGAACATGACCGCCAGCTCCAACTTCGGCAACGTGTTTTCGGTGCTGGTGGCCAGTGCATTCATCCCGTTCCTGCCGATGCTGTCGATCCATCTGCTGCTGCAGAACCTGATGTACGACATCTCCCAGCTGGCCCTGCCGTGGGACAAGATGGACAAGGAGTACCTGGCCAAACCACGCAAGTGGGACGCCAGGAACATCGGCCGCTTCATGATCTGGATCGGGCCGACCTCGTCGATCTTCGACATCACCACCTTTGCCCTGATGTGGTACGTGTTCGCCGCCAACAGCGTGGAAATGCAGACCCTGTTCCAGTCCGGCTGGTTTATCGAGGGCCTGCTTTCGCAAACCCTGGTGGTGCATATGCTGCGCACCCGCAAGATTCCGTTCTTCCAGAGCACGGCCGCATGGCCGGTATTGATGATGACCGGCGTGGTGATTGCGCTGGGCATCTACGTACCGTTCTCGCCCCTGGGCGCCCTGGTAGGCCTGCAACCGCTGCCGCTGGCGTACTTCCCGTGGCTGGTCGGCACGCTGCTCAGCTATTGCTGCGTGGCCCAACTGATGAAAACCCTCTACATCCGCCGCTTCAAGCAGTGGTACTGAGTTCCCCCGCCGTTTAAACGGTGGCGGTCGCCCGGCCGCCACCGTGCATTACAAGGAATAGGATCATGCGCGTCTTGATCTGTGCCGGTCGTCATTACGCCGACTGCAAAAAGTCCCGCCAAGTGCTGGACGCTTACCACCGCCTGCGCCCGGTGCAGGTGCTGATTCACGGCGGCAACCAGTTCCTCGGCAGCGCCATCGAGGACTGGGCGCGGGAACTCGGCATCGACGTGGTGCGCTACCCGCCCAACTGGCAACGCCACGGCAAGCAGGCGGAGCGCCAGCGCAACCATTTCATGCTGACCGACAGCCGCGCGGATGTGGTCATCGCGCTGCCAGGTGGTGACGACACGTCGGAGCTGGTCTGCCAGGCCAGGGCCAGCGGCATTTCGGTGCTGACCGTAGAGAACTGACATTCAAGCGAGGTGCATCATGCACAACAAACACACCCCGAAGCGCCCGGACGGGTTTGCCAAATACCGTGCGCGGCACTATCGCGGCGCGCGCCAGACCCTGCTGCTGTTGCCGCCGGCAAAACAGCGGGCGCTGCGGCGCAACCTGCTGTTTATCGGTATCACCCTGGGTTCGATCCTGTTAATCGCCCTGGTGTCCAAGGCCCATGCCGCCGGTGGCGCCTATGTGGTCGATGACGGCGCAATCAACGCACCGGGTGCCTGCAATCTCGACGCCTGGTACAGCGCCGACCGGCACGCCGGCAGCACGCACACGGCAACGCTGTCTCCCGCGTGCACGTTCAGCGCACTGCCTTCGGTGCAGTGGGGCGCGGCGCTGTCACGGGCCGACAGCGCAGGCCGGGGCGAGACCCAGGTGAGTCCGCAACTCAAGGCGCAGGTGCTGTCACGGCAAGACCTGGGGCTGGAAATGGCGATCTCCGCCGGGGCGCATCTTGCCCTTGATCGACGACACGGGTTCGACGGCGCCGACTTCACCCTCCCCTTGACCTGGCAACCGCTGGCGCCCCTGCGCTTGAACCTGAATGCCGGCTGGGCCCATGCCTACAACGACGGCGAGCCAACCCAGCGCCTGACCTGGGGCACCGGCGTCGAGTATCAACTGATGGATGCCCTTACGCTGATCGCTGAACGTTACGGCCAGGAAGGCGGTGACCAGGCCTGGCAAGCAGGGCCGCGCCTGCACCTCGGGGAATTTGTCGACGTCGACCTGGTGCTCGGGCGCGACCTGGGCGGTGAACGCAATCAATGGCTGACCACCGGTGCGACGCTCAGGTTTTAGGCCTGGCCTGCTGCTCCCGGTGCAGTTGCCGTGGCGGGTCGTCCAGGTAATTGCCTTATGATGGCGGCACCATTGCCAACGAGGGGTAAAGCACGTGGACCGTATCGAACAAATGACGCTGCTGGCGACCTACAACCAGTGGATGAACCACAAGGTCTATGACGCGGCTGCCAGGCTTACGGACGATGAGTTGCGCGTGGACCGCCAAGCGTTTTTCGGTTCGGTCTTCGGCACGCTCAACCATCTCACGTTGGGCGACACCGTCTGGCTCAAACGCTTTGCCCTGCACCCCGCCGGCTACGCGGCGCTGGCGCCGCTGAACAGCATCGCCGCGCCGTCGGACCTCAAGCAACTCGCGTTCGCCGACCTGGATGAACTCGACGCCCGGCGGCGTTGGCTGGACCAATTGATCATCGATTGGGTGCACACCCTGCGCGAACCCGACCTCGACCATCGCCTGCACTACCACAACATGCGCGGCGCGGCGGCCAGCAAGCCGTTCGGCGCCCTGCTGGTGCATTTTTTCAATCACCAGACCCACCATCGAGGCCAGGCCACCACGCTGCTGACCCAGGCCGGGCAGGACGTGGGCGATACGGACCTGCTCGCCTTGATTGACTGAACTCAGCGAGCGCTGAACTCGGCATAGGCCTGCAGCAACCGTGCAAAGTCCTCGGGTTGCGGCAACTGCTCGAAGCTTTCGACTGCCGGCGTGGTAGCCCAGGCCAGTTTTTCGCGGGTCCAGGTTTCCATAAAGGGCACGTACTCCGCGGCATTATCCAACAACGTCGCACGCACGTTGACGAACTCATCGATGCCATGGGGGCGGGTAAACAGCCAGCTCATGCAGTGCGGGCAGCAATAGTGACGATCGACCCCGTGCAGGCCGCCGACCACCGGGCAGCCCTGGGTCACCGTGAACGCGCTGGCGGGAACCAGCGCACTGAGGGAGAACGCACTGGCGGTCATCTTCTGGCAGCCGGTGCAGTGGCACGCCATGGTAATCACCGGCGCCTGGCTCACGCTGAAGCGCACCCGGTTACAACGGCAACTGCCTTCCAGGGGCAGGGTTTCGACGCTCATCACACACTCCTTTTCATGATCAGTGGCGTGGCAGGGTAGCGCCGAGGCGGGGGTGTTGAACAGGTCCAGGGGCAAAACCGAACGCTGCTTCGCCCATGGGGTCGTAACCTCAGGTGCCGGGACTTTTCAGCCTCGCCCTCCCCGCGTGCATTGTGGGTTTACCGATGTGCGTACCCAATAAGAAGGAGACGCTTACATGGTCATTCACTTCAAGGTTGCCGGGCATTTGGCCTGCGGCCATCACGGCAATAGCCTGCCCTCCAGCACCGAGCTGAATCGGGTCAAGTGCCGCACCTGCCGCAACACCGATGCCTACAAGGAAGCGCGCCGCAACCAGCGCAACGCCGCACGCCGTGCTTCGCGCCAGGCCAAGACCCACACCAGCACCGACTGGCGCAGTGCCTGGACGCAGCGCCTGACCGACCTGCCAGGGCGACAACGCCTGCCCCGCGGCTTCGGCGCACAGCCTTTCGTATAAGCCAGAAACGCAGAAGCCCCGGACAAACCGGGGCTTCGTTTTCAATCAATCATCATTGGACACCGGTCTGTTGCGTGCCTGGTAACCCGGCAACGTGGCGGCATACGCCAGCGCCTGTTCACGGGAATTGAAGGACGCCAGCCGATCCTGGGGCGTACACACCCGCCATGGCCCGAAATTGACCTGCACGATGTCGTACCCATTCAGGTGCAGCTTCTTCAGCAGTGGAGCGCTCATAGTCACCTCGCTTTCCTGAGATTTCCCAGCGTTGCACGCCCTACCTTACACCCGCATCCAGGCTCATGACTGACCGCATGTCGCGGCGGCCAGGCTACTTGACCTTGCTGCTCAAGGTATCCAGGCTGCGCTTGAGATCATCCAGGCTGCGCTTCAAACCGTCGATGTCGTTTTTCTGCCGTTCGATCGTGCTGTTCTGATCCTCGACTGTGCGCTTGAGGCTCGCCAACTGGCTGTCACTGGAACTGGCGCTCGAACCGTCCCTGCGCTTGAACTCATCAAACGCGCGGTCCTGCCCCTCCAGCTTGCCTTTCAGGCCTTGTACCTCACTCTCGGTACGTTTCTGCGCAGCCTGCAGCTGTTCAATATCCCCCACCGAAATGCTCGACGCCTTCAACACATACTGGTTGCCCGCCTCCAGCGAAGCCCCCGTCAACCGGTCACCGCCTGACGCGCTGAAATCCCCCCACTTCACCGCACTCCCAGCCTGTGCCGTACCGGCCAACAATCCCACGACACCTGCAATAACCATCCAATAGCGCCTGTGAACACTGAGCATCAACTGATTCCTTTCCAGACTGCCGGGATGGCATATCGCTATGACTGTCATTTATGCCGCTTGTTCCCGTGCAGTAGGAATCCTCTGGTTCGCCTGTTAAAGCCGATGTAGATCACTGATCTGCCAAGCTTTTTCATACGCCGTCCATGCAAGAAAGCGGCAGCCCGACCTTGCGTCGAAGCGCCTGGATCTATATATTCCCAACCCTGCAACAACGCGCTACCGCCCGAATGGCGAAACTGGTAGACGCATGGGACTTAAAATCCCCCGCTCGTAAGGGCGTCCCGGTTCGATTCCGGGTTCGGGCACCATATATATCAAGGGGTTGCATGATGAACTTCATGCAGGCCCTTATATTTTGTGTTCCGCAATTTAACGATCTGTTCCGCAATTCCCTTCCCTGGCGTTCTGCCGACGCAAATCAAATCCCCAGATCAAGCCCCCTGCTAAGCTGTTCACTTCAAGGAGGAACAGACATGTCGAATACAGACCTACTCCCGTCCCTACTCTCCAAACTCTACGAAAACCAGCTGGCCCTGGAAGCCTCCATCATGGAGTTGTCGAATTGGGTCGAGCAGCGCGGCTCCGCAGATGTACCCGGGTGTGTTCTCAGGCGCCGCGCTGGTCTTAAGGCCGCCGGCCTGAGGGCTGAGCATTTGAATCACACCACCAAGGACCATCGAGCCGCCCATCATGATCAGGGCTGAACCGAACGGTGCGCCTGCGCCGAATGTGCCGCCGGTGATGACGAGGCCGACAACAATCAGTACTGCGCCGATGATTGTTTGCAGCGCACCGCCTCGCTTGCTGCCGGTGATGATCGGAGCAATTCGAATATCGCCGCCGCCCGCAAACCCAAGCTCCTTTTCTGCCAGGTTCGTCCTTCCTCGGAATACGGCAAACTCAATCCCTCGGGATTTGGCGTTAGACAGGAAGCGTTCAAATCCGGGGATCTGCACGCACAGCGCCTTGATCGCCTCTGCGGGCGACTTCACTGCCATGCGGAAGGATCGGCCAAACTGCCGAAGCTGACCGTAAAGTAGGATAGTGGTCATGGGCTGATAATTGATGGCTAGTGCCGCCATGTGCTTTTCTCCGGACAGTAAAAAGGCCCGCCGAGGCGAGCCTTGATTGAAAGTGGTTACTGCTACAGGCAGCCCTGCAGTGCGCCCAGTCTTTTGTTGGCAATCCAGTTGCCAACCACTACGTAATACTTTGCCTCAGATCCGGCGCCCTTTGGCTGTATATCAACAAAGTACTGCGAGCCCTCTGTGAATACCGTGTATCCGGAGTCTCGGCCCGGCTGAAGAGTTGCACCAGGTGTGCCGCCGAATATCGACTGGTTCTGCCATTCGTACTGGACGCATTTCGCCAGTGCCGCGTCAGATTTGTTCGAGGTCAACACTTTGTAGGGTCCCGCCTGGCGAGCCTCGTTCATCGTTGGCGCCATGCACCCCGCCAGCATCACTACCGCTACCGCAGAAATCAAAATCCGCATGTCGTTCCTTCTTTGGTTTGGTGGGACTTTAGCACTCGGAATAAGACACACAGAGCCCAACGCCGACAGGTCTTCAAGGGTCATGCTATGCGGAGGGTTCATTGGTTGGGCGGATACCGCAGGTTCTTGCATAACCGCACATCCAACCCGTTAGACGGATCGCCTCGTAGGCACTTAAGAAGTGATTATGTTGAGGGATGTGGCCACCAATCATTTGGCAATTGCCGGATAACTGACAGGTTGGAGATTACGACCCAGACGCAAGCGCTCGATAGCACACGAACCCGGTGGTCGTTGTATTCAAAAATGTCGTTATCGTGCGCAATTCTCGGCTCCCCGAGTTTCTGCCTGAAAAGAGCGGAGTATTCCGATGCGAGCTGAGGGATCTTAGCGCGATCCTCTTTGTAGAGCATCTCGGTGAGGTCTTTCGGTTCGCTCCCGATGAACAGCCGAATCTCCTCAATGAAATCATCGACGATGATGGCCTGGCCAGTCATATAATTCTTGCCGGAAAAGCTGAGGTAACCCTGTCGAGGAGCGATCTTACGAAAGCCGACATTGACCGCCGCACCCTTGAATTCTCCGGCCGCCCAGAGATCTGGGGACTGGATGATCTGGCTGTAAAGCTGCCAAATACCGTCCGGGGTTGGGACGTCCCGTCCATAAATCCGCATGTCGCTCCCTCTTTGGTTTGGCGGGACTGTAGCACTTGGGATCGGTTGCATGAAATCCAGTCTTACTTAAGAGACTGATTCATATTTTCGAGTGCGTTCAACACGTTTCGCGTGACGCCTTTGTCAATGGCATCGCTGGAAGACTGTGAAAGAGTATCTACTGCATTTTTTGCAGCTTTTTGACCTTCTTTTGAACTACCACTCACTTGAGTGACTGTTTGTGCCGTGACTTGCTTTACTACTGATTGCTGTTCAGCAGTTGATGCACCTACTGGCATGGACTGAGATATGGCAACTCCCGCCGCCTGCCCCGCTTCGGCGCTTTGTGTGGCAAGAGCTACCGCAGTAGAGCCTGCAGCCACAGCGGCGGCAGTTGCGCCATCAGCAGACGTACTTGTTCCTGAGAGTGGCACCGGTGCTGGTTTTGTGGCACCGCCGGGTTCAAGTGTTTTTTCTGTAGGCCCAATCTTTCCTCTGCTTGCCGCCAGCTCCAATTCAATAAGGGGAGCAGTCACTTTTCCTGCATTTATCAGTGACTCAATATATTGAGCTGCTGTCATTTTTGGATCATTAGCAAAGGCCATGCAGAGACCTGACGACATGGCTTCGTAAAGCATCAATCCCTGTGTTTTTTGCGATACGTTGGCAACGGTTTTCGCCGCGCTTTCAGCAAATGAATTTTTTGCTGACGGGTCGCCTGCCTGCGTTTTTAACGCTACGGAAAGTGAATTGCTCAAGCTTGCACTGATGTTTTCCGCCACTCCAGCAGGTGGCTCGCCACATGTCCGATTGGTGGCGTTGTTTATGATAAATATCCTACGGTCGGCAGTTGTAGTCAGAGTTGTAAACGTCGATTTCTCATTAACCGAAGTCACAATCGCTGGGTCGGTCATTCGATCGGTTGTGCAAGCTGATAGCAAAAACGTACCTGTCAATACCAAGCTAGTTCTCATGACCGCCTCCGCGATGGCGATATGCCATTTTTACCGAGAATAGTGGGCACTATCGAAATTAGCCAGATAGTGAGACGGAATCAGCACACCGAATCTAATTAGGCGGAAATCGACCTGTCCAGGCATCCAGCGTGGATGGAATGCCAGTAACTGGAGATCTTCGCGGCGTAGTAGCGTTGTGCCTTTCCGAATCGCCAAGGAGTGGCAATGCCGCATCGCCTGATAAAGTTAAAATCCGCGCTCAATCAGACGCCAAACAACACCTACTCACAGTTCCAGGCTCTGAGAGACGGACTCGTAGCCTCACTTATCGACTGGCCAGTGGAGAAGTGGGATATCGCTGATGAGCATTTGCCGACAGATCAGCCGGCCTCTCAAAAATCTAGAGATTGGCTAAACGCGTTGACTGTGGCACTTGCCCAAGATCTCCCCACCAATAAGTCGGAAGCTACTCCCGAGCGACTGAAAGATATTCTGGTGCTCGCATCGATGATGTCAATTTGAAAATCAAGGATTTCCCAGTCCTTCGCCTACAAGCCCAAGGACTGGGATTGCGCCAATATCGGCGCGTTTATGACCTGGAGGTCAATGTGGCATACGAGATAAAGCCTTTCGAGAATGGCGTGCTGATGGCCTTGGCATCCCTAACTTACGCGCTGAAAAAATCACCTGGGTTTGACAGCTCTGCGCTCGACGCTGCGGCTAAGTTCTTCGTCGACATACCCGCCAGAGGATGCAGTGACGGCGACGATTTCGACGCCTATGAATGGCCGCTGAGCGTTGTACAAAGAAGCGTGGCAGACATCGAAAAACTGCTGGAAAACAAAGGCAATTAACCCTTGGTTAGCCGCCAGACTGGCTCGCCACTGGCGGTTTTCGCTTCAGACTCAATTACATCTTTCATCAGTTACTCCTGCGGCCATGCCGCGTAGTGTTGGTTATCTTGCGTCTTTGTGCCTGAGGATCAGGCTTGTTCGGTCATGCCAGGGCCCGCCGTAGACGATGATCTCGGACGGCCTGCCGTGCAGGTGGTGCAGTAGGACTGGGCCGAGGCCGAATGCGCCTGCCTCCTCGCCTGGTAGCGTTGGATCGGTGCCCAGGTAAATCCCGGCGTGATTCGGATGAACTGTGCGCCCGACGTGCATGACGATAAGGTCGCCGCGTTGCGGCCGGTCGACGCGCACAAATCCGGCCGTCTCGTAGTGCTGCTCGTACAGGCTGGCGTTCTCCGCACTCTCCCACCAGCCGTCGGTGCGCTGGAAGACTTCGAACTCCAAACCCCATTCGCGAGCTTACCAGTCAGCGCAGACCTGCCAGCAATCCCAGGCCCCATGCACGAACGGTCGCTTGAGCAGCGGCGTGCTGCCCGCGGGCGTGATCGTCCGCATGTCGCCCTCGGGCCAGGACAGAATGTGCCAGGGCAAAGCCGTCGACTCGCACATTGCCAGGTCGTGCGGTGACGGCCTGCTGGTGGCGTCCGGGTGTGAATGGACAATGCCGATCACCTCGCCCAGTTCTTCCGCCGCAGCGTAGTCCTCGGGATCAAGCCGAAACTCTTCGCTCGGCTCCGTGGCGATGTTCCGGCATGGGAAATACTTCTGCTTGCGTCCAATGGCCAGCAGCAGGCCGCAACACTCTTTCGGATACTGGGCCGCCGCGTGCGCCTGGATGGCCGCAATGATGTGCTTTCGCATGGTCAGCTCCGGGCTATGAGGGAAACGGCGGGGAATCCGCCGAAGGAGAGTTCATTGTTCTCGCCGAAGCGCAGCTTGCAAGACGACAAACAGCCTTTGCACTGATCTAGCACGGGGTCGTCCGTTGGATTGTCCTCGTCGTCGAACATGGCCGCGCCGGTGTAGCCGCAGTCCGGCCCCCGGTAACCATTCGTCATGGCCCAGTGGCAGAACGTTGTCATCTGGCGGCCGGGCAATCCGTGGTTGTCGATCTCTCCCGGGGAGGAAAGCTCCCAGACCACGGCTTCCCCGTCCTCGCTGGTTTTCTGGTCGATGTACCAGATCTCCAGCGCCTCTTGAGTCGGGTCACCTAGAAGACGCAATCGAGCATTGCTACAAGAAGCTGCGCGACGAGGCCAATCAAAGCCAGATGGTGGCTTCGGGCTGGATCGCCATTCCCGAAGCGATGCCGCTGGACGAGGCACACGCAGCACGGATCTTTGAAGCGGTGGGTGCCTGGCGCCAGATGAAGGTCGATTCATGCGCCGCATAGCCCGCACCCAGCAACGCAAACGACAAACCTGGCTCGCACTGCCGGCCAGCGGAATAGAAGAGGTAGGCCATGGCCAAGACTGTGCAGGAACGATCAGCCAAAACTGCCAGGAAGCGCTTGGCGAATGCCGAAGAGGAATTGAGGCTCAGGGTTCGCCCCGGCACCCGACAGGCGCTGGTCGACCTTATGGAGTGGTCAGGCATTACTGAGCAGGGCGAGGCGATGACGCTGATGTTTCACCACCTGCACGCGATGGGCGCTGCGAAGTGCCAGCCTCTACTGAATCCGCCGCGCCACGAATTCGAGATATCGCAAAACGTGGCGCGTGAATTCAGGAGTAAAAGCCTACTCGCCATCCAGAAAGACCCGGGCGACGAGATTATCGAACCAGGTTAATTACTCTTCTTCATCGAAGACATTTACCGAAAGCTCAACGGAAAGATCGTCTTCGCCAACGCCGGCTGCGGCCAAAACTTCCGGTGGAGTAGCCTCGTTGAAAACAGCGATGTAGTTGTATACCAGCCCGTCGTCGCTATCGTTGGTATCGATAGTCACATAGTTATCGACATCTTCTTCCGAGATTCCCAGCGCCTTTGCAACAGCCGAGTTGCTTGCTTCACCTTCGTATCCGTGCCCCATATCCAGCTCCTGTATCCGGCCCCATGCCGGTTACCCGTAATACCCCAACCAAAACCAAATTGCCACCAGGCGCAGCAGCCTGAAAATCACTTGGGCGGCACGTGCTGATCCACGCGCTCCCCGGTGCTCGTGTCGACAATGATTATGTCCCACCAAGTGTTCGCAGGAGGGGTGGTGAGCTTGTAAGTGCGGCCAGCAACAAAATCAACATCCCGAATCTTATGCTCCAAAGAAGCAATGGTGCCGATCCACTTCCTCAGTTCCAGTCGATGTATACCGGCAGTTAGTCGATATTCTGTTTGGGTGGCGAGCGCGAAATTGGTTTTCCTACCATCAATTGTGGCAATGAACAGAGACTTGTCGGTTAGGCCGATACGCGCAACGTCAGAATCCCGTAATCCTTCAGCTGCTTTTTCGGTGTGAGAGATACAACCACTGGTGACAGATATCACCAGAGCTAATCCTAATACCCGCAACATCCGCCCTTTCCACATGTCAGCCTCAAGATCCTTTTGGATGAGCGCAGCATTCAATCCCAAACCAAACCAAATTGCCACCACCGGCCACCGGAGGGCGGCGCCTACCCGAGGTAAACGAAATGCCTGTACGCCATAGCGTCATCCACAAGATCGACAAGAAGCCCGAGGGTAGCCCGGCTATGCTGTTCTTGGGCGCCTCCGAGCAGGTCGAGAGCCCGGCCCGTGACGACCTGATGAGCCAGCTCAACGAAAGCTACAACGCCACTGCCGGAAAGGGCTGGGGTTTCTTCCATCAAGAATCAGGCGCTTACCCATTGAGCGGATGGCTCGGCAAGTACCTGGCCGGCGTAACCGACTTCCTGGCCTTCAGCACCACCGCCGTCGAGCACCTGACCAAGCTGATGGAAGAGTCGAACCTCACCACCGGTGGGCACGCCCTCTTCTGCCACTATCAGCAAGGCATGACCGATTACCTGGTCATCGCCCTGGTGCAGGAAACCGAAGCGGTGACTATGACTGAAGAACTGGCCCTGATGACCGTGAAGCGCCTGGACCTGGACCACATCCGTCTGGCCGCGCGCATCAACATCAGCGAGTGGCAGACCAACCGCCAGTCGAAACAATACATCTCGTACCTGAAGGGCAAGCAGGGGCGTCAGCTGAACGACTACTTCCGCGACTTCATCGATTGCCAGGAAGGGATCGACGGCCCAGGCGAAACCCGGACCTTGCTCAAGGCATTCAGCGACTTTGTTGAAAGCGAGGATCTCCCAGAAGAATCGGCTCGCGAGAAGACGCACACCCTGGTCAACTACTCAATGGCCCAGGCCAAGCTGGGCGAGCCGATCACCCTTGGCGAACTGTCGGAGTTGATCGACGAAGACTGCCCGAAGAGCTTCTATGACTTCATCAAGGCGAAGGACTACGGGCTTTCCGAGACCCTGCCGCCGGACAAGAAGACCCTCAACAAATTCCGGCGCTTCACTGGGCGGGCCGAGGGGATGTCGATCAGCTTCGAAGCGCACCTGCTGGGCGACAAGATCGAGTTCGACGAAGCTGGCGGCACGCTGACGCTGCGAAACCTGCCGACCCAGCTCACCGATCAGCTCAAGCGCGCCGCTACCTGACACATCGCCCAACCGGGCACCGAAATACCCCATATCAACGAATCACGCCAGCCGCCAGCGCCCTATCGCCTTCCGTTCGTATTGGGAATAAGGCTACCCAAGAAAAATACAGCCGCAGGCCCTACGAGCCAAGCGGCGGTCGTTCCCGGACTGACAATAGGTACAGCGATAGCAATTGCAAACAGGCCTATTCCTGCCCACAGCCGCCTACGCGGCGTGAACCACTCACGGAACGCTTCAAGCTTTTTACCGGCCATTACCACCTCCTTGTTTGATAAGCAGCAAAGCATATCACCCACTTAAACGAATCACGCCAAGCGATGAGCCCACGGCGGTTCAGTGGTGAAGCGCTTGCAAACAAAGCACAAATCACCGTGCTGAAAGAACGCCGGCGCGGTGAACTCGGACAGGAGGAAGCGCGTGAGCTGGTCACCGAAGCCGAAGACTTTCGCGAATCGCCATCGATTGATCACCTGCACGCCGCGCACAGCGAACTGATGACCAGGCTTTTCGGGGATGAATAGTGGCACCTGACCAATGATGCCACCGAGCCAAACCCCGATTACACCTACCTCGAGCGGATCATTCACGCGGTCCAGCAGGCGCTGGGCCAGGAACAGCAGCAGGTAAAGGTATGAAGCACGCTCAAACAACCAGCAAAGTCAGAAAGTTACCGTTCAACAAACCTATGAATCGTAAACATCCTTGAACATAGCGAATGCTTCCGGAAGGGGCAAACCGTGGATCTTAAGGTCCCGAATCATTGAAGAAAATTTTATTCGCATTGACAGATCTTTAACCGCTATCGAAAACGCGGCTTTGTTAAGGCGAATATATCCATCCGCACGCATTTTCCATTCATCCGGCTCGCCATCTGAGCCCGGTGAAAAGCGTCTCGGGAATTCTTGAACGGCGAGTTTGAAGCAGTGCATATTATTGATCTGCGATTTTACTTCACCATCATCAAACGAAAGCTTTCCTGAAGAATGAGCAAACTTATTTCTGAGCTTTTTTACTATTTGCAGATCATCAAAAGTGGTTTTATCTATAAAACCAAACGCAAAAGCTATAGATATTTTTGCTGAAAAATTAGATAACGGTCCACTTAAGTCAAAGATATCCTTGACCTGTTTTTGCGACATCACATCCAGCAACATTTTTTCCTTGAGCATGCTGACAAGACTATCTTCCAGTAGTGCTGCGCCAACTATCGCTGCCCCTCTATCTGACTCATCAACAAGGTCGAACTTCTTTCTTGGCGTCTCTGAATCTCGTGAGTCTTCTGCCATGACTTCGCCTGAATAATTGATCCACGCTGCCGAATCCTGCCACAACACGGTACAACTCGCTATTCGCACAGCCTCCATCAATTTCAGCCGCTATAGCGGCAAGGACGAAGTCATGCCTGAAGAAATCAAATTGATCCAGCCAACCCCGGTCGTCCGCGACGACATGGGTTCGTTTCAGCATCCAGATATGCCCAACTTTGATGAGGGCGACGGTGAAAAGTGCAAAGCCTGGATCGCCGAGCAGGGCCTGGCAGTGGCAATGGTGAGCCTCGAATACGCCGAGGAGGTCGTTGCGAACCGCTACTTTGAATCCGGCGACCCGGATTACAGCTACTGGGAGCCTGAGCACCCCGATGGCGAGGGTTGGTTCTGTCTGGCGATTCATGACACCGATGACGGACCGGTCTGCTGGTGGGCGCGCAGGGAGGTGACGTCATGATCTTGCTCACGTTGCCAGCCACTCTCTGGTTCGCCTACGTCTTCATCTACAAGGGGCCTAGGCCATGAGAAAGGTGAGCCGCTTCATCGACGACCCCGCGGCTCGGTTCGGCTTACGCTGTGTACCAGCCACCTATGAGGACGCCGAGAAGATCACCGGGTTCGCCCAACGCCTGTTCTTTCGCCAACCGCGCTCGGATACCGAGCACGGCGTGTGGTGGTTCGATGAACAACCGCACCGCGTCGTTACCCTGGACCGGCTGCGCAGTCCGCCCGGCATCGGCCATCTCACCGGCGAGACGGCCAAAGGCGGCGATGCGCTCAACGCGGTATTCGATCAATTGCCGGAAGACACCGTGCTGTGCCTGACCCTGCTCATCACCCCGTAGGATCGGCTGGAAGCCCAGCTCAATCACCTGAGCCATAAATCCGTGGGCGACACCCTGGATTCGCAACAGACCCGCGAAGATGTCGAACAGGCGCTCAGTTTGGTTGGCCGCTCGCACAAGCTCTATCGCGGATCGCTGGCGTTCTATCTGTGCGGTCGTGACCTGCCGGAGCTGGACGCGCGCGGCCTGCAACTGGCCAACGCCCTGCTCAATGCGGGGTTGCAACCGGTGCGAGAAGAGGATGAGGTGGCACCGCTCAACAGCTACCTGCGCTGGCTGCCGTGTGTGTTCGATCCTGAACTGGACAAGCGCCAGTGGTACACCCAACTGATGTTCGCCCAGCATGCCGCCAACCTGGCGCCGGTCTGGGGCCGCAGCGAAGGCACCGGCCACCCCGGTATTACCTTGTTCAACCGGGGCGGCGGGCTGATCACCTTCGACCCGCTGAACCGATTGGATCGGCAGATGAACGCACACCTGTTCCTGTTTGGCCCGACCGGCTCGGGCAAGTCGGCGACCTTGAACAATCTGCTCAACCAGATCACAGCGATCTACCGGCCGCGACTGTTTATCGTCGAAGCCGGCAACAGCTTTGGTCTGTTCGCCGATTTCGCCCAACGCCTGGGCCTGAGCGTGCATCGGCTCAAACTGGCCCCCGGTGCCGGGTCAGCCTGGCGCCGTTCGCCGATGCTCGCAGGCTCGTGGACAGCCCCAGCCAGGTCAAGACGCTGGATGCCGGATGAGGACGGTTCCGAGCAGGAAGACGAGCGCGATGTGTTGGGCGAACTGGAAATTACCGCACGGTTGATGATCACCGGCGGCGAGGACAAGGAAGAACAGCGCCTGACCCGCGCCGACCGCAGCCTAATTAGGCAAAGCATTCTGGATGCGGCCCATCACTGCGCCAGCCAGCAACGCACGGTGCTGACCGAAGACGTACGCAACGCCCTGCGCGCCATGGGTCAGGATCTTGCCTTACCCGAATCTCGCCGCGTGCGCCTGCTGGAAATGGCCGATGCCATGGACCTGTTCTGCCAAGGCAGCGACGGCGAACTGTTCAACCGCGACGGCACACCCTGGCCCGAGGCCGATGTGCCCCTGGTGGACCTGGCCACCTATGCGCGCGAGGGCTACAACGCGCAGTTGTCGATCGCCTATATCTCGCTGATCAACGCGGTGAACAACCTGGCCGAACGCGACCAGATGCTCGGCCGCCCGATCATCAATGTCACCGACGAGGGGCACATCATCACCAAGAACCCGTTGCTGGCGCCCTATGTGGTCAAGATCACCAAGATGTGGCGCAAGCTCGGCGCCTGGTTCTGGCTGGCCACGCAGAACCTGGACGACCTGCCCAAGGCTGCCGAGCCGATGCTGAACATGATTGAATGGTGGATCTGCCTGAGCATGCCGCCGGATGAGGTGGAGAAGATCGCGCGTTTTAGTGCGCTGACTCCGGCACAGAAGGCCTTGATGCGCAGTGCGCGCAAGGAAGCGGGTAAGTCACCGAAGGGGTAATCCTGTCCAAGTCGATGGAGGTGCTGTTTCGCGCGGTGCCACCCAGCCTTTACTTGGCGATGGCGATGACCGAGCCGGAGGAAAAGCACCAGCGTCACCAGTTGATGCAGGCTCATGGCATTGATGAGCTGACAGCGGCATTCCGGGTCGCAGCCCAACTGGATGGCATCCGAGGGATCGAACCGCTGGTCATCGATCTGCCGGAAATGGGCTGAACGGCATGGAATTTGTCATTCAGTTGAATTACATTCTACCCAAGCCTACCCCAGGAACCTCAGCCATGGCCAGCAATGCCCTGATCCAGACACGCATCGACCCGGACGTGAAAGACCGCGCCACGGCGGTCCTGCACAACCTCGGGCTGACGGTCTCCGACGCCGTGCGTATCCTGCTCACCCGCGTCGCCAATGAAGGCGCCCTGCCCTTTGGATTTGCCACCGACCCCGCCACCTATGACGCCTGGTTCCGCGCTAAGGTACAGGAAGCACTTGACGATCCGCACCTGGCAAGGCCTGCAGAAGACGTAGAAGCACATTTCGCCAAACGCCGGGCCAATACCCTGCGCAAACTGTCAGAAGGCGGACGCGTGTGAGACTAGAGTGGTCGCCTTAGTCTATGGAAGATCGTGATGGGATTTTTGATCTTTATCTAATAGGATAACTCGTGTGCAGCCATTGATATCGATAGCCGTATTGTGCAGCAGACCTAACGTTGACGCTATTCCCCCGATATCGGTCGAGTTGGCCGTTGCCCTGGCACCCGAGAGCCAGTAATTGATCGTACACCCTACATAGCTGCGTATAAGGTGCATGATGATTGTGTACGGGTACTACGGGTGTTACAGAGGCCCAAAGCTGGCCGATAGACTTGACGAGGTCCTTGGGTCGATGAAATGACTTGAGTTCATTCAAGCGAACGGTTGGCCACCATTGACTGATCAGAGCAGCATAAAACCAAATTACGGATAGCTCAGTCTCAGAGTGTTTGAGTGACCTCCTATACTAGAATTTTTCAAAAAATGATAAAGTATAAGACGCACTCCCGGATTTTATGATAAAAAACGAACAACCTGAGTACCGAGAACAGAAATTGCCGACAACCAATAGGGAAATGATGTGTACGCGAATTTGAGAATATACCTAAAATCGGGTGTTGATCGGACTGCAATCACACGAAAACTATCTTCTTTTTTTGGAAATTCTTCAATCACGCCAATGGAGGCATTAGAGGGTACAAACTTAACCGACTACGCACACTTAATTATAGGGTCAGCAAAATTCCCACCAGGAATAAAAGTAATATATCTACATCTGACAAATGACGAGATTCAGATTTCAGTTTACGGAAAGAGCCTTGCACAAATAAAGACACACTGCACCAATGCACTGAAACGTTTAAAAAAAATCAGCGAGATCAAGATTTCAAATATATCCGCCAGCATTTTAATAACACATGATGGCACTGATATCGATATACTTTCCGGAAAAGAGGCCTCGCCATTCAGGCTATTTTTAAGTGCATTGACTGATAGATGGACTTCGAAGGGGGTAGCTGCTGCCGTTAATGCTGGCGGGGCAGCCTTGATATTTAAATCGACCGAGAACCCTTTAATAAGTGCAACTATTGGCTTTGTAGCCACATTAGTCGGGATCGTTTTCGAGGCTATCCATCATGCATGGCAAGCTGAATCATGGTCATGGAGTGAGTCGAAATGAAAAAGTTTCTGTCTGGACGTACTGAGTCATTTTCCGTGCTAGAAAGTGAAGTAGATGGTGCTTTAAAACACCTTCCTGCATATTTCAGTGTGGAAAAACCCGTAAATTCTTTACAGCACATTAAAGGGCGCTCTGGAGAAATCTTCAACTATAAACCAGATTTTGAAGTCACTGACAAAAAAGGACACAAGTTCCTTATTGAGGTTAAATCCGAAAACTCAATGTCTCTTCAGAACATGGTAAGATTTTTAGAAATTGATAAAATGGTGCGCCAGGAACCTAATACTGGCTTCTTGATCCTTGTTTGGGCAAGAGACACCCTGAGAGCAAGGTACGGTTCAATGGACGAATTTAGGCAGCTAAATATTTATCATGTACAAAATAGCTCAGAGATAGCGCCGACTATTGAAAATGCATTCAGTAGATATTTTACACGACGGTAGGTTATACAGCCAAGTATAAAGCCTCACGGAGTCGTTTTTTGGCAGCTCAAACGAGCTGCCGTTTGCTAGACAAGTACCAAACACCCTCGCTTACAGCCTGCCCTTTTAACTTGCTAAAACATAAATTTTGCACTCCCCTCAACAAACTGAAGCACTAGGCTCACGTAGCCAATACTTAATACCCACTTCACAGTAGGCACATGCGCAACAAAATTTTAAAACCGCCTCAATTATGGAATTTTTAGATTAAACAATTTGGTTAATGTCGAGACCGTGGCATTGACTCTCAGAGTCTGAGAAATAAACTGTTCAGCGTCACGATCTTGTAGTGACCGGGCGTCAGAACCTGCAATCTCAAGAAGGGCGGTTAGCGCCAAAGCTGTGCAGTCAAATGCGCGCATCTGACTGCCGCACGCTTATGGCGGGCCGCACGATGCAGGTTTCGACCTGGCCGGTTTTCCTTCGTGTACCGGTTTCTGACCCTCGTGCGGTCCGCCACCCTCACCGCGTCAGAACGGCGGGTGCCGGTTCCTTAACCACACGTTGGAGATAAGGAGAATGGCCTATCCCCCTTTTACGCCAGGGCGCCGCCCGGTAAACATCGCTATCAGATCCAAACTGTCCCGAAGCAACCTCGCACGATGGTTTCGAGGTTCTGCGCCAGCGGAGGTTTTGTCATGAACAACGACCTCCCCATGAAGAGCGCGTCGTCCAATATATTCAATGTACGCCCTGGAATTAGCCCAGAAGATGCCTTGACCAATGCCAGTGAACTACTGGCCTCCGCAGTCAGCATGGGCTATTACGGTGCCTTCGAGTTGGTAGGTGCCCAACGCGACAAGGCGCTGGGCATACTGCAGCTCGTAGAAATGGCAAAGATGCTGGTCGATCAGACCCTTGAGCAGCAATTTCCAGCGGCATGATTGCGTGACGCGAGCGCCAATGGCCGCTGCGGTACTTTCGCAGCGGCCTTATTGTTGCCTCTGCGCGATCGTAAAAATTCCTACGTGATTTTCAGAACACATCAAAAAATCGAATAGCCGACTCCGTGACTTGAAACCGCCGTATCAAACTATCTGCCTAGTAGGCCCACAGTCATCATGTTGCGCCAAACCCAAACGTTCTGCTGATATATAAGATCACCGCCGCCAAGGGCCGCGTGTTCAACTGCTCAACGTTCATGAACCCTCGCATCCTGCTGCAAACCACCGAAATATTCGCGACTGACCCGCACGAAGTAAGCCCGATACCCGATGCGCGCGCCGGGCTATCCACATTATAGAATCTATGAACTGCCAACATAGTAGGGGTGTAAGCCGCCCCGCTTTTCCTCGCGACATCGCCGGTAGCCGGCGCTCAACTACCTTCTGATCGTTCAACCGGTAGTTGCCTGATGGACCCACGTCAATGCTTGCGGCATGGCTCGTTGAGCCTCGCCCTGCTGGCCACCGCCGGCAGCGCCACCGCCATCGATAGCGCCACCCTGATCAGTTCCAGTCTGTCCCCGGACTGCCTGGCCTACCGCATTGTCGGCGTGTGCTACTGGCTGCACTGCACGCCCTCCGGCTGCCGGGTCAAAACCTCGGTGAAGGTGCGTCACTACGTGCCGGACGCGGTGGTGTCGAGCTATGCAGACACCGGCGCGAACCCCTGGCGCGAAGTCGCGTTGATGAGCCCGGCCAATCCTTCGGCGCAGGGCGGCGGCGACAGCACCACCAATCAGTACAACGAAAACGCACTACTCAAGTTCAAGAATGCGGACGTGATCGGCCATCCGGGCACGCTGTTGTTCAATCGCTTCGCCAGCCAGTTCGGCTACAGCTGCACTAGGGCAGGCACCGCGTATAGGCCGTATCTGCTGAGCAGTTTCGACGTCCCCGCCTGGCGCTACAACGTTCCCGAGATGGTCTATCCAGAGGCATTGACACCCGGTCAGCGTGAGGTGGGTGTCACCGGGGATCTGTGGGGCAGCGTGTATCCGCGCGGCGGCTTCCTGCTGCAGGCCGACGACTACAAGGCGGCGGCCGTGGTCGCCCAGCGCGCAGGCGATGTTGTCACCCGCAGCGGTCAGCCACATCTGTATCAGTCCTTGCTGGCCCGGGCGCAACCGGGTTATTGGCCGGCCGGCGCACTGCGTGAGAACGATGCCGACAGCGGCAAGTGGCAGCGGCTGCAACCGGACCTGTCGATGAACTGCGCGGTGTTCCCCAATAGCGAGGCGTTGCCGCAGGCCGAGGACGGCGCGTATGCCTGGAGTTTGTGGCGCCCGTATAGCTGCTGCAAGCGCGAGGGCCAATTTTTTCTCGGCAGCACCGACACAGGGAGTTAAACAATGAAGACCCACTACCCCGCCGCCCTGCTGATCTTCGGGCTGCTGTGCTACCCGGCCTACGCGGACGATCCCAACTTCGGCGCCAGCGGCAGTGTGATCGGCGACGACGTGCTGTACAGCATCGGTGGCGGCCGCGCCGTGCCGATGGGCCCAGGGGCGAATATGCGCAGCCTCGGCGTCGGCGTGGGCTGGAGCAGCAATATGATCTGCGGTGACATGAGCCTGGAGACCACGTTGCAGAATCAGTTGAACGGCATCACCAACGGTTTCCAGTCGATCATGAGCAGCGTGATCCAGAACGCCACCAGCGCCGTCGCGTCCCTGCCCGCCCTGATCATCCAGCGTGCCAACCCCGGCCTCTACAACCTGCTGACCAACGGGATTTTGCAGGCGCGGCTGGACTTTGACCGTTCCAAGACCACGTGCCGTGCGATTGCCAACCGCATGGCCGATATCGCTGGCAACCAGTCTGGCTGGGAGCAACTGGCCGAAGGCATGGCGCTGAAAGAAACCACCAGCAAGACCGATGCCGTGGCGGCGATTGAACAGACAGAAGCCAAGCGCGGCAACCGTGGCGTGCCTTGGGTCGGCGGCGAGCAAGCCGGTGGCAGCGGACAGGCGCCGATCAAGGTGGTCGGTGATGTGACCCGCGCCGGCTACAACCTGCTCAACGGCCGCAGCGCCACCGACACCTCCTCGATTCCAAGCGCCAGTTGCGGCGGCCGCTTAAGCTGCCAGAGCTGGCAGTCGCCCCAGGCCGCCGCTGACTGGGCCAACCGCGTATTGGGCGAACAGGTACAGCGCACCTGCGACGGTTGCAGCAAGACCGACAGCACGCCGGGCACCGGGCTGACTCCGCTGATTCAAGAGGAGTACGACGCCAAGCTCAAGGCCCTGCTGGATCTGGTCAGCAAGCGCGTGCCGACCACCCCGGCCAATCTGGACGCTGCCGGTAGCAACGCATTGCCGGTGACTCGGGGACTGATTGAGGCACTGCGAGAGGAACCCGATCAGGATCTGTTGGGCAAGCGCCTGGCTTCGGAAGTGGCATTGTCCAGCGTGCTGGAGAAAGCCCTGTTGTTGCAGCGTACGCTGCTGACCGGGCGCCAGGAGCCGAATGTGGCAGCCAACGACCTGGCGCAACAGGCAGTGGCCCAGGAGAGCGACATGCTGACCCTGGAAATCCAGAACCTGAAGACCGAGCTGGAGCTGCGTCGCACCCTGGCGGCCAATGCAGCGAGCGAGATACTGCGGCGCAATCAACTGCGCATCGAAGGTTCGCGCGGCGTGTATCAGGGCGATCCGCAACGCAACCGTATCGAGCAGATCGAACAGCCAACCGAGGGAGGCCGCTGAGATGCCCTGGCCAGACGTCAAGTACCTGCGCCCGCTGGGTCGTGGTGCGGCGTGGGCCTTGGGCCTGGTCGTCGCGACCCTCCTGATCAATGTGCTCGCCATCCGCCTGCTGGGCGATGTGCAGGCCTGGAGCAACTGGTTGCGCAATCACACACTGGGCTTGTTGCTCTGGCGCCTGGGCCTGTACGCCGCGCTGATCTACGGCTGGCACTGGATGCGCACTCGCCTGCTGCAACGCGAGCCAGACGCCGCCGTGCGTCTGCGCCGCGCCGAATGCGCTGGTGTGGCCGCACTGGTGTTGCTGGAAGTCAGCAATGCCCTCTCGGGACCGGAGGCCACATGACCCTGACCACCACCGACTATCTGGAGTATTACCTGACTTTGGTGGGCTGGATCGTCAACAACGGCTTATGGCAGGTGTTGGTGGCCAGCGGCGTATTTGCGCTGCCGTTTCTCGCCATCATCCTGCAGGAATGGCTGCGCGCCCGCGCCGAAGGCGCCGATGAAGGCAACAAGGGTGTGCTTTCGGCGATGCGTATCGAGAACCGGGTGTGGGTGGCCATCATGGTGATTCTGTTCGCGGCTATTCCGTTTATCCCGGTGGACCTGAGCACCCTGAAGTTCGACGAAAGCCGCTCGCAGCAATGCCAGGTACGTGTTGTCGCGCCCACGGAAACCGGCTGGGACAGTGCGTTCACCACCCTCAACAACCAGAGCGCCGAAGTGCCGGTCTGGTGGTTCTTTATGCACTCGCTGTCCAAGGCAGTGACCGGCGCAGCGGTAGCCTCGATCCCCTGTGGCGCAGACCTACGGCAGATGCGCATGGCCATCGACGGCACGCGGATCGATGATCCGCTGCTGGCCCAGGAAGTCGCCGACTTCACCCGCGACTGCTACGCCCGCGCCCGTGCGCGGCTGTTCATGGACCGCCCACAACTGAGCGACGAACAGATGAACGATGTGGGCTGGATCGGCTCACGCTACTTCCTCGACACACCAGGTTTCTACGACCGCTACCGCTCCAACACCCCGCGCAGTGCCTGGCCGTATGACGCCAACCGCGATGCGGGATTGGCACAGGTACCGGACGGTGGCGGCTATCCGGGTTGCCGGCAATGGTGGACAGATGGCGACAGCGGCTTACGCTCACGCCTGTTGCAGCAAGTGGATGCGGACCTACTGGCGCGCCTGTCGCGCTGGGCCAGTTTTATCCCCCGGGTGCAAGTCGATGACGCGGTGATCAGAGCAGTAGCCGCGCCTCGGCAGCAGGTGATGAACCAGGGCCAGGTGTACAACGACTATGGCGGACAGGTTGAAAAGAGCATCCCCAACCTCGTCACCCGCGCCACCGCCGACCTAGGCCTGACTGTGGGCTCGCTAGGCTTTTTCCCGGCGATGGATGTGGTGCGCCAGGCGCTGCCGATGGTGTTGTCATTCCTGAAGATGGCCTTGGTGATCTGTCTACCGTTGGTGCTGGTGATCGGCACCTATGATCTGAAGACCTTGGTGACCGCTACCTGTGTGCAGTTTGCGCTGTTTTTCGTGGATTTCTGGTTTCAGTTGGCACGCTGGATCGACAGCACCATTTTGGATGCGCTCTACGGCAGCGGCGCGCCGCACAGCAACTTCAATGTGCTGTTTGGGTTGAATAATTCGTTTGGAGATATGTTGCTGAATTTCGTCATGGCGATGATGTTCTTGGTACTGCCCACCTTCTGGATCACGGCATTAACTTGGACTGGACTGCGAGCAGGCAACATTATTGAAGGACTCGCTGGCGGGGTCAGCGGTGCTAAGGAGGCAGGGTCTAAAGGCAGCGACACAGCCATGAGAGCAGTGAAGTGAGTTTGCGCTCAAGAATCCCCACTGTCGTGAGGGTCGATTCGCGTATCGTACTTGTCATAAAGACCGAAACCGGAAAGACCATATCGCCAAGTCGGATGATCCTTGTCCCAAGACAGGCCGCTTTGAGCAACACCTCGACCGATTAGCCATAGGCCGCAGAAAATCACCGTTAGCACGATGGAAAAGCTCAGCAACAAGATAATCACACTAAAGCGCAGGCACCAGGCGAAGCCCCTGGCACCCGGTGCGGGAATCCCAAGCCCAACCAGCCACAAGCGCAACCGCTGTTCCTGTCGCAGCAGGCTTCTATAGGCTCTACCCAGCCAGCGCCCGACACGCTTGGCTTTACTGTTTGTTGAATGACCGCTCATGGCATTCACCTCTACGACAATGGGCTTTTCAGCACTCCAGTTCGAGGACGGACGAGTGACAATGGATACCACAGCATTCCTGGGATGTGCGTGCCGCCCGTCAGCAAAAAATGGCTTGAAACGGTGGGCGCAAGGGACGCAAAGGAAGGGTTCATCAATGGCAAAGGCTCTATCCAAAAAAGGCAAAAGGCACTCCCGCCGTGCACACTTCGGAGTGTTGTCATGTTTCGATGGTTACGCCCCCGAAAAGGGGGTAACTGAATCGTCCACTTCTGCTGACATCGAACTGCCCAGCGGCTGGCTGTATCCGCAGTCGGCAGCGGCATTGTTGGCCGCGCCCCATCGCCGAACACTGATGGAGCAAATCTGGCAACGCACCGCCGTCTCCCCAGCACAATTCGCCGTGTTGTACCGCGCCCCACTGGAGCGCTATGCCGAACTGGTCCAGCACTTCCCCGCCTCACAAAGCCATCACCACGCCCATCCTGGCGGGCTGTTGGACCACGGCCTGGAAATCGTCGTCTGCGCCCTGAAGCTGCGCCAGTTACACCTGTTGCCGCTGGGTTCGCCACCCGAGATCCAAACCCAACAGGCCGAAGCCTGGACTGCCGGCATCGCCTATGCCGCCCTGCTGCACGACATCGGCAAGTTGATCACCGACCTGGTGGTCCAAGACCAGACCGGTCATCGCTGGAATCCATGGCACGGCCCGCTGCGACAGCCCTATCGCTTCCGCCACAATCCGGATCGGCAGTATCGCCTGCACGGCGCCGCGACCGGGCTGCTGGCCAACGCCGTGCTTGGCCGCGAACCGCTGGATTGGCTCAGCGGCTTCCCGGAACTGTGGGCCGCCTTGCTGCACGCCTTGGCCGGGCAGTACGAACACGCCGGCATCTTGGGCGAACTAGTAATCCGCGCCGACCAAGCCTCCGTCGCCCGCGCCCTCGGTGGCGATCCGGTGCAGGCACTGGCCGCACCCCGTCACGCCCTGCAACGCAAGCTGATTGACGGCCTGCGTTACCTGCTGCACGACGTGCTCAAGCTCAACCAACCCGAAGCCTCGGACGGCTGGCTCACCGACGATGCACTCTGGCTGGTGAGCAAAACCGTTTCGGACAAGTTGCGCGCTCACCTGCTGTCCCAAGGAATCAGTGGCATTCCCGAGCGCAATACCACCCTGTTCAACATCCTGCAGGAACACAGCCTGGTGCTGGATAACCCGGACGGCAAAGCCATCTGGCGCGCCACCGTGCAAAGCGACAGCGGCTGGACGCAGACGTTTACACTGCTCAAACTGTCGCCCGCGTTGATCTGGGAACCGGACCAACGGCCAGCAGCCTTTGCCGGTCGGGTTCAGGTGGAGACGGCAGCGCACAACGACTCAAATGAACCAAACGATGTCCCTGACCTACCCAAGGGCGCAGCGCCGTTACCAGCGTCTGACGAAGCCACTCAACCGCCAGAAGACGCCCCAGCCCTGCCATTCATGCAGTGGTTGCGCGATGGAATACGCGAGCAGCGCCTCGCCATGAACGACAGCAAAGCCCTGTTGCACACCGTTGACGGCACACTGTTCCTGGTCAGCCCCGGTATCTTTCACCGCTATCTGCAGGAACACCCAGAAATCGCCAACAATGCGCACAGCAACAACCCGCGTGACTGGTCATGGCTGCAGAAGCAGTTCGAGCAACTGAAGCAACACCGCAAACGTCCGAACGACCTCAATCTGTGGACCTGCGAAGTCTGCGGGCCTCGTCCAGGCAAACGCCTGCATGGGTATCTGTTGCTACGGCCGGAGTCGGTCTCGGCGCAGGTGTCGTTTGATAACCCTTATCTTCGTCTGATGACGAACGAACACACGGAATAGACCCGCTGATTGGCGGCAATGTTGGCTAGTAAATTCACGTCACGAGAGGATAAGAATGTAGTGTGGCCAGTTATTCTCAAACCGTCTTGATAGACGCTTTTCAGCACGGTAGGCTTTTCATGTCACAGCTGAGCTGTGACCGGGTGTCAGAACCCCGAACGTCTGAGGCGCGGTAACGCCCTTCTATCAAGCAGCCTTGATGCACATGCATCTGGCCGCTGCATTGCTATGGCGGGCCGTGCGGGGCAGGTTTCGACCTGGCCGGTTCCCTCGGACGCCGGTTTTCTGACCCCCGCACGGTCTGCCACCCATACCGTGTCAGAACGGCGGGTGACAGTTTTATCACTGTCCGAGGATATGGAGATGACTTATCCCCCTTTCACGCCAGGGCACCGCCCACTACGTCTAATCAATATGTCGTTACACATATCGGAACTTTCCGTCAGCGCGTTCAGTTGGTCAGCTATCAATCCGTAGCTGTTCAAGTATCCCCCGCAAAGGGAGGTTTGCGTATGAATGATCACGATAACCACGCAGATGCATCTCAGGGCCTTTTCAACGTACGCCCAGACATCACCAACGAAAAAGCCTTGGTGCATGCCAGCGAGTTTCTTCAATCAGCTACCGCACTGGCTTATGACTACATCGCCAAACTCGATGACGCGCAGCGTCAGAAAGCCTTTGGGGTTATTCAACTGATTGAGGATGCACAATTGCTGGTCAACATGGTGTTGGAGCGCGAAGCCCCATCTGCCAAATGAAAAATCAGCCCCGGATGGCCACTCCCACAAGGAGTGGCTATCCGCTTTGCCGATAGCGGACTACAGATCCCACACCTATCCGTTCGGACAGTAGATCCTCGTATCGCTCTCCCGACACAATCACGTTATCGCCCAGGGTGGACTCAGAAAGCCGTCCATCTCACAGCACCGTTCACACCTTCCCGTATGGAATCGGCCTTTGCTATGTTGGAAGTCTTATGAAGCTCGAAATTGCGCTGTACCAGGCGTTAGCCTCAATCAACGTTCCCGAGCAAAAGATCAATGCGGTCATTGATGCGATGGAGTCTGACTTGAATACCTATCTCGCGACAAAGGCTGATATTGCCAATGTAAAAACGGAGCTTGCGAGTTTTCATGGTGAGCTATCGAAACTCGAAGCGCGACTTACGATTCGCATGGGTGTCATGCTATCGGCCGCCGTTGGTGTGCTGATCGCGGTTATGAAGCTGATGCAGTAAGCGTTCCCCACCTAGCTTCACTCCACATAACGCAACCATAGGTGCGTCCTGCCAGATATCGCCTTCACAACAATTGAAGCAACTACCTGCCGGTTTTCATCGGGAGTGTTGTAGAGCGCACAAAAGTCTTTGGCAACCAGGTTGGCTCGGGACTCATCGGGCGGCTCAGCCCGGATGAAGCCGAGGTAGGATGCCCCGACGCCAATCAGCTCGTAGCCGTGGTTGTCCAAGAAGTGTCGGGCAACGGCGAAGTTCTTCGCAGAATCAAGATCGGATGTGAAGTAGCTGTTTGGGTATGCTGCCAATGCCTCATACGAATGTCGAACCGGCACCAGGAGCGCTAAGAGAGGTTGTTCGATCAGGGAAATCGGATTCTGCTGATATTCCGTCCACTCCCACAGTGCCTGCTGATCAAGGGTCAAACCATGTTCGCAAGCGTCTGCAAAAGATGTGTCAGTGAGCAAGCCTATGAAGTTGCAAAAGCAAAACGCGAACTCTTCCTTTGTCGTGGGATAGCCCAGGTATTCACCATTGTCGAAACACGCCGGCGGCAGCTGTGCGATGTCCTGCTCCGTGGCGTCGTCCATGCCTAAAGCATTGCGCGCATGCCCGGACGTATACCGGGCCTGTGACAGATCATCCAACGAGAACAACGGTTTAAACCCAGAATGAACCCCTACAAGTCTTCGATAGGCTTCGTTCAGGTCATCCATGCTGGCAACACCGTTCAAGCGGTATTCATCGCATGTACCGGCGGAGGGATTTTCATACGTACCATTGCCGCAAAACTGCATATCCATCAGACGCGTCTCTTCCATGAGTTTGTTGAAGCAAAGGAGGTATCCTACGCATTGGCGGCTCATCTTATGAGGGTTTTCTCTAGACCGACTACTGCTTATCGGCGCCGGCTTTCCGGCCTAAACTGCCCAAGACCATCTGATTCTTAGCCTGCATTGCGCTCCGTCATTGTTCGGTTAATGAAACTGCTTTCAAATTGACGCAAGTCTATGCCGCTATGCCTTCAGCGTTGCGCACCAGACCTATTCTCTGACCAAGCAAAAGGACGCGCTATGACCGATGCTCTCGACACACTGGCCTCCGATTTCCGGCTTCATGAACTTTTTGGTGACGACCAGCTCGCTACCGCCACCCAGATCTGGATTCTTGAAATCGAACGTGCAGCGTCCGCGGAACTGCGGTTCCTCTACGGCCGATCACTGCCGGGTAAATGCCGCGACGTTCAGATGAAATACGCTAAGCATTAAATCTCGAGCTGAAATGACTTTCCATCCAAGATCGTTCAACTTTCCGATCATCTGCTCAGCCAAGCCATTGGCTCAAGCGTGAGAAATATTGGATACTGCCATTGCGCCAGCACCCATCTTTCAAGGTTGAAATGACACATGGCAAGGAAGAAAGCAAAAAACTCCGGTGGCACCGGTATATTTATTATTTTTGCTCTGGCATTCAGTGCTCTAGCTGCTATTCCCAAAAATGCCTGGATAGCGATCGGTGTCATAGCGGGTATCGGCACCATTATGTGGCTGCTGGCCGAACGCGGAAAACGCCGGCTCAATCAGCTTCAAGCATCGGCTGCCAAGAATGTACGCCCGCAAAAGCCACAAGGCTTGGGCGTAACGTTTTCCATGCGTGAAGTCTCGACGAGCAATAGGGACAATGAGGAAAGCCCCGAGTTTTATACGGTGCAACTTGGCTCTCCGCCTGCCAATACCTTTAAAATTCCAAGTATCAGCTCACAGAAGGCCGACGCCCGCTGGGTGCCTGCTGGCGAAATCATCGAAGTTGCCGGCTTCTCCCTGCCTCGCGGCATGTTTTATATCGGGAGCACACTCGATAGCAGACATGATGCTCAAGAGCCTTCACTGATCAACCCAAAGCTTCGGATTGCCAAGAACTACGTCGACCTCAACGAGCGACTGATGTCTTATTGGCCGAGTTTTCACTCTATTACACCGCAAGCGCGACGCGGATACCTGCAATGGCTCGCAGGTGGGCGTAGTGATCCGTTGGTGGATACTGGCTATGTATTTTTGTTTTTCTACGGTTTGGAACGTCGAGCCCTCATTGATCCCATTTACGATTCAAAGGTTATTAATGAGGTTCCTCTTATAGTCGACGAGGTCCGGCGCCTACTGAGTATTTATAGAGGAAATGGGTCATTCCGAGGCTATGCAGAAAGCTTCCTTGACTACTTGGGCAACCGCGCCGTTGACGCGAATCTCTACCTTGGCCTGCCGCCCAACGTGGCCGAGCACAGCTATGAAATGCCTCTGCCGCTGCGCATTGGTTTAGGTCAGCACGCGGCCAATAAGCATCCGCTGAATGCCGATTGGGCACTGGCATGGGCGTTGGCCGACCCCAACATCAGTAAACGTACGCCAGTCATACGCTGCAAAGATGTATTTTCACGCCTGTTCAAGCTCAAGTACGAAAGCACTTATCCTGCTGGCCTGACACTGGCGCAGAACAAAACCAAGCTCAAGGCCAGCTATCGCCCTGCCTCTGCCGTAATAAAGGCCCCCACCCTTACCCTGGGGGATCTGCCTGACGTCATGGCAACCTCGGGCACACGTAAAATCTTGCAACTACTGGTCGAGCAATGCACCAGCGAAGTTGAGCCCTACAGCCGTTATTTGGGAAGAAACCCTGAAAGCGCAGAGGCACTTGAGGGGCTCCTGCAGCTTCCTGTCGCGCTCTGGCCGAAGGCAGCCCACAATGAATTGGATGAGCTGCAGTCCAGGATTGGTAACGACCTGGTCGTCATGAGTTTTGGAGAGCTCGCAGGGCGCTTTAAAAGCGCGGGCGCATTGTCTCGAGACAAAGTACTCGCTCTGGCCCGCGCATTGGAGTCGCTGCATATTGGAATGGAACCCGACGTACTGGGTGGTAGCAAGACGCCAAAAGCCGAGGACCGGATCGCGTTGTTTGTAACCCAGCCTGAAGATGGATCACTCCGTGCGTCTGCTGCATACAACGCTGCATCGGTAACCCTTGATTTGGCCAGTGCGGTGGCTTCGGCCGACGGTGATACCTCCAACGAAGAAATCACACTGCTTGCTCAGCATATCGATTCATGGAGTCACTTGAGCGGTGCCCATCACAAACGCCTCAAAGCACATCTGCAAATCCAACTCCAACAACCGCCCACGCTTGCTAGCCTTAAGAAAAAGCTCGACCCCTTGCCCGTCGATGCAAAACGCACCATTGCCGGCTTCCTCGCTCATCTGGCGCAAGCCGATGGCATCGTCAGCCCCGCAGAAGTGAAATTGCTGGAGCGTGTGTATAAGACACTGCAATTAGATAGCCAACTGCTTTACAGCGACCTCCATGGGGCGGCAGCCGGTGTGGGTATTGCCATGACGCCTGCCACCACTTACCCATCCGCCGAACCCGGCGCGCAGCCTGCCTCACCTTTGAAACAAGGTTTCGTCCTTGATCATGATCGGATTGCACAGCTTCAGCGGGAGACGGCGGAGGTCTCCGCCCTCCTCGCCAAGGTGTTCACTGAGGATCAGGTTGAGGAGGCGGAGCGGCCGACTGAAAGCGCTGAACCGAATTCCGAGTCGAGCGCGGACGTGCCTGGGCTTGACCTGGAACACTCGGCCTTCCTCCGCCTGTTGATCTCTCGCCCGGAATGGAGCCGCGCAGAACTGGAAATCGTTGCCAGCGACATGGAGCTGATGCTCGATGGCGCTCTGGAACAAATCAACGACATGGCTTTTGAACGATTCGACATGCCCGTCACAGAAGGCGACGACCCGGTCGAGATAAACACAGACATCCTGGAAGAATTAGCCCTATGAGCACTATCAGAGCCAAGGATCGCGATGCGGTCATTCAATCGTTACGCGCAGGCGTAGTGCCACGTGTTGGTCAGCACTTGATTCAGGTTGGCCGTGTAGGTGAGCTTGATGCTCTGATCAAGGATGTCGAACGTCTGGTGGAGAGCGGATCAGCGTTTCGTGTGGTGATAGGCGAGTACGGCGCAGGTAAAACGTTCTTTCTCAACCTGGTTCGTGCTATCGCCATGGAGCGAAAACTCGTGACCATGCATGCCGACTTGAACCCTGACCGCCGGTTGCACGCCACTGGGGGGCAAGCTCGCTCGCTTTACTCCGAACTAGCCAAGAACATGTCAACGCGCACAAAGCCTGACGGTGGTGCCATGCAAGGCATCGTGGAGAAATTTATCTCCCAGGCCAAAACAGAAGCTAAGGCAGCGGGTACCGACAGCGAGACAGTTATTCGTAAGCACTTGGCCGAGTTGACCGAGATGGTCAATGGGTACGACTTTTCCGAGGTTATCGCTGCCTATTGCCGCGGTTTTGAGGAAGGCAATGAGCAACTGAAGGCCGACGCCATTCGTTGGCTGCGCGGAGAATTCACCACCAAAACCGATGCCCGCGCTGCCTTGGGCGTGCGGACCATCATTGATGACGCCTCCGTCTACGACCAGCTCAAGTTGCTTTCCAGATTCGTCAGGCTCGCAGGGTTCGGTGGCCTGATGATCTGCCTCGACGAACTGGTTAACCTTTACAAACTGGCGAATACGCAGGCTCGTAATGCCAACTACGAACAGATCCTCCGCATCCTCAACGACTCATTGCAAGGGTCATCCGAAGGGTTGGGTTTCGTGCTGGGCGGCACGCCCGAGTTTTTGATGGACACCCGTCGAGGGTTATTCAGCTACCCTGCCCTGCAGTCGCGATTGGCTGAGAACTCGTTTGCCAAAACCGGACTGGTGGATCTCTCGGGGCCGGTCATTCGCCTTACCAGTCTTACCCCTGAAGACTTCTACGTACTGCTTCAAAAACTCCGCCACGTATATGCCGGCGGCGATGTTGAAAAGTATTTGCTGCCTGACGAGGCGCTTCCTCTGTTTATGGCTCACTGCAACCAACGCCTAGGGGAAGCCTACTTCCGCACACCGCGTACCACGATCACAGCGTTCATCAATCTACTGGCCATCCTGGAGCAAAACCCAGGGGCCGATTGGCGAACATTGCTAGGGGCAGTCGAGGTCGCCAAGGATTCCGGCGGTGAGGATGATATGAAGATCGATGCAGACGATGAACTTGCCACCTTCACACTCTGATTCATCAGGTTTCGAACAGCTAGAGCCCCGAATCCAGCGCTGGATTTGGGCTGAAGGTTGGACCTCCCTTCGCGATGCCCAGGAATGGGCCGTGCCTGTTCTGGTGCACGCCGATCAGGACGTCATCATCGCCGCAGCAACAGCCGCTGGCAAAACCGAAGCCGCCTTCTTGCCCATCCTGACGAATCTGCTCAATAACGATGATCCGCCTGGTGCGGTGCTGTATATCAGTCCACTCAAGGCCTTGATTAACGATCAATGGGACAGGTTAAGCCGACTCTGTGAGCAGCTTGAGATTCCTGTTGTCGCTTGGCACGGAGATGTTTCATCCAGCAAAAAACACCGTTTTCTCAAATCATCTGAGGGCGTGCTACTAATCACTCCCGAGTCTCTTGAGGCATTGTTCGTCAACCGTGGCTCAAGTCTCGGCGGGGTATTCCAACACCTGCGCTATATCGTCGTAGACGAGCTACACGCTTTCATCGGCAGTGAGCGAGGCAAACAACTTCAGTCATTGATGCACAGGGTTGAACTTGCTGCGGGAAGGCGCCTCCCCAGGGTTGGGCTTTCAGCCACCCTCGGCGATATGAAGATGGCGTCAGCGTTTTTGCGCCCAGCCAATGCCGATAACGTTACCGTTACCGTTATTGAATCGAAAAACGCTAACCAGACACTTCAGGTGCAAGTTCGCGGCTACATTCAGCCGCCAATGAGCGAGCTTAAAAAGAAACCTGGGCAACCCAATGAGCAGGAGGGGAATGAAGACGAAACGGAAAATGAGGCGAGCCCCGACTTCGCGATTGCTGAGCATCTCTACCAGGTACTACGCGGCAGCAATAACTTGATATTCCCGAATAGTCGGTCCCAGGTTGAATGGTACGCAGACCAACTGCGCCGACGATGCGAGAAAGACGGCGTACCCAACGAGTTCTGGCCTCATCACGGCAGTCTCTCGAAAGAACTACGGGAGCAGGCTGAACATGCACTGAAAGCCGGCGACCGGCCAGCATCTGCGATTTGCACTACAACACTTGAACTCGGAATAGACATCGGCAGTATCAAAACGGTGGTGCAAATTGGTGCTCCACCTTCCGTGGCAAGTCTGCGTCAACGTTTAGGGCGTTCCGGCAGACGCCCAGGAGAGAAAGCAACGTTACGCGTTTACTGTAAAGAATCACCGCTCACGGATAAATCTGGCTTATCTGATCAATTACGCCAAGGGTTGATACAAACCATTGCCATGGTTCGACTGCTGACCAGAGGTTGGTTTGAACCTCCCAGAGCGCAGGGCATTCATGCCTCCACCTTGGTTCAGCAATGCCTTTCCATCATTGCTCAATGCGGCGGCGCTTCGGCTGCCGACCTATGGAAAAACTTGATTGCTGAAGGCGCATTTCAAGGTATTGAAAAGCCAGACTTTGTGAAACTACTCAAATCTCTGGGTGAGCACGAATTGATTGTCCAGGACAGCTCAGGATTGTTGCTGCCTGGAACAGTTGGCGAGCGCATGATCAATCACTATGAGTTCTACAGCGCATTCACCAGTGATGAAGAATTCCGTCTGGTATGCGACGGTAAAGCCTTGGGCTCGGTCCCCGTTAGCCGTCCGCTGACCAAAGACCAACGTATTATCTTCGGTGGCCGTCGATGGCAGGTGCGTGATGTTGACCTGCAGGCCAAGGTCATCGTCGTCTCAGCGGCACGCGGTGGTGCTCCTCCACAGTTCGATGGTTTGGGCGCAATGGTACATGACGCCGTACGCGCGGAGATGCGAGCAGTCTTGGCGGACTCCAGCCCCTGCCCTTTTATCGATCATGGTGCTAAAGCTTTACTCGACGAGGCCCGGAAAATTTTTGCCTTATTGGGGCTTGGTGAGCGGTACCTTATCGAGTCGGGTGGGAAATGTTATTTGATCAGTTGGTTGGGGGATTACGCTAATGATGCACTAAGGCTGCTGCTCAATCATGTAGGTTTACCTTGTGATAATTCGGGCTTAGCTATAGAGATCGACGCGAGCATTGATCAGACAAAAAATGCGCTCACGGATGTGGGAAGTCTGGATCCAAGCGATCTTAACTCGATACTCTCAGATGTGGAGAACATGTTGCGCGAAAAATGGGATTGGGCGCTGCCAGAGACGCTGCTTATAAAATCTTTCGCATCCATATCGCTCGATATTTCAACTGCAGTTTGTTTTGCCCAGAGACAGTCGATGAGCTGAATCTAAACCTTGCTAGGTTGATGTGTTCGGACGATCTCCTGTCCGAACAACACCAAAACATTTCCAAGTGAATCCCTTACCGCCTGACTTCCACTTTGTAAAACAAATTCTCAACTGTCAACCGGCGCCGATCAGACGTAACTGCATCCTGAATCTGGCTAGCCAAACGCACGTAGTACTTACACTCTTTTTGTGACCCCAAATCCGATACCGGTTTAGCCGCTTGAATAAAGCTTTCATAGGTTCGGGTGGTAGTGGACATCAACTCGCCAATACCTGGCAGCGCCATCGCGTCCTCCTGACGAGCAGACGGCCAGGCAGGTTCGAATGTAAGATTGTTCTCACTGAGTTTGACTGTGAGGAACATCTCCGGCTTGCCCGTGACCTCATTCACCCAACACGGTGGGAGGTCGCCGCCGCGCCCCTTGTTTAAGCGGTTCTGCAGGAACTGAACTTGACCCCGTAAGTCTTTATTCGCTTTCTGCAACTCAACCGGATTTACGCCGCTTTTTTCTGCCTGAACCAAGGTCACAGCATGCTTGATCGTTTGCTGGAGTTGATCATTTGTTGTCCCGAAAGCTGCCTCCAGCATGTCTTCCTGGGCTTTTAACGCCGCGACACGCTTCACTACATCGGTAGGCTGCGCGTCGCGTGCATCATCAGGATCGACAACCAGCTTTTTCAACTGCTCAAACGACATTATGGTTTCTAGTATCAGTTGCTTGGCGTCATCACCTTTCTTCTGGCCAGCCACTTCCATCAACGCTTTTTCGATGGTTGCAAGAGCAGTCAGCTCTTGATCTTTTTGGGTCAAGAGCACTTTCAAGCGATCCAGCTCTACATTGGCTTTTGAGGCATCTATCAGTTTGCTGATGATCTCATCAGGCTTACGCACACCTAATGCGGTCATACGTGCCTTCAACGCCTCGGCCGCTGTACTGATCGCCTTTTCACGTATATCCAGATCCTGGAAGGCGGCCACTTTCTCATTCAGCGCCTGATTTTTATGGGTTAACTTAAAAATCTGGTACCCCATTAGCAACAACAGAATAAAGCAGACGATGATAAAGATTTCGGTAAGCGAGAGCTGAAAAACCTGATCGTTCTTTCCGCTCATCAGGCGGTTCTCGCATCAGCCGGACGCGCAGGCTCTGAATGTTGACTGGCCATCTCCCTAATCGATACGTCGCCGATCTTAGTGATCAGGGCATCCATCTGGATGTAAGCAGTTTCGATCGCACGATTGTGCTGCTCAATGCGCGCGGCGACCCCCTGATGCTGTTCATTACTTTCAACCAGTGCCTGAATCAGCGGCGCCAAGCTGAGCTCAAGACGCTCAGCCAAAACGTCTCGGTTGGTCTGAGTGACCTCACGTACACCTCTCAGGGCATCGGTGACTTCAGTGCTCAGTCGCTCTACCGTATCGGCGTTTTCGATTCGAATGCTCAGGGCCTCCAGCTTGTCTGCAATGCGTTCAACAGATTGCTGGCGAGTCTTGATCTCGTTGAGGTACTCCTCTTGTTGGTCGTCCAGCGAATCCAGGTACTCTTTCTGCACACGCTCAACGCTGTCCATGACCTCTTTGCTCTGCTGTTTCATCGCACTCACCAGACGCTCCTGGCTCGTCACAATGGCTCCGACTGCGACTAGGTTCTCATCCAGAGTCTGAGTTTTGGCGTTCAGATTGCGTATGGCCGTGGTGACTTGGCGGGTGGCAGTTTTGACATCTTCGGCGAGGGATGCAACACCTTCACTGACGCTGTCCGTTGTGCCTGCCAAGGTATCGATTGGACCATCCAACTTGCGGGTGAACAGGTCATCTGGAAAGATCATTTGCTCTACACGATCACGCGCCATCGTGCCGAAATCCAACGCATTATCTTCCATCTGACGCAACGTGACGGCGCTCTTTTCGGCCAGTTCATTAATAGTGATCAGCAATCGGTCACTGGCTTGCCGAGTGTTTTCCAAAATGAGCGAGAAGGCTTCATTGCTCTGCTGCGTAGCATTGGCAAAGTAAGCATCGGTGGCGTTGATATTGTGCTCATACAGCGCCTTGACCTGCTCCTTCACACTCTGCACCGCCTCTCGGGAAGCGACATCGACTTTATCCCGGAACACTTCGAGCTGCTGAAAGCTATTGTCAAAGGAGATAGCGAGGTTTTCGGCCGCGTGAATCGCCCGCTCCTCAACACTTCTGACCGCGTCGTTGGCATCGATACGAAATCCGGTATGAATAACTCGCGCTAACATACCCAGCGCAGTACTGACCATTGCGGCGCCAAAGCGAGTAGCCATTCCATTCAGGTTATCGCCTAGGCTCTCAATATCCAGCAAGCAGATGATGATGCTGGCCACAGTGAACAGAAAGCCCAGGTAGTAAACCGAGTCGGCAAACTTTGCCAGGGTGAGTTGCTTATCCCATTTTTGTCGAACCGTATATCCAATGGCCCAATAGCCCACCATCACCGAAAGTGGAAAAACAAACCCTAGCCACTTAGGGTCTTTTAGCAACAGGCTGGCAATCGACAGGCTGATTTTCAGTACTACGGCGATTGCAAAGTAGGTGCTGACGCGCCTGATCCATTTGTTAACGTCCATTTACAACCCCTCAACCCGGGAAAAACCTTCCACGGATACACCGTTATCTTGAAAATATTGCTCCCAGAACAAGGCCAACTTGTTGCTCTGTAGCATTTTGTGATCAGCCGCCAACAAATTGATCGTCACACTACTACCGCTCAGACCCGGCGCTGCAGCATTTTGCCCATAAGCAGTTTTGCGAAACTCCGCGTACTGCGGCAGGGAGGCCTTATACATGCTGAACTCCGGCATGTTTGCCAGCATGTCCGAGTAAATCACCAGCCTGCGTTCACCTGACACATGCGCTCGCTCAAATCCATTGATGCCTACCAGCTGCAGCATCTGGAAAATTGGCGAGTTTTTGCTGCGCTCTTCCAGCGAAATCTTGTGCACGATGTCATCGAACGGTTTTACGAATTTTTGGTTAAAGTCGCGATCAACAAACTTTTTGTTACTGGTCTGTTGGTTTCTATCCTTCCACTGCCCAGGATTGCAGCGTTCAAATAGCGGTTTTTCATTGCTTTTGAAGTCTTCACCGAGTAGAAACACCGAGAGCAGGTAGCCTTCTGGCAGCTCCTCAGTGACCATCGTTTTCAGCCGTTGGCCCAAGGCAACTTTCTGGGTAAACGGAAACGGTGACGTGTTGTCGATCAACACCACGTATTGCCCTTTAGGCCCCGTAGACGGGCAAAGTGTCTCCTTATCGAAGGTTTCACGGGTGAAGTTGATATAAATCATCGCGCTGGCCGCAATCAGGGCGACACCACCGAACATTACGCCGACAGCTTTACCGGAAAGCCCTTTTTTCTGGGCATAAATTGCCATCGTGCTCTCCTTAGAATAGCTGCTGCAGCGGCTGTACTTGATCGTATTTCTGGTTAAAGGACGATTGGATTCGCGCTCTGATCATCTCGAGACTGGAGATCATTTCATACATCAAGCGTTCTTGTTCCGCCAGTTTTAGCTCGTCCTCTTCGGTGCCAAAATTGGGCATCTCGGCCTCAACAAAAGTCACCGGCTCGTCGAAATAGGCCGGCGGCGGATTATCGCGAGGTCGGGCCATTTCGTTTTCAATTCGATATGTGCGAACCAGACTGGTCAGTGTTTCGTCGGCCAGCACCATACGCTCATCCACAACTTTCTTGATGACCGCTTTTTGGCTCATGCTTCGCTTGAAGTTTTGGATGGCTGATGAGGCACGATCAACGTTCTGGTCGATCAGCAGCAAGGATTCGACCTTGCGCTGTTCAAGCACTTGTCGTAAGGCCTCAATTGCAAAAACATACCTGCGTTGCGAGTGTTCGTAAGCCAGGTAAACCCTAGCGTACCCTGGATAACGATCTGTCCAGGTATAACCTTTATAAACGGCCATCAGCCCGAAAATAACCGTCAGGGCAAATAACGCGCAAGAGCTGATATCCTGGAATGGAAGGACCGACGTGTGGACATAGCCGAGAATCAGAGCAATCGCTGATTGCGATTCATCTTCCAGTTGAGGCAGCACAAACCGGAAATACGCAGTTCCTAGACCAACAATGACCATGCTCAGCAAGGAGGCAGCGAACGCGAAATATCCTGCAAAAGCCAGAGAGGGCTTTATATGGTTTTTATAAGTACTGGCCCTGCCGAGAAAAAAGCATACAAACACGTTAAATGCCGAAAGCATCAATGCAGTGACAAATCCGCCCACATAACCGCTGGCCATGCCCTCTGAAAACAAAAAGGCGTTTCCCGCCCCCTCAATGACAATCATCGCGATCAGAAGGCCGCCATTCTTCCATTTCTCATCGCCATCAGACGCCTCTGCAAGCCGACCTTGCAATTTGTGCTGCTCGCGAAACGCCTCCAACGCACGGGCCTTATCCTCAGCTAGCTGCTGAAGCTCCGATAGCTCGCCGTCCATTTTTGAAATGTCTTGATCAGCGTTTCGCTCAAACTCATCACCCAATGCAATCGTGCGCTTGATATCCCGGGTCACGTCAATCGAGTCCAAGCGGTCATCCAGAACTTTGAGCGACCGCTCGCCGTACTTGAGTATCTGCTCACGCATTCTGCCGAGCGTCCCTCGAATACTGTGCTCAACATCTGACAACTGGGTCGCTGTACTGGACGGCACACCCGCTGCTCCCCGCAGTTTTGCCAGCTCAACGACACGAAGTTCCCGTTGGATTTTCTCAGGATCAATTTTTGGCAGTACATCGCTATCCGGCTCATCCTTCCGACTGAATAGCAGGACGATGAAAGCCAGGAGCTTTTGAAAAAAACTCATTTATAGAACCACAAAAAATCAGAAATGGAGGGGATGCAGAGATAGGAGAGCACTAGGCTTACGTCCAATAGGACGCACAGAAACAGGCGAGTGTCGTGGCCATCCCTGCGCCAGAGTCGAGTAATGGCTAAATAATGCCAAGCACTACAGGTAAGGGCAACAAATCAGTACAAAAATGTTTGATTCTGGACAAATGGTCAGTGCTGTTTCGGGAATACCAGCCAGCCTGTCTGTTCTAGCGAGCCTCGCTTAACAGACAATCCGCTGGATATTGATTGCCGCATTGACCCGATACTGCCCGCCGCACATGCCTTGTCGGGCGCGTGGTAGTACGCCAGGTACAGAATCCAGTTCGTGTCCACAATCGCCGAGGTCTGAGCCCATCCGACGAGTGTTTCTCGTCGCGTCACCATGATGATGGTGTCTGAATCGTCGTTGATAGAAAGGAACTGCAGCGGTTCTTTCTTCAGGGAGAAGTGATTCGCTTTCTCTGGCCGCCACTGGTCGCGCTCCACATGGTAGGCGATCGCACTGATCTTGGGGTTTGGGACACCATCGCCCTAAATACTGGAGTTCGGTAGGTGTGTTCGCCATCCGCTTACGGATGCCTGACTGTTTACGCAAAGCACGACCCTGGCCGTACACAACGGCTTCGCACCGCGTCGCCTGATGCCGCATGGATGCGAGGCGCTGCAAGGCCTGCCACGTGGCTACACGCACATAGCCTGGCGTGGCCGGCGCGCCGAGGATTGCCCGGATGGGCCGCGTCACAAGGCTATTGGCAACAGCATGACGGTGCCATGTCTGGGTTGGATCGGGCAGCGATTGCTGCACGCGTTGGTGACCTATGGTTGAACATCACAGATAACGCAGCGCATCCATCCGGTCATGCAAGACACGAATGATCGCAATCCCGTACTCGGTGATGCGAAAGTACACCCTGTGCCGCTCAACGCGGCTGCACCGATAACCCGGCCGAATGTGGTCACAGGCTTGGGCTGTCTTGGGCGACTGTGCCAGATCAGCGAAAGCCACAGTCAGGATGTCGATATAGCGATGCGCTTGCTCCACGCTCCACTGTTGAACGGTATAAGCCCATATCACCTCAAGGTCGCGCTCGGCGGCCGGTGCAAGGCGATACTCAGCCATGCTTGGCCGACATCCTCTGCTTGAAGGCTTCGGCGTCGAAGGCTCGAGGTTCTCCGCTGGACTCACCGGCTATCAACGCCGAACGGATCGCCTCCACTTCGGCGCTGCGCTCCTGTTCGCGGCGGATCAAGTCGCGAATGTACTCGCTGTCATTGGTGTAGCGACCAGCCTCAATCTGCGCCTTGATCCAGCCGTCCTGCTTGTCGGTCACAGTGATGGTTTTACGCACGGTTCCCATGATTTTGCCTCCAGCAAGGTTATCAACAGAGCAAAGGCTATCATACTATTGGTGCGCAATAGTGCCGGCACCTGCCTAAGCAATCGGAACCAGCATAGGAAGTGGCGGAATCAACGCAGTTGCACAGACATCCCATTGCCACCAGCCAGAGGTGTAGTGGGCATTGTAGTGATTAACCTTGACCGCCTTTCGCGCCAGATACTCCGGCGTGTTCATGCCGAACACTTCCATCGGGTAGTCGCTGGCCATGTCCAGCAGCCAAAAATCCGGGAACACCGCATCAACCGCCGCATCAAAACAAAGCGGTTTGTAGAAGCTGCGTTTGTTGTCGTAGAGCAACTTTTCCACCGTTGCCTCATGGCCGGAATCCAGAGGAATGAGACGTTCACTCACCCGCATCAGCGCGACCTTGTTTACATCCGCATAGGGCTTGGTCCCGGCCCGCACGCTCAAATGCAAGATGGCATAGATCTGAGCGCCTGCCTGCCAGGCATTCAGTTCGGCTTCAAAGCTCGTGGTTAGCGCAGTCCTCGCCATATCGGCCAGGTACATAGCTGGCATGCCGGCGGCGCTGCGCAGGGGAAGGCGTTCAAGCACAGCATCACGATCGGAGTTGTATCTTGCCAGCGGCGCAATGGCTACCACGTTGCGTTTGTGTTGCCGGGCAGCCGCCACGACCAGGAGGTTCTTCTCCTTTTCCTTGGAGTCGTCAGCGGCGGGCACCAACAGCACATCGTTCAAGGTCATTCTTGCAGTACTGATCCTTTGCGCTTGCTCGGCCATCAAACGAGCGACAAGCCACTCCCCACGCTTTCCATCCATTGCCGGGTACCACTTGATCAGACCGCTTTCGGTCCAGAGCAGATGCAAGAGGCCCAGCAGCGACATCGTGTCACGTTTCTCGCCCGGTCCCGCAACGCGCGGCGATGCTGGCTTGGCCTCTGTGTTGACTTGACGCGGCTGACGCAGTGGAAGGTCCAGCCGAACATTCAACCCCCCATCCTCAAGCTCCTTGACCGCCTTGTGACTGTAGCCCTGCAACCCCGAACTGGTGGCATTCGGTGAGTAAAAGCGGCAATTCCTGCGATGATTCGGGCCAGAGCCTGGGTAACGATGCAGGTGATAGTTGTTGCGTAACTGAACCGAAAGCCGACCTTCGCCAGTTTGCGTGCAAAGACAAACGAAATGGGTAACACGGTGGGCACGGGTGAGCGCAGAGATCCAGTCCGTTCCCTGCTGGCTGTTTCTGTCAAAAATCTTGCCGGTGTTGGCAGCCTTGAGTGAGTAAATTATCGTCATTCCATCTCCATGTTGGTTCGATTCATCTGCCTGCCTCACTCACAGTTGATCAGACTGACCTTCTAGATACCCATCCATTAGAGCACACACCCCACCAACCACAATTCCCCGCGCTCATCCTCTGTAACGGCCATGACTTTTTGCTTCAGTCCATTCGCCATAGTCATTCTCACGAGTCCATGTCGTAGTGCACCATACATGCTCGACGCCTCCACCAAAGTCTCGGACCAACTGTTTTACCGCGTCATGCGACAGCGAAGCGCAGCACGCTATCGGTGCTGGTTGATCCCGCAAGTGGGTAGGTTTCCAGCTCCATCGCCACCAATTCCAAGAGCCAACGTCCCTACCATCAGCGCGGAACACCGCCCCGTTACAAACTGGCACCAGCTTCAAGTAGGGCAGGCTTGCAGAAGAAACAGGAACATAGGGGACTCGACCAACGAGATCGGACTGCAAATACCCAATGCCGTAACCGATAAGGGGTACCAGCAGCGGCATGAAGCCCAGCCTCTCACTTACACCATCACCCAGGTCTGGACACACAAACTCCTCAAGAGCTTCACGCCCAGCGGTAACCTTGCCGAGCAAGTACCTATGGAAATCAACTACTTGCTCAGCATCCAAGCTGTCGCTTGCTCCAGCTATTGCAAATACCTCGAACTCAATCTGACATCTCGGCTCCTTAACTACCGAAAACGAGCAGTGCATGAGCTTTCCGTCTAACTTCGCTTCAAGGTTTTCAATCAACCTTCTGGCGAAGGTAGGGGTATCCTCAACATCTGCTGCCGTGTTGCTCTGAATGATGCCAGCCCATATGGGCGCGCATTGAGGCGGAAAGCGCATAAATATAGGCTCAGTCGGAAACGCAGCCTCAGCGTAACCAGAGGCTATCAGTGCCGGCATACCCCAATGCTCTACGGCAAATGCAAGAGTGCGGAGAAAAGCTGATCTGGCTAAATGACTGCGATGTGCAACGAACTGACCTACCCGCTCTCGATCAGAACCACGAAAGTAATCTAGATGACCATCGCCATTACGGCCATATCGTTCTGTGAGCATCTTGTACTCATAGGCCCATTGGCGCATAAATGGGAAGCCGGACTGGCTCTCAAGTCCTTGGAACTGATCTGTAAACACTTGAGGAATGAAAGTTCCGGCCCGCAGTTGAGCCTCCTCCTCATCTAACACACTGGAGTTCGTCGCCGGCCCCGAGTGGCACCCTGTCCAAGTGGGCACTACCACCGGAGAACCGGTAACAAGGGCAAGCAACGCATCAGATGCGATCGAGGGACGACCAATTGCCCGGCGAACCAGCGCAATCACCTCCGGCTTCGTTGCTACAGCAAGCAGCGGACAGATCGCCTCAAGGCACTGACTCTCCAATTCGCGAGTTGCGACCCACTCGGCAAGAGCCTCAGCGAAAGCCATCGCGGTGTCGTCGCATTCGATTGCCTGCGCAACCGCGTGTATGGTCGCGAGTTTGCCCATCGGGATGGGTAGACTAAGACGAGCTACAGCCAGATTTGCAACCTGACGTAGATTCATATGCTGCCACCTTCAAGCCATAGGGGTCTCACAAGAGGCTGAACCTCGAACTCTTCTACAATGAGGTCGACGATAGTTTCGAGCACACTGAGCGCACGGGTGGTTTCACCTACCTGAAACAGAAAGATCACCAAAGACACGTCTGGTATGATACGTGCAGGCTCGTAGCTGCCAGGAATGGGTTCCGCAGTTTTAGCTACAAACTCTGCCCAACGTCTTTGGTAGTACTGCGCGACCAATGCAGTGCGCCGTGTGGACGCGGCCCGCCCATGGTAGTGCTCGGACCATCCCTTGCGATGCCGGTGAGCCTCGACAAGCCAACGGAACGCCTTGTTCGGCCCCTGGAGCTTGAGGCTTAGGTGAAACGCTCCGTCCAACAGAGCGGCCTCTGTACCAATTTTCTCACCATCAAGGGTAACTGACAGTGCATCTAGCAACTCCAATCCTCGCCCCTGGTTGCGCCAGTAGTCGAACCATTTCACAAACAGTTTTTCAGACAAAGTGTAGCGTTTCATCTCACGAATCGCGCTTGCGAAGTCTGGGAGCATCACTGGCGGATACAGCTGAAAGTCCGGCATTGCCAACTCACCCACGTTTGTCTCATCAGCATCTCGGTAATCAACGGTCGTACCTTGCGATACAGGACGGCCCAAGCTCCAGACCGACAACCTCTCATCAAGTTGCAGGTTAGCCCCCCTCCTCACACTTGCTTGGCTCGCTCCGTCCCAGAGAAACGCAGCAGCGACACCTGCAGCCGGCGTACCGTGATCCACAGTCTCAATGAAAGCTGCATATACCCTTTCGGCTTCGTGCCACTCACTTTGATCCAACAGATATTGATAAAACCGTACGTATGCGTCTGGCATCAACTTCAGAAGCAGCCCAGCAAGATCAGACGTGTTCGCGCCTGAGTCCTCGGTCATCTTGCTGATCTCATCGTAGATTGGCGCGAGTTTCTCGAGTAAACCAATTGCGACCAATTGGTCATGTAGCGAAGCCTCCTTCACAGCATCCAAGATTGGAGGCAACCGCCAGTCTTTACGCCATCCGTACGCAAGCCCATAGCCGTATGCGCCGGCCATCAATCGCTCAGCCAACTCACGCAGATCGTAGGCAACTGCCCAGCCACAAAGATCAGTCAGCTCACTTCCTTTCTCATTGAACGGTCCCACCGTGCTGAGAACAGCATGCTCTATCGTCTCGATCTGAGAGCGCACCACGTCATCGGAGAGCAAGCGGAAGTGTCGCGTTAAAAATAGCTCTCGCCAATGATGGAGGGCGAACAATTCGAGGCCTTGACTCTGCACCCAATCGGCCTCGGGAATGTGCTCCAGCTTTGAACGCGGCCGACCAAGTAAGAACAGATCTGCAGTGATCAACGAAAGCGCCTTGATCAATGAGCGCAAGTCGGCCCAGGCCTCATGGTCACTGACAGATGGCCGCTTGAGGTCGACAACACGATATACCAACGAGAAATCCGGGTACTCGCCGCGCCCAAACATTTCTCCGCATGACGTTGCCGCAGTCTCCAGCCTTTCCAAAGCGGAGTTCAACCAATCTCGCTTACTACGCACACCAAACCCGCCAGACTTTGGCGCCCCCCTGAGCAACAATACATTGTCGACCAAAGCAAAGAAGGCAAAGTGTAAATAGCTTGCGAACTCTGACTCGTCAAAGCTACCGAACTGCTCAACTAGAGCTTCGTGCTGCGAGATTGAAGTACATCTTTCGTTCCCTGAAAAGCCGCTATAGAGCAGGCGCCAACACTTCGACAGAGGATGTTTCGTGAAACGACTAAAGTCATCCCATTCGTGCAAGTTCGCGTCAACCCAGGCGCCAGTTCGTATGGCTTCTATCTCGAGCACCCGACGGAGACGCAAATGCATCGGCTGCCGAGCGAACGCCATGATCGGACCAAGGTCGCCAGCAAGACTAGCCTTACGAAGAAAATTCTCGAAAACCTCCACTGAGCGGCCATGCCGCCGCACCAAAGCCATGATTTTCGCCGGTTCATACCGCCCCGTCCCGGCTGCAACCTCCAGGTACATCTCTAATAGTTGGTCGCGATCGCTCGAACTCATCGCACCTGATCGTATACGGTCGTTAATTTTCTGCCGCATTCGCTCCTGAACTTCTGCGGCGCGCTTGACCTGTCCTAGAGATAGACAGAGCGTGGCGAACTGGTGCATGCCGCCAATGCTGGATTGATTCACCTCCGACGCCAACAGAAGTGCTGGATATGGATCCTGAGTCAGGCGAAGCGCCAAGTCCTCAAGCCCCCCAGAATCATCCAACTGGTAAGTGAGACCGCTGTCGATCCGAGTCTTCAACGCACGCTTTCGAATCGCCTGCTCATAGTCACCCAAATCGAAAGCAACCTCCTCCGCAACCGTTAGGATCCGGCTGATTTGCGTGCTCGGGTAAGCCTGCGTCAAAGCCTCAATCACCCAGGATCGAGTAGTTCCCGCCAGCAACGCTGCGTGTTCACTGAGGCGAGACTCATATAGCCAGAGCCATGCCCAACGCAGGTAGTGGGAAGCCTCCTCTGCTAGCCAGCGCCTCACGTTTGAGAGAAGCGAGTGCATTCTCCCTTCATGGCTGGCCTGGTTGGAAACAAAGACATAGAGACTGCCGTGAAACGCAACCAAACCTGCATCCACACTTGCCAGTAGGTGACCAATCTCATCTTCCAATGTCGAATCGACGGCACCCAAACATCTATCCAGCGCCCCCGCCGGCCAGATGAAGCAATCGTCGGCCATTAGATGCAAAGCGTCCTTAGCCTGCCACGACAGCCCTTGCCACAAAGCTTGATAGTAGGCGCGAGCATCATCCAGAGGTACTGGCGTGTGCTCATCAACTCGCTTCACGGTCAATGCGGATGAAGCTCGCGATAGCGCAAGAAAGGTATAGGTGAGGACAAGCGGATGCCCTGAGCTGATACGCTCAAACGCCAATGCCAGCTCCGTCACTTGAGCTCTATTTGGCGCAAGGCCCCCAAGATGGAACGTACCGGCGGCGTGCTGCGCGTCCAACCAAGCTCGTATAGAGCTGAGGTTCATACGAGGCAATTCAACCCATTGCTCTTGCTCGGCATACCTCTTCAGGCGTGCAGGAAGCTGCGCAAGATCCACACGCTGAGTACCCAGGATAAGTGAAGTGTTCGCGGGCAACGGAAGCAAATGCGCGAAAAGCGCCTCCAACGGCTCAACTATTTCAGCATTCTCGCGCCAGACGTGATCGAGACCATCGATCACCACCACGAATGGCTTTCCGCTCGAGGCATACGCCTTGCCATAAGCGGCGAGCCACTCCCGCAAATCCTCTGCCTGACTTGATGCTGGTGGTATAACTACCGCGCCAGTCGCTTGCATCTGCGCAATCAATGAGCGTGCAACGCTTTTTAGGCTGAATCTGTCGGATGGATCTTGAAGGCTTAAAAAGTAGTGATGTCGCAAAAATGGCAATCCGTGCTCAACCATTCGACGACACAAGTAGCTCAAGAAGGTGCTCTTTCCTTGACCAGGAGAGCCCCACAGGATGCGAAGGTTCCAGACACCCAGCGCAGCTTCCTTGATGAAGGTATCTGCGAAATCAGGATCAGGCGGAAGATAACCATCAGGGATCCGGAACTCTTGATCGAGCGGCCGTGGCTGCCGCTCAGAAATAGTAGCCCGCAGCACTTCCAAGGTAATACGCCCATCCGGCGCAGGTGAATTGCGGCGAATGCTCCAATCGATCGATTGGCGGGACAGAGCCAGCCAACCTTGATGATCTGTGTGCCGGCTCTCAAGCTCGTCACTTACATGCCTTTCGAGCGACTCATACCCGGCATAGCTGTGTGAAAACTCGAATCGGTTAAAGAATAAGGCTGCCTTTGAGGCTCCGCCGACATGCCCTTCAACTTCCTCTCTCAACGCTTCTGGCAGTGCTGCAAGATCCAGCTTTGCGTCATGCAACTGTGAGGCAAAGCTGGCATCAGGACGTCGGTTTGTAGTTAACCCAACTTTGCCCAGGCTGTCCAAACCTACACGGAATGCTGCAGCGGACCACTTTTCGAGCAGCGATGTCCCCTTCGCACCTTTGCGCTGCAACAGCCAGGACCAACATAGCGCGTTTGAGGAATCGAATGGGTCGACTGTGAACTTAACTTGGACTAGTTCCAGCAGCCCATCCGGACGCAGAGCCACGATATCATCCAGCCCTTTTGCATCTTCTTGATCATCCGCCTCGAACTGGACCCAGCTATAGAGCGTAGGGTTGTTCAACCAATCGCATAGCAATCGAATTCCTACGAGCGTTTGATACAGATACCCGCTGGCGGGTATTGCCGTCCTTTTTATATTATGCGGTAACTTCGTCCCTGCTTTCCTGGCACCCAAACCGATTCTCCCAATGAATTTCTCAAGCGAGCCGAGCTAAGCCCCTTGGCATGTGCCGAGTGATCTAGTCAATGATCAGGCCATCCAAACACGTTTGCGCGTTGACCAAATTCCTTTGCGCGATTGTAGCCTGTGAAGTTAGCAACGGCGATTCCGAAGCCAGGCTCTGCACGACGCTGGCAATCGAGGCACCGGGTTCGGAGCACTCTTGAATGACTTGGGCTTTGAAGGATTTGGAGTAGGAACGGCGTTGTGGCTGCATAAAAGACCCGCTTAAAAGGCTAGAACTGGTGTCCACTTAAATTTAAGTGCGCACCATGTCTTGGCTTTGAAAGACTGGGTAGATGACTTCGCCGGACGGATACGTACCTTTGGCAACCAGCCCGATGATCGCTCGATAATGGCTAGCTTTAGCTACGATCTCTAACGCGGATCAGGGGCCGTCACCGCCCCAGAAGCCTTCACGCCTAATAGGATATTTTTAGGGATAAAACTTCTACGAACCGAGAATATATTTTAATATTTTCAATACGTATGCCGTCATTCGATTCCGGGTTCGGCACCATCTCTAGTTCCACTGACAGCCAGTAAAGTCCATGGAACCCTTTAAAACCCGCCACTTGGCGGGTTTTTTCGTTTATGGCGTTCCGTCGGTTTCTGTCGAGTTCCAGGCTTTTTAGGTATAGCTTTAGAGATACAAGCCAGTTCGATAATGGGTTGTATACTTATGCCACGTACCACTGCTCCCCTCACTGACGCTGCTTGCCGTACGGCCAAGCCTAAAGATCACCCATACGGTCTGTTCGATGGTGATGGTCTTTTTCTGCTAATCCAGCCTAACGGCCGAAAGGGATGGCGCTTTCGATACACCAAACCCAATGGCAAGCAAGGACTCACGGCTTTCGGCAATTATCCTGTTGTCAGCCTGACAGATGCACGAGCCAAACGTTTGGAGCTCAAGGTGCCTCCTCTCTAAAGAAACTCGCAGGTAGTCCTGCAGATCCTGCGAGTACACCCGCTTTGTCCGGCCGCGTAGCCAAGGTAGCGAGTGGATGACGACAAACCCATCGTCAAGTGCCGCTAGTTCCTGAAAAAGCGTAAATTCGCCTTTGCTGCGGAATTCCGCATGATCGAGTGCTGGAAAGAATTTGGCCATGGATGGAAAAAACGCTATGTCAGTTGGGGCATAGTAAGGCACTGGATGCACCCGTGTCCTCTCATCCCCCAACCTGCCAATGGTACCGCTCCGATCAGACCAGACCGGGCGGAAATTACCGAATCGATACTCACGTTGTACCCTATCCACCTTGGGGTTCATCGTTCGGGAAATGGATTCGCTATCGAGCACGTTGGTGACTGGTTGCAAATCGACGAGACAACGTCGTCATCAAGGCTGGAACGGGTACGCATTACAGAACCGATACGAGTTCCTGTAGTACTACGCGCTCAAGCCACCGTGTTACACCACCTGCTGGACCTGATCCGCTTCAGGCTCTAGCGCATCCACAGTAGCGACATGGTTGGTGATGCCGAAAGGAATGTGCACGGATGGAGCAACGGCGCTAGTCGATTTAAGGTGCCCTGATTGGTCATCGAAGAAGATGTGTGGTTTCAATACGCCTAAAATTTTGCCTTTCTCGATGCCACCCAGGAAGAATGCGTCATTGGCCATGACACCCCAACTCTTGAGTGTATTCATCGCACGCTCATGAGACGGAGCATTGCGGGCTGTGACGATCGAGACGCGTATGCGGTTTTCGTATTTAGGATTGAGCTTTTTGTGCTTCTCCTCGACCGACTGGATTTTGGATATCCGCACCATGAACTCCTTCAGCGGCCCCGGGTTATGGGGCTGCATAACGTTTTTCACTTCGTGCGCATGGAACTCAGACAACCCAGAGGCCTGCATGATTGTTTCGGACTCATCGCCGGCGAGTACGCCGTCAAAGTCGAATGCGATACGTAGGGTTTTATCAGCTTCGTCGTCTTCAAATTTTGAATCGAGCACCTGGCCAGCCGGGTACCCGGCCTTGATTGCCGCTTCCACGTCTTTTTTGTCACCCGACAAAAATAAAGCGATATTCAGTGCTGGTATGTATTCATAAGGGGATTTTCCCTGCATGAAAATCGCCCTTGTCATCCCAAGGCCATAATGCTCGATAGTCTTCAGCACGCGCAGCCCAGTGTCGGGATCATTGCGCGAAAGAAGTATTACCTCGACGAGCGGATCCGTAGGATCGACGCTAAGGTCATTCACTGACAGTAAGCGCTTGATGAAGGGGAACGCTATCCCCTTAGGAAGCGGGTCGTGAAGATTTTTTTGCTGAAACTTGCGGTACTCCTCCTCCCCCTGACTCTGAAATACTGCGTCCGATGCCAGCAAATCAAACACAGCGCTGGAAGCGACGCCGATCACCAGGCGATTTTCTAACTCGTAGGGCATTGGAACCTCTCTTGATGCCTCTAAACGCAAATATTGATGGGCATCGAACATGCCGCTCGATTTCAGGGCGGATCAAGAAGCACACATCGCGCGCCTCCTCCCACGCACAGTCAGGCATATCAATCTTCAAATCAATCTACAGGTTGTTTTATTAATGGGTGGATCACTTTGAATCTTGCTGATTAGCGCCGAGTCAGCTATCACCTGATCGCCGAATGTCGGCCCCAAACTATTCTCCTGAACGAAAATGGCATAATATGCCAACAATCAAAAGTACCTGTTTGCATGGAACTGGAGCTAGTTATGGCGACGCGAAACGTTGTGCTCACCCCTCACCAGGAACAGGTTATCCATGACTTGGTACAGTCCGGCCGTTATCAGAATGCCAGCGAAGTGATGCGAGAAGGTTTGCGGCTATTGGAACAGCGCGTCGCCGAAGACACCGCCAAAATTGAGGCACTGCGTCAGGCGACCTCAATCGGCATCATGGATCTTGAGCGCGGGCGCTTTACTCAGGTGAACGAAGGAGATCTGGAGCACTACCTCGAGGGCTTGAGCCTGGAGGCAACCCTCCCCGCGCGCGAGAAACACTGAGCATGCCGCAGTATCGGATTTCCAACCCGGCGCGCGCCGACATTGTTGACATCTCCTCAGGCTCTCCCAGACACAGTTCGGCGATCAAGCACGCCAGCGCTACCAGGCACTGATCCTCGCGGCGCTGCAAGCGCTTGCCGACACGCCTTATCGCATTGGCAGCCACGACCGCGATGAGCTTGCACCGGGCCTTCGCAGCTATCACCTCATCTATTCACGCCAGCAGGCCAAACAAACCCATGGAACGGTCAAAAGCCCACGTCATATCGTGTTCTATCGTGTGGCAAACGACGACGTGATCGAGGTCGTCAGACTCCTTCATGACGCCATGGAAGTGCAGTTGCACTTGCCTAATGACTGATCACCGAGCTAGCCCAAAAGGTTAACTGGCCATGAACAGCGAAGGATAGATGCTGAAAAACAGACCCGACAACACCGCTTAAAGGTATCGACTCACTACCCATGTCCTCTTCCGAACGAGCAAGGGTTTGCCAGATACGGGTTACTCATCCAGTATACGGAGGCGCACTGAATACCCGCCACGGCCACCGAGGTCCGTGTCAGAAGTCACCATTCGCGATCGCTCGCACAACCGATGCGAGTGGGGGCAGATCTGGGGGCATATTTTAGATTTTTTGAGCTGAAAATATTGTCCTAGAGCCCTGTCAAAATGTTCTTCGGCGACCCTGAGAGCCTTTAACGCCAGGTTACGCCGACGTTCAGACAAATAGTGTTGCAGGGCACGTTTCTCGATGTTGGTGCGCTTCCGACGTTACACGATCGCTACGGTATTTCTACCCATGCTGTGCGCGTGCAGATCAAGGGTTGATCATAGGATTTAAAACTGCAGGGGCTGAATCATCCCCCTTGAACACCGACAGTCTGTTTTGGGGTAAGCGTTATGCCTGAAAAGGCTGTACCGAACAAAAAATTTCCGAGAAGAACTAGAGGAGAACGGGTCAGATTTGGGCAACTGATGGAATGACGTGCACGTTGGAACCACTTAAGCTGCTGGCTGCCATGCATTCTTCCAGAGGCTAACAATGTCATTTGATCTGCACCACTTACTGCTGGTATTCACAGCCTACATTGTGGGCGCTGCCAGCCCTGGCCCCAGCAACATGCGAATCATGGGCGTTGCCATGCACCAAGGCAGAAAACCTGCGCTGATGCTTGCAGCCGGAGTCATCAGTGGTTCTTTTTTTTGGGGATCAATGGCCGCCACAGGCGTCTCGGCCATTCTGCTTCAATTCGCAGAGGCACTCTTCGTACTCAAGATCGTCGGCGGAGCATACTTGTTGTTCCTAGCCCTGAAAGCGGGACGTTCTGCCCTGACACCTGACGAGAAAATTGAGAAAGCGCTGGTCGCAGCACCGCCTATCTCGGGTTTTGGCCTCTATCGGCGGGGCTTGCTTATGCACCTGACCAACCCAAAGGCTTTACTGGGTTGGATCGCCACGATGACGCTCGGTCTGGGACCACAAGCGACACCTGAAACAGTTATGATCATCCTGGCTGGCTGTGCCGTGTTGAGCATTTCTATTTTCTGCGGTTATGCGATCGTTTTCTCTACGGCGCCGATGATTCGGGGTTATCGCAGGGCGCGTCGATGGATTGAAGGCACCCTTGCGTTGGTCTTTGGCGCCGCAGGTTTTAAGCTTCTACTCTCCCGCACCTGATTTAACGCTTCCCTCTGTGGGGGATGGCCTATGTTCGAAAGCCATCCACCAACTGCTGGAGTCGTGTGGCTTGTCGTTCAAGATCATCACAGGCAAGCAGTGTGGCGTGCAGGTTTGCCACCCCTTCCTGGTTGAGGGTTTTGATCTCGGTGATGTCCATGTTCAGTGAGTCGATAACTGAAGTTTGCTCTTCCGTTGCTGTCGCTACCGACTGGTTGATTCCGTCAATCTCGCCGATGCGCTGACTGACACTGCCCAGCCGCTCACCGGCCTGGTTGGCGATAATCACACCGTCCTTACTGTAGCGCTCGCTTTCGTTCATGGTGAGTACCGCCTCACGTGCGCCCATCTGAAGCTCTGCAATCATTGAATGGATCTCCTGGGCTGAGGTCTGAGTGCGGTAAGCCAGGCTGCGGACCTCGTCCGCTACAACAGCAAACCCACGCCCGGCTTCACCCGCCCGCGCGGCCTCGATTGCGGCATTAAGTGCCAACAGGTTGGTCTGTTCGGAAATGCCTTTGATGACTTCAAGAATCCGCCCGATATTTTCCGTCTTACCATTCAGCGCTTCTATGTTGCTGCATGACGTGCGGATTTTCCCCGAGAGCGCGCCCATGGCATTTATCGTTTGGGTCACTACCTCACGACCATCTTCAGCCTGGCACCGGGCATCCGACGCCTGGAGGGAAGCATCACCCGCGTTACGCGCGATTTCCTGGGCCGCCGCGCCGAGTTGGTTAATCGCGGCCGCAATACTGTTGGTGCGATTGGCCTGGTCGTCCGAGTTTGCCATGGAGGCACTGGAGGTCTGCGTTACGTGCCTGACCACTTCATTGACGTGCTCGGTGGCAGAAGACACCTCACGTATTGAGCGCTGGATGCGCTCCACAAAAAGGTTGAAGTCTGCGGCCAACTCTCCGAACTCATCTTTCGAGTGTGCACCCAAGCGGCGGGTAAGGTCGCCCTCTCCCTGGGCGATATCCCGCATGGTTGTACCCATCAATCTCAGGGGCCGCATCAGTACGCGAATAAGCAGCCCCAGCAGAAGCAGCGTGGTCGCCACGGCAACAATCATCGATAAAATGGCGGAAGTGCGAAAATCATCAAGTGCCGCATAAGCTTTGCTTTTGTCGATGCACAAACCGATATACCAGTTCACCGAAGGCAGTCCCTTGATCGGCGAGAACATCAGAACTTGAGGTTTTCCGTCCTGCTCCGTCTCGCTGATATGAGAGCTAAGGGATGGCGTGTTCAGCGGGTAAATATCGTTCAATTGCTTCATCACCCGTTCTTTTTCGGGATGAACCAGCACCCTGCCATCTGCGTTGACCAGAAAGGCATAGCCCATTCCACCCAGGTCGAGCGAGCGGACTATGGTCGACAGCGTCTCAAGTGTCAGGTCCCCGCCTACCACCCCAAGCGCCTGGCCATCGTGACTGACCGGCGTTGCAATGGTCATCATCAGTTGCCCTGTCGTCACATCCAGGTAAGGTTCGGTCAGCGTTGTCCCTCCGGCAGCCATTGCGTCGGTATACCAAGGCCGGGTGCGAGGATCGTAATCAGCAGGTAGATCGTCCTCTGGCCTGATGACGAAACTGCCGTCACGACTGCCTAGATAAGTGAAGGTGAACGTCGAGAGCAACGACTTCTGCTCCAGCAGCCGCGTGATGTGTTGCGACGCGGGATCATTGGCAACCGTCTGGGCAACATGATCAACCAGAAGTATTCGCCCGGAGAGCCAGGACTGAACACTTGCAGCAGTGATCTTGCTCATTTCCTCGAGGTGGTTTTCAAGGTTCGTTCGGATGGTTTTGCGTTGAATCGAGTCGTTGTAAAGCGTAAAAAGCGAAAACGCTGCGACAACAACGAATGATGCCGCAAGCAATACCTTATGACTGAACTTCAGGTTCGCAATCATCATGGTTTATCCATAGGCTTGGGGTGTTGTAATTGTTATTCGATACCGAGGTGCGTTGATGACGGCTTGATGACGGCCAACTGTGGATAGGCCACCAGTTTCTCGATGTGCAGTTCAGTGCTCTCCAGCCAGGACTCAGTGACTGATCGGAAATGCTCCATATCCCGGCAGCGTATCCGCAGGCAGTAATCAAGCGCACCACTCACCAGGTGACACTCAATGACTTGCGGGCAAGCACTGACAAGCGCCTCAAACATCTTTTGCGTGTTGCATCCTCTGTCGTCTGCCAGTGTCACTAGAACCACCAGTGACAAACCGGGCGATAGCTTATGCTCGTCAATGAATGCCCCGTAGCCGCGGATGACGCCCAGCCTCTCCAGCTTGCGAACGCGTTGCTGACAAGGGCTCTCGCTCAAGTGCACCAGCGAGGCAAGTTTTTTATAGGTAATACGCCCGTTACGGCGCAGTACATCGACGATGGCCTCGTCGATGCGTCCCAAACACTCCGGGGGCCCGTGGATCTTCCTTCCGCTGGTCATAGCCAAGGTATTTCACTTCAGCCCGTTGGAGAGAAACTGCTGCAGGCGTTCACTTCTGGGATTATCCAGGATCTCAGGTCCGCCCTGCTCTTCAACCAGTCCCTGGTGAAGAAACAGCAGCTGGTTTGACACTTTGCGTGCAAACCCCATTTCATGGGTCACCATGATCATGGTGCGCCCCTCTTCAGCAAGGCCCTGGATGACTTTGAGCACCTCGCCCACCACCTCAGGGTCAAGCGCCGAGGTGGGTTCATCGAACAGCATGACTTCGGGCTCCATGGCGAGGGCGCGGGCGATCGCTACCCGCTGCTGTTGACCTCCGGAAAGAAACGCAGGGAACTGATCGGCAACACGGGCAGGCAAGCCGACTTTATCCAAGTACCGCCGGGCACGATCTTCTGCGTCTTTTTTGCTGACGCCTAGCACCCGCCGCGGGGCAATGGTGATGTTTTCCAACACGGTCATGTGTCCCCACAGGTTGAAATGCTGGAAGACCATGGCCAAGCGGGTACGCAGCCGTTGCAGCTCGCGGTCATCCGCCACACGTAATCCTGCATGATTTTTAACCATGCAGATCTGCTTGCCATCCAAACTCATGGCGCCGTCGTTGGGTGTTTCGAGGAAATTGATACAGCGCAGGAACGTGCTCTTCCCCGAGCCACTGGCGCCGATCAGGCTGATGACATCGCCCGTTTTGGCTTGCAGGGAAACACCCTTGAGTACTTCATGGGTACCGTAACTTTTGTGTAGCCCGTCAACCGTCAATTTGTACATGTTCGCAATCTTCCTCTAAGCAGTTCGGGAGCGGCCCTGTCAGACACAGGACTCAGTGAGTCGGCCCTAAGAAAGCCAACCAATGACGTTCGGCAATTCGGAACAAACCGACCAGCGCAAAGGTCACCGCCAGGTAAATCAGCGCCGCAATACCAAACGATTGAAAGGTCAAGAAGGTCGCAGAGTTAGCGTCACGGGCGACTTTGAGAATGTCCGGAACCGTGGCGGTGAATGCCACAGTGGTCGAGTGCAGCATCAGGATCACCTCGTTGCTGTAATACGGCAGCGACCGACGCAAGGCTGACGGCATAATCACAAACGCGTAGAGCTTCCATCCAGAGAGGCCATACGCTTTTGCAGCCTCGACCTCCCCATGGGCGATGTTGCGAATAGCCCCGGCAAATATCTCCGTGGTGTAGGCGCAGGTGTTCAGCGCGAAGGCAAGAATGGTGCAGTTCATCGCATCGCGAAAGAATGCATCCAACACAGGCTGAGCACGTATTGCGGCCAGGCTATAGATCCCGGTGTAGCAGATCAGCAGCTGGATATAGAGCGGTGTACCCCTGAACAGGTAGGTATAAAACTGCACCGGCCAGCGCACATAAAACCTGGACGACACGCGTGCGATGGACAGTGGGATAGACACGATAAATCCGATGAAAAGCGATGCACTGAGCAACCACAATGTCATGGCCAGACCAGTGATTTGCTGGCCATCGCTGTAGACGAATGACCTCCAGTACTCCTGCAGTAGTTCGATCATCGCACCGCCTCCCGTGAACCGGCGGCGTAGTATTTTTCCAGACAGCGCAGGATGAAATTGGAGGCGCTGGTGATGATCAGGTAGGTCAGTGCAGCCAGTACCAGGAAAAAGAACAATTGGTAGGTGCTTTTTCCTGCGTCCTGGGCAGCCTTTACCAAATCAGCGAGGCCAATGATCGACACCAACGCGGTGGCTTTGAGAATCACCATCCAGTTGTTGCCAAGACCCGGTAAGGCAAACCGCATCATTTGCGGGAACACCACGAAGCGAAAACGCTGTGTGCGACTTAACCCGTAGGCGGTAGCAGCTTCAACCTGGCCACGGGGTACCGCCAGCATGGCGCCGCGGAAAGTTTCGGTGAAATAGGCGCCGTAGATAAACCCAAGGGTGATGATTCCTGCGACGAAGGGATTGATTTCGATGTACTCCCAGCCCAACGCCACCGTGATGACCGTCAGCCAGGTTTGCAGGCTATAGAAAATCAACAGCATCAGTACCAGATCGGGCACCCCACGAATCAGCGTGGTGTAGAGCTGCGCTGGCAGGCGCAGCAGCCTAAGACTGGACAGTTTGGCGCTGGCCCCAATCAGCCCGAGCAATACGCTGAGCGCCAGGGCGGATAGGGACAGCTTGACGGTCATCCAGGCGCCTTCGAGCAGCAGTGGGCCGAAGCCTTGCAAGCTGAATGCAGACAGCCCCAATGCGCCTAATAGTGTTTCGAACATGATCAACAACCTATAGCGAAAAACGCCCATCCAGCGGACGAGCGCCGGGTGGTTATTTACCGCTGTAAAGATTCAGATCGCCAAAGTGCTGCTTCTGGATCGAATCATAGGTGCCATCGTCGTGAAGGGCCTGGATCGCTTTATCCAGCAGGGCCTTGAGCTCTGCATTGCCCTTGGCGATGCCGATGGCTGTCTTGGAGGGAAGATAAGGGCTCTCTACCGATGGGCTCATTTCGTAATCAGTGCCCTGGGGTGAGTTGATAAAACCCAGTTGAGCTTGAAGCGCATCCTGCAGGGATGCATCCAGCCGCCCCGCTACCAGGTCGTAATACACCTGGTCCTGGTTCTGATAGGACTGGATTTTTACCCCGGCTTTGTCCAGCACGGCCTTGGCGTAGGCTTCCTGGATACTGCCTTGAAAATAGCCAACCGTTTTGCCTTTGAGTGACACCACATCTGTGCTCAGGCCCGAACCTTTCTTGAACACATAGGACGTGAACCCGGAAAAAAGCTCGTTTGAAAAATCAATGGCTTTTTCACGAGTGGCCGTCACGGTCATGGATGACAGGATGCCGTCGAACTTGCCGGCCCTGAGGCCCGGAATCAGGCCATCAAAATCGCTTTCCACCCAGATGCATTTGACTGAAAGCCTGGCGCAAATCGCGTTGCCCAAGTCAATATCAAATCCCTTGAGGCTGCCATCGGCGGCCTTGGACTCAAACGGTGCGTAGTTGGCATCTACGCCGAAACGCAAGGTGGAGTATTCCTTGGCAGACACTGCACTTGTGCACAACGCCAAGCCCATTACTAAATACAGTTTCTTTAGCGAAATCATAATTACATCCCTAGATATTGTAGTTGGATTAAGGGCAGTAAACATCTGTCAGCATTAACCGTGACACTCATTATTATTTAGCGAGACCTGCGTCTCGACTTGAACGTTACCTGAGTACGACGACTTTACGAATATGGCAAATTGAACGTTATCACGAGCAAAATGCTCGCCTTTCAAGCAGACACCAGCTTCATCATTAACAACCCACTGACAATCAATACGGCCGCCACGATACGCAACAGCGTGGCGGGTTCACCCATGAAGAAAATACCCGCCGCAAAAGCGCCCACAGCGCCGATCCCCGTCCAGATGGTGTACGCCGTACCCAGCGGCAAGCTCTTCATCGAGAAGGATAAAAGCGCGAAACTGGCAATCACAGTGACAAATGTAATGACTGTGGGCACTAACCGCGTAAATCCTTCAGATTGTTTCATCGAAAAAGCCCACACAACTTCAAATAGTCCTGCAATGATCAAACTCACCCAAGCCATGAGCAACTCCCAAACAATAAAAAACGCAAAGACTGTCCGCGCCAGGCGCAATTAAAACGTCAACGTTATTAAAAAGACCCCCGCGAGGACGGGGGTAAAGACGGGTTGACCAAACCCTAGTTCCGTGACGCTATCAACTAAATCACTTGAATGTTGCGTCCAGCGCGAACGCAATATCCTTGATCAAGTCATCTGGATCTTCCAATCCGACAGAAAAGCGCAAATGACCATACTCGCGGAACTCTTCAGGGTACTTGTCAAAGCCACCTCGACCCTCTGCCCCTACGTGCACGATCAGTGATTCGTCATGCCCTAATGAAACGGCCGACGTGATGATGCGCAGGTTCGAGACAAAGCGATTCTGGGTGTCAGGATCGCCCTCTACGGCAAACGCCATCACAGCACCATAGCCTTTGCCCGCAAATTGCCGACGCGCCAACTCATGCTGCGGGTGGGAAGGCAAACCGGGGTAGTAGACATAGGCAATCCGATCGTCGCCATCCAGAAACTGGGCCAACTTTTCGGCCGTGTTCAGCAATTGCTTCAAGCGCAGTGGCAACGTGACCGAACCGCGCATGATCATCCACGCGTTGAACGGCGAAATGGTCGCGCCGAGGTCAACCAATGCATCATTCTTGATCTTGTTGATCAACGGATTGGAGCCGATCACCACCCCGCCCATGGCATCACCATGGCCATTGATGTACTTGGTCAATGAGTGGATGACGAAGTCGACACCATGTTGACTTGCACGAAAAAATGGAGGCGGCGTGAATGTGGCATCCACAGAGATCAGCGCGCCATGGGCGTGTGCAATCTCAGCCAATGCGGCAATGTCCGCAACTTTCGTGGTGGGGTTGGCAATCGTTTCAGTGTGGATCAGCTTGGTATTGGGACGAATGGCGTTACGTACCGATTCCAGGTCACCGACGTCTACGAAGGTTGCCTCAATGCCGTAACGTTCAGGCAGTAGTTCGGCGAAAAGCCGCCAGACTGCCTGGTAGGTGATGTCACTGACGATGACGTGATCACCACTTTTCAAGAATGAAAAAAATACCGAGTGCAAGGCGGCAACACCGGTCGCGAATACCACCGCGTCTTCACACCCTTCAAGGGCTGCGAGTTTCTTCTCAAGGCAAACCTGGTTGTGGCCTTGATTGCGTGTGTACACGAGCCCGTCCGGGCTCGACCAGTCCATGGTCGCCGGATCTTCCGGCAAGAGATAGGAGTTTGCCATGACCAATGGTGTACGGACGGCGCCACTGGTGACATCCGCGACATTGCCGCCATGAACAGCCAGCGTCGCTGCAGATAATGTCGAAAGATTGTGCTTGTCGGGGCGCATGTCGTTTCCTCTTTATTGTTGTGTGTTTCATTCTTGAGTTGAGTGAGTTGCTTAGCTTCCACTCACACCGTTAATGCAAACGACCTTGGGTTGGGTCATGTCTTCGTAAGCGAAACGTACGCCCTCACGGCCCATGCTCCCGTACTTGAAACCGCCGAAAGGCATTGCATCAAAGCGGTAGTCGGAAGAGTCGTTGATCATCACCCCGCCCGCCTCCAGTCGTTTAGCGGCGGTCAATGCAACCTTCAGATTGCTGGTGAAGATCCCGGCATGCAGGCTGTATTCAGGTTCGTTAGCCAGCGCCAATGCTTCATCCAGGGAGCCGACGCGCTGGAGGATGACTACCGGGCTGAACACTTCTTCGCACCACAACTTGCAATGGCGGTCGACGCCTTCCAGCACGGTAGGTGAATAGAGCGAGCCGTTACGTGTGTTGCCAACCAACAACGTGGCGCCTTTGGCAATGGCGTCATTGACCACTTCCTCGGTACGCTTGGCTGACGCCTCGGTAATCATCGGCCCTACGTCCGTCTGCTCATCTGCAGGGTTGCCGACGATCAACTTAGAGGTCTGTTCAACAAAGCGCGTTTTGAAGGCTTCATAGAGTGAAGCTTCGATGAGGATCCGTTGGGTACCGATGCAGTTTTGTCCGGCCGCCCAGAAAGCCCCCGACACGCATGAATCAACGGTTTCATCCAAGTCACAATCAGCCATCACGATGACCGGCGCGTTACCGCCAAGGTCCATCGCCAGCTTCTTGAGGCCAGCTGTACGAGCGATCTGCTCACCCGTGACAAAGCCGCCGGTGAAAGACACCATGCGCACTGCACGGTGGGCCACAAGAGCCTTGCCCAGGGCGCCGCCGCCTGTCGCGACGGTGACAACAACCGGAGGCAGACCCGCGTCGACCAAGCACTCCACCAGCTTGATCGCTGATAGCGGTGTGAGCTCAGACGGCTTGAGAACAACTGCATTTCCTCCTGCAATGGCAGGCCCTAATTTATGCGCGACCAGATTAAGCGGGTCGTTGTAAGGGGTGATGGCGACGATGACGCCCAACGGTTCACGGGTGAACCAGCCCTGACGGGATTCAGACCCGACATAGGCGTCAAAAGGAATGACTTCACCGGCGTTGCGCTTGGCTTCTTCGGCAGACAACTTCAAGGTGTTGACGCAGCGCAACACCTCCTTTCGCGCCTGCTTCAGCGTTTTTCCCGACTCCGCGACGATCAGTTTGGCAAAGGCGTCTTTGTCACGCTCGACTGAGCTTGCAGCCTTTTCCAAGATACGCGCACGCTCATGGCGTGGCAGATCCTTGGCAATCAAGGCGCCTAAAATGGCGGTGTCAACTATCGTGGTAGCGGAGGATGCGGGTATGTCTGCCACTTCACCCACTTTGCTGCCGTCAAACGGGCTGAGCACCGTAATGGCCTTATAATCAGCAGCGAGCGAGAGACTCAAGCTATTCATGATTACTTACCTGACGTGGTTTTGTGGTTGTGGATGCTTACGATGTCGGCGAGCAATGCGAAGGCGGTTTCAAAACGACCTGCCCCCGCCCCCACTACAGTGACGGGACCGAGAATGGCCGTGTTGAAGGTAATTGCGTTGGTGGCTCCGCTCACGGCTGAGAGCGCGTCGTTCGCCGGTAAGAGCTGGGGACTCACCGATGCCGAAATCGAACCATCGCTCCGTTTCTCTGCGCTGCCAATCAGCTTCCAGCGGGCATTTGCTTTCGTCGCCTCGGCAATATCCTTGGCCGTGATTTCAGAGATCCCTTTGCACAAGACATCGCTTGGTTTGAGTTTTGCGCCCAGTAGTTCATTGGCGAGGATGACGACCTTCAAGCGCACATCGTGCCCTTCTACATCCGCTGTTGGATCGGCTTCGGCGTAACCCAACTCCTGGGCTTTTGCGACAGCACTCGAGAAGTCCAACCCCGTCTCCATGCTGGAGAGGACAAAGTTTGACGTGCCGTTGAGGATCCCCTTGAAGCCGGTGATTTCCGAGCCTGCCAGTGACTCCTTGGCCAAACGGATAACCGGGGTCCCGCTCATGACAGAACCTTCAAATTCAAAGCGGGCGCCGGTGCTATCGGCCAGCGTCTTCAAGCTTTGTGCATGCAGCGCCACGGGCCCTTTGTTGGTGGTCACGACACTGACGCCCTTTTCCAGAGCCCAGCGGCAGAAGGTCGTAGCCGGTTCACCATCCACAGGATTGGTGAACGTTGCCTCAGCGACAATATCGGCGCCAGAGAAGCGGATAACGGTTTCGTTTGCCGGCTCAGCAGTCCCGCCGGCCAGGGTCCTGAAACTGCCTTTAGCAGCAGGCACTGCTGCCAATTCACGAGCGTCCAGGCCGTCTTTGTTAATGATCGAACCGAGGTAAAGGTCACTGACACCGACAATCTTCAAGGTAAAACCTAATTCATCGGCCCAACGCGAATTCTTATCGGCAATAAGCTGGGTCAGCGCGCGGTTAACGCCACCAAATCCAAGCAACGCAATTTTGTATTCAGTCACGACAGGGTTCTCATTGTTATGTTGTGGTGCTGAGATAGTAAGCCGCCAACTTAACTTTACGAATATGGCAAACAGAACGTTGTTGCGAGCAAAATGCTCGTGCAACAGCGCAACTTGCTATTTTGTGCTCGACAGAACAAAAGACGTTACGGTATTCAGGACTCCCGGCAGCGTCGAGATCTCACTCCATACCCTGTGGATACGATCTGCATTCATCGCCTGAACCGTCAGTACAATATCGAGGTCGCCACTCATCACATTGCAGGAAATAACTTCAGGCATTGCACCAACGGAGCGAACAACTTCTGAATCTCGCATACGATCCTTACGATAAACGAAGATTAATGCATTAATGGGTCCTGCATCAGCTGAAGGCATACCTTTAATAATTGTGTAGCCTCGGACATACCCATCGCGCTCCAATCGCTCAATCCGCAGCCTGACTGCGTTCCTGGACAAATTGACTTTTAGGGCAATATCGTTGTGGGCCAACCGTGCATTGCGAGTTAGCTCCTCCAAAATCTTTTCATCAACCTTATCTAAAACACGTTTCATCTCTGGCTCCGGACTTATAACGAGTGAGACTCCGTGTCTTTGGATAAGGCCCTGACCAGCGAGATCAGCGACCTGACGTCGTTGGGAATTGAAGTACAGTCTTGTTCGGCGACTGCAGGAGCACCAACAGTATTTAGGTGGCCAACAACCTCTGACTTTTGGGTTGCAGTGCCAACTTTCGACGGATGTGTGGTTGCCAGGCAAATCATGGGGATCATCAAGCTGCGTCTGCTTATACGTGCAGCGCGCAAGCCGATAGCGGTATTGGGACTGACCAGATATCCACTCTCTGCAAAGACCTCATGAATACAACTGAATGCGTCTGCATCGTCCACAGCCAGTGAGTCAAACAGTTTGCGTGCCTCCAACCATTCATCCTGCGCTAACTGAATAGTGCCCTCGCCTTCTAGCAGCTGCATATTACGAGCTACTTTTTCTCCGCATCGATTTAAGATGCTCCACTGTATGCGCTCAAAATTAGAGGCCAATGAAACATTCATAGTGGGGATTTTGGTAGCACGAATCTCATTTCGCCTATAAAAATTTGATTGGAGAAAATTATGCAGTCCGGCGTTAGCATTCGTGGCAACGATAAGCTGTCGAATGGGCAGCCCCATTTGCTTGGCAATATAACCAGCATACAGGGCGCCAAAATTTCCAGTCGGGACACTGAAAGCAATCTCTCTTTTAGGCGCACCGAGTTGAAGAGCAGAATAGAAATAGAACGACAGGTGCGCAAGCACGCGAACCCAATGCACTGAGTTGAACGAAATGAGATGCTGCTGCGCATCATTATTTTTTTTCAGGAACTGCTCACACAAACGATGACAATCAGAATAGTCTCCGTCAATCTCAACATTCACAACATTATCTTCGTGCGTACTCAGTAAGCGTCGGCGGCCCTCCGCCGTCAACCCCGTGGAAGGATGCAATACCAACAGCGTAACGCCCTTCATTCCCGAAAATGCTTTTATTGCTGCAGCGCCAGTATCTCCACCGGTACAACCTATAACCAGCGCCTTCTTCCCAGACCTCAGCAAATTATGATCGATAAAGCGAGCCATCAATTGAAGGCCGACGTCTTGATAGACGCCTGACGGCCCATGAAACAATTCGAGTATCCACTCGTTACTCGCGGTCTGGTAAAGCGGTGTCACTGCGTTACTTTTAAAACAATCAAAAGTCTTCTCAAGGATACGAGACAACTGATCCCGCTCGATCCAACCTCCCAGAAAGGGCTCGATTACGTAGCGAGCCAATTCATGGAAGGGCAACCATTCGAGCTTTGAGAGCTCCTCCTTTTTGAAGCGGGGAACCTTGTGCGGCACGTACAAGCCCCCGTCAGGCGCGTACGCCCCCATCAGCACCTCGCTGAATTCGTACGTTCTACCAGGGGTCCGTGTGCTGACGTATTTCATGATCCAAGACACCCTCAAGCTATTCCCGAGCGGGCCACCTGCAAGCTGGGTCTTCGCCGGAATTCAATGCGGTAGCGTTAATCGCCTTTGATCCAGCTTCAAGCCAACGACCAAAAAAGTCAATATATCGACTATAATATCTCACCAACGGTATTCCGTTCCTGATACACGAGCCCCCCTTTTGCACCAGCTCATGGGATGTGCCACGGCCGACAATGCTTGAAAAATGGGAGAACACTATGTGTGCCAAGAATCTGCTGCACTCGCTTTATCAGTACAAGGCATGGTCTGAGGATGTGTTACTCAGGTGCTTGAAAGCGCCCGTTGCACAGTCCTTCCCTGTGGAGATGGAGAAGGCCTGTTATTGGCTCAGGCACATCAATATTGTGGACCAGCTATTCATCGCCAGACTGCAGGGAAAACCGGAGAAGTTTGACGACGTCGTCACTGAGCAGCAGCAAGACATTCGTCAGTTGGAAGAGGCATTCACAAAGGCAAATCAATGGTTTGTTGACTACACAAAATCAGTCACTGCAAAAGAGCTGTCTGAACCGGTGGAATTTTTCTTCAAGGATGGCAAACCGGGCAATATGACCAAGGAGCAAATCCTTGCTCATGTGCTTTCTCATGGGCTCCAGCATCGAGGAAGTGTTAGCACGATCCTACCCAGGGAAATCCTGGAGGGATACCAAGATCATTTCACAACGTTTTTGAAACTGTAGGCAGTTGGATATCTGCCTCCTCAACCATGAGGAGGCAGAGTATTCACCGCAGTGCTCAGCTCAATTCAAGCACGTCTATCACCGCTGCAATTTGCTTGCGTCCTGCCCCTTCGATGGTTCTAAGCGGCAAAGGCAGGCTCGGAGAGTGAGTCATGCCGCGTAGCTCCGCGGCAGTGGCTATCACGCGAAAGCTACCTCCAAATTGGCTGAACAATGCCCAAAGCGGCTTCAAGGATTCGGAGAGGCGCGTAGCCTCAAAGGCGTCACCTGACAATGCTGCTCGTGTGATGGCGAGCGCCGTATTGGGGAACAAACCGCCCATGACCAAATACCAGGCATCGCAGCCGGCGTTCATTCCAACAGCGGCAAACGCATCGCCGCTTATTCCAATAGTTACGTGACTCGGAATCAATTTTCGCAGGCGCTCCACGCGCTCCCTGGCCAGATGCGGCGCCTCGGGGATGCCAGGGATTTTGATTGAGCTGACATTGGGTAGCTCTGCAATACGCCCGTGTAACTCATCGGTAAATTCGAAATGGGTGGTACCAGGATTGTCATAGACACATAGCGGGATTGAGACGTTGGCCGAGACCATTTCGTACATCGAAAACACATCGTCCTGAGTCAGTTTTTGATACGACACGGGTGGCAGCAGCAAGGCTTTGACTCCCACGGCTTGCGCATCCTCGGCCAGCAGCAAAACGTCGCGTGTACGCAGCGCACCGATGCTCACCATCACTGGCACGCCCTCCGCGGCCTCTACTGCCAACTGAGCAACTCGAGAACGTTCGGCTCGAGAAAGATACGCATAGCCCCCAGTGGATCCTAGAGCCCCGATGGAATCTACTTTGGCTGCCACCAATTGCTGCACAAGACGAGTAAAAGCATTTTCGTCCACACCCTGCTCATCCATAGGCGTCAGAGGAAATGCACTAAGGCCGGTAAACATCGTCATCACTCCTTGCAGTGGTCTATGGACTATTTGGCCCCAGGACCAATCAGTGAGCTTTCGATCTGGACGCCTGGCATCATTTGCTGCAACCCTTCGATGAGTTTGTCCCCCGCTTCCGTCAAGGCTTCAAGCGGCATCGCCGGCAGACTCTCCAGAATGAACCACATGCTCTTCGCGTCAGCACCGAGACGGGTCCTGACACCTTGCCGCCAATTCCAGCGACGGCAGGTCACGCCTTTGTCATCGCGCCAGACAACCTCGCCGGGGTCTGGATATTCGAAAGCAGGAGCACCTTCTTTCATCGTGTCAAAAGGCTCAGTGCCATCAGCGACTACGAGCCGAGGGGAGCCCACATAGGCTTCAATGTTTTCCCCGCCAACAGGGATGGCGTACTCAATACTGATTGCGTTGTAGAGATCGACGATGGGATCCAGGCTAGGCAAGCTTCCGTCACGCAAAACCCGTTTACGCAGCGCCTCAGCTGAACAGGGCGTACGCTGCGGCTTGGCGCCGAACTTTCGGAATGTCTCCGCCCATGCGGCCAGGTGAGCTTCTCCCCAGCTTGGCCCACCTTCCTGTACAGCCTTGCAAGCACGGTCCAGGGCTGCCTGAGCAACCTCAGGATGGGTCAGTGACGCAGCGTCCACCACAATGCTCAGGGCCCTGAACTCCGGAGCCAATTCTGCAACGGCTTGATCGATCAACGGCAGTACGGACAGCATCAAAAACCTCCAGGAATCCAAATGTCATTTCATGCTAGTCAGTGACGACCAATAAAGTCAATATAATGACCAATATCATCTACTATAACGCGTGCACAGATTGACGGGGCAATTGGTAAAGGCCGAGAATCCCACTACATTTTTTTCATGACATTCATCAATGACCACGAATACCAGCCTGTCGATTACCCCTGGCGCTGATGCTCAAGCCGTCAGCCTGGCCGTTGCGCGCACGCTCAAACAGGCGCGCAAAGCACAGAAGATCACGCTGGATGAGCTTTCTCGCCGCTCAGGGGTGAGCAAAGGAATGGTTGTCGAAATAGAGAAATGTACGGCGAACCCCAGTATCGGCATCCTTTGCAAAATCGCCGCCGCGCTGGGCCTGTCCGTTGCAGACATCGTCAACGTGACCGAAGCCCCATCCGCCCATATCATCGACAGCCAAGACATCCCCACGCTCTGGACCGGGGACCTGGGAGGAACGGCGCGGCTTCTGGCAGGAACGTCCGGTCCTAATATGATCGAGCTGTGGCGTTGGGAAATGCACCCAGGCGAATTTTTCGCTTCACAGGGACATCCTCAGGGCACGCTTGAGTTGTTTCATGTGGAGAAAGGCACGCTGAAATGCGTGGTAGGGGAAACAGAGCTGGTCATCCCTGCGGGGAGTTCGGCAGTGGCCAGAACCGATGTTCCCCATTCCTATTCCAACGCTGGCAGATCCAAGTTGGTATTCACTATGTCCGTGACCGAGATGCATCAGTAGATAGCAGCAGGCTGGCCGTCAGTAAGCATCTGCAAAGTGGACGAACCTGCCAATTTCAAAGGGGTTGTACCACTGAGCCCGATCAAATACTGCGGTGGATCACCGCTAGGGCGCGAATTCACAATTGCTCGAGCAGCGCATGTGACTGGGGGCATAATGGGGGGCAAATTTCGGTTCCTTAAAAAGGATGCCCCCACCGATGCCCCCAGATATTGCGGTTGTTTTCAAACGAAAACTCAGCGATGCCTTGATCCGCTCGCTGGCCGAACCGGGTAAACACGCCGATGGCGAAGTCCCTGGGCTCTACTTGGAGGTAAGGGCGTCGAGCAAGGTCGACAAATCTCCTTCCAAGGTTGGGCGATTGAAGTATCGCCTGCATGGCAAGGAAAACCGCTTCTCCATCGGCGCTTACCCCGACATTGGTCTCAAGGAGGCGCGCGACATTGCCCGCGGCGCACGCCGCGATGTGGCTAATCACATCGTCCCGCTCAAGGCCAAGACCGCCAAGATCGAGGCGAAGTTGCTCAATGAAGAGCGCACCTTCGCGTACGTGGCCAAGCAAGGGTTGGCATTCAAGCCTGCCGAACTGGTGACCAAATCCATCTCGGGTCGACCGGAGCGCTGAACAACCACATCTTGCCTGCCATTGGCAAAAAACCGGTCAGCGAGATCAAGCTGGAGCACTTCACTACGATCATCACCGAGTTGCGTCGTCAACGCACCCTGGCCATGGCCCGGCGCGTGCGCACCATCATCCGCGCCATCCTGGGGTTGCCGAGGGCCGCGGCTGGGTGGAGCGCAACGTGGCGCTCAGCAACATCGAGGAGCTGAAGATCCGCCATATCGTCACCAGCAATCCGGCAATCGAAAGGCCAGTCGACCTGGGCAGGTTTCCGCTGCGTCTGGATGACTGCAACGACGGCAGCGTTGCGCCTGCTGGTCATGTTGCCGGTCCGCCCTGGCGAATTAGTGCAGATGCGGTGGGAAGACGTCGATCTGGGCGGCGCCGATTGGCGTTACGTGGTCGGCAAGACCGAACATCTGATGTAGTGCCCTTGAAACCTTGGATAAGCACTCTATTCATCACACACTGCGGCAACCCAACAAGAAGTATCAGGAGTCTGTCCGCAGTTTAGAAGGCAGCTTCGTATCGAAGCTATAGCGCAAGTGTGCTGCAGCCAAATCGTGGCGTTTCCCTTTAGAACCAGAAATCCGATCAGCGCGTGCAGGCAAAGCTATTTATTGAGTTTTATATTGCGCTAAAGCTATGGAACGACCGAGTTGGGCAAGCTTTGCGCACGAGCTCATACGGGTTCCTTGTGATGGACAGACCGTAGCAAGCCAACAGCCTACTATCCGGAAACCTGCGGTTTACTTGCCCAGAATGTTCTTCAACGCAGCGGTATGGCCGGCCGGGTCGTTTACGCTGGACATCACTTCGATGATGGTGATCGTCTGATCGTTCATCGCCATCAACGAGGCCATCAGTAGTTTCAGGCCGTTGAAATCGTCGGTGCCGTCCAGGCGGTACATCTTCAAGTCGTTCACCTGAATGGTCTTCTCGCTGGTCATGCGAAAGTTGGGTGAAGCGGCCTGCTGCTTTTCCTTCAAGGTATCCACGGCAAGGCGAAACGCAGCGTCCGGGGTGGTGCCCGCAGTCGGCGCCGGACCTTCGGTAACGATGATGGCCCGCTCGCTTTTCGGATCGAAGTACATCGTGCCGCCGTTCTCGCTGTTCAAGGCACGGGCCTCGACGCCTTCCAGCACGAACTTCAGCTTGCCGCCTGCCAGGGACACCGATTGCATGTCCGATGGCGCCGTAGCGGTTTTTTCAGGCGGGGCAGCAACTGCCATGGTGGCCGCGCCGCTCAAGGCAGCAAGCACGCACAAGGAACGGGTCCAGCCCAACAGCAAATGCTTTGACATTCATAGCGCCTTTATTTTCAGGCCATCGAATATCGACGGACTGTCGTGCGAACAGCCTAGCTTACTTGCCTGCTCACTTGCCCATATGTTGTTCACAGCCGCAGCGTGTCGCTTATATTTGCGGTCAGCATGGGGATTGATTTGTCAGCTGGAGCAGCTATGCGACGTTCCTGGTAATTACCACGACGAAGCGAATGACTTTGCTCACAAGGCGAATATCAGATTCTCCATGGGGCTCCAAGTCTCAAATGAAGCGATAACCAAGCCGCTACACATCGTTGCCTCATCTTCAGGCTGCGCGAATCGTAGCTCAGATCGATTTGGTAATCCCCCCTGTGAGCTACTCGACCTACAGCTGCGACCAAGCTGCCCCGGATGTCCTCCGTGCCAGCGACTTTAAAAACGGCCGGTTCGGTATCGTTAAGCGCATAGATTGAATCTGAGGCAGGACTCTCACTTATGAAGAATACCCTAATCGCAACTGGCATCGCTCTGCTACGTCATACGGCCTTACGTGCCACGATCGGGCACTAAACAGTGAGCAGGAAACGAAATGGCTTTCAGCGATGACAACGGTGTTTTTGCGTTCGCGTGCCGCCCGCTGGAAGACATTGGTGGTGCACCTGGGCATGACGATTTTCTGGCAGCGTTGGCGGATCCGAATCACCCTGAGCATGAGGCAATGTCGGAGTGGTATGGGGATGATGGGTTCGATCCGACGGCGTTTGACTGCGAGTGGATCAATCAGAGGTTGAAGCAGGCAAAGGTCTGATCAGCAAGAGGGTGTCGGGCGGACGCTTACAGCCAAACTTTTTTCGGACTTTCCAATAAAAAACTCACTAAAATCACTTCACAAAATGACCAGGATCCGAACACGCAGCAGACCTGGAAAATTAGGATATTTTTAGGGATAGAAGCAGCACACAAAACGCAAATACTCTATACATATCAAAAGCTTATTTTTTTATGATTCCGGGTTCGGGCACCATCATTACGTTCCACGACCTCCCAAGAAGTCGCTGAAACCCACATAGAACCTGCCTTGTGCAGGTTTTTTGTTGCCAACATTTGTCCCCCACACTCACTCACCCCAACATTTTTCTAGTACATCCTGAGTTCGATTTTGGGTGATGTACTAGTTGGCACTCCCTGATACCGCCGCCAGGCAAGCAAAACCCAAAGCTTACGCCTACAGCCTGTGAGATCGAATATATGAAAGACAGGACATGACCATTTGTGGATGAAGGCTTGGCAAACAGGTGAGGCCATTTACGTATTTGCGAGTCCCCATCCGATCTGGTCACCAGAACAGCATCCTCAATGCCAACGCGACCACGACTAGATTGAAAACTGCTTCCATCCACTGGTCGCCCTTCTTTAAGGCAAACTTCGCGCCGGCATTTGCACCCAATAGCGTGCCAATAATCAGGCAACATCCGTACTGCCAGTCAATGAGGCGGCTGACGCCGAAAATCAGTAATGAACCCACGGAGAGAACCAGCCCACCGACTTTGCGGGTCCCCACCGATTCGCTGATGGTTTTTCTGAAAAAGATAATGAATAAATACGTCGAGAGTTTGGCTTGCCCACCAAATAGCCCGCCGATCATTCCCACGGGGATAAAGAGGATATAGCCAAACAGACGTCTGATCGCTGAGGGAGGTGTTTCGCCGCTACGAGGTTTTTTTATAAGAGACAGTGCGACGAGCAGCAATGTCAGCCCGCCAATTATCTTGTGCAGCAGCGCGGGATCTATTTGAAGAAGCAGGCTCGCGCCTGCCAGAGCCCCAACCAACCCCAGTACCGCAGCTGGAAAGGCCAGCGCATAATCGACCTTTCCCTGGTTATGGAAGTGCCGCAGTCCGGCAACCATGGTGCCTACCGAGGCCAGGCGCGCAGTGGCGATCGACGACTGAGGTGCAATCCCCAGCCAGATCATCACCGGAACGGTCAAAAACACACTGCCACCGGTGTTGGTCCCGACGAATCCCGTTATTATTCCAAGGAAAATCAGACCGACGCCTGTCAACCACTCATGCCCCATCATGTTGAGGTGCTCGCATAAGATTCATGGCACGGCTTACTCGCTCAAGTAAACCGGGTCTATCCAGTGATAGCAGTTTCTATTTCGGGAGCCGGCGGTCACATGAAGCTTTGCGGTATGTACGAAGCTGTACTCGCCGATAATCGGGCGGCGTAGCGAACTTTCAGGCCCAGTGATTTTGCATACAGTACACCTCGGTTAATGAGATCTTGTATCTGTGCTTTTGATTTTCTAATTCGATATTTATGTGACGTTTCATTGATACCAGAAAATATGCCTACCCAGTTTGCTCCTATTGCCGTAACCGCATCAATACCATCTTGATGCGCGCGGGAAGAAGGTAACTTCCTGTTGGTGAGCGTTGATACTGGAAGTTAAATGAAATGTACTTGAAGGGTTGCAGCAATATCAAGCATCGCAAATCAGGGCTCCTCAGCCACCAACATGAATAAAACTTCATGGTTTCGCATATTGACTTTCTTAAAGTTACTGACTGCCTGTTCTCACCCATTGAATCAAAAGAAATTTTATTTATGACACTTTTTCGCACAAGGCAGCTTAGTGCCTGACCTTTTAACCCTCTTATGACTTCCAACAGCTTTGCATTCGGCAAGCTATATATATTTAATCTAACAGAGGACCTGAGATAGATGGCACTGATTAAAAGCCGTCCAGTTGCAGCTTTTCGGGTGCTTGCTGGAGGGGGTCGAGGGAGGACGCCCCCCAGCGACTCGCCGTGCACCTTGGGCAATCGCCGAGAACGGGCGGACAAAGGTCGCGAAACCCACAGGCCGCAGATAGCGCGATAGACGCCTGCGAAACCCGCTAGAAAAACTTAAACCATAGAATGAGTGATCGGAATGTACTTTTGCGCAGAATTAAGTCATTTAGGGACCTACCTGGCTCACCCCTCAGCACTTTAAAGTACGCCAATCATTCAACTATCGGCGTCTTTATGAATCTCTGGTTTCGACTTCTCCTCATGCTGCTTCGTCGACCTTGGCGCAGACCGGCAAAAGCGCTGGAATCAACCGTCATCCGAATGCGCGTCTGGCCACTGGACCTCGACTTCAATCGACATGTCACCAACGGCCGATATTTCACCCTGGCCGATGTCGGACGCATGGATTTCGTTTTGCGCAGTGGCGCCTATCGAGTAGCTATTAGAGCAAAGGCGCTGCCCATCGTCGGAGACACTTGGGGTAAATTTCGTCGTGAGCTTAGACTGTTTGAAGCGTTTGAAATCCACACAAGGATGCTTGGCTGGGACGACAAGTGGAGCTTCATGGAGCATCGATTTGTGAGCAAAGGCAGAGTGATCGGCGTTGTCGTAATGCGAGGTCTATTTCGTTCAGCGAAAGGTATTGTTCCGCCAAGCGAGTTTGTTCGAGAACTGGGACTGCCCGAACGGTCGCCAGAGATGCCGGAATGGCTGGCCTCGTGGTCGCAGAGCTGCGATGCCATGAGCCGCCAACTCAGGGATGAAGAAAGCACCAATGATTGACTTGACGTGCAGGCAGCCCATGACCAGCGCGCTATTGGGACCGTTGATTGCTCCGCCGTTGGCGTGTGCGGCGTAACTTCGCCAGCCCGTGTAATTCGTCAATAATGGGCTGTATGTACTTTTCTCCGAGCAGGTGCTGGTATACCTCGAAGTGGTCCTATCGCCAAGCGCACTTGCTTCTTTATTTCCTCTATGGCCAGGCACGCCTCATGCACGAAGCGTTCGTCGAATACGCCATGCAACTCAAGCTCAATCCCACTTTTGTCATGGTGTATTTGCACATGGCAGTATCGACCACCATATTGGCCGCCGCTGCAAAATAACATCAAATTAAAACCATGACCGAGGAGCTTACGTAATTGATCCTGAAGACTGTCTTGGTGCAAGCCAGATATTTCCAGCTGCCGAGACACACATGGGCCATTGGCGAATTGCTTACTAAACATAACCACCTCCACTTTTATCGGTTACGCAGTGCCAGCACTACTGCGCACTATCACGAACAAGCTTACGACGTACCCAGCCTGAAAAATGTCAGAAGTCGGTAAGGTTATGGTAAATACCACGAGCGCTTCGAGTTACTTCCCACTCTGTTATTTACCCACCTTAACCATAAATTAACGCTACCAAACAGAACAACCTATTAAGCTTGGCTAATGCGCCTCTCCTGCCCCGACAACTCATGAGGTGATGGCGACCCATCGAGCCTGCCGGCCGGGTCGCAAACGGCGCACGACCGATATATCATTCTGGAGTGTTTCACTAATGCCTGACGACAACGCTCATTCGGCAAAACATGCCTTGTTCAGTATTGCCCTGGTTAATTATAAAACGCTGCACATGACACGCCTTTGCTTAGGATTGCTACGCGACTACGCTATATACCATCAAGTTCCGGTCTGGGTAGTGGATAACGGTTCCGCCGATGAAAGCATCCACTACTTGCGGACACTTGATTGGATCAACTTGGTAGAAAGGATCCCCCACCCTCGAGAAGCCGGATATATCGCGCATGGTAAAGCCCTTGATCTGATTTTGGGATATGTTGAAACTCCGTACTTATTCCTGCTTCATACGGACACATTTGTATTTGATACCGATGTGTTCAGTATGATGATGAGCCAAAGCACTGCAACGCCGCGTACAGTGGCAGTCGGTTGTACAGAACAGATCAATCGCGGTTTTTTAAGAACTGCCTGGCGGTTCGGCACTCGACTGATGAAGTACCACTACCGAACACTCATGCGTTACGTGGGGCTACCCTCTAAAAACCCCAAGCCTTTCAGAGAAACCCACTTGAAAAGTTTTTGCACCTTATGGAACTGCGATGTAATTAAACAACATAACTTGCGCTTCATGATGGATAACCGGGTACCGGGATACGCGCTACAAGACAAGATGGTCAAGCTGGGTTATGCGATCAGCTTTCTGTCAGCACGAAGATTGTTCAGTTACCTGGACCATATTCAAGCCGGCACTGTCGCCGCTAACGGCGGCTATGACACGGACCATCGTCGAAGAAAAACGTATCACGATACCCTGCTGCGCTTTCAAAAAGAGGCGTCAAATGATGCGAAAACGACCAGTACGGAAAAATGATGGTTGCTGATAAGACCGGCCCGCGAGATTCGAACTGAGTGGGAGCGCACAGCTGACTTGAAAATCGAACCTGATAGAACTTTATCCACGGCCCAGCCCATAGGGCGCTTGTTCGATGCTCATCGCTTACTCTGCGGCGCATCAAGAGGGGTCTCGAGAATGAAGGTTGCGCCCTGCCCTTCCCCGTCGCTGTGCACGGTCAAGCTGCCACCCATTTCCTGCGCGGCGAGCGCGCAGCTGTGCAGGCCGAAACCGTGACCGTCTTTGCGAGTCGTGAAGCCATGGGAAAAGATACGCGTCAGGTGCTCTGGCGTAATCCCGTTGCCATTGTCGGCCACCGTGATACGCAAGACTGCCCCGTCAGCGATGAGGGAGGCGCTGAACGTGATGCACGGGCTGCGATCGACCACGCCGTCCAACGCCTGCCTGGCGTTTCTGATCAGGTTTACCAGAATCAGCAGCACCCGGTGCCGGTCCAGCGACAGCAGGGGCAAGTCGGCAATGTCCTTGACCACCGTCACCTCCTGATTCATCCGTGAGCCGGCACTCATGCGCCAGGCATCATCGATTAATTCCGAGACCGGTATTGTCTCGACGACACTGACGGCAACGGCATAGGACTGCTGGGCAGCGACAATGGTCTTGATGTGGTCAATGCCTTTGGTGAGTTGCTCGAGCTCTTCGATGATGCCCTGCTGTTCTGCCGCCACCGCCTGCGCCAGCTTGAGCAGGTAGTCGGGCAGCATCTTTCCCCGCTGGTCCTGGGTGAAGAAATCGCTCAGCTCATGGATGTGTTCGTTCATCATCTGCGCCACCTTGCCCAGGCCCTGGGCCTTGGAGGTGCGCATCTGGCTGCTGACCAACTCGGCCGAAACGTTCACGCTGTTGAGGACGTTGCCGACATTGTGCAGCACCGTCGTGGCGATCTCGGCCATGCCCGCCTGACGGGATTTCGCATTCAGCTCGGATTGCACCTGGCTCATGCGTAGCGCCGCGCGTACGCGAGCCTTGAGCTCCAATGGCGAGAAAGGTTTGGCGATATAGTCATCGGCGCCACTCTCCAGCCCGGAGATGCAAGCTTCGCTGCCGCCGCGGGCGGTCAACAGGATGACGGGCAGATGGGCAAAACCGGCGCTCGCCTTGATTCTGGCGGTCAGGCCAAAGCCGTCAAGCTCCGGCATCATCACATCCGAGAGAACGACATTGATCGGTTGACGCTGCAGCATGGCCCAGGCCTGTTCTCCATCAGCGGCGGTGACGACGCTGTAGTCGTCGCGCAAAAGCTCGCTGAGGTAGCCAAGCATTTCCGGGCTGTCATCGACCACCAGGACCCTGGACTGCGAGGTGCGTTCCGGGTGCCGTTCGTTGTCTGCATCGGCCATGGACGCCTGGTCGTTGCTACTGCCACGGCGGCCGTCGTCGAACAGCAAGTGGCGCTGCTCGGTTGTGATCATTGCGGTGGGTGACGATCCCTCATGCAGATGACCGGCTTCGGTCGGCACCGTGTCTTGCTCGGTTCCCCGAGGAAATCGAACAAGGAAGCACGAGCCCTTTCCAGGCTCACTGTTGACACTGACTTCGCCCCCCATCAGTTCGACCAGATCCTTGACCAGGGCCAGGCCGATGCCTGTACCGCTGTAATGCCGCGTGGCGGAATTGTCGATCTGGGAAAAACGCTGGAACAGCAGGGGTAATTTGTCAGGCGCGATGCCAATGCCCGAGTCTTGCACCGCGAGCTCAAATCGCTCGTCATCAAGCGCAGTGACTGCCAGATGCACCGTACCGCCAGCAGGGGTGAACTTGATGGCATTACTCACCAGGTTGAGCAGAATCTTCTCGAAGTGTCGGGGGTCCAGGAACACGGTGCCGAGGGCAGGATCGATGCTGCAGGTCAAGGTGCAGCCTTTGCCCTTGGCCACCATGGCGGCGTCCTCGGCCAGCACACCCACCGCCTTGTTCAAATCAACGGGCGCCGGACACAGCTCAAACTTGCCTGCTTCGGCCTTGGAGAAGTCAAGGATATCGTTCACGCGGTTCATCAGGCGCAGTGCGTTTCGTTGTGCGCGCTCGATTTGCACGCGCCAGTCCGCCGGCGGCGTGATCGCCACCGAGAGCTGCTCCAACGGGGCGAGAATAAGGGTCAAAGGGGTGCGCAGTTCGTGGCTGACCGTGGCGACGAAATCACTCTTTGCCTGGTTGGCCGTCTCGGCCTGGTTGCGCGCCTGAATAAGTGCAACCGCCTGCGCCTCCAGCACCTCGGTCTGCCGGTGCAGCGTGTCGGTCCGCTCGGCGACCATTCTCTCCAGAGAGGCCTGCACCTGCTGTCTTTCGGCTTCGGCCTCGGCCTCCAGCACCCGGATGCGCAAGGCATTCTCCTGGAACACCCGGACGGCGCGAGTCATGATCCCAATCTCATCGCCGCGTCCAGCACTGGCGATTTCGGCGGTCAAGTCACCGGCAGCGAGCCGGCGCATGGCCGAAGCCAGGGCGACGATGGGCTGCGCGACAAACCGCGAGGTGCTCCAGGCAATGGCTCCGGCCAGCAGGATGGCGACGGCGCCAGCGACTATTGTCGCCAGCATGCCGCGATCCTTGTGGACCAAGGCGTCTGAACGCGCTTCGCCTGCGAAGCGCGCAACCAACAGGCCAGCGCTGCGTGCCTCGATACGAACCTGGTCGCGCGCGTCGCCCAAGGCGTTGCTCGCCTGATGGAACCCGGCAAATGCCGCCCGGTAGCCAGCAATCTGATCGCTGACCGTCAGGGGCGTAGCGCTGGCCTGCTGCCCCACAGACGATGGCAGAACCCGGGCGAGACGGGAGAGTTCATCGAGGATGACGCCTACAGAGCTGGCGACCTCGGCCGACGGCACCAGGCGAAACGACAAGGTCTGCGCTTCCAGGGTGGCAACACGTTCGGCGAAACGCTTGGACAACGCGGCGGCGTTTTGCAGCAAACCGATGGCGGCCTGAATGTCACTGGCGTCATGGGCAATGTGCTCGTCCACTTCAGCCAACATGACTTCAAGGCGCTCTGCCACGCCTCCAACAGCCCCCAGATGCCGCAAAGCCTCGCCGCCCCGGAGCCTGGGAGCCTCGCCAAGCTGCTCGAGCGCCAGGCTGGCTGCAGCCACCGCCGTCGCCAACTGCTCCAGGGTCTCCACCTGTTGCGGCGCCCCCATCAACTCACGCAATTGCTCGACCACAGGCGGCAGCGCCGCACAGGCGTTGCGCGCCGCAGTGGCGGCGGCACCATCACCGCTCACCAGCACCTGGGCCACATTGGCGGTAATGATGCGTTCGCCGTTGCGCAGGATATCCAGGATGCGATGGGCGCTCTGGGCGTTGCTCACCCGCGCCTGGTGGTCGGCGGCGCGGGAGTCCAGGCCCTTCAGCCCAGCGGCGATACCCAGTTCAACGAGGGCCGTCGCCTCTCGCATCCGGGCGTAATGGGCGGTCATATTCTCGGTTTCGCCATCCATGGTCAGGGTCGCCGCCCGCAAGGACGCGATCGCCGCAGCGAGCCTCTCCAGGCTGCCCTTGAGCGATTGCGCCTCTGCCGCCGGGATGGCGTTAAGGCCGTTGATAGCGGTCGCGACCAAGCCCTCGGCCTGGGACACGCTGTCCTGGTCGCGGGTGGCAATGAAGTTTTCCACCCGCCCGGTAGCCCCGTTGACCGAGGCCAGAATTTCCGCGGAATGGCTGGCGGAATCCACCGCACGTACCATGCCTCGCAGGCCGTAGAGGTTCACGAGCGATACCGCCAGCATCAGCAACACCAGTGCGGCAACCGCCAGGCCGATCCTGACGGCAATGGGCCTGGCCGTGGCTGATTTGAATGTCAACATGGGGCCTCGCCTCCTAGCCCGCCGCTACTGTTTCGTCACCTCCGGCAAAGGCGCCGGCGGCGCCGTATGGTTGATGGCCGCATCGATCATCGCCGCAACGGAAGCCTGGCCGTAGAACGGATTGGCGGCACCGCCCACCGGCATAGTGGCAAGCCAGGCGTCCAGGTCTTTGGCATCAATACGTACCAGCGGCACTTCGACGAACTTCGGCACCTGCTTGCCCGCCAGTATCTGCTGGGCCACCCAGAACCCCATCTGGGAGACGCTCGGGGAGGCAGAGACAGAGACGGTCTCGTAGCCATTGGCATCGCGTTCCTGTTTCCACAGGGCAAGTTCGTCCTGACGGTTCCCCATCACAATGATCGGCAAAGGGCGTCCCGCCGCCTTGAACGCCATGGCCGCACCATATCCGTCGCCACCCTGGGTAGCCACGGCATCAATGGTGGGCAGCGACGGCAGCGCCAGCGTCACTTCCCTGCGGGCGACAGAAGCCGTCCAGTTCCCGTAAACGGTCTTGACGAATTTCAGGCCCGGATAGTCGCTGGCGGCCTTGCGAATGCCATCGCTGATGTTTTTATCCGTGGCATCGCCAGCGATGCCGCGGATCTCCAGTAATGTCCCGTTGCCCTTCAGGCGCTCGGCGATGTAGTCCATTTCCACACGGCCCATGGCGGACCAGTTGTAATCCACGGTATAGACACAGGGCTCGGTGACCAGGCTGGCCATGACGACCACCACGATGCCGGCGTTGCAGGCATCGCGGATCACCCCGTTGAGGGCCGTGTCGGAGGCAGCGAGGATCACGATGGCATCGACGCCCTTGACGATCATGTCCTGGATATGGGCCGCCTGTTCCGAAGCCGAGTTATTGGCGCTGACGACGGGAGCCTCACGGATCAAGCCCTCCTTTTGCGCCTGGAGCGCAATTTCCTGCCAGTTGCGCACCATCACCTTGCGAAAATCGCTGCCTGCGTAGGAATTGCTGAAGGCAATGCTGTAGCTCGCGGTAGGGCCGCTGGCGATGCCCTCGGCGGCAGCCTGGGCCGGATTGGCGGCAACCATCGCCAGCCCCGCCACGCAGCCGGCGAAGCGCCTCAAGATCGTGTGGATCGACTGGGTGTTCATGCTGTTCTCCATCGTGCTTGGCATTTACCAACAGTTATCCACCCGCTCCGGCTTACAGCCTGGATCGACGGCGTGTTCTGGTTGGAGCCGTTGGCCCCCACATTGGAGATTTTCAAGCAGGTGAGGTGTGGGGCAGGCATTGAACGTTTCCCTGTATGCCGCGTGCGGGTTGTTGCGTGAGCCGTTGAAAACGCCTGAAGACCACCCACCGGCTGTCGCCAACGTCAATGACTTTGCCAGGGTCGGAGCCCTTGGCGGCCGAACATTGAAACCCGTAGATGGCTCGCATTGGCAATGAGCATAGTATCAAAGTGCCCGCTTTGCTTGCGGTCTGTAAACGGATGCGGCGCTCTTAGCCATAGTTTTGTGTTTGACTGCCGCCCCACCCAACCCTGCCTGCTGTTCTACGCTTGTTGCTCGACCCACTTATCGGAGACCCGACATGAACCCACACACCACCGCCCTGGTGCTGATCGAATACCAGAACGACTTCACCACCCAAGGCGGCGTGTTCCATGACGCCGTCAAGGACGTCATGCACACGTCCAATATGCTCGCGAACACCGCCACCACGGTTGAACAGGCGCGCACGCTCGGCGTGAAGATCATCCACCTGCCGATCCAGTTCGCCGAGGGCTACCCGGAGCTGACCACCCGCGACTACGGGATTCTCAAGGGCGTTGCCGATGGCAGCGCTTTCCGCGCCGGCAGCTGGGGTGCCGACATCAGCGAGGCGATTACCCGGGAAGCCGGCGACATTCTCGTGGAGGGCAAGCGCGGGCTGGACGGTTTCGCCACCACGGGCCTGGACCTGGTGCTGCGCAACAATGGTATCCAGACTCTGGTGGTGGCGGGCTTCCTGACCAATTGCTGTGTCGAAGGCACGGTACGATCAGGTTATGAGAAGGGCTACAACGTGGTGACCCTGATCGATTGCACCGCGACCTTTACCGACGAACAACAACAGGCAGCCGAACGCTTCACGCTGCCGATGTTTTCCAGGACGTTGCAACACACCGAGTTTCTCGACGGGCTGAACGCCCGGTAGCCATCGCCTAGAAGGCGGCTTTACAGCCGCCTTCGGATTCCCAGCCATCTGCGACACCCTGGCCGGGTTCGTTGATCTGAAACACCTCAGTTGTCAGGGTGTTCGCTCGCCACTGAATCGGCAGCGTCCACATCAGACATATCCTCCTCAAGGGGTGCATCGTCGTCCGGCGGCAGCGGGATCTTATCCTCATCACGCTTCGGGTCGTGCCCTGTCTCGTTGTCCGTGCCGCGCGTTACAGCCTGCTGTGAAATGTTGCCCGGGGCATTCTCATTGATTTCCATGCTGGCTCTCCGTTCTTGGGCTCGGGATATCCGTGCTTAAGGTTGAGAAACGCCATGCCCCCCAGAGTGCCGGGCAACAGACGAATGGACGCGCCCAAACTGGCACAAGGTGGCACTGCCGGTGCATGTTTCGATCCATTCGGCGCCGTGGGTATTTACTGGATGGCGCTGACGGCGGCGCAATTATCGATGCGATTGAAAGGTGATAGTGCTCGGAGGTGCTTCGTTCATTTGTCCAGATTCATTGGTTCATGCATCCGTTCGCCTATTATTGCGCGCAGCCATGCGGCATGAAATTCCATGTCTTCCAGAGAAGTCCCCTCAGCCAATCGATATTCGAACTCCTTGCCCCTCGGCCCCTGACACACGACGCTGAAATGGCCATGGCGGTCATAACTGGCGAGCAAGTAAGGGCTGATACAAATGATATCGCTGAAGGGCACCTGCACTTCGGCGGGTTTACGGCCGCGACGGGTGACGGTGAGAGTAAGCAGTTGCCGGTTCTCGTCAAAGGTGAAGGCCAGCACTCTGGACGCAGAGAACATCCACGCGAAAACCAGCCCCATGAGCACAACAAAACCAAGCATGAACAGGATGAGAGGCGACGTGGTGAGACTCGCCCCATCGCTGGACGATGCGCCTTGCATCGCTTCGAGGCCGAAAAGGATCAGCACCATCACCCCTATGACCGGCAGGAACATAAGCAGCACAAAACAGAAACCCAATATGGCCGCCCCAGTGCTGCCGAAGGTGGGTAAGTCCGGATTGCCATGCCACATAGGTGGGTGAGCGCGCGGTTTTTCAGCGCCTGGCGCGGCTGGAGGCGTTGCGATGGGGTGAACTGAAGTTTGATGGGGCATCCAGCAGGCTCCGGGGGGACTGCGTAGACAGTAGCACTATCGCCAGACAGTCTGGTCCGGTACCCACCGATAAACGTCAACACCTGGCTCGCACTGCCGGCCGGCAGACTGGGGGAAGCCCTGCCGCGACGGTTCAAATCGCAGCCCGCAATTCACGGGGTGACAGGCCATAGTGTGAGCGAAAGCGCACGGCAAAACGGGAGGCGGAGGCGTAGCCGCAGGCGCTGGCAATTTCGCCGATCGGACGAGACGTTGTCTGCAGCCGTTGTAATGCTGTCGACAGTCGAACGCCCTCCAGAATGTTCCTGAAACTATTCCCCTCGTTCGCCAGTTGGCGACGCAAGGTCGACTCCCCCAGATTCATGTGCTGTGCGATGCTCGCAACCGTCCAGTCTCTCTCCGGGCTGGCCATTACCAGTTGCTGCACCCGCTCGCACAAGGGATCGTTGCGCCCCATCAGCAAAGGTCCGGCCTGGCCGCCAAGGCATAGGCTCAGCAGCACCGCTTCCCCATAATGTGTGCAGAGTGCCTGCGGGGCGTTTGCATGGATGGCGACCAGCAACTGCTCCCATGCCTGGGTGGTGTGCCTGTCCAGGGGAACGCATAGATCGCTCTTCAGTGCCCCGCGACCACTCTTGATCTGCTGGCTATATCGGCTGCTGAATTGACGCAATGTCGAGACGGGAAAGGTCACCGCATCGGCGATGTAGTGACCCTGAGGGCCGGGGAAGTTTGAGATACCCAGCTCGCGCCCAGCCGGCATCAGAATCAGATGCCGAGGCCCTGCGCGCATTTCCCGGTCATCCCATTGCAACAGTTTTTCCCCCTGCCGCACTCGACACAAGGTGGTCACGAACACCGGCACCCTGGGCAAGGTAAGGGCATGTCGCGCCCGTATGACACAGGCATCGATAATATTTTCCCGGTGCTGTATGCCGTCACAAGGGCGCATGGTTCTTAACGTCCGTAAGTGGAAGTAATGGTCGCTTTGGCCAGGACGTTGGCGTTGAGCATGTAACCGACCAAGGCTCCGCTGGCCTGGTTGTCGAGCGGTAGCTTATCGACTTTCAAGGCCCACACGGTGAATTGATAGCGATGGGGTTTATCGCCGACAGGAGGGCAAGCGCCACCGAACCCCGGCTGGCCATAATCGGTTCGCCCTTGTACTGCACCCGCAGGCAGGTTCGCCCCCGCTCCGCTGGGCAAACTATGGGTGGAGGCTGGCAGGTTGACCACCGTCCAATGCCACCAACCGCTGCCGGTGGGGGCATCGGGATCGTAAACGGTGATCGCGTAGCTTTTGGTCCCTGCCGGGGCGTTTTTCCACGAAAGCTCAGGAGACGTGTTGCCACCTTCGCAACCGAAGCCCTGGAACACTTCGCGACGGGTCAACGGGCGGTTGTCAGCAATATCCCGGCTGGTCAGTGAGAAATCCGCAGCGTAGCCACTGAGTGTGACGGCCATGGAGAGTGCAGGCAGGATTGATCTGATGTTCATTGCGGCTCCGGCTGAGTCTTGAAGTGAAGCTCGAGTCTAGGTTGAACAAAACCGGGAGACTGTGCCGAAATGCTCGATAACAGTGCCGAAATGCTCGATTGTCCGGACGAACACTGGCTCTCGACGTGCCCGACAGCCTTCAGATGCTCAAGAGCTCGCTGACGGGCAGTCGATGAGTGGTCTTCATCTCTCGCAGGGAGAGGTTCGAGCGAATACTTGAAACCCCAGGGAGCTTTCTCAGCACTGTTTCGACAAAGCGGCTATAGCTGTCCAGGTCCCGTGCAACCACCTCAAGGAGAAAGTCCGCCTCCCCCGTTGTGTTATGGCAACTCAATACCTGCGGGGCCGCCTGGATAATCTTTTCAAACGTTGCCGTGGCTTCTTCGCTGTGATCCGTGCAGGAGATCTGGACAAACGCCTTCAGGCCCAGCCCGAGTTTCTTTCGATTGAGAATGGCCTGGTATCCCTCGATAACCCCGCATTCTTCCAGCCGTCTTTGCTTGCGCCAACAGGACGCTTCGCTGAGGGACAGCTGCTCGGCCAGCTTGACATTCGACAGCTTGCCGTCCCGCTGCAAACGCTCCGATATTGCAATGTCCGCCTTGTCGAGCTGCTCAATCATGAAATACCCCTTCAAATTCCCGCCTAAAAATGAATGTTAATTTCAATTCTTGCGTTCGGTCAATTGCAAATTGCAAGGTAATTTCAAGGCGCTCATTCATAATGGCAATGCCTGAATCGCCCCTCCAAGCCGAGGTAATTTGAATGAAAGCAGTCGTCTACGAAGCCTTTTCCAAGCCGCCGCGCCTGATGAACGTGGCAGACCCATCCCCGGAACGCCATGGCGTGGTGATCCAGGTGCTTGGCACCGGGGTGTGCCGCAGCGACTGGCATGGCTGGAAAGGTCATGACCCCGACATTGAACTGCCCCATGTACCGGGTCATGAGCTGGCGGGCATCGTGGCCGAGGTGGGCCACGACGTCACGCGGTGGAAGGTCGGCGACCGGGTGACCGTGCCGTTCGTGGGTGGCTGTGGTGCCTGTGCGCAGTGCAACAGCGGCAATCAGCAGGTGTGCCACACGCAATTCCAGCCGGGCTTCACTCATTGGGGCTCTTTTGCCGAGTACGTCGGCATCCACCAGGCCGATCTGAACCTGGTCGCGCTGCCCGAGAGCATGGACTTCGCAACCGCCGCAAGCCTGGGTTGTCGCTTCGCCACCTCGTTCCGTGCAGTCGTCGACCAAGGCAACGTCAGCGCCGGTCAGTGGGTCGCGGTACATGGCTGCGGAGGTGTCGGCCTGTCTGCGGTGATGATCGCCCAGGCCATTGGCGCGAACGTGATCGCCATCGATATTTCCCAGGAAAAACTCGACCTGGCACGGGCGCTCGGCGCTGTCGCCACCATCAATGCCCAGTGCGTCGCGGACGTCACCGAAGCCGTACTGGAAGTCACCCAGGGCGGTGCCCACGTCTCGCTGGACGCCTTGGGCCACCCAACCACCTGTTTCAACTCCATCAACAACCTGCGCCGTCGCGGCAAGCACGTCCAGGTCGGGCTGATGCTCGCTGATCACGCCACGCCGGCCATCCCCATGGGCAAGGTTATCGCCCATGAACTTGAGATCTACGGTAGCCACGGCATGCAGGCGCATCGTTATGGCGCCATGATCGAGATGATCACCTCAGGCAAGCTGGCGCCTGAAAAACTCGTGGGTAAAACCATCAGCCTGGAACAGTCCATCGACGCGCTGACGAACATGGACCGCTTCGAGACGGCAGGGGTAACCGTCATAACCGAGTTTTGACGCATGACGCCACCCTGAGCCGCACTGAACAATAGTTTAGAAAACTCTGAACTATCTATTTGCACTTCCCTATTCTTTCCGCCAAGCGCCCCTCCCTACTATTGGCGGCAACAAAGGAGCCTTTCCACAGAGATGGGGCCCGAAGATTGCCTTTTCTGATTGTCACTGCCGTTTTTTCTGCGTTTCGGTCCGCGCCGAAACGCCGCTGTGTCAATCATGCGAAGGCACCTTTGGAGCAGATCGATGAAGTTGGAAGTATTCCGGACGTTGTGGGGCTACACCGCGAGCAAGGTACAAGCGCTCGAAGAGTTGCTTGAGGCCGGGTTCGATGGCATGGAAGCCCGCCTGCCCATGACCGCCAGCGAACGCGCCGAGTTCGCAGCCTTTCTACGCGCCAACCATGTCAGCTATATCAGTACCGTCTTCAGCGCCTACGATGTTCTGCCGCAACAATCGGCGAGCGTCGACGAACACCTTCTGGACCTCGATAAAAAATTCGCTTGGGCGGCTGAGTTGTCGCCGCGCTTCATCAACCTGCTGGCTGGCAACGACCGCTGGCCACTGGCACAGCAAGTCGACTTCTTTGGCCGCGCAATGGACGTCGCGCGCAAGCACGGCCAGGTGTGCGCCTTTGAAACCCATCGTGCGCGCTCGTTGTTCAACCCTTGGGTCACCCTCGAGCTGATTCGTCAACTGCCGGACCTGCGCTTCACCAGCGACATCAGTCATTGGGTGGTCACCTGCGAGCGCCTGCTCAACGATCCGGAAGATGACCTCAGCGCTTTCGTCGAGCGCGTTCACCACATTCAAGCCCGGGTCGGTTATGACCAGGGGCCCCAGGTTCCCCACCCCGCCGCTCCCGAGTACACCCAAGCGCTGGCCTTCCATCAGCAGCATTGGGAGGCCATCTGGCGATCCCAGGAAAGTCGCGGCTATCAGGTCAGCACGCTGACACCGGAGTTCGGTGCCGACGGCTACCTGCATCACCTGCCCTTCACCAATGTGCCGGTGGCCGACCTGTGGTCGCTGAATGTGTGGATGGCAAATACCGAGCGCGAGCATTTCCGGCGTTTCAGCGGCGCCTCAACCCGATAAGGAGCGTTACTTAATGCCTGACCAAACGCCAAAGGCCGCCAACTTCAATCGCATTCCGCTGGTGGACATCGCCGGGCTGTACAGCGACGACATCGCACAGCGCCAGGCAGTGGCCGAAGAACTCGGTAACGCCGCCCGCGCAGTGGGTTTTCTGTACATCAAGAACCACGGCATCGAGTCGTCGCTGATCGACGGCTTGCGCCACGCGGCGAAGGACCTGTTTGCGCAATCCCTTGCGTACAAGATGCAGCATTACATCGGCACCTCCCGCAGCCACAAGGGGTTTGTGCCTGAAGGCGAAGAGGTCTATGCCAAAGGCAAGCCGGACCACAAGGAGGCGTTCGATATCGGTTTTGAAGTAGGCGAAGACGACCCGCTGGTCAGGGCCGGAACCCCCTTGATCGGGGCCAATGAATGGCCGGACCTGCCGGGTTTCCGTCCCGCCGTCGAAGCGTACTACGCTGCGGTGTTTGCGCTGGGTCGTCGCCTGTTCAAGGGCTTTGCGCTCGCATTGGGCCTTGAAGAGGACTATTTCGAGGCAATGGTTACCCGCCCACCGTCGAAACTGCGCCTGATTCACTACCCCTTTGACCTGGCCGCCCAAGACGCACCCGGCATTGGTGCACATACCGACTACGAGTGCTTCACCATTTTGCTTGCCGACAAGCCAGGCCTCGAGGTGATGAACGATCAAGGCCAATGGATTGATGCGCCCCCCGTGGACGGTGCCTTTGTGGTCAACATCGGCGACATGCTGGAGGTCATGACCGCGGGTACGTTCGTCGCTACGGCTCACCGAGTGCGAACCGTCAGCGAAGAGCGCTACGCCTTCCCACTCTTCTACGCGTGCGACTTCCATACGCAGATCAAGCCACTGCCACAGTTTCTTGAAGACGCTAAGGATTACGAGGAAATCACCATCGGTGAGCACATGTTCGGCCAAGCGTTGCAGACCTATCAGTACCTGCGCCGCAAAGTCGAACGGGGCGAACTCAAGCTGTACGAGAAAGCACGCAAGCCGTCGAGCTTCGGTCACTTGAAGAGCCAGGCGCAGGACGCGTCCTGATGCAACCCTCAGCCTGGTCATACCGCCCTGTTTAACCACCCGCCCAGCCCTACTTTACCGACGTGGAGTCATCGATGATGCGCAATCCAATCAATCATGCTGTCCGCTTGACCCTGCTGGCCGTCGCACTCCTTGGTGCGACCGGCGCCCATGCAGCAACGACGGTGACACCCGGCGTACTCAAGGTCGGCATGGAAATCACCTATCCGCCCTTCGAGTCATACGACGAACATAAAAACGTCGTCGGTTCCGACCCCGAGCTGGCGCACCTGCTCGCCAAGCACCTGGACCTCAAGGCCGACTTCGTCGACACCAAGTTTTCCAACCTGATCCTCAGCCTGAACGCCGGCCACTACGACGCGATCATCTCCGGCATGTACATCACGCCCCAGCGGCAGACGCAAGCGCAAACCATCCCGTACGCCAAGACCGGCGCAGCGATCATGGTGCTGAAGGACAGCCCGCTGAAACCGAAAGTACCGGAAGACCTCTGCGGCCTGAAAGTCGGCCTGGAAAAAGGCACCACCTGGGTGACGCAGTTCAACACGCTCTCGACCGACTACTGCACTCCGAATAACAAGGGCGCGATTATGGTCAGCGAGTTCCCGTCCGCACCGGAGGTAACCCAGGCGCTGCTCTCCGGCAATGTGCAGGCTCAGGTGGAGATCGACGGCGCCGCCGGCATGATCGCAGAACGCACCAAGGGCCGCGTCGTGGTGAGCACCGAGCACTCGATCTATCAGCAGACGCTGGGGATTTACGTCAAGAAAGGCAACGACGCGCTCTATCAGGCACTGCTCAAGGCCTTTGAGGCGAGCAAGGCCTCCGGTGAATACACCGCCCTGTTGAAGAAATACAACCTCGAAGAACCGACTAACTGACCCGGTGCAGCCCTGTGGGAGCGCAGCCGCTCCCACAGTCGGCGGCTTTCGCTTGACTGCCCGGCCCAGGTAAAGCCTGTGTCGACGCCAGCAGTTGGAGAGACACATGCAATTTGAATGGCCTTACTTTTTTTCTCTGTTTTCGCTCTCGGACTTCTGGAAAGCCTGCATTACGGTGGTGGAGCTCAGCACGCTGGCCTGGTTCATCGGCATGCTGCTGGGCTTCCTGCTGGCTTCGGCCAAGCTTTCGGCCGCGCGTTGGATCAGCGTGCCGGCGTCGATTTATATCTGGTTCTTTCGCAGCGTGCCGCTGCTGGTACTGGTGGTGTTCGTCTATAACCTGCCGCAGATGTTCCCGGTCACCCGTGGCGTCCTGTCCAACCCGTTCTATTCCGGCCTGTTGGCCCTGGTGGTCACCGAAGCGGCCTATATGGCGGAAATCCACCGTGGTGGCTTGATATCCGTGGCCAAAGGTCAAAAAGAGGCCGGCCGCGCGCTGGGCATCGGCCTGATCGGTTTGCAGCGCCTGATCGTGATCCCCCAGGCGTTCCGCATTTCCCTGCCGACGCTGATCAACGAATACATCACCGTGGTGAAACTGACCTCGCTGGTCTCGGTGATTTCCTTGACCGAACTGTTGACCGTGGGCCAGCGCCTTTACGCGCAAAACTTCCTGGTGATGGAAACCCTGTCGGCTGTGGCGGTGTATTACGTGCTGATCGTGACCGTGCTCGGCTGGCTGTTTCATTGGCTGGAGCACCACCTGGAACTCAACAACCGCACACCCCGGACGCTGGATGACACCAGCATGGGGCGCCTACGCGCATCACAACCCGCCCCTCCTTCGGCAAGCGCTCGGAAAGCCTCCGGGCCTGGCTCGGCACCCGCCCTGCAACTGGTCGACATTCACAAGCGCTACGGCCAGCACGCTGTGCTCAAGGGCATCAACCTTGATGTAAATGTGGGTCAGGTGGTTTCCATCATCGGCCCGTCCGGCTCGGGGAAAACCTCGCTGATTCGCACCGTCAACGCCCTGGAAAGCATCGACCAAGGCGAGATCATTCTGTTCGGCGAAAGCTATATCCACGCCGGTGACAACACCAACACGCAACAAGTACGCCGTGGGGTACAGCACATCGGCATGGTGTTCCAGGGCTTCAACCTGTTTCCCCATCGCACCATTCTCGACAACGTCACCCTCGCGCCGCGCTATCACGGCCGCGACAGGCTCATCAGCGAGCAGCGCGCCTACGCCCTGCTGGACAAGGTCGGACTGCTGGCTCACGCGCACAAGTATCCGCATCAGTTGTCTGGGGGGCAGCAACAACGCGTGGCAATCGCCCGCGCACTGGCCATGGATCCACATATCATGCTGTTTGATGAGCCGACGTCAGCCCTTGACCCGGAACTGGTGGGCGACGTGCTCAAGGTCATCGGCGACCTGGCCAAAGAAGGCATGACCATGCTGATCGTGACCCACGAGATGGACTTCGCCCTGTCCATTTCCGACCGGGTGATCTTCATGGAAGACGGCCTGGTTGAACTGGATGCGGCGCCTGGGATGATTCGTGCCGATCAGTGCGGCGAGCGAATCAAGGCGTTCATGCGGGTTTGAACCCGGCGTGAGGGGGGCCTGAAATTTGAAACGCAAGCGTCGCTGATCAGCGCCACTCACCGTACTCTCAGCGCCTGGCCTTGAGCCGGACACTGGCAAAGGTCGACTCCCCCCGCGCCTGCTCCAGGGCACTCATTGGCATCGGCACCGGTACGGCGCGAATCATCGGCTTCAACATGACGGCTCGCTCGCCTGCCGTCACCAGGCGCTCGTCACTGGGCGGCACGCCAAAGTACTCGCGGTAGCATTTGGAGAAGTGCGGCGTGGACACAAACCCGCAGAGCAAGGCCAGCTCCACGATGGAAATGGGGGTTTGCTTGAGCAACTGACGCGCGCGGATCAGCCGCAACCGCAGATAGTAACGCGAGGGCGAACAGTGCAGGTACTTCTGGAACATGCGTTCAAGCTGCCGGCGTGACAGGGCCACGTACTCGGCCAATTCATCCAGGTCGATCGGTTCTTCCAGGTTGGCCTCCATCAGCGCGACGATTTCCTGCAGCTTCGGCTGCTGGGTGCCGAGCATATGCTTGAGCGGCACGCGCTGATGATCCTGCTCGTTGCGCATGCGCTCGTACACGAACATGTCCGAGATGGCCGCCGACAACTCATGCCCATGCTCACGGCCGATCAGGTGCAGCATCATGTCCATGGGCGCGGTGCCGCCCGAGCTGGTCAGGCGATCGCGGTCGAGGGTGAACACGCTGGCGCTGAGGCTCACCCGTGGAAAGGCTTCCTGCATGGCCGCCAGCCATTCCCAATGCACGCTGCATTCAAACCCGTCGAGCAGCCCCGCCCGGGCCAATACCCAACTGCCGGTACAAATACCACCCAGGCGCCTGGAATAACGCGCCTGGGTCCGCAGCCACTTCATCAATTCATCGCTCAGGGTGTGTTGAATACCCGTGCCGCCGCACACCACGACGATATCCGCAGAGGGCGCAGCGGCTATGGAACAGTCCGGCGTGATGGGCATGCCGTCGCTGGCCCACACAGGATGACCGTCGACACTGGCGGTGTGCCAACGATACAGCTCCTGGCCGGACAGTTGGTTGGCCATGCGCAGCGGCTCTACCGCCGACGCCAACGAGATCAGGGTGAACTGATCCAGCAGCACGAATACCAAACAGGTGACCGGCCGGGGGGTCATGGGCGCGAAGCCAGGGGGATCGATTTTTGGGTGCGGTCCGGCTGCCGCGCCGTGATCACGCCGACCAGGGAAATCAGCAAGGCCAGGCCGATGGTCGACGACACCTCGAAGCGGTGCTCGGGCGTCAGCAGCATCACCGCCAATGCGCAACAGATGAACACGATGACCACCCAGGTCAGCCAGGGAAACAGCCACATCTTGAACGTCAGGGTGACATTGCGGCGCTGCAGGACCTTGCGCATGCGCAGTTGCGACACGGCGATCACCAGGTACACCAGCAAGGCGATGGCACCCGAGCTGGCCAGCAGAAACTGGAACAATCCGGCGGGCATGAAGTAACTGAGCAAGGTCACGCCAGCCCCGAGGATCGTGCTGGCGATTACGGCGGCCCTCGGCACACTCGCGGCGGAGGTCTTTTTCATCAGCGTGGGCGCATCCCCGCGCTTGCCCAGGGAATACAGCATGCGTGAAGCAATGTAGATGGACGAGTTCATGCAGCTCGCCACGGCAATCAACACCACCACGTCCACCAGTAACTTGGCGTGGGGAATGTTCATCAGTTCCAGGGCGCGCTGATAAGAGCCTACCGACGCCAACAGCGGGTCATTCCACGGCACCACGGAAATCACCACGAAGATCGACAACACGTAGAACACGCCGATGCGCCACATCACCGAGCGCGTGGCCCGGGCGATATTCTGCGCCGGGTTATTGGACTCGGCAGCCGCGATGGTGACGGCTTCCGTGCCGATAAAGCTGAACATGATGGTGATGAATGCCCCGACCACCGCCGACAGGCCGTTAGGCGCGAAACCACCGTGTTCTTCCATCAGGCGACTCAAGCCGCTGGCCTCCCGCTCGGGAATCCAGCCCATCAGCACCGCGCCTCCCAGGCCGATAAAGCCGATGATCGCCACCACCTTGGCCATGGCAAACCAGAACTCGAATTCACCGTACTTGGAGACGCTGAACAAATTGGTGACCACCAACAAAAAGATCGACAACAAGGCGAACAGCCAAGCGTCGATCTGCGGCAACCACTGGTTGAGGATATGCCCGGCGGCCAGGGCTTCGATGGGAATCACCAGCACCCAGAACCACCAGTACAACCAGCCGATCGTAAACCCGGCCCAGCGGCCGATGGCCTGGTCGGCGTAGGTCGAGAATGAGCCGGTGTCGGGGTTGGCCACCGCCATCTCCCCCAGCATGCGCATGACCAGCACCACCAACAGGCCGGAAAACAGATACGCCAGCATCACGGCCGGCCCCGCCGCCGCGATGGCGTGCCCGGAGCCGACAAACAGCCCCGCGCCGATAATGCCTGCAATGGAGAGCATGGTGACATGACGCGGCTTGAAGCCCTGCGCCAGCTGGCCGTTGGAATCCTTGGAAATCAGGCTATTCATCGTTGTTTTTTATTCTCTGTGATCGACGTTAAGACGTACTGACTGGAAGGTCAGGCGATCATCATTTCTTAATGACGGGTCACAGTACGCGGCCTGCGTGCCGCAAAAATAGCCTCATAGCGGCACGCCGGTGCCTGATATCGACATTGGCGGGCGGCCGCCGCTCATTGCCTCGGCGGGTCAAGGTTCGCCAGAAAGCCTGCGATCAGCGCGTTGAACACCGCGCCCTGATCGTCGTGCACATAGTGGCTCGCGTCGGCGACCTCCACCGTCCGCACATGGGGGTTGCTGGCCCTCATCGCCTGCAGCGTCGCCGGCGGCAGGAAGTCCGAGCGACCACCACGAATGAACAGGCTGGGGCAATCCAGCGCGCGCACCGCTGGCCACAGGTCCGTCGGCTCGATACTCAGGCGGGCCTGGGCAATCCCCTGCTGATCATGGCGCCAGCCAATCACACCGTCGCGTTCCTGCATCGAATGCGCCAGCCTCGACGCCAGGCCCTGCTCCGACAACCCCGGGCGCGAAGCCCTCCAGAACGTGCGGGCCGCGTCCCAATTGTCGAACTGCAACGGCGTCTGGCCCATCTCGCGACGGATACGCGCGGCGCCATCGCCCTGGGTTGAAGAGCCGGGGCCGATGTCCTCGATCAGCAACCCCAGCAAGCGTCCCGGATGTTGCCGCGCATACTCGAGGGCGTTGGCGCCGCCCAATGAATGCCCGAGCAGGACGAAGCGCTGCAGGCCGACATGGGCGATCAGATCCTCAAGGTCCTCGACATAGGATTGGGTGTGATACGTGGAGGGCTCGGCCCAGTCGCTCAACCCACGACCACGCTGGTCGAGGGCATAGATGCAGTAGCCCTCCCCCAGGGATTGCACCAGCGACTCCCAGGTCTGGGCATAGGCGCGCAGGCCGTGCAACAGCACCAGGGGCACGCCACTCGATGCGCCCCAGCGCAAATAGTGCAGGCGCAGGCCCGAACGGTTGGTGAAGAAACAGCTGTCTGCAGGCATGGGCTTGCTCCTTTAGAAACGGTCGAAGCGATAAGGGCTTGGGTCAATGATCGGCGCATGCCCACTGACCAGGTCCGCGGCGAGATGACCGGCCGCCGGCGATGTACCGAAGCCGTGCCCCGAGAAACCGGTGGCCACGGTCAGCCCCGGAATCTGCGCGACCGGGCCGATGACCGGGTTGGAATCGGGTGTCACGTCGATAGTGCCGGCCCAGGCCTGGGCGATCCGTGCCTGTTCAAACACCGGCCAGGCGGCCATCAGGTTGTTCATCGCGTCGTTATTGAGGCGCGGGTTGGCCGCCGGATCCTGCACCCTGACGCGCTCGAACGGGCTGACGCTGTCGGCGCGCCAACGCCGCGCCAGGGCCAGGTCATTGATGAACGGCTTGCCCAGCGACACGTTCAGCACACTGCGTTGCGCACGGAACTGCGGCATGTATTGCTTGGCGAGCAGCAGATGGTCGAGGGTCAGGAACGCATCCAACTTGCCCCGTTGGGTAATGATGAAACCGCCGTCCTGGTGCTTGCGAAACGAAAAGTCCGGCGCGCCGACCGCGATCTGCGTCGGCCCCTCCATGGGGTGGGTACGCAGCACCGAGCAGGTCAGGGGCAGGGTCGGCAACGCCACACCGAGGTTGCCCAGAAAGCGCCTCGACCACATGCCCCCCGCCAGCAGCACATGATCACAACGGATTTCGCCCTTTTCCGTGACCACACCGCTGACCGCGCCGCCGGACATCTGCAGCGTACGCACCGCGCACTGCTCGATGATCACCACGCCCCTGTCCATGGCGGCCCTGGCAATCGCGCTGCTGGCCAGCGTCGGTTCGGCACGCGCATCGGAAGGGGTAAAGATGCCACCGGCCCAGTCACCCGTGCCGCCTGGCACCAGCGCGTCGATCTCACGCTTGCTGAGCAGGCGTGAATCCAGCGACAAATGCTCCACCGACTTGAGCCAGCCCTCGTGCATTGCCATTTGCGCCGGGGTGCGCCCGACAAACATGATGCCTTCCTGGCGATACCCCACATCCGCCCCTACCCGCTCAGGCATCTGCGCCCACAAGCGGTCGGCGGCCAGGGCCAGCGGGATGTCGGCCGCGTGGCGGCTGGTCTTGCGCACCCAGCCCAGGTTGCGGGATGACTGTTCGGCGGCGATCCGGCCTTTTTCCAGGACCACCACGGCGATATTGCGCTCAGCCAAGGTCAGCGCAGCCGTGAGGCCGATGATCCCGCCGCCAATGATGACGACGGCGGTCGCGCTGGGAAACACGGTGGAGGTTGTCACGGGCGCTATTGTCGGTGCCATGGTCAGGACTCGGTAAACGAATAAGGGCGGCCAGGCCTGTGCATGGCCGCGTGACGATTATTGCGACAGGCGAATGAGGTCGACCTGCGCCTTCGACGCGTTGCGATACGCCGTCACTTCCAGCTCTACCTTGTAGACCGTCGAGCCCAGTGGCGGGCAGGTCACGGTGCTGGCCGGGTCGACGCCGCGAAACTTCTCGCCGATCAGGTCCATCACCGCCGGCACGTCCTTGGGGTCCTGGATGAACACCCGCGAACACACCACGTCGGCCAGGCTCGAATCGACAGCCTTGAGGGCCGATTCGATGTTGGCGAACACCTGGTGCGCCTGTTCCAGGACATCCTCCGGGATCAGCTTGGTCTGGGGGTTGCGGCCGGCGGTGTTGGACACGTAGATCCAGTTGTCCACGCACACCAGGCGCGAATAGCTGGCCTGGTCTTCGAACGGTGAGCCGGTCTTGAGCTTGGTGATTTTTGTCATGTCGAATGCCTCGTCAAAGTGAATGAAGCTACGGCTCAGCGCAGCTCCGGGGTTTCCCACAGGTTCAAGGTCACGCCGATGCCGTGCTTGACGGCGTTGCGGTACACCACCGTGCCCCAGGCCACGTCTTCGACGGGCATGCCGCCCACCGACATGATGATGATTTCCTCATCGTTCCTGCGGCCAGGCGCGGCCCCGGCGATGATCTTGCCGATGTCTTCGACGTCATCGAGCTGCATCTTGCCTTCGGCAATCATGTCCATGAAGCGCACGCCAATGACCGGCACGTTGTGATGCGCAGGCTTGGGCAATTCCTCGAACCAGGCCTGGTACAGACCGGTGTTGTCGAGCACCTTGCGTACGTCGGGCTGCTCCATTCCCGCGTCGAGGGAGCAAGACGCCGGCATCGCGAGGAAAGCGCCTGGCTTGACCCACTCACGCCGCACAATTGGGTAGATCGAGGGGTCGCCCGTGGCACCGGAGCTACAATAAGTAACAAGGTCCGAGTCGCGGACCACCGCTTCGAGGGTGTCGACCACGTCTATCGTGGTGATCTGCGGATACGTCTGTTCGACCCACGCGATAAAGTTGTCGAGGCTCTGCTGGCCACGGCCCTTGATCTTCAGGGTGTCGATATGCGGGCACACCGCGATGAAGGCCGCCAGGGTGGTCTTGCCCATCACGCCCGGGCCAAGCAGGCCGACGACTTTCGAGTCCTTGCGCGCCAGGTGGCGTGCGCCCACGCCGGGGATCGCACCGGTGCGGTACGCCGACAGCAGGTTGGCCGACATATGGGCCAACGGCGCGCCGGTGTCGGGGTCGTTCAGGGTGAACATCAGGATCGAACGCGGCAGGCCTTTTTCGCGGTTGGCGATATTGGAGCCGTACCATTTCACCCCGGCGGTGCAGAAGCTGCCGCCCAGGTAGGCCGGCATGGCCATCATGCGCCGATCCGCCGTGGGCTTGGGCATGTTCGGGAACGGCGAATCCTGCGGGAAAATCACCATCGCGCCATGGGAATCATTGTTCGGGCCGGCCATGCGGTAGTCACCGGCATACAGCAGGCCGAACATTTCCTCCATGGTGTTCACGCAGGCCAGCATGTCGGTCACACCCGCGCGGATCATGTCCTGCTCGGAGAGGTAGATAAAATCGATTTTTGTAGTTGCAGACATAGTTATTCTCGGGCTGAAGGTGATATCGCTGCGGTAGGCGCAGCTCCACGCTGTCGAGATCGAGTATCGGGCGGGGGATGGCGGCGGTATTGTAAATTTCGGACATACCGTTCAGTCGGGCATGACGATAGTTGGCGCGATTAATGCGTTGATTTTCCCCTGGCGCTGCCTGCCCAAGGAACAACCATGATCAAACCGAGTGTGCCGACTCCCCGGCTCCACACCGCGAACGAACAACCCTGGTTCGTGCTCAACTCTTCACGCTATTCAGTGATGCCGTCCGCGCACCCGGCGATCTCGCATTTCTATGCCTTCGATGTGGCGCAATCGTCCAACCTGCTGGCCGTGCCGGATGGCTGCGTGGATATCCTGTTCGACTGTGATGCGACGCGACCGACTGCGCGCATCTGCGGCACCCCGCTGGTGGCCCAGGCGGTCGAACTGCACCAGCACCACCACTATTTCGGCGTGCGCTTTTCGCCGGGTGTGATCCCCGGTTTCGTCAATGTACTGGCCGAAGAATTGACCGAGCGGGAGCTCGATCTGCTGGAAGTCTCCGAGTTCGCCCAACGCCTCTTCGAAAGCATCGTCCAGGCCCCGTTGCTGGGCGACCAGATGCGGCTGTTCAACGACTACCTGACCCCGCGCCTGATGGGCAAGACGTCGCGACTCACCGCCATGATCATCCAGCAGGCGCTGCACCATCGCGGTGATATCCGCATCCAGCAACTCGAAGACCTCAGCGGCTACACCAGCCGGACCCTGCACCGCCAGTTCAACCAGGACACCGGCATGTCACCCAAGGCGTTTTGCCGGATCATCCGCTGCCAGGCGGCCCTGGACACCCTCAATACCCAGCACGATGTATCGTTTTCGCAGTTGGCCCTCGACCTGGGGTTTTCCGACCAATCCCACTTCCTGCGCGACTTCAAGAAACTGGTCAGCACCACCCCCTGCGACTACCAGCGCACCATGACGCAAAACGCCTACAACGACAGGATCAGCTACGCCTGATCACGCCGTTTGCGAATAAACCCGCGTCTCCATCGTTTCTCCATAAAACCTCCCATGAAAGCGCATGCTCGTGGTGCACAGTAGCCTTCGTCGCCCCATGGTAATTCGCCATACTGCGATGACCGAACAGCACGACCGAGCCGACCATGACTGAATCACACCCTGTATCGACACCGACGGACCTCTCGGCCCCACGCCAGGCGTTGGTACTGATCGCCGAAGACGAGCCGGAAATCGCCGATATCCTCGCGGCCTATCTCAAGCGCAGCGGCTTCCAGACCGCCCATGCCCTGGATGGGCGCCGTGCCCTTGAACTGCATCAATCGCTCAAGCCCGACCTGGTACTGCTGGACGTGCTGATGCCGCAGCTGGATGGCTGGATGGTCCTGGCCGAGATCCGCCACCGGGGCACCACACCGGTGATCATGCTGACCGCCCAGGACCAGGACATGGACAAACTCATGGGCCTGCGCATCGGTGCCGACGACTACATCGTCAAGCCGTTCAACCCCGCCGAGGTCGTCGCCAGGACCCAGGCGGTGCTGCGTCGCTCCCTCGATCATGGCTACGGCGCCCGCCAGCGCGTGCTGCGGGTGAATGCCTTTGAAATCGACATCGACAGCCATGAAGTCAGCGTGCAGGTCGGTGCACACACGCGCAGGCTCAACCTGACGGTGACCGAGTTCAGATTGTTGGCGCAACTGGCCAAGGCCCCCAAGCGCGTATTCAGTCGCGCCGAGTTGCTGGCCCTGTGTTCCCCCGAGAGCGACAGCCTGGAGCGCACCGTCGACAGCCATATCAGCAAGTTGCGGCGCAAAATCGAAGACCTCGGCCTCCAGGGCGTACCAGCCAGCATCCGTGGGGTCGGCTACCGGTTCGGGAGCCAGCCATGAAGACCGCCAACAGTTTGAGCCGGCAGATCATCGTGTCGATGTCCGCCGTGGTGCTCTGCGTGATCGCCCTGGCCGTGGTCGGCTCCTACGTGTTTTACGCGTTGCTCTGGACGTTCTGGCCGCCGTCGGATCTGGACGTGGACGAATGGCTGCCCACCGGCATGGAGTGGGCCTGGATGGCGCTGATCACCTGCATCAGCCTGGCGGTGGGCGCCGTGGTGGCGATCAAACTGTCCCGGCGCATTCTGATGCCCTTGAACTCGGTCGCGGCCAGCCTTCGCCGGCTCGCCGATGGTGACCTCGATGCCCGGGCGACGGCGTCCGACCGCTCACTGGCAGAGGCCACCTTGCTGGTGGATGACTTCAACAGCATGGCCCAACGCTTGAAACGCATGGCGCAAGAGCAGTCGTTCTGGAACGCCGCGATTGCACATGAACTGCGCACCCCGCTGACCATCCTGCGCGGCCGCCTGCAAGGGTTGGCGGAAGGCGTGTTCACCCCGGACCAGGCGCAGTTCTACAGTCTGCTGAGCCAGGTGGAAGGCCTGACGCGCCTGATCGAGGACCTGCGGGTCGTAGGCCTGGCGGACAACGGCTACCTCGAAGTGCAGATCCAGAGTGCCAACCTGGCCGAGGAGATCAAGGCCGACGCCTGCCTGTTCGAACCGGGCCTGCAGGCCTGCGGGTTCGTGCTGCACCTGGACCTGCTCGAACGGCCTGTGCAGTGTGATCCGGCGCGGATTCGCCAAGCCTTGCTGGCCATGCTCGACAACCTGAAACGCCATGCAACCCCCGGCAACGTCACGGTGCGCCTGGGCAACCAGGATGGCCTGAATACCTTGAGTGTCGCGGACGAAGGCCCGGGGATCGCAGAAGCGTTTGCAACGCACATCTTTGAGCCGTTCCAGCGCGGCGAAAGCTCGCGCTCCCGCGCCCAGGGCGGCAGCGGCCTGGGGCTCGCCGTCGTACGCGCGATTGCCCTGTCCCATGGAGGTCGCGCGACCTGCCGGAACCTCGACAACGGCGGCACCTTGTTCGAGCTGAGCTGGCCCGACCAGTTGGTCGCCATCTAACCCCAACCGCCCCCAGGTGAAGGCATGCGCCTCTGTATTTTCAGGGTCAATCGGTACCGCCACTTTGCCTTGCTCGATGCACAAGGACGCTGCATTGCTTTCAAGAGCTGCGAAGGGATTCCACAGAACGGCGAATGGGTGCAAGTCAACGAAATCAACCTGGCCTGGTTGAACCGCGCGCTGCCTGCGCGCGCCTTGACCAGGCCACACACCCGCCTCGTGTAGTCAGCCAGGAATTGCCTGTATGCCTTTCAACTATCGTGATCGAAACGTGATTGACGTGGCACTGCTTGAAGACTCGGTACGGCTCTATAGCGCCAAGCTCAAGCGGTTGCAGCGCTTCTGGATTCCCCTGCAGAAACAGGCGCCACGCCTGGTGTTGTCACTGTGGGTCCTGGGGGTTGTCGCATCGCTGTTCAGCCAGTCCTATTACCACTGGTTATTTACCGCGCCGGCGATTTGCCTGCTGATTACCCTGGAAATCGTGATCGAAGAAGTGCAGATCGACTTGTTACTGATGACCGAGGAAACGCGCTATCTGCTCGACATCACCCGCGGTCTTTATACCGGGACCCTGAGTTCCCGCCCCCCTACTTTGCGTAAACCAGGTGGCCCATGCCCTCCGTCACACCTCCACTACTGATCGAGCAGAGCCGCAAAATCGGTCAACAATCCGCCAGCCAGACACTCAAGGCGATCGCCAAGGCCTACCCCGGCAAATTGTCCGGCACCCTGTCGCTGGTCGCGCTGGAAAACGCGCTGCTGCTGGCCTACCCGTTGTTTGCGGGGTTTGCCGTCGACGCGATTATCCGTGGCGACACCGGCAGTGCCCTGCTCTACGCCGCCGTGGTCCTCGGGTTCTGGGTGGTGGGCGCCGCCCGACGGGCCCTGGACACCCGCACCTTTACGCGTATCTACGCCGATCTTGCCGTGCCGGTGATTCTTAACCAGCGCCTGCAACGCCACAGCACCTCAACGTCCGCCGCGCGGGTGGTGCTGGCACGGGAGTTCGTCGATTTCTTCGAAAAACACGTGCCCACCATTGCGACG
>Ga0209173_100103_pt1 | contig 96454 bp, 74 predicted proteins | sample SynthPrep_16_END_FD_187206 | JGI IMG/M metagenome (GOLD analysis project Ga0209173, IMG submission 187206) | Synthetic microbial communities from Ohio, USA - SynthPrep_16_END_DS12_MetaG (SPAdes) (version 2) | ecosystem: Engineered > Bioreactor > Aerobic > Activated sludge | place: USA: Ohio...
TCAAGCGCATGTTCGAGAAGTACACCAAGGAAGCGGGCAAGGAGCAGTACCTGATTCCTTACTTCATCGCCGCCCACCCGGGCACCACCGATGAAGACATGATGAACCTGGCCCTGTGGCTCAAGGGCAACGGCTTCCGCGCCGACCAGGTGCAGGCGTTCTACCCGTCGCCAATGGCCACCGCCACGGCGATGTACCACTCGGGCAAGAACCCGCTGCGCAAGGTCACCTACAAGAGCGACGCGGTGACCATCGTCAAGAGCGAAGAACAGCGCCGCCTGCACAAGGCCTTCCTGCGCTACCACGACCCGAAGGGCTGGCCGATGCTGCGTGAAGCATTGACTCGCATGGGCCGTGCCGACCTGATCGGGCCGGGCAAGGAGCAACTGATCCCGTTGCACCAACCGTCCACCGACAGCTACCAGAGCGCCCGTCGCAAAAACTCGACGCCGGCTGGCAGCCACAAGGTTGCGAAGGAAACCACCACCAGGATCCTCACCCAGCATACCGGCTTGCCGCCGCGTGGCAGTGACGGCAGCAACCCGTGGGACAAGCGTGAGCAAGCCAAGGCCGCGGCCATGGCGCGCAACAAGCAGGCCGCCAAGGAGCGCACCGACGCCGCCAAGGGCAAAGGCAAGAAGCCAGCCCGCAAGCCGGTCGTGCCGCGTTGATCGCAGCCTGAAACGCAAAACGCCAGCCTCGTGCTGGCGTTTTGCTTTCTAGCGGGTGGGTAGCCTGTTTGTTAAGGTGGCGCCCATTCGAGCGCCATCGCAGGCAAGCCAGCTCCCACATGTGACCGGGTTTCAGCATGAGAATGCGGTCGAATGTGGGAGCGGGCTTGCTCGCGAAAGCGCCAGTTCAGACACCACCCATTTCAAGGAAGAACACCCCCATGAGCAGCCCCCTGCTTGGCATCGGCATGGACTCCAACCGCTCCCAGTTCATGGCCCGCCAGCGCATCGAAAGCCAGATCAACCTGCCACGCCTGTTTGCTGCCATCGACGCCGACCCCGGCATTGTGGGGGCGGGTGTGGTGTATATCGATGCTGACTTCAACATCGTGACCCTGCGTGAATTCCAACCCATCTGCAGCATTGCGCCCAAGCGCGTGATCCTGCGGGAAGCGCAGCGGTACATAGCGCCGGCGCAGTTCGCCCAGCAGGTGCAAGACAATCCCCGTGAATCGCGGCTGGTGGGTGAAGCGATCAACACCACGCTGTCGTGTGCCGGTGCAGTCATCGGCTGGGTAGTGGTGCTCAGCGGCTCTGTCGCGATACCGTTTTCGGCGGGTGCCAGTACGGTGGTCGCAGCTCTCGGCTACACCGCTGCGGCAGCCAGTACCGTTCAGTGTTTTGCCGGTGGCTACCGGACCGTCAACGAAATAAGAAATCCGTCGCGCAACGACGAGCTCGACGGCGAGGAATGGTATCAATACACGATGATCGCGTTGGACGCCGCATCGTTGGTCGGAGTCGGTGCATCGTCACTCACCACCCTCAAACTGGTCCGGTTGAATAAGGCGACCACCGGCAAAAGTGTTCGGGAGGTACTGAAAGGCTTGAATCGACAAGAGCGCGCCAAACTGACCAAGGAGTTGCTGAGCATTAACGACCCTCGTTTGAGCTCGAAGATGCTCAAGTTGCGTCAGTTGTCAGGTGAGCTGCCCAAGCGCTTCACGCCCACACAGGTCAAGCACGCAACGGTCACGCAAATACAGGACGCGTTGGGCGCCTCGATTGGCTTCACGGGCAGTGCGCTCTCCGGGAATGTCCGAACCATTGCCGTCGGTCTATACGAGGAGATTGAGCAATGAACCAAGCACCGAGCATTCGTGCCTTTTTATCCCGGTACTTTCCGGTTTTCATGGGGGCGATATTTGCGGCGGTATTTTCCCTGGTCTTCGCAGTGCCTTTGTTTTTTGACAGCTATTTCCAGGACCTTCCCCTGGCGGATAACGCCAAGTACTCCTTTCTCGGCGGAATCGCTTTGACGTTGGTCATCGTGCACTGCAACTTCATGATCGCCCGCGGACGCCCGCAATGGGTGTGGCCGCTGGTGGTGTTGCTGGGGCTTTGTCTTGTGTGTGTGCTGCCCACGATCGAGTACCGACCGCATCCATTTATTTATGGCATGAGCGTGCTGTTGCCGTTGCTGGCGCTGCTGGTGCTTAACAGCAAGCGCCACCGCGAAATGCGCCGGAAGCTGGTCGAAGTTCGCCACCTGCGTGAAGCCGTGATCGCCAGGCACAAAGCCCGTTGACTGGGTAGATTCACCACCCACCCTCACACTCCCGCCACAAATATGTGCAACCCTCGCACCACGACGGCAGCCATCGCGCCGTTTTGGTGCTGTACTGCACCGGGTCCCACGATAAAGCGCAATGACCACTGCTCTGGCATAAGTCTTGCGCGCTTTGTTTCCATGCCCTGGCTCGCAGGAGGCCGCCGTGTCGATTCATGTCGCGTTGCACCACGTTACGCATTACCGCTACGACCGCGCGGTCGAACTCGGCCCACAGATTGTTCGTCTGCGTCCGGCGGCCCATAGCCGCACGCGGATTCTTTCCTACGCGCTGAAGGTGCTGCCGAAACAGCACTTCATCAATTGGCAGCAAGATCCCCAGGGCAATTACCTGGCGCGTCTGGTGTTCCCGGAAAAAACTGACGAACTGCGCATCGAAGTCGACCTGGTCGCGGAGATGGCGGTATTCAATCCGTTCGATTTCTTCCTGGAACCCTACGCCGAAAAGATCCCGTTCAGCTACGCCGCCGATGAGCAGCGCGAGCTGGCGCCGTACCTCGAAACATTGTCGCTGACCCCGAGATTCGCCGCGTATCTGGCGGGTATCGACTGCACGCCGTTGCCGGCGGTGGATTTTCTGGTGGGCCTGAATCAGCGCCTGGCCGCCGATATCGGCTACCTGATCCGCATGGAACCGGGGGTACAAACTCCGGAATTCACCCTGGAAAACGCCTCCGGTTCCTGCCGGGATTCGGCGTGGTTGCTGGTGCAACTGCTGCGCAACCTAGGGTTGGCGGCACGGTTTGTGTCGGGCTACCTGATCCAGCTGACCGCCGACGTCAAAGCCCTCGATGGCCCGTCCGGCACCGAGGTGGATTTCACCGACCTGCACGCCTGGTGTGAAGTGTATTTGCCCGGCGCCGGCTGGATCGGCCTCGATGCCACCTCCGGTTTGTTCGCCGGTGAAGGTCATATCCCGTTGGCCTGTAGTCCTGATCCTTCTTCCGCGGCGCCCATCAGTGGCCTGGTGGAACCCTGCGAGTGCGAATTTACCCACGAGATGTCCGTGGAACGGATTTGGGAAGCGCCCAGGGTTACCAAGCCCTACACCGAAGAGCAGTGGCTGGCGATCCAGGCCCTGGGCCGGCAGATCGACGGTGACCTGCTCAAGGACGACGTGCGCCTGACCATGGGCGGCGAACCGACCTTCGTCTCCATCGACGACCCCGACGGGGCGGAATGGAACACCGCCGCTTTGGGCCCGGACAAACGCCGCCTGTCTGCCGAGCTGTTCCAGCGCATGCGCAAGCACTACGCGCCCAAGGGCCTGGTGCACTTTGGCCAGGGCAAGTGGTACCCCGGCGAGCAACTGCCGCGCTGGTCCCTCAACTGCTACTGGCGCCGCGACGGCGTGCCGATCTGGCACAACAGCGCGCTGATCGCCGATGAGCAGCAAAGCTACGGTGCCGATGGCGTGATGGCCGGGCGTTTTCTGGCCAGCGTTGCCGAGCGCCTGAAACTGCCCGCGCAGTTTGTATTCCCGGCCTACGAAGACAATTTCTATTACCTGTGGCGCGAAGGCGCCTTGCCGCAAAACGTCAGCGCCGAAGATCCGCGCCTGGAGGACAAGCTTGAGCGCGAGCGCCTGCGCAAGGTCTTCAGCCAGGGCCTGGATAAAGTCATCGGCCAGGTGCTGCCGCTGGCGCGCACGGCGGCCAATGACCGCTGGCAGAGCGGGCGCTGGTACCTGCGGGACAACCATTGCCGCCTGGTGCCGGGCGATTCACCGTTGGGTTATCGCCTGCCACTGGCCTCGCAACCGTGGGTAACGGCGGCGGACTATCCGTTCGTGCACCCCACCGATCCCAATCAGGACCTGGCAGACCTGCCGACCACCTCACAACTGCAAAGCCATGGCGAGGCAGCTGCCAGCCAAGACCGTATCCCGAAGATCGACGAGTCTGCCGACTGGCTGACCCGCACCGCCCTGTGCGCCGAGGCACGGGACGGCCGCCTGTACCTGTTCATGCCGCCGCTGGAACGGGTCGAGGATTACCTGGAACTGGTGGCCGCCATCGAAGCCACCGCCGAAGAACTGCATTGCCCGGTGTTGCTGGAGGGTTATGAGCCGCCGAGCGACCCACGCCTGAGCAACTTCCGGGTGACGCCGGATCCGGGTGTGATCGAGGTCAACGTGCAGCCGTCCGCCACCTGGGACGAGTTGGTGGAACGCACCGAGTTTCTCTACGAAGAAGCCCGGCAAACCCGCCTCACCACAGAAAAATTCATGATCGACGGGCGCCACACCGGCACCGGCGGCGGTAACCACTTTGTGCTCGGTGGCGCTACGCCCAAGGATTCGCCGTTCCTGCGGCGTCCCGATCTGCTGCGCAGCCTGATCAGCTATTGGCATAACCATCCGTCGCTGTCCTACCTGTTTTCCGGCCTGTTCATCGGCCCGACTTCCCAGGCGCCACGGGTCGACGAAGCGCGCAACGATGCGTTGTATGAGCTGGAAATCGCCTTCGCGCAGATGCCCGAAGCGGGCGAAGAATGCCTGCCATGGTTGGTGGACCGCCTGCTGCGCAACCTGCTGATCGACGTCACTGGCAACACCCACCGCGCCGAGTTCTGCATCGACAAGCTCTACTCGCCGGACGGTGCCACCGGCCGCCTGGGCCTGCTGGAATTGCGTGCCTTTGAAATGCCGCCCCACGCCCGCATGAGCCTGACCCAGCAGTTGCTGCTGCGGGCACTGGTCGCGCGGTTCTGGCGTGAACCCTATGCGCCGCCGAAGCTGGCGCGCTGGGGCACGGAATTGCACGACCGCTTCCTGCTGCCGCACTTTATCGAGCAGGATTTTGCCGACGTGATCGTCGAGCTGAACGCGGCCGGTTATCCGCTGCGGGCTGAATGGTTTGCCGCGCACCTGGAGTTCCGTTTTCCCAAGGTCGGCGACTACGCCGTCAGCGGCATCGAGCTGGAATTGCGCCAGGCCCTTGAGCCTTGGCATGTGCTGGGCGAAGAGGGTGCGGTGGGCGGTACGGTGCGTTACGTGGATTCGTCCCTGGAGCGCCTGCAGGTCAAGTTGAGTGGCCTGCCGCCCCAGCGTTACCTGCTGACCTGCAATGGCATCCCGGTGCCGCTGCAACCCACCGGGCGTGTCGGCGAGTTTGTGGCTGGCGTGCGTTATCGCGCCTGGCAACCGGCCAACTGCCTGCAGCCAACGATCCCGGTGCATGCGCCACTGGTGTTCGATCTTTTGGATACGTGGATGCAGCGCTCGCTGGGCGGTTGCCAGTACCATGTCGCCCACCCGGGCGGGCGCAATTACGACAGCCTGCCGGTGAATGCCAATGAAGCTGAAAGCCGGCGGATGGCGCGGTTTTTCCGCTTGGGACACAGCCCCGGGAAACTGCCGGTGCCGAGTGTGGTGATCAATGATGAATTGCCGATGACCCTGGATTTGCGGCGCTTCCCCAATAAGAATGACTAAATGCGATTCAAAATGTGGGAGCAGGGTTTGTGTGGGAGCTGGCTTGCCTGCGATAGCATCACCTCGGTTTAACAGAGGCTCCGAGGTGCTTGCATCGCAGGCAAGCCAGCTCCCACACAAGCCTGCTTGCACACTGGATTTGCAGTGTTTGTAAATTAATCTGACTTCCCTTGCCTCTGCCGAGCGTTCCATGCCCGACTTGCTCGACCGTTACCCGCTGACCGCGGGCACTTATCACGAACTGCTGGACGACAGCGGCGCGGTTCGCGCCCATTGGCAGCGGCTGCTCGATCACTTGCAACGCAGCACCCCGGCGCAACTGGCCCAGCGCCAGGCCTTGCTGACCCGGCAGATCCAGGAAAACGGCGTGACCTACAACGTCTACGCCGACCCCAAGGGCGCCGATCGTCCCTGGGAGCTGGACCTGTTGCCCCACGTGTTGGCGGCCGATGAATGGAAGCAACTCTCCGCCGGCATCGCCCAGCGTGCGCGCCTGTTGAATGCGGTACTGGCCGACCTCTACGGCCCGCAACGCTTGATCGCCGAAGGCTTGCTGCCGGCAGAACTGGTGTTCGGCCATAACAATTTCCTGTGGCCGTGCCAGGGGATCCAACCGCCCGACGGCGCGTTTCTGCACCTGTACGCCGTGGACTTGGCGCGTACGCCGGATGGCCGCTGGTGGGTCACCGCCGACCGGACCCAGGCCCCGTCCGGCGCCGGTTATGCTTTGGAAAACCGCACCATCGTGTCCCGCGCCTTCCCGGACCTTTACCGCGACTTGCAGGTGCAGCACCTCACCGGGTTCTTCCGCACCCTGCAGGAAACCCTGGCCCGCCAGGCGCCGAGCGACGACCAGCCACCGCTGATCGTGCTGCTGACCCCGGGCCGTTTCAACGAAAGCTATTTCGAGCATCTGTACCTCGCCCGCCAGCTTGGCTACCCGCTGGTGGAAGGCGGCGACCTGACCGTGCGCGACGCCACGGTGTACCTCAAGACCCTCAGCGGCCTGCGCCGGGTGCACGCGATCATGCGCCGCCTGGACGACGACTTCTGCGACCCGCTGGAACTGCGCACCGACTCGGCCCTCGGCGTGCCCGGCCTGCTGGATGCCGTGCGCCAGGGCAATGTGCTGGTGGCCAACGCCCTGGGCAGTGGCGTGCTGGAATCCCCTGGCCTGTTGGGATTTCTGCCGAAGATCAATCAATTCCTGTTTGGCGAAGAGCTGATCCTGCCGTCCATCGCCACCTGGTGGTGCGGTGAGCCGCCGGTGCTGGCCGAAGCCCTGGAGAAACTGCCGGAGCTGCTGATCAAGCCGGCGTTTCCGTCGCAAAGCTTTACCCCGGTATTTGGCCGCGACTTGAACGACGAACAACGCGAGGCCCTGGCTGAACGCATGCGCGCGCGGCCTTACGCCTATGTCGCCCAGGAACTTGCGCAGTTGTCCCAGGCGCCGGTCTGGCACACCGTTGACGATCACCTTCAGCACCGCGCCATCGGCATGCGTGTGTACGCCGTAGCCAGCGCCGACGGTTATCGGGTACTGCCCGGTGGCCTGACCCGTGTGGCCGCCGATGCCGATGCCGAAGTGGTGTCGATGCAGCGCGGCGGTGCGAGCAAGGACACCTGGGTGCTCGGCGAACGTGCCCATGGCACCGAGCAATGGCGCGCCCAGCGGGCCATCGGCGCCCATGACCTGGTGCGACGTGATCCGTACCTGCCGTCGCGGGTGGTGGAAAACCTGTTCTGGTTTGGCCGTTATTGCGAGCGCTGTGATGACAGTGCGCGCTGGTTGCGGATCGTCCTCGCCCGCTATGTCGACGGAGACGACCCGCTGGCGCTGCAGGCGGCGGTTGAACTGGGTGAGAACCTGCGACTGTTGCCGGAGGAGGGCGAGTTGCCTGAGCGGCTTCAGGCGGCGTTGCTCGGTGATGACTGGCCGTCGAGCCTGCGGGCCAACTTGCAGCGCTTGCAGTGGGCGGCGTCCCAGGTGCGCGGCAAGCTGTCCCGGGAAAACTGGCAGGCGCTGGTGGAGTTGCAGCGCGAAGCCCTGGAACTGGAAAGCGAAGAGCCGGACTTCGGCGAACTGCTGGATTTCCTCAACCGCCTGGTGATGTCCCTGGCCGCGCTGTCGGGCTTTGCCCTTGACGACATGACCCGCGACGAAGGCTGGCGCTTCCTGATGATGGGCCGGCGCATCGAGCGCCTGCAGTTTCTCAGCAGCAGCCTGGCGGCGTTCCTGCGCGGCGTGGCGGTGTTCGATCAGGCCGGGCTGGAGTGGTTGCTGGAATTGGGCAACAGCAGCATCACCTATCGTTCGCGCTACCTCGCGGTACCGCAGCTGATTCCGGTGCTGGACCTGTTGCTGCTGGATGAGCAAAACCCCCACGCAGTGCTGTTCCAGCTGAAACTGGTGAGCCGCACCTTGCGCCGCTTGAATGACGATTTCGGCGTGCCCCGGGAAACCGGGTTGGCGCCGTTGGTGGAGCGCCTGGCGCGCTTTGACCTGGGCTGCCTGGAGAACCCGCTGTTCGGCGAGTCCAGTGTGCGCGCTGCGCTGGACGGCCTGGCCGACCTGCTGCAAGCGGTGGCCGATGAAAGTGGGCAAGTCTCCGACCGCCTGGCCTTGCGCCATTTTGCCCATGTGGACGATGTCAGCCAGCAAACGGTGTCTGTGTGATGAGTGCCCGCTACCAGATTTTCCACGATACCCACTACCACTACGACAGCCCGGTGTCCCTGGCCCAGCAGCTGGCGCACCTGTGGCCGCGGCCTTGCGCCTGGCAGCGCTGCAGCTCGCAGCAACTGGAGATCAGCCCCGAGCCGACCTCGCGCCGGGATGAACTGGATGTGTTCGGCAACCCGATCACCCGGCTGGCATTCGAGCGGCCCCATGATGAACTGCTGGTGAACGCCGGGCTGACAGTGGAGGTGTTGGCGCGGCCGCTGCTGGATTTCAGCCTGTCGCCGGCCTGGGACCAGACCCGCAACGGCCTGACCTACAGCAGCCAGCCGCTGTCGGCCGAAGTGATCGAGGCGTGCCGCTATCGGTTCGAATCGCCCTATGTGCATTTGAAGAAAAGCTTCGTCGAGTTCTCCGAAGACTGTTTCCCGGCTGGTCGTCCGTTGCTGTTGGGTGTGCAGGCGCTGATGCAGAAGATCTTCAGCGAATTTACTTTCGATGCCGAAGCCACCCAGGTCGCCACGCCGTTGGTGGAAGTGCTGGAGCGCCGGCGCGGCGTGTGCCAGGACTTCGCCCACCTGATGCTCGCGTGCCTGCGTTCCCGGGGCCTGGCGGCGCGGTATATCAGCGGTTACCTGCTGACCCAGCCACCGCCCGGCCAACCACGGTTGATCGGCGCGGATGCGTCCCACGCGTGGGTGTCGGTGTTTTGCCCGGTGTCGGGTTGGGTGGATTTTGACCCGACCAACAATGTGCAGCCGGCACTGGAACACATCACCCTGGCCTGGGGCCGGGATTTTTCCGATGTTTCGCCGTTGCGGGGGGTGATTCTGGGGGGAGGGAGCCATGACCCGGAAGTGCGGGTGACGGTGATGCCGCTGGAGTAATGCACATATCTCAAATCGGGACGCAGAGCGCCCCAGGATGCATTCCCACGCGGAGCGTGGGAACGATCACCTATTCAGCGTCTTTCGGTGCTTCGGTTTCGTCTGTAGCCACTGTACCTTCAGCATCCGGGTTCAGTGCACCGGCTTCTTCGTCGGCTGCAATTTTCTTGCGCTGCAGCTTTTCCTCTTTCTTCTGCTCTTTGGCCAAGTCTCTCTGACGTTTGGCGAAGGAGTAATTAGGTTTTGCCATGGGCGATCCTCTGGGGTCGAAGGTGAGGTTGAGCGGCGCGTATTCTGCCTTTAATCGCGTCCCAAGGGTTAATCGGGTTTTTGGTCCACCCATTTGGGCAGGACCAGCGGTTGCCAGGCATCCAGTACGTCAAGCAGCTCAGCCGGCGATTCGCTCATTTGCAGCATGGCACGATGCGGTGCCCGGACGAAGCCTTCGCCGACGATATGATCAAGAAAATCGGTCAACTTGCGGTAAAAGCCGTTCACTTCGAGCAACCCCAGCGGTTTGCCGTGGTAGCCGAGCTGGCCCCAGGTCCAGACTTCGAACAGTTCTTCCAGGGTGCCCAGGCCGCCCGGCAGCGCAATAAAGGCGTCGCTCAGTTCGGCCATGCGTGCCTTGCGGGCGTGCATGCCGTCGACCACTTCCAGGCGGGTCAGGCCTTTGTGGCCGATTTCGAGGTTTTTCAGGCTTTCGGGAATAATTCCGATCACCTCGCCGCCGGCTTCCAGCGCCGCATCGGCGACGATACCCATCAGGCCCACGGCGCCGCCGCCGTACACCAGGGTCAGCTTGCGCTCGGCCAGCGTGCGCCCGAGGGCCACGGCTGCTTCACGGTAGGCCGGGTTGGTGCCGCTGCTGGCACCGCAAAACACACAGACAGACTTCAAGGACATACCTGACTCCACTCAGTTGTGGCTAAAGAGTAAAGGCTGGCTTGCGTCTCTCAAAGGATTAAACCTCGCGTTGAGGTGTTTCGCAGGTGCCGCTGGCACCACAGGCATAGGCGGCAAGCAGGCTGCGGAACAGACTATTGAGGTGCATGGCTGGGACTCCGGATGGGTGATGGACCGATCATAGGCCGGCACTCGCACTTTGGCCGGTAGATTGTGTCGATGAGTCTGATAGCCTAAAGTTGTATACAATCTGTTGATACAGATCATATGAAGTCCTGCCTGACTCAGGCACCCTTGTCGCAATATGCGTTTTTTAAACCCTGCCCTGGAGATTCACATGTTTGCCAAACTCGTTGCTGTTTCCCTGCTGACTCTGGCTAGCGGCCAGTTGCTTGCTGCAGAGTGCAAGGTCACTGTCGACTCCACTGACCAGATGTCCTTCAACACCAAGGCCATCGAAATCGACAAGAGCTGCAAGACGTTCACCGTTGAGTTGACCCACTCCGGCAGCTTGCCGAAAAACGTCATGGGCCATAACTGGGTGCTGAGTTCCGCCGCCGACATGCCTGGCATCGCCAGCGACGGCATGGCTGCCGGCATCGACAAGAACTACCTGAAAGACGGTGACACCCGCATCATCGCCCACACCAAGATCATCGGTGCCGGCGAGAAAGACTCGGTGACCTTCGATGTGTCGAAGCTGGCGGCAGGCACTGACTACGCGTTCTTCTGCTCGTTCCCAGGCCACATCTCGATGATGAAAGGCACTGTGACCCTGAAGTAAGCAATCTTCAGGCAAAAAAAAGCGCCCTTCGGGGCGCTTTTTTTGCCTGTAGGCAGGCTGCTCTTGTGGCGAGGGAGCTTGCTCCCGCTGGGCTGCGGAGCGGCCCCAATAAGGTCACTGCGTAGCATCAGAAAGGTTTCAGGGGCCGCTTCGCGCCCCAGCGGGAGCAAGCTCCCTCGCCACAGCAAGCTCTTTCACCACAGCAAGCTCTGTTTCACCACAGCAAGCTCCTTCACCACAACAAGCCCTTTTGCCAGAATGAGCCGCTACGTCAGATCAGGGTGCAAACGGCATCACTCGCTTGTGCTCGGTCTTGCGATAGGTGTCGCAGATGATCTTGAAGGCTTCTTCGCGCACCGGCTCGCCGTGCAGGAACGCGTCGATCTCGGCATAGGTCACGCCATGGGACGCTTCGTCCGGCTTGCCCGGCGACAGGTCTTCCAGATCGGCCGTCGGGATCTTCTCTACCAGCGATTCCGGAGCACCAAAGTGCCGGGCAATCGCGCGCACCTGGTTCTTCACCAGCCCGCTCAGCGGTGCCAGGTCGCAGGCGCCGTCACCGAACTTGGTGAAAAAGCCCATCACGGCTTCCGCCGCATGGTCGGTACCGATCACCAAACCACCGGCCGCGCCGGCGATGGTGTACTGCGCCACCATGCGCATGCGCGCCTTGGTGTTGCCCAGCACGAAGTCCCGGGAGACCGCGGCCTTGCCTTCAAACGCCGCCACTTCGTTGGCCAGGGATTTCACCGCCGGGCCGATGTTCACTGTGTGGCGCTCGTCGGGTTCGATAAAGTCCACGGACGCCTGGGCGTCGTGTTCGTCGAACTGGGTTTCGTAGGGCAGGCGCACCGCGATAAAGCGGTACGCATCGTCACCCTTGGCAGCCCGCAACTCTTGCATTGCACGCTGGGCCAGCAGGCCGGCGGTCAGGGAGTCGACGCCGCCGCTGATGCCCAGCACCAACGTCTTGAGGCCTGAATTGAGCAGGCAATCCTGGATAAAGGTAACGCGCCGGGCGACCTCCGCCTCAAGGGCGGCCTGGTCCTTGAACGGCGGTTGGACCTTGAGCTGTTCAGCAATCTCGCGCTGTACGGCTTGCATGATTCACTCCTTGCTGGGTAGGGCAGGTACTTTGAAAACGTGGCGCAAATAGGCGACAAAGTTCGGATCGGTGCAGTGGGTCTTGCCCGCTTCATCGGAAATCTTCGCGACGGGCTGGCCATTACAGGCAGTCATTTTAAGCACGATGCTCATCGGTTCCACACCTGGAATATCACAGGTCAGGTTGGTGCCGATGCCGAAGCTCACATTGATCCGACCACGCAGCGCGCGGAAAATCTCCAGCGCCTTGGGCAGCGACAGGCTGTCGGAGAACACCAGGGTCTTGCTCATCGGCTCGATCCCCAGCTTGTGATAGTGGGCGATTGCCTTTTCGGCCCATTGCACCGGGTCACCGGAGTCGTGGCGCAGGCCGTCGAAGAGCTTGGCGAAGTACAGGTCGAAATCGCTGAGAAACGCATCGGTGGTGATGCAATCGGTCAGGGCGATGCCCAGCAGGCCACGGTACTCGCGCACCCAGCAGTCGAGGGCGGCGATCTGGCTGTCGATCAGGCGTGGGCCGAGTTGCTGGTGGGCCATGATCCATTCGTGGGCCATGGTGCCCAGCGGCTTCATGTTCAGCTCGCGGGCCAGGTGCACGTTGCTGGTGCCGACAAAACGCCCGGGGAAGTCGTGCTTGAGCACGTTCACCACTTCTTCCTGCACGCGGTAGGAGAAGCGTCGACGCGTGCCGAAATCCGCGACCTGCAGTTCGGACAGTTCTTCGACGCTGGCGTTGGCCGTCAGCCAGTCGAACTTGCGATACAACTGCTCGCGGGCCTGTTCGAGGATCACGCTCTGGTAGCGATAGCGGTTACGCACTTCGCTGACGATGGCCAGCATCGGCACTTCAAACAGGATCACGTGCAGCCACGGCCCGCGCAGGCGGATAAACAGCTCGCCGTTTTCGATACCGGTGTGCACGTAGCGCAGGTTGAAGCGAAACAGCCCGAGGAAGCGCAGGAAATCCGGCTTCATGAAGCTGATGCGTTCCAGGAAGCCCAGTTGGTCGGGGCTCAGGCTCAGCTCGGCGAGGCGCTCGATCTGGTAGCGGATCTCCGCCAGGTACGGGCGCAGGTCTTCACTGTTGCGGCAACGAAACTCCCATTCAACTTCCACGTTTGGGTAGTTGTGCAGCACCGCCTGCATCATGGTCAGCTTGTAGAAGTCGGTGTCGAGCAGGTTCTGCACGATGCGATCGGCAAACACACTCTCGCTCATAACGGGAATCTCCAGACGGGTCGGCGATGGGCGCCGACCTTTACGCACAATTAAGGAATGGCGCTAGTGGCGCATAGACCTGTGCTGTTTTGCCAGTGTTTTTTCAGCTGGGCATTGTTGTGTGGCCCCTGACGCCTTCGCGAGCAAGCCCGCTCCCACATTTAAAATGCGTTCCAAATGTGGGAGCGGGCTTGCTCGCGAAGGCGGTATTGCAGGCAACGCGCCTCAATCAGACTCAACCTGCTCCATCATCCACTTCACAAAATCCCGCACCTTGGGCACTTCCGCCGAGTGCTCGGGGTAGGCCAGGTAATACGCATCCTGGCTCGGCATCGCGTGCTGCCAGGGGATCACCAGCTTGCCTTCTGCTAGCTCTTCTTCCACCAGAAACCTGGGCAGCAGCGCCACGCCGCAGCCAACCTGTGCGGCGCGAATGCACATATAAAAGGTCTCGAAGCGCGGCCCATGGTAGCTGTGCTCGGTGTGATGACCCTGGGCGGCGAACCAGTCGTGCCAGCCTTGCGGGCGCGAGGCGTTTTGCAGCAACACCAGTTCGCTCAGTTGCGTGGGGTCGGTAAATGCTTGGGCGGGCAGGCTGTCGGGCGAGCACACGGGCACCAGTTCTTCGCTGAACAGCTTGAGGCTCTCGGTGCCGGGCCGTGAGCCCTGGCCGAAATAGAAGGCCAGGTCGGCCTTGCCTTGCAGCAGCTCGTCGGGCTCCTGTTCGTTGCATAGGTCCAGGTGAATCTGCGGATGGCGCAGTCGCCAGCCCTTGAGGCGCGGCACCAGCCAGCGGGCGCCGAAGGTGTAGGGCGTGGACACCCGCAGCACTTCAGTCTCGCCGCCGTAGGAGCGCAGGTAATGGGTGGACATCTCCACCTGGGTGAGGATCTTGCGCACTTCCACCAGGTACAGATCGCCCGCCGGGGTCATCTGCAAGCGGCGGCGCACCCGGCGAAACAGCAGGTGCTGCAGCAGTTCTTCCAGCTGCGCGACTTGTTTGCTGACAGCGCTCTGGGTGAGGTTCAGCTCTTCGGCGGCGCGGGTAAAACTCAGGTGGCGGGTGACCGCTTCGAAGCACTGCAGGGCGGTGATCGAGGGCAAATGTCTTTTATTCAGCACGGCACGCCTCTTTTTGTTCTTAGCATGAATAAACGGAATGATATCTCGCCTAATCGTCGTTTGTTGGCAAGTCTTGGGCCAGCTACAAATAAGGTCTGGATCGCCGCGACCGCTGGCGGCGCATATTTCTGTTTGTGGATTGAAGGAGTGACCCATGGTTGCCGCATTGCTTGATCGTCTCGGGGTAAACCCGGCGCTGTACCAGTCGGGTAAACAACCCGTGCATTCGCCCATTGATGGCAGCCGGATTGCCAGTGTGCACTGGGAAGGCGCCGCCGAGGTGGAGCAGCAGGTCAGTCGCGCCGAGCATGCATTCGAGGCCTGGCGCAAGGTGCCGGCCCCCCGTCGTGGTGAGCTGGTGCGCCAGTTCGGTGACGTGTTGCGCGAGTACAAGGCCGACCTCGGCGAGCTGGTGTCGTGGGAAGCCGGCAAGATCACCCAGGAAGGTTTGGGTGAAGTGCAGGAAATGATCGACATCTGCGACTTCGCCGTCGGCCTGTCGCGCCAGTTGTACGGCTTGACCATCGCCTCCGAGCGTCCGGGCCACCACATGCGTGAAACCTGGCACCCGCTGGGCGTGGTTGGCGTGATCAGCGCCTTCAACTTCCCGGTCGCCGTATGGGCGTGGAACACCGCGCTGGCGCTGGTGTGCGGCAACGCAGTGATCTGGAAACCGTCGGAAAAAACCCCGCTTACCGCCCTGGCCTGCCAGGCACTGTTCGAGCGCGTACTGAAGAACTTCAGCGATGCGCCGCCGTACCTCAGCCAGGTGATCATCGGTGGCCGCGATGCCGGCGCCGCACTGGTGGATGACCCGCGTGTTGCGCTGATCAGCGCCACCGGCAGCACCCGCATGGGCCGCGAAGTAGCGCCGAAAGTCGCTGCACGTTTTGCCCGCAGCATTCTCGAACTGGGCGGCAACAACGCGATGATCCTCGGCCCAAGCGCCGACCTGGACATGGCCGTGCGCGCGATTCTGTTCAGCGCCGTCGGTACCGCCGGCCAGCGCTGCACCAGCCTGCGTCGGCTGATCGCCCATGAGTCGGTAAAAGAGGAAATCGTCACCCGCCTCAAGGCTGCGTATTCCAAAGTGCGCATCGGCCATCCGCTGGAAGGCAACCTGATCGGCCCGCTGATCGACAAGCACAGCTTCGAAAACATGCAGGACGCCCTGGAGCAGGCCTTGAGCGAAGGCGGCCGGGTGTTTGGCGGCAAGCGCCAGTTGGAAGACACGTTCCCCAACGCTTACTACGTGTCGCCGGCCATCGTGGAAATGCCGGAGCAGAGTGATGTGGTGTGCACCGAGACGTTCGCGCCGATTCTGTATGTGGTCGGCTATACCGATTTCGCTGAAGCGCTGCGCCTGAACAATGCGGTGCCACAAGGCCTGTCTTCGTGCATCTTTACCACTGACGTGCGCGAGGCCGAGCAGTTCATGTCGGCGGTGGGCAGTGACTGCGGGATTGCCAACGTCAACATCGGCCCGAGCGGCGCGGAGATTGGTGGCGCGTTTGGCGGTGAGAAAGAGACCGGTGGCGGGCGTGAGTCGGGCTCGGATGCATGGCGCGGGTACATGCGTCGCCAGACCAACACCGTGAACTACTCGCTGGAACTGCCGCTGGCCCAGGGTATTACCTTCGACTGAATCTCTGCTCGAAGTGCGGTCAATGTGGGAGCTGGCTTGCCTGCGATAGCATCACCCCGGTGTAACTGATACACCGAGGTGCCTGCATCGCAGGCAAGCCAGCTCCCACATTTGATCGGGTTCGCACATCAACAAAAGTGGTTTGTTAGGTCTCATCGGAGTCTGGCAATGGCATTACGCGAAGCATGTTTGTGGGAACAACTCACTCCTGGCCGGCCGGATCGTGCCGCGCTCAAGGGCGAGGTAAAAGTGGATGTGTGCGTGATCGGCGCCGGCATCACCGGTTTGTCTGCAGCCATTCACTTGCTGGAACAAGGAAAAAGTGTCGCCGTACTCGAGGCCCATCGCACCGGCCACGGTGGTTCGGGGCGCAACGTAGGGCTGGTCAATGCAGGGATGTGGATTCCCCCGGACGAGATCGAAGCCGGTTTTGGTACCGCGGTGGGCAGCCAGCTCAACCGCATGCTCGGCGCGGCACCGTCCCTGGTGTTCAGCCTGATCGACAAATACAACATCGACTGCCAACTGCGTCGCGAGGGCACCTTGCACATGGCGCACAACGCCCGTGGCGAGGCGGATTTGCGCAGTCGTGAAGAACAGTGGAAGCGTCGCGGTGCACCGGTGGAGCTGTTGACCGGCGCTGCATGCGAACAAGCCACCGGTACCAAAAAGATTGCTGCCGCCTTGCTCGACCGGCGGGCCGGCACCTTGAACCCGATGGCCTACACCAGTGGTTTGGCCAATGCCGCCGTCGGGCTCGGCGGGCAGTTGTTCGATCACTCCCCAGTCACCCAACTGGAACGCCAGGGCCAGCACTGGTCTGTGCAGACTGCCCAAGGCTCGGTGCAGGCCGAACAGGTGGTGATCGCTTCGAACGCCTACACCGAAGGCGAGTGGACCGAGCTGCGCCGCAACTTTTTCCCCGGTTATTACTATCAGGTGGCGTCGGCCCCTCTGACCGACGACGCCGCCCAACAAATCCTGCCCGGCGGCCAAGGCTCCTGGGACACTCGCCAGGTACTCAGCAGCATCCGCCGCGACGCCGAAGGCCGCCTGCTGCTCGGCAGCCTGGGCAACGGCAACCAGAAACCTGCGTGGTTCCTCAAGGCCTGGGCCGATCGGGTGCAACAGCACTACTTCCCGTACCTCAAACCGGTGCAGTGGGAGTGCACCTGGACCGGCTGCATCGCGTTCACCCCGGACCACTTGATGCGCCTGTTCGAGCCGGCGCCCGGGTTGGTGGCGGTCACCGGTTACAACGGGCGCGGGGTGACGACCGGCAGTGTCGTGGGCAAAGCCTTCGCGGATTATCTGTGTCACCAGGATCCACAGGCACTGCCGATCCCCTTTGCGCCGATGCAGCCGTTGGCCGGTGTGGGCCTGCGCAGCTGTTTGTACGAGGCGGGATTCTCGCTGTATCACGCGGGCCAATGCCTGCGGATCGTGATCTGATCAACGAAATACCCCTCTGAAGCCTGCATTTTCTTAGCCGGCTACTAATCTGTATTGGTGCGAGTCGTAGCAGTAACGCACTGTAAATGTGCACTTCCGTTACGCACGCTGTTACATGTTCAAGGGTGGCCGTTTAATGGCCGGGTTGCAGCGCTTGATCGACCGGGTTGCACTTTATGGGTCCAATGGTTGCACCTGGTTGAGATAGACGGTTGCACGTCCAATCAAAAGGCGCCCAAAAACCTGCAATAACAATGACACCGTGTCTTTTTGAATAATAAAAACGTAATGGCACGACGCTTGCTCTGGGCTTTCCTCGAAAGTTTTTGAAGTGAAGCTGCAGTGCCAATTCAACAAAAACCTCGGAGCACCACTCATGTCCCAGACGTTTTACAAGAAAGGTTTTCTAGCCCTCGCCGTTGCTGCGGCGCTGGGTGTTTCTGCGTTTGCTCAAGCTGATGTGAAGATTGGCGTAGCGGGGCCGATGACCGGCGCCAACGCGGCATTTGGTGAGCAGTACATGAAAGGTGCCCAGGCGGCAGCCGATGTCATCAACAAGGCCGGCGGCATCAACGGCGAGCAGATCAAGCTGGTGGCTGGCGATGACGCCTGCGAACCCAAGCAGGCCGTGGCCGTGGCCAACCGCCTGGTTGACCAGGACAAAGTGATTGGCGTGGTCGGGCACTTCTGCTCGTCGAACACTATCCCAGCCTCCGAGGTGTATGCCGATGCGGGGGTGATCATGATCACCCCGGGCTCCACCAACCCGCAGGTTACCGAGCGTGGCCTGTCGGCCGTGTTCCGCATGTGTGGTCGTGACGATCAGCAAGGCATCGTGGCCGGCGACTACATCGTCGACGTGCTCAAGGGCAAGAAAGTTGCCGTTATCAACGACAAGGACACCTACGGCAAAGGCCTGGCCGACGCCACTGCGGCGCAGTTGACCAAGCGCGGCGTGAAGCCGGTGCTGGAAGAAGGCCTGACCCGTGGCGAGAAAGATTTCAGCGCCTTGGTTACCAAGATCCGCTCCACCGGTGCTGACGTCGTGTACTTCGGCGGCCTGCACCCTGAAGCCGGCCCACTGGTTCGGCAGATTCGTGAAGCCGGCCTGAAAGACGTCAAGTTCATGTCCGACGACGGCGTGGTGACCGACGAACTGGTGGCCACCGCCGGTGGTGCACAGTATGTGGATGGCGTGTACATGACCTTCGGTGCCGACCCACGCCTGCTGCCAGACAGCAAGACCGTGGTGGAAGAGTTCCGCAAAAATGGCACCGAGCCTGAAGGCTACACCCTGTACGCCTACGCCTCGATCCAGGCCCTGGCCGCCGGTTTCAATGGCGCCAAGTCCGACAAGGGCGAAGACGCAGCCAAATGGCTGAAATCCCACCCGGTCAAAACCGTCATGGGCGAGAAGAACTGGGACGCCAAGGGCGACCTGAAAATCTCCGACTATGTGGTTTACCAGTGGGACAAGGACGGCAAGTATCACCAGCTGGAAAAGCAGAAGTAATAGTTAGCGCGATGGGTTAGACGCCACTTGACCCTGTGGGAACCGGGCTTTTGTGGGAGCTGGCTTGCCTGCGATAGCGTCACCTCGGGTTGACTGACATTCCGAGGTGTCGCTATCGCGGGCAAGCCCGGCACCCATACACGCCAGCTCCCACACGGGGACTTGGTTGCCAGCCCCTTTTGTGTCTGTCTTTTCCTCCTAGAAGATCCGCACACCCACAGGTGTGCAGGCTCTCACTGCGTGAGATTGCGTTATGGATGGTATTTTCCTGCAGCAACTGGTCAATGGGCTGACCCTCGGGTCGGTCTATGGCTTGATCGCCATCGGCTACACAATGGTCTATGGCATCATTGGCATGATCAACTTCGCCCATGGCGAGGTTTATATGATTTCCGCTTACCTCGCGGCGATCAGTCTGGCACTGCTGGCTTACTTCGGCATCGAATCCTTCCCGCTGCTCATCCTTGGCACCCTGATCTTCACCGTCGTCGTCACCGGCGTCTACGGCTGGGTCATCGAGCGTGTCGCCTACAAACCGCTGCGCAACTCCACCCGACTGGCACCGCTGATCAGCGCCATCGGTATTTCGCTGATCCTGCAGAACTACGCGCAGATCGCCCAGGGCGCCAAGCAACAAGGCATCCCGACGCTGCTGGCCGGCGCCTGGAGAGTCGACATCGGCACCGGCTTCGTGCAATTGACCTACACCAAGGTGTTCATCCTGGTGGCCGCGTTCGTCGGCATGGGCCTGCTGACCTACATCATCAAGTACACCAAGCTCGGCCGCATGTGCCGCGCTACCCAGCAAGACCGCAAGATGGCGTCGATCCTCGGTATCAACACCGACCGGGTCATCTCCTACGTATTCGTGATTGGTGCCGCCATGGCCGCGCTGGCCGGTGTGCTGATCACCCTGAACTACGGCACGTTCGACTTCTATGCCGGCTTCATCATCGGCATCAAGGCATTTACCGCAGCGGTACTCGGCGGCATCGGCTCCCTGCCTGGGGCCATGCTGGGCGGGATCATCCTGGGTATTTCCGAGTCGCTGTTCTCGGGGTTGATCAACTCTGACTACAAAGACGTGTTCAGTTTCTCCCTGCTGGTGGTAATCCTGATTTTCCGTCCCCAGGGCCTGCTCGGTCGCCCACTCGTGGCGAAGGTATAACTATGTCTGCTGCCTACTCTATCGATATCAAGAAAAGTGTCGTCGATGCGGTACTCGCCGGGCTGATTTCGCTGATCGTGTTCGGTCCGATCGTCGGCGTGGTCCTCGACGGCTACAGCTTCAACCTGCAACCGGCGCGTGTCGGCATCCTGGTGGCCATCGTGATGGTCGGCCGGTTCGCCATGAGCCTGTTCCTGCAAACCCCAAGGGGCCTGCGGATTCTGCAAGGGTTTGAAAGCACCGGCTCCGGTGTGCATGTACTCAAGCCGGACTACAAGTCGCGCCTGCGCTGGATCATCCCGGCGTTGATCGTGATTGCTATCGTGTTCCCGTTCTTTGCCAACAAATACCTGCTGACCGTGGTGATCCTCGGGTTGATCTACGTGTTGCTGGGCCTTGGCCTGAACATCGTGGTCGGCCTGGCCGGGCTGCTCGACCTGGGTTACGTGGCGTTCTACGCCATCGGCGCCTATGGCCTGGCGCTGGGTTACCAGTACCTCGGCCTGGGCTTCTGGTCGGTGCTGCCGCTGGCGGCGATTTGTGCCGCGCTGGCGGGGTGCATACTCGGGTTTCCGGTGCTGCGAATGCACGGCGATTACCTGGCGATCGTGACCCTGGGCTTCGGTGAAATCATCCGCCTGGTGCTGAATAACTGGCTGTCGTTTACCGGTGGCCCGAACGGCATGCCGGTGCCCTCGCCGACGTTTTTCGGCCTGGAGTTCGTGCGCAAGGCGAAGGATGGCGGGGTGCCGTTCCACGAGTTCTTCGGCATCGACTACAACCCCAACATCAAATTCCTGTTCATCTACATCGTGCTGTTCCTGGTGGTGCTGCTGGTGCTGTACATCAAGCACCGCCTGACCCGCATGCCGGTGGGCCGCGCGTGGGAAGCCTTGCGCGAAGACGAAATCGCCTGCCGTTCCATGGGCCTCAACCACGTGCTGGTGAAGCTCTCGGCGTTCACCATCGGCGCGTCCACTGCCGGTCTGGCCGGGGTGTTTTTCGCCAGCTACCAGGGCTTCGTCAACCCGTCGTCGTTCACCTTCTTCGAGTCGGCGCTGATCCTCGCCATCGTGGTATTGGGCGGCATGGGCTCGACCGTCGGCGTGGTGATTGCCGCGTTCGTGCTGACGGTGGCGCCGGAGCTGCTGCGCAGCTTCTCCGAGTACCGCGTGCTGCTCTTCGGCGTGTTGATGGTGGTAATGATGATCTGGCGACCACGAGGCCTGATCCGTATCAGCCGTACCGGTGTTGTCCCGCGTAAAGGAGTGGCGCCATGAGCAAGGAAGTCGTTCTTTCCGTGGAACACCTGATGATGCACTTTGGTGGCATCAAGGCCTTGAGCGACGTAAGTCTCAAGGTCAAGCGCAACTCGATCTTCGCCCTGATCGGTCCCAACGGTGCCGGCAAGACCACCGTGTTCAACTGCCTGACCGGTTTCTACAAAGCCTCCGGCGGCAAGATCGAACTCAATGTGCGCGGCAAGCAGACCAACGTGATCCAACTGCTGGGCGAGCGCTTCAAGGCCACCGACTTTGTCTCGCCGAAAAGCTTCGTCAGCCGGGTGTTCTACAAGATGTTCGGCGGCACTCACCTGGTGAACCGGGCGGGTTTGGCGCGCACCTTCCAGAACATTCGCCTGTTCAAGGAAATGTCGGTGGTGGAGAACCTGCTGGTGGCCCAGCACATGTGGGTCAACCGCAACATGCTCGCGGGCATCCTCAATACCAAGGGCTACCGCAAGGCTGAAAGCGATGCCCTCGACCATGCGTTCTACTGGCTGGAAGTGGTGGACCTGGTGGACTGCGCCAACCGCCTGGCCGGCGAGCTGTCCTACGGCCAGCAACGCCGCCTGGAAATCGCCCGTGCCATGTGCACCCGGCCGCAGATTATTTGCCTCGACGAACCGGCCGCCGGCCTCAACCCCCAGGAAACCGAAGCCCTCAGCGCGATGATTCGCCTGCTGCGGGACGAGCACGACCTGACGGTGGTGCTGATCGAACACGACATGGGCATGGTGATGAGTATTTCCGACCACATCGTGGTGCTGGACCACGGCAACGTGATTGCCGAGGGCGGGCCGGAAGCGATCCGCAATGATCCGAAGGTGATCGCGGCTTATCTGGGCGCTGACGAAGAGGAGCTGGTATGAGTGAGCCAATCCTCGAACTGAAAGACCTGGACGTGTTCTACGGCCCGATCCAGGCCCTGAAGAAAGTTTCGCTGCACATCAACGAAGGCGAAACCGTGAGCCTGATTGGCTCCAACGGCGCGGGTAAATCCACGCTGCTGATGTCGATCTTTGGCCAGCCACGGGCCGAGTCCGGGCAGATCATCTACCGCGGCGTCGACATTACCCACAAGTCGTCCCACTACATCGCCTCCAACGGCATTGCGCAGTCGCCGGAAGGGCGGCGGGTGTTCCCCGACATGACCGTCGAGGAAAACCTGCTGATGGGCACCATCCCGATTGGCGACAAGTTCGCCACCGAAGACATGCAGCGCATGTTCGAGCTGTTCCCGCGGCTCAAGGAGCGGCGCAACCAGCGGGCGATGACCATGTCCGGTGGTGAACAGCAGATGCTTGCCATCGCCCGCGCACTGATGAGCCGGCCCAAGCTGTTGCTGCTGGACGAGCCGAGCCTGGGGCTGGCGCCGATCGTGGTGAAGCAGATCTTTTCCACGCTGCGGGAGCTGGCGTCTACCGGCATGACCATCTTCCTGGTGGAGCAGAACGCCAACCATGCGCTGCGCTTGTCGGACCGGGCGTACGTGATGGTCAACGGCGAGATTCGCCTTACCGGCACCGGCAAGGAGCTGCTGGTGAATGAGGAGGTGCGTAACGCCTACCTCGGCGGGCACTGATGTAACTCTGATCGTTCCCACGCTCCGCGTGGGAACGCCTCTTGTGACGCTCTGCGTCACGCTTTGGGACGCGGAGCGTCCCGGCCTGCATTCCCACGCAGAGCGTGGGAACGATCATCCACAGTGCTTTCCTGAAATTGTGGACAACAAATCCAGGCACCTGCCAAAGCGCGACATATAGCCGCCGCAAATCCCTGTTTTGTCACAGTTTTGACTTGTCCCCAAGCACTGTGGAACCGGCTGTGGGTAACGTGGGAGTAGCTGGCTGGAGGCCTTTGTTTTCGTGGCTTGCAGCGTGGTGGTTGTTTATTGATCAGTGAGTTTTTCGTGACCACCCGAGGGGTTTGTCAACCTGTTTAAAGACACAGGTATATGACCGGAATATGTCACTCCGGCCTGTGGATAAGTCTGTGACTAAACTCTGGAAAGAGTGCCGCAGAGGCCGGAATGACTGGCCTGGAGCCATCGTCCTGGTTGCACCGTTTTGAACCGGGCTACATACGGGCTGCGCAAGGTCAAGCAAAAAACTTTTTGAATCGCGCTGAAAGCCTTGTGTAGCGCGGCTTTCAGCTTTTGTACTTGCCCCCAAAGACTGTGGACGGGGCTGTGGATAAGGTGCGCGCACATGGCTGCACGCCACGGCCTGTATGGCTTTTGGGCGATTGGTTGAATTTCGTACAGCATGAGCGGAATTCACCTGTGTCCACAGCGTGTATCAGTTGCCGCCAGCCCGGCAGCCGGGCATTCTGCTGGCTGATTTTTTACCTCGTAGCCCCGCAAGGAGAACACCATGTCCAATACGCTGTTTATTACTGGCGCGACCTCCGGTTTTGGCGAAGCCTGTGCCCGCCGTTTTGCCGAAGCCGGCTGGAAATTGGTGCTCACCGGCCGCCGCGCAGAGCGCTTGAACGCCCTGTGCGCCGAGCTTTCCAAGCAGACCGAAGTGCTCGGCCTGGTGGTGGACGTGCGTGACCGCAAGGCCATGGAAGAGGCGATCGCCAACCTGCCGCCGTCCTTTGCCACGCTGCGCGGGCTGATCAACAACGCCGGCCTGGCGGTGGGCACCGACCCTGCGCCGAAGTGCAGCCTCGACGATTGGGAAACCATGGTCGACACCAACATCAAGGGCCTGCTGACCACCACCAGCCTGCTGTTGCCGCGCTTGATCGCCCACGGCCGTGGCGCCGGCATCATCAACCTCGGTTCCATTGCCGGCAGCTACCCGTACCCGGGCAGCCACGTGTATGGCGGCACCAAGGCCTTCGTCAAACAGTTCTCGCTGAACCTGCGTTGCGACCTGCAGGGCACCGGCGTGCGCGTGACCAACATCGAGCCGGGCCTGTGTGAGAGTGAGTTCTCGCTGGTGCGCTTTGCCGGTGACCAGGCGCGTTATGACGCGACTTATGCCGGTGCCGAGCCGATCCAGCCGCAGGACATTGCGGATACGATCTTCTGGGTGCTTAACACCCCGGCACACGTGAACATCAACCGCCTGGAGCTGATGCCAGTGAGCCAGACCTGGGCTGGGTTTGCGATTGAGCGTGGCGCCAAGGCCTAAGCTCGTCGAGCTGTTGTGGCGAGGGAGCTTGCTCCCGCTGGGCTGCGAAGCGGCCCCAAAAAAGCCAGGGCCGCTCCGCGCCCCAGCGGGAGCAAGCTCCCTCGCCACAGGGTTTTTGTCAGCCTGGAAAATGCGACAAATCGGCCAAAACAGGACATAAGGTACACTCCACCCCTGAAAACCCCGCCGCGCTGTGCGGTTCAAAGGTTTTGACAGGAGGATATGTGAGTAACCGAGGTGAGCAGTCGCTGCTCAAACAATCGACCATCCTGATGTTCGCCGTGGCGATCGCCGGGATTGTCACAGGGGTGGTGTCGGGCGCCCAATCGATTTTATTCGACGGCTTTTTCTCGCTGATCGCCACCGCCATCAAGGTGCTGATGCTGATCACGGCCAAGCTGATCGCCAAGAAAAGCAACGAACGTTTCCAGTTCGGCTATTGGCACCTGGAACCCATGGTGCTGCTGATCGAGGGCAGCTTTTTGCTGTTGATCGCCATCTACGCGTTTCTCAACGGCGTGTTCGGCATTATCAATGGCGGGCGCGATATCGAGTTGGGCCTGGTGATCATCTATGCGGCGGTGTTTACCGTCATCGAGTTCGCCTATTTCTTCTACGTGCGTTACCGCAATCGCACGCTCAAGTCGTCGCTGATCCAGTTCGACAACATCAGTTGGTTGGTGGACGCGATGCTGTCGGTGGGGCTGCTGGTGAGCTTCCTGGCGGCGCTGTTGCTCAAGTCCCAGGGCTATGGGCAGTGGGCGGTATATGTGGACCCGTTGATCCTGATCCTGCTGGCGTTGAGCATGCTGGCGCCGGCCTTCAAGATCCTGCGCCCGGCGCTACGCGACGTGTTGGGGATTGTGCCGGACCAGTTGGACGGCAAAGTGCGCGAAGTGATGGATGCGGCCCAGGCCAGGCATGGTTTCGATGATTACGTGTCCTACGTGCAGAAGCACGGGCGGGCGCGGTTTATCGAGATTCATGTGGTGCTGCCGGCGGATTACCCGGTGGATAACGTCGCCACCCTGGACGGGCTGCGCGAAGAAATATCCACAGGGTTGGGCAAGCCCGACGCGGCCCGCTGGCTGACGATCAGTTTTACCGGGGACCGCAAATGGATTGCGTAAGGCCCAGGTAGCACGTCGCCAAGTGGTAAGGCGTGGTCGACGGCATGTCCCGCCGGCTCACGTGCCCCTTGGCATCCAGGCACTCATTCCAGCCTTTGTCGTGCAGGAAGCGTTGTTGCAGCGCCAGCAATTGGCGTTGCAGCACGGCTTCACTGTCGGGCCGCAAGGTCAGCGCCCGCAGGTATTCGGCCTGGGCCCAGATGCGCTGGGTGCCGTCGCGCACGCTGCCGTCCAGGGCGAGCATGCCGCTGACCGCACCGGTCAGGTTATCCACACCCTTTTGCTCGGCATAGGTGAACGCTTTGCTCAGTGATGTGTGCAGCGGTGTGCCCCGCAGCAAATCCGAAGATTCCAGCAGGAAGAACCATTCGAACTGATGCCCCGGTTCAAACCAGTTATCCACAGCGCCCAGCGGTTTTTCCATCATCACCCCGTGTTGGCGGTCGATGAAGCGCTTCTGCATGGCGTTGGCCAGGTCCAGCAACGCGTCTTGGGTGACGGCGTCCTCCCGCACGGCCAACGTGGCGAGGAAACCTTCGGCAAGGTGCATCAGCGGGTTTTGCAGAGGGCCAGACTTGAGGGATGACCAGTTACGTTCCAGCACCGCTTCGTACAGGCCGTCGCCGGTGGCGAAGCGTTCGGCGACCACTTCCAGGGCGGCGTCGAGTACCGATTCCACCAGCGATTCACGTACCTTGGCCCAATAGTGGGCGCAGGCGAAGATGATGAAGGCGTGGGTGTAGAGGTCCTTGCGCTTATCCAGCGGCTTGCCGTGGGCGTCGATGCTGTAGAACCAGCCGCCGTGCTCGGCGTCGTGGAAGTGCCGTTGCAGGGACCGGAACAGCGCGGCGGCGCGCTCCTCGGCAAAGGCTGCGCCGGGTTCGCCGATCAGGCTGGCAAACAGGTACAACTGCCGTGCGCAGGCCATGGCGCGATAGCGTTGCGGGGGCAAAGGCCGATGATCGGCGTCCAGGGCCTCATAGGGCAGCGCCAGGTCGGCATTCCAGCCCGGGCCTTGCCAGAGCGGCACGATCAGGTCGTGGAAGTGCGTCAACACGGCGGTCAATTGAGGCTTGAGGGCGGAGCTTGGAGCGATGGGCATCGGCTGGCGTCGTCACGGCAGGGGTGTTTGCGCGACATGGTATCAGGCTTGGGGGAAGTGGTGGCTGTGAGTCCGCCATCGCGGGCAAGCCCGGCTCCCACAGGTGATCGAGTACACCTGTGGGAGCCGGGCTTGCCCGCGATGGGGCCACCGCAAGCGCTGAAAATCTCAGGCAGCGAGCAACCAAACCCCGGTCGCCGCCGAAGCCGCACCCGCCACCCGCACCAACGGCGCAGCCGCCGCCGGCAGGAAACGCACCACGGCATAACCGGCAGCATGCAAAACCGCCGTCGCACCCACAAACCCTATGGCATACGCCCACGGGCTGGACATGTCCGGCAGCTCCAAACCATGGGCCACGCCATGGAACAGTGCAAACAGCGCCGTCGCCGCCACCGCCACGAACAACGGCGGCCGCACCGCCAGCGCTACCGCCAGGCCCAGCGCCAGCACCGACGCGGCAATCCCGCTTTCCAGCGCCGGCAGTTCCAGCCCTTCAAAGCCCAGCATCCCGCCGATCAGCATGGTGCCGACAAACGTGCACGGCAGCGCCCAGCGCGCCGAGCCTTTTTGTTGAGCGGCCCACAGGCCCACGGCGACCATTGCCAGCAAGTGGTCGATGCCGCCCAGCGGGTGGCTGATACCGGCTACCAGGCCGTTGTCGCCATGGCCGGGGTGGGCGAAGGCGAGGGCGGGAGTGAGCAGCAAGGCTGCGGCAGCGAGAAGTGTATTGAGGCGCATGGACAGGCTCCTTGTGGGGGTTGATCAGGCTGCGGTCAGCAAGCCCTGGCGTTCGATGAAGGCGACGATTTCTTCCAGGCCGACGCCGGTTTTCTGATTGCTGAAGACGAAAGGTTTACCGCCGCGCATGCGCTGGGTATCGCTGTTCATCAGCTCCAGGGATGCGCCTACCAGCGGCGCCAGGTCGATCTTGTTGATCACCAGCAGGTCGGATTTGCAGATTCCCGGCCCGCCTTTGCGCGGCAGCTTGTCGCCGGCCGACACATCGATCACGTAGATGGTCAGGTCCGACAGTTCCGGGCTGAAGGTGGCCGACAGGTTGTCGCCGCCGGATTCCACCAGGATCAGGTCCAGGCCGGGAAAGCGACGGTTCAACTGGTCTACCGCTTCGAGGTTGATCGAGGCGTCTTCGCGAATCGCGGTGTGGGGGCAGCCGCCGGTTTCCACACCGATGATGCGCTCGGGCGCCAGGGCCTGGTTGCGCACCAGGAAGTCGGCGTCTTCGCGGGTGTAGATATCGTTGGTGACCACCGCCAGGTTGTAGCGATCACGCAGGGCCAGGCACAGGGCCAGGGTCAGGGCGGTCTTGCCGGAGCCGACCGGGCCGCCGATGCCGACGCGCAGGGGTTGGGTGTTCATGTGATTCTCCAAGATAAAGTGCCCTAGGAACGGAACAGGCGGCTGTACTGGCGCTCATGGGCCATGCACGCCAGGGACAGGCCAAACGCGGCGCTGCCGTAGTGATTGGGGTCAAGCTGGCTGGCGTCCTGCTGGGCTTGTTGCAGCAGCGGCAGCAGTTCGCTGGTCAGGCGCTGGGCGGCTTGTTGGCCCAGAGGCAGCGTCTTCATCAGCACCGCCAATTGGTTTTCCAGCCAACTCCACAGCCAGGCGGCCAGGGCGTCATCCGGGCTGATCTGCCAGGCGCGGGCGGCCAGGGCCCAGCCCAGGGCCAGGTGCGGTTCGGAGCGCTGTGCCAGGAACTCTCGGGCGGCGTCATCCAGCTCCGGTAAACCGTTCAATAGCTGGTGCAGGGAATAGCCCATCTGCCGGCTTTCCTGATAAAGCTCGCGGGTTTCACGGCTGGCGCGGTGTTCCTCGCACAACTGCGCGAGGCGTGGCCAGTCCTGTTCGGCGGCGGCCTGGCAGTGGGCGAGCAGCAGCGGCGCTTCGAAGCGCGCCAGGTTGAGCAACAGTTGATCGCTGATCCAGCGCGCGGCACTCGCCGGGTCGGTCACGCGGGCTTGCTCCACGGCCATTTCCAGGCCCTGGGAATAGCTGTAGCCACCAATCGGCAGCTGCGGACTGGCCAGACGCAACAGCGCCCAGGCTGGGTTCATAGGCGTACGCCGAACTGGTGCAGCTTGGGCGGGTAGTTGAAGTCGTCGTCGCCATGGCGGGAGTGGTGGTGGCCGCCGCCATAGGCGCCGTGTTCCGGCTGGAAGGGGGCCTCGATGGTCTCGGTCGTCGCGCCCAACTGATCGAGCATGGCCTTGAGCACGTAGTCATCGAGCAGGCGCAGCCAACCATCACCCACTTGCAGGGCCACGTGGCGGTTGCCCAGGTGATAGGCGGCGCGGGTCAGTTCAAAGGCATTGCCGCAGGTGACGTGCAGCAGTTGTTCAGGCCGGGCGCACACGCGTACGACACGTCCGTCTTCAGCCTGTAGGAATTCGCCATCGTGCAGCGGCGGTTGGCCGCGCTCCAGAAACAGGCCGACGTCTTCTCCGTCGGCACTGAAACAGCGCAGGCGGCTTTTGCTGCGGGCTTCGAAATTCAGCAGCAACTCTGCGGCCCAGACGGGTTGGGGGGCGATTCGGCGGTGGATCACCAGCATCAGAAAGCTTCCAGCTATGAGCGATAAGCAAGCTAGAGCAAGGGTCTTGCCAACCACGCGGGGAGTAGGAATTCCCTGTAGGCAGGCGACTTGTGCCACCTGATGGCGCAGGAAATTATTCCAAAATGTTTCATTTTGGTGCGTGGTTGGATTTATAGCACCGGATCCGGGCGCTCGGCGTTGAATTCCATTGCTTGGTGCATGAAATTTCTTTCATCTTTTATGAGTTTTGATTGCTTGGGACTTTTCCTACGCACTTGCAGGATTTGCCGTGCGTTGCGTTACGCGCTGTTTCATTAGGATTCCGCTCCGTATTTAATCTTCAGCGGTTTCCACCATGTACAAGTCATTTTTCTGTTTACTCATTGTCAGTTTGTCGCTCGCCATTTCATCTGCTTCGGCCAACCTTCAGCGTGCCCCGGCATTCGCGCCGCCACCTACTATCGACAACGTGATCGACCGCGCCCACGAGCTGTTGGGCACGCCCTATAAATTGGGCGGCGCTTCGGTGAAGCAGGGCTTCGATTGCAGCAGCTTCCTGGTGTACCTGTTCAAGACCGAAGCCAACATTCATCTGCCTCGCACCACCTCGGCGATGCACCGCTCAACCGCGGCCACGGTCAAGCGCAATGCGTTGCAACCGGGTGATGCGGTGTTTTTCAGGGGCAATGGGCGCGGCCAGGTCAGCCACGTCGGTCTCTATATAGGAGAGGGCAAGTTCATCCACTCGCCGCGCACGGGCAAAAGCGTGCGCATCGACTCACTGGCCAACAGCTATTGGAACCGGAACTACACCACCGCCAAGCGTTTTCACACCGTGCGCTGAGTTATTCGGTACTGCCCAGGCCTTGCCAATGCTTGAGGCCGATAAAGATGAAACGCAGCTGCTGGGTGATCTTGGCTTGTGGCGTGAGGTGCGCAGGCAGCGCTTCGGCGGGCGGGTCGATAATGTCGGGCAGGGTGGCGAACACGCTCTTGACGATCAGGTCGGCCATCACGTGCAGGCCGTCGGCATCCAGGTGCTGGAGCTTGGGCATCAGGGTCAGGTCGGCGGCGAGGTCGCTGGCGATGTCTTCACGCAGGGCACCAATGGCTTGGCGAACGGCGAGGCTGCCACCGTATTGCTCGCGGGCCAGGAACAGGAATTGCGAACGGTTGGCGGCGACCACATCCAGGAAAATCCGCACCGAGGCATCGATGATGCCGCCCATCACGAATTCGTTGTGGCGCACCAGGCGAATCGTCGCGCGAAAGGTCTGGCCGACTTCACTGACCAATACCAGGCCCAACTGATCCATATCGGCAAAGTGACGGTAGAAACCGGTGGGCACGATGCCGGCGGTCTTGGCCACTTCACGCAGGCTGAGGCTGCCGAACCCACGGCCACACTCCATCAGATGGCGGGCTGCGTCCATCAGGGCGAGTCGGGTCTGTTGCTTCTGTTCGGCGCGGGGCAGCATTGGCAGGCGGGCTTTCTGGACAAGGACAGCGACGCACTCTAGCAAATCAGCTTTGCCAGCGTCGAACTTCAAAAGGGAGAAGGGCGTTGCGGTTCACACAAAGTCAAAGCCCGATCGGCTGATCGGGCTTTTTTCCAGGGCCAGCACGGGCTTAGCTCTGTGCTTGATGCAGTTCTGCCAGACGGTCAGCACCGCCTTCCACTACGCCGTCAGCATAAGCGCGTTTGTTGGCGCGGCTCGAACCATCTTCAACCAGGCCTTTCTGTTCCAGGCGATCACGACCACCTTCGGCAACAGCGTTGCGTTCCATCAGGCGATCAGCGCCACCTTCAACCAGACCTTTCTGTTCCAGACGATCACGGCCACCTTCAGCAACGCCTTCGGTGTAAGCACGTTTGTTGGCTTGTTCCGAACCGTTTTCAGTGATGCTGCCGTTGTAGTCGGTGTTGTTCTTGTCCGAAGCGCCGCTGCGAGCCAGGGTTTGGCTGAAGTGGGAAGCGTCGGCTTTCACTTGTGGGGTGGCCTGTTCAGCAGCTGGCAGGGCAAATGCGCTGGTGGCCAGGAGGGAAAGTGCAAAGCTTGCGAGTATTTGGCGTTTCATGATGGGTTGCTCCTTGGGAGGGCGATAAATTGGGTACAGGGCTAATGCTACTCTTGATAAGTCGATATAAAAGTTCATAAACACAATGGTAATAATCAACAGAATTGATTGTTCCCTGCGAAGGCTCTATCTCGCAGGTCTCAAGCCCGCGCTTTTGCACCGAGGTGGGTATTTTCGACACGAACGTGGGTAACAACGGTGCGTCGTTGATGATTGAAACTGTCTGGTTGGTCAGGAAAGGCGGTTTTTATGAGGAATTCATCAATGGGGTTAAACCCCCGCGCCGTTTGTCAGTCGTAGCCATATAAGCTGTAGTCAAAACGCGCGCCGCAAAGCGCCCGCTCAGTCGTAACCTGGAGTCCTGTGCAATGACGCGCACTCGTAAAATTCTCGCCTGGAGCTGCGCCAGCTTCGTTTTGTTAATCGCCATTGTGGTGTTGGTCCTGGTGTTCTTTGACTGGAACCGGATCAAGCCGCCCCTCAACGCCAAGGTCTCCGAAGAGCTGCATCGACCGTTTGCCATCAATGGCAACCTGGCCGTGGTGTGGCAGCGCGAGCCCGATGAAGGCGGCTGGCGCGCCTGGGTTCCGTGGCCCCATGTGATTGCCGAAGACCTGACCCTGGGCAACCCCGACTGGTCGAAAGCCCCGCAGATGGTCACCCTCAAGCGCGTGGAATTGCGCATCTCGCCCCTGGCGTTGCTGGCCCAGCGCGTGGTGATCCCGCGTATCGACCTCACCGAACCGAGTGCGCAGTTGCAGCGCCTGGCCGATGGCCGCGCCAACTGGACCTTCAAGTTCGACCCCAAGGACCCGAATGCCGAACCGTCCAACTGGGTGGTGGACATCGGCGCCATCGGCTTCGACAAAGGCCATGTGACCCTCGACGACCAGACTCTCAAGACCCAGCTCGACGTCGTGATCGACCTGCTCGGCAAGCCGATTCCCTTCGGCGAGATCGTCGGCGATGCCGACGCCAGGAAAGCCCTGGAAAAAGGCTCGGCGCCGCAGGATTACGCGTTCGGCCTCAAGGTCAAGGGCCAATACCACGGCCAGAAACTCGATGGCACCGGCAAGATCGGTGGCCTGCTGGCCTTGCAGGACGCGGCCAAGCCGTTCCCGCTGCAAGCCCAGGCCAGGATCGGCGACACCAGCATCGCGCTGGCCGGCACCCTGACCGACCCGATGAACCTCGGCGCCCTCGACCTGCGCCTCAAACTCTCCGGCAGCAGCCTGGGCAACCTGTACCCCCTCACCGGCGTGACCCTGCCGGACTCGCCCGCCTATTCCACCGACGGCCACCTGATCGCCAAGCTGCATGAGGCCAGTGGCGCGTCGTTCCAGTATGAAAACTTCAACGGCAAGATCGGCAACAGCGACATCCACGGCAACCTCGGCTACGTCGCCAGCCAGCCGCGGCCCAAGCTCACCGGGGCGCTGGTCTCCAACCAGCTGTTGATGACCGACCTGGCGCCGCTGATCGGCGCCGACTCCAACGCCAAGCAAAAAGCCCGTGGCGGCGAAAGCAAGCAGCCGGCGACCAAGGTGCTGCCAGTGGAAGAGTTCCGCACCGAGCGCTGGCGCGACATGGATGCCGACGTCGAATTCACCGGCAAACGCATCGTCCACAGTGCCGAATTGCCGTTCACCGATCTCTACACTCACCTGGTGCTGAACGACGGGCAGTTGAGCCTGGAGCCCCTGCGTTTCGGCGTGGCCGGCGGCAAGCTCGACGCGCAGATTCGTCTCAACGGGCGCACCACGCCGATGGAAGGCCAGGCCAGACTCACCGCGCGCAACTTCAAGCTCAAGCAGTTGTTCCCGACCTTCGAGCCGATGAAAACCAGCTTCGGCGAGCTCAACGGCGACGCGGACATTTCCGGGCGCGGCAACTCCGTCGCGGCATTGCTTGGCACGTCGAATGGCGATCTGAAGATGTTGATCAACGACGGCGCCATCAGCCGCGGACTGATGGAAATCGCCGGGCTCAACGTCGGCAACTACGTGGTCGGCCGCCTGTTTGGCGACAAGGAAGTGAAGATCAACTGTGCGGCCGCAGACTTCGGCATCAAGTCGGGCCTGGCGACGACTCGTCTGTTTGTGTTCGATACCGAGAACGCGATCATCTACATCGATGGCACCGCGAACATGGCCAGCGAGCAGCTTGACCTGACCATTACTCCGGAGTCCAAAGGCTTCCGCCTGTTTTCCCTGCGCTCGCCGTTGTACGTCAACGGGCCGTTTATCAAACCGAATGCTGGCGTGAAGGCGGTGCCGCTGATGCTGCGTGGTGCGGGCATGGTTGCCTTGGGTGTGATTGCCGGCCCGGCGGCGGGTTTGCTGGCGCTGGTGGCACCGAGCGGCGATGAGCCGAACCAGTGTGCGCCGCTGCTGCAACAGATGAAGGAAGGCAAGGCACCTAAAACAGTGAAAGGCTAGCTGACAAAACCGTGAACCAAATGTGGGAGCGGGCTTGCTCGCGAAGGCGGTGGATCAGTCAAGAATGTTCCGACTGACCCACCGCCTTCGCGAGCAAGCCCGCTCCCACATGGGTTTTGCGGTGTTAGCTGTGTTAGTTACAGGTCCTTCAGAATATCCGCCATGTCGTCGGCGTGTTCTTCTTCCTGGGCCAGGATGTCTTCGAAGATCCGGCGAGTGGTCGGGTCTTTGTCACCGATGTACTGGATGATTTCGCGATAGCTGTCTACCGCGATGCGCTCGGCCACCAGGTCTTCGTAGACCATCTCCTTCAGCGTATTGCCGGCCACGTACTGCGCGTGGGAATTCTTCGACAGCAGGTCGGGGTTGAACTCCGGCTCGCCACCCAACTGCACGATACGCTCGGCCAACTTGTCGGCGTGTTCGGCTTCCTGGGTGGCGTGCTCGAGGAACTCCTCGGCGGCGACATGCGCCTTGACGCCATTGGCCATGAAGTAGTGGCGCTTGTAGCGCAGCACGCACACCAGCTCGGTGGCCAGCGATTCGTTGAGCAGACGCAGGATTTCCTGGCGGTCGGCGTCATAACCTTCGGTCACGGCACCGTTTTCGACGTTCTTGCGGGCGCGGTCACGTAAAGTGGCTACGTCAGACAAATGTGAGTCAGTCATCTCATTCTCCTGGTACTAATCCGGTTTTGCGCCACGCTCTGCCGGCGTGATCGCTCCAAGTTGTGAGTCCCAGGCAACGCAAAAAGTTTTATCGGATTTTACAGAGCGTGCCCCGACAGCCGCGCTTCCTCCTGCAACCACTCAAAAAACGCCCGGACCGGCGGGTGCCGTTCCCGTCCCGGTACGCACAGGGCGCTGTAGCCGGCGCCGTTGACGCGGACCTGTGGCCGGTAAGGCACCAGCAACCCGCTGGCGACGCTTTCCGAGACCAGGATATTGCTCGCCAGCACCAGGCCCTGGCCGGCGATGGCCGCTTGCAGGGCGTAGTGTTCTTCGTCGTATTCGCGCAGCGGCGAAGCGGATTGCAACCAATCTTCCCCGGCCTTTTCGCACCATGCCTGCCAGCCCAGGGCGTACAGCCTGGAGTTGTGCCAGCGCACGCTGATCAGGGTCGGGGTGCGCTCGCGCGCCAGGGCGACTTGTTCGGGGGAGCCATACACGGCGAAACATTCGTCGAACAGGCACAAACCGTACAGGTTCGTGTAGTCGTCGATGCTGTAGCGGATCACCAGGTCGACGCTGGCGTCCTGCTGCAAATCGACGACGGCGCAGTTTGTGTCCAGGCGCAGGCTGATATCCGGATGGGCGGCATAGAAGCGCCCGAGTCGCGGCACCAGCCACAGAGCGGCAAACGCCGGCGTAGTGGAGAGCGTGAGATTGCCGGCGCTGCGCTGCGGGCGCAGGGTGTCGACGCTTTGCGCGACGTCCAGCAAGGCGCCGTGCAGGCTGTGGAACAGGCGCTCGCCGCGTTCCGTCAGGCGCACCTGGCGCGGCAGGCGCTCGAACAGCGGCACGCCGAGCCAGGTTTCCAGGGAGCGAATCTGATGGGACACCGCCGTCGGCGTGACCGACAACTCCTGGGCGGCGGCCTTGAAGCTCAACAGGCGCGAGGCCGATTCAAAGGCGCGCAGGGCGGTCAGGGGCAGCGAGGCAAACATGTGTGACTCCATGGATGAATTCAGTTCATCCAAAACAACTATTGCTCATTTGTGAGGGTGGCCGCTCGGCTCTAGATTTATGCGCAACAGAGGCAGCCATTCAGGTTGCCTGAGTCTAGCGTGTGAAGGCCTACAGATGAAAAAAATGCTTGCGATCCATTCCAGCCCCCGCGGCGAACGTTCCCACTCCCGGCGCCTTGCCGAGGTGTTCCTGGCCGCCTGGCACACCGCCAATCCCGACGCGCAGTTGACCCGCCGCGAAGTGGGCCGGGCGTCTATCCCCCACGTCAGCGAAGCGTTCATTGCCGCCAGCTTCCACCCGGAGCCGCAGGCGATGCCGTTGTCCATGCACGCCGATTTGCAACTGAGCAATGAGCTGGTAGCCGAGCTCGTCGAGCACGAACTGCTGGTGATTTCCGTACCGATGTACAACTTCGGGATTCCCAGCGGCCTCAAGGCCTGGATCGACCAGATCGTGCGCATGGGCCATACCGTGGACATCACCCAGGACAGCCAGGGTATCGCCCAGTACCAGCCGTTATTGTTGGGCAAAAAGGCCTTGATTATCACCAGTCGCGGCGGCAGCGGCTTTGGCCCGGGCGGGGAAAACGAGGCGATGAACCACGCCGATCCGCACCTGCGGACCGCGTTGGGGTTCATCGGCATTGAAGACGTCACGGTGATCGCCGCAGAAGGCGAAGAGTCCGACCCGAGCGTTTTCCGCCGTTCCTGCGATGCAGTCGAGGGGCAACTGCGCGACCTGGCCGGGAGCTTCTGAAGTGTCGTGGCTTTTCCTCCTGATCGCCGCCGGCTTTGAGGTGACCTTCGCCATGGGCATGAAGTACGCCGACGGCTTCACCCGGCTGTGGCCGTCGCTGGTCACCGTCGTCGCGGCCGTGGGCGGGATCTACTTCCTGACCCTGGCCATGCGTGAGTTGCCGGTGAGCGTGGCCTACCCGATCTGGACCGCCATTGGCTCACTGGGCACGGTGTTTCTCGGGTTTGCGCTGCTGGGGGAGAGCCTGACGCTGATCAAGCTGGTGTCGGTGGGCTTGATCGTCGCCGGTGTGGTGGGGCTCAAGTAGCTTCCTGCGCGCTGACATTGCTGCGAACCGGCGTCGTCCAGCGCTCCGACAAAATCACCCCGCCCAGGGTCAGCAAGCCGCCCACCAGGTGATACATCGCCAGTTGCTCCTTCAACACCACTGCGGCAATCAACGCGGTGATCAGCGGCAGCAGGTTGAAAAACAGCGTGGTGCGGCTTGGGCCGAGGGTCTTCACTGAATGCATCCAGGCCAGCGGCGCGAGCATCGAGGCCAGCAGGCAGGCGTACAGCACCAGCGGGATATTCGACCAGCCAAGGCCGGCCTTGTCGGAGAGCAGGAACAGCGGAAACAACACCACCACCGCCACCAGCACCTGCAGGTACAGCAGCACCAGTGGCGGCAAGCGCAGCTGCCATTTTTTCAGCAGGGTGCTGTAGACCGCGTAGGCGAGGGTGGCCACCAGCATCATCGCGTCACCCATATTCAGCCCGTGTTGCAGCAGGGCGCTGAGACTACCGGCGGAAACCACCACTACCACGCCGGCAAACGACAGCACGGCACCGGTCAGGGCGCCGAAGGTCAGGCGCTGGCCAAGGCTGATGATTGCGGCGGTAAGAGCCATCAGTGGCATCAGCGAGAGGATAATGCCCATGTTGGTGGCCGAGGTCAGGTTCGCGGCGTAATACGCCAGGCTCTGGTACACCGCCATGCCCAGCACGCCGAGGATGAAGATCTTGCCCAGGTTGGGACGAATCAGCGGCCAGTTGGCGATGACGGGTTTGAGCATGAACGGGGTAAACAGCAGGCCGGCCAGCAGCCAGCGGTAAAAACCGATCTCGGCGGGGAAAATCGTCCCCACCGCGAGTTTGTTGACCACGGTATTGCCGGCCCAGATAAAAATGGCCAGTAACGGATAAGCGTATTGCATCGAAAGGAACCAGTTGCGTCTATGAGCGGTGATTATCCTTTGTCTGGATCGAAGCCTATACTTCGATCCAGCCATCCGACCTTTGTATCCAGACAACATGCTCAAGAAGTACATCAACCTTCCCGATTTTGACCAGTTGCCGGCCCCGGTGTATTTCCGGTATTCGGAATTCGAGGCCGACACCCACGCCAGTGCCCACCAGCATGCCTGGGGTTCCCTGGACTACTCGGCCCGTGGCGTGATGCGGTTTGAAGTGGCCGGCAGTCGCTTTATGTCGCCGCCGCAATATGCGGTATGGATCCCACCCAACACCCAGCACAGTTCCTACAACGCCCAGGCGATCGTCTACCGCTCGGTATATCTGGCGCCCGCCTTGTGCGAGCAATTGCCGGCGCAGCCGTGCACCCTGGCCATCAGCGATATCCTCAAGGCGATCCTCAGTGATTTCGCCGAGCGTGATGTCAACATTCCCGAGAACGACGCCGACGTGCGCCTGGCCCAGGTGCTGGTAGACCAACTCAGGCAGGCGCCGGTGCACGATTGTTTCCTGCCGTATGCCAGCCATCCCGGGTTGCTCAGTGTGCTGGAGGGCATGCAGGCCGACCCTGGCGATAACCGCGCGCTGGCCCAGTGGGCGCAGCAGGTGCATGTCAGTGAGCGCACCCTGGCGCGGCAATTTGTGCGTGAGCTGGGGATGAGCTTCGGCGAATGGCGCCAACGCCTGCGGTTCCTGGCGTCGATCGAAGCGCTGGACAGCGCGCGCAGCGTCCAGGAAGTCGCGTTTGACCTGGGATACAGCACGGCCTCGGCGTTTATCGCGATGTTCCAGCGCCAGGCCGGCTGCACGCCGGAGCAGTATCGCCGGACCCATATACGCGGCAGGAAGGTGTAACAGGGTTTGACTACACTGCTGGGGAGGCCGTGCCCCTCGGCACGGTAACAGGGAGAAAACTCCATGAAGATGCTGCGTATTCCGCTGTTGATGATGGGCCTGCTGCTGTGTTCCCAAGGCTTTGCCGCGACTGCCGCACAGACGGCTCAGCAACAAAAAATGACTACCTGCAACGCCGAAGCCAAGACCAGTGGCAAGACCGGTGATGATCGCAAGGCGTTCATGAGCAACTGCCTCAAGGCGGCCCCGGCGGCCAACGACGCCAAGACCCTGACCCCACAGCAACAGAAGATGAAAGATTGCAACGCCACCGCGAAAACCCAGGCGCTGACCGGCGATGCGCGTAAAACCTTTATGAGCACCTGCCTGAAGAAATAATGATGCAGAACTTTGTGGGCGCTGGCTTGCCTGAGATTGCGACCTGACAGTCGATGCCTTTGTTGGCTGACCCACCGCCATCGCAGGCAAGCCAGCTCCCACATTGGACCGCGTTTAGACTTCTCGCTTGATTCACCCAAGGCTGGCAGACTGCCCATCCTTTAACGCCGTTCGTTTTGAGGCTGTATGCCAACGTTTTCTCAGCGTCACGTGTTGTTGTTGGTCAGTTGCGTGCTGATTTTTGGCGGGCTGCTGCTGGTTTTGCCGTTGAAGTTGCTGCCGAGCCTGCTGGCCGGGCTGCTGGTGTACGAGCTGGTCAACATGCTCACCCCGCAGTTGCAGCGGTTGATCGAAGGCCGGCGTGCGCGCTGGTTGGCGGTAGCCTTGCTGGGGACCTTGATCGTCAGCATCCTGACCCTGATCTTTGCCGGGGCCATCAGTTTCCTGCTGCACGAAGCGGAAAACCCCGGGGCTTCCCTGGATAAATTCATGGGCGTGGTCGACCGTGCCCGCGGCCAGTTGCCGCCGTTCCTCGACGCCTACCTGCCGGCCAGCGCCGCCGAGTTCCGCGTAGCCATCGGCGAATGGCTGAGCAAACACCTGAGCGAACTGCAACTGGTGGGCAAAGACGCCGCGCACATGTTCGTGACCTTGCTGATCGGCATGGTGCTGGGGGCGATCATCGCCCTGCAACGGGTGCCGGACCTGACCAAGCGCAAACCCCTGGCGGCCGCGCTGTTTGATCGCCTGCACCTGCTGGTCCAGGCCTTTCGCAACATCGTTTTCGCGCAGATCAAGATCGCCGCGCTGAACACCGCGTTCACCGCGATCTTCCTCGCGGTGGTGCTGCCGCTGTGCGGGATCCACCTGCCGCTGACCAAGACGTTGATCGTGCTGACGTTCCTGCTGGGCCTGCTGCCGGTGATCGGCAACCTGATGTCCAACACCCTGATCACCATCGTGGCCCTGTCGCTGTCAATCTGGGTGGCGGTGGCGGCGTTGGGCTACCTGATCGTGATCCACAAGGTCGAGTACTTCCTCAACGCGCGGATTGTCGGTGGGCAGATCAGTGCCAAGTCGTGGGAATTGTTGTTGGCGATGCTGGTGTTCGAAGCCGCGTTCGGCCTGCCGGGGGTGGTGGCGGGGCCGATTTATTATGCGTACTTGAAGAGTGAGTTGAAGCTGGCGGGGATGGTCTAGGCATTGATGTTGCCTGGACTGGCCCCTTCGCGAGCAAGCCCGCTCCCACATTCGACCGAGTTCCAACTTTGGAATGCAGCCGAATGTGGGAGCGGGCTTGCTCGCGAAGGGCGCGCCACGGTTTCAGCTAAAACTCAGTAGCCGTAGCGCTTGCTGGCCTCAATCGCCAGACCACTGCCAATACTGCCAAAGATGTTCCCTTCCACATGCTGCGCATTCGGCAGCATCGCCGAGATGCTGTGGCGCAGCGCCGGAATCCCGCTGGAACCCCCGGTAAAGAACACGGTATCCACCTGGGCCACGTCCACCGAGGCATCGTTGAGCAGTTGCGTCACCGCATTGCGCACCCGCTCCAGCAAGCCATCGATGGCCGACTCGAACAACGCCCGGCTCAATTCCACGCTCAACCCCGGCTCGACCCGGTCCAGCAACACATGGCGGCTGTCCTGCCGGGTCAACTGGATCTTGGTTTCTTCCACTTCCATCGCCAACCAGTGCCCGGCGCGCTGCTCGATCAGGTTGAACAGGCGGTCGATGCCACCCGTGTCCTCGATGTCGTAGCGCATGCTGCCCAGCGCCAGCTTGGATTTCTGCGAGTACACCGAGTTGATGGTGTGCCAGGTCGCCAGGTTCATGTGGTGGCTGGTGGGCATATAAGCGCCGCTCTTCATGCGGCTGCCGTAGCCGAACAGCGGCATCATGCCGGCCAGCGAGAGCTGCTTGTCGAAGTCGGTACCGCCGATGTGCACACCGCCGGTGGCGAGGATGTCGTCGTGGCGGTTGTCGATCTGGCGGCGCTCGGGCGACAGGCGCACCAGGGAGAAGTCGGAGGTACCCCCGCCGATGTCGACGATCAGCACCAGCTCTTCTTTCTCGATGGTGGACTCGTAGTCGAAGGCCGCGGCAATCGGTTCGTACTGGAACGAGATGTCCTTGAAGCCGATCTTGCGGGCCACGTCCACCAGGGTGTTCTCGGCTTCCTGGTCGGCCATCGGGTCGTCGTCGACGAAAAATACCGGACGGCCCAGCACCACTTCGTCGAACTCACGCCCGGCGGTGGTCTCGGCGCGGCTCTTGAGTTGGCCGATAAACAGCGCCAGCAGGTCGGTGAACGGCATGGCCGTGCCCAATACACTGGTGTCGTGCTTGATCAGCTTGGAACCCAGCAGGCTCTTGAGCGAGCGCATCAGCCGGCCTTCGTAGTTTTCCAGGTACTCGTGCAGGGCCAGGCGACCGTACACCGGGCGGCGCTCTTCGAAGTTGAAGAACACCACCGACGGCAGCGTGATCTTGTCGTCCTCCAGCGCGATAAGCGTTTCCATGCCGGGACGAATCCAGCCGACGGTGGAGTTGGACGTGCCGAAGTCGATACCGCAGGCACGGGCTGGGGATGGGTTTTTCATGTCAATCGGGTTCCGGTTGAAAAACGGCCGCGCAGTGTATGCCACCCGCGTGCAGATGCGTAGGCCGACTATCCGCTAAATACAACGCACTTGTTACCTTGAAAGCCCGGCCTTTGCCCCCAAATCCTCCCCATACGGTTGGTGGCTGCAGGATTCTGCCCGCAGCGCCGATAAACTTCTGACGCACCCTTCGGTCACAAGATTGAGATCGGTCAATCCAGACGCCGCAAACAGGCGCATGCTGTGACGCTGGCAGTGCGATATCGATAATGGATGGTGATGCCCCCGATGGACTTCAAAGACTATTACAAGATTCTCGGTGTAGAACCCACCGCTGACGACAAGGCGATCAAGGCCGCCTATCGCAAGCTGGCGCGCAAATATCACCCGGACGTGAGCAAGGAAAAGGACGCTGAAGCCAAGTTCAAGGACGCGTCCGAAGCCTATGAAGCGCTGAAAAGTGCCGACAAGCGCGCCGAATACGACGATTTGCGCAAATACGGGCAGCATGGTCAGCCGTTCCAGGGCCCGCCAGGTTGGCAGAGCCGTGGTGGCTATGGCGGCGGTGGCCAGGACACCGGCGACTTCTCGGACTTCTTCAGCTCGATCTTCGGTTCGCGCGGCAATGGTTTTGGTGGTGCCCAGGGCCGCAGTGCCGGGCGTCGAGGGCAAGATGTGGAAATGGAACTGCCGGTCTTCCTCGAAGAGACCCTGTCCAACGAGTCCAAGCAGGTCAACTTCCAGGTGCCGCAATACAACGCGGCCGGCCAGCACGTCAGCAACACCACCAAGAGCCTGAACGTGAAGATCCCGGCCGGTGTGGCCGACGGCGAGCGCATCCGCCTCAAGGGCCAGGGCGCGCCGGGGATTGGCGGTGGTGCCAATGGTGATCTGTACTTGATCATCAAGTTCGCGCCACACCCTAAATTCGATGTGGAAGGTGAGAACCTGATCATCACCCTGCCACTGGCCCCGTGGGAGCTGGCGTTGGGCACGGAAGTGGCGGTGCCGACCCTCACCGGCAAGATCAACCTCAAGGTGCCGGCCGGCAGCCAGAACGGTCAGCGCATGCGCGCCAAGGGCCATGGCTTGTTGAACAAGGCCGGGCAGCGCGGTTACCTGTTTGTGCAACTCAAGGCGGTGATGCCGAAAAACACCGACGACGAGGTCAAGGCGTTGTGGCAGGAACTGGCACAAAAAGCCGCTTTCGATCCAAGAGAATCATGGAGTAGCTAACGATGAGCAGTCCCCGTTTGGTTCAAGTGAACATGGCAGAATTCTGTGAGGCCACCGACCTGTCGGTGGCCTACGTGATCGAAATCGTCGAGCACGGCATCGTTGAACCGGTGGGGACCAGTCCCGAGTCCTGGCGCTTCACCGATTACGAACTGGCCCTGGCCAAGCGCGCCTCGGCGCTGCAAAAGGACCTGGAGCTGGAATGGGAAGGCGTCGCCCTGGCGCTCGACCTGCTGGAGGAAGTCCAGCAACTGCGGGCCGAGAACCAGATGCTCAAGCAACGGTTGGGGCGGTTGGTGCAAACGCCCTGAATCCATCAGGTGATGCTGCAGCGCTCCTTGCACGGCACCCAGTCGCGCAGGGTCAGCGAGCGAATCAATTGCGCCTCGTCCACAGCCAGTTGCAGTTGCACATTTTCAGCCTGGGTTGCGTACTCCTCATCATTCAGGGCACCCGCATCGTATGCCTCGGACAACCGGTGCAAACGCATATCATGGGGCTCCCTGAGGTTGCTGAACGCTTCGTCATAATGCTTGCGAATGAAAGCCTGCCAGAATTCTCGGCCCAACAATGACTGGACGAACGCTGGGGAGTTGTCCAGTCGTTCGATTCTGACGGCGGTATTATTCAGGTCCGAGACGGCCACCTGGCCGGTTGCAAGGTAGCGGGCTTCACCGGGTTGTCCGGGCAGGTTAAGGCGCTGTGTCAAACCCATGCGATAGGCCAGCCGGATTTCAACGTCCTCAATGCCTTCCAGGGCGCTCAATTTTTGTTGTGGGGTCATGCTCGACAGGCGAATCGCGCCTTCCCGAACCCGAATGTCCCCGCTTGCTGACAATTCCACTTCGTCCAGGCGAAACAGCCCCTTGGCCAGGTCCAGCAGTGCCGGCCCCGCCTCATCGTCGCTGGCCCCATAGGTGGCATCCCACGTCAGCTGCTTGATTTCCATATCACTGAACACCAGGGCAGCCCGATCGCCACAGCGTGGGTCGCTCGCAATGTTGAACAGCTCTTCACGCAAGCCATCGTGCTGGGCCGAGTCGAGCAGATCCCACAGGCGCGTTTGCAGTTGGGGGTAGCTGCTACGGTACTCCGCCGAGTCTTTGAGGTTGTTGAGGATGTCGAAGAAGGTTTGCGAGCCGGGTTTGTCGGCAATCGACTCCCACAGGGCGCGTCTTTGATCTATCTGCCGGGGTGACAACCCACTCATCCAGTGTTGGAAGGCCAGTTCCGGCGTGTCGTCCGCGACCTGCGCCGGTGGCGCTCCTGCCTCGACTTCCGCAGGCCGTGGCGCCCGATAGCGCATCGCGCGCGGATGCCGGCCCTCCTCTGCCTCGGGGTGGCGGGAGGCCACATTGAGCCAGTATTCAGCCAGTTGACCTCGGGCTTCTGCCGTCAGTGGGTTTCCTCCGATAAACGTGACGTTGTTGGTGCGGATGGCCGCCGCCGCCTGCTCGGGCGCCGGGTTGATCTGGGCGGCGGGCAGCTCCGTGATGCGGTTGTTGCTCAAGTCGACGAAATCCAGGGTGTGGAGCGGTCCCAGGCCCTGCGGCCATTCAGTGATCCCGGTGCGTCCCAGCCACACCCCGCGCAGGTTCGGCAGGGTGCTGAAATCCGGAGTGCGTACCAAGGGGTTACCGTTCAATTTAATGATCTTGAGCGAGGTGAGCCCCTGCAGCAGCTCCACGTCGGCCTCGCCCAGAGGCAGCCGGTTGCCGCCAAGGTCGAGGCGGGTCAGCCGGTTCATCCTGGCCACGGAAGACGGAATGGTGCGCAGCTCGCTATTCGACAAGTTGAGCCAGCGGGTGTGGTTGAAGTGCCCGAGAAACTCATCCAGTCCGTGCAGCGATCGCATACCACGTAGCTCTATCGATCCTACATGGCTGAAATCCGCGTCCAGCGCCGGCAAGTCGCCAATGCTCAAACCGAGTGCCTCGAAGGTGTAGCCGATGGAAGAACCATCACGGGCCAGGGCTTTGGAGGTCAGGCGCTGCCAGCACTCCTTGAGGCTTCGGGCGAATTGCTGGCGGTGGCTGGCGTCGCCGACGCGAAGGTTGGCGTCGTCGGCGGCGATCAGGAACCGTTGCCTGGCCCAGGCGTCCAGTTGGGTGCTCAAGGCTTGCCATTGACCCTCCAGGCGCGTCAGTTCGTCCGGCGCCCTGTCGCCCGCATGCAGTACGAGCTGTTCGTTTTCCTCCTCGCTGAAGCCGGGAAACAGCGCTCTGGCCCGCAGCATTTCGTTGGTGTGGCTCAACGGCACTTCGAATGCGCCAGGCAGGCCGCCGTTGCGCCAGCCCGGGCGGGTTTGTGCCAGGCGTGTGATGTACGCACGCATCTGCTGATTGGCTTGCGGGGTGAACGGGTTGTTGTACAGGCGGGTCATGCGGTTGAGACGGATGCTGGCTTCCACGTTTTCGGGGGCGGGGTTGAGCAGGTTGTCGGGCACCGCGCTGAGCTGATTGCTGGACAGCTCGACCTCCCTCAGTTCGGGCAGTTCCAGCAGGCCCCTGGGCCATTGGTTGATCCGAGTGTTGCGCAGCTCCAGAGTGCGCAATCGGAGCAGCGGGCTGAAATCGGGCAGGGTGCCCAAGGGGTTATCGTTCAGGCACAGTGCTTCCAGGTGGTTCAGGCCAGCCAGTTGGCCGGCGCTGGTTTCGCTCAGGCGGATGGCATTGCCGGACAGATCCAGATGGGTCAGTTCCTTCATATTCGTAATCGCTTCGGGCAGTACGCTCAGCGTCGGGCGCTCCGTGCCACCGATGTGCTTGAGGGTCAAACGTTTCAGATTGGGGAAGTTGCCCAGGAACTGCCCGGGGCTCACGGTGAAATTCACGTAGTTGAGAACCAACTCATCGACATGGCCAAAGTCGGCGTTCAGTTGGGGCAGGTTCACCTGTGCACTGATTTCAAGTCGACGCCCGGTATTTGCCCCCGCGCGGTCCACGGTCTGCCGGCGCCAGCAGTCCCTCAACGCATCGGCCACCGGCTGCTCCCGGCCTCCCGGGTTTACCTCAAATGGACGCCGGGTCGTATCTTCACGGGCACTGCGATTCACCCAGTCCTTGAGTGCGCGTTTGAGGGCGGCGTACTGGTCTTCCCGGCGCGTCAATTCAGTGCGCGCATCGCTCCCGAGGGTCTCGATGAAGGCTGTGGCCTGCTCGTCGCTGAACCCCGGATACAGCTTGCGCACCCGCGTGTGGGGGCTGCGCAATTGAGTGAGTTTGTGCAGCGGAGAGCCGCCCCGCAGGCGCAGGTCTCCTGCCAAGGGTTTGCGCAATACCGGGTGTTCCAGCAGCATCGAGCGCAGCTCGTCCCGGGCCAATGGCGTTTGTCGCACCCGCTGCTTCAGGGTGCCGGCGTCCCATGCCGCTTCGCCCAGCGCTCGGCGCTGGCCTTGCTCGAGGCGCGCCAGAACGGCGCCATACAAGTCGGTGGCGCCGAACGATCCGTCTTCACCCATCACCAGCACCAGCGGCGCTGCGATGGCCTCAGGACCGACGGCGTCGATCAGGGGGCCCAGTTCGCTGCCCAGGCGGATTTCCACCCGCAGGCTCGGGTCCCACCCCGGCAAGTTGGGCAACGTATGCAGGGCCAGGCGCCGACTGTCCGGGCTCTGCAGGGTGTCGAGGAACAAGCCTTCATAGGCCCGTGCCATGCGCACTTGCTGCTGGCTTTCGCGCGCCAGGGCGGTGAGCCTTGGTGACAAAGGCTGATGGCCACTCAGCGCGGTCAGGTCCGCGTCCGTGGCGGTTTCCAGCAACTGCCTGGCAACCTCCGCCGGCAGGCCGGAAAACCTGTCCATCAGCTGCTGTACCGGGGGCGAGCGGGTCAGGTTATGGGCGCGGTAATCCACGTCGAACAGCAAGGTCCGGTTGTCCCGGGCGGCCTGGGCAACTTCCCGGCGCCACAGCAGCGTCTGTTCGTCCAGTCCCTGTGGTGTAGGGTCGAGGACTGCCGGATAGGTCAGGCCCCGTTGCGCAACGACGCGCTCGGTGATCGCCGGGTCGGCCAGCGCATAGTCCAGCGGGTCATCGCTGCCCATTTTCTCGATAAACGTCTCGATCCGCTGATGGATGCCAAAGCGCGCCAGGCTGTCGCTCAACAGGGCAGGCGGCGGTTGCAGGTCCACATGCAACTGGCGCAGTTGATCGGCGCGAATGCCGCTGGCCAGGCGTGCCTGTTCCAATTGCGCGTCACTCAAGCCCCGGGTGCGGTAACCCAGGCGACGCATCAGCATCGGGCCGTCCCAGGTCAGGGGCTCTTCACCTTCATGCAGCCAGGCGCCCGCGCCGTTATGCGTCACCTGCGGGGCATAGGCGTCGGAGCGTGTGGGGTGTTGTATGCGATAGGTGTCGCCGTCGGGCTCGGGTTTGACGGCATACAGTTGATCGTCGAGGGGCAGCAGCGGCTGTTGGTCGTGGCTGTGCAAGCCCAGGTCATCAAACGTGGCGTCCTTGGGCAATAGGGCGGGGCTGCGATAAGGGGCCAGGTCGGGCTTCCACAGCCGTTGCTCGCCACTTGGCAAACGAACCGGCTTGAGCCCTTGTACCAACGCGGGTGTTGGCGGTGCAGCGAGCTTTTGCAGACCTTTCCCCGCGCCGGCCAGCAGTGCCATGGCGGCCAGGTTTTGGGCGACGTCGAACCAGTGCGCCTTGGCCGTGTCCCGGTCGCCTTCGCTCCAGTCGATCACGCCTTCGAAGGTTTCGTAGAGCAATTGGCCCGCCATGGCGGCCAGCATCATTTCGCCGAGCACCGGGACGAACGCCAACCCCAGGCCGAGCACGGTAGCGCCGGCCTCCAGCCAACCGGCAATTTTTTGCCCGCGCACCCGGGCGTCGACATCGGCGGTGGGCACTGCCTGTTCGCGCGCATCGCCCAGGGCCTTGTCGCGGCCATGCTCAAACAGGTTGGCCCACAGGTCGACGTTGTCTGCCCACAGAGCGCCTCTTGATACAACCATCAGGTACAGGTCGGGAGCGTCCGTCTTCACCACCCTGCAGCCGGCTTTCGGGGGGGGAAGCGTCTGGGGCATGACCGCCGCCGTCAATACCGGGAAGGCTATCTGCAGCATCGTTTGAGTCACCGACGAACGCGCCACTGCGTCGACGGCGGCGGTGGAGTGCGCAGCGGGTTCGGTAAACCGGTTGAAGAATGCCGGTTTGTCGTGTTCATTGAGAAACTGGCTGAAAAAATGCTGGTAGCCCGTGGGCGTCGGGCGGCTGTTATTGCCGGGTTCGCTTGGCGCTTTGTCGCGCGCCATCCATTGGCGGTTCAGTTCGGTTTTCAGCGCGTCAAGGCTGCTGTAGCGCTTGAGCGGATGCTCCGGATCATGGGGCAGGTAGACGATGAAGTCGGTGGCATAGCGATATTTTTCCACTGGTGTAAACACCACGCTTCCCCTGAGTGCGCGGTCTATCACGCTCAGGCAACTGAACCACACCGGTTTGCCGCCCAGCGTCGGGCTGCGTTCGCCGTCGACCACCTTGAGCACCATGGTGAAGTCATCCGGGAGAATGTCCTGCTTGAGCAGCGCCAGGTACGCCGCGGCCCTGAGGGCGTCCTTCTGGCTGGTGAATACGGCGTCGCGCAACCGGGTGGCGGCAGTCTCGTCGGTGGGCAGTAATGTTTCCTTGAGATGCGCCTGGTAGCGGGCACCGACGTCCAGCGTGCGGCACAGCTTGATAAAGGCGGGTACGGTCAGCGTCGGGCCGATTCTGGGAGAGGCGCCGTCCCGGTCCGGGTATTGGGTGAACCCGGAGGCAGGATCGAATGCGTCATCTTCACCTTCACTGGCTTCAAAGTTATGCAGGGCGGCCTGTACCAGCGAGACCTCCAGTACTTTGTATTGACCGGCCTTGACCCCCAGGGTGCCGAGCCTCAGCGGCTCATACAAACGAAGACAGGTACCTTCGACATCCACGGTGAGGTTGAATTGTTCTTTCAGTGCGCTGTTGAGCAGGCCTATGGCGAAGGGCTTGAGCGCCTGGACATTGGCCAGGTGTTGATCCACCGCGTGTTGAGATTTGAAGCTGGTTTCATTGAACGTCTTCAACGTTCTTCGCTGCAGCGGCGACAAGCTGTCCATCCACTGCGCCTGTTCGAGCCTGGCCTGTTTCAACGCTTCTATGCGGTGGGCCGGCGCCTGTACCAGCCAGTCCGGAATGGCCTGGCGAATGAACGCACTGTTGTCGTCGGAAGATGAGAGGGGAGTAACGGAGGGGGCATCCTGCATGGGGGCATTCCTTTGGGTAAGCAAAGGAAAAAGGCTACTGAAAACTGCTGTGGATTAATAAGTCGAAAAGCCGCTGGATAGCACGCAATAGTTAACGCATCGGCCCCGGATTACCTATGGATCGACGACTTAATTACCCCATGGAAATCCCCCCGTGTGCATCAAGCCTGCCAGCGCTTTTTGAGTGTTCGTCCATGGGGGGCAATCCGTTCAAATAGCTACCGCCGAGTGCCGGGGGCGACTGATTAAGGTCATTGCCTTAATTTCCCTATCGGTACTCGTTTATGCCAGCACCTCAAGCCTCCACCTCGCTCCTGCCGGGCGGCGAAGGGCGTCACTATGCACAGATCAAAGCCGCCATCCCCGAAAGCCTGGTCAGCGCATCTCCTGCCCTGCGTGCAGCCATCACGCAGGCCAAGCCAGAGATCCCCGCCTGGTATGCGGCCACCACCCCGGCACAGAAGGCTGCGCTGCAAAACCTGTTGGAGGCGAGCATCAAGTCTCACACTGCACTGGAGCAAGCGACCGGCAAGGTGCAAGAGGTCAACGCCTTCGCCCGGCCATTGCTTGAAGCCGCGTTGAAGGCCGCCGGGTTTGAGCTGGACGTCAACCAGGTGCATCTGCGCCTCTATGTACCGGTCGAAGGACTAGCGACAGGCTACCGGACCAAGACTTTGTCCCTGTTGCAAGCGGCCTTGAACAATTTTGAAGCGCGCGAGACCCGCGCCGGGTTCTTCGACAGTGCTTCAGGCTTTATCACCGCTCCCGGCGCGGATGGCCGTTTCGAGCGCCATACCACGACCCTGACGATCGAGACCTTCGCCCGGTTATGCCGCGACCTGGACCTGGGCAGGCTGTACCAGGAACACCTCACCACCTACCTGCTGCCCGTGCAAACCGTGTCCAGGAACCTGCTGCGTGAACGCTTTATCACCCGGCAAAAGGACGCCTTCAGAGCCGCCGCCTACGTGGCGTTGCTCAAAGGTGATATTCGCAGCGACGACTACGCGCTACTGCTGCGCATCGCCAATGGCGAGCGACGCATCAAGCACGACGGCAAGCAGGTCTGGCACCGCTGGCCCAGTATCATGGAACTGCAAATGCACGGCTGCCTCATGATCGACCCGAGCGTGGAGCACCGCTATGGCACCTGGCTTATCGTCTACATCCCCGACCACCCCGAGCACCCCGTCAAGCGCTACGAAACCTTTGCCGACTATGCAGAGGAAACGACCCGTGAGCTGACCGCTTACAGGCCAGAGGACTATTGGGACAGCAGGGGGGTTCAGGTCACGGCCCACCAACAGTTTTTCTCACGGTTCATCGGGAAAAAATACCTGGCTTACTACTACGGGCGGTTCACCGAGAAACGCGTCGATGAACCGCAAAGGCGCGTGGCCCTGGGTCCTGATCCAGCGTGGCGACAGTACTACGCAAGAAAATCGCTCACCGAACTCCAGGCGATCAACGCCGTCATAAAGTCCCCGCGACATATCAGCCGCACGCCGCAGGATCAGCCAAACCTGAACCTCAACGCCCACCCGATCAAGGGGCTGTGGATTGACGTCGACCCTTGGGACGAGCTGTACGCCGACATGCGCAAGCGCGCACTCGACGATGGGTTGAGCATGGCGATACCCACCGCTCAAACCGACGCGGCTGGCCACGACCGGCGGATGGCGCATCTGATGAACATCGGCCTGTTCACCTTGAACCTGGTGTCGATGTTCATTCCGCCCTTGGGTGCACTGATGGCGGTGGTCACGGCCGGGCAACTGCTGTACGAAGTGCTGGAGGGCGTGGTTGAACTCGGCCAGGGTGACCGCGAGGCCGGCTGGGCGCATATCGCTGACGTGCTGGAAAATCTCGCGCAACTGGCGGTGGGCGGCGCTGCGTTGCATATCAGCCTGTCGCCGTTTATCGAAGGACTCAAGGCCGTCAGGCTGCCGTCGGGCAAGGCTCGCTTGTGGAAGCCGGATCTTGCGCCCTATGCGCAGGACATCCGACTGCCGGCAGGCTCGGTTCCCGACCAGGCGGGACTACATACCGTCAATGGGCGCCAGGTGGTGTCGGTGGACGGCAATCGCTACGCCGTGACCGCGCAAGACGAACCGGGCGTGTACCGGGTCCAGCACCCCAGCAGGCCCGAGGCGTATGAGCCTCAGATCGTCAACAACGGTTCTGGCGCCTGGACCCATGAGGCCGATGAGCCCCTGACGTGGCAAGGTGCTCCGTTGATGCGGCGACTGAGCCATGTGATGGAAGGCCTGAGCGATACGCAGTTGGAGCAGGTGCGCAAGATCAGTGACACCGACGAAAGCGTGCTGCGCCGGCTGTACGTGGAAAGCGAGCCCACGCAGGCAATCACACTCGATACGGCGGTGCGCATGCGGGCTTACGGGCGTGCCGAAAGCTTGAGTGGGCAGATCCTTGCGGGGTCGATGTCGATGGACCTGGGCAGCTACGCCGCGTCGTTGATGGTGGAAATGACCGGCTGGCCGCCCGGCAGGACCATCGAAGTATTTGACGGCCAGGGCACCAGCAGGACAGCTGCGTTGTATGGCCAACCTCATGCGCCCGGGACGGAACTGATCAGCATTAGCCGCATCGACCTGTTCGGCGGCAAGCTGCCGGCGTTGATCGTCGAGAGTTTGCCCGAGGAGCAGCTTAAAAACCTGCTCGGCCAACACATGCCTTACGGGGCCGCGCTGCGTAGCCAGGCGTTGCAGGCTCGCCTGGGAATCTATGCAAAACAGTCCCTGCGGCGGGTGTTCGACAGCCTATACCTCGGGCGGCCTATGCCTGGCAGCGCTGAGCTGCAGCTGTTCGCGCGCGACTTCAAAAGCCTGCCCCCGATCATGGTCGAGGAACTGCTGGAAGGTGCCAGCCCCTCGCAGCGGGCGAGCCTGCTCAACAATCGCAAGATTCCCCTGGAGCTGGCGCAGCAAGCGCGCCGGCAACTTGGACATCTGCGCTTGGCCCGGGCCTACGAAGGGCTTTATCTGGACGAGTTGGCCAATGTCGACACCGAAGCGCTGGCGCTCAACACGCTGGAGCGCCTTCCTGGCTGGCGAAACGGCTTGCGCATTGAGGTTCGCGAAGGCTCCCTGGCCGGAAGCCTGCGTGCCGGTTATGGCTCACCCGAGTCCGCGCACCGCAAGGTATTGGTGCACAGGGGCGATGGACGCTACGAAGCGTTTGACGCCAGTGGGCAAAGTTTGCATGACGTCGACAACCTGTACGGCGCCTTGCAACATGCCCTGACGGATGCCCATCGCCAGTCTCTAGGCTTGCCAGACGTTGGGCAGGGTCCGCAGTTGCGGGGCAAAATCCAGGAACATGCACTGTCGCGCAGTGCCTTGCGCAAAGTGCTGAAAATGCAATCCGCTCAACCGTTTTTCAAACCGTTATCGCAGTTGTCGGGCGGCCGGCGTGGCTACCCTTTGAGTGGGCGCGGTGGGTGGGTTTTTGAGCGTAAATTGCAGGAACGTATTCGCAACTTATACCCGGACATCACCAGCGACGAAATTGCCCAGTTGCGACCCTTTGGCAATCCACTCAACGACAACTGGTTGAGGGAGCTCGAAAGCGAATTCAGCAACCTGACCCAGACGTTGCGAACCTGGCAGATCAGTGCTCGCGAAGGCGCGTCGACGAGCAGCCCCGGGGCAAACCGGATCTATCGGGCCAGGGGGCGGATCGTCGAGACGCTTGAGGCAGCCTGGCGCAGAATCGGACCGAGGGATATCGACGGCAATGGTCAATACCTCGGCCAGGCCATCGAGTGGGAGGAGGTTGAATTACGCCAGCAGTTGCGCACCCTGCCGCGGTTGCCGGCCGACTTTGATCACGTCAGCAAGCTGTCCCTGCGCAGCATGGCCTTGACCAGTGAGGACGTCGACGGGTTTGTGTCCAACTTTCGCGGGCTGCGCAGCTTGTCCGTGCAAGCCTGCCGGTTGACCCGGTTACCGCCGGCCATTGCCAGCATGCCTCACCTGACCGAGCTGAACCTTGGGGGCAATGAAGTTGTCCTGAATTCGCAAAGTGTCATGGTCTTGAGCAACCTGAAACAGCTCAAGGAGTTGTCGCTTGAAAGCAATCCGTTGAGGCTGGCGCCGGACGTGAGCCGTATGCCTCATTTGCGCCAGCTGTGGCTTGCTGAAACAGGTCTGGAGGAGTGGCCTGCCAGCGTGTTTCGCCTGCCGCGCCCACGGCGTTTCATTCTGGATTTGCGCGAGAACGCGCTTATCCGCGTGCCGGTATTTGCGCCGGGTTCTGATAACGCTCGGATCATTGCGCGCACCACGCTCTCCCGTGAGCTACTGGGTACTGAAACCGTGAGCCAGTTCAGGTTATACATCGAGGCAGCCGGTAACGATCCGGATCGTCAGCTTCCGCCCAAAGGCCGGGCCGATAGCAAACTCTGGAAAACGGGATTGACCGAAGAGGATTGGGAATCCAAGCAACGATTGTGGGAAATGCTTGAGGACGCCTTCGGTTCTGAAGCCTTTTTCAACGAAATTCGCTTCTTGGCCAAATCCGGGGATGCCGTCGTCGAAGGCCAACGCTACCTGCCGGAACTGACCGCGAAAGTATGGCGCATGCTGGAGGCCATGGGCGAAGACACCGAGTTGCGAGAGGAACTGTTCCGCATGGCACAGTTCCCCACCGCTTGCGTGGATGCGGGGGCGCAGTTGTTCAATGCCATGGGGGTTGAAGTGTTGTTGCGCTCGGCCTATGCCAATGAGGACGCGAATGCGGTGAGAAGCAGCGTACTCAAGCTGGCCAGGGGCAAGTGGCGGCTGGATGAGTTAGGGCGGATCGCCCATGCGCGCGTGGCAGAACTGATCAGTCAAGGCGCCAGGTATACGGAGTATGACCAGGAGGGCATGTTGGTCACTCATTACGACACCGCAGGTAATGAGATCCCGCCTATTGATGAGGTCGAGATCTACCTGGCCTACACCGCGCAGCTTTCCGCCCGCCTGGACTTACCGTGGCAGGCCAGAACCATGCTGTACCGTGAGGAGTATGTAACGCCGGCCATGGTGGAGGCGGCGTACGCGCAGGTGACAGCGTTGGACCAGGGGGAACAGTTACGCAAGAACCTGATTGAGCAGCCGATGTGGAAGGAATATTTGGAGCGGGCCCACAAGGTGGAATACTCGAGCATTTCCAAAAAATTTGAAGCGTTGCTCGACTACGAGGACGCGCAAGCGCAATGGGCCAGGGATGGCGGCTTGTCTGCCGAGGCCAAGCAGGGCCTGAGCGACACCATCGCCAGGACCGCCGATATCCTCGGTCGGCCGCGCAGTAACAGTCTGCCGGGGACCACCATGAATCAGGCAGAGTACGACGCCTCGTTTGCCGGGATCGACAACGAACTCAAGGTGCTGAACACGACACTGACCGACCAGGCGATCAGTGCCGTTTTTGGGGCTTAGAACAAGAAGTAACGCTGCGCCATCGGCAACACATCCGCAGGCTCACACCACAGCAACACTCCATCGGCCTTGACCTGGTAGGTCTGCGGGTCAACCTCGATATCCGGCAGGTAATCGTTGTGGATCAAGTCGGTTTTCTGCACCGCGCGGCAACCCTTGACCACGGCGATCTGCTTCTTCAAGCCCAATTGCTCGGGCAAGCCTGCCGCCAACGCCGCCTGGCTGATAAAGGTCAGGCTGGTGGCGTGCAGCGAGCTGCCGAAGCTGGCGAACATCGGGCGGTAGTGCACCGGTTGCGGCGTCGGGATCGAGGCATTGGCGTCGCCCATCAGGCTTGAGGCAATCGCGCCGCCCTTGAGAATTAGGGTTGGCTTGATCCCGAAAAACGCCGGGCGCCACAGCACCAGGTCGGCCCACTTGCCCACTTCAATCGAGCCCACTTCGTGGCTGATGCCGTGGGTAATCGCCGGGTTGATGGTGTACTTGGCGATGTAGCGTTTGGCGCGGAAGTTGTCATTGCCTTCGCCGTCGCCAGGCAATGGCCCGCGCTGTTTTTTCATCTTGTCGGCGGTCTGCCAGGTACGTGTGATCACCTCGCCAACCCGCCCCATGGCCTGGCTGTCGGAGCTGATCATCGAGAACGCGCCGAGGTCGTGAAGGATGTCTTCGGCGGCAATCGTTTCGCGGCGGATGCGGCTTTCGGCAAAGGCCACGTCTTCGGCAATGCTCGGGTCCAGGTGATGGCAGACCATCAACATGTCCAGGTGTTCATCGATGGTGTTGCGGGTGAACGGCCGGGTCGGGTTGGTGGAGCTGGGCAGCACGTTGGGGAAACCGCAGGCCTTGATGATGTCGGGCGCGTGACCGCCACCGGCACCTTCGGTGTGATAGGTGTGGATGGTGCGGCCCTTGAAGGCGGCGAGGGTGGTTTCGACAAAGCCGGATTCGTTGAGGGTGTCGCTGTGGATCGCCACCTGTACGTCGTACTCGTCGGCGACGCTCAGGCAGTTGTCGATGCTCGCCGGCGTGGTGCCCCAGTCCTCGTGCAGCTTCAAGCCAATGGCACCGGCTTTCACTTGTTCGATCAACGGCTCCGGCAGGCTGGCGTTGCCCTTGCCGGTGAAGCCGATGTTCATCGGGAATGAGTCGGAGGCCTGGAGCATGCGCGCCAGGTGCCATGGGCCGGAGGTGCAGGTGGTGGCGTTGGTGCCGGTGGCCGGCCCGGTGCCGCCGCCGATCATGGTGGTGACGCCGCTGGTCAGTGCTTCTTCGATTTGCTGCGGGCAAATGAAGTGGATGTGGGTATCGATGCCGCCGGCGGTGAGGATCATGCCTTCACCGGCAATCACTTCGGTGCTGGCGCCGACGCAGATGGTCACGCCGGGCTGGATGTCCGGGTTGCCGGCCTTGCCGATGGCGAAGATGCGGCCGTTCTTCAGGCCGACGTCAGCCTTGACGATGCCCCAGTGGTCGATGATCAGCGCGTTGGTGATCAGGGTGTCGACCACCTCATGGGCGAGCAATTGGCTCTGGCCCTGGCCATCACGGATCACCTTGCCGCCGCCGAATTTCACTTCTTCGCCGTAGACGGTGAAATCCTGTTCGACTTCGACGAACAGCTCGGTGTCGGCCAGGCGGACCTTGTCACCAACGGTGGGGCCGTACATGTCGGCGTAGGCTTGTCTGGAAATCTTCATGTGTTTAGTTCCTGATCGTTCCCACGCTCTGCGTGGGAATGTCGCCCTGGACGCTCTGCGTCCGCTCTTGAAGGTCGTGACGCGGAGCGTCACAGGATGCATGCCCACGCAGAGCGTGGGAACGATCATTAATCCAGGTCGCCCATGATGCGCCCGGCAAACCCGAACACCCGGCGTTTGCCACTCAGCTCAACCAGTTCCACTTCACGACTCTGCCCTGGCTCAAAGCGCACGGCGGTGCCGGCCGGGATGTTCAGGCGCATGCCACGACTGGCAGCACGGTCGAACGTCAGTGCGTCGTTGGTCTCGAAAAAGTGATAGTGGGAACCAACCTGGATCGGCCGGTCGCCGCTGTTGGCCACGCTCAGGGTGGCGGTGCGCCGGCCCACGTTGAGTTCGATGTCGCCAGGCTGGATCTGAAATTCGCCAGGAATCATGCAGGTTGCCCCAGGGTCTTGAAGTAGATGGCGGTCGGGGTGTAGCGCCCGTCCGGGCTTTGGCAGTAGTTGGGCAATTCACCGATCTTGGTATAACGCAGCGACTGGTAGAAGGCTTCGGCGCCGGAGCCGGCTTCGGTGTCCAGGTACAGCAGCCCGCGTTTGTACTGGCGGGCGCTCAGTTCCAGGGCGCTCATCAGTTGCTGGCCGAGGCCACGGCGCCGAGCCTCGCTGTGCACCAGCAGCTTCTGCACTTCGGCGCGGTTCAGGCCATTGGCTTTCAGGCACAGCGCCAACTGCACGCTGGCGACGACGTGCTCATCACGCACCACCACCCACAGCAGCAGGCTGCCATCGGTGAGGCTGGCCAGCACGCCATTGAGATAGGTGTTGGCCTGGGCCTCATCGAAGTCGGCCATGAAACCCACCGATGCGCCGTGCTTCACGGCGTCCAGCAACAGCTCAATCAAACCCGGGCGGTAATGGGCAAAACTTTCGGCATTGACTCGACGCAGTTGGGCGTTCATCAGTGTCACTCCTTGGGCGGCATAGCGCCTGGGTTGAGCGTCAGTTGCATGAAGGTCAGGTCCAGCCAGCGCCCGAACTTGGTGCCGACCTGGGGCATCTGCCCGGTGGTGATGAAACCCAGGCGCTCATGCAGGCGGATCGAGGCCTGGTTGCCGCTTTCGATGGCGGCGACCATCACGTGTTTGTCGCAGGTTTTCGCCCGCTCGATCAGCACCTGCATCAGCTGGGGGCCGAGGCCCTTGCCGCGCTGGTCGTTGCGCACGTACACCGAGTGTTCGACGGTGTGGCGAAAGCCTTCGAAGGGTCGCCAGTCGCCGAACGAGGCGTAGCCGATGACCTGCTCGTCTTCGATGGCCACCAGGATCGGGTAAAACTGTGACTGACGAGCGCTGAACCAGGCCTGGCGGTTGCCCAGGTCTACCGGTTGTTCGTTCCAGATCGCCGTGGTGTTGAGCACCGCGTCGTTGTAGATATCGCGAATCCCTGGCAAATCGGCGTGCACCGCATCACGAATCAAAAAGGACATGGTCGTGCCTCAGGCGATGGGTTGGTGGACGGTGACCAGCTTGGTGCCGTCGGGGAAGGTGGCTTCCACCTGGATGTCCGGGATCATTTCCGGGATGCCTTCCATCACCTGTTCGCGGGTGAGCAGGGTGGTACCGAAGTGCATCAGCTCGGCGACGGTGCGGCCATCGCGGGCGCCTTCCATCAACGCGGCGGAGATGTAGGCGATGGTTTCCGGGTAATTGAGCTTCACACCGCGCGCCAACCGCCGCTCGGCCACCAGGCCGGCGGTGAAGATCAGCAGTTTGTCTTTTTCCCGTGGGGTCAGGTCCATCGTTCAAGGTCCACTATGAAATACATTCGTAAAAACACCGGAGATCCAATGTGAAAGCTGCTTTATGTGGGAGCTGGCTTGCCTGCGATGCGGGCGACCCGGTATGTCTGATGTACCGAGGTGATGCCATCGCGGGCAAGCCCGGCTCCCATAGGGAACAGGGTCGACTTTTGATCTTCATGTGCTCCAGATTCTCGGTGATACCGCTTCTCGGCCCAACACGGCCGGGCGCAGCAGGCGCCACAGTGCGATCAGCCAGGCTCGCGCGAGCAGCGCTTCACTGGCCAGGCAGCGGGCCACCAGCAGGCCGGGTAATTGGGTCAGGTCGCCGCGTACCGCGTGGGGCAGGGAGCGACATTGTTCGAGCAGTTCAGGGTCGATTTCGCCGGTCACCAGCAAGGTCGCAAACACCGGTTGCCCGTCCAGCCCGATGGGTGAGTCGAGCAAACCGTCGGCGCCCACAATGCGCTGGCGCTCATGCCAAATCAACTGGCCGTCGCGGCGGATATCCAGGTGCGACTGGAAGTGCCCGAGGTCGAAACGCTCGCCGCTGGCGGGGCGCCCGAGGGCGACCACGTCCCAATAAAACAGCCGGGCATCGCCTTGCAGGTCGATGCGGGTGGTGAGTTCGGCCTGGGCGGCGCTGAACACGATGGTCTCCTGCGGCAGCCATTCCAGCGTCGCGCCCGCTTCAATCGTCAGCTCCAGTTTCTGATACGCCGGCCCGCCGGCGCGGTACCACTTGGCCGCGCCGGGGCTGGTCAGTTGCGCCCACGCACCTTCGGCGACATGGGCGCTGATATCGAGACGATCACCGCCGGCAATCCCGCCCGGCGGGTGCACGATGATGTGCTGGCACACCTCGGGGCCTTCGGCGTACAGATGCTTTTGCACCCGCAGCGGGCCGAGGTGGCGGCGCATCACCGGGCGCGTGGTGTCGCCGAAACGCGCGTAGCCGAGTTCCAGCTCGGCGTGCCAGCTGGGGGTGAACAGCGCGGTGGGGGCAGGTAGGGTCATGGTCAGTGCTTATCGTTAGGACGCTACAGATTAGATCGTAACGAGTCCGCGTACACCCTCGCTTTCCATATTTTCTCCACGCCCCTGCTGGACGATTTCGCCCCGGGACATCACCAGGTACTGGTCGGCCAGTTCCGCGGCAAAATCATAGAACTGCTCCACCAGCAGAATCGCCATGTCGCCGCGTGCCGCGAGCTTCTTGATCACCGCGCCGATCTCCTTGATCACCGACGGCTGGATGCCTTCGGTGGGTTCATCGAGGATCAACAGGCGCGGGCGGCTGGCCAGGGCCCGACCGATAGCCAGCTGCTGTTGCTGGCCGCCGGACAAGTCACCACCCCGGCGTTGCTTCATTTGCAGCAGCACCGGGAACAGCTCGTAGATGAAGGCGGGCACTTCCTTGGCTTCGGAGCCGGGGAAGCGTGACAGGCCCATCAGCAGGTTTTCTTCCACGGTCAGGCGGCCAAAAATCTCCCGGCCCTGGGGCACGTAAGCGATACCGGCGTGCACCCGCTGGTGCGGCTTGAAGCCGGTAATGGCGCGGCCTTCCCAGTTCACCGCACCTTCCTTGGCCGGCAGCAAACCCATCAGGCACTTGAGCAGGGTAGTCTTGCCCACGCCGTTGCGGCCCAGCAGGCAGGTGACTTCGCCGACTTTTACCTCAAAGGAAAGCCCGCGCAGGATGTGGCTACCGCCGTAGTACTGGTGCAGCTTGTCGACTTGCAGCATGTTCAAAATCTCCTCAATTCCTTGTGGGAGCTGGCTTGCCTGCGATACAGGCGACTCGGTGTATCAGTTGCACCGTGTCGATGCCATCGCAGGCAAGCCAGCTCCCACATAAAGCATCAGCGACCGAGGTAAACCTCGATCACCCGCTCATTTTCCTGCACCTGTTCCAGCGACCCTTCGGCCAGCACGCTGCCCTGGTGCAACACCGTCACGTGGTCGGCAATCGAGCCGACAAAGCCCATGTCGTGTTCCACCACCATCAGCGAATGCTTGCCCGCCAGGCGCTTGAACAGCTCGGCGGTGAACTCGGTTTCGGCATCGGTCATGCCCGCCACCGGTTCATCCAGCAGCAACAGTTGCGGGTCCTGCATCAGCAACATGCCGATTTCCAGGAACTGTTTCTGGCCGTGGGACAGCAAGCCGGCCGGGCGATTGACTGAAGTGGTGAGTCGGATGGTGTCGAGCACTTCGCTGATGCGGTCTTTCTGCTCACCACTCAAGCGCGCCCGCAGGCTGGCCCACACCGATTTGTCGGTCTTCTGCGCCAGCTCCAGGTTTTCAAACACGCTGAGGGCTTCGAATACCGTGGGCTTCTGGAACTTGCGACCGATGCCGGCCTGGGCGATCTGCACTTCGCTCATGCTCGTCAGGTCGAGGGTTTCGCCGAACCAGGCCTTGCCGTGGCTGGGCCGGGTCTTGCCGGTGATCACGTCCATCAGCGTGGTCTTGCCCGCGCCGTTGGGGCCGATGATGCAGCGCAATTCGCCGACGCCGATGTACAGGTTCAAGTCGTTCAACGCCTTGAAGCCGTCGAAGCTGACGCTGATGTCTTCCAGGGTCAGGATCGTGCCGTGGCGGGTGTTCAGGCCTTTGCCCGCCGCCTGGCCGAGGCCGATGGCATCGCGGGCGCTGCCTTGGTCTTTGTTCGGTTCAAGGATGGGCTCGAGCATGAATTCCGCCGGCGCTGTAATTCTCATTGGTCGCCCCTTTTCTTCAGCAGGCCAATCACACCCTTGGGCAAGTACAGGGTGACGATGATGAACAGCGCACCGAGGAAGAACAGCCAATACTCAGGAAACGCCACGGTGAACCAGCTCTTCATGCCGTTGACCACACCGGCGCCCAGCAGCGGGCCGATCAAGGTTCCACGCCCGCCGAGGGCCACCCACACAGCGGCCTCGATGGAGTTGGTCGGCGACATTTCGCTGGGGTTGATGATGCCCACCTGCGGCACATACAACGCGCCGGCCAAGCCGCACATCACGGCACTCAACACCCAGACAAACAGCTTGAATCCACGCGGGTCGTAACCGCAGAACATCAGGCGGTTTTCCGCATCCCGCAGCGCTGTCAGCACCCGGCCGAACTTGCTCTGGGCCAGGCGCCAGCCGATGAACAGGCTCGCCACCAACAACACCACGGTGGCCACAAACAGCGCCGCTCGCGTGCCCGGCTCGGTGATGCCAAACCCGAGGATGCTGCGGAAATTGGTAAAGCCGTTATTGCCGCCGAACCCGGTCTCGTTGCGGAAGAACAACAGCATCCCGGCGAACGTCAGGGCTTGGGTCATGATCGAGAAATACACGCCCTTGATCCGCGAGCGGAAGGCGAAGAACCCGAACACCAGCGCCAGCAATCCCGGCGCCAACACCACCAGGCACATCGCCCAGAGGAAGTGGCTGGTGCCGGTCCAGTACCACGGCAGCTCGGTCCACGACAAAAAGGTCATGAACGCCGGCAGCTCATCGCCGGACGCCTGGCGCATCAGGTACATGCCCATGGCATAGCCACCCAGCGCAAAGAACAGGCCGTGCCCGAGGGACAACATACCGGCATAACCCCACACCAGGTCCAGGGCCAGGGCGACGATGGCGTAGCACAGAATCTTGCCCACCAACGTCAGGGTATAGGCGGAAACGTGCAGCGGATTTTCCGGTGACAACAGCGAGAACAACGGCAGCGCCAGCAGCAGGATCAGCACCACTGCACCGACCGCGACAGTCACCTTGGGGCCGGCCTTTTGCGCGGCCGTAAGCATCAATGGCTGGTTCATCAGTCGATCACCCGTCCTTTCAGTGCGAAGAGTCCTTGCGGGCGTTTCTGGATGAACAGAATGATCAGCGCGAGGATCAGGATCTTGCCGAGTACGGCACCGATCTGCGGCTCAAGAATCTTGTTGGCTATCCCCAGGCCGAAGGCGGCCATGACGCTACCGGCCAACTGGCCGACGCCGCCGAGCACCACCACCAGGAACGAGTCGATGATGTAGCTCTGGCCGAGGTCCGGGCCGACGTTGCCGATCTGGCTCAGGGCCACGCCACCGAGACCTGCAATGCCGGAGCCGAGGCCGAAGGCGAGCATGTCCACGCGCCCGGTGGGCACGCCGCAGCAGGCGGCCATGTTGCGGTTCTGGGTCACGGCCCGCACGTTGAGGCCCAGGCGCGTCTTGTTCAGCAGCAGCCAGGTCAGCACCACCACAAACAGCGCGAAAGCGATGATCACGATGCGGTTGTACGGCAGCACGAGGTTGGGCAGCACCTGGATCCCGCCGGACAGCCACTCCGGGTTGGCCACTTCTACGTTCTGCGCGCCGAACACCAGGCGCACCAGCTGGATCAGCATCAGGCTGATGCCCCAGGTGGCGAGCAGGGTTTCCAGCGGGCGGCCGTAGAGGTGACGAATCACCGTGCGCTCCAGGGCCATGCCGATGGCGGCGGTGACAAAAAACGCCACCGGCAGCGCGATCAGCGGGTAGAACTCGATGGCCTGGGGCACGTAGCGCTGCATCAGCAACTGCACCACATAGGTGGAGTAGGCGCCGAGCATCAGCATCTCGCCGTGGGCCATGTTGATCACCCCGAGCAGGCCGAAGGTGATCGCCAGGCCGAGCGCCGCCAGCAGCAGGATCGAGCCCAGGGACATGCCGCTGAAGGCCTGGCCGAGAATCTCGCCCACCATCAGTTTGCGTTTGACCTGGGCCAGGCTGGTCTCGGCGGCGGTGTGCACCGTGGCGTCGGCTTCGACGCCGGGAGCGAGCAGGGCTTCCAGGCGAGTGCGGGCCAGCGGGTCGCCGGTGCCGCCGAGCAAGCGCACGGCGGCCAGGCGCACGGCCGGGTCGGGGTCTACCAGTTGCAGGTTGGCCAGGGCGAGACTGAGGGCTGTGTGTACGTCATCATTGGTTTCGCCGGCGAGTTGCTGGTCGAGGAATTTCAGCTGCGCAGGTTGTGCACTTTTTTGCAGAGTCTGGGCGGCGGCAAGGCGCACCTTGGGGTCGGCAGCGAGCAATTCCTGGCTGGCTTGCACGTTGTCGATCAGGCCGCGCAGGCGGTTGTTCAGGCGTACGGTCTTGGTTTCGCCGTTGACGCTGATCTGGCCTTGTTGCAGGGCGTCCACCAGCTCGATGCGCGCCGGGTCGGGCTGGGCGGCCCAGTCCTGGAGCAGCTTGGCTTGTTGCATCGGGTTGGCGTTGATGAAGTCTTCGGCGTCGCTGGCGTGTGCGGCGAGGGGCAGCAACAGCAGGGCGGCGAGGATGAAGCGGTATAGGGCAGTGGGCATGGCAGTTTCCTATAGATCGTTCCCACGCTCTGCGTGGGAATGCCGCCTTGGACGCTCTGCGTCCGCTGTGTGACGCAGAGCGTCACGGGATGCATTCCCACGCGGAGCGTGGGAACGATCAGTGCGGCGGTCTTAGTTGCTCTTGACGGCGTAATCCGGCTTCTTGTCATTGCCAGGGATATACGGGCTCCACGGCTGGGCACGAATCGGCTCCTGGGTCTGCCACACCACCGAGAACTGCCCGTCAGACTGGATCTCGCCGATCATCACCGGCTTGTGCAGGTGGTGGTTGGTCTTGTCCATGGTCAGGGTGAAGCCGGACGGCGCGGCAAAGGTCTGCCCGGCCATGGCTTCGCGCACTTTGTCGACGTCGGTGGACTTGGCTTTCTCCACCGCCTGCGCCCACATGTGGATGCCCACGTAGGTGGCTTCCATCGGGTCGTTGGTCACGGCTTTGTCGGCGCCCGGCAGGTTGTGGGCCTTGGCGTAGGCTTTCCAGTCAGCGACGAATTTCTTGTTCACCGGGTTCTCCACCGACTGGAAGTAGTTCCAGGCGGCGAGGTTGCCCACCAGCGGCTTGGTGTCGATGCCGCGCAGTTCTTCTTCACCCACGGAGAAGGCGACGACCGGTACGTCGGTAGCCTTCAGGCCCTGGTTGGCCAGCTCTTTGTAGAACGGCACGTTGGAGTCGCCGTTCACGGTGGAGATCACTGCGGTCTTGCCACCGGCCGAGAATTTTTTGATGTTGGCCACGATGGTCTGGTAATCGCTGTGGCCGAACGGGGTGTAGACCTCTTCGATGTCTTTATCCGCTACGCCTTTGGAGTGCAGGAACGAACGCAGAATCTTGTTGGTGGTGCGCGGGTACACGTAGTCGGTGCCCAGCAGGAAGAAGCGCTTGGCGCCGCCGCCTTCTTCGCTCATCAGGTATTCCACCGCCGGGATCGCCTGCTGGTTCGGCGCCGCACCGGTATAGAACACGTTCGGCGACATCTCTTCGCCTTCGTATTGCACCGGGTAGAACAGCAGGCCGTTGAGTTCTTCGAACACCGGCAATACCGATTTGCGCGACACCGAGGTCCAGCAACCGAACACCACGGCGACCTTGTCCTGGGTCAGCAACTGGCGGCCCTTTTCAGCGAACAGCGGCCAGTTGGAAGCCGGGTCCACCACTACCGGTTCGAGCATCTTGCCGTTCACGCCGCCCTTGGCGTTGATCTCGTCGATGGTCATCAGCGCCATGTCTTTGAGCGAGGTCTCGGAGATCGCCATGGTCCCGGACAGCGAGTGCAGGATGCCGACCTTGATGGTCTCGGCGGCCTGTACCGTCCAGGTCATGCCCATCGCGGCGATGGATGCCGACAGTGTGAAAGCCTTGATCAAGCTGCGACGCTTCATTGTGCAATCTCCATGACTCAATGATGTGATGAGGGAGTGATTGCAAAGGCTGTGCCGGGGCGCGCAAGCGTGGTGCGCGCGAGCTGTGATCGGGCTATGGGGGTGGGCGATGCACCAATGCGGCGCCAATCAACGCAGGCTGTGCGTGCAGGCGCACCCTGATGGTGCCTGGCGCCCCGAGCCTTAACTATCTAATGCCTGCGTCCGGCCAAACCCTTGAAAGTGAAGCCTGCCTGGTGCCCCCGGCAACCCAAGGGCAGCGCCAGTTTTCTTAACTTCACTCAAGTGACGATGAACATGGACAGTACTCACATTCAAGACGATCAAGCGGCGAGCACGCGCAGGCCGGTTCCCCATCTGGGGCCGGCGTTCGTTACCGATCACGATGCCGCCCATTGGGCGCATCAACAGATCGGCAACCGGCGCGAGACGGTATTTGGCGGGCTGGTTTTCAAGCGTGATGACGGGATGTACCTGCCAAGCGTACCGGTGCCCGGGACCGCCAACGGGTTCGATTTCCAGGACGAGCTGCTCAAGGTTGATGCGGACAAGAACTTTCTGCCGTACCAGGGCCACCGCGTTCACGCCCTGTACAGTTCACGCGCTGGGGATGGCAGCCGGCGCGCTACACAGATACAGCAGTGGACAGATGCGCAGTTGCGCCTGGACCGCAGCTTTTTTCCCATCAACATCCTGCGGCTCACCATTCAACTGCGCATGCTGTGTACCCGTTACTACCTGTCCGGGTTTCATGGTTCGCTCATCCAGTATGAAAGCACCGGTTCTGCAGCTGAGGCGAAGTTCCTGAGCAAGTTGATGGTGGCCAAACCGACGGCCGATTTCGACGATTACATCGCTTTTATCAATGAGACGGCCAGAGCCGGTTACCTGCGGGTCATCGTTGCCAACGCCGAGTTGGGTGGAAAGCCTGGCCAATTGCTGCCGCCGTGGACCCTCAATCAAACCCTGTCGCAGGTCGGGCAGGAGGCACTGGCGCCCCTGGCCAGCCCAGTCAGCCGCCGGTGGCAGGACGCGGTGCGATCGGTCTTGCCGCCGCTGGGGTTCGCAAGGGAGGAGAGCCTCTTTGGTTTCCTGTACAAAAACCCATTGAACCAGTACGTGGCCGAGTTTCCGTCTGACCGTCTCAAGGCGGTGTTTGCGCTGACCAGTGGCAAGTTGTCACTGCCTAAAGTGCCCAAGGCGGACAGTGACTTTTTGACGTTCGGTATTTACTGTTCCCTGTCGCCCCAGGCGGGACCTGTTGTGGCGCAAGAGTCGTTGTTGGCCGAAAACTTCTTCACGGCCTCTGCGTTGGCCGCCGTGGTGATGATGGCAGGGACCGATGGCCTGGGCTTGCATTTTTACTTGCGCGCCAATGACGGTGCCCTGCTGATGTACCACTGCACAGGTTCAGAGGCGCAATCCCGGCTGCTGGCCAATCGCGGTGCGGACATCGACAACCGCCTGAAGGCGGGTTCCCTGAGCCCTTCGGCGTTTGTCCGGCAGGTGGCTGCCGTGGGGACGTTGACGGTGGTCGAGGCTGGCCAGGTCTGGGACAAGACCGGTGTGGTGGGCCCGCAATGGCGCGCGCACGAACACCTCCATCAGTCCTTGAGCCCGGCCTTTGTGACCACCGACGATGCGGCGCGTTACCTGCACTATCAGGTGGGCCAGCAGCGCGACAGTTTTCTCCTGAGCTTTATCCTGCAGCGCAGTGATGGCCGCTACCTTGCGTCAAGGCTCCTGCGCCCCACGGAAGCGGAACGGGCATGGGGCAAGGTCTCATCCAGCGGCGAGTACCTGACCCGTGTCGAGCTTGAGGGCTACCGCATTGTGGCGCAGTTCCATCGTCCGCAATCCGACGTGGCCGAACTCGGTGCCCGGTTTCCTGAGCGCACCCCTCGGCAAATCGACTTCATGATCAGTACACCTGCCGCCCACACGGTGTTCCTGATGATTTATTTTTCTGACCTGATCAAGACGCTGTACACCAGCGGGCCGAATGGCACGTTGCTCAAGTATGGGATCAGCGGTTCCCGTGCGGAACGTGAGTTTGCCGAGTATCTGCACACAACCCTGCCGACTGGCGTCGTAGTGCCCCGGCCACAAGGTTACGACGGAACTCCCGAGGGGCTGGTTAAGGAGCTGGTCAAGCTGGGTGAGCTGACCGTGCTGCTGGCGGATGACGCCTGGTACAACGTTCAGGGGCGTGTCCCGCCGAACTGGACTCCCCAGACACCGTTCACCGCGACAGCGCCCATTGATGCACCGCTGAGCTGGGTTTTTTCCGACTTGGCCACCGCCGGGCGTTATGCCCACGACCGCATGCAGGCCTCGCCGGGTGGCCGGCGTGTCGGCTGCCTCCTCAAGGCTCGGGGGGCCGCGCAGTACGTGGTCAGTGAACCTTCCGGCCCGGTGCCTGCCGGCGATAGCCTGTTTGCCTTGTCTCGAGTGCTGGGCAGTGATCGCCTGCCGCCCGGCTTCGACCTGCGTGGCTGGTACTGCCGCAGCGAACCGAATGCCACCGGCATCGCCGCCGAACCGTGGTTGTACGAGGCCTTCATCGACACTGCGGATTTTGCCCAGGGGGTTGCTGCGCTACGCATCGACCCCGAGAGCAATCTGGCTTTTTACCTCTCTACGGCGGACGGCGCTCATCTTGCCTACGACGCTTCCGGTTCGGCCGAGGAAAGCCAGCTCTACCACGTGCTGCCCGATGGCCGTGTAACGGACAACGGGCTGAGAGATGAGCTGCAGGCCGCCTCCGTTACGCCCCATGAGCTGATCCAAAAGGTCGCCGCCGCCGGTGCGCTGTCGGTGTTGCAGCCGGGCACGCTGTGGGATGTGGCGGGGCTGGTCACCGACACTTGGCGCCCTCACGCCCTGGCACCACGCCCGGCACTGAGCCGCGGTTTTCTCCGGGTAGAAGACGCGGCACGTCACGCCCATTGGCAAATCGGCGGTCGGCGCGAGGGCGAATACTGCGGCTATATCCTGCAGCGCCCGGACGGCCTTTACGCGGCCACCGAGCCATTGCCAGCCAGTGATGCCGGGCGCTTTGCCCTGGGGGTTGTCTATCCCCAGGACGTCAAGGGCCGCTCACTGCTCCCGCCTCGTCACCTGCTGAAGGCCGTGTATGGCTCCAGCCGCGGGGTTTCGTTGCTGGAACCCGAGCGCCTGCAGCGCCCGGGCTGGTCGCGGGACGATGCCTGCCTGGAGGCGCAGATGTTCAGCGCCCTGGACGTGCACACGCTGATCCGCAATCGCCAGCAGGTGTCCGTGGCCTACCTGTCGGGCGCCGAAGATTGTTTGCTGGCGTATGACCTGATCGACTCTGCCGCCCAGGCGAACCTGTTCAAGGCGCTCGACCCCTTGCCCCATCGCAGCCCAACGGCCCTCAACCTGGCCAGCGGCACGCTGACGGCGCGGGAGTGGATCAGCCAGGTGGCGGCGGCCGGCAGCGTGCGGGTGGTGCAGGCCAACCCGTTGTGGGGCACGCCGGGGCTGATCGCCGAACACTGGCGGCCGCGCCTGCCGATACCCCGGCGCGAACGCCCGGAGCAGGTTGCCTATGGCCCGGTTTGCGCCAGTGCCGCCGATGCGGCTCGGGAGCTGCACACGCGCCTGGACCATGAAGCACCGACGCAAACCGGTTTCGGCTTCATGCTCAAGCATCGCGATCAGGACGCCTTTGTCTGCTCCGAGCTTGTACCCGCCTGGGATAGGGCCGGGCTGTTCGCCTTGAGCGCCGTGTTTGCCGTGGATGACGAAGGCGAGTTCATTTACCCCGCGGGTTATCAACTGCACGCCTTGGTTTACCGGCGCAACTGGATGCCTCAGGGGCTGACCACCGCCGAACACTGGCTGGCGCAGCATTTTATTTCGGCCGGGGATCTGGCCAGTGCAACGGTCGAGGCCAAGCGCCAACGGGAGACAGGCGCACTGACGGGCTTGCCGGTGTTTATCTCGACACTGGACCAGGCGCTGCTGCAGGTACAAACGCCGGTGGCATCGACGCTGTTCAACCCGGTCCGCCAGCCGTCGGGGGTCTATGAAGACGTGCAGACCTTGATGGCCAGCGGGCAGCTCTCGGCGGTCGGGTTTGTCAACGAAGTGGCGAAGTTGAGCTGGTTGAGCGTTTTGGTGCCGAGCGAATGCTGGGCGTTGGCGGGTAAACTGGATGTCAGCCAGGCCCCATGGACCGCCTTCGCCAACTTTATGCGTCGCCCATTGAGCCCGCTGTTCAGCAACCAGGCCGATGCGGTGCGTTACGCCCACCAACAGCTGGGCACACAGCGCGACACGCTGCAAGGCGGGCTGGTGTTGCAGCGCAACGGCAAGTTTGTCGCGACCCTGGCGGTGCCGGTGTTGAGTGAAGACTTCGACCCGAACGTCATCCTGCCGGGCCTGGACGTCAGCCAGGCGCTGCTGGCCCCTGGTTGGAAAATGGTCGCGCGCTACCGGTCACGTGTCCCCCGGGTGCTGGAGTTCTGGTTACCCTCTGAAGAAAACGCGGTGTATCAAAACCTGTTCTCGACCAAAGTACTGGAGACCGCCCTGAAGTCGGGTCACCTGTGGACCCACGAATACCTGCTGACGCCCGACGGCTCACTCATCGGTTTCAGTACCCAGGACGCCGAGCGCAGCTTGCTGGATTCGGCCCGGCGCAACGAAGCGACGCAGTTGCTCAGCCACCTGGAAACCTCCCTGGCCCCCAACAGCCTGGCGTTGCACGACCCTTACAGCAATGCCGTCGAGCAGCAGATGCGCAGCGGCCGCAAGACCCCCACCGAGCTGGTCAATCAGCTGGCGCGGGTGGGGACTTTGCAGGTACTGGAGGGCGGCCCGTTGTGGGGTACTGCCCAGCGTGTGCTGCCGGGCTGGATGCCCGGCCTGGCGTACGTTGCGCCACAGGCGGCGGTTCATGCCGTAGCGGATCGGCAACTGAGCCCGGTGTTCAAGCATGCCGACGACGCGGCACGTCATGCTCACCACTACACCCTGGAGCGCACCCGCCTGAGCTTCGGCGTGATGCTCAAGTCGTCTGACAATGGGCATTTTGTCGCCTGTGCGCCGGTCAACGGCGATGACTTGAAATTTGCCCTCGACCGGGCGTTCCTGCGCGGCCAGTTGCCGATTGGGTACAGCCTGCAAGGCCTGTATCTGAGGCTCCCGCAGCACGCTGCGCCCGAGTTGCCCCAGGCCGAAGGCTACGCGCAACTGATGGCTCCGGCCGTGGTGCTGGCGGCGCTGAGCTTTTTGCGGGTGGCACAGAGCGAGCGGTTCCTGGCGTTGTATGTGTCGTGTGCCGACGGCTCACTGTTCCGGTATCAGGCGGTGAGGATCGACCCGGACTGGGATTCCAGCCGCCGGCAGGCGGCGTATCTGAAACACCTCAACAGTCGAGGCAGCATCGACAGCCATGTGTTGAAACTGGTGGAGTCCGGCGAGCTGCGGGTACTCGACAGCAGCCCGTTCTGGGATGCCTTGTTGCCCCGGATAAAGCGCCTGGCCACGACACTGGCAGTGCGCGATACCCGCATGGCCCTGGGCCCGTTGTGCGCCCACCCGGACGATGCCGCGCGCCAGGTATGGCAACAGGTTGTGCCGCTGGCGCACCAGGCGCGGCTGGGAGCGGTGCTGGGCAACGGCGACAGCGATACCTTCATCGCCGTGCAACCGGTGGCAGACCCGGGCCCCTCGGTGGCCGTGGGACTGCGGCCGGACACACCGGCCTACAAGGCATTGTTCGAAGGCATCATGAACCTCGGCTACCCCGGCACATCGACCCGCTACCCGGCGGGCTACAAGGTGATGGGGGTCCAGCAGTTGTTCAAGCTCGACACCGAGCGCCAGCACCTGGCGGATCGCTACGAAGAAGGCCTGGCCCACAACTTCATTGCCCAGAAGGAAATTCGCGGGTTCATCGAGATGCTGCGCCAGGACAAGATCGCGGGGGCGCGTTACTACTTCACCCCGGTGCACGGCGCGTTGATTGTGTATGAGCCCAGCTATCACGCGGACGAAAGCCAGTTGCTGCGCGATGACTGGATCGACGAAGACACGGGTGTGGTGAAGGTCAAGCCCAGCGAGGTGATCCGCCGGTTGGCGACCTCGGGCAAGCTGACCATCCTGGAAACCGACCGCTTCTGGCAACCCCGCAGCCAGGTGGCGCGGCGCTTGTTGCATGCATTCAAGCAGGCCGACCAGGGTGTTTAACGCCGCCGCATCAGGCCGATAAAAAACAGCCCGCCAATGGCCGCCGTGGCCACGCCGATGGGCAGGTCTTCGGGGGCAATCATTGTGCGGGCCGCCACGTCCACCCACACCAGGAACACACTGCCCAACAGCACGCACACCGGCAGCAAACGCCGGTGTTCGGCACCTACAAGGCGCCGGGCAATGTGCGGCACCATCAGCCCGACAAAGCCGATGGAGCCGCTGATGGACACCAGCACGCCGGTCATCAGCGAGGCGATCAGGAACACCTTGAGCCGCACATTGCGCGCGTTCAGGCCCAGGGTCACGGCGGTCTGTTCGCCGGCCATCAGCGCGTTCAACGGGCGAGCCATCCCCAGCAGCAACACCAGCCCCAGCAACACGGTGGCGAAGGGAATGGCCAGCAGTTCCCAGCGCGCCAACCCGAGGCCGCCGAGCATCCAGAACATCACCGCCGAGGCCGCGCGATGGTCGCCCATGAACAGCAGCAAATTGGCCACCGCCATCATCACGAACGACACCGCCACCCCGCACAGCAGCAGGCGGTCACTCTCCAGCCGACCGTTGCGACTGGCCACCGCCAGCACCACGATCATGCTCAGCAACGCACCGATGAACGCCGCGATGGGCAGGGTCAGCAAGCCGATCACTTCACCCACATGCAGTACCACGATCACTGCGCCGAGGGTGGCGCCGGAGGTCACGCCCAGCAGGTGCGGATCCGCCAGCGGGTTACGTGTGACGGCCTGCAGCACCGCACCGATCAACGCCAGCCCGGCGCCCACCAACGCGCCGAGCAGCATGCGCGGCACGCGGATCAGCCACACGATATGTTCCTGCCCCGCGCTCCAGTCCACCTCGCCAACGCCGAAGGCTTTATGCAGCAGGATCCGCCAGACCACGTCCACCGGTACCCGCGCCGAGCCGAACCCCAGCGAGACCACGCATGAGATCAGCAACAACGCGCCAAGGGCACTCAGCAGCAGGGCATAGCGACGGGTAATCATTCGCCGTGAAACCCCTTGGCCAGGGTTTCAACCGCCAGTACGTTGTCGATGCCCGGCGTGGCCTGCACGTAGGGGATCACGATAAAGCGCTGGTTCTTGATCGCGTCCACCGATTGCAGCGCCGGGTTGTTCAGCAGGAACTGCTCTTTTTGCTCGGCGGTGATTTCGCTGTAGTCGACGATCACGATGACCTGCGGGTTGCGCTCCACCACGGTTTCCCAGTTAACCCGGGTCCAGCTGGCGTCCACGTCATCCAGAATGTTGCGCCCACCGGCGGCGTCGATCAGCGCCTGGGGCATGCCCAGGCGGCCGGAGGTCATGGCGCGGTCTTCGCCGCTGTCGTAGAGGAACACGCGGGGCTTGTCGGCCGGCAGGTTTTCCTGCACTTGGGCGACCTGTGCCTGCATCTGCGCGATCAGTGCATTGGCGCGGTCCTGCACGTCGAAGATCTTGCCCAGGTTGCGCAGGTCGTTATAGGTGTCTTCCAGGGTGGCCGCCGGGCGCTTCATCACGAAGGCGCAGGACTCGGTCAGCTCGTAGACGTTGATGCCCAACGGTTGCAGGGTTTGCGGGGTGAGGTCGCCACCGACGCGCATGCCGTAGTCCCAGCCGGCGAAGAAGAAGTCAACGTTGGCGTTGAGCAGGGTTTCCACCGACGGGTATTTGCTCGCCAGTTCCGGCAGGCCGTCGAGAATCTGCGCCATTTCCGGGGTGACCGACTTCCAGCCGGTCACGCCGCTGTAGCCGGCCATGTGCGACTTGAGGCCCAGGGCGAGCATCATCTGGGTCATGTTGATGTCGTGGCTGACTGCGTGTTTTGGCGCCTCGGCGAAGGTCACTTCGCGGTTGCAGCTCTGGATTTTCAGCGGGTAATGGGTCGCTTCGGCGAACGCCTGGGACGTGCCGAGCAGCAACGCGAGAGACAGCAGGGAGCGCAGGATCATGGTTGGGTTATCCAGGTGATTCGGGGGTAGCCGGACAAGGGGTGAGTGTCGATCAATGCTTCAACGCCGAACACCTCGCGCAGCAGCTCGGCGGTCAGCACTTCGTGAGGTGTGCCGCTGGCGACGATGCGCCCGTGGTTGATCACGTACAGCCGATCACAGAACGCGGCGGCCAGGTTCAGGTCGTGAATGCTGGCCAGGGTGCCGATGTTCAGGCGCTTGACCAGTTGCAGCAATTGCAACTGGTAGCGCGGGTCGAGGTGGTTGGTCGGTTCGTCGAGGATCAGCAGTTGCGGTTGCTGGGCCAGGGCGCGGGCCAGGATCACCCGCTGCTTTTCACCGCCCGAGAGGGTGGCGAAGGCGTGGTCTTCAAAGCCCAGCAGGCCGACGTTATCGAGGGCCTGGCGGATCAGGTTCTGGTCTTCAAGTGTATCGCTGTCGAACAGGCCCTTGTGCGGTGTGCGGCCCATGGCGACCACTTCATCCACCCGCAGGCCGAAGGCGTCGGGAAATTCCTGGAGCACCACGGCGATACGTTGTGCGCACCACTTCGAGGATTGCTTCCAGACGTTCTGGTGTTCCAGCAGCACCTCACCGTCAGCCGGTTTGCTGAACCGATAGGCGCAGCGCAGCAGGCTGGTCTTGCCGCTGCCGTTGGGCCCGATCAGCCCGACGAACTCACCGGCGTTCACGTGCAGGCTGGCGTCACGCAGTTGGAACTGGTGATGACAGTGCTCGTGGCCTGGTGGGGTCCAGGCGAGGGCGGTGAGGTTGAGTGAGGTCATCTTTACTCTCAGGTCCAACACAGGACAAATGTGGGAGCGGGCTTGCTCGCGAAAGCGGTGGATCAGTAACAGATACAGTGCCTGACACACCGCATTCGCGAGCAAGCCCGCTCCCACATTTGGACAGTGTTGCGTTCAGTTAGAAGGTGTAGTCCGCCGTCACGAAGAACGAGCGCGGCTCGCCCAGGATCCATTGCTGGCCGTCGTTGTATTGGCTGACGGCGTAAGTGCGGTCGAACAGGTTATTCAATTGCAGGCCCAATGTCGTGTTGCGCATGGCTTTCCATGAAACGCTGGCGTCGACCACGGTGTAGCTCGGCACTTCGCTGGTGTTGGCGGTGTTGGCGAAACGCGAGTCTACATAACGCACGCCGGCACCGGCACGCACGTCGTCAGTGATGGCCTTGCTCAGCCACAGGTTGGCGGTGCGACGCGGCACGTCGGTGGGGCGGTTGCCGTCGCGGGACACGGACTGGCCGTTGACCACTTCGGAGAAGTCGTCGTACTGCGCCCGCACGATCGCAGCGTTGGCTTGCAGTTGCCAGGCATCGGGCAGTTGCAGGTCGAGGCTGGCTTCCAGGCCGTTGGAGGATTGCTGGCCGACTTGTTCCTTGAGGGTGGTGCCTGGAACGCTCACCAACAGTTTCTTTTTGACGATGTGGTAGGCCGCCAGGGTCCATTCACCACGGGAATCCCAGAACGCCTGCTTGAGGCCGATCTCGGTTTGCTTGGCGGTGGACAGGCCGAACTGCTGCTGGCTCGGGCTCAGGGTGATCAGGCTGCCAACGCCGTCAGTGCTGGTGGCGTATTGGCCGTAGACCGAGGTGTCCGGGGTGATCGCGTAGACCAGGCCGGCTTTCCAGTTGTTGCCGGTAAAGGTCTTGTTGGAGTCGCTGCCATCCACCAGGGAGTCACTGTCGATGTGCAGGTAATCGCGGCGCACGCCGGTGATCAGCGACAGTTTATCGGTCAGTTGCAGGCGGTTTTCGGCGAACGCAGCCAGCTGTTTGGTGGTGCTGACGGACTGCGGGACGAAGGGGCTGGCGCTTTCAAACGGCTGCGGTACCGGGTGGTGGATGTCCACCGGTTGGCCGGCGTTCGTCAGGTCATCGAACGGCGAGTTGCTGGCCAGGCGGAAGCGAATGCGGTTGTACTCCACCCCCGTCACCGTCTGGCTGTCGAGGCCGAACAGCGTGTGTTTGAAGGTGAAGGTCTGGCGGTCGCCCACCTGTTCCTGGTTGTGCTTGATGCCCAGGTAGCTCTGGCGCACCAGCCCGCCGTCGACGTAGTTGTAGCTCTCGGCGTTCTGCCAGCGCCGCTGGTTTTTCAGGTAGGACAGTTCGTTGGTGGCGGTGACGTTGTCGTTGATCTGCCACTCGCTGGTCAGGCGCGTCCACTGGTCGTTGTAGTGCTGGATATCGTTGCTGACGTTGTAGTTCTTGTCCCGCAGGCCCTTGTGCAACTGGCCGTTGATCAGCGGTGTGCCGTAGTCGTTTTGCGGGGTCTGGTCGCCGTAGTCGGTGGCCAGGGTGAAGCTCAGGTTGTCCGCCGCCTGCCAGCGCAGGGCGCCGCTGACGAAGTCACTGCCGGACTCGCCGCGGTCGATGAAACCGTTGCTGCGCAGGCGGTTGATGTTCAGGCGGTAGCTCAGGGTGTCGGTCAGCGAGCCGCCGCTGTCGAGGGCTTGCTGCTGGCGGTCATAGGAGCCGTAGCCCAGGCGGATATGGTTTTCGATCTCGCCTTCGAAGGGTTTCTTCGCGATGGTGTTGATCACCGCGCCGGTGGCGCCCTGGCCGTACATCACCGAGGCCGGGCCGCGCAGTACGTCCACCCGCTCCACGGACCAGGTGTCCACTGGAAAGGTGGACGTGCCCGCGCCATCGAACATGCGGGCGCCGTCGTACAGTTGCAGCACCGAACTCTGGCCAGTGAAACCGCGTGCCGACAACGAGGTGCCGCCGTCGCCCGGCGTGCCGGTGCGGCTGATGCCGGTGGCCCGGGAAATGGCGTCCTGCACCGTGGCATCGCCCCGGGCGCGAATCTGCTTGCCGGTCTGGCTTTCAACGCTGCCCGGGGTTTGCAAGGCAGTGAGGTTCAAGCGCGAACCTGCGGTGGTCGGGGTTTGCAGGTCGACGCGCTCGTCGTCGACAGCGGGGGCGGAGACGGCACTGGCGGGAAGCGTCAGGGCCTGGGCAGTGTTTTGCAGGGCGAGCAGGCACAGGCCGGACGCAAGGTACTTGTTCATCGGACGATAAATCGCTTCTTCGAGACGGTACTCGCCGCAGGGCGCGGCGAGTGGGAGAGCACATTAAGTGTTACAACATAACACTTTGTGCGGCGTGGGCGAAAGCCCGCGTAAGACTACATAACGCCTCTAGGTAGGGCATCTCGTCTGTTTCACGCTGAACCTGAGGCAGATTCACGTTGGCCAAACCACCGTGAAAGCACCAGGCGATCCAGTGCCCAGACCACGATCAGCGAGGCGCCCACCAGCGGAAAGACAATCGCCAGCCCGAGCATGATCGCCATCGCGGTTTTCCATTTCGGCAGGTCATGGCGCAACGGTGGAACCCCCAGGCTGCCCTGCGGCCGACGCTTCCACCAGATCACCACACCGCTGACGGCGCTGAGCAGGATCATCAGGCAAATCAGCAGCACGATGATCTGATTGACCACGCCAAACATCTTGCCTTCGTGCAGCATCACGCCCGATTCGGTAACCCGCGCCACGCTGTTGTAGTGCTCCCAGCGCACATCGGCCAGGACCTTGCCGGAGTATTGGTCCACATGCAGGGTGGCGTCATTGCGCGGGTCGTTGGCGAACACCGCGAGGGTGAACACGCCTTCGGCAGTGGTGGGGAAGGTGATGCTGTAGCCGGGCTCGACCTTGCGTGAGTTGGCGAGGTCGACCACCTGCTGCAGGCGGATACTCGGGGCTGCCGGGCCCTGGCTCATGCCGGCGTGCTTCATGTGCTCGGCATGCTCGCCAGACATCGGCATCGGCGTGTTTTCCATGGCCCACGGCACGGTCTGTTGGCTCGCGGTGTTGAGGCTGCGGGCCTGCCGGTCGGACTGCGGCACGTTGTTCCACATGGCCGCCGGGAATTTATTCCACAGCTCGGCGTATTGCTTGCCCCAGAAGCCGGTCCAGGTCATGCCGCTGAGCAGCATCACCAGCAGGAACGCCGCGCCCCAGAAACCGGCGACCGCGTGCAGATCGCGCCAGAACAAGCGACCGCGACTGCCCAGCCGCGGCCACAGAATGCCCGCCGCCGACTTGCCTCGCGGCCACCACAGATACACGCCCGAAATCACCAGCATCACGCCCCAGCCGGCGGCCAGTTCCACCAGGCGATCACCGACGGTGCCGATCATCAACTCGCCATGCAGCGCGCGGGCGATGGCTTGCAGGTTGTACTTGGCGTCCTGTTCGCCGAGCACGGTGCCGCGATACGGGTCGACGAATACAGTCACGTCGCGCCCGTCGTTGTGCATCACGAATTGCGCGCTGCTGGTGGCGTCGGCAGGTGGCAGGTACTTGCTGATCTTGCCTTGTGGATAGGCCGCCTGGGCACGTTGCAGTTGCTCGTCGGCACTCAGCGCGTGTTCGGCGCTCTGCACGGTCAGCAGGTTGCCGTACATCAGCGGGTCGAGTTGGGGTTTGAACAGGTAGATGATGCCGGTCAGGGCCAGCAGCACCATGAACGGCGCGACAAACAGCCCGGCGTAGAAATGCCAGCGCCAGGCCAGGTTGTAGAAGGAAATCTTCGGTGGGTTCATCAGGATGTGCTCCGCAAAGGCTTGGATTTTTTGTGTTATCGAGGACGCCATCGCGGGCAAGCCCGCTCCCACAGGGGAATGCATTGCAACTGTGGGAGCTGGCTTGCCTGCGATGCGCTTAGAAGCTCATGTCCACCTTGGTCCAGAGCGTGCGCCCCGGTTCCTTGATGGCTTGCGGGTCATTGGCCGGGTAGCCGAACCCGGCGTTGCCGGCCAGGTTCAGGTGCTCGGCGTACGCCTTGCCGAACAGGTTGTCGACGCCGGTGCTGACCTTGAAATTCTTGTTGATGCGATACGCCGCGTTCAGCGAGAACACGCCAAACCCCGAGCTTTTGTCGAAGTCCTTGCCCACCACGTTGCCCTTGTTCTGGTCGATGCGGTTTTGCGCCGCGACCACCCGCCACAAGGCGCCGGCGCTCCAGTCGTCCTGGCTGTAGGTGAGCCCGAAGCGCGCATCCAGCGGCGGGATCTGCGGCAGCGGTTTGCCGTCGCTGGTGTTCTTGCCCCAGGCGTAGGCGAAGGTGGCATCGGCCTTCCAGTTGGCGGTCAGCTTGTAGGCTGCGCCCAATTCACCGCCCATGATTCGCGCGTCCACATTGCGCGCCTGGGAGGTGGTGCCCATCATTCCCGGCTGGTAGTCGAACAGGATGAAATCACGCACCTGGCCGACGTAGCCCGAGGCCCAGGCGTCGAGATCGGCGGATTTGTATTGCAGGCCAAAATCCAGCTGGGTGGTTTTTTCAGGCTTCACACCGTCGAAGGCATTCACGGAACCGACCGACCCGCTGTCGGGAGAAAACAGCTCCCAGTAATCAGGGAAACGCTCCGAATGCCCAAGCCCTGCGTACAGGGTGGCAGGGCTGTCCGCCAGATCGTGCTCGTAGCGCACAAAGCCCGACGGCAGCGTATCGGCACGGGTTTTACCGGCGGTGGGGTTGGGGCTGCTCATCATCCCGGAGCTGATGGTTTGCCGGAAATCCTTGGCCGAGGCGCGGTCGATGCGAGCGCCGGTGATCAGGCGGTCGCGGTCGGCGGAGTACCAGGTCAGTTCGCTGAACACCCCGTAGTTGTGGAAGTTGGCGTCCTTGCTGCGGGGCAGGTCCTTGTAGGTGTCGACGCCCATGGCGCTGCGTTCGCGGTGCTCGTTGGTTTGCGCATCAATGCCGCTGATCAACTGCACATCGGCCCAGCGCCAGGTGGCCTTGATGCGGGCGCCGAGGGTGCGGCGGTCGACGTTGGCCGCCATGGGACCGGCCATCATCCCGGTGCCCGACGGGACGCGCAGGGTGTAGTTGTCCATCACGTGGTCGGCGTAGTTGTAGTAGACCTGCGCTTCGACCTTATCCAGCACCTCGCCGATGTTCGATTTCTCGAAGCGCAATCCGAGGCTCTCGCGCAAAAACTGCGAACCGTCCATGCCACGCCCGGCGTAGCGGGCTTCGCCATCGCCACGGCCGGCGGTGAGTTCCAGCAGGGTGTCGGCGTCCGGGGTCCAGCCCACGGCCACGTCGCCGTTCCACTTGTCGTAGCGCGAGGCGACGGTGTCGTTGTTGCCGTCCTTGTAGTCATCGGCGTGGGCCTGGTTGCCGATCACCCGCACATAACCCAGCGGCCCGCCGGCTGCTGCGTCGACGACTTTGTCGAAACGCCCGTTGGAGCCCGCCAGGATGCTGGCGTTGACCCGCGTGCCCAGCTCGCCGAATTGCTCGGGCTCGCGCTCGAACAGGACCGTGCCGGCTGAAGCGCCCGGGCCCCAGAGCACGGTTTGCGGGCCTTTGATCACGGTGAGCTTGTCGTAGGTTTCCGGTGAGATATAGGAGGTGGGCGCGTCCATCCGGCCGGGGCAGGCGCCGAGCATCATGCTGCCGTTGGTGAGGATGTTCAGGCGTGAGCCGAACATGCCCCGCAGCACCGGGTCGCCGTTGGTGCCGCCGTTGCGCACCAGGGCGAAGCCGGGGATGGTCTTGAGGTAGTCGCCGCCATCGCTGGCGGGCACTGGTTGGCGCGGGTCTTTCGGGTTGGTGACGACGGTCAGCGGTGAGCTGGGGGCAATGGCGGTGATCACCGTCGGGCTCAGTTCGTTCTGGTCGGCAGGCTCGTCGGCGTGGACCTGAGGAACCAGCAGCGCGCCACACAGAACGGCGAAAACGGGAGTACATCCCAAACGGGTGTCAGCAGAAAACCTGGACATGAAAAATTCCATCATTCATTCGTAAACAACACGGCCAGCAGCCTGCGGCTGTCTGTCTAAAGTCGGCCGGGGTGAAGTAACGGTGTGAAGTGCTTACGCGATGATGGGCGGGGCGCGGCTGCGGGCACCGGGGAACACGGTTTGCCGGGCATGGCCCAGGCGTGGGGCGGGGGTCAGGGCGTTGGCGGGCGGCGGGCTGCCGAGGGTGACAAACGACACGCTGCCAGGCAGCGCCGGGCAACTGAAGAGCAGGTTGCAATAGCCGCACTTTTCCCAGAGCACGTGGTGTTCGTCGGGTGCTTTGTGGTGATCGGTCGCAGGCTTGGCGGCGCCATGGCAGCTCGGCGCGTCCATGGACATTTCCATCGACATGCCGGCGTGATGATCCATCGGCATCGCTTGGGAAATCAGCGGACCGATAAAGATCATCAGCATGGCGAACAGGCTGATCCAGCTGCCGCGCATAAGGCCTACAGGCTTACGGCGGTGCGGGGACAACCTGGCGCGTGGGGCGCCCATCAAGGTTTATCTATTGGGCGTGCATATGTTCGTGGCCGGCCATGGGCGGCTGCTTCTGCACTGACACTTCCACCTTCACTGGCCCGGCCTTTTCAAAGTTCAGGGTCAGCGGGAAATGCTGGCCGTCGCGCAAAACGCTGCGGTCCTTCAGGTCCAGCAGCATCACGTGGTAGGCCATGGGCGCGAACGTCAGGTCACCTTTGGCCGGCACCGCGACGCTGGTCACCTGCTGCATCTTCATCAGATCGCCCTGCATCACATGCTCATGCAGTTCGGCCTTGGCGGCCACGGGCGTGTCGACGCTGAGCAAGCGATCCGCATGCTCGCCCTGGTTATGAATCACGAAATACGCCGCGACGGTCGGCGCATTGGGCGGCAGTTCCTGGGACCAGGGTTCGCTGACCACCAGTTCGCCGACCTTGAAGTCTTCGGCATTGGCAGCAGCACACACCGGCAGCAACAACGCAGCCAGAAGCAGGGAAGATTTGAGCATGGCAGTTCTCCAGAACGGTTCTAAACGCAGTTCACTTGCGAAGAAATCAGACCGTTGGAGAGGCGCGGGGGTTAAGGCTCGGCCATTGCTGGCGCGGGGTGGGGGATTGCAATGACGGCGGCGGCAGGTCTTGCACCGCGTCGAATCGTGCGAAATACAGTGTTGGTGAATGCCCCGGCAGCGCCACTAATGGCGCCGAGCCCGAGCAGCACCAGCAATGCTGCATGGTGGAGTGATCGTCCTGCTGCGGCGCCGGAATCTCCAGCTTGCCCAGGGCAATGGCCGTCAGCTTGTTGGCATTGGAGGAGCAGAAACTGCCCCAAAGCAATTGCTTGACCGGGTCATCCGCCTGCTGCATCGCGCTCGCCATCGGCATGGCAAACGCATTGAACAGCACTGCAAGGCAGGCTATCCAGGCAATTGCAAAGCGTTGACGGGCCATGGCGGACAATCCGTAGGGTTAAGCGATCAGGTGGGTATTTAGCCTGATCGGGGAGGATAAGTAAAAAGGGGCGGTGTGGTTTGGTGTCGCAGTGCTGGGTTTGAGGATAGACGGGAATCAAGGATTTCCATTTTTTTCAAATGGGCCGCGATGTTCAGTGCGACGCTGAATGCTGTGGGAGCTGGCTTGCCTGCGATACAGGCGACTCGGTCTTCCTGCTGGAACGAGGTGATGCTATCGCAGGCAAGCCAGCTCCCACAGTTTGGATTGTGTTCGATTCGAATGTGGAGGCCCTCCACAGAAATTTCCGACAGTGATTGGCGGTTGTCGTTAGGAAACTCAATCTCTAGTCTCCGAACACCACTGCAAACTCAGTGGTCGGGCGTCGCGGCCCGGATTTCTTCAGACGCAAAAGCGTCATCGTGTCCTTTCAGTTGGCGCTTTTTTATCGTCTACTGTGCGGCGCTATGGTGGCTGTGCGCGGGATACCTTCGGGTATGCCGGTGTTCTGGAGAGCCGGTCCGCGAACCCGCGTTCAGCTACCACCCCCATCGCATCGCGGCGATCAGTGGTAGCTCCTTTGTACTTCTCCGGAGCTTCACAATGATTAAACCTACCCCCAATCCCCCCTTTCGGCTGTTCACCGTAGCCGACGGAATCAGCACCGAAGACCTGTTGGTCAACCTCATTGAAACACTCGCCTCGGCCAATGCGCTGAGTTGCGACTTGGCGTTTAGCCTGGAAGGATCGAAGCGAGAGGAGTTGTTGGGCGTCGCTCAGTTGATCGAGCTGGCGGAGTTACTGGCTGATCGGGTGCACGATGCAGCCGGACAGACGGCTGCCGCGAGGAGCTAACAGCGCGACGCAGGTTAGTGTGGGAGCTGGCTTGCCTGCGATAGCATCGCCGCGGTGTATCTGAATGACCGTGTCGTTTGCATCGCAGGCAAGCCAGCTCCCACCTTTGTTTCGTGTTGCGTCATACAGACTGGAATGCTTCCAGTACCGAGTTGACTGTCGTGAATGCCCTATCCACCTGCGCCAACACCGGCCGCCTCAACACCAACACCGGCACCCCCCGCTCCCGCGCCACTTCCAGCTTCGGCTCGGTAGCCGTGCTGCCGCTGTTCTTGCTGATCAGCACATCAATCTGCCGCCGCTCAAACAGCGCCCGTTCATCCTCGATCAAAAACGGCCCACGGGCGCCAATCACTTCGCAGCGTTCATTGCCGGGGTACACATCCAGTGCGCGCAGCGTCCAGAACTGCTCGGCGGGGATTTCGTCGAGGTGTTGCAACGGTTCACGGCCCAGCGTGAACAGTGGTCGCTTGAAGGGTTTCAGAGTTTCAATCAACTCCGCCCAGTCACCGACTTCGCGCCAGTCATCACCGGGCTGTGGCTGCCACGCCGGGCGGCGCAGGGCCCAGCAGGGAATGCCACACACACCCGCAGCACGGGCGGCGTTGGCGCTGATCTGTGCGGCATACGGATGGGTCGCGTCCAGCACCAGCTCGATACCTTCATCGCGAATGAACTGCGCCAAACCTTCCGCGCCGCCATAGCCACCGACGCGCACCTGGCACGTAAGGTCGGTGGGAACGCGGCCAACACCCGCCAGGCTGTAGATATGTTCGGGCCCCAGTGTGCGGGCGATGGCCAGGGCTTCCGTCACGCCGCCCAACAGCAGGATGCGTTTCATAGTGGCTTGATCACTTCCAGCAGGGTGATCGGCAGCGCCTGGCGCCAGGTATCAAAGCCCCCCAGTGGCTGGGCCTGGGCCACATGAATGCGGGTCAGCTCGCCGCCGTGTTGTTCGCGCCAGGCCATCAGGGTCATTTCACTTTGCAGGGTCACGGCGTTGGCCACCAGCCGGCCGCCCGGACGCAGGTGTTGCCAGCAAGTGTCGAGCACGCCGTCGCGGGTTACGCCGCCGCCGATGAAGATGGCGTCGGGCGCTTCCAGCCCGTTCAGGGCGTGGGGCGCGGTGCCGCGAATCAGTTGCAGGCCGGGTACGCCAAGGACATCACGGTTATGTTCGATCAACAGTTGCCGGCCTTCATCGGCCTCGATGGCCAGGGCGCGGCAGCTGGGGTGGGCGCGCATCCATTCGATCCCGATGGAGCCGCTGCCCGCGCCCACGTCCCACAGCAGTTCGCCGGGCATCGGCGCGAGGCGGGCGAGGGTCATGGCGCGCACGTCGCGCTTGGTCAGTTGGCCGTCGTGCCTGAAGGCCGAGTCCGGCAGCCCTGCCAGGCGTGACAGGCGCGCTGTGTTGGCGTCGGCCACGCAGTCGATGGCCAGCAGATTCAACGCGGCAATCGGTTCGCCAGGCCAATCCCGGGCGATGCCGTCGATGCGCCGCTCATCCGGCCCGCCGAGGTGTTCAAACACACTCAGGCGACTTGCGCCAAACCCGCGCTCGGCCAATTGTGTGGCAATCGACGCCGGGCTCTGGCCGTCATTGCTCAGCACCAGCAAACGCACGCCGCTGGCCAGATGCGCATTCAGCGCCGCCATCGGCCGGGCAACCACCGACAGCGTCACTACCTCTTGCAACGGCCAGCCCAGACGCGCCGCCGCCAGGGACACGGAAGAGGGCGCCGGCAGAATCAGCAGCTCATCGGCCGACACCTGCCGCGCCAGGCTCGCACCCACGCCATAGAACATCGGGTCGCCGCTGGCCAGCACGCACACCGCTTCACCACGCCTGGCCAGCACTGGCTCCAGGGAAAACGGGCTGGGCCACGCCTGGCGTTCGCCGCGGATGCATACCGGCAACAAGTCCAGCTGGCGTTGCCCGCCAATAATGCGCGAGGCGCGCAACAGGGCGTGCCGGGCGTTTCTGCCCAGGCCCTTGAAGCCGTCTTCACCGATGCCTACTACCGTCAGCCAGGGCGACATATGAATTCCTTGAACGACATCCGACGGGCAGGCTTTTCATGCCGCCGGACAAAGCAGGCATAATACCGCGCCTTTACCCGTGAACCGGTAGCCCCGTGAAACCAATACCACCGTCCAATACCTTGCGCCCCTCGGCCTGTCCGGGGTTGCTGCGTATTGTCCAGGCGTTGGATGGCGGGATTTGCCGGATCAAACTGGCGGGCGGTTCGATCCGCGCCGAGCAGGCGTTTGCCGTGGCCGACGCCGCCCAGGCCCATGCCGGCGGGGTGATCGAGGCGACCAACCGCGCCAACCTGCAGATTCGCGGGATCGGCGCCGAACAGGATGCATTGATCGCCGCCTTGCTGGCCGCCGGCCTGGGCCCCAAGCGTGCCGCCGGTGATGATGTGCGCAATCTGATGCTCAGCCCCAGTGCCGGCATTGACCGCGAGATGCTGTTCGATACCCGACCGTTGGCCGACGAGATCCTCACCACCCTGGAAACCCACCCGCGTTTCCATGAGCTGTCGGCCAAGTTCGCCGTGCAACTGGACGGCGGTGAAGCCCTGGCGATGCTCGAGCATCATCACGACCTGTGGCTGTCAGCCTTCGATGCCAATGGCAAGACGCTGTTGGCATTCGGCCTGGCAGGCTGCCCGGCGCGGGATGCGCCCTTGGCGGCGGTACCTTTGGCGCAAGGGCATGCACTGGTGGTGGCGGTGCTGGAACGGTTCCTTGAACTGGCCCGGCCTGATCAGACCCGTATGCGCCATCTGCTGGCTGAAACCGCTGTGGATAACTTTTTGCGGCAGCTGAATATGCCCTTGCAGCCGGTTGATGGCTTTTCAAGGCACTCCAACTCCGCGCCGCTGCACCTGGGAAGTTATCCACAGCGCCAAAAAAACCAGGTCTACGTCGCCGCCGTCGCACCCTTGGGCCGCCTGGATTCGGCGATGCTCAGGGGCGCAGCGCAACTGGCCGTCGACCATGGCGACGCCACCTTGCGTGTCACGCCATGGCAAGGCCTGCTGCTGCCCAATATCCAGGATGCGGCGGCTGTCACCGAACGCCTCGAACAGCTTGGCTTTTTGTGTTCGGTGGACCAACCCCTCGCACGGATGATCGCCTGCACCGGCGCCGGCGGTTGCGCCAAAGGCCTGTCCGACACCAAGGCCGACGCCGCGCAACTGGCCGCGCTTGCGCCCGGCCACAGCGTGCACCTGTCCGGCTGCCCGCGTTCCTGCGCGGCCGCACACACCGCGCCGGTCACCCTGCTGGCGGTAAGTCCCGGCCACTACGACCTCTATTTTCGCGACGCAGGCCTGCCCGGTTTCGGCCGCCTGCACGCGCGCACTCTTTCTATTGAAGCGGCGGGCGCCTTGTTGCGCGCTCACCCACGGAGCAACACCGATGATTGATTACATCCGCGACGGTCAGGAGATCTATCGCAACTCCTTCGCGATCATTCGCGCAGAAGCCCGGCTTGATCGCATCCCTGCCGACCTGGAAAAACTCGCGGTGCGGGTGATTCATGCCTGCGGCATGGTCGACGCCATCGACGGCCTGCAATTTTCCGAAGGTGCCGGCAAGGCCGGGCGCGAAGCCCTGGCCGCTGGCGCGCCGATCCTGTGTGATGCGCGGATGGTCTCCGAAGGCGTGACCCGTACGCGCCTGCCGGCCAACAATCAGGTGATCTGCACCCTGCGCGACGACAGCGTGCCGGCGTTGGCCCGCGAGCTGGGCAACACCCGTTCCGCCGCCGCCCTGGAGCTGTGGCGCCCGCACCTGGAAGGCAGTGTGGTAGTGATCGGCAATGCGCCGACGGCCTTGTTCTACCTGCTGGAAATGCTCGACGCCGGCGCGCCAAAACCCGCGCTGATTCTCGGTTTTCCGGTGGGCTTTGTCGGCGCCGCCGAATCCAAGGCGATGCTGGCGGCAGACAGCCGCGGCGTACCGTTCGTGATCATGCAGGGCCGCCTGGGCGGCAGTGCGATGGCCGCCGCCGCGGTCAACGCCTTGGCCACGGAGGTCGAATAATGCCGGCACGCGGACGTTTGATCGGCCTGGGCGTAGGCCCCGGCGATCCGGAACTGATTACCCTCAAGGCCCTGCGCCTGCTGCGCGAATCGCCGGTGGTGGCGTACTTCGTGGCCAAGGGCAAGAAGGGCAACGCCTTCGGCATCATCGAAGACCATTTGGTGCCCCAGCAAACCCTGATGCCGCTGGTGTACCCGGTGACCACTGAAGTGTTGCCGGCGCCGCTGTCCTACGAGCAAGTGATCAGCGATTTCTACGACGCCGCCAGTGTCGACGTTGCGGCACACCTGGACGCGGGGCGCGATGTGGCGGTGATCTGTGAAGGCGACCCGTTCTTCTACGGCTCCTACATGTATTTGCACGACCGCCTGGCCGAGCGCTACGAAGCCCAGGTGATCCCGGGTGTGTGCTCGATGCTCGGTGGCGCCTCTGTACTGGGCGCACCGTTGGTGTATCGCAACCAGAGCCTGTCGGTGCTTTCCGGCGTGCTGCCCCATGACGAACTCAAGCGTCGCCTGGCGGATGCCGACGCGGCGGTGATCATGAAGCTGGGGCGCAACTTCACCAAGGTGCGTCAGGTACTGGAAGAATTGGGATTGGCGAGCCGGGCGTTGTACGTCGAGCGCGCGACCATGGCCAATCAGAAAATCGTCGCCCTGGATCAGGTCGATCCGACGTCCTCGCCGTATTTCTCGTTGATCATCGTTCCCGGTGAAAGGTGGCAAGGCTGATGACGGCTCCCGCGATTGTCATCCTGGGGCAGGGCAGCCTCGCCACGGCCCGCGCTATCCAGCAGGTGTATCCCGACGCACTGATCCACGGCCTGGCCGGGCGGGTCGAGGGCGCAGATCAGGCCTATAACGAATTCGGCGCCAGCGTGCGCCAGTTGTATCAACAGGGCACGCCGATCATCGCGCTGTGCGCCGCCGGGATTGTGATCCGCACCCTGGCGCCGCTGCTGCTGGAGAAGGGCATCGAGCCTGCTGTGCTGGCCGTCGCCGAAGACGGCAGCGCGGTGGTGCCGTTGCTCGGTGGCCTGGGTGGCGTGAACGTGATGGCGCGGGAAATCGCCGCGGCCCTGGACGTTGCCGCCGCGATCACCACCAGTGGCGAGCTGCGTTTTGGTACCTGCCTGCTTAACCCGCCCCATGGTTATCAGCTGGGGGATCTGGAACTGGGCAAACGCTTTGTCTCGGATTTGCTGGCTGGCGAATCAGTACGCATTGAAGGCGCGGCGCCGTGGCTGGATCAGGCCAACTTGCCCCAGGATCAACAGGCGCGCCTGGCGATTCACGTCGGCAGTGCCGAGCGCACACCTGCGGCCAATGAGTTGCTGATTTATCCGAAGACGGTGTTGGTTACCTGCCAGCCGGGGCCGCAACTGGCCGGGCGAATTCGTGCGGCGTTGCAGGATGCCGGGCTCGCCGTGCAGTCCCTGGCTTGCCTGCTGGCGGCTGAAACGGAGATGGCCGATTCGTCATTGCACGAAGCGGCGTTGGAGTTGGGCGTGCCATTGCGCTTCGCCGATCTGGCGCCTCAGGCGGACATCGCGATCACGGTGGCCGAGGCCCCTCTGGACCTGTCCCTGATCGGTCGTCCCCGTGGCCGCCTCGCGGTGATCGGTTTGGGCCCCGGCGCTGCCGAACTGATGGTACCGGCAGTAAAAGCCGAGCTGGCCCGCTGCACTGACGTGCTGGGTTACGAAACCTATGTGCGCATGGCCGGGCCGTTCCGCGCGGACCAGATCCAGCATTGCACCGACAATCGCGAAGAGATGCAGCGCGCGCGTCATGCCTTTGAGCTGGCGGCGCAGGGGCGTTCGGTGGTGGTGGTGTCTTCGGGTGACCCGGGTGTATTCGCCATGGCCGCCGCGGTGATCGAAGCCTTGCACGAGTCCAGCGACCCGGCCTGGCATCAGGTCGACCTGGAGATTTTGCCGGGCGTGTCGGCATCCCTCGCCACGGCGGCCCAGGCAGGTGCCCCGCTGGGGCATGACTTCTGTGTGATGTCACTGTCGGACAACCTCAAACCCTGGTCGATCATCGAGAAGCGCCTGGACCTGGCGTCCCAGGCCGACCTGGCGCTGGCGTTCTATAACCCGATCTCCCGTGCGCGGCCCTGGCAGTTGGGACGCGCCCTGGAAATCGTCGCGCAGCACCGCACGCCTGAAACACCGGTGGTCTTGGGCCGTGACATCGGTCGCCCGGGCCAGACCCTGCGAGTCACCACCCTGGGGCAACTGACGCCGGAGCAGGTAGACATGCGCACCATGGTGCTGATCGGTTCGTCCACCACCTGCGTCTTTGCGCGGGCAGGTGGTGGCGAGTGGGTCTACACGCCACGTTGGTACGGCGAGAAACCCGCCTCCTGAAAACAACGGCGGCCCCGCCATGGGGCCGCCTTGAAACGTCAGTCATTGATGCCGGAAAGGTCTGCTTGCCGAGGTTTTTTTGCATCGGCTCAAGTCATACCTTTCTCTACGGCTTGAAGAAAAGCACGGCGCTTTTGTGTGCCGCCGCCTCATCCCCAGCGTTTACTCAGCTGCGCCGCCTGCAGTGATTTTTCCTGCGGGTCGCGGCGCGTCCCGTGGTCAATTTCCAGCAGCTCAAAATCCCCGGCAAGTCGACTAGTGTTGGCGTTGAGCCCCATGTTGGGGGTTATGGAGAAATGGCTATGGAGCGAAACAACAAACGGATCAACAGCGCAAAAAGGAGGAAGCTGATTGCCGCTTACCGGCTTCCGGGCGCGCCCGGCCTGGCGTCGGGGTTGAACGCGCCGGTGAAGCCCGAGGCGGATGATGAGCTGGACGCGGCGGTGGTGAACAACAGCGTCATGTCGTTTGTGCAAGGCATGACCAGCCTCAACAAGGAGTACACCCGCAAAAGCTATTTGCTGGCGAGCAGCTACGTCAGCGATGTGCTGCGGGTCGCCCGGGGCACAGAGGCCTGGTACAACGAATTCATCAAGGTCATGAGCAGCCTCGGCTGGATGCCGGTCAGGAGCAGTTTCGAGCGGGTGTACACCTCTCGCAAGGGGCTGTCGGTGCAGTTGGCGGCGCTGAACCTGATGGCGGCCACCGTGGCCTCGACGTTTCTGTCGGGGCCGCTGATCAGTGTATTGCCCAAACGGGTGGCGGAGGCGGTTGAAACCTTGAAGCAGCTCCCGGCCTCATTTGAGTTATTCAAGCGAAATACCACCACGCGTGACGGTGGCGATTTCGGCTTGGCGTCCTGCTCGGAAATCGCCGGGGAAGTTTCGATGGTGCTGGTGACGTACAGCTCCCACGGCGTCAGCAAGCAACTGGGCATACCGTTTCTGGAGTGGGACAGTGCATCCGTCGAGGCCTTCAGTGGCCGCACGTGCCTGGTGCTGAACAGCTCGGTGGTCAACGAAGACACGATTCAACTGCTGCGGGACAGCGCAGGGGACAAGGTCCGCCTGGCTATCGCCAACTACAGGATTTGATCTACGGCACCAGGTAACCGCGTACACCGGTGAAGATGATTTGTGCGGCCAGGGCGCACACGAACAGCCCCATCAACCGGCTGACAATCTGCAAGCCCTGGTCGCCGAGGATGCGTTCGATACGGTTGGACAGGTACAGCACCACGCCCACCGTCAGGCTGGCCAGGGCGATACTGAGGATCGCGGTGATCTTGTCGTCCCAGTGCGGCTGGCTGACGCCCATCACCAGCAGCGCACCGATGGTGCCGGGGCCGACGGTCAGGGGAATGGTCAGCGGCACGATGGTCACGTCCTGCTGCACGTTGTCGGTCTGCACCGCTGACTTGCCCTGGGCCATGCCCAGGGCCGAGATGAACAGCACACTGCCGGCGCCGATGCGGAAGGCGTCGACGGTGATGCCGAACACACTGAAAATCACCCGGCCGAACAGGTAGAGCAACACGCTCGATACCAGGGTGGCGAGGGCCACTTTCCAGGCCAGGCGCCGCCGCTCCTTGCTGGAGTACCCGCGAGTCAGGCTGATAAAGCAGGAGAGCACGAAGAAGGGGCTGTAGAGCACCAGCATCTTCAGGTAAACGCTGAATAGCACGTGGAGCATGGTGGGAGCTCGCAGCGAAGGAGGGCGAGCGGGAGTTTATCAGGCCTGTGGCTGAGCGCTATCTGTGAAGCGACAACAATCCAATGTGGGAGCGGGCTTGCTCGCGAAAGCGGTGTGTCAGCCAATACATGTTTGACTGACACACCGCTTTCGCGAGCAAGCCCGCTCCCACATTTTGATCTGCGTCATGCATGGGTCAGGTAGGTGCGTGCTCTGGCCGCTGTTGGCGCTGTGCCACCCAGTACTCCACCAACTCGCGCAATTGCGACAACTCCACCGGCTTGGCCATGTGCCCGTCCATCCCGGCCTGGCGTGCACGCTCTTTATGTTCCGAAAGAATGTGCGCGGTGAGTGCCACGATTGGCGTACGAATCCGCTGGTTGCTGACTTCCCACGCGCGCAGTTGCTGGGTCGCGGAGAAGCCGTCGAGGATCGGCATTTCACAGTCCATCAACACCAGGTCGTAGCGCTGGGCCTTCATTGCCTGCAGGGCTTCTTCGCCGTTGCTGGCGGTGTCCGGCTGCAGGTTGAGCTTGCCGAGCATGCCGCGAATCACCTTGGTGGAGATGCTGTTGTCCTCCGCCACCAGGATCCGGAAGTCACTCGGCACGGTCACCGGGGCCGGCGCGCTGATCGCCGGCTGGCGTGGTTGCACGGAGCCCTTGCTGCGCTGGGTCAATTCATCGGCAAGGGTGGTCTTGAGGGTATAGCCGGCCACGGGTTTGGCGAGGATGCGCTTGATCCCGCAGTTGCGCGCGATGATCTTGCTCGGCGCATTGCTGATGCCGGTGAGCATGATCAGCAGGATGTCGTGGTTCAGGCTCGGGTCTTCCTTGATCTTCGCCGCCAGTTGCATGCCGGTCATGCCGGGCATGTTCTGGTCCAGCAGCACCACGTCGAAATAGTCCCGCAGGTGCGCCTTGGTGCGCAGCAGCGCCAGGGCTTCCTTGCCCGAAGGCACGGCGCTCACGTTCAGGCCCCAGGCCGTGCATTGCTGCACCAGCACTTTGCGGCAGGTGTCGTTGTCGTCCACCACCAGCACGCGCGCGCCCTTGAGCGGGCCGTCGAGGTCGGAGGTCGGGTGCTCCAGGCGTTCCGGGTCCAGCGGCAAGGTCAGCCACAGGGTGCTGCCTTGCTGGCTGCCACTCTTGATGCCGAATTCGCCGTTCATCAACAGGATCAACTGGCGGGCAATGACCAGGCCCAGATGGCCGCTCAGGCGGGTGGCAGAGAGGAAGTTCTTGCTGTGCAACTCGCTGTGCAGCAGGGCGTCGCGCTCGGCGGGTTCCATCGGCAGGCCGCTGTCTTGCACGGCAATGCGCAGGCGCGGTTTGCTGCTGCGCTCGTCCAGTGCGACGACGATCAGTACTTCGCCTTCATCGGTTTTTTGCAGGGCATTTTCCAGCAGGCTCAACAGTGCCTGGCGCAGCCGCGTCGGGTCGCCGCTGATCACCCGGGGTACCTGGGGCTGGATAAAGCTGATCAGCTCGACGTTCTGCTGCTCGGCCTTGGCGCGGAAAATACTCAGGCAGTCTTCGATCAGCGCGTTGAGGTCGAACTGCACATCGTCCAATTCGATCTGCCCGGATTCCAGCTTGGAGATGTCGAGAATCTCGTTGATCAGGGTGAGCAGTTCGTTGCCGGCGCTGTGGATGGTTTGTACGTAGTCGCGTTGCTTGACTGAAAGCGGGGTGCCCAGCAGCAGTTCGGTCATGCCCAGCACGCCGTTCATGGGGGTGCGAATTTCGTGGCTGATCTTCGCCAGGAATTCGGCCTTGGCGGCGATTTCGGCGTTGCTGGCCGCCAGGTCGCGGCTGAGGCTGAAGTTGTCTTCGGTGATGGCGCGCTGGCGTTCGCCCAGGGCCAGGCTCATCAACAGGCCACTGAGGCAGATAAAGCCGAGCAGGGTGATGATCAAGCCTTGTGGCGGCACCAGCGTCAGGCCCAGCAAGGCCGGGAGAATAATCAGCGTGCCGATGTTGAAGATCACCATCGCCAGCATGAACAGGCGCGCCGGGCGGTAGCCCTTTTGCCAGTGATAGGCCGAGACGAACAACATGCTCAGGCCGGCCAGCGCCACCAGGGCGTAGGTGATGATGTTCAGGGGCAAGGTGTTGACGAACAGCAGCAACAGGCCGGTCAGGACGATCAGCAGGATATCGGCCATCAACAGCTTGTTCAGCGGATGCGGGCCCAGTGGCGCAAAGAAGCGGTAGGCAAACATCAGCCCGCACGGCGCGGTCAGCAGCAGGGCGAGGTAGGCACCGGGGGTTTGTACCGCGTGCCAGTTCGGCAACCACGGGCCCAGCACGTTGAGCAGCAGCGCAAGGCTCAGCAGCAACAGCAATTCGCAGGCGGCGAGCCACAGGCTGCTGCGGGAGCGATGGTAGGCGTAGCGGGTGAGGTTGTGCAGGATCAGCATCACCAGGCAACCGAACAGCAGCCCGTAGATCAGCGTCTGGTTCTGGTTGGCCGCAGCCAGCACGGCCGGCTCAAGGGTGATGTAGGGGCGCAGCTCGTGTTCCGAGACCATGCGCAGGTACACGTCCAGCGGCTTCTGGCTTTGCGGCATCGGCAGCATGAAGTCGCTGCTGGGCAGCGGGCGCTCGGCCTGGGGCTGGCGGGTGCCGGTAGCTTCCTGCTCCACCAGGGTGTCGCCGTCGAGTACATACAGGTTCAGGTGTGACAGGTCAGGGGCGAATACCCGCAGCACTTGCTCGTGTTTGCCGGGTTGCAGCCTGAAGCGTACCCACAACGCACCGTCCGGTTGCGCGGCGGTAATCCGGTCCAGTTCGATGGGGCTGAATTGATTGATGTAGCGGGGCGAGCGGATGTCGCTCAGTTGCAGATCGGCCTGTTCATCAAGCAATACTGCCCAGCCACTGCCTTGTGCGGCGGCCTGGGCCGGGAGCAAGCAGAGCAAGGTCAGCAGACTGACAGTGAAACCTATGGCGATCCTGAGCCAGCGCACGGCGAAATCCCTTCGTAGGTTGATGCATGGGTATAACTATGCGCGGGGCCACAGGCATAGGGCAAGGGCCAGAGGCCCCTGCCTAACCGAACGGATAGCTGTTTACTGACTTTCGCCACGCTCACGGGCAATGGCGCGGTAGCCAATGTCGGTGCGGTAGAAGCAGCCTTTCCAGTCGATCTTCGCCGCCAGCTTGTAAGCCTGTTGCTGGGCGGCATCTACGCTGCTGCCCATGGCGGTTGCGCACAGTACGCGACCACCGGCGGTGACGACCTTGCCATCCTTGAGCGCGGTGCCCGCGTGGAACACCTTGCCTTCCAGCGTAGCAGCCGCGTCCAGACCTTCAATCACATCGCCCTTGGCGTAGTCGGCCGGGTAGCCGCCGGCGGCCAGCACGATGCCGACGCTCGGGCGCGGGTCCCACTGGGCTTCGACCTTGTCCAGGGCCTGGGCCAGCGCAGCTTCAACCAACAGCACCAGGCTCGATTGCAGGCGCAGCATCACCGGTTGGGTTTCCGGGTCGCCGAAGCGGCAGTTGAACTCGATGACTTTCGGGTTACCGGCCTTGTCGATCATCAAGCCGGCGTACAGGAAACCGGTGTACACATTGCCTTCGTCGGCCATGCCGCGCACGGTTGGCCAGATGACCAGGTCCATCACGCGCTTGTGCACTTCGGCGGTGACCACTGGCGCCGGGGAGTAGGCGCCCATGCCGCCGGTGTTCGGGCCGCTGTCGCCGTCACCCACACGTTTGTGGTCCTGGCTGGTGGCCATCGGCAAGACGTTCTTGCCGTCGACCATTACGATGAAGCTGGCTTCTTCGCCGTCGAGGAACTCTTCGATCACTACGCGCGAACCGGCTTCACCGAAAGCATTGCCGGCGAGCATGTCGCGCACGGCGTCTTCGGCTTCAGCCAGGGTCATCGCGACGATCACGCCTTTACCGGCGGCCAGGCCGTCGGCCTTGATCACGATCGGTGCACCGACTTCACGCAGGTAGGCCAGGGCCGGCTCGATCTCGGTGAAGTTCTGGTAGTCGGCGGTCGGGATCTTGTGGCGCGCCAGGAAATCCTTGGTGAAGGCTTTCGAGCCTTCCAGCTGGGCAGCGCCGGCGGTTGGGCCGAAGCAGTCCAGGCCGCGGCTGCGGAACAGGTCCACAACGCCAGCTACCAAGGGCACTTCCGGGCCGACGATGGTCAGGGAAACGTTTTTCTCGGCAAAGTCCGCCAGTTGCTCAAGGGCCAACACGTCGATGGCGACGTTTTCGCACTTGGCTTCAATGGCGGTACCGGCGTTGCCGGGGGCGACGAACACTTTCTGGACACGTGGGTCCTGGGCAACTTTCCAGGCCAGGGCGTGTTCACGGCCACCGCTGCCAATGATCAAAACATTCATTTCAAAAACCTCAAATTCTGTAGGCGCTGCACGAGCGCTTTAATGTGGAGCCGGACACTTGTGGCGAGGGAGCTTGCTCCCGTTCGACAGCGCAGCTGGAGCCCGCTTTTGGGGGCGCTTCGCACCCCAGCGGGAGCAAGCTCCCTCGCCACAAAACCAGCTCCCACATTTCGATCGAGTTGGCTCAGTGACGGAAGTGGCGCATGCCGGTGAAGACCATGGCAATGCCGGCTTCATCAGCCGCTGCAATCACTTCTGCGTCACGCATCGAGCCGCCCGGTTGGATCACGGCGGTAACACCGGCTTTCGCGGCGTTGTCCAGGCCATCCCGGAACGGGAAGAATGCGTCGGACGCCATCACCGAACCGGCGACCTGCAGGCCGGCATGTTCTGCCTTGATCGCAGCGATGCGTGCCGAATTCACGCGGCTCATCTGGCCGGCGCCGACACCGATGGTCTGGCGGTTCTTGGCGTAGACGATGGCGTTGGATTTAACGTACTTGGCGACTTTCCAGGCGAAGATCAGGTCGTTGATTTCCTGTTCGGTCGGGGCGCGCTTGGTCACCACTTTCAGATCGGCACTGCCGATCATGCCGATGTCGCGGCTCTGTACCAGCAAGCCGCCGTTGACGCGCTTGTAGTCCCAGGCAGCGGCACGCTCGGCCGACCACTCGCCGCACGCCAGCAGGCGCACATTGGCCTTGGCGGCAACGATGGCGCGAGCCTCTTCACTGACGGATGGCGCGATGATCACTTCAACGAACTGACGCTCGACGATCGCCTTGGCGGTCTCGGCGTCCAGCTCACGGTTGAAGGCGATGATGCCGCCGAAGGCCGACTCGGTGTCGGTGGCGTAGGCCAGTTCGTACGCCTGGCGGATACCGCCTTCAGCGTCCGGGCTCACGGCCACGCCGCACGGGTTGGCGTGCTTGACGATCACGCAGGCTGGCTTGACGAAGCTCTTCACACATTCCAGCGCGGCGTCGGTGTCGGCCACGTTGTTGTACGACAGCTCTTTGCCTTGCAGTTGGGTCGCGGTGGCGATGCCGACTTCAGCAGGCTTGGCCTCAACGTAGAACGCCGCGCTCTGGTGCGGGTTCTCGCCGTAGCGCATTTCCTGGGCCTTGATGAACTGGCTGTTGAAGGTGCGCGGGAACTGGCTGCGACCTTCTGTGCTGAGGGTTTCAGCGGCCTGGTTCACGGTGCCCATGTAGTTGGCGATCATGCCGTCGTAGGCCGCGGTGTGTTCGAAGGCCTTGAGCATCAGGTCGAAGCGCTGGGCGTAGGTCAGGCCGCCGGCTTTCAGGCTTTCCAGTACGTTGGCGTAGTCGCTGGCGTTCACCACGATGGCCACGTCCTTGTGGTTCTTGGCTGCCGAGCGAACCATGGTCGGGCCGCCGATATCGATGTTTTCGATGGCGGTCGGCAGATCGCAGCCTGGCTTGTTGATGGTGGCTTCGAACGGGTACAGGTTAACGGCCACCAGGTCGATCGGCTTGATGCCGTGCTCGCTCATGATGGCGTCGTCGATACCGCGACGACCGAGGATCCCGCCGTGGATTTTCGGGTGCAGGGTCTTGACCCGACCGTCCATCATTTCTGCGAAACCGGTGTAGTCCGCCACTTCCACTGCGGCCACGCCGTTGTCCTGCAGCAATTTGAAGGTCCCGCCGGTGGAGAGAATCTCCACGCCCAGGGCTTCCAGCTCCCGGGCAAATTCGAGGATCCCGGTCTTGTCGGAGACACTGATCAAGGCACGGCGGATCGGCAGGCGGGTAGTCTGGTCGGTCATTTCAATTTCCATCAAAAGCAAAGGAGTCAGCAAAAAAGGCGTCCGTTTTTACGCGGGCGCCTTTCTGGTTTGATTGAATGCTTACAGCAAATCGTACTGCTTGAGTTTCTTGCGCAGCGTGCCACGGTTCAGACCGAGCAACTCACTGGCCTTGGTCTGGTTGCCCTTGACGTAGTTCATCACGCTTTCGAGCAACGGCGCTTCGACTTCGGAGAGCACCAGGTTGTACACGTCCGTGACGGCAGCGCCCTCAAGGTGGGCGAAATAATTGTGCAGCGCCTTCTCGACACTCCCGCGAAGGGTCTGGCCTTCTTCGCTCGGCGTGTTGAGGTGCTGTTTCAAATTGACGTTGTCGCTCACGGGTGTTGTT
>Ga0209173_100107_pt1 | contig 93828 bp, 93 predicted proteins | sample SynthPrep_16_END_FD_187206 | JGI IMG/M metagenome (GOLD analysis project Ga0209173, IMG submission 187206) | Synthetic microbial communities from Ohio, USA - SynthPrep_16_END_DS12_MetaG (SPAdes) (version 2) | ecosystem: Engineered > Bioreactor > Aerobic > Activated sludge | place: USA: Ohio...
TCACCTTGGATAATTCGTGATTATTTTATCTGACAGACAGTCAGAATTCTCATTTTAATTTTTCAATAATCAGTATGTAATTACGTGGTACGTAATCCACTACGAAATCGTAGGAGCAAGCCATGGCCCGCGGCGGCATCAATAAGGCACTGGTACAAAAGGCCTACCGGACGATCTTGGCTCGAGGCGGCAACCCAAGCATCGACGCGATACGAGTTGAGCTTGGAAATACGGGTTCGAAGACCACCATTCACCGGTATCTCAAAGAGCTCGAAGACGGCTCCGGCAGGGACGGAGCTCCCCTCCCCCTCAATGAACAATTGGCCAACCTGGTAGGTCAGCTCTCCGACCAACTCAAGGCAGATGCGCAGGCTTCTGTAGCCAAAGAACGCGAACAGTTAGGGCAAGAACGGATCCGCTACCAGTCACTAACTCAGCAGGCAGAAGCACGTTCGCTTCAGTTGGAAGATCAATGCAAAGAGCTTTCAGACCAGCTCAAAGCTAACCAACAAGCGCTCTCGTCCGAGCAACAGCTACGCCAGGAGAATGAAGTTGAGCTCGCACGCTTGGCCCAGGCCAACCTAGACCTGGAAAGGCGAGTACAAGATCGTGATGCCCAGATACGATCGCTCGAGGACAAGCATCAGCATGCCCGAGACGCCCTAGAACACTACCGCCAAGCCAACAAAGAGCAGCGCGAGCAGGAGCAGCGCCGGCACGAGTCACAGGCACAACAGCTGCAACTAGAACTGAGGCAGCTACAACAGACTTTGATTGTCAAACAGGATGAGCTGACCCATCTAAATCGCGACAATGCGCGCCTGCTTGCCGAGGCGAGGCAGCAACAGAAAGATCAGCATGCGCAGCAACAGCTTCTCGCTCAGAGTACTCAATCACTGAAGGTGGCCGAGAGCACATTGGCCAACACTGAGCGTGCGAATGTAGCCCTGGAGGAGCGCTGTCATGCCTTGCAAGAGGAAGTGACTCGACTTGGTGAAGTCACTCAGGATCAGTCACAGAAAGCAGAAAACCTGAATGTCCGCCTGGCGGAAGCCTTAGCGCAATTGAAGCTGGTTGAGCAGACCAGCGGTATCGCAAACAACACATGATCCCACCACACTAGATCAGAAGCTGAGTGGAGGCTCATATGACACTACCCTACGAACGCACCCGCTCAGTGGTGCTGACTAAGGATTTTCTCACGAGGCTCTCACAGGACACTGCTCTGCCAGAATCCATTCGTGATGAAGCCCGCCAACTGCTGCGTCACTACCCAAGCAAGCATGAAGTACTGCAGGCCGGCCGGAATGAAGAGCAATCTCCAGGCGGCGTACTTTCCCAGGCCGTCTTCAGTTCGAAGATGGAACGCTGAACAGCTGACGTCACCATGTCATCGACGGTACCGCATACGAATCAGGCCGGAAGGCCCTATACAATCGCGTGAGATACCAGCTACACGGCTCTCAAGCGTGCTACTTGTCGCTACCGTTTAAATGAGAATGTGGGCGTGATGGTTCAAGTTCACGTTATTGCAAAGAACTATATGGTAACTAAACTTGGCCTTTCTCACCAAGAATCGCTCTGACTCAGTAACATATTGATAGATTTGACTCGCCCCGCACTCCGACTCCCTAGGATCAAAGTTGCGCACAAATTCAACACCCATACCGCGAGTCGTTGAAAAATTCTCAATCATATCCATAAGGATTCCACCACCAGCGCCAATTCGAATTTCGGCACTGGACTCAGAATCAGTCAGAAATTTTATTTCACCCAAAATTTTGAGAAATAGCGTTTGGTAGAAACCATCATCAACACTGACTAGCCACGGGTGGACCATTGCGAGCCGTTTAATATGAGCAAACCCAAGTACCCCAATTGGCTCTTCGCATAAATTATCTCCGTGACGAAATCTGAGTCTAAGCCGAAAATAACTGTAAGCAACGGCTAGCGGGCACAGTGGGCATATGTAGCTGTCATCGGGTTGAAAATCAAAAGACTTTTCCACCCTCCTCAAGCACGATTCGTGACCGATTAAATATGTCTTTTCGATAGCGGCGCATATTCTGTGTAGGCGTGTCTCAAATTTTCTGAGCGCGAGCTCATCAACGTCATAGGGGGAACACTCGTCTGCCCTCCAGTGATGAAGCTCAACCGATGATGGTGCAACCCCGCGATGGGTGGAAAAAAATGGATTTTCCACATTTAAAAGCTGCATTACAGCTCGGGTTAAGTCTTCGTCATCCTCGTAACACTTTAATCGGACTATTTTGTTAAAAGGATAGCCTTCCTCCTGCTTGGCCATTATTGTCCCAAACCATTTTTTCTGAGCGAGTCCAGCCTCCTGCATCATTGCCCGAAGCGCATTGTCACCTCTGTATGGCAACTGATCTAGAGATGTTGGAATGTGGTATCCACAGTCTGAGCAGCGATGTCCAAAGGATGGATGGGGAGTTTCATTTAGGTGCAGTCTAGAGCAGGAATAGCACATCTTTTTCAAAGGCGAACCATGCAACAAGCAGCGATCTACTTGCAGCACAAACGTAAAGGCTGAGTGATATCCAAGCGGCGCGCACTCAGCACAGTACCGGTGATGCTCATTCGACGGAAAATAGCTCGAAGGAAAATGATCTTCTAACCCACTCGGCTTACATGCTGGAAGACCTAATTCCGAGCGAGGGCGCACATAAAAGCAAGAGTCGACCTTAGCAGAGTCAAACCCTAAAAGCTCCAAAGCCTCAATCTCAGTAAGCGAATTAAATATTGCTAAATTTGAAACCATTCCCCCCACAGATTCAAACGGATAGGGGCCTGTTTTAAAAAACGATAGCCGCATCACGCCACCTTGGACTTGCCGCTGTAAGTACAGAAATCTTGTAGCGAACTAGACTCAACCCCGGCCATTATCTGTGTGTCCGTTAGAACTAAACCATCACGATCATGAGAAGAGCACCACATGAGAATGTATTTGATCGAAAACAAAACATGCTCCATAGGCAGGTTATTTCTGTAGCTCCCTATCGCACAGCCAGTTAACGCAAGCCAAATTGGCTTTGCATACTTTTCCAGCCGGAACCCACTCGAAAACGCTATGGGAGCAAAGGCTTGTGTAAAAGTAATTCCAGAGCCCGGCGGATACTCGGCAATAGAGTCATATCCTTTCAAAATAATTGTCAAATCATCAATACTGGAGCAGCCTTTAAATACAATGAACTCACTCATGAACCTGGCAATTATTTGCCTCTGTTCAGACGCAAAAAGATCATCGCGCAATTGGATCACTTCTGGCATAGCAAATGAAACAACAGTCATCTTGATGCCAACATTGTCAAGAGAGTTGTACAGGTCGGCCAGCTGATATAGATCAGCGCTCCTTAGGCGCTGAAATTCGTCTATCAAGCATACATACTGATTGCAGTCGTTTTCTCGAACCCGAAGAACGATCCTGTCCGTAAGCTTTTTGAAAATCGAAAGCCTTGTTTCGCGAGACTTTATCGGGCAGTTCTCAATGTCAGCAAGCTGACGGATGATGTTGGAGCAATTTAATCCTTCCCTATTAATAACGGTTACCGAATTTACATATAGCTTAGGGAAAGTGGCCATCAGATAACCCTTCAAAGCCTTGCAGCATTGGGACTTTCCGAGTCGAGCTGGTCCGTAGAATATAACTCCGGTTTTTCGCATGAACACACGATCTTTAACGATTGTGCTAATGCGCGAAATTTCGTTTGAGGCAATTAAAAATTGCGTTTCAATTACCGGATGATCGAGATCGTACATAGGCAGCCCTCTCAGTAATCGTCCTCAGGCCCCGGAATCAACTGACCAGGTTTCAGATCAAAACCAATCATGCTCGTAACAGACTGAACCTTCACTTTCTCGACTGGTGCGGGAATTGCGGGAGCTTCTTTTTCCACATCGCCTTCCAGCCCGAACTGCTCATCAAACAGTCGCTGCAACTCTAAATTAGTGCTTCGGGTTTTTGATGAAATTAGATGCTCGCGATATTTCACAATAACATCGTCAATCATTGAGCACTCAAGCACCCGCTTTTCTATCGCTCTATTAATGATCTTTCTTGTTGTAACGCTGTGCTTAGAATGACGCCATATACCTTGAACATGAAGGGTGCCGAAAAATTCACCGGAGGTGTAGTACGCGTCGACCGCTCTATAGTCTTTCGGGTCTATTTTCACCCGCAGGCGCTCCCCAATGAGTGCAGGCCGGCTCGCCAGTTCGGCGCTCGTGTAATGAGCTTTGTCGAGCTGAATATAAGGCCGTATTCCCTTTTTAATGCCTCCACGAATGGTGCATTGTTTGACATGGCTTGACAGTTCGCTTACGGATTGCAGCCTGTCCTGCAGGCGTGGAAAGATAAGCCCATTTTCCCGAAAGAACTGCCTCATCACTTCAACAGGGCTCAAAGAGTAGTTCCGCCCCCTGCGAGGGGTGATGTTGTATGTAGCCATAAAGACATCAACAACCTGCGCGGCCTCGTCAATATTGATTTGATATTTTTCAGCGTTCTCTATCGGCGCCTCTGATCTGCCATTCCAAGGATTACTTCCTGTGCTTGAGGGTATAAGGTGCAAGAATCTTTGACTTGCTTGCCGAAACAGGCCTTCAATTTGAGAGCGACGCTCGGGCCTTCCAAGCTGACCATAATTTATAGAGAATCCGAGAATATTTCTCGCATTACTAGAAACAAGCGCGGCATGATGCGCCATTGCATTGTCTAAGTACAAACAACCCCACAGCGCTCCCCTCGACTCTTCAATTAAGTAGCAAGGCATCCCGGCCCCATTAGGATATTCCAGGCCAGGTACGTCCAGCTCACTGATTGGTTCCCATCCTCCAACTGATGCGTCACATATCAAATCAAGAATGTCTTGCGCTCGCACCTCGCTGCTAAAGACAAGCCGATAAGCAAGTACCGCTTCAGACCTGCTTTCAACTGCAGCAATCAACCAAAATCGATTAATAACAGTGGTGGTAGTTAGATTGGGCTCAGGGCGTACCGCAAGAGAAAAAAATCCATCAATTTTATAAGCATCTATTTCAATCACATCAAAAGGTGCACTGCCAACTATCAATCGCTGCATTCCGTTGCCAACCTGTAGGTGAGCTTTACCTCCTACATCTGCAACAGCGAATACTGCTTTTTCGAAATCCTGATTCAAGATCGAATCTATTAGCTTTAGAATTGTTCTTTTCCCGGCGCCTTGCACCGAAAAAGGCCACTCTGCATCTGTAACACCGTCCTCTCTTAAAAGGTTAAGGAACTCAGCATAGTAATAACTCTTCTTGTATTTCAGTCCGCGGAATGCTGTCGTTCCCTGTTGGAGAACACGTTTTACAAATTTGCGGAACACATCAGGATGTTTAGCAATAGTTAGGCCTAATATGCCGCTGAGACTTCCTTGCTGCTCGCTACGTTTGCTTTGCTCTATATTTGTTCTGGTGTATTGTTTAATTCGTTTATTCGGCAGCAGAGCGACCTCTCCATGGTACACACCAAAGTCATCAAGTGTTGTGAACCTACTAACCAGTCGACACACTTCTTGCGGTTTCAGCCCTGTGTAGGTTTCAATTTCCTTAAGCGCTTGCCCCTCAAGTTTTAGCTTTACCGCTTCCCTTCTGAGCAAAAAAATATTTTTATCTGGTTCTTTAAGGCAGGCCTCGTCTACCCGCCCATACCCACAGCGGTTCAAAGATTCCCAGGTTATTGAAGACTTCATGACACCAATGCCCACTTGGTGTTTTTTGCAAAAAATGCGCTTTCAAATTCTACTGCTATCTTGCCTAAAGAATAATGCTGACAAAATAAGTATAGAAGCACATCTTGGGAGTGACTATTCAAATGCCTTAGATACTCGTCAAGCGTGCCTGAGGCGTGACCTATAAGATAATCTGCAACATCCAGATTAATTGCCGGAGGGATAAAAAAGTGCCTACCTGCTGCCAAACAGGCCGCTACCTTTAGTAGCGGCATGATGCTGCTTGCTCTAGGCGCAAAGTCATCATCATTAAAAATTCGATAATTTACGCCAGCTGCTTTTGCAAGTTCGCGCTGAAGTTCTATTTGTGGTGTCGATTCCGCGTCTTTGTTGAAGCTTCCCTCCTTTATCTCATGCCATTCTATCGACCCACCCCGCACTATCACCTCAGCATCGAGAATGGTTCTCTTCGCACCAGGCTCCGGTGATTGACTACGCGGTTGTGGGTTCAGATCGAAACGGATTACGTCGGGATTGAACTCTAAAAACAGGATCCAATGCGCTAATTCCCGATCGCTACTAAGCGAAAAATCCTGATCGCATTTTGCGCTATATACCCGCCATACGTTCCCGAACACTTTTCCGCGCTTCGTGAACGCATGCACCTTGCTTTGCTTACTCATATCTAGACAGCCCCATAAGGCCATTTCGATTAAACGAATCGCCTGCCAAACCTCTCAGGTTTTACATTAGTAATAATAAAGATGGCTTTGTATAATGATTCGAAATATCTAGACTTGATTCCAATAACTTTTTGGGAATTATCCCAATTGGAATCTGTAGTTCATTTTTTTCTTGAGGAGGCTTTACTGACTGAAGCGCTGTATGAGAAGATGCTAAATATTCTAGATTTATTTAATGAAGCGACTATAACTCATTGATTTTGCTGCGCGGTCTGGTGTTGGAAATTTAGAAATGTCAGTTCAGATCGCTGGTAGGCAGTCTGGGACTTTTGGCCGGATTCGACTTGCTTTTTTGATGGCATTGGAAGGCAACTTGGGACTTCGACTGTGCTTTGGAAGGCAATGTGAGACTCCACTTGTTTCTTGGAAGCCAATGTGGGACATCGCTTCTGGCTTCTCCCATCAATAATAACGGCTTGTAGTGGGAAGTACCCTAAAATGCATCGAGCACACTGATAAAGCCTGCCGTTCAAGGCCCACATTTTTCGGGAGCAATGCATCTGGGGAAATTCACACGACTGATGCAGCTTTGCCCAACGAGGCTGTAGCACTGAACAGGTAGGCCGGACCTTCTTCCTGCTCCAGCTCCGCGCCTAAGGCTTCGGGCACTGATCGACTTTTCAGATTGCCCTAGAACGTGCGCAATATCCCGCTAGGGTCAACTTTTATAGCTGATTATAGAGCGATTATAGAGCGATTATAGAGCGATTATAGAATCCTCTTTTTTGAGAGTCAGAGTTAACCTCATCATCACCGTGAGCGTGCCAGCGTGCCAGCGTGCCAGCGTGCCAGCGTGCCGCGCGTTCATTTCGCGTGCAGTACGTTGTTACTTTTCTGCAGACAGAGCCTGCAGCAAGGCTTCCATTGCGCGACCGCCACTGTCAGCATCCACGCGTTGAGTCAAAACCTCACTGACCTGACGCAGTTGCCCCTCGGAAAGGCCGACATTCATACTGATGCGCATATGTGCCCGTAGCTGTGGCTCCGCGCCTGGCAGTACCGAGAGCATGCTCACAGTGGCGACTTCGCGGGTCTGCCAGTCGAGGTTGTCACGTTCAAAGATGTCTCCGAACAGATGAGTCTTAAGGTACTCGTCAATGGTTGGGGCGAACTCAAAAATTGGCCCTGCGACCTGGCCACCGAGCAGCTTGGTTTGGTTGGCCGTACCGGCGACCAGCAACTCTTCCCCTTTAGGGGTGGCACGGCTAGGGGAACTACCGGGCGCATCGTTAATACCCTGTCTCTTGCGCTCTTCTACTACCTTCATGAGTTCATTGAGGGCATTGAGACTGCGCGGAAAACCGGCGTACGCGTAAAGTTGTATCAACACCTCCTTGGCATCACTGACCGTCAGCCCCAAATCCAGCGCCTGATTCAGCGCCGCATTCAGCCTGGTTAAGTCGCCTGAGGCGGCCAACGCGGCAATCGGCACGAGGCTCTGCTGGCGAACACTCAGGGTCTCAGAGGTACTGAATGCGATCATGTCAGTTGACTCTCTCGGATGGGCTTCCTTCATGCTGGATGCCTGAGTCACTGTGCAGACCAGACTCAGCGTCAACGCCAGAGCGCCGGTTAATACCCCCGCCCCTCTACGCTCAACGTGCTTCATATTGCTCATCGGTGACCTTCTCCATCCAGTTGACGTTCTTGCCATCGACCGTACCTGTCACCGCCAGGTGAGTCATCGCAGTGCCAGGCATGGCACCATGCCAATGCTTGACGCCTGGGGGACACTCCACCACATCGCCCGGCCTGATTGCCTGCACGGGCTTGCCCCATTCCTGTGTAAGCCCTACACCAGAGGTAACAACCAGTCGCTGGCCGGCCGGATGGGTGTGCCACGCAGAGCGAGCACCAGGCTCGAATGTCACTAGCGCGCCAGAGGCATTGAGATCGTCATCGGCGCTCCAGACTGGATCGATGCGCACGCGTCCACTGAAGTATTCCGACGGTCCCTCAATCGAGTGCTGATCGCCGGCGCGCACGATTTGCTGTGCACCTGCAGAGATGTCCTCCTGTGGTTGTGCGGCCAGCGCCATTGCGGCATGCAGGGTGGACGAACAAAGAACAAGTTTGCAGATCGAGTGCATGGATATCCTCCTTCCCGAAGCTCGGTTAATTGCGTCTAGTGAATTAATAGGTTCACGAAACTCTATTCGACTGGCCATTAGGTGATAAGCCCGTAAAATCAATACACGATAGTGCATCGGATTCACCAATGGCCAAAGAGAACCTCAATGATCTGCAAGCTTTTGTGGCCGTAGCCCGCGCGCGCAGCTTCACGCGTGCGGCAGCGCAGCTAGGTATGTCACGCTCGGCGCTCAGCCACGCAATGTCTACATTGGAGGCCCGCTTAGGCATGCGCCTGCTGACGCGTACCACACGCAGTGTCTCCACTACGGAGGCCGGCGCACGGTTACTTGAGGCTGTAGCCCCGCGACTCGATGAAATCGAGCTGGAAATGAATTCGCTCAATGCCTTGCGCGACAAACCTGCCGGCACGGTGCGCATCACTGCTCACGATCACGCTATCACTACCCTCCTCTGGCCTCGTTTATTGCCTTTGCTGCAGCGATATCCCGACGTTCATGTGGAATTCAGCGTCGATTACGCATTCACCGACATCGCCGCGAATCGCTTCGATGCCGGCGTGCGCGTCGGCAGCCGGGTAGACAAGGACATGGTTGCGGTTCGCCTCGCCCCCGACCTGCGTATGGCGGTGGTGGCATCGCCCGCTTACCTTGCAGACAAGGCACTACCTGACCTGCCTGGAGATCTAACTCTGCATCGCTGCATCAACCTACGCTTAGCCACCCATGGCGGGCTGTATGCCTGGGACTTCGAGAAAGAAGGACAAGCGGTCAGCGTGCGCGTCAGCGGCCAGGCAACCTTCAACAACACCTACCTGATGCTGCAGGCAGCCCTAGATGGAATGGGGTTCGCTTTCGTACCCTTCGACATCGCGCAACCGCACATCGACGAGGGCCGTTTGGTGGCGGTGCTGGAGGATTGGTCGCCGGTGTTCCCTGGCTACCATCTGTATTACGCGAGCCGCAGGCATGTTTCGTCGGCACTTGCCCTGGTTATTGAAGCTTTGCGGTGGCATGAGGAGTCTGCTGGAGACTAACGGCCTTGCTGTCTGGAGCAACCATGCCCTGCGTTTCCCGATGTCGTGCCTGGACATCACTCAAGAGGTCGTGGGGTATCTACATCCCGCAGTATGCTTGGGTCATTCAGGGGTAAGTAGCGCACCGTATGCTGATTCGCAGCAATTACTGACTTGGCACCCGTATCCCCGCTCAAGCCCTGTAGAGCAGGCCAGAATCTGCGCCCGAATAGCACTGGATGCCCGGGCCGCCCTTTGAAGGTTGGCACTACAATATGCTCCGGTGAGGCCAGGGCTAGTAGATAACCCAGGCTGTCTGCACCGATCCATGGCATGTCCCCCAGAAACACCGCAATAGCGTTCACCATCGCCACCCGGCTGATGTGCTGCACACCAATGGCCAGGCTGTGTCCCATGCCGAACTGAGATTCAGCGCAGCGTATTACCTGGACCTGCGGCGGGATGCCCAGCGCGGTGCTGTCGTCTTCAGGGCGCAGCACCACCCAGATCTCCTCCAACTGAGCGCAAGGTAGCGCCAAGCTGGCAGCGAGCAATGTCTGCCCTGAGCTGAGCCGGGCGCAACGTTTGTCGCTACCAAAGCGGCGAGAGAAACCCGCCGCAAGTACCAGCCCTGCAACCGCCTGGCTTTTAAGTTCAGCGTCTGCGTGCATAGCGTTCAACCGCCTATCATCTTCATGATCATGACATCGCCGGAAAAACGCTCGGTCTGCTTATCCGCCAGTGCTCGCTTGGACAACTCGCGAATGCGCAGCAGTGCTTCATCTCTGGGCAGTTCAAGCACATCGCCCAGGTAGTGGCTACGGCTTGAGGACAGACAGCCATGCAGCCATCCGCTGGAACTCAGCCGCGCGCGGCTGCAGCCTGCGCAGAACGGCGCAGTCTCGTTGGCGATGATGCCGAAGCTGCCGCGACCGGGGATGGCGAATCGCTGCGCGGTGGCATCCGCAGCATTGGTCGCTAACGTGAAAGAGTAGCGCTCGGCAATGCTCGCAAGAATCTCGTCCATGCCGAAGAACTGCTGCACAAACGCCTGGCTGTCACGAGCAAGATGGCCCATGCGCATCAGCTCGATGAAACGCAGCTCCACTCCCCTGTCCAAACAATAGTCGAGCATTGGCAGGATCTGCTCATGGTTGTAACCACGTATGGGCACCATGTTGATCTTCACCTGCAGGCTGGCGGCGAGCGCCTGGTCGATACCCGTCAACACCTCCGTCAGTTCACCGCCGCGGGCGATGCGAGGAAATGCCAGGGCATCCAGTGAATCAAGAGAAACGTTGATGCGTTTGATACCGCCCGCGAGTAGTACAGGCAGCTTGCGCGACAGCAGTTGGCCATTGCTGGTCAGCGACACGTCTTCGAAATCGAAGTACTCCAGGGCGCCCACAAAGTCGTCGAACAGCGGGCTGATCAGCGGCTCACCACCGGTGATGCGTAGGGTGCGTAGATCATTGACCTGCTTGAGGTAATCCACCGCCAGCAGCAGTTTAGCCAGCGGCAGAGCGTTCTTATCCGGGTGCAGGCGCTTGCCGTCTGGCACGCAGTAGACGCAGGCATAGTTGCAGGCAGTGGTCAGGCTCACGCGCAGGTTACGCAGTCGCCGACCCTGAGCATCGACGATCTGGCTGGACTGCGGTCTCGGCACCTCGGCCTCAGAGTGCATCGCGTGGCCGGCCCCGGTAGACGCGGACAATATCGGCGATGGTTGCCAGGGCTATCTCGGCCGGCGTCTTGCTTCCCAGCGCCAAGCCTACGGGCATGTGCAGGCGTGCGACTTCGGCTTCGCTCAGGCCGCCGACGCGGCGCAGGCGTTCGGCACGTATGGCCGAGGTGCGCTGAGAACCCATCACGCCGATGTAGAAGGCTGGCGTGCGCACGGCCTCAATCATCGTCAGGTCATCGATGCGCGGATCATGGGTCAGCGCCACCACCGCGGTGGCGCGGTGGCAGCCATCGGCTGCGATGAACTGTGAAGGCAACTCCTTGCGTAGCTCGACGCCGGGCAGGTCGAACCCGCCGTAGGCCTCCTCACGCGGATCGCAGACGATGACCTCGAAACCCAGGGTGCGGGCGAACTCCGCACAGATAACCGAAACCGGCGAGATGCCGGCAATAATCAGTCGCGCCGCCGGACCGATACGAATCTGCAGCGAGCGCCCGTCTACCGCCTCGACCACACGCGGGCCCAGACCATCGTCCTCGTACAAGGTTGCCTGCCCGTCATGCAGGTCGACGCTGCGCAGCAAATGCTGTTGGCCGCGCAAAGTCGCATGCAGGCGTTCCAGCTGCGCCCAGGTAGCGGAATCCGCAGGCAGACGCTCAATCAAAACCTTGAGAATACCGCCGCAGGGCAGCGCTATACGTGAGCCCTGTGGCCCATTCGGGTCGCCATAGCGCAGGACAGTGACTGCTTGCTCGAACTCACCTTCTCGCAGGCGTTCGAGAAAATCCTCCTCGACGCAACCGCCAGACAGTGAGCCAACATGACTGCCGTCGCGCCGCGCGGCCAGCAGAGAACCGGGTTCGCGTGGCGACGAGCCGAAGGTGGCGAGCACCGTGCACAACCATACGGTCTCCCCTGCCCGCGACCAGGTCAGAGACTGCTCGATAACCTGTAGATCCAGATGCTGCATCGTCAATCGCCCCATGTCTGATCAGCGGGTATCTGCTCAATTGCCGCTGGTTTGCTACTGGTAACGCCCACCAAGGCAGATACGCCACTGCCACGACTGATACCGAATCTACGCACGACAGCAGCTGCCCTATGGCCTGCTGTAACGCAGCGCATCCAAGACCAGGCTAAATGCCGGCGATGGCTGTCGGCGGCTCGGGTAGTACAGGTAGTAACCGGGAAATGGCTGGCACCAATCCTCCAGCACGCGCACCAACCTGCCCTCTTCAATGTGCAAGCCGAATTCTTCTTCAGGTAGCCAGGCAACACCCAACCCTGCCAAAGCGGCATCCACGATATTGGGTGAAGTATTCAAGATGAGCTGTCCATCCACACGGACGTTCAACTGCTTGTCCTTGCGCTGGAAATCCCAGACGTAGAGTCCTCCTCCAGACTGCATGCGCATGTTGATGCAGTTGTGGTCGATCAGGTCTCGAGGCTTCTTAGGTTTCGGGTGCTTCACAAAGTATGCCGGGGATGCCACCACCGCCATGCGCAACTGAGGCCCGATTGGAATGGCGATCATGTCCTTGTCGATGGTGTCGCCCATGCGCACCCCGGCATCGAAGCGATCAGCCACGATGTCGCGAAAGCCGTAGTTGATGTCGAACTCGACCTTGATATCCGGATATTCCAGCAGCAAGGGCGTGAGCTTGGGCAGCAGCACTGTGCGCTGGATGTGATCTCCACATGTGATGCGCACCGTGCCGCTTGGCTTGTCGCGCAGTGCTGACAACTCGTCCAGTTCCGCCTCGATCTCGTCGAAGCGATTGCCAATGGCGTTCAGCAGGCGTTCTCCCGCCGCAGTGGGCGAGACGCTACGCGTCGTTCGGGTGAGCAAGCGGATCCGCAGCCTTGCCTCTAAGCCGCTTATCGCCTGACTCAAGGCCGATTGCGTTACGCCCAGTTGGGCGGCGGCGCGAGTGAAGGTGCCCTCGCGCGCGACGGTGACGAAGGACAGCAAGTCGTTGAGGTTACGTTTGATCATGGTCGAAGTTTCCCACGAATCATTAATTAGTGGAGCTTATATCCTTTTTAAGAATTGATTAGCTAGTAACGACTAGTCGAATGCCTGAACATTCATTCTGAATAATCAACTTTGTTCTCCTTGGGAGTAGCCACCACCGCCCTCCCCCTCGCCACCCTCATCGCACCGGTGGCTTTTTTCTTCGTTAAATCTCAGAAAACCAGGTTTTGCATGACAGCCAGCTCAATCAATACCATCAACGAAGTCCCCGAGCAGTCGGGCTCCTGGAGTGGCGTTCTGGCCATTTCGGTTTGCGCCTTCGCGCTGGTCGCATCGGAGTTCCTGCCGGTCAGCCTGCTGACGCCTATCGCCGATGACCTGGGTGTTACCGAGGGTATGGCAGGCCAAGGTATTGCCATCTCGGGTGCCTTCGCCGTGCTCACCAGCCTGTTCATTTCTTCACTTGCCGGCAGCCTGAATCGCAAGACACTGTTGTTGGGACTGACGGCGGCCATGGGCGTATCCGGCGCCATCGTCGCCCTGGCGCCAAACTACGTAACCTACATGCTCGGCCGGGCACTGATTGGCATGGTCATAGGCGGCTTCTGGTCGATGTCGGCAGCCACGGCGATACGCCTGGTACCAAGCCGTGATGTGCCGCGGGCACTGGCACTGGTCAATGGGGGCAACGCACTGGCCACAGTGGTTGCCGCGCCGCTGGGCGCTTGGCTGGGGACTTTTATCGGATGGCGCGGTGCCTTTCTCTGCCTGGTGCCAACCGCCCTGGTCGCACTGGCCTGGCAATGGAAAGCGCTGCCATCCATGCAGGCCGCCGCGCGCAGTTCCGGCTTGGCCAGTGCGTTCAAGGTATTCACCCTGCTCAAGCGCCCCGCCGTCATGATTGGCATGCTGGCCAGCAGCCTGTTCTTCATGGGGCAGTTTTCCTTGTTCACCTATGTGCGGCCGTTCCTGGAGACGGTCACCGACGTGCATGGCACCGACATTTCACTCGTGCTGCTGGTGATCGGTGCGGCGGGCTTCATCGGCACCCTGCTGATCGGTCGGGTACTGCAGCGGCGCTTCTTTCAGACGCTGATCGTCATGCCATTGCTGATGGCTTTGATTGCCGTGGCCCTGACAGCCTTCGGTCACTGGACCGCCATCGTTGTCGCCCTGCTGGGTCTGTGGGGGCTGATCGGCACCTCGGCCCCTGTCGGCTGGTGGTCCTGGATCGCCATGGTGTTTCCCAAGGATGCCGAAGCAGGTGGCGGTCTGTTCGTTGCGGTGGTGCAGCTCTCCATCGCGCTGGGTTCGACCCTCGGCGGCCTGCTGTTCGACCACAGTGGCTATCAGGCGACCTTCTTCGCCAGTGCGGCCATGCTGTTGTTAGCGGCCTTTCTCGCTTTTCTCACTTCGCGCTCGCCGATGCGGCAAGCGGACTGAGCCAACTGCCACGCCCGGAGGGCCTATGACCACGAGCCTCGTTATCTCCCGTAGCAGCCACTGTCGAGTGCACATTGAAGGCCGCTCCGCACGAGGCGTGCGTGCCCTACGCGTGCTGGGCCTGCTGTCCAGCCTGTTCATCCTTGGTGGGAGCGGAGAGACATTAGCCGCTCCCAGCGCCATCTCCACTCATGCAGCAAGGGCAACTGCTCAATCGGAGGAATCTCGTATGTGGATGACCGTCGGCGAACGTCGCTTCGCCATTACCTTGGCCGACACCGAAGCGGCTCGCGCCTTTGCCGCCATGCTGCCGCTCACGATCGACATGCCCGATCTGAACAGCAATGAGAAGCACGCCAAGCTGCCGAAGGCGTTACCGACGAGCACCACTCGGCCCGGCACGATCCAGAACGGCGACCTCATGCTCTACGGCTCACAAACGTTGGTTGTCTTCTACCTGACATTCGATTCGAGCTACTCGTACACGCGCCTGGGTCGTATCGACGACCCTACAGACTTGGCGCGGGTGCTTGGCAGGGGAACCGCGCGAATCACCTTCTCAAGGGACTAATTTTCCTGCAGCAACACAGTTTTTCATTAGCCCCCCCAACACCCCATGCGACAGACCGGTAGCCAAGCGTTGACCTGCGAAGGAGATAACGAACGGTTCTGCGCATTTGCACCAATCATCAACTACGCGAAGGAAAACACGATGAACGAAGCAACCCTGAATCTGACGAGCATCAAACCGCGCAGAACCCTCCGGGACTTTTTCCATGGTTCCCTCCTTGTCGGCCTGGCTGCGGCCTTTGGTGGCGAGATGGCACAGGCGCAAGCATCATCGGCAATGGTTGAGATCGATGGTCTGCAACTGACCCAAGAATGGGACAAGGTGTTTGCCAAGAGCGAGAAGGTCGATCATCAGAAGGTAACCTTCAAGAACCGCTACGGCATCACCCTCGCGGGCGACCTGTATCTGCCGAAGAATCGAGGCAACCAACGGTTGGCAGCGCTCGTCGTCGGCGGTCCCTTCGGTGCGGTGAAGGAGCAATCCTCGGGCCTTTATGCGCAAACCATGGCCGAGCGCGGCTTCGTCACGTTGGCTTTCGACGGCTCCTACACCGGGGAAAGCGGCGGTGAGCCGCGCAACGTCGCTTCGCCGGATATCAACACCGAAGACTTCATGGCTGCCGTGGATTTCATCGGACTCCAATCCTACGTTGATCGTGAGCGCATAGGCGTCATTGGCATCTGCGGCTGGGGCGGTATGGCCTTAAACGCCGTGGCGGCCGACAAACGCGTCAAGGCCGTCGTCGCCAGCACTATGTACGACATGACTCGCGTTATGTCCAAGGGATACAACGACAGTGTGACCGCCGAGCAGCGCGCGCAGACCCTGGAGCAACTGAGTCGGCAGCGCTGGGACGATGCGCAGAACGGTAAACCAGCCTACCAACCGGACTACAACAAGCTGAAGGGCGGCGAGCCGCAGTTCCTGGTCGACTATGCCGACTACTACATGACGCCGCGTGGCTACCACCCGCGAGCGGTCAACTCGGGCAATGCCTGGACGATGACTACGCCACTGTCGTTCATGAACATGCCAATCCTGACCTACATCAAAGAGATTTCGCCGCGTCCCATCCTGTTCGTTCACGGTGAGAACGCTCACTCGCGTTACTTCGCCGAAACTGCCTATGCAGCTGCAGCAGAACCCAAGGAACTGGTGATTGTTCCGGGGGCCAACCATGTCGACTTGTACGACCGCATGGACAAGATTCCCTTCGAGAAAATGGCAGCCTTCTTCACCGAGCACATGAAGTCAGAAGCAGGCAAGTAAATAGCTATCCCCCGGCTTGTCTGGGGGATATTTGCCATCCAACAGGAGCACAGAAACCATGAACACTCAGCGCTTGCCCCTGCTCACAGGACTGACGAGGTTTGCCGCGTTCAGCCTGGCTTTGCTGTCGGCAACTCCAGCGTTCGCGCATCATGGCTGGGCAGCCTTCGAGACGGATCGCCTCGTCTACATTTCCGGGACAGTGTCATCGCAGGGTGTTTGGGGCAATCCGCACTCGCTCTTCGAGGTGACCCTCGATCAGAAGCTACCTGCCCACACACCCTCACTGACGATTCCCGAGCAGTTGCAGGATCCCGAGGACAGCGTTCGGGTCAATGCCGCGCCCTCGTACAAAGGCCCTCATCAGAAATTAGAGGTTGTCATTGCCCCTCCTGCCTGGTCAGGCCGGTGGGGCTTGGAACGTGCGCTGAAGATCGGCGAGCGCTTCCAGGGAGTCGGCTACATCAATCGAACAGACGATGCTTTGTTTCGGCCGGTTGTATTCTGGTACGGGGATGATGCGGTACCAGTGAACCAAGTACTCGGCAACAGTCTCCCGGTTCGTGCTCCATTGCCTGACTCCGAAAGGAATTGAGAAGGTGCATATGCCGGACTGGCTCAACGTGTGGCTGACCCTGCTGCAGGACTCATCGCTGGGCGAGACGGTAAGGAATGCCCAATTTCTTTATCCCGTTCTTGAGTCCGTACATATCCTTGGGATCGCGCTACTAGTGGGGCCAGCTTTCACTTTCGATCTTCGACTGTTGGGGGCTGGTCACCGCGTCGTGCCAGTAACCATCGCTGCTCGTTATCTACTCCCCCTCTCCCATATTGGTCTGGGAATTGTCACGATAACGGGTATTGCACTGCTCATTGCACAGGCGACCGTGGTTGCCGCCGCTATTGCGGCACCGTGGAAGCTCGGACTCATCGTTATTGCCGGCATCAACGTTCTGGTGTTCTACAAGGGCATCTACCGGACGGTGAGGTCTTGGGATTTAGACGCCCCTGTTCCACTGCCTGCGAAGGTTTCTGCATTGGTCTCAGCTTTTGCATGGACAGGAGTCATCGTCGCAGGGCGTTTTCTGGCGTACTGATTTTGAGACCGCCAAAGCCATCTCCTATAACCGAAAATCAACTCGAAGGCGTTCACCAGGTCATAGCGGACTATTGCGCAGTAGCAGCGAGACAAGCAGCACATTCGCTATGAAAAAGACCTGCCGGGATCTGCTTGGTCAACCGCGTGTGCGCCAAGCGCATGAAACTCGTGTGATCGCAACTCAGGTGCTCTCCGCATGAAAAGATTCTGGCGTCGTTTTTTCACGGTTCTCATAAGCATGGCCAGCCTCGGCGTAGTAGGTGTCGTCGGCTACCTACAGCACCCCGTATTCGGAGCGCTTCCCAGCGGGGAAAGGATGGCACGCATCGAGCGCTCACCCAACCACGCTAATGGCTCGTTTCACAACCAGATCGATACACCTATGCGTACTACTGACCAGTCCGAGTGGTCGATGTGGATGCAAAACCTCTTTGGCGAAAAAGGCCAGCCTCGCCCACCGGGCACGATCCCGGCGGTCAAGACTGATCTGCGAGCACTCGCCCGCACGCAGGATGCTGTGATCTGGCTGGGACATTCCTCCTACTTCGTGCAATTGGGTGGGCAGCGCATTCTGATCGATCCAGTGTTCAGCACCAATGCCGCACCCATCCCCATGGTGAATAGAGCATTTGACGGTACCAGCCTCTACACGGCCGATGACTTACCCGAAATCGATGCGCTGCTGATCAGCCACGACCATTACGACCACCTCGATTATCCGAGCATCCGAGCGCTCATGCCTAAGGTCAGACAAGTGATCGTAGGGCTGGGTGTTGGCGCACATTTCGAGGCTTGGGGCTATGACGCGAGCCGCGTGCGTGAGATCGACTGGAACGAGAGTGTCGAGCTGGAATCGCACGTACAGATTCACGCTACACCTGCCCGTCACTATTCCGGGCGTACCTTCGAACGCGACCAGTCACTGTGGGTTGGCTACGCCCTGATCTCGGTCGAGCGTCGCCTATTTTTCAGCGGTGACACCGGCTACGGGCCTCACTTCAGCGAAATCGGCCAGCGGCTGGGTCCGTTCGATTGGGTAGCACTCGACATGGGTCAGTACGACCCACGCTGGGCTAATGTCCACATGACTCCCGAGCAGGCTGCACAGGCTGCCGAAGATCTGCGGGCTAACGTGCTGACGCCCGCACATGCTGGCCGATTTTCGATCTCACCTCATGATTGGGACGAACCGTTCAAACGCATCAGCGTCGCCAGTCAGGGGCGTGCTTTTTCGCTGTGGACACCGGAGATCGGCCGCCCCATCCATCTGGACGGACGCGAGCAGACCTTCACTGCGTGGTGGACAGCCAGTACAGGCAGCGCACCCCGGCTCGCGGCTGCAGCCGAGGAACCATAGCATTCGCCTGCCGTCATCACAGGGTTCCTACTCGGAGTGCTGCCAGCCTAAGGCAGAAGTCATCGAACCACGGTGACGACCAGCAATGATCAGTTAGAAACGGCAGAAAGCGGCCAATTGCAGTCGCTCATATCCTCAGAGTTACCATCCCGTAACTACCACTTGGCACCGCGGGAGCCTGCCGCTCGGCCCTTGCTTCAATTAGGTCAGGCAATCGTTCATCTATGACTATCCAGCTAGCACTTCCTGCGAAAAGACTGTGCTTCGCGGCAAGGTCCCGCTCGCCACGACGTTTTCAAGGGTGGTCGCCGGATTGGCGACGAAGAACGTTAGTACAAGCCTACGTGGACACCATCGCCCTAAATACTGGAGTTCGGGAGATGTGTTCGCCATCCGCTTACTGCTCGCCTAACCAGACTCCGCTTGGACAATCTCGTGTCTTGATTTCTGACACGTCCTGGTAACTCGATAAGTCATTTGTCTAACGCCATTAGCCGCTTAGGTAACTCGCAAGCGACTAATGCTTACCGTAGTGGTTGAAGTGAAGAGTGCAGATCAGTACTAATTACACCCCGCACAACATGAACTTCATTCCTTATAGGCGGTGAGCGTCATAGCAGACGCCTCTTGACGAAGTGGAATCAGCGCCTGATACATCGCAGACGCATTCCAGTTATTGAGAGCTTCCATATCTGGAAACTTAATCACTACAACGCCTTCCTCTGAACATCCGCCCGCTAAGTCGCGCACCTTTTCCCCACGGAAGACGATCATTCCACCAAATGCATCTATGGTGGCTGGAACTTGGGCGCGATATTCTCCCCATTTCCTTTCGTCTTTTACTGAAAAATGACCGACAACATATGCACAACCCATTGCAGCTACACCCCATAGTAAAATTAACTAGCTTTAAGTAGAGAGCATATCGGTATCAAACTGTCGCGCGCCCTGGGCGCCCACGTGATGGCTTTCACGCGTCAGAATCGAAGCGGCAGAAGGCCGTCAGTCTGGAGGCACCTTCGCTGTCCTGTTCACGAATCCGGATAACAGGGCTATTGCCTCACTCGAGTGTGAGATAGATGCCGAGCGACGATTCGGGGATGGCACTGCGCAGGAATTCGACAAAGGCGCTAACGCGTTTTGGGCGGAAGCGCCCTTGCGGAAACGCAATGCACAACCGCAGGCTTTCCGGTCGCCAGCGCGGGCATTGGACGATTAGGCTGCCCTGTTGCAAATGCTCCGCAATCAGCCAGCGCGGCAGCAGCGAATAGCCGATGCCATGGGTGGTCGCTTGCAGTGCCGCGAACAGGTTGTCGGTCGCGAAGGCCGCAACCGGCTTGACTTTGCGTGCCTCTTCGCCGGGGCTGGTCAAGGTAAACTCCCGCCCATCATAAGAGGACAGCAACACCGCCGGAAGGCAATCCAGCTCAGCCGGAACGGTACATGGATCCTCGAGCCCGCCTAGGCCAGGCACTGATACCACCAGCCTTTCGACGCTCCCCAGCGTACGCATGATCAGAGACTCGTTCCGTACTGGCCCGACCCGTATCCACAGATCAAAGCCCCCAGTAGCCAGATCGCACGGGTCGTCGCATACGCGCCAGTCAAGCCGCACGCGCGGATGTAGGCGCAGGAAGTCACAGGCGATATCCGCGAACAGCGACTGCCCCAGGGCCGACGGGACCGCCAGTTTCAGGAGTCCTGACAATTCGCCCTGCTCCCCCTTCAGGGCCTCCGCACTACGCTGCCAGTCAGTCAGCATGCGCCGGGCATCTTCCAGGAACATGCAGCCATCCTCGGTCAGCGAGAGCTGTTGTGTGGTACGCATGAGCAGCCGTACGCCCAGCATGTCCTCGAGCATGCGCAACCGGCGACTGGCCGCCGGCTGGGACAAGCCCATCAGGCGCCCCGCGGCGGAGATCGACTGGGTGTCAACGATGCGCACGAAGAGTTGCATCAGGTCGTGGCGGTCCAGAGTCTTCGGCATGGCAAATCCTTCATTCGCAATACGCATGAACCTAATCCAGTTTGGCCCCCTACGCAACTGACTCTAGTTGCGAGAATGTTGTTACCGCGACGGCACTTGGCGTCCTTACTGCACGATTGAGCTGGAGGCGCTCGGGGAGCATTGCGCCGCCCTGGGGGCCCTTGGCACGACCCTGGTCGCGTTCTCGCCGCAGACGGTCACCCATAACCTCAAGACCGTTCGCGATTACGACCTGGGCTTCAACCTGCTCAGCGACGCGGTCAACGCCGTATATCGTCCGCGCGGCGTCGAACTGTCCCAATACAACGGCGCCCACTCTGGCGAATGCTGCTGTCGGCGCGCTATGTCATCGGTATCGACGACAAGACCGTGATGGCACAGGCGGACCCCGATTACGGGGCCGCCCTGAGCCGACTACGACGCTTGCGACCATCGCTTCACTTAACGTGCCCGGCAACGGCTGAATTACAGACTACCAACAGGAACTTTCATGATGGATACAATCAATCAACCAGACGGCGTGGCTCTGTCTGCGCCCGCCGTCGGGCCTGACCAAGGCTTGGGCTGGCGCAAGCTCTTGATTCTGGCGGCGGGGGCGTTCGCCGTGGGCACCTCCGAATTTCTGATGATGGGAACGCTGCCCGGGGTTGCTGCTGACCTTGGCGTCTCAGTAGCGGCTGCCGGCCAGCTGGTTTCAGCATTCGCGATAGGCATTGCGGTGGGAGGCCCGCTGCTGGCGGGCGCCGTGAGCCGCTATGACCGGCGTAAGGTGCTGGTCGGCGCGCTGCTGGCCTTCATGGCGGCCAATGCTGTGGGGGTGATGGCGCCCGTGTACAGCCTGGCGGTCGTGATGCGCTTCGTGGCGGGGGCTTTCGGCGGCCTGTTTTATGGGGTCGCCTTCTCCACCGCTGCCACGACAGCGGCGCCAAACCGCCAAGGCGTGGCGATGGCGATGGTGATGGGCGGGGTCACTATGGCCACCGTGCTGGGCACGCCGCTGGGCGCTTGGATTGGCCAGCACTTGGGCTGGCGCACGCCATACGGGATTATCTCGGCTCTGACATTCGGCGTCGCCGCCGCGGTCCACTTGCTGTTACCGCGCATTCCCGGACAGGCCACTTTAGGTTCGGGAGTTAAGGGCGCTATCGACGGGATCCGCTCGCTGTTCTCGGTATTCGACAACCGCCCCCTAACGCTTCTGTACCTGGCGATCATCCTTGTAAACACAGGCTGGTTCGCCTTATACACTTATGTAGCTCCATTTTGGATCGAAGTTAGCGGCGTATCCGCCGCCACGGTGCCGACCGCGCTGCTCGCATATGGCATCTTTTCCGCTATCGGCGGGGCGGCGGGTGGCAAACTGGCGAACGGTCATGCGACGACTACCATGCTGGGATCGGTAGCGGCGCAAGCTATCCTGCTTGGTGCGATGATGTTCAGCACGACCGCTATGGTGTCGCTTGTGATCGCCATGCTGTGGGGCTTCGCAGCATGGGTGTTCGTCACGGCTGTACAAGTGCGCGTAGTTGCACTCGCTAGGGCGCAGTCCGATGTCGCCTCGTCGGTCGCAGTCTCCGCCTTCAACGTCGGTAATGCGGCCGGCGCATTGGCCGGGGGCGCTGTTGTTGCCCATTACGGCCTTGTCGCAGCCCCGGCTGCTGCCGCGGGATTCGTGCTTGCGGGCCTGGTGATAGCCCTGTTCTCCGGACGGCGCTCCACGGCTGCCTAGCGCGTTGAGCAAGGTTCATGCACCGCTGCGAAATGGAGTCCGGCACGATCCTTCTGCTGGCCTCAGTATCCAAGCTTGGAGGCCCCGGTTGATGTTCGACCATTTCTCGAAGGCGACACCTGGACAGCACTTTCAATGCGCTCTTGCCTAAAAAGCAACGCTGTATCGGCGTTGGACACCGACAGCAGATGTGGTGGCCGATGCCGTTGCAACGCTTGATCCAATGAAGTCGCCTCGCTATCCCAACACATCGCTGTGCGACGATCTTCCTGCGTTGGTCGAGCAGGCCGGCAAATGCAACGACAGTCCCGAGATCGTTACCGCGACAATGGAGATGGGCCGTTAGCACCCAGACCTATATCGGACTCTGAATGCGCGCTTCGGCACGTTCGTTCGAGCAGAACTGATCGCCACGGCTACACAGCTTCAGTAATGACATATCGCCGGTAGCGTACGAGAAGCAGTATTTCGACAGCTCTCGAGTGCCTAAAAAGCCGTAGCGATTCACTCAATATCTGGAAGCAAGGAGCCGCAGCGACATACCAGAACCTCCACGCAACAATTGCGGCGACGAGCTCGTCAGAATCAACGCAGTCCTACCAGCGCATTTCTCATAGTGGGTTCGCGGAGCGCTAAAAGGCATCTCGACAGAAGAGATCTGTGTCACGCCGCCTTCAACAGAAGCACACGCTTTCTCACGAAGCTAACGACCTCTCTTGGCCGGTTGCTGCCTGATGCGAGCGGCCACTAGAGGTCGACCTTTGCCGGTCACAACCGGCATAGACCGCTTCGCTCGGCATAGGTCAACTCGAGTGCAATCGTAGTCAGCGGCAAGGCAGTTGGGTGATGAGTGCAAGCAGTTACGTAGCGCACAAGCCGGGGTTCACAGCCTATTGCGAAGTACTGGCTTAGCTGGTGCCTGGCTGACCTTGGCGGTCAGCTAGGCACCTTAACTTACGCCACTGTTCGAACCGGCAGGCTACGCACGCGCTTGCCGGTAGCAGCAAAGATCGCATTGCATAGTGCAGGCGCAACCGGTGGTACCGGCGGTTCACCGACACCACCGGGAGGCAGATTGTGGTCGTCGTTAACCAGATGGGTGCGGATCACACGCGGCGACGCGCTGTGGCGTAATACTTCATAGTCATGGAAGTTGCTCTGAACCACCCGTCCCTTGGCGAACGTAATCTCGCTGTTCAGTGCCAGGCTCAGGCCCATGATGGCGCCACCTTCGAGCTGTGCGCGGATACGCTCGGGATTGATCTGCGGGCCGCAGTCAATCGCCATGTCCACGCTCAGCACGCGCACTGCCCCCTTGTCGTCCACCGCCACCTCGACCACAGCGGCCGTGTAGCTGAGGAAGCTGTAGCAGAATGCCAGCCCGAGACCATGACCCGCTGGCAGTTCACGCCCCCACCCTGCCCCCTCACACGCAGCGTTAATCACGCCACGCAGGCGACCGGTATCGTAAGGGTAACGCTCGGGCGACTCGCTGTAGTTCCAAGTGTCGGCCATCGTGCCCGGATCGATCTGGCGCGCTGGGCCGATCAGGTCGAGAGCGAACTGTCGATGATCCTTGCCTGCGCGATGAGCCAGTTCGGCGATGAAGCACTGCGCCGCAAAGGCATGCGGGATGTTGGCCACCGAGCGGAACCAGCCGATACGGGCATGAGCGGGAACCTCGGAGGTCTCCACACGTACATTCGGTATGCGGTAAGGCATGTTGATTGCAGACATCGCTGATTCGAAGATCCGCTGTCCCATAGCCCCGGCTGTAAATAGCGAGGCAATCGTAGGCGCGGCACTACGATGCAACCAGGAACTGACCTGACCCTGGCTATCGATTACAGCTTCTAGTCGCTCGACCGAGACGGTATGCAGGTAGTCATGCTGAATATCGTCTTCGCGGGTCCATACCAGCTTGACCGGAGTGCCTTTGGGCATAGCCAGCGCGACGATCGCAGCCTCGTCGACGAAGTCGGGCTTAGACTTGCGACCAAAACCACCGCCCAGAAGCAACACATTGACTCGGACGTTCTCAGGCTCGAGTTTCAGGCGTGCCGCTACCGCAGTACGCGCTGCGACCGGATTCTGCACCGAAGTCCAGACCTCGGCCTTGCCATTCTGGATCTGCACGGTAGCCACCGGGGGCTCCATCGAGGCATGGGCCAGGTGCGGCACGTGGTACTCCGCGACCAACCTTTCTGCCTCAGGCGCCCTGCTCCAGACCTGCGCAACGTCGCCCTGGTCGCGCACTATCTTGCCAGACTTGCGCGCTGCACTCTCCAGCTCCTGGCGGTACTCAACGGAGTCGTAGCCGGCATTGGCGCCGTCATCCCATTCGATCTGTAGCACGGCCCTCCCTTGGCGCGCCGCCCAGGTATTGCGTGCGACGACCGCCACACCGCCTAGAGGCTGGAATCCCGGAGCACCGCTCATATCAGGTATTTCCACTACCTTGATAACACCTGGTATAGCCATGGTTTGGCTGGGGTCGTATCGGCGCAACTTTCCGCCAACCACGGGCGGACGAGCCACTACGGCATAGACCATGCCCGGTAGACGCATATCCATACCGTAAGTGGCCTGGCCCTTACCAATCGCCTCTAGGTCGACCAGACGTACGCGATCCTTGCCGATATAGCGAAAATCTTCCCGAGCCTTGAGCTTGAGTGCGTCGGCATTGGGCACCGGTTGCTTGGCCGCGTCCACCGCCAGTTCGCCGTAACCCAGGCGCCGACCGGTACCCTCGTGTACGACCTCGTGCTGAATAGCTTTAACCTCGGACACAGGCACAGACCAGCGCGCTGCGGCGGCCGCTTCGAGCATCTGCCGCGCAGCGGCACCGACACGCCGCATGGGCATCAGGAAATGGCGCACGCTACGCGAGCCATCCACGTTCTGGTTGCCGTAGCGCGTTTCGTCAGCCTCGGCTTGTACGATCTTGACCTGCTCCCAACGCGCTTCCATCTCGTCCGCCACCACCATCGGTAGACTGGTGCGCACGCCTGTACCCATTTCTGCACGGTGCGCGACGATGGTGACTGTGCCGTCTTCAGCAATGGAAACGAAGATCAGCGGATCGTCCACCGTACCGCCAGGCATACTATCGGCACCGTATTTCTTGGCACCGTCATCGGCCCAGGCGGCCGTGACCAGCCCCTTGGCCGTCACGGCCAGCGTCAGCGCAGCCAGGCTGCCCTGCAGAAAGACACGTCGGGAGAGTCCAGATTTGATGGTCATACCAGGCCCCCCTGCGCCAGTTGGTTGGCAGCCTGCTGGATCGCTGAGCGGATGCGCGGGTAGGTGCCGCAGCGGCAAATGTTGCCGCTCATGGCCTGATCTATCTGCTGCTCGCTGGGCTTCGGCGTGCTCTTGAGCAAACTCACCGCCGTCATGATCTGCCCTGCCTGGCAGTAACCGCACTGGGCGACGTTGTTCTCGATCCAGGCCTGTTGCACGACTTGCCCGACGCGATCCGCCTCCATCCCCTCGATGGTCGAGATCGCACGCCCGGCCACCGCCGATATTGGGGTGACGCACGAGCGAATGGCCGCGCCGTCCATATGCACGGTACAGGCACCGCACATGGCCATACCGCAGCCGAACTTGGTTCCGGTCATACCGAGTTCATCGCGCAGCGCCCATAGCAACGGTATGTCGTCGGGGCCTTCAACGTCCTTGGTTTGGCCGTTGATTTGAAGTCTTGTCATGGGCGAATTCCTGTGAGGGGCAACCGCGGGGACGATGCGCTGCAAGCGCTGGGATGGCTACCGAAATCAGTCTAGAAACTCTACAGAAAAAGATCGCCCCATATTCATTAGCTGTACTAATAGAGGTATTCAGCCCTCACGGCCATCAGAGCCTGTCCGAAGTGTCGCTACAACTGCGTGCGTATGATTCTTTCGAATTCAACACTGCGGCTGCTGTGCTCCTGCAACTGCTGCCGAAACTGCGGTGACAGCTGCTCCGCGAGCACTTGCTCGAAACCGTGGCGAATTTGTTTTTCAGTGCGCAGCGCCGCGCGCAAACGGGCGCGGCCGCGCTCAGGTAACAGCGAGGTGGTCACGCTGTTCCAGGCATGGCGAAGCATGCCGAACAGACTTGGATGCTGTGTCGGTCGGCCGCCATAGGTAACGATCTGATTGTGCAGGCAGGCCATCAGCGCCGAGCACTGCTGTTCGCGCTCGCGAAATAACCGCTGCTGCTCGGATGTACTCGCGCTGCCTGCAAGACGTCGATAGCTCAAGCTGGCGTCGTGGCAAGTCATCAGAAGGTGGTTGAGCTGGGCAATGGTCTTGTCCAACGTCGGCATGCGCTACGCCTCCCCTGCGCACTCGGATGCACAGAACTGACACCGGGTGCGCGCAGTGTTGCGGCACCCGGTAGACGGATCAGCTCTTGGCACGAGCCACGTCACGCATCGCTCTGACTTCATCGTGATTGCGCAGCACGCCCTGATACTGACGCTCCACCATGCTGCGGATTTCTGGGGGCAGATTCTTGGTCAGCGCTTCGCTGTAGCGCTCCTTGGCCACGTCTTCGCCGCGCTCGGCTTCGTTGAGAATGGCCTCTTCGTCCTTGCCGGTGACCAGTGATTTCAGGTCGACCCAACGGCGGTGCAGGTCTGCCCCCACGCTGGTGCTGTCCTCTGGCTCGCCGCCCAATTCCAGGACGGTCCGTTGCAGTTCTTCCGCCGCTTCGGCGCATTGCCGCGAGCGTTGCGAGAAGAGCTGCTTCATGTCGGGTCGCTTGACGTCTTCGGCGCAGACCTTGAAGCCTGCCTCGCCGTCCTTGCAGGTTTCGATCAGCTTGTTGAGGGTGCGTACCAGGTCTTTACGATCGTCGGTGAGATCCATGAGTCGTCTCCGGGCCGGCTAAACGGCCATTGCTGGGTGGTATGTCCCCTAGCGGGGCGTACATGGATTCCGACGCTCAGGCTGCGCTGATCGTTCAGGGAAAATTCCAAGCGGCAGGCTGAGCCGGCTTCAGGTATGCACACACCAGTTGACTGCCTCGGCCGGCATGCCGAGGCAGTCTTCACGGTGAATCACACCGGCTGCCAGTGCCTCGGAGGCGTTGAGAATGCGCGGTGCAGACATCAGGCATTCGAGCACGTTGAGGGGCGCTTCGGCGCCAGCGGTGCACTCGGCGACGATGCTGGCGTAAAGCTGCAGATCGTAGTCCAGGCTCATCGCGTATTCGGACATGCGCGCGTGATCCACGGCGCCGTTGACCGTCCAGTGAAAGGGATGAAACAGGAACTTGCTATGCGGGCAGGCCGTGCGTGTTTCGCCGGCAAGAAAGATGATGTTGCCCATGGATTCGACAGTGCCGAGGTTGTGCGTCTTCACGGGCACCGGGAGCGAGACGAGGAAGTTGTAGAGGGAGAAGCCGTAGCTGCACTCCCCGCCCATGGTGGCGATCTTCAGCACCAGCTCATCGGCGCCCTGATGGATGGCCTGGCTGCATTTGTCGATCAACTGACCGCAGGTGTAGGAGTTGATCGGTGCGGTGAAATGCACGACGTGGGTTCTCATGACGGTCTCCTCTGCAATGAAATGCCTTTGCGCGGCCTTCTTTTGCAGTGAGTGAAAACGCACGGGAGGGTTTCAATTTTCTGCGCCTCGATGGCCGTGCGGATCATCACAAGCCCGGCAAAAAGCTTGAACGCAAGCCAGCCAGTGGAACTCTGTCTATTTCAGGGGAGCTTTGTCAGGGGCCGTTTCGTGACCTGGCAGGCGCAATTGCGCCAATCGAACGAGCATCTTGCTTCCCCAGGGCCGCCGCACCGTCTCCTCCTTCTCCTTGCGGCGGTTCCTTCTTTTCTGACTGGAGACGATCCTGGCCCGCTCTGGAGAGTGGCCGAACTCAGACACCATCAGGCAGTCACAACGTCGTGGCCTGCCCCACCAGGGCCACGTGCTCGCAACGAACGGACGCATGGGAGAGCATCGATGCCACTGCTCAAACTGCTGCATTTCATGGCGCTGATCGGCTGGTGCGGCGCGCTGCTGTACCTGCCCGCGATGATCGCTGCCGGCACGCGCAGCAGCGACGAGCTGTTCTATCGCGACCATGCCCACCTCACCCGCACCGTCTTCAACCTGATCGCCACGCCAGCCGCTCTGCTGGCCATTGGTTCGGGCACCGCGCTGTTTTTACGTGAGTCGATTTTCGACCCTTGGTTGATCCTCAAGCTCACCACGGTCGCGGGGATGGTGCTCTGTCACGCCCTGTGCGGCGTGCTGATCCTGCGTATCGAACGTGCCGCCGAACCTGCGCTGCGCCGCGACTGCCTGTTGATCGCTTTGCTGCTGAGCGCCCTGATCGGCGCCACGCTGTGGCTGGTGCTGGCCAAACCCTTCTGATCATGGAGTATTCGAGAATATGCCCGGCCTGCCCCGCTCTCTCTACCGTCCAGTAGCTGGCAAGCCGGAGCCGATTGGTTCAGCGTGTATCGACGCCCACGCCGTGCTCGTACACCAGGCGCCCGCCCAGATAAGCAGCCAGGCCAATCAGCGCTGCGGTCAGCAGCGACAGGTACAGGCCCCAGCGCTCCATGCCCTGCTCCGGCCCCGCGTAGCGCAGCAGCCAGTTCAGCGATGCCAACGACAGCATCATCACCGCGATGATGGCGTGGCACCAGGCGGTGATCTTGCGCCGGATGCTGCCAACCGTAAGCAGATCGACCAGCCCCGCCATGCTCGCCACCCAGCCACCGAAGGCGCCGACGCCCGCCAGCCAGAGACTGGCACGTGCCCAGAACGGATCGGCCAGCAGCAGATAGGCGATATCGGTCGCCACCAGGCCCAGCAGCGCGGCTACCGGAAAGTGGATCATCATCGGGTGCAGCGGATGCCCGGCGATGGCGGCGCGACTGACGATAACTTCCTTTATTTCGGCCATCCCGGCCTCCCTGTACAGGTGAATGATGAGGTGAAACGGGCGCGTCATTGGCTGACGCCCTGTTTCAAGTTGACCACGCTGACGCTGGCAGTTCCGTTTCTCGTTGCCTGCGAGGGGCCGCAATCGGCGCTCGATCCGGCCGGACCGATGGCGCGCGAGTTGGCAATGCTGTGGTGGGCAATGTGCGCCTTCGCCACCTTGGTGCTGATCGTGGTGACGGCCCTGTGGGTGCATGCCATGCGCCGCAACAGCCCACAGATGGACGCCGCACGGGCACGCCAGCTGACGCTGCGCTGGCTGGTCGGTGGCGGGCTGTTGTTGCCGACCTTGAGCGTGCTGCTCCTGTTGCTGTTCGGCATACCCATCGGCCATCGCATGCTGCCCTTGCCGCTGGCGGGCGAGCAGCCCATGCGTATTGAGGTGGTCGGCCATCAATGGTGGTGGGAGGTGCGCTACCCGGACAGCGGCGTGGTTACCGCCAATCAGCTGCATATGCCGGTCGGCAGGCCGGTGGACCTCGATGTCAGTAGCGCCGACGTCATCCATTCCTTCTGGGTCCCTCGCCTGGGCGGCAAGATCGACATGATCCCCGGCCGAGAAAATCGCATCCGCCTGCAGGCCGATCAGGCCGGTATCTTTCGCGGCCAGTGCTCGGAGTTCTGCGGCACCCAGCACACGCACATGATTCTCGATGTGCAGGCTCACGAGGAGGAAGACTTCGCCAGCTGGCTGCAGGCACGCCGCGAACAGCAGGTCAGCGCCCTGCCCGGCCCGGCTGGCGACGTGTTCGCCGCGCGTTGCGCTCAGTGTCATCGCGTGGCGGGCGTCAGCGAAGGGAATCGCGCGCCGGACCTGAGCGATGTCGGCACGCGATCGATGCTTGGCGCCGGCGTGCTGAGCAATGAACCGGGCGCGCTATTGCGCTGGCTGCAGGAGCACCAGCGGCTCAAACCCGGCAACGCTATGCCGCTGCATGACGATCTCGACCCCGACCACCTCAGCACCATCGCCGACTGGCTGGAGACCCTGCGCCCGTGACTACGCCAAGCAACGAACAGGTTGCCGCCCAGGAACAACTGCACGATCAGTTCAACGACGTATGGGGTAACCCGCGCGGCTGGAAGTCGCTGACCATCGTCAATCACACCACCGTCGGCATTCGCTTCATGCTCACCGGGCTGGGCTTCTTCCTGTTCGGTGGCCTGCTGGCAATGCTGGTGCGCACGCAGCTGGCGATACCCGGCTACGACTTTCTCGAGCCGGACGTCTACAACCAGGTTTTCACCATGCATGGCACGGTGATGATGTTCCTCTTCGCCGTACCGATGATGGAAGGCCTGGCGGTCTACCTGATTCCGAAGATGCTCGGCGCGCGCGACCTGGTGTTTCCGCGCCTGTCGGCGCTGGGCTACTGGTGCTACCTGTTCGGTGGGTTGATCCTGTGCGCCAGTCTGCTGCTGGGTATCGCGCCCAAGGCCGGCTGGTTCATGTACACGCCGCTGTCCAGCGCCGTGCATACGCCGGGGCCGAACTCGGATTTCTGGCTGATCGGCATCACCTTCGTGGAGATCTCGGCGGTGTCGGCCGGTGTCGAGCTGGTGGTGTCGATCCTGCGCACCCGCGCCGAAGGCATGTCGCTGAACAAGATGCCGATCTATGCCTGGTACATCCTGGTGATGGCCATGATGATCGTGGTCGGCTTCCCGCCGCTGATCCTCGGCAGCATCCTGCTGGAGCTGGAGCGCGCCGTTGGCCTGCCGTTCTTCGAGGTGGCGCGCGGCGGCGACCCGATTCTCTGGCAGCACCTGTTCTGGCTATTCGGCCATCCCGAGGTTTACATCATCTTCCTGCCGGCGGCTGGCATCGTCTCGACCCTGTTGCCGGTGTTCTGCCAACGGCCGCTGGTGGGCTACCGCTGGGTGGTGCTGGCGATCCTCACCACCGGGTTCATCAGCTTCGGCCTGTGGGTGCACCACATGTTCACCGTGGGTATTCCGCAGTTGGCGCAGGCGTTCTTCTCCGCGGCGAGCATGCTGGTGGCGATACCGACCGGCATCCAGGTGTTCGCCTGGATCGCCACGTTGTGGGTCGGCCGGCCGCTGTACCACGTACCGATGCTGTGGCTGGTGGGTTTTCTGGTGATCTTCGTCTGCGGCGGGCTGACCGGCGTGATGCTGGCGCTGGTGCCCTTCGACTGGCAGGTGCATGACACCCACTTCGTGGTGGCGCACATGCACTACGTGCTGGTGGGCGGTATGTTCTTCCCGCTGCTGGCCGGCATCTATTACTGGCTGCCGCATTTTTCCGGACGCATGCCGTCGGTACGTCTCGGCAAATGGGGCTTCTGGCTGGTATTCATCGGCTTCAACCTGACCTTCCTGATCATGCACTGGACCGGCCTGATGGGCATGCCGCGGCGCATCTACACCTACCAGTCCGGCCTAGGCTGGGACATGCCCAACCTGATCTCGTCGATCGGCAGTTTCATCATGGCCATCGGTATCGCCACGGTGCTGCTGGATATCGTTCTGCACTTTCGCTTCGGCCAGAAGGCCACTAAGAACCCCTGGAACGCGGACACACTGGAATGGAGTACCCATCTGCCACCGAGTCCCTTCAACTTCGTCAGCCTGCCGCCGGTGCGCACCCGCCACCCGATGTGGGAGCTGCCCGACCTGGAGGAGCGCATCGACCGTGGAGAGTTCGCCCTGACCGTGATCGACCATGGCCGGCGGGAAACCTGGGGTATCGAGCCGCTGACCGGCAAGGTGCGCGAGATCATCCACCTGCCGGGCAACAGCTGGCTGCCGTTCGCGGCGGCGGCATTCATCGCTTTCACCTGCCTGGGGCTGCTGAGCAAGTTCTACTGGGTCGCGCTGGTGGCCAGCATCGTCGCCGTGCTGGTGCTGCTGCGCTGGAGCTGGGAGAACGGCGCGCACCCGCTGGCGGCGCCGGATGCGCGAGTGCAGCCTGGCGAGCCGCCACTGCACTCACGCACCTGTGATGGGCCGGGATTGTGGGGCATGGGCGTGACGCTGCTGGCCAACGGTGCCCTGTACCTGTCGCTGCTGTTCGGCTGGTTCTACCTATGGACGGTATCGCCGAACTGGCTGGTGCCGGACGATGCGGTAATCGATCAGCGCTTGCTGCTGGCCAGCGCCGTGTTGCTGAGCATTGCAGTGTTGTGGCAACGACCGGTATTGCGCCGTCTGCGTCAGGGCAAGGGTGAACCCGGTGCCTTGATCACCTGCTTTGTCGGGACGGCGCTGCTGGGCGCGTTGCACGCCGGGCTGCTGCTCTGGACGCTGCTGGCTGGAGACCTGGCACCGCGTGCCACCGCGCATGATGCGGTAATCGTGGTGATGCTCGTCTACAGCCTCGCGCACGGGACGCTGGCGACCATTCTCAGCGCGTTGCAGGCCCTGCGTGTGCATTACGGCTATGTATGCAAGCGCACGCCCTACGAGCCCTTGGTGGTCGAGCAATTCTGGCAGTACAGCCTGGCCGTGATGTGGATCACCTACTGCAGCGTGGTGCTGTTCCCGCCCACCTTCGGAGGTGTGTGATGCAGCCGTTACGCTCCCCCTACAATCCGATCCACATCCCTCTCGGGCTGGTGCTCTGGAGTATCTGGTTCGTCGCGCTTTATGGTGGGTTATCGGTTGGTTGCGCACTGGCGCCGCCTGACCCTGCTCAGGGGCAATGGACCTGGCTGAACGGCCTGCTCGCTCTGCTGAGTCTGTTCACCATGGCGGCCCTGCTGGGTTTGGCCTGGCGGTTTCAGCGCGCCGCCAGGGACGAGCGTGAAGGCCCGCCTGCGCGCTTCGTGGCTCGCCTCGCTGCGGGCGTGAACCTGATCGGCGCCATCGCCACCGTCTTCGTCGCCCTGCCAACGCTGAGCCTGCCGCCATGCCTGTGATCGTCCTCGCCCTCCTCCTCTTGCCTGGCACAGCCGCCGCACATGGTCTGCTCGATGGCCATCTGCATCTGAACGAGCGCGTACCGCTGCTGCTTAGCGCTCTGCTGCTCGGCGCGGCCTGGCTGCTGTACAGCCTGGGTTGCCGCAAGGTACGCCCGCACGGGCGAGAAGCCTTGTGGATGCATCTGGCCATGGTCCTCACGCTGCTCGCCGTATTCGGCCCCATCGATGACTGGGCAGAGACCAGCACCAGCCTGCACATGGTCCAGCACATGCTGTTCATGATCGTCATCGCGCCGCTCTGGGCGCTGGCTCGACCGTTGCCGCAATGGCGAGCGCAGCTCGGGGGTTGGATGGCGCCGGTGTCCAACGCCATTCTGCGCAGCGGCCATTATCCGGTGGCACTGGCCATGCTGCACGGCGCGATGATCTGGGTCTGGCACACCCCCAGCCTGTACATGCTGGCGCTGGACAACACCTGGTGGCACGCCATCGAACATGCCTGCTTCCTGTTCAGCGCCTGGCTGTTCTGGTGGTCCTGTCTGCGCGCCAATCCACGGCAGGTGCCACACGCACTGATGGCCATTCTCCTGACGCTGATGCACACCGGCCTGCTCGGCGCCCTGCTCACCTTCGGCAACACCACGTTCTATGGCGAGTCCCGCGACCTGGCCGACCAGCAACTGGCAGGCTTGTTGATGTGGGTGCCAGGCAGCCTGGTCTACCTCGCTGCTGCCGGCTGGATCAGCTGGCGGTGGTTGACACGGATCTGGCGTCGGCAGGCACGAGAAGGTGCGGAGAACTCCCTGTAGCGCAGATTTCAGGCGCGCCAACCTCTTGTACAACTTATATTCAGGTTTTTCGCTGATGGTCAGCGCTTCGCGGAAACCATGATGCAGATTTGGTTCAGAGTATTTTTTCTGTCGGTGCGAAGCAGTTGGCTTATTCCCGGCCGCAAGGTGCTGTGCTCAAACAATAAAGTCTTGAGTGCGAAAACCGAGTCGCGAACATCTTCCTGCAATCAACTTTGCCAAGATCACTTTGTATAACTCCGGTAGATGATGTCACTTTGAGTTTTCTTTTTACCAATCGTCCCAAGCGTTGGTATGCATTGAATACATGGTTATGTTTGATGAGTGCTATCAAGGAGAAGCTCATGAAACACGACCTGGAAAGTATCAGATCAGCGTTATCCATTTACCAAGTTGAAATGACACCGAGACCGGACGGCAGCGTTGTGCTTACCGTTTCGCATGAAGAACGTCAGCTCGTTCGCGTTCTCGATGGAAGTTGTTCGACGCAAGAATTCATTCGCCTGATTCATTTCGACATGGCTCTGAACGAAGATGCCGAGTCAGTCAATGAGGCGGTCAAATACTGCAGCACCACCCAATTACCCACCTACTCGCGCGAGCCGCTTTTCCGCACGCGCTCCTCTCGCTTATGGGCCATGAGAAAGCTCGAAAAGAAATGAGGAGATACGCCAGTGCTCAGACGCAACGATTCAAGGACGGCTCGAAACAAGTCGGAAGATCTGTTGGGAAGAATCAGGCGGCATATGCCCTATCGGCACCAGTTGATGTACGAGTGGCCCTACGTGGCCGGCTCTACATGCCTGGTGCTGCTGCTGGTCTGGCAGCCCTTTCAACCGTCTGCATTGGCGGTGATGCTGTCCCAGCCTCAACCGAAGCCCCAGACGATGCAGCGCTCTTTGCAGGAGATCGACTCGAACTGCTATCAGGTTCACAGCGAAGATCTGAACGACCCGCACTGCGAAGACTGCAGCAAAGACACTGCCGCTGCTGCGCGGCCTGACCCAGGGTTCGAATTCAGCCGCTCTATTCTGACCTGCACGGACATACACCGTGACTCGCTGCACGACAGCGACTCGGACAGACCTGACAACATGATGATCGAAGTGATCAAGTCCAATCACTCCTTCTAGCCGCCCTTGAGGCCCTCGGCTGGTATTTCCGGCCTTTATCCTGCCTTCACTGTTTCCCGCATCCCGATTATCTGAGCGAATGATCGGGGTGGCTGTCGACATGCATGTACCTTATTGAAAGGAGGCATGTCATGCCGGATTCAGTCATTTACTTTTCCATTACAATTGCCGCCTTCATCGTTCTGCTACACCTGTGGGCGGTTATCAGTGTATTTCGTAGCGACAAGCATGTCGGGACGAAAACCCTTTGGGCCTTGCTTATCTGGATATTCCCGATTATCGGGCTGGTTATCTGGGGTATTGCCGGCCCGCGTGGCCATGGTGATGGGCCAACTTCTCCTGAGCACAGCAAGTGATCGATATGATCTTTTTTAATGCCTATAGGAAGTTACTCGGCGTGCGAGTGCCGGCAAAGTAAAACCACCATTTGTTGGCGCTCATTATTATTTTATACAGTACTTATACAACGAGGCATCAACATGTCAGAAGCGTATAACTATCTCGATCACATTACCGCTTACAGCAGTTGTGCCAACGCCTGCGAGCACTGTGCTTCGGCCTGCCTGAGCGAGGGTAATGCCGGGCATTATCGCTGCGTCGAGCTATGCCGCGATTGCTCCGACCTGTGCCGCCTGACGGCAACGCTGATGCTGCGCAACAGCCCCTACATCGCGGTAGCCAGCCAGCTGTGCAGGATCGCCTGCCTGGCCTGCGCCGAGGAATGCGTGCAACACGTCAGCGAGCAATGTCAGGAGTGCGCGCGAACCTGCCAGGTGTGTGCAGAAGAGCCGTTACTGGAGTCAGCATGAAATCGGACAAAACCACGAGAACGCCAGTGGCGCGTTCCAGCGAGGCGCTACTGGACGACCCCGGTAACGAAGACCCCGGCTCGCAGCTCGATGCGCCAGTGCCGCTGCGCCCATCGACCAGGACGCAGCGCAAGAAAAGACCCCGGCCCAGCGACGAAAAACCGTGCTAGGCCGGACGTCGGTTCAGGCAGGAATGCTCTTGGCGCACATCTCCCGCGCCCAGATACGATGTTGCTTCAGCGCAGTCTCGAAACGCATGTACAGCGGATCGAAGCTATCGCCGCACAGCATGCCATCGTCCTCCTCCAGCCCCAGCATCGCCGCAAGCTGAGCGGCATCACCGCTGAGCGCCACAGGTTTGAGGTGCTTGTAGGCCTCCAGCAAGTAATGCTTGGCAACGCCATCGTCCTGCAGGGTCTTGAGCACGTACTCACCACCCGGCACGAACACCGCGTCGACGGTAATCGATGGCTCCGAAGCGAAGCTGCCATCGGGCTGCATGGGCTGACCGTCGGAGTCCTTCAACGCCGCTGCGGAAGGCGCCAGGAGCTTGGCCACGGCACCGGCTGCTTCGAGCATCTTCTTCAGACTGCCGACCTCGTCAGCCTTGCAGCCGGGGGTAAGCAGGATAGCCACGCGCCGTCCGCGAATATCGCCAGGCAGCAGATTCATCTGGCTCAGCGCCGGGGAATCCTGGAGCTTGCCCTCCATAGGTGAGGTCGAGGTGCTGTCCAGATCGATACCCAGGTTCTCTGCCACGCGCAACGCCAGCAGCGGGTCGATGTGGGCGAGGATTTCCTTGACCTGGCGCTCGCGAATGTACAGCCGCTCGACTTTCGACAGCTCGAAGCTGTAGGCATCGACGATATGCTGCTGCTCGGCCTCGCTCATGCTGCGCCAGAACAGCGTGGCCTGAGAGAAGTGATCGGCGAAGCTGGCCGAGCGAACCCGCACCTTGTGCCCCTGCAGTGGCTCGGGATAAGAGCTGTAGCCACCCCCGCTGGGTGCTGGCGGTGTCTCGCGCGGCCAGTTGCCGTCGATCGAGTTGGGCTCGTAAGAAGCGCGGCCGCGATTGATCTGCTGACGATGCGGCGCGTCACGCTGATTGTTGTGGAACGGACATAGCGGCCGATTGATCGGGATTTCGTTGAAATTGGGGCCGCCCAGACGCAGCAGCTGGGTGTCGGTGTAGGAAAACAGACGCCCCTGCAGCAGTGGGTCATTGCTGAAGTCGATGCCCGGCACCACATGCCCGACGTGAAAGGCCGCCTGCTCGGTCTCGGCGAAGAAGTTGTCCGGATTGCGATTGAGCACCATGCGCCCGACCACGCGCACCGGCACCAGCTCTTCGGGTACCAGCTTGGTCGGGTCGAGCAGGTCGAAACCAAAGCTCAGCGCGTCCTCTTCGTCCATCACCTGCAGGCCCAGCTCCCATTCCGGGTAGAGGCCGCGCTCGATGTCTTCCCACAGGCCGCGTCGGTGAAAGTCCGGGTCCTTGCCGGCGAGTTTCTGCGCCTCGTCCCATACCAGCGAGCAAACCCCGGCCTTGGGTCGCCAGTGAAACTTCACCAGCTTGCTCTGACCCTCGCCGTTGACCAGGCGAAAGCTGTGTACACCAAAGCCCTGCATCGAGCGATAGGCGATGGGAATGGCGCGGTCGGACATGGTCCACAGCACCATATGCGCCGATTCCGGGGTCAGCGAGACGAAGTCCCAGAAGGTGTCGTGGGCTGACGCGCCGGTGGGAATCTCGTTGTGCGGCTCGGGTTTGACCGCATGGACGAAGTCGGGGAACTTGATCGCATCCTGGATGAAGAACACCGGCATGTTGTTACCGACCAGGTCGAAGTTGCCCTCCTCGGTGTAGAACTTCACCGCAAAACCGCGCACGTCACGCACGGTATCGGCCGAGCCGCGCGGCCCCTGCACGGTGGAAAAGCGCACGAACACCGGCGTGCGCTTGCCGGCTTCGCCGAGAAAAGCCGCGCAGGTCAGGTCGCTGGCCGGCTCGGTCACCTCGAAATAGCCATGTGCTGCCGCGCCGCGGGCATGCACCACGCGCTCGGGAATGCGCTCGTGATCGAAGTGGGTGATCTTCTCGCGCATGATGAAATCTTCCATCAGCGTCGGGCCACGTTCGCCGCCGCGCAGGCTGTTCTGGTTATCGGCGATGCGCGTGCCGGTGTTGGTGGTCAGCGCCTCCCCGGTGGCGTCCTCGCGAAAGCGCTCGAGTTGTTCGAGCTTGGCGTTGCTGTTGCTGCGGTCGAGCGTATCGCTGCCCGCCATCTGGCTGTTTTCGGCGGTTTTCGGTTGCTTGCTCATGGGCTACTCCTGGTTATTGGAGGCGTGCGTATCGCGCGCTCGGTTATTCAGTGGCCATGTCGAACATGGCGGCCACGCAAGCGACGGGAAAGTCGCTCCGGGTAGTTTTTGAGACGGGCTGCGGCTGTTCCGTTCGACCTGAATTTTTCCCGAGAGACCGGTGATGGCGGGCCGTTGCGCTTGGCGTAGCGCGGCAAATTTGTCCTGAACTTCGTCCTGGCCTGGCCCTTCTACCCCTGTGAACGCACATCCCAGGAGGAACCACCATGCATCCATTGAAAACACTGACCCTATTGGCCGCAGCCGCCCTCACCATCTGCGCCGTCAGCAGCCTGCAGGCTGCCAACCAGACGGAATCGATAAGCAGCGAAGACTTCGTCGAAGAGGCATCGGCGAAAGGCGTCGCCGAGATCGAAACGGCCAAACTGGCCCTGGAGAAATCGCAAAACGAAGCGGTCAAGGGCTTCGCGCAGATGATGATCGACGACCATCGTCGGGCGAACCAGCAGTTGGCCGAGCTGGCCAAGAGCAAGGACCTGGAGGTCTCAGACGATGCCGAACTGATCAACCAGGCCAAGGCCCTGGTGCTCAAACTGCGCAGCGAAGACAGCTTCGACAAGGCCTACATGAACAATCAGGTGGTCGCTCACCGCGAGACCATCGAGTTGTTCCGTCGCGCCGTGAATGTCGATGACGAGGAGCTCGCCAGCTTCGCCCGCGAGACGCTGCCCAAGCTGGAGCAGCATCTACAACGCGCTGAGCAGTTGAACGGTCAGTTGCCGGAAGAATGATCGCTCGGCTTGCAGGGCTGCTGATGCAGCTCGGCAAGCTTCACCAATCAGCCCTGACGCAGTCGTTCGTAGTAGTAAGGCAACTGCATCAGGGCGTAGCGTGCCGCTTGCTCACGTACCTGGTTGCGGCCTCCGCTGAACTTCACCGTTTCGCTGACGATGCCCCGGTGCTGCTCCAGGCGAATGGCACAGGCGATGCACTGCACGCCGTCCATCTCTCCCTCTGCCTCGGCCAGGCCAGTGTTGGCCAGAACGATATCGGCGTCGCTGCGCAGCAATGCGCCCAGTGCCATCTCCCGCGCCACCTCTTCGCTGGTCAGGCCGAAACGCTCGATGGTATCGGCGCTGACGCCAAGGCAGCGCTGCTTGGCCTGCGGCGAATAGGTGATGAACGCGCAATCGAGCACCTTGCCACTACCGGGCACATCCGCCACCAGCGAGCTGATCAGCCCCGCTGTGCAGGATTCGGCGGTGGCCAGGCGCAGTTTGTACTTGCTGAGAAAATTCACCACCTGTTCGACGTTCTGCATCTGTCATTTCCTCGCAACGGTCTGATTGCTCTGTGAAAGCGGCCGAAAGGGCTGCGTTCAACTTTTTGCGTTGCCTTTGCCCAGTGAAAAAAAGGTCGAACCTTTGTTCGCTTCGCCCCGTCAGCTCAAGGGTAAGGGGGAGATCGCGCAATCGTTCACCGCACTCCTCCACAGGCCCTCGCCCACAAGGCGAGTCGTCCTCAGGTCCAACCCCCTATGGAGAGACACATGGCAAGCGCTGCAGCCTCCGCACACATCCAAGCCACACCCACTCTTTGCGCCGCAGCCAAGCCTCCCTTGCAGATGCACAGCGAGCATCCGCAGCGCAAGCGCGTGCTGTTCGTCACCTCGGAGTTCGCTGATCTGATCAAGTGCGGCGGGCTCGGCGATGTCTCTGCCGCATTACCCCGCGCGCTGTCGCCGCAACACGACATTCGCCTGTTGATTCCCGGCTACCGGCAAGTGGTGGAAAGCGGCCGACCGATCCGCATCGTCGGGCAGTTGCCTGGCCTGGCCGCGTTGCCGCCTTGCCAGATCGGGCGTATGGATCTGGCCGATGGATTGATCGTCTACGTACTGCTCAACCCGGCGCTGTACGAGCGTGATGGCTCACCTTATGTCGATGATCAGGGCCGCGACTGGGCCGATAACCATATTCGCTTCGCCCGCCTTGGCCTGGCCGCCGCAGAAATCGCTACGGGTGATGCCGGCATCCAGTGGCGTCCGGAGCTGGTGCACGCCAATGACTGGCCAGCCGCCATGGCGCCGGCCTACATGGCCTGGCGTCAAGCCAGTACGCCGTCCCTGCTGACCATCCATAACCTGGCCTATCAGGGCCTGTGCGACATGCGCTGCGCCAGCGAGCTGGCGATACCGGAGTCAGCTTGCGGCGTCGATGGTCTGGAGTTCTACGGCCAGTTGTCGTTTCTCAAGGCGGGTATCGCCTACGCGCAGCATGTAACCACCGTGAGCCGCCGCTATGCCCGTGAAATCACCACGCCGGAACAAGGTTGCGGCCTCGATGGCCTGTTGCGGGCCAAGGTGCAGATCAATCAGCTCAGCGGTATCGCCAATGGCATCGACGAAAGCTGGCACCCCGAGAGCGATCCGCACCTGCTGGCGGGTTTCAGCGCTGGTGACTGGGCGGGCAAACGAGCCAACGCCGAGTATGTCCAGCAATGGCTGGGCCTCGATGACGACGGGCCGCTGTTCGCCGTGGTATCGCGTCTGGTGCAGCAGAAAGGTATAGATCTGACCCTGGAGGTTGCTGAGCACATCGTCGCGCGTGGCGGCCGCATCGGCGTGATCGGCCAGGGCGAGCCGGCGCTGGAGGCCGCCATGGCGGAGCTGGGGCGACGCCATCCGGGGCGCATTGGCGTGCATATTGGTTTCGATGAAAGCGATGCCAGGCGCCTGTATGCCGGTAGCGACTTCCTGCTCATGCCTTCGCGCTTCGAACCCTGTGGCCTGAGCCAGATGTACGCCCAGCGCTACGCCTCGCTACCCATCGCCCGTTGCACGGGCGGTCTGGCCGACACCATCGAGGATGGCGTCAACGGTTTTCTTTTCGACGCGCCCAGGGCCGACGCCTATCGCCAGGCCATCGACCGCGCGCTGCAGGTCTTCGACCATCCCGATCTGCTGGAAGCCATGCGCTGCCAGGCCATGAGCGCCCCGCTCTACTGGCGCCAGTCGGTGCAACCCTATGACCGCCTTTTTCAACGTCTGCTGAGCCAGGCCAATGCCCACCGAGCGCTGCGTTGATGTACAGCCATGGAGCCCGGCCAATGGTCGATGGACGTGTGCGCTTCGCCCTCTGGGCCCCCAGCAGCAGCCAGGTGGAACTGGAGCTGCAAGGCGGTGGCTTGCATCCGATGCAGGCGCAGGAGGAAGGCTGGTTCGTTGCGCTGATCGAGTGCCCGGCCGACACCGCCTATCGCTACCGTATCGACGGCCAGTGGCCAGTGCCGGACCCGGCCTCGCGCCGCCAGCTCGAGAACGTACATGGCTTCAGCCAGGTCATCGATCACTCGGCCTATATCTGGCATCACCGCGACTGGAACGGTCGGCCCTGGCACGAGACGGTGCTGTACGAGCTGCACGTCGGCCTGTTCGGTGGTTTCCAGCAGGTCATCGAGCACCTGCCGCACCTGGCCGATCTGGGCGTCACCGCCTTGCAGCTGATGCCGCTCAATGCCTTTTCCGGGACGCGCAACTGGGGCTATGACGGCGTGCTGCCGTTTGCCCCAGCCAACGCCTACGGTACGCCCGATGAACTCAAGCAACTGATCGACAGCGCCCATGCCTATGGCCTGATGGTGTTCGTCGATGTGGTCTACAACCACTTCGGCCCGGACGGCAATTATCTGGGCGTGTACGCGCGGCAGTTCTTCCACGAAGAGCGCATCACGCCCTGGGGCGCAGCCATCGATTTCAGCCGCCCACAGGTGCGCGACTTCTTCTGCGAAAACGCGCTGATGTGGCTGCTGGACTATCGCGTCGATGGTTTGCGCCTCGACGCCGTGCACGCCATCGACGATGACGACTTTCTCAAGGAGCTGGCGGCGCGGGTGCGCTCGGCGCTGCCGCAACAACGCCAGGTGCACCTGGTGCTGGAGAACGAGCACAACGCCGCGCACCTGCTACGTGATGGCTTCGATGCGCAGTGGAACGACGACGGCCACAACACCCTGCATGCGCTGCTCACCTTCGAGAACGAAAGTTACTACGCCGATTACGCCCAGGCGCCGACGCGCAAGCTGGCCACCTGTCTGGAACAGGGTTTCGTCTATCAGGGCCAGGCCAATCGTCATGGCCAGCCGCGCGGCGAGCCCAGCGCTGATCTGCCGCCGCATGCCTTCGTGCTGTTTCTGCAGAACCATGACCAGGTGGGCAACCGCGCCTTTGGCGAGCGCCTGACGCTGCTCGCCGACGTCGACGCGCTGAAGGCCGCCACCGTACTTGTGCTGCTGTGCCCGATGGTGCCGCTGCTGTTCATGGGTGAGGAATGGGGTAGCAAGCGGCCGTTTCTGTTCTTCACCGATTACCACGACGAGCTGGCCAATGCCGTGCGCGAGGGCCGGCGCAACGAGTTCGCCGATTTTTCGCAATTCAACTCGCCGCACAGCCGCGAGGCCATCGCCGACCCCAATGCTGAGGCCAGCTTCCAGCGCTCGCAACCGGATCTGGCGCCGGCCCTGGAGCCCGAACAACGCGAGTGGCTGGCCTTCTATCGCGGCTTGTTGCAGGTGCGCCACAGCCGCCTGCTGCAGGGCTTGCAGGAGGCACGCAGCCTCGGTGCGCAAGTGCTGGGTGACGGCGCCGTACTGGCGCGCTGGCGACTGGGTAACGGCCCGGCGCTGAGTATCGCCATCAACCTGGGTACCAGCGTCGTGTCCCTGCCAGCAGAGGCCATGCACGGCGAACGCCTGTACACCCTGCGCATCGACGATGCCGACCTGCGTCAGGCGCAATTACCGCCGCGCAGTGCCCTGGTCACCCTGGAGCCCGCCCGATGAGTGATCAACTACTGGCCGAACTGGCGCAGGCCGCGGATCTGAGCGTCGACTGGGTCGATGCCTACGGCCAGCCGCAGCGCGTAACGGCAGAAGCGCAACGCAACCTATTGGAGGCGCTCGGTTATCCGGCGCAAAGCCCTGAACAAATACGCGAAAGCCTGACCTCGCTGGGGCACCGTCAGCATGTGCCGGAAGATTCCGCCCTGCTGCTTCAGGACCAGCACCAGCCACTGGCCCTGACCCTCTACCCGGCGGAGAGCCTTTATCGGCTTACCGATGAGCAGGGCAACATCAGCGAGGGCCGGCTTGACCACGACGGCCATTTGCCGGCGCAACAGCAGCCTGGCTACTACCAGCTGGAGATTCGCGATACCCAGCATGCGCTCGCCGTGGCCCCCTCCGCCTGCATGTCGGTGCAGGAGCTATGTGGCAAGCCGCGCATCTGGGGGCTGACTGCCCAGCTCTACGGCTTGCGCCGCACCGGCGACGGCGGCCTGGGCGATACCCTGGCGGTGGCGGATCTGGCCCGGCATGCCGCCAATCACGGCGCCGATGCCATCGGCCTGAGCCCGGTGCACGCCCAGTTCAGCGCTGATCTGCGCAGCTACGGCCCCTACTCGCCGTCCAGCCGGCTGTTTTTCAATACCCTGTACGCCGCTCCCGTCACCCTGCTCGGCGAGGGCCGCGTCAAGCGCGCCATTCAGGCCGCCGGGCTGCACAGCGAGATGACCCGGCTGGAGTCGCTGGAGCTGATCGACTGGCCAGCCGTGGCCGCTACTCGGCAGCGCCTGATGCGCCAGTTGTACGCGGATTTCTGCAATGACTCCGGCCAGCTGCAGGAGCGTTTCGACGCCTTTCGCACCGCTGGGGGTGATGCGCTGCAACAGCATTGCTGCTTCGAGGCCATCCATGCACAGCGCCTGCGCGAAGGGGCCAGCGGCGACTGGCGCACCTGGCCGGAGGTCCTGCGCAGCCCGAATCAGGGCGCCGTAACCCGTTTCGCCATCGAACATGTCGATGAACTGCGCTTTCACGCCTTCTGCCAATGGCTGATCGCCCATGGTCTGGAAACGGCGCAGGCCACTGCCAGCGGCGCCGGCATGGGCATCGGCCTGATCGCCGATCTGGCGGTGGGCGCCGATTGCGCCGGCAGTCAGGCCTGGTCGCGCCAGGACGAACTGCTACCACGGGTCACCGTCGGTGCGCCGCCGGATGTGCTCAATCGTCAGGGGCAGAGCTGGGGCGTGGCCGCCTTCTCACCGCAGGGCCTGCGTCAGCACGGCTTTCGCGCCTATATCGAGATGCTCCAGGCCAACCTGGCGCATGCCGGCGGCATTCGCATCGACCATGTGATGGGCCTGCAGCGCCTGTGGGTGATCCCACAGGGCGCGGAGTCGCAACACGGCGCCTACCTGCGCTACCCGCTTGATGATCTGCTGCGCCTGTTGGCTCTGGAGTCGCATCGCCATCGTGCCCTGGTGATCGGCGAAGACCTCGGCACTGTGCCCGAGGGCCTGCGCGACAAGCTCGCCGCACGCAATATCCTCGGTACCCGCGTGTTGCTGTTCGAGCAGGATGACCTCGGTTTCGTGCCGGCCGAGCGCTGGCCCGGCAATGCCCTGGCGACCACCACCACCCATGACCTGCCGACGATCAAGGGCTGGCTCGCCGGCCGCGATCTGGAATGGCGAGTGCGCGCCGGTCAGCGCGACGCCGAGCTGCTGGAGGGCGATCACGCCGAGCGTGCCGGAGAGCGCGTGGCGCTGCGCCAACTGCTGGAACGCCAAGGCATGGTGAGCGGCGGTGATGACGATGCCTGCCTGCAAGCCTGCATCGAACACGTCGGTCGTACCCCGGCGCCACTGGCGCTGCTGCCACTGGAGGACGCCTGCGGCCTGGAGCAGCAGCCCAACCTGCCAGGCCCTGGCGATATTCACCCGAACTGGCGACGGCGCTACCCGCTGGCGGTCAGCGAACTGCTGGAGCAACCCGCCACCAGCGAGCGCCTGACTACCCTCGACGGCGCACGCCAGGAGGCTGGCCATGACTGAGTTGCGCGCCACGCTGCGTCTGCAGCTGCACAAGGACTTCACCCTGCGCGACGCGGCAGCCCAGGTGCCCTACCTGGCGCAGCTGGGTATCAGCCACCTGTACGCCTCGCCGATTCTCACCGCCCGCCCCGGCTCGCAACATGGCTACGACGTGATCGATCCGAGCAGGATCAACCCCGAGCTGGGCGGCGAAGAAGCCCTGGTGCGACTGGTGAACATCCTGCGCGCCCATGACATGGGGCTGATTCTGGATATCGTACCCAACCACATGGCCGTAGGCGGCGACGGCAATCCCTGGTGGTTGGACGTACTGGAATGGGGGCAAGACAGCCCTTATGCAGACTTCTTCGACATCCAGTGGCAATCTCACGATCCCTTGCTCAGCGGCCAGCTGCTGGTGCCCTTCCTGCGCAGCGACTACGGCGAGGCGCTGCGTGACGGCACGCTGGAATTGGTGTTCGATGGCGAGCGCGGACGCTTTCACGCCCAGCACTTCGAACACCGCCTGCCGCTGACGCCATCCAGCTATGCCAGCATCCTGCGCAGCAGTGACGATGCCGCGCTGCGCGAACTGGGCCAGCGCTTCGCCCGCCTGGGCAGCGCTGGTGACAGCCGTTCACAAGCCGAGCAGCTGTGCGCCGAACTGGCCGCGCAGGCGCACAAGGTGCGTCCCCTGCTGGCCAGCTTTCAAGGCAGTGACGAAGCGGCGCAAAAGCGCCTGCATGCGCTGCTCGAACGCCAGCATTACCGCGTGGCCAGTTGGCGTACCGCAGCGGATGACATCAACTGGCGGCGCTTTTTCGATATCAACGAACTGGGGGCGCTGCGCGTCGAGCACAGCCAGGTGTTCGAGCAGACCCACGCCAAGGTCTTCGAGCTGATCGAGCGTGGCCTGATCGATGGCCTGCGCATCGACCATATCGACGGTCTGGCCAACCCGCGCGCCTATTGCAGCCGCCTGCGACGACGCATCCGGCAACTGCGTGGCGACGCGCCCTTCCCCATCTTCGTGGAGAAGATCCTCGGCGCTGGCGAACAGCTGCCGCAGGAGTGGCCGGTGGACGGCAGTACCGGCTACGAGTTCATGAACCAGGTGTCGCTGCTGCAACACGATCCACACGGTGAGCTGCCGCTCAGCGAACTGTGGCAAGCGCTCAGCGGCCGGCCGACGGCCTTCGAGGACGAGATTCAGCAGGCGCGCCGCCTGGTGCTGGAAGGCTCGCTGGCCGGTGATCTGGAAGAAGTTGCCCAGCGCCTGCTGCACGTCGCCCGCCATGACATCGCCACGCGCGACCTGACCCTTGGCGCGATCCGCCGGGCGCTGCGCGAGCTGATCGTGCACTTTCCGGTGTACCGCACCTATGCCCAGGCCTGTGGTCGCTCGCAGCAGGATCGGCGCTTCTTCCAGCAGGCGCTTGACGGCGCGCGGCAGACCCTGGCCGAGGCTGACTGGCCCCTGCTGCCGCATCTTGACGACTGGCTCGGCGGCGCCTTCCTGCGTGCATTGCCGCCCGGCCGTGCGCGGCGTCTGCGTGTCCAGGCGCTGACGCGCTTCCAGCAGCTGACCTCACCAGTGGCCGCCAAGGCCGTGGAAGACACCGCGTTGTATCGCGCCGGCGTGCTGCTGTCGCGCTATGACGTGGGCTTCGATGCCGAGCACTTCAGCGCCAGCGTCGAACGTTTCCATCAGGCCTGCGCCGAGCGTGCGAACCACCACCCGCTCAATCTGCTGGCCACCGCCACCCATGACCACAAGCGTGGCGAAGACTGCCGCGCGCGTCTGGCAGTGCTCAGCGAACGCGCCGCCTGGTACGCCGAGCGTGTCCGGCATTGGCAGCACCTCGCTCAACCGCTGCGCAGTCGTCAACTGCAACAGGCGCCGGACGCTGGTGAAGAGGCGATTCTCTATCAGGCGCTGATCGGCAGCTGGCCGCTGGGGCTGCAGGCGGACGATGATGTCGGTCTGGATGCCTACCTGCAACGCCTGCTCGGCTGGCAGCGCAAAGCGCTGCGCGAGGCCAAGTTCAACAGCGCCTGGAGTGCGCCGAACGACGATCACGAAAGCGCCTGCGCGGACTTCCTCAGGCGCCTGCTAGTCGAGCCCGATGGCCTGGCGCTGCGGCGCGAACTGGCCAGCACGGTGACCACCATCGCGCCGGCTGGCGCCCTGAACGGCCTGACGCAATGCCTGCTGCGCATGACCACCCCCGGCGTGCCCGATCTGTACCAGGGCTGCGAGTTCTGGGATTTCAGCCTGGTCGACCCGGATAACCGTCGCCCGGTGGACTTCGCCGCGCGACAGGCCGCATTACAGGCCGGGGACGTGCCAGCGGCGATGCTGGCCAGCTGGCAGGACGGGCGCATCAAACAATGGCTGATCCAGCAGGTCCTGGCGATTCGTGCGGCGCATCCCTCGCTGTTCAGCCAGGGCAGTTACCAGCCCCTGGCGGTCACGGGCAGACACGCCGCCCAGGTGCTCGCCTTTCTGCGTAGTCACGGTGACGAGCACCTGCTGGTGATCGTGCCGCGCCTGACCGCCGGCCTGCTCGCAGAACACGACCGGCCCCATGTACCCGCACAGCGCTGGGGCGATACCACCGTGGTGCTGCCGGTCGGACTGAACGACGGACATGTCACCGGCCTGCTCACCCACTGCCAGGTCCCAACGCACGAGGGCGTGCCACTTGCCGACGCGCTGGCCGAGTTGCCGGTCAACCTGCTTCGCCTTACCCCTTGATCACAGGAGTCACGCCATGAATATCGATGAGCAGCGCATACGCGAGTTTGCCTTTCAGATCTGGGAGTCCGAAGGCCGCCCCCATGGCCAGCACGAGCGCCACTGGAAGATGGCCAGCAAGCTGGCCGAAGCCGAGGCGCAAGCCCAAACCACAGCCAAGCCGAGACGCATCAGCAAACCCAAGACAGTGCCGCTGAGCGAAGCCGAGCAGCCGGCATTGCTGAAGAAGCCCCGTGCCCCGCGCACGCCCAAGACGCCGAAAGCCTGAGGTCACCATCATGCGCAAACAACAGCGCTCACGCGTTACCGAAGGCACGCCGTTTCCGCTGGGCGCCAGTTGGGATGGGCTCGGGGTCAATTTCGCCCTGTTCTCGGCGCACGCCACGCGGGTCGAACTGTGCCTGTTCGACGAGCGTGGCGAAACGGAAATCGAACGCATCGAACTGCCGGAATACACCGACGAGATCTGGCACGGCTACCTGCCGGACGCCCGTCCTGGCCAGGTCTACGGCTACCGTGTGTACGGTCCCTATGAGCCCAAAGCCGGGCACCGCTTCAACCCCAACAAGCTGCTGATCGACCCCTACGCCAAGCAACTGGTGGGCAAGCTGCAGTGGTCGGAGGCGCTGTTCGGCTACACCATCGGCGACCCGGCCGGCGACCTGAGCTTCGATGAGCGTGACAGCGCGCCGTTCGTGCCCAAGTGCAAGGTCATCGACCCCGCCTTCACCTGGGGCGAACAACCCAGCCTGCGCACGCCCTGGGATCGCACGGTGATCTACGAAACGCATCTGCGCGGCATCAGCATGCGTCATCCGGCGGTGCCCGAGCGCCAGCGCGGCACCTGCGCCGGGCTGACCAACCCAGAGCTGCTGCGGCATATCCGCGAGCTGGGCGTCTCCAGCGTCGAGTTGCTGCCGGTGCATGCCTTCGTCAACGACCAGCATCTGCTGGAAAAGGGTATGAACAACTACTGGGGTTACAACAGCATCGGCTTCTTCGCCCCGCACCCGGCGTACCTCGCCAGCGGTCGCATCAGCGAATTCAAGGAAATGGTTGCGCACCTGCACAAAGCCGGTCTGGAGCTGATTCTCGATGTGGTCTACAACCACACCGCCGAGGGCAACGAGCGCGGCCCGACGCTGTCCATGCGCGGCATCGACAACGCCAGCTACTACCGTCTGCTGCCGGACGAACGCCGCTACTACATCAACGACTCCGGTACCGGCAATACGCTGGATCTGAGCCACCCCTGCGTACTGCAGATGGTCACCGACTCGTTGCGCTACTGGGCAACCGAGATGCGCGTGGATGGTTTTCGCTTCGACCTGGCGACCATTCTCGGGCGCTATGTCGATGGCTTCAACGAGCGTCACAGCTTTCTCGTCGCCTGCCGTCAGGACCCGGTGCTGAGCAAGGTCAAGCTGATCGCCGAGCCCTGGGACTGCGGCCCCGGCGGCTATCAGGTCGGTGGCTTTCCGCCGGGCTGGGCCGAATGGAACGACAAGTTTCGCGACAACGTGCGCGCCTACTGGAAGGGCGATCGCGGCGAGCTCGGCGAACTGGCAAGACGCTTGACCGCATCAGGCGATCTGTACAACCAGCGTGGGCGCCGGCCCTTCGCCTCGGTCAACTTCATCACCGCGCATGACGGCTTCACCCTGCGCGATGTGGTGTCCTACGACCACAAGCACAACGAGGCCAACGACGAGAACAACCAGGACGGCACCGACCGCAACCTCTCCTGGAACCACGGCTGCGAGGGTGCCACCGACGACCCGTCGATCCGCCGCCTGCGCGTGCAGCAGATGCGCAATATGCTGGCCACCCTGCTGTTCGCTCAGGGCACACCGATGCTGGTGGCCGGCGACGAGTTCGGCCGCACCCAGCACGGCAACAACAACGCCTACTGCCAGGACAACGAGCTGAGCTGGGTGGACTGGACGCTCGACGACGAAGGCCGCGAGCTGCTCGCCTTCTCTCAACACCTGATCGCCCTGCGCCGGAGCTACCCGATCCTGCGCCGCCAGCGCTTTCTGGTCGGGCATTACAACGAGGAGCTGGACGTCAAGGACGTCACCTGGCTGGCCCCGGACGGCAGCGATATGACCGAGGAGCACTGGCACGACGAGGAAGCGCGCTGCATGGGCATGCTCATGGACGGCCGCGCGCAACCTTCGGGTGTCAAACGCAGCGGTGCCGATGCCACCCTGCTCCTGCTGCTCAATGCCGATCACCAGCCGTGCGAGTTCCAGCTGCCCGAAGTACGCGGCGGGCGCCAGTGGCTGTGCCTGGTCGATACGCATACCGCGCAGACAGTGCCAAGGCCCGTGCAGCAGGACGCCGTGGAGCTGCACGGGCGCTCGCTGCAGTTGTTGGAGTTACTGCGCTAAAGGCCGCCGCGAAAAAAAGCCTGAACCCTGCTTCCGTCTGCCAACTCGAAAAATACAGATGCTGGGACAACCCATGACGCCGCTCGAGCGTAACGCCGGCTTTCGGCGCGCGTGGTGCTTCGCGTCAGTCCCCAGCAAACAATCACCTACGCCGGCCAGCTGGCCGGCCTCGGGAGAGATTCATGAAAGCAGTGGTTTTCCATGACATTGGCGATATCCGCCTGGACGACGTAGCGGAACCCGAGGTGCAGGCCAGTACCGATGCGGTCATCCGCATTACCGCCTCGGCCATCTGCGGCACCGACCTGCATTTCGTGCGCGGCACCGTGGGTGGCATGCGCAAAGGCACCATCCTCGGTCATGAGGCGGTAGGTATCGTCGAGGCGCTGGGCAGCGATGTGCGCAACCTCAACATCGGTGATCGCGTCGTGGTGCCCTCCACCATCGCCTGTGGCAACTGCAGCTATTGCCGCGCCGGTTACTACGCCCAGTGCGACGAGGCCAACCCCAACGGCAAGCAGGCCGGCACCTCCTTTTACGGCGGGCCGGAAATCACCGGGGCCTTCCATGGCCTGCAGGCGGAGATGGCGCGTATCCCCTTCGCCAATATCGGCCTGGTGAAACTGCCCAGCGAGATCAGCGACGATCAGGCCATCCTGCTCTCCGATATCTTCCCCACCGGTTATTTCGGCGCGAAGCTGGCCGAAGTCGGCAGCGGTGATACCGTCGCCGTTTTCGGCGCCGGGCCGGTCGGCCAGTTCGCCATCGCCAGCGCCAAGCTGCTGGGTGCCGCGCGTGTATTCGCCATCGACCACCTCGACGACCGTCTGGACATGGCACGCCGTCAAGGCGCCGAGGTCATCAACTTCGACCGTGAAGACCCGGTCGACACCCTGCGCCGACTGACCAACGGCATCGGCGTGGACCGCGCCATCGATGCCGTGGGCGTCGATGCGCAGTGCCCTGCTCATGGCCACTCGCCACGCCAGCCCGAAGGCCAAGAGTGGCAACCGGGCGACGCCCCCGAGCAGGCCTTACAGTGGGCCGTCGACGCCCTGGCCAAGGCAGGCACGCTGGGCATCATCGGCGTTTATCCGCACCAGGCGCGCGAGTTTCCCATCGGCCAGGCGATGAACAAGAACCTCAGCGTCAACATGGGCAACTGCAACCATCGTCGCTACATCCCGCAACTGATCGAGATGGTCCAGGCCGGGCGCATCGACCCGGCGAAGATACTCACCCAGGTCAAGCCCATGAGTGACGTCATCGAAGCCTTCAAGGCCTTCGACCGGCGTGACAGCGGCTGGATCAAGGTGCAGTTGCAGCCGGCGAAGAACGACGCCAGCCACGGCAGCGAGGAGCAGGTGCACGGCGGTGCCATTCTCGACCGCGCCATCGCCGAGGCCGATCCGCTCGGTGAGTCGCGCTCGAAAAAGCCCGGCAGCCTGTGAGCGAGCGTGGCCGAGCATGAACAACACCATCGCCAAACCGGAGGTGATCATCGACCGCGTGACGCCGGTCAAGCGCCTGCGCGTGCTGACGATCAACACGCACAAGGGCTTCACCGCTCTCAACCGTCGCTTCATCCTGCCGGAGCTGCGTAGCGCCGTGCAGGCTACCGGGTCGGACTTGGTATTCCTGCAGGAGGTGCTCGGCAACCATGCCCTGCACGCCAAGCGTTTCCATGACTGGCCCAGCGTGCCGCAGTACGAATTTCTCGCCGACAGCATGTGGCCGCAGTTCGCCTACGGGCGCAACGCCGTGTACCCGGCTGGTGATCACGGCAACGCCCTGCTCTCGCGCTTTCCCATCCTCGAGTATCACAACCTCGACGTGACGGTCAGCGGCACCGAGCAGCGCGGCCTGCTGCATTGTCGCCTCGATGTACCCGGGCAGGACGCCGTGCATGCAGTGTGCGTGCACCTGGGTTTGCGTGAGGCGCATCGTCGTCAGCAGATGGGCTTGTTGCTGGATTTGCTGGCGACCTTCGAACCCGGTGCGCCGGTAATCGTCGCCGGCGATTTCAACGACTGGCGTCTACGCGCAGACGATCTGTTGGCGCCGCATGGCCTGCGCGAGGCGTTCGAGCATCGCCACGGCAAGCCCGCGCGCAGTTTTCCAGCGCGCATGCCGCTGCTGCGCCTGGATCGCATCTACACCCGCAATGCCACGGCACACGAGCCGCAGGTGTTGTCCACCCGGCCCTGGTCGCACCTCTCCGACCACGCGCCACTCGCTGCGGAGATTCACCTGTGAGCGGCATATGGCGGGACGGCAACCAGCTGCGCCTGCTGATCAATGGCGAAGACTATTACCCGCGGGTGTTCGAATGCATTCGCGCGGCGCGCATCGAAGTGCTGCTGGAAACCTTCATCATTCGTGAGGACAAGGTCGGCCTCGAACTACAACAGGTGCTGATCGAGGCCGCGCGGCGTGGCGTGCGCGTGGTCATCGCCGTGGACGGCTACGGCACCGCCGACCTGCAGCATGAGTACGTCGCAGCGCTGACCCGCGAGGGGGTAAAGATCCATGTCTTCGATCCCAGCCCACGGCGCTTTGGCATGCGTACCAACCTGTTCCGCCGCCTTCATCGCAAGCTGGTGGTGATCGACGGCCAGTGCGCCTTTGTCGGCGGCATCAACTATTCGGCCGATCACCTCGGCGACTTCGGCGAGATGGCCAAGCAGGACTATGCCGTCGAGGTGAGCGGCCCGATCGTCAGCGACCTGCACGTGGCCATGCTGCGCCTGCTACGCCCGGCGTTCAGCGAGCCGAGCCCGGCGCAGCCCTCCAGAGAGCCGGTGGGCGATGCGCGGGTGATGCTGCTGGAGCGCGATAACGAGCGCCACACCACCGATATCGAAGACGAACACCTGCGCGCCTTCGAATCGGCGCGCAAGCACCTGGTGATCGCCAACGCCTATTTCTTCCCCGGCTACCGTGTGCTGCGCGCCTTGCGCAACGCGGCGGAACGCGGCGTGCAGGTGACCCTGATCCTGCAGGGCCAACCGGACATGCGCTGGGTCCAGGCCTTTTCTCGCCTGCTCTACAACTACCTGCTACGCCACGGTGTGGTGATCTACGAATACTGCCAGCGCCCGCTGCACGGCAAGGTGGCGTTGGTGGATGACGAATGGTCCACGGTCGGTTCGAGCAACCTCGACCCACTGAGCCTGGCATTGAATCTGGAGGCCAATCTGGTGATCCGTGACCGGACCTTCAACCACTACCTGCATGAGCACTTGCTCGCGCTTTCTAGCGAACACTGCAAGCGCATCGAACTGGAGCGGGTGATACGCGGCTACTGGTGGCGCGCACCGCTGGTGTTCCTGTGCTTTCACTTTCTGCGCCGCTTCCCGGCCATCGCCGGCTGGCTGCCGGCGCACCGCAAGAACCTGAAGCCGCTGGAGCCAATCGACAAGGCCCGCGGTTACGAAGAGGAAAAGACTGGATGAATGTCGCTCCCAACAACCCCTGGATGCGCTGGGGCAAACGCGCACTCACCCTGTTCTTTCTCCTGGCCGTACCAGCTCTGCTGTACATGCTGGCGCGCAATCTGGACTGGGGCGAAGTACGCCAGGCGCTCAGCGATTACAGCGCACAGACCCTGCTGGTGGGCGCGCTGATCGCCTGCGCCAGCTATCTGGTATTTGGCTGCTACGACCTGCTGGGCCGCCATTACAGTCGCCACCACTTGCCGGCACGCCAGGTCCTGCCGGTGGCGATGGTCTGCTACGCCTTCAACCTCAACTTCACCACCTGGATCGGCGGTGTGGCCATGCGCTACCGCCTGTACATGCGCCTGGGCCTTAGCGCCTCGACGGTAACGCGCATCCTCAGCCTCAGCCTGCTGACCAACTGGACCGGCTACATGGCGCTGGCTGGGGTGATCTTCTCCCTGCGCCTGGTACAGCTGCCCGACAACTGGGGGCTGGGCATGACCGGGCTGCAGCTGCTGGGCTTTGCCCTGTTGGGTGTGGTCAGCGCCTATGTCGGTATCTGCGCCTTTTCCCGTCAGCGCGTATGGCACCTGCGCGAGCGTTCGATCACCCTGCCTTCGTTGCGCATGGCGGTGATGCAGATAGTCCTGGCCGCGAGCAACTGGTCGCTGATGGCTGCCCTGATCTACTGGCTATTGCCGGAAGGAGCCGCCTACACCTCGGTGCTCGGGGTGCTGCTGATCAGCTGCATGGCGGCGGTGGTGGCGCACATACCCGCCGGGCTGGGGGTGCTCGAGGCGGTGTTTCTCGCCCTGCTGCAGCATCAATACAGCCAGGCCAGTCTGATCGCCGCCCTGCTCGCCTATCGCGTGCTCTATTACCTGCTGCCGCTGCTGCTGGCCAGCGCTACCTACCTGGTGCTGGAAAAGCGTGCGAAAACGCTGCGCAAGCGTGGCGAACAAGGTGTCGAGACCCAGCCCGGCTAACCAGGCCAAACTACGTACTGACGCGGGGTGCGCCGTGCGCACCGGCTGCACAAGGCATCGGGGCCGGTGCACGGCAACCACCCGGCGGATGGCGGGAACTCACGAGCGCGTTACACAGGTCTATCTCACATCATTCAGCAAAACCGGAGGCATACCATGGCCAAGCCACTGCATCTGATCAGCTACATCCTGCACAACCAGCCGCACAGCGTCGAAGTCGAGTCGGACCGCGAACAGCTCACGCCCCACCAGGCGCGCTTCTATCTCAGCGCCCTGCACACCTTCGAGTGGCCCAACGAGTTCACCGACGTGCAGGTCACGCGCATCCTGCATCCGAAGAAAGGCGGCAGTACGCCGGCACACCGCGTACAGCGCTGAAACCCTAGTCCCCTTCGCACGGCGGCAGCGGCACCTGCCAGATATCCCGGGCGTACTCGGCGATGGTGCGATCGGATGAGAACCAGCCCATCCGTGCGGTATTCAGTACCGCCGATCGCCACCACTGCTCAGGCCGCTGCCAGCGTTGATCGACCTGGCGCTGCGCCTTCCAATAGGCATCGAAATCGGCGCAGACCATGAAATGGTCCTCGTACAGCAGCGAATCCACCAGGCCCACGTAGCGCGCTGGATCGTCCGGCGAGAACACCCCACCGCGAATGGCGCCGAGCGCGGCCTCCAGACGTTCCGAATCCGCCACCACATCGCTCATCTCCAGGCCCAGGCGCCGCCGGGCGGCAACCTGCTGGGCAGTCATGCCGAAGATGAACATGTGGTCTTCGCCGACCCGCTCGCACATCTCCACGTTGGCCCCGTCCAGCGTGCCGATGGTCAACGCGCCATTGAGGGCGAACTTCATATTGCTGGTGCCGGAAGCTTCCAGCCCAGCGGTGGAGATCTGCTCGGAAAGGTCGGCGGCAGGAATGATGGTTTCGGCCAGGCTGACGTTGTAGTTGGGGATGAATACCACCTTGAGCAGCCCGCGTACGGTCGGATCACCATTGATGGTGCGGCTGATGTCGTTGGCCAGTTTGATGATCAGCTTGGCCTGGCGATAACTGGCCGCCGCCTTGCCGGCGAAGATTTTCACCCGCGGTACCCAGTCGGTGGTCGGGTCGTTGCGGATGGCCTGGTACAGCGCCACGGTATGCAGCAGGTTGAGCAACTGACGCTTGTATTCATGGATGCGTTTGACGTGCACATCGAAGATGGCCGTGGTGTCGAGACTGATCCCCAGCACGTGCCTGACTCGCTCGGCCAGCAGTTCCTTGTTGCGCTGGCGGCAGAGCGCATATTCGTCGCGGAAATCCTGGCGCTCGGCGAAGGCTTCGAGCGCCTGCAGATGATCCTCGGGGCGATGCAGAACCTGCTCACCGAGAGCGTCGACCAGCAGATGCGTCAGCCCCGGATTGACCTGAAACAGCCAGCGGCGGAAGGTCACGCCATTGGTCTTGTTGTTCACCCGGTCCGGGTACAGCCGGTGCAGATCACGAAACACCGTGTCGCGCATCAGTCGCGTATGCAGCGCGGAAACGCCGTTGATGCTGTGCGCGCCGAGAAACGCCAGGTTGCCCATGCGCACGCGGCGGCCGTGGTCTTCCTCGATCAGCGACACCGCGCGCAACAGGCGAAAGTCGTGGATGTCTTTGGCACGCAGCGCATCGATATGCTCGGCGTTGATCAGGTAGATGATCTGCAAATGCCGCGGCAGCAGACGTTCCATCAGCGCTACCGGCCAGGACTCCAGCGCTTCCGGCAGCAGCGTGTGGTTGGTGTAGGAGGTGGTGGCGACCGTCAGTTGCCAGGCTTGCGCCCAGGGCAGGCGATGCTCGTCCACCAGCAGGCGCATCAGCTCGACCACAGCGATGGCCGGGTGAGTGTCGTTGAGCTGGATCGCCACCTGCTGCGGCAGGCACTGCAGACCGTCATGCAGACGCAGATGACGCTCGAGCAGATCCTGTAGCGACGCGGAGACCAGAAAATACTCCTGGCGCAGACGCAGCTCCTGGCCGGCCTCGGTATCGTCGGCGGGATAGAGCACGCGTGAGATGCTTTCGGCACGCACCTCGCCGGCCACTGCGCCGAAGTGATCGCCGGCATTGAAGCGGTCCAGCTGCAGGTTTTCCTCGGCGCGTGCACGCCACAGCCGCAGCGTATTGACCGAGGCGCCGCGCCACCCCACCACCGGTGTGTCATAGGCGATGGCACGTACCCTCTCCTGCGGATGCCAGTGCTGGCGCGTGCCGCCTGTGCCGTCGTCCAGGGTTTCCACACCACCGCCGAAGCCTATGCGATACGCCACCTCAGGCCGCTCGAACTCCCAGGGGTTGCCGAAATCCAGCCAGGTTTCGGTCTGTTCGGCCTGCCAGCCGTCGACGATTGCCTGGCGGAACAGGCCATGCTCATAGCGGATGCCGTAACCATGAGCGGCCAGGCGCAGGGTCGCCATGCTCTCCATGAAACAGGCGGCCAGACGCCCTAGCCCGCCATTGCCAAGGGCTGCATCGGGTTCGACCTCACGGATGCGTTCGAGCTCGACACCGAGTTCGGCCATGGCCTGGCGCGCCACATCGAGCAAGCCAAGGTTGCTCAGGTTATCCACCAGCAAACGGCCGATCAGAAATTCCAGGGACAGGTAATAGACACGTTTGGCGCCCTGACGCTCGACCTGGGCGGATGACTCTTCCCAGCGGTCGATCATATGGTCGCGCGTGGCCAGCGCCAGCGCCTCGAACCAGTCGTGATCGAAGGCGGTACTCGGGTCCTTGCCCACGGCGTAGCGCAGCTTGGCCAGGATGGCCGCCTTGAACTGGGCTACGGCACTCTCGGCCTCGCTGTGCGATTCGCTCATATCGATCCCCTCACGCGCGCGTCGATTGCAGCCGAAACGATGGGTTCGGCTTTTTCTTTGGGGCCTTCGCAACGGCGATGAGTTCAGGGTTTTTCTGCCCTTTGCCCCCTCTGATCAAAAAGCCTGAACTTCGACTTGGCGGCTCCCCTCACAACTTAAGAACGCCATTGTCGAGGAGAAAATCATGCGAGCCATCATTCCCGGCCTTCTGGTCGGCGCGCTGGCAGCCGGCGACGCACTGGCGGAAGCCTGCTACGTCAGCGCCCGGACTTCCAGCGATGCCATTGCCGAGGTCGCACAGGAGTTCTGCTACGAATTCACCGGCATGGACGAGGGCGCCATCGACTGGTCGTGCAATAACGAGGCCGATGACATGCTCAACACCGATCAACGCAAGGTAGCCAGTTGCGCCGAGGCCAAGCTGGGCACATGCGAAGCCGCACTGACCCAGGAAACCCTGGCCAACTACCGCTCCGGCGATGATGACCGGGGCGAGCCGCGCCCGTCCGTGCCCAACGAGGCCAAGGTGGTCACTCACTATTACCAGGCGGGCGACCTCAAGCAGGTACGCATCGACTGTGAAAGTGCCGGCGGCACCTGGCGGGATCGATGATGGGCGCTTACCAAGGCCTGCTTCTGCTACCTGGCACCGCTCAGCACATGGCCCATGAGCGCATGGTCCAACGCCAGCTCGGCGAAAAACTCGCCGACCTGCTCGGTTGCCCCTTCCTCGGCCCTTGTCAGCCGGGCACGCAGATCCGCGGACGCCACTACTACCTGCCTGAAGACACCGTGGTCGGCGATGTCGGCTCGCTGGGCATCGACGGGCCGGACGATTTCTTTGGCGGCCAGGTCGAGCATGCCTTTCTGGCCACCAAGGCCATCAGTCACCCTGCCCTCGACGCACCGCGCCACTTGCCTGTGGGTTGGTCCGAGCGTTTCTCCCGGCAGGTCGAAAGCGTCACCTTGCGGGGCTTCAGCGTCTTTGATCTGGAGGACGCTACCGAAGCCGGTAAACGCCTGTTGCGCGACGGGCCGATTCGCCTGAAGCCGGTTGCTGGCACTGGCGGCCGAGGCCAGCAGGTGGTGCGCTCCCATTCTGAGCTGGAAAGCGCGCTGGCGGCGCTCGATGAACAATGTGTGCGGCAGCAGGGCCTGGTGCTGGAGGAAGACCTTCAGCAGCCTGCTACCTACAGCGTCGGCCAGATTCGAGTGGCAGGCGTCACTCTCAGTTACCACGGTACCCAGCAACTGACTGACGACGGTCACGGCAATCAGGTCTACGGCGGCTCGCGCCTGACGCTGGTGCGCGGCGACTACCTGGTCTTGATGACCCTCGATCTGCCGCGCGCCGTGCGCCTGGCCGTGCAGCAGGCGCGCATCTTCGAACTGGCGGCGCTGGAGGTCTATCCCTCCATCCAGGCATCACGGCGCAATTACGACGTGGCACAAGGGCTGAACGCGCGAGGCCAGTCGCGCAGTGGCGTACTCGAGCAATCCTGGCGCGTCGGCGGAGCCAGCGCGGCGGAAATCTTCGCCCTGGAAGCGTTCATCAAGGACCCGCAGCTGCAAACGCTGCAGGCTTCGACCCATGAGTTATATCAGGATGTACCGCCGCCGCCAGGCTCCATTTGCCTGTATCAAGGTCAGCACAGTGAGGACGGCCCGCTGGCCAAATACGTCAAGGTCGGGCCGCTATGAGTGCGAGCAGCCAGAGCCTGGACATTCTGGTGGGTGACCAGCATATCGCCGGCACCCTGCTGACCCCACCGAACAAGGTCCCCGGCGTGCTTTTCGTGCACGGTTGGGGCGGCAGCCAGCAACGCGACCTGGCCCGCGCCCGTGGTATCGCCGGGCTGGGCTGCGTGTGCCTGACCTTCGACCTGCGCGGGCACGAACGCAACGTCGAGGCGCAGGAGCGCGTATCGCGCGAAGACAACCTGGCCGACATCCTCGCCGCCTACGACCTGCTGGCCGCGCACGAGGCGGTCGACCCCGAATGCATCGCGGTGATCGGTACCAGCTATGGCGGCTACCTGGCCACCCTGCTCAGCGTGCGGCGCCCGGTGCGCTGGCTGGCCCTGCGCGTGCCGGCGCTGTACTGGGACGAACAATGGCAGTTGCCCAAGCGCCAACTCGACGTTGCTCGGCTGGCCGAGTACCGCCGCACGCCGCTGCGCGCGCAGGACAATCTGGCGCTCGGCGCCTGCTCCGAGTTTCGCGGCGACGTGCTGCTGGTGGAGTCCGAGCATGACGACTTCGTCCCGCACACCACGCTGATGAGCTACCGCAATGCCTTCGACAAGGCCCATTCACTGAGCCATCGCACCATGGCCGGTGCCGACCACGGGCTCAGCGAGGACCGCCACCAGCAAGCCTATACGCGCATCCTGATCGATTGGGTCAGCGAGATGGTGGTTGGCGCACGGATAGGCGACTACCCGCACCACCTTGTGCGTTATTCCTGAATCGCTGCACCTCGATGCTGCGGTTCGCCCTGGGCATCTGCCCACCTAACCTGCAACAGGAGATCGACGATGAAAATCAGCAAGCTTATGACCCGCAACGTCCGCACCCTGGAGCCAGAGCGCAGCATTCGTGAGGCCGCCACGCTGATGGCCGATATCGACAGCGGTGCGCTGCTGATCAACGAAGGTGACCGCCTGATCGGCATGATCACCGACCGCGACATTGCCGTACGTGCCGTGGCTGCGGGCCTGGACGGCAACACGCCGGTACGTCAGGTGATGAGCAGCAACGTGCGTTATTGCTTCGACGACGAGGACGTCGAGCATGTGGCCGCTAACATGGCCGATATCCAGGTACGCCGGCTGCCCGTGCTCAACCGCGAGAAGCGCCTGGTGGGTGTGGTTTCGCTGGGCAATATCGCCTCCGGCCACAGCCGGATGGCCAACGACACCGTGCTGCGCGGCGTGACCTCTGCGCACTGACCCCACCCTTTGTGGGAGGGGCTTTAGCCGCGATTGCCGTTAAAGCCCCTCCCACCACGAGTCCGGCGCCTTGTTGGCCGGAAGCAGAATCATCACGCCAAGGCACACCTCGCCCTTTGTGGGAGGCGCTTCAGCGGCGACGCTTATTGCGCCGGTCGCAGAATCAGCGCACCCAGAGGAGGCAACTGCAAATTCAGCGAATCGGATTGGCCGTGAGCGGTCATCTGCTCGCTGTGCAGCTCACCCTCACTGCCTGCGCCCGAGCCGCTCCAGCAACGGTCATCGGTATTGAGCAGCACCTGCCAGCGGCCCGCGTGCGGCACGCCGATGCGGTAGCCGTCGAGCACCTGCGGGGTGAAATTGTGCACCACCAGCAACGGCGCACTGCCCTCGCCGCCCTTGCGCAGCCAGGCGAATACGCTGTTGCGCGCGTCATCGCCTACCAGCCACTGAAAACCGCTGTCCTGGTCGTCGAGGCGGTGCAACGCCGGCTCTTCGCGGTACAGACGATTCAGCTCGCGTACCAGCGCCTGGGCAGCGGCATGCTCGGGGTACTGCAGCAGGTACCAGTCCAGTTGCTGGTCGTGGTCCCATTCGCGCCACTGGCCGAACTCGCAGCCCATGAACAACAGCTTCTTGCCCGGGTGACTCCACATCAGGGCGAGGAACAGGCGCAGGTTGGCGAATTGCTGCCAGCGATCACCGGGCATGCGCCCGAGCAGCGAGCGTTTGCCGTGCACCACTTCGTCATGGGAGATCGGCAGGATGAAACGCTCGGAGAAGGCGTAATGCAGGCCAAAGGTGATCTGGTGGTGATGGTGCAGGCGGTACATCGGGTCCTGCTGGATGTAGCTCAGGCTATCGTTCATCCAGCCCATGTTCCACTTGTGGCTGAAGCCCAGGCCGCCCTCCTGCACCGGGCGACTGACGCCAGGCCAGGCGGTGGATTCCTCGGCGATCATCAACGCGCCGGGCACTTCGCTGCGCACCACCTCGTTGAGGTGCTGAATAAATTCGATGGCCTCCAGGTTCTCGCGCCCGCCGTGGCGGTTGGGGATCCACTGCCCCGCTTCGCGTGAATAATCGCGGTAGAGCATCGACGCCACGGCATCCACGCGCAGGCCGTCGACGTGGTATTCGCGCAGCCAGTACAGCGCGCTAGCCAGCATGAAGCCGTGTACTTCGGTGCGGCCGAGGTTGTAGATGCAGGTGTTCCAGTCCGGGTGAAATCCCTCGAACGGGTGCGCGTACTCGTACAGCGCGGTGCCGTCGAATTCGGCCAGACCGTGAGCGTCGTTGGGAAAATGCCCCGGCACCCAGTCGAGAATCACGCCGATGCCCGCGCGGTGGCAGCGATCGACGAAGGCGGCGAAGCGCTGCGGGCTGCCGAAGCGTGAGGTGGGCGCGAACATCGACAGCGGCTGATAGCCCCAGGAACCGCCGAACGGGTGCTCCATGATCGGCATCAGCTCGATATGGGTGAAGCCCAGGTCTTGCACGTAGGGAATCAGCCGTTCGGCCAGCTCGTCCCAGTCAGGTGCGTGATCGTTATGCCACTGCCAGGAGCCGGCATGCAGCTCGTAGATCGCCAGCGGTGCCTGCGAAGCATGGCGCTGTTCGCGCTCGCTCATCCACTGCTGGTCCTGCCAGGCGAAGGCCTCGTCCTGTGGCACCCGTGAAGCGGTCGCCGGCGGCGTCTCGGTGGCTTGCGCCATGGGGTCGGCGCGCAGCGGCAACACGCCGTGCGGGCCGAGAATTTCGTACTTATAGCACTCGCCCGGCTGCAGCCGCGGGATGAACAGTTCCCACACCCCCGCCGGGTAGCGCAGACGCATGGGGTGGCGGCGGCCGTCCCAGCTGTTGAAGTCACCGACCACCGACACCCGCCGCGCATTGGGCGCCCAGACGGCGAAACGTACGCCAGGCACGCCTTCATGTTCTACCGGTGCCGAGCCCAGGCAGCGCCATAACTGGCGGTGGTTGCCTTCGGCGAACAGGTAGAGGTCGGTGTCACCCAGCAGCGGGCCGAAGGCATAGGGATCTTCCATCTCCTGCACGCTGCCCGGCCAGTGGATACGCAGGCGGTAGCGCTGCGCCTGGGGCAGCTGCAATTCGAACAGACCCTGCGGGTCGCTGCAGTGCATGCGCCCCATCGGCGAGCCGTCGCTGGCCAGCAGCTCCACCGCGTCGGCACCTGGCAGCCAGACCCGTACCAGGGTTTCGTCGCCTTGCGCATGAGGGCCGAGGAAGCTGAACGGATCACCGTCTTCGGCACGCTGCAGGCGTTGCACTCTGTTCTGATTCAAGGTCGCACTCCTGGCAATTGGTTAGCGAGATCCACCAGCCCCTGCAACGGGACATCGATCCAGTCGGGGCGGTGGCCGCTTTCGTAGACGATTTCATAGACAGCCTTTTCCAGGCAGAACAGGTCGAGGGCTGCGCCTTCGCCGTCGCGTTCATGCCATTCGTGGGGCAAGCCGTTGGCGGCCAGACGATAAGCATCGAGAAAGGCACTGCACGATTGCTCGCGGTAGCGCGATACCACGCCGCGTACCAGCTGCTGGGCATCCACGGCGCCTTCCACGCCACCGGCGTTGCGTTGTGCCACGGCGGCCGCGTAGTCGAAGGAGCGCAGCATCCCGGCGACGTCCTTGAACGGGCTGTGGCGCTGGCGGCGCTCTTCCAGCGAGCGGTTGGGCTCGCCCTCGAAGTCGATGATGTAGGCATCGCCCTGCACCACCAGGACCTGCCCCAGGTGCAGGTCGCCGTGCACCCGTATGCGCAGGCCACCTGCCGCCTGCGTTGCCAGGCGGGTGACGGCTTCCTGCAAGGATTTTTCCCTGGCCAGCAGCCAGTCGGCCTGTTTGGCGGTCGCCGGGCTCAGGGCATCACGCTGACGGGCCAGGGCCTGCAAGGCTTCCCGCAGCTGCGCGGTGATGGATTTGGCCCAGCGGGCGCTGTCGCGCTCGCCGCTGAGCTGATAACCGAAGTCCGGATTCTCTGCCGGCCGCGCCAGTACCGCGTGCATCTCGCCGACGCGTTTGCCGAGCACGCCGGCGAACTGCTGCAGTTCGCCCAGTGCGTCGACATCGGGAGCGGCGGTGCCGCCGACCAGTTCATCGCGGATGGCACGGTCGAGGGTATTGAGCGTCCACTGCCAGGCATCGCCCTGATTGTCCAGATAACGCTGCATCACCATCAGGGTATGGGGCTGGCCGTCCTCGTCGACCCGCACCACCTCACCGAGAAACGGCGCGACATTGGCGTAGCCGTGATCGGTCAGGAAACGGCCCATTTCCACCTCCGGGTGGATACCGGGGAAGCCGCGGCGCAACAGCTTGAGCAACAGCTGCTCGCCAATCAGCACCGAGCTGTTGGACTGCTCGGCCGAAAGCAGCTTGAAGTCGTTCTCGTCGACACTGTCGAGTGCCAGTAGCGCCGCCTCGGCGCGGAACTGCAATTCGCCGGCAGCGCTGCGCAGCACCGCCTGTTCACGCAGTAGGCGCAGGACCTGCTGGCTGAATTGCGGCAGGCTGAAGGCGTCGGTCAGCAGCTCCACATGGCGCCCCCGGCGCAGCCGGGCCAGCGCCAGTTGCTGCGGCAGATCGTTGCCCTCGGCACGTTCCGGCACTGCGGCCAGCGGCAGGCGGTAATGCTCGACGCCGGCTGCCCCCGTCACCTGAACCTCGGCCAGCAGCGGCGCATTGGCATCGTCGCCAAGCGGCATCACGTACAGCACGTTAGCAGCCGGGCGCTGTTCACCCGCGAACCAGCGGCGCTTGGGCAGATACAGCGGCAGCGACTCGCGCTCCAGCGTCTGCCGCGCGCGTCCGTCCATCACTTCGCTCAGGGCGCGGCCCAGCACCAGGGTCTGCAGCTCCGGCATGCGCTCTACAGGTTTCAGGTGCCAGCTGGGCATCTGCGAGGCGTCAGCCAGGTAGAACCAGTAGAAACCGTACGGCGGCAAGGTCAGCAGGTAGGTGAGCTGGCCGATGGGCGGGAACGAGGCGCCGCCGATCATCTCCACCGGTACCCGGTCGCGGTACTCAGCCAGTTCCAGCTCGACGGCCTGGGCCGCGCTGGACAGGTTGGCCACGCAGAGGATCTGCTGCTCGCTGCCATCCTCGCCTCGATGCATGCGCAGGTAGGCCAGGATGCGCCGGTTGCTCGGCGCCAGCATCGTCAGCGAGCCACGGCCGAAGGCCTTGTGCTGGTTGCGGATGGCGAGCATGCGCCGCGTCCAGTTGAGCAGCGAATGCGGGTCGCGCGCCTGCGCCTCGACGTTGATGGTCTGGTAGCCGTACAGCGGGTCCATGATCGGCGGCAGCACCAGACTGGCCGGATCGGCACGGGAAAAGCCACCGTTGCGGTCCACCGACCACTGCATCGGCGTGCGCACACCGTCGCGGTCGCCGAGGTAGATATTGTCGCCCATGCCGATCTCGTCGCCGTAGTACAGCGTCGGCGTGCCGGGCATCGACAGCAGCAGGCTGTTGAGCAGCTCGATGCGTCGCCGGTCGCGCCCCACCAAGGGCGCCAGACGCCGGCGAATGCCGAGGTTGATGCGTGCACGACTGTCGGCGGCGTAGTAGTTCCACAGGTAGTCGCGCTCGTCGTCAGTGACCATTTCCAGGGTCAGCTCATCATGGTTGCGCAGGAAGATCGCCCACTGGCAATTGGGCGGAATCTCCGGCGTCTGGCGCAGGATATCGGTGATCGGGAAGCGGTCTTCCTGGGCGATGGCCATGTACATGCGCGGCATCAGCGGGAAGTGGAAGGCCATGTGGCATTCGTCGTCCTCGCCAAAATAGGGCCGGGTATCTTCCGGCCACTGGTTGGCCTCGGCCAGTAGCAGGCGATCCGGATAGCGCGCATCCAGTTCGGCGCGGATGCGCTTGAGCACGGCGTGGGTCTCCGGCAGGTTCTCGCTGCTGGTGCCGTCACGCTCGATCAGATACGGGATGGCGTCCAGGCGCAGGCCATCGACGCCCATGTCGAGCCAGAAGCGCATGACCCCGAGCACGGCTTCGAGCACCTTGGGGTTGTCGAAGTTGAGGTCCGGCTGGTGCGAGTAGAAGCGGTGCCAGAAGTACTGGCCGGCCACGGCGTCCCAGGTCCAGTTGGACTTCTCGCTGTCGATGAAGATGATCCGTGTGCCGGCGTATTTCTCGTCGCTGTCGGACCAGACGTAATAGTCGCGCGCCTTGGAGCCCTTCTTCGCCCGGCGCGCGCGCTGGAACCAGGGGTGCTGATCGGAGGTGTGGTTGATCACCAGCTCGGTGATCACGCGCAGGCCGCGCCGGTGCGCCTCGGCAATGAAGCGCCGGGCATCGCTCAGCGAGCCGTAGTCCGGGTGCACGTCGTTGTACTTGGCGATGTCATAGCCGTCGTCGCGCCGTGGCGAGGGGTAGAACGGCAGCAGCCAGAGGGTGTTCACGCCCAGTTCGGCGATGTAGTCGAGCTTGTCGATCAGGCCCTGGAAGTCGCCGATACCGTCGTTGTTGGCATCGAAGAACGACTTCACGTGGACCTGATAGATCACCGCGTCCTTGTACCACTGCGGGTCGTTGAGAAATGTCTTGCCGACGCTGCGCTTGGCCATGGTGTTACTCCGTTGTTCAGCGGGCGGTCTGGATTCGCCAGATGCCGAAAGGCAGGTGCCAGGGTTCGATGCGCATCCACTGCACCTTGCCGTGCCAGGTCCAGCGGTGGCCGTTCATCAGGTCTTCACCCTGCAGGTCGGCATCGTCAGGCAGGCCGAGCTCCCACAGCGGCAGCTCGAAGTGCGCTTCCTGGGCGTGATGCGGATCGAGGCTGACGGCGACCAGGATGAAGTTGCTCAGATCGGCCGTGCGCTTGCCGAAGTAGAGGATGTTGTCGTTCCACGCGGTGTAGGCCTGGAAGCCCAGATGGGTCTGCAACGCCGGGTTCTCGCGGCGAATCTGGTTGAGCCGGGCGATCTCGGCGTTGATGTTGCCGGGGGACTGATAATCGCGTGGGCGCAGCTGGTACTTCTCCGAATCGAAGTACTCCTCCTTGCCTGGTACCGGCTCGGCCTCGCACAGCTCGAAGCCTGAATACATGCCCCACAAGCCGGAGCCCATGGTCGCCAGCGCGGCGCGAATGAGAAAGCCGGGCCTGCCGCTGCGCTGCAGGAAATAGGGGTTGATGTCGGGCGTGTTGACGAAGAAGTTCGGCCGATAGCAATCGCGCCAGGGCGGCTGGTTAAGCTCCTCGAAGTAGGCCTGCAGCTCGGCCTTGGTGTTGCGCCAGGTGAAGTAGGTGTAGCTCTGGCTGAAGCCGAGCTTGCCCAGGCGCGCCATCATCGCCGGGCGGGTGAAGGCCTCGGAGAGGAAAATCACCTCGGGGTGGCGTTCACGTACATCGGCGATCAGCCATTCCCAGAACGGCATCGGCTTGGTGTGCGGGTTGTCGACGCGAAACAGCGTCACGCCCTGCTCCACCCAGCCCAGCACCACATCGCGCAACGCCAGCCACAGGTCGGGCATTGCCGCTTCGGCGTAGAACTCGACGTTGACGATGTCCTCGTACTTCTTCGGCGGGTTCTCGGCGTGGCGAATGCTGCCGTCCGGACGCCAACTGAACCAACCGGGGTGCTGCTTGAGCCAGGGGTGATCGGGTGAGCACTGCACGGCAAAATCCAGCGCCACTTCCAGACCATGCTCACGCGCCACACGCACCAGCTGACGAAAATCCTCGAGGCTGCCGAGCTGCGGGTGCACGGCCTCATGACCGCCCTCCTCGCTGCCGATGGCATAGGGACTGCCGGGGTCGCCCGGGCCGGCCTTGAGGCTGTTATTCGGCCCCTTGCGGTGCGCCCGGCCGATGGGATGAATCGGCGGAAAATACAGCACGTCGAAGCCCATTCGGGCGATCTCGGGGATGCGCACATGCACGTCGGCGAAGCTGCCGTGGCGCTGCTCGTCGCCCTGCGAACGGGGGAACAGCTCGTACCAGCTGGCGAACTCGGCCAGGCTGCGCTCGACATCCAGCGGGTAGTTCGGCGTGCGCAGCAGGTGCGGACGATACTCGGCGCGGCGCATCAATTCATTGACGGAGGGATCGATCAGCACCGCTTCGCGTTCGGCCTGCGATTGCGAGGCCTCCATGCGTTCTATCAGCGCCGCCAGCTCGCCGCGCAATTGCTCCGGGGCCTGCGCGGCGATGCGCCGAACCAGCTGCGCGCCCTCCTGCAGTTCGAGTTCCACCGGCACGCTGGCGCCGAGCTTCTTCACCAGTTCCTGGCGGAAGCTGGCGTAAACGTCCAGCCAGGCCTCGATGGCGAATTCGCCGCGGCCCTGCTGATCGATGCGCAGCACGGCGCTCCAGCGATCATTGCCCAGCGCCTGCATCGGCGCGCGCTGCCAGGTGGCCTCGCCACTGGCACGCCACAGCAGGTCGGCGGCCAGTTGCTCGTGGCCATCGCTGAAGATCACCGCCGTGACCGGAAACTCCCGACCACACAGGCATTTGCTGGCGAAGCGGCCACCTTCAATGATCGGTTGTACTGCTTCGATGGCCAGCCGAGGCTGGGCGATGGCATGGGTGACGGTCTGATCGGCATGTTGCGGGGACGGCATCGTTCCTGGCTCCTCTACGCCTGGCAGACGTGTTCGAAGGGATTGGCTGGCAGGTTTGCAGCAGCGCGCCAAGCGCTGCACCTGTCAGAAATACCGAGGTGGAGGCAGAGGTAAAAGTTCAGGCAGTTTTTGCCGGTTCACCGGGCTGACAGCTATTGCCTGTCGCTCGGCTTTTCATCGGCCTGGTCGTCCGGCTTGGTCCTGGCGCCCGGATCGACCAGCAGCGGCATGAGGTGCAGCACCACCAGCACGATCACCGTGGACAGCACGGCGGTGGCCTCGCGCCCGAGCCCGACCGCCACGCCGATGGCGGCCGAGGCCCACAGACCGGCTGCAGTGGTCAGGCCTTTGACGTCGGATATGTTCTGGCCTTTGAGGATGGTGCCGGCGCCGAGAAAACCAACACCGGCGGCGATGCCCTGGATCACCCGGCTCATGGCGTCGGCTTCGGCGCCGTCCTGCTCCAGCGCCATGACGAAGATCGCCGCGCCGAGACAGACCAGCATATGCGTGCGCATGCCGGCGGCCTTGCCCATGACCTCGCGCTCGTAGCCGAGCAGGCCGCCGAGGACCATGGCCAGAATCAGGCGCAACGTGGCGCGGGTGATGTGCTCCACCTGGCCAAGGTCGGAAAATTCCTGCACCAGGGTGGTGAGAATTCGTTCGAGTACGTCCATCGTCGTTCAATCTCCACGGATGCTTTGCATCTGAGCGAATCCGGCACGCAGAGGTTCGGGTCATCGTCACCGCCGGTTATCCGGAACAGGGAACCTATGCCCCAACGGGCATTCACTTCTCTTGAAGACCCAAACCAACCGGGAGAACGCTCATGCCCCGTGGCAGCAAAGACAAATACACCGCCAAGCAGAAGCGCAAGGCCGAGCACATCGAGGACAGCTACAAGGCCCGCGGTGTACCCGAGGACGAGGCCGAAGCGCGTGCCTGGGCCACGGTCAACAAGCAGTCCGGCGGTGGCGACAAGGCTGGCGGTTCCGGGCAGAAGACCAGCGCAGCCAGCAAGGAGGCTGCACGCAAGTCCTCGGCACGGCGTGCAGCAGCGACCCGTGAAGGCACACCCCGCCCCGGTCAGCGCCTGGAAGCGATGAACAAGACCGAGCTGATGGAGCTGGCGCGCAAGCGGGATATCGCCGGGCGCTCTCGCATGCGCAAGGAAGAACTGCTGCAGGCGCTGCGCAAGGCCAGTGCCTGAGGCACGTTGCCTTCTCGGGCAATGACTCGATCGGCCTGAAGATCTCGTCATTCCCGCGCAGGCGGGAACCCATAAATACCCTGCGAGCTGGGCTCCCGCCTACGCGGGAGTGACGTTTATCAAGACGCCAGTTCGCGCTCACGCTCCACGCGCTCACCGCAATCGCAACCGGCGCTCTGGCACTGGACCAGGCCCTTGGGATGGCGCTGCATGCAGGCCTCGCAGCAATACAGCAGATCTTCGCCGGCGACTTCGTGCACCCACTCACGGGACTCGACCGGGCAATCGCAATGCGGGCAGGCGCAGGTTCGAGCATTCATGGCTTGCGCTCCTCGTCGGTAGGTACCACTTCATCGGTCCAGGGCTTGCCGTCGAGGGGTGCCGAGCGCGCCAGCTCCGCTTCGTCGAGGCCAACGCCACCACCGACCTGCGTTTCGTCGACCACGCTCAGCTCCTCATCGTTGGCGCCATCGCCACCGCGTTCCAGCGGCGAGCGCGCACCGCTGTCATCGATCAGCGTATCCGGGCTGAGATCGTCGAGGCTGACGTTGTCCTCGTGCTCGCTTTCACCTAGCGTCGCGGCACCGGTCAGGCCGATTTCGTCCTCTGGGTTGGACGTTGGTCGCGCGGTCGGCTGCAAGGTGGGATCGCCGGTGCCGAGGCTGTCTTCCTCATCGCTGAAATCCAGCGCCTGTTCATCGATTCGCTCCGGGGTGGGTCCTGGACTTGTGTCTTTCATGGGATGCCTCCTTCGAACGATATGGGCCGCGCATGGCGACGGCGCAGATGCACCATCGCCCGTACGTTCGGTTCAAGGCGAGATCGGATCGCTGGCAGGAAAGGTTTCCTCCACCGCATGATCCAGCCGGTTTTCCTGGCGCCCTTTCACCCGCTCCATCTCCTTTTGCAGTTTCGGTAATGCCGCGCGCAGATCGGCCACGCATTCTCGCAAGCATTCGAGTTCGCTCTTGGGGTCGCTGATCATTCCCTTGACCACGCAGTGTCCGCTGATCCCGCGCTGCAGCAGCGCGGCGCCGCCAAGGGCCTTGAGCACACCTGAGGTGCCGCCCTGGCAAACCCCGGCGACGATGGCGGTGGCGCCGGTGGCGAGTGATACGGCACGTTCCAGACGATGAACGTTATGGGTCAGTGACATGGCGTTTCTCCTTAGCGTTGGATGACGCAGCCAATTGCGGCTCACGTGAGGTTTAGAAAGGCAGGTGCACGGCAAAGGTTCAGGCTATTTGCCGAATGTCCTGCAGGGCGGTCTGTTGCATCAGCCTGTCGACCACGTCGAACAAGGCTGCGTGATGATCGGCGCCGTCACTGCGGGCGCGGCGGTAGGTAATGAGCTGGTTTTCGGCACTGCCGCCGACACGCGCCAACTTGCGCGCATGGGCCATGATCCAGCGCTCGGCAGGCGCAATCTGCTCGCCGATGCAGGCCAGCACTTCGTCCAGCCAGGCAGCGAATGGCAAGGTGCTCTGGCTGTGCGGCTCGATGAACAGCCCGCGCAGGCCGCGGCGCTTGGCGCGCCAGCGGTTTTCCAGGGTAAGGATGCGAGTCAGCGGGTCATCGAACCAAGCATGGTGAGGTGCGTCCAGGGCATGGCCGAGCATGGCGCGAAACAGCCCGGCGATGCACAGGGCATCGTCCAGACGCGGGCAGGCATCGGCGATGCGCAGCTCCAGGGTGGGGAAACGCAATGACGGGCGGATGTTCCACCACAGATTGACGGCCGAGCCGATGCAGTCGGTATCGGTCATTACCTTCAGGTAGCGCTGGTACTCGGCGTCATCGCGAAAGTGATCGGGAATGCCCATGCGCGGCCATTCATCGCAGACCGCCTGGCGATAGCTCATCAAACCGCAGGGTCGGCCATCCCAGAACGGCGAGGACGCGCTCAGGCCCAGCAATAACGGCAGCCAGGGCGTCAGCCGGTTCATCAGGCGAATGCGGTCGACGCCCTCGGGCACACCGACATGCACATGCAGGCCAGCCAGCACGCTGCGGCTGGCAACGATCCGGTAGTCATCGAAGATCGCCCGGTAGCGCGCCATGTTGGTCGCCTGCACGCTACGCCACTGCCCCAGCGGATGGGTGCCGGCAGCGAGGATGCCGCAGCCGAACTCGCTGGCCAGGTCGGCCATGGTCGTGCGCGCCTGGCCAAGACAGTCGCGCGCCTCGTCGAGACTGTTCAGCACCGGCGTGACCACCTCGAACTGTGCGGCGAACATCTCTCGCGTCACCCGCTGGCCCAGCGCGCGACGACTGGATATGGCAAAGGCCTCGACCCCACGCTGCGCCACACAACGGCTTGCCAGGTCAGTCAGAAAGTACTCTTCCTCGATGCCGAACGTGCTCGCTGCCATGACTCACCTGCTCCCGTGGTTCCTGTAGTTGAGGGCCCCCGGTAGGCGTGAGTTCAACCTCTTTGATCACCCGTTGGGCGGCGAAAATTCAGTGGGAATCTTTGTCCGGATCGACCGCTCCTATGCAACACATCGACCTCTTATAGATGGACTTATTCAGGAGATCTGCCCCATGTCGATTGCCAGTTTCATCGACAGCCCCAGCGCCCAGCGCATCTCACTCGCGCCCCTTTCAGGGCCTTTTCAGAGTCTTTATCAGCAACTGCTGGCTGAGCCCGAACCGGGCCACCCACAGGCACGTGAGTTTCTGCTGGAGTGCTTGCAGGAGGTAGCGGAGCTACCCTGCGAACTGCCGCAAAGCCCCTATGAACTGGCGGCCTGGTCGCAACTTCAGCACCAGCGTGTGACAGCGGACTACGCCGACTATCTCGCGGGGCGACGCGCCGGTGAAGGCCGGCGTTATTTCCCACGCAAGGCCGATGCCCTGCACTTTGTGCGCGCCGTGGCACCGACGAAGCTGGTCGACGGTGCCTGGCTATACGGCGTTCTGCCCCACTGGCGCGACTATCGTGTGTATCCGCTGGTGCGCACCTACCTGGAAGAGCTTGGCGACGGGGTCGCGGCGCAGAATCACGTGTTGCTCTACCAGCGCCTGCTGGCCAGCCAAGGCTGTGACGATGCCCTCGAACTGGATGATGAGTTGTATCGCCAGGGCGCCATCCAGCTGGCGCTGGGCCTGCTGGCCGACGAGTTCCTGCCCGAAGTGATCGGCTACAACCTCGGCTATGAACAATTGCCGCTGCACCTGCTGATCAGTGCCTTCGAGCTGAACGAGCTGGACATCGACCCCTACTACTTCCAACTGCACGTGACCATCGATAACGGTTCCAGCGGTCATGCCGCCAAGGCCGTTCAGAGTGTGCTGACCAATCTGCCGCGTGTCGGCGACGCCCAGGCGTTCTACCAGCGCGTGCTGCGCGGCTACATGCTCAATGAGCTGGGTGTGGGCTCGACGGCCGTGATCGACAGCTTCGATCTGCAGCAGCAGTTGCTGCAGATGTTCGAGCAAAAGCGCGCGGTCGCCAGCCAGGTGCATTCCGACTACTGCCGTATCGAAGGACGCACGGTCAATCAATGGCTGGGCAGCTCCGGCAGCGTGGCGAACTTTCTCGAAGCACTGCAGAACAGCGGTTGGATACGGCGCGACACGGACCCGGCCTGCAGCCGCTTCTGGCGCCTGATTCAGGGGCCGGGAGCGGCAATGTTCGGTGTGTTCAGCCCCTACGAGCGCCAGCTGCTGCATGACTGGATTGCCGGTAGCTGGCAGCCGGAGGCGCCGGCGAAACCCTTCCGTCCGCGGCGCAAGCCTCAGGCCGCACTCGCGCTGGCGGGCAGCGCGCAGCATGGCGAGCTGGACCGCGAGCGCCGCGAGTTGATCCAGGAGCTGCAAGGCATGGACGCCTATCGCCGCGAATCTCGCCTGATCGGCCTGCAGGCGCCAGCGCAGCATTGGTCCAGCGCCGGCCTGGCAGCCACCCGTACCTTCGCGGCGCTGATCCAGTAGCCGCCCTGCCCCTGGAATCCGCTCATGCTCGAACCCACCTTCAACGCCCCCCAGAGTCTCGCCCTGCTGCGCCTGGGCACGCTTTTACGTGCACGCGGTTATCGCTTCGTCACCCCCACACCACTCACCCATCAGCGCGTCAACCAGCGTCCGGGTAATGCCCTGGCCAAGGACTTGCGCGACGTCTTTGGTTGGAGCCGACCCTTCGCTGAAGGCACGCTGGACGAGGAACTCCTCGACAGCATGCGTGAGGCCGAGGTGTTGCAGCCTCACGCGCAAGGCTGGATCAGCCAGGTGCGCTGGTCGACCCTGGGCGACGGGCTCTATGTGCACTCGCGTTTTCCCACGGAGGAAAGCGACGCAGTGTTCTTCGGCCCCGATACCTACCGTTTCACCCGCCTGCTGCGCGATTACCTGGCGCACACCAACCAGCCGCTGCGGCGCATCGCCGATATCGGCTGCGGCGCTGGCCCTGGCGCTATCACGGCAGCGCAGCTGCGCCCGGGGGCAGAAGTCATGGCGCTGGATATCAACCCCAGAGCTCTGGCCCTGACCGCAGTGAATGCGCGCCTGGCGGGCATCTATAACCTGCGCGTGCAGAGCAGCGACCTGCTACGGGATGTGGACGGGCAATTCGACATGATCATCGCCAACCCGCCCTATATGCTCGATCCGCAACAGCGTACCTATCGCCACGGCGGCGGCAAGCATGGCGCCGGACTGTCCTTGGCGATCTTCGATACGGCAATGGAAAGACTCGCGCCTGGCGGCACGCTGTTGCTCTATACCGGGGTGGCGATCGTTGACGGTGAAGATCCTTTGCTCAATGCCATTCGCCTGTCGCTGGGCGATACGGGTTGGGACTGGGATTACCAGGAAATCGATCCGGATGTGTTCGGTGAGGAGCTGGAAAAACCGCAGTACGATCAGGCCGAGCGGATCGCCTGCGTGGCGTTGCGCCTGAGCTATCAGCCCAATCTGCGCCAGCGCTAGACCGATGCCCGCCTTGCGCAAGCATCGGCCCGGTGATGCTCAGGCCGCCTTGGCTTGGGCGTTGCTCTTGAGCGACTTGCGCAGCACTTCCATCGACTGCCCCAGTTCCTGCAGCTGACGTTTGCTCAGCAGCTTGCTGGCCTGGGGAAACATGTCGCGTTCCTCTTCCTCGATGTGGTGCTCCAGCAGCTCCTTGAGCACCTTGACTCTGCCTGCGAACTCAAGGGTGGATGGCGAGGTTTTCTTGATGTCGGGCAATACCAGCGCTTCTACGGCGCGGTGCTCTTCCTTCGCCTCGATGGCGAGTACGGCGTCGTCCTTGCTGCCGGCACGCCTGAAGGCCGGATAGAAAATCTGCTCTTCAAGCTCGGTGTGAATCTTCAATTCCTGCTCGATCTTGAGCAGCAGTTTCTTGCGCGTCTGCACCGCGCGCTCGGTGGTGTCCTCGAGCTTGCTCAGCAGCTCCTTTACGGTTTCGTGATCCTTTTTCAGCAGTTCGATGGCATTCATCGTTTTGCTCTCCTCAGGTCTACCAATCACATCGGTAAAAATGCCAGGGCCCGCTACTAGCGGGCCCTGGCATGACGGTCACGACTCGCGACCGCTTTGGCTTTTCTGACCACCCTTGCGCCCGGCTTCGGACGCTCTCTGGCGGTCGTTGGCGAAGTTGCCGCCACTGTTGTGACCGCCTTTACGGCCGGCTTCCGAGGCCTTTTCACGATCGTTTGCGAAGTTACCCGGATTTTTGTTGGTCGCCATTGCTGGTACCTCCTGATAGTTACTCGCGAGGCGTTATTGCCTCCACATAAGATGAGGCAGGCTCTGCTGCGAGTCGTTCAGGCTTTTTTTCATCAGCCGTTGACCACGCTTCCGCCGTTGACATGCAGCATCTGCCCGGTGACGTAAGAGGCATCGTTGCTGGCCAGATAAACGAATGCCGGAGCGACCTCTGCAGGTTGTCCAGGCCGGCCCAGCGGCGTGTCGGCACCGAACTCGGAGACTTTCTCGGCGCTGAAGGTGGACGGGATCAGCGGCGTCCAGATCGGCCCAGGCGCGACGCCATTGACGCGAATGCCACGCGGCGCCAGGTTGATCGACAGCGAGCGGGTGAACGAGGTGATCGCGCCCTTGGTCGAGGAATAGTCGAGCAGCATCGGATTGCCCTTGTAGGCCGTCACCGAACTGGTGTTGATGATGCTCGCCCCCGGCTGCAGATGCTTGAGCGCGACCTTGGTCAGGTGGAACATGGCGAAGATGTTGGTGCGGAAGGTCTGCTCCCACTGCGCCTCGTCGAGTGCTTCGAGGTTGTGCTCGGGATGCTGTTCGCCGGCGTTGTTGATGAGGATATCGAGGCGTCCCCACTTGGCGATCACGGCGTCGACCACGCACTGGCAGAAGCCGCCGTCGCCCACGTCACCGGCCAGGGCGATGGCTTCGCCGCCGTGGTGCTTTACCTCGTCGAGGGTTTTCTGCGCGTCTTCATCCTCGTTCAGGTAAACCAATGCAACCTTGGCGCCTTCCAGGGCGTAGTGCACGGCAACGGCGCGGCCGATACCGCTGTCGCCGCCGGTGATGATCGCCACCTTGCCGGTCAGCTTGCCGGCCGCGCGGTAATCATCGGCAAGGTAGACCGGCTCAGGGTGCATGGCGTGTTCGACACCAGGTTGCCGCTGCTGATGCTGAGGCGGCAGGGTCTTGTCGTTCATCCTTCACTCCTCCTTTCGCTGGTGTTCAGACGGCCTTCAGCTGCGGGCTCGCAGTCATCACCGGATGAGTCTTGTGGCGATTCTCGAAGCAGAAGTTGGTGGCCTGCACGTAGCCTTCGGCCGAACCGCAATCGAAGCGGCGCCCCTTGAACTTGTAGGCCAGCACACAGCCCTGCTGGGCCTGCTTCATCAGCGCATCGGTGATCTGGATCTCGCCGCTCTTGCCCGGTTCGGTCTGCTCGATCAGCTCGAAGATATCCGGCGTGAGGATGTAGCGGCCAATGATCGCCAGGTTCGACGGCGCATCTTCGGGGTTGGGTTTTTCCACCATCCGCTCGATGCGGAAGATGTCGTCACGCAGCGCTTCGCCGGCGATCACGCCGTAGCGCGAAACCTCCTCCATCGGTACTTCCTGAATGGCGACGATGGAGCAGCGGAACTGTTCGTAGAGCTTGACCATCTGGGCCAGCACGCCGTCGCCTTCCAGGTTCAGGCACAGGTCATCGGCCAGCACCACGGCGAACGCCTCGTCGCCGATCAACGAGCGGCCGGTGAGGATGGCGTGACCGAGGCCTTTCATCTCGATCTGGCGGGTATAGGAGAAGGTGCACTGATCGATCAGGTGGCGCACACCACTCAAGGATTTTTCCTTGCCGGTGTTGGAAATCTCGTGTTCCAGCTCGTAGCTGATGTCGAAGTGGTCTTCCAGCGAACGCTTGCCACGGCCGGTGACGATGGCGATTTCATGCAGCCCGGCTTGCAGTGCTTCTTCGACGCCATACTGGATCAACGGGGTGTCGACCACCGGGAGCATTTCCTTGGGCATCGACTTGGTAGCGGGAAGAAAACGGGTGCCGTAACCGGCTGCGGGAAACAAACATTTCTTGATCATGAGTTCTATACCAATTGAGTGACTCGGTAATAGAACCTGACCCGTTTAGAACCTTTACGGTTCAAGATATTTCAGCAGGCGCCGTTTCGCTGCTGCACGTTTTGCGACGTTCGGCACCTCGACCTCAGCACGTGGATGCCGAGGCGCCGCTGCAAGCAAGAAGCCGTCCCTATGCGGGATAACGGCTCACTTCGATCAGATTGCCGTCCGGGTCGCGAAAGTACACCGACTCGATAGGGCCAATGGCGCCGGTGCGCGCCACCGGCCCCTCTTCCACCGTCACGCCCTGCTCGGCCAGATGGGCCATGACTCGCTCCAGCGGCCATAGGGTGATCAGGCACAGATCAATGGCGCCCGGTGTCGGCTTGATCGCCTTGGGCTCGAACTCACGCCCGGCCTGATGCAGATTGAATTTCTGCTGGCCGAATAGCAGAGCACTGCGCCCGGCGCCGAAACGCTCGTGGCGCATGCCCAGTACGCGCTCATAGAAATCGACGGTGGCGTCGATATCCGCCACCGTCAGTACCAGATGGTCCAGTCTCTCGATCATGCTCAATGCCTGTCCAGAAGATGAAAACGCGGCAACCCCAGGTGCCAGTGGATCGCCGCCAGACGAGCGGCCAGCACCACGAGCATCGCCGCTGCGGTGTCGAGCCAGTGCGGCGTGCCCAAGGCACGCAGGCCGATAAAGGTCAGCGCGCCGGCGATGCAGGCCGTGGCGTAGATTTCCTTCTGGAAGATCAGCGGAATCTCGTTGCACAGCACGTCGCGAATCACCCCACCAACCACACCGGTCATCACCCCCATGATCACGGCGGTACTGATCGGCGTGCCGTGCTGCAGCGCCAGCTCGGTGCCATACACGGTGAACACGGCCAGGCCGAAGGCGTCGGCGATCAACAGACCTTTCTCGTGAATAGGCCGGGTCATGCGCACCCAGGCCACCGTGCCCAGCGCCGCCAGGGAGGCGACCAGGATGTAGGTGTCGTCGCGAATCCAGCTGACCGGATGGTTGTCCAGAATCAGGTCGCGCAGCGTGCCGCCGCCCAGCGCGGTGACGATGGCCATCACCAGCACGCCGAACAGGTCCATGGACTTGCGCCCCGCCATCAGCGCACCGGTGATGGCAAATACCGCCACGCCGAACAGGTCGGCGACATAGAAAAGCTTTTCCATGCTGTCCTCAGCGGCTGACCGGCGTACGCAGGGTGACGAACTCCTCGGCAGCGCTCGGGTGCACACCGATGGTCTCATCGAAGATCTGCTTGGTCGCACCGGCTTTCAGCGCAACAGCCAGGCCCTGGACGATCTCGCCTGCCTCCGGGCCGACCATGTGGCAGCCGAGCACGCGGTCGCTGTCGGCATCGACCACCAGTTTCATCAGCGTGCGCTCCGGGTTCTCGGTCAGCGTCAGCTTCATCGGGCGGAAGCGGCTCTCGAAGATCTTCACCTTGTGCCCGGCTTCGATGGCCTGCTCTTCACTCAGGCCAACGGTGCCGATGTTCGGCAGGCTGAACACGGCGGTAGGGATCATGCTGTAATCCAGCGGCCGGTATTCCTCGGGCTTGAACAACCGACGCGCCACGGCCATGCCTTCGGCCAGCGCAACCGGGGTCAGCTGCACGCGGCCGATCACGTCGCCAAGGGCTAGAATCGACGGCGTGGAGGTCTGGAACAGGTCATCGACTTCGACATAGCCGCGCTTGTCCAGCTTGACCTCGACGTTTTCCAGGCCGAGGTTGTCCAGCATCGGCCGGCGGCCGGTGGCGTAGAACACGCAATCGGCCTCCAGTACGCGACCATCCTTGAGCGTCGCGGCCAGGCTGCCATCGGCCTTGCGCTCGATGCTGGCGATGTCGGCGTTGAACTGCAGGTCCAGGCCCTTCTTGCTCAACTCGTCGCGCAGGTGCTCGCGCACCGCACCGTCGAAACCTCGCAGGAACAAGTCGCCGCGATAGAGCAATGAAGTCTGCGCGCCCAGGCCATGGAAAATTGAAGCAAACTCCACGGCGATATAACCGCCGCCCACCACCAGTACGCGCTTGGGCAGTTGCTTGAGGAAGAAGGCTTCGTTGGAGCTGATGGCGTGTTCGCGACCGGGAATATCGGGAATCTGCGGCCAGCCGCCGGTGGCGATCAGGATGCGTTCAGTGCTGTGCCGCTGGCCGTTCACTTCGACGGTATGCGCATCGACGATGCGCGCATGCCCTTCGAACAGACTGACGCCGCTGTTGGTCAACAGATTGCGGTAGATGCCATTGAGGCGTCCGATCTCGCGGTTCTTGTTGGCGATCAGCGTCGTCCAATCAAAATTCGCTTCGCCCAGCGACCAGCCGAAACCCGAGGCCTGCTCGAAGTCCTCGGCGAAATGCGCGCCGTACACCAGCAGTTTTTTCGGTACGCAGCCGACGTTGACGCAGGTGCCGCCCAGGTAGCGGCTCTCGGCGACCGCAACGCGCGCACCGAAACCTGCGGCGAAGCGCGCCGCACGCACGCCGCCGGAACCGGCGCCGATAACGAACAGGTCGAAGTCGTAACTCATGAGGTATCTCCTTGGCAGACGAGGAGCATACCGTAAAGGCCCGCGCTAAGCTGATAGGCAGAGGAGAACACCATGCGCCCTACCCTGACCCATCTGGCCCTGCACGTCCCCGATCTCGACGCCTGCATCGCCTTCTATCAGCGTTTCTGTGGCATGCAGGTGATCCACGAGCGCCCCGGCAAGGGCACACGCATCGTCTGGATGGCCGAGCCGGGCAAGGAGCACCAGTTCATCTTCGTGATCATGCCCGGCGGCCAGGACAGGAACCTGGCCGCCAATGACTACAGCCACTTCGGCTTCGCCCTGGGCAGCCGCGCAGAGGTCGATCGCATCGCCGCCATGGCCGAACAAGCGGGCTGCCTGATCTGGCCACCGCGGGACGAACCCTACCCGGTCGGCTACTACTGCGGCCTACGCGACCCGGCCGGCAACTACGTCGAGTTCAGCTACGGCCAGCCGCTCGGCCCCGGCTCGGAACAGATGCCCATCCCCTGAAATGCAAAACGCCACCCGAAGGTGGCGGTCTGTAAGGCGTAGGAGCGGCGCCCCGCCGCGAACCAGGCGACGATGCATCACAAAGCTTCGCCCCGAGGCGGGACTCCTACGCAAGGCTACATCACCTGCAGGCGTATCAGAACGCCTTGCCAGTCTTGTACAGGTTCTCGAAGCAGAAATTGGTCGCGTCGATGTAACCCTCGGCGCTACCGCAGTCGAAACGCTGGCCCTTGAACTTGTATGCCATCACACAGCCCTGCTGGGCCTGGCGCATCAGCGCATCAGTGATCTGGATTTCGCCACCCTTGCCCGGCGGCGTGCTGCGAATCAGATCGAAGATATCCGGGGTAAGGATGTAGCGGCCAATGATCGCCAGGTTCGACGGCGCGTCTTCGGGCTTGGGCTTCTCCACCATGTTGCTGACGCGGTAGATGTCATCGCGGATCATCTCGCCAGCGATCACGCCGTATTTGGACGTCTCGTCCTTCGGCACTTCCTGAATCGCCACGATGGAGCAGCGGAACTGGTTGTACAGCTTGACCATCTGCGCCAGCACGCTATCGCCTTCCAGGTTCAGGCACAGGTCGTCGGCCAGTACCACAGCGAACGGCTCGTCACCGATCAGCGGCTGACCGCAGAGGATGGCGTGGCCCAGGCCTTTCATCTCGACCTGACGGGTGTAGGAGAAGCTGCACTCGTCGATCAGACGACGGATGCCAACCAGGTACTTCTCCTTGTCGGTGCCCTTGATCTGGTGTTCGAGCTCGTAGCTCACGTCAAAATGGTCTTCCAGCGCACGCTTGCCGCGACCGGTGACGATGGAGATCTGGTTGAGGCCAGCCTCGAGTGCCTCTTCAACCCCGTATTGAATCAGTGGCTTGTTCACCACCGGCAACATTTCCTTGGGCATTGCCTTGGTAGCAGGCAGGAAGCGCGTGCCGTAACCGGCAGCGGGGAACAGGCATTTCTTGATCATGGGACTCCCTAGTGGGGATGGTTGGAATGCGCGCTCAGTCTATCAAGCCGCGCTAGCCTTACAACTGCCGCTTGCAGGTCGACCGATGCCGCGATAAAGAAAACCCAGCTCCGCCAGCTGATCGGCGTCATAGATGTTGCGCCCGTCGAACAGCACCGGCATGCGCATCGCACCGCGAATACGCGGGAAGTCCGGCTGACGGAACTGCTTCCACTCCGTCACCAGCACCAGCGCATCGGCGCCCTGGGCGACGGCATAGGGGGATTCGCTCAACATCAGTTGCCCCGCCTCGACGGCCGCCGCATAGCGTGCAGCAACAGCTGCCGTGGCAGCAGGGTCGCAAGCCTGCACCTTGGCGCCGGAGGTCAGCAGTGCGTCGAGCAGCACCAGGCTGGGCGCCTCGCGCAGATCGTCAGTGCCGGGCTTGAATGCCAGCCCCCAGAGCGCGACGACCCGCCCCTGCAAGTGGCCATTGAAATGCTCGCGCAAAGCCTGGAACAGCAGCGTTTTCTGCAGCGCATTACGCGCTTCGACCGCACGCAGGATGCCCGGTTCGATGCCCTCGTGCTCAGCCGTGCGGATCAGCGCCTTCACATCCTTGGGAAAGCACGAGCCGCCATAACCGCAACCGGCGTAGATGAAGTGCGTGCCGATACGCCGGTCGCTACCTATACCGCGGCGTACCTCCTCGATATCCACGCCCAACCGCGCGCAGATACCTGCCATCTCGTTGATAAAGGAAATCTTGGTTGCCAGAAAGGCATTGGCCGCGTACTTGCTGAACTCGGCGGCGCGCACGCCCATGCACAACAGGCGATCGTGATTGCGCAGAAATGGCGCATACAGCCGGCGTAGCAACTCGCGCCCACGTTCGTCGTCGCAGCCGACGATCACCCGATCAGGGCGCATGAAATCCTCGACTGCAGAGCCTTCCTTGAGAAACTCCGGATTGCTCGCCACGATCACCCGCGCCCGTTGCTCCCGACGCACCAGACCGGCGTTGATGCGCTGCGCCACACGCTCAGCGGTGCCCACCGGCACCGTGGATTTGTCCACCACCAGACACGCATGATCGAGCCGCTCACCCAGCTCGTCGGCAACCGCCAGCACATGGCTCAGATCGGCAGAACCGTCCTCGCCACTGGGCGTGCCCACCGCAATGAAAATGACCTCGGCGCGGCGGATGCCGGCCTTCAGCTGCGAAGTGAAACTGAGCTGCCCACCCGCCAGCTGCGCCTTGAGCATCGTCTCCAGGCCAGGCTCGTAGATCGGCACCTCACCTCGCGAAAGCATCGCGACGCGCTGCGGATCTCGCTCGACGCAGACCACCTGATTGCCCATTTCGGCAAAACAGGTGGCCGTCACCAAACCTACGTATCCTGCTCCAATCACGCATATCTGCATCGCAGCATCCTCCTGGCCTATGCTGCGATTGCAACCAATCGCGGTGGCAGCGATATGACGGAACGACGAAGGAATGATGACAGGCGTGTATGTACGCATCATGGGTACGCATAGCGTGAAAACTGTGGGGACCAGAAAAACAAAAGCCCCTGTAGGTTTACCTGCAGGGGCTTTGCGAAAGTGGTGGTGAAGAACAGATTCGAACCCGTTTCGGTAGCATGTCAATCCGTGCCAAAACCGCTCGTTACGGGCTTTCCGCTCCCCTCGCCTGCTCAATACGTTGCTATTTGGCTCTATGATTTCGACACTCAACCAGCACGCAGCTCGTTGATCAACTCCGGGTGTCGCCCCAAGATTTTGAACAACTGCACCAGCGGTTGCGGTGCTTCTGTGCTGCCTCGCTCGTAACGAGAAAACGCATTCGGCCCACCGCCGAACAGCTCGGCCGCTTCACGTTGGCTCAACCGCAACTGCTTACGCACGCTGCGAATAAGCTCCTGATTGCCGTCCTGGGCGTTCACCTGCTGGCGAAACTCGTTCATGGCACGCATAACGCGCTCACTCTCAGCCGGCCCAGTCAGGGACTCGCCGCACGCATCGCACCAGTCAGCCGTTACTGCAGTAATTTGGGTGGTCTGCCCCTTGTAGGTGAAGGGCATATCGCGGGTGTCGTGAACCAGTTCCGCCCCGCCGCATACTGGACATTTCATGGTCACTTCTCCTTGAAGGAAACGATCAGCAGATCGGCCACCAGCGTGAACTTCAGATAGACCTGCCCGAATTCGGTGTCGGGTCGGTAAACGTCCTGCCAGGTAGTATGATCCGCATAGGTTGTCATGCTCTTGAAAAAGTCGCGGCTGCTCAGGGCACTGATAACGGCCAGCATGTCAGCCATCTCCATACCCAGCTCGGCGCCCCCTTCCAAGGCTACGCGGGTGAAGCGATAACGCTGCTCGGTTACGGCCTGCTTCACCAGCTCAAGCTTGAAATGGGGTTTGCGCTTTTCCATGCCGCACAAAATAACCTTTTAGGTTAATCTCTTCAAGGGAGCGTCCATGCCAAACGACAAACGCCAGCAACTACGCAATGAGTTGCTGGCTGGTGCCGAATCCAAGCCAGCAAAGCCTGCTAATACGCGATACTTCAATCTTCTTCGCCAGCAAGTGCTACAAGCTAAAAGAGGAAGAAAACCGCCTTTGTAAATACACCATTATTCGTTGTAAAAATATTTTGCAATTTAATCAGGCTGTTTTAGCTCAACTACTTTTAAGCCACCCAGCCCATTACCTCCTAAGCCTATAGAGACCTTCTCTCGCACGCCGAATCCGTCCACGTAACTTATATTCAAGCAAATATGACCAACCCTATCTGCATCCAGATCAAACGGAATGTAAACTTTAACAAAAACATAATTATCGCCGCCCCACCTGGAGCTCGACTTGTTCAGCTCACCTGATGCAAAGAAATCACTTGCCTTTTCCTCTACAAAGACGTGACTGACATTTGGACCTATATTAAATATCCTCATATGGTGCGCACGATACTCACCCTCACTGGTTATTGATTTGATCTGCACCTCTGGAATAGGCTGAGCACTGGCCTTTTCTTTTTCCAGTTGTATTTTCATAGCACTTTTGCCAAGTTCAATATCTTCCTTAGCCGCTTGCACCAAAGCCTGTTGCTGCTTAACTGACTCTTTAAGCTCTGCTACCTGTAGCATTAGTGCTTTTTCTTGTTGGCGCAAAGCTGAAGTGCTCAATCTCAGCTCTCTCCCCTGCTGGAAATATCCAATGACTAGCCAAAAAAATGCTAGCGGGGCAAATCCACCAGCTAGGAAATCGCCCCAAGCATTAAGCTCAAGCGTAATAGCTTTATCAAGATTTACAAAAACCACAAACCCTACGCCAAACAACCAAAGAGCTGTTATAGCACAACCCAAAATTAACATATTCACTCCTTCAAATCTAAGAGCCAATAATCCTGTAACCTTAGCCTTCCTTTGGTGTTTCGATTTCTTTCTCTCTGGATCTCACCTCATGCCATTCAGCGAGATTTTTAGGTGCCCCTTCTTCAATCCGATCATCAAGCGCAGCAATATCTTCCGACACAAACGCCCACAACATTACAAAATCTTTAAAGACAACATAGAAGAAGAAAAGCGTACTCCCCACAAAAAACGACAAAACCTGAGCCCTATCTAGCCCATACGTCAAATAGGTATAAATACAAAAACCTAGAGACATAAATAGTGCAATCAGTCCCGCCATAACAAAAACACAGTGAACCATCACATAAACAACATACTTGCCATCTGCTGTCCTAGCCCCCGCTTCATCTCTGAGCTTTTCTGAGTTATAAATCAGCACCCTCAGGGGAAACAGGACTCTTTGTGCAAGCTCAAACCTTTTGTTAGCGCCTGCTTTCCACCACAGCTTTAAGCAATGAAGAATCAAGCTCCCCACTATACTACCCACACCACCAACAATAATAACGCCTGGAATAGACCCTAGCAGCCAGGCTTTAATTGCTTCCAACTCCATCGTATCCCCTTAAATATCCATTAACCCATCGGGTTAAAACTACTCGCCGCAGAGCAATAGCGCGTCTTCATACGATCACTATGCGTCTTGCGGTCACTGTCATAACGGGCACGCCAGGTTCTGCACTCTTCATGAAAGTGCTGCTTGGCGGCCTTGCGGCATTCTCGGTAGTCGATTGATCCGCGCCGGTGATTGGCGCAGACGCTCGTGCCGTCGATGTAGTTATTCACCGATAGCCACTCCGCCAGGTAGTTGCTGCCGCCGTTCCAGCTCTTGATCCATCGGGATGTACGCTCGCGGCTTACCTGTTGGGCTTGGCGCTGCTGCGTTTGCTGGGGTGCTTGGGCTATGCGATGGGTTGCGGGCGGTGTGTAGGTGCTGGCCGGTTGCTTGGGCGTGTAGTTCTTGTCACTGAACACGTTCTGCGAACTGGCAATCGCCCTCGCCTTCTCTTCCTCTGTCCACTCCATCGAGGCGTATGGCTGAGGCTGGCTTACCGGCTCATATGCTACCCGCTGCACAGGTGGATCGATGGGAATGGATAGCAGCCTTATAGGCTCTTCCGGCTCGCCGTATGGCTGTGGTGCCTGCTGCTGGCTGAACAGGGGTTTACCGTCCACGTGGATCGCTTGCTTGAGCTGATCCACATTGATCACGATTGGCTTGGCAAACATCGCGATCACGCCCCAGGTAATCGCGGAACCTACGCCCAGGATGGCCAGCATTCGCCATGGCCCGGGCTTTTTCTTGCTGCGTAGATAATCTGGTGCGTCGTCCCTGTTGGATTTCATATCGATTCCTTTCAAATCGCTTTCATTTAGCGTTTATAGTCAATTTCTGAACGACCTCCTCACTAACCTCCTCACATATAACCTTAATAATCACTTCCCCAGTCTTTTGACTCAAGGGCACCACAACAATTTCATCATCAAGAGAAAAGGAACGCTTATGAAGAAGGCTTTTAAGTTTAAGCTCAATAGTGCGGCCAGAGATAGAAAATTTTGATTCAGAAAATGGCGATGTAATTTTGGGTATAGAAGACAGCCCGGCACTACCAGTATGTGGACTACTAAAAATATCCGCAAACAACAATGACCCACGACTCTGTTCAGCCCTCCTGTCTGCTAGTAGATCCAAAGACCTTGGAAATTCGATTTCTGGCTCCTTGCGACTACGCCACTCATCAAACTCATAAACCTTAACAAAATCAGGGAAATAAATTTCTATGCTTATGTCATTTGCCTTGCACTGACCTCGACTCAGAACTCCTAATTTTAAAAAGTGCGCATTTTCAAGCACATACTTATACCATGCATATTCCGCCCTAAAATGCTCAAACTCCTCTTCACTTGGAATTTTCTCGTTATAGGCATCAACATCATTTGGCTTGACGTAGATTCTAATATAAGTCGACAACTCCTGCCAGCGCTCTTTGCGCGGGAGCTCCTGGGCGGGAAAACATTCTTTCGAATCGACTTTTATTTCTAGATTTATTTCGCTCTCATCACCGACTGTAACAAACAGCTCTGGCAGGGTACGATCTCGGCTTCTTAATAAGTCTAACTCATCCTTAAGAGCTCTATTCTCCTTACTTAAAGAAGCAAGCTCTTCCATGACCTCGGGAGAAATACCGCCTCCACGCGCCCATCCCTGCCGCGGACTTCTTGCAAAACTTTTCGGAAGAGCAATTGCAACCTTTGTACTTAGCTCATCATAATTTTTCCAAAAATCACACATTTTATTGCTTTTCGCTTTAGCAATAAAAGACTTAAGCCTCTCTACCTTTTCAGGTTCATGCTCTCGATCACTAGGAGCGGTTGGTATATTTTGATCCTGTATAAAAGCTAAGATAGGTATACCCTGAGCCTTTGCATAATCGTACTCTTTTTCTGTATAGCTCACCCCATCAGCCGCCAAGCTTCCATACCGCTGACCAATTATAAGCACATAATAATCGCTTACATTTATAGTATCTCGAATCACTTCCCACTGCTCAAGATCGCCAGCACTAAACATCTCCATTCCAATGGGAAAGTGGTGCAAGCCTAAGATCACTTTTGATACTTTATCCCTCGCTTCCTCTAGATCGGAAAACGTTGAGCTAATAAATATCTGATATTTCTTTTCGCTCACTCCAGTCCCTCTTTCAAATTCTACGTAGGGCATACCAGCGCCTAGCTACTTCCGTTGTAATCGCTATCCCGCGCTTTGATTGGGCAAGTTTGAATTGGCCTGATCGTATTCAGGGCTTGTCTGCCCTGCTTCGGGTGCAACCTGACCACTTGCGATCCATAGCGCATAGCTAGGGAAAAGCTTCACCAGCACCTCAACCTCTTCGGTACTGATGCGAGCCTTCCGGTGACGCAGGTTCTTCCACCTGCGCCAAGTGATATCAGATTGCCTTACCAGCTTGTCAAGCCCAGATGTAATTTACACAGCAGGTTTTCAGTTCCTGAAACGGATCGTGTCGGAACCGAGCATGGAACTGGAAGAGCTGGAACCTTCGAAGCGGATAGGCCCGCAACAGGACGTGGAAACCGTCGAGTCCCGGGGCGACCGAAACGGCCTGACATACGGCACCGCGCGTGCCTGGGCAATGAAAGGCGTTCTACCCACCGTAAAGGTCAACAGCGCCCTGCTCCGCACTTGGCTGTTTGAGCTGAGTGCGCGCCGTCTCGGGATACGCTCACGCAGCAGTGCCTAAAACACCAATATGAGGCCAGGCTCATTCGTACCTTGTCAGGAAGCTGCGTGTACGCACCCTGTGTACGCGTGGTGTTTAAAAGTGAGGAGCCAGAAAGCAAAAAGCCCCTGTAGGTTTCCCTACAGGGGCTTTGCGAAAGTGGCGGTGAAGAAGAGATTCGAACCCGTTTCGTTAGCGTCTCAATACGTGCCAAACCCGCTCAGTACGGGCTTTCCGCTCCCCTCGCCTGCTCGTTTCGTCGCTATTCAGTTCTATGATTTCGACACTTTTTCGACACCAACCACGAAACCCGCTGAAGGAACAGAGCTTTTAATATCAAAATAAGTCCGCCCCCTTTTTGCTAAAAAAAACTATCGTTTCGGCAAAGGCAAATCCATTAGCTTATCGCCTTGCTTCATGCGCACTCTTAACACCGAACCTGCGGCCACGCCAATATCTTGAACCAATACCGAGCTATCAACATTACTCAAAATCATGTTTCTATTTAAATCTTCAAGCACCCAGACCTCATCATAATCATCCGAGTCGAGTTCAATCCTATACTCAGAAACTCGCTCTAAGAGATCACCCCATGATAAATTTAAATAACCCTTAAGACTAAAAACATGCCCCTCAACAAACTGGGAGAAATCCAAGTAAATCGCATCACTTACCGTTCTCTCAGAGCTATAACCAAAAAAATGATGCCTTATATTCCTTCTTCTATTGCTTTCACTTACATCACGGGCTTCCATCACCGCCGAATCCGTGACATTCACCCTAAGATATTCTTTTGCATAATTAAGAAACTGGACGCCAGAGTACATGTAAAACTTTACATCAGGGGCAACGCTTGACATTTCATTTAACAATAGAGGGTGAGGGCCTTGCGTTTCACCACCTTGTCTTAGCCACCAGTCTTCCTTTCCATCATCTGTCACATATATTATGCCTGATGGCTTTACATTTTTAGCATAATCAAGAATTTGCTTCCAAATTATCAAATCGCCATATTTTTCATCGCCTTTCTTTGCATCCCTAAAGCCTGGCGGTATATTTTTTTTATATCTATCCTCTCCCTCGCCTGCTACCTTCTTTAGTTCATTATCGTCCCAAGGCTCTCCAACTGAGGTAAAAATATCAGCTACTCTATCAACCCATGCCAATTCTGCTTTTGAGTTCAGCTTATCCTTTTCTTCAGCAACATATCCGTCAACCATTTTCAACAGGTCCGCGACTCTTGACTTATGACTTTCCGCTCGCGTTTTATTACGCACATTCTCAATTGCCCGACGCAACTCATATGCCGCAGCTAGAGCCTCATATCTAACGGCATTAATACCAAAGTGATATTCTTTTGCAACTTGGTAGGGCACCCAAAACCTGCCCTTCACTTCTTTTGACTTTAGCAGGGCTGTCAATTCATCTCTGGTGCTCGCAGAGTATCTAAAGAAATTTAATAGCATGTTTGTATCAAAAATAAATACTGACGTACGCCACAGCTCCTTAAAGAAACTCTCTTTGGATCTTATGTAATACCCAGGAAACTCGGCCTTCATTCATATACCTCACAATAAACTTCAGATCTAAATATTGAAAAGCACTACCCCATCGGATTAAAACTGCTCGCTGCAGAGCAATAGCGCGTCTTCATACGATCACTATGTGTTTTGCGGTCACTGTCATAGCAGGCTCGCCAGCTTCTACACTATTCGTGAAAGTATCATTGGCTGCTTCCTTAATTTGACCGCGAACACTTAATTAACAACATTTTTATTCCGCAAGAACTCTGATAGCTCAAGAATCTCTAATGCATATTGACATTTTCTGGAGACAGCTTTCACGGCAATGGCCCCTATGCACATACCGAATAAGAAGGCTAGTGTCCCATAGAAAGCATACGAGAAGGCAGTCGGCCACCCAGCGAACAACTTTTCAATGTCGGCGCCCTCTTTATAAAGCGCCCAGCCCATTCCTGCCAACGACAACAAAGCAACCTTATCACCGCCACCAAAGAAATCCGCCATCCGGCTTTCAATTCGCTTTAACTTCGTTTCTAGCACTTTCCTACAATACTTTACTGATCCCTCCGTGTATTTCATAACCTTGCGCGCCAATTTCATATCATGATCTTTCTGCGCCAAAAGATCTTGCTCAAAATCCTTTGAAATCCTGAATAAAGATATAACACCACTTGCGGTATGCAGGACCATACAGCCCAATCCAAAAAGCATACTCAAAATCCCTAGCACCTGCCCCGAAAACTTTACCCACCAAGATGAAGCCATACCAAAATATATAAATGCAGCAGGAACAAGCATTGCTACAAACAAGATTAACGCCAACGCCAGCACCCACCTAGACAATAGGTCGATTCTTAGCGCATAGATGCTTCGATGCAGTGGCGGTTTGTAAGGTTTGGCCCTTAGCAATTCAGATAGGAGATTATCAACATCACCCTCAAGCATTTAAAAGCCCTTACAGCATGTCTGAACAAAAAATGTCAGTAGCTTCATGGCTACCTTACCCCATCGGATTAAAACTGCTCGCCGCAGAGCAATAGCGCGTCTTCATGCGATCACTGCTTGTCTTGCGGTCACTGTCATAGCGGGCACGCCAGGTTCTGCACTGTTCGTGAAAGTGCTGTTTGGCGGCCTTGCGGCATTCGCGGTAGTCGATAGATCCGCGCCGGTGATTGGCGCAGACGCTGGTGCTGTCGATGTAGTTATTCACCGATAGCCATTCCGCCAGGTAGTTGCTGCCGCCATTCCAGCTTTTGATCCATCTGGAAGTGCGCTCGTTGCTCACCTGTCTGGTTTGGCGCTGCTGCGTTTGCTGGGGTGCCTGGGCGATTCGATGGGTTGCGGGCGGTGTGTAGGTGCTGGCCGGCTGCTTGGGCGTGTAGTTCTTGTCACTGAACACGTTCTGAGAACTAGCTATCGCCCTCGCCTTTTCTTCCTCTGTCCACTCCATCGAGGCGTAAGGCTGAGGCTGGCTTACCGGCTCGTATGCAACCCGTTGCGCGGGTGCATCGATAGGAATGGATGGCAGGCTTATATGCTCTTCCGGCTCGCTGTAGGGCTGTGGCGCCGGTTGCTGGCTGAACAGCGGTTTGCCGTCTACGTGGATCGCCTGCTTGAGCTGATCCACATTGATCACTATTGGCTTGGCAAACAGCGCGATCACGCCCCAGGTAATCGCGGAACCCACGCCCAGAATGGCCACCATTCGCCATGGGCCGGGCTTCTTTTTACTGCGTAAATAGTCTGGTGCGTCGTCCCAGTCTGACCTCATACCGCCTCCTTGCCGTGGCTGTCTATTTCCTCTGCTTTCTCTTTAACTTCTCTCGGGCCAAGAGAGCTTTTTCCCTTGTAGACAAAATACCCTCACGCCCCGCAACATATTTTTCATACGCTTTATCTCTTAAAAAGTCTTTAGCAACTTCATCACTAAAGACCAAATCAGGGCTAATCCCTAAAAATGCTCTCTTCGCACCGCGAATTTTTGGATATACTTCCGCAAACTCATGTTGAATAAAGTGAAATACGGCAGAAAGCAAGCGCGGCCCAACAGCAGATTGAATTAGGGCATAATGGATTTGATTATTATCAAGCTCACCGGCAATCTCCAGCAAGTTAATCACCTTGCTCACCACCATATACTTGAACGCACCAAAACTAACAACCCCATCAGTCATAACTCTAAAATATTCATTCTTAGTGTCATAACCTCTTTCAGTTATCCCTTTATCTCCTTTTGTGACGTAACAATATACAGCACTAAACAGCCCCAACTCACACTCACGTTCCTTACACGCTAGCGTAACCTCATTTCTTTCAAACTCGTCTAGCATCTTAAAAAAAGTGTTTTCTAGCGACTGCAGATGAATCGCCCTTAACTGCATTTCAAGAAGATAATTCCCCTCTTTGAAAACCTCCCTAGATTCCTTTAACTCTACCCTTTGAAGATTAAGTGTAGCGACCAACACCAGAACAGAGACAAATCCCAATATTGGATTTAGCGTGCCACCAACAAAGTCCCCAAACTGACCCCAGACTTCCTGACTGGAACTTTTGGCACCATCAAATTGTGAAAAATATTGATGCAAAACCACTACTGCGGCCACTGCTACAATCGCAACAGCAAATTCAACAATCCACTTCTGAAGAAAACGGGCGATAGATTTAACGTACGACACACTTATTCCCTTTCATATTAATGGGCATACCAGCGCCTAGCTACTTCCGTTGTAATCGCTATCCCGCGTTTTGATTGGGCAAGTTTGAATTAGCCTGATCGTATTCGGGGCTTGTTTGTCCTGCCTCTGGCGCTATCCCACCGCTAACGACCCACAAGGCATATTGAGGAAAGAGCTTAACGATAGCTTCGATCTCCTCCGCCTTGATTTCGCGCTTTCTGGCGGTGTTCTTGAGGTTGTTCCAAGTGTAGCGACTGATACCAGTGCGCTCCTCCAGCTCGGGGAGCCGAATCCCTGAGCTTTTCAAAATAGTTATAACGCGCTCTTTAATCATAGCAACTTGATCTATAGTTGATATATCCAATATGGATCAACAATGGCATTATCCGTTTCGACACGATCCATTTTGGATAACGCAATGCTGAATAACTGGCATTGAAACGAATAGTGACGGAACGAGCATGGAACTGGAAGAGCTGGAACCTTCGAAGCTGATAGGCCCGCAACAGGACGTGGAAACCGTCGAGTCCTGGGCCGACCGTAACGGCCTTACCTACGGCACCGCGCGTGCCTGGGCAATGAAAGGCGTTCTCCCCACCGTAAAGCTAGGCAAGCGCCGCATGGTCAACAGCGCCCTGCTCCGCACCTGGCTGCTGGAACAGGAGTGGACGGCATGAATCCTCCCTTCTATACGCAAGCCGCCTTCGCCGCCCTGGCCGGTGTTCCCGTCGAACAGGTCGCGTACTGGGTCAGAACCGGCACCGTCGAGAGCGTAAAGCTCGGCAAAACCCGCGTGTTGCTGTCCACAGGGGTGAACCAATGATCCTCCAAGTCTCCGGCCTCCCTGGTGAGGGTATGACCGATGAACTCCAGCCAGTACCTGCTATCGCACGACAAGGATTGCGGCTGCCAGAGCTGCTTTGCCCGCAATCCGCAGGGCAAGACGTTCGCCTTTCGCCGTCACCCGCACCCCGAGAGCTGCGACTGCTCTGTCTGCTGGTTAAACCGAAACTGGCAACAGCCGAAGCCCGCCGCCTCCCCGTCCACACCATGCACCGACTGCCGCCCCGCTCAATGGCGCATGGTCGATGGGCGGAACTGTGTGACAGCTGCCTCGTACTGCGAGAAACACAAGCCGTCGCCCCGTCCGCCGAAGTACTGGCACGTTGTGAGCGACACCGGCAAACCAACGCCCTTCGTGCCCCTGCGCGAACCGTTCGAACTGGTGGGGTGAGCGCATGACCGTCTCTTTCCGCGTCGGCCGCTATCTGGTCGCCCTGCTCTGGCACACCGCGCCTTACGTGGTGCTCGGCATGTTCATCAGCTCCTTTGTGTATGCCCTTTTCGTCGTCCAGCTCACGGCATCTTTCAAAGAAGAGCTGCAGCAGGTACTGACCGCCGCCCAACAGTGCGCCCCCAGCGATCCGGCCAACGCCGCCGATGCTGAACAGCTCAAGGGCCGCGCTCCCGGCTCGTCGGATCACGCTTCACCGATCCGGCGAACGGAAGCACGGGCAGAGCGAACCCTTGAACACCCACCACCCTAAATAGCCTCCGCTCGTGAGTGTGGGGCAGCTCCACCGCCCCGCGCTCCCGAGCCCTCGGCGGCAAGAGTGGGATGACAAGGGCAAAGCCCTTGGTGTTAACGAACTAACAGACTGCACAAGCGGCAACTGAAACCCCAGCAAGTCGAGAGCCACCCTCGGGCAAAAACGAAAGTTTGCCCGTGCGGGATCGCTCGGCCTGCTGAAAGGCAAAACCGCGCAATAACGCGCAACTAAGCGAGGAAACACAAATGGCACGTTCGACTATGGAAGTTGCAT